>PVBE010451845.1_pt1 | contig 211656 bp, 220 predicted proteins | sample 1631181 | NCBI WGS metagenome assembly PVBE01 (sample SAMN08397723, study PRJNA350692) | Marine metagenome, whole genome shotgun sequencing project. | isolation source: water | place: Pacific Ocean | collected 2012-04 | reverse complement strand
GACACGATATAATGGTTGGGTTGTGTCTTAACCCTGGGCCTTTTATCGGCACTTTAATAAAGGATGTCGAAGAAGCTCGCTTAGAAGGGTTAGTTTCTAACAAGAAAGAAGCACTAGAGCTAATAAGGCATCGAATCAATTCTGGAGAATATATTGCGTAGGAATGCTCGGATACTTATAACAATCGCGATAATTACAGCAATTTGCGGAACAATTTTGGGTGTCCAAAAAGTAAGCTTAAATAATTTAGAACGAGGTTCTGATGATTTGCTAGGGCTCACCCTTGGCCTGGATTTACAGGGTGGAAGTCATCTCATTTATCAGGCTATCAATCCTGAAACTGAAATGCCGGGAGGGGTCACCGAAGATCAAATGAAGTCCCTTTCCCGCACTATTGAACGTAGAGTAAATGCTTCTGGTCTGGGGGAGCCAATTATCCAGATCTTAGGGGAAGACAGGTTACTTATACAATTGCCTGGGATAAGAGATCCTGGTAGAGCAAAAGCCTTAATTGGAGAAACAGCCAGACCGGAATTTAAGCATAGGACGACCGATGTTCCACCAAAGGCTGTTGAAAATATCACGGATGATGACATTATCTCCGTCAAGGCGGAGGAAGTACAGTCTGACGGAACCTTCATTACCGAGGAAGAACGGAATAACGAGGTTTCTACAGACCCCATTGAAACAGCAGAAGCTCTGGTAGTTGAGTTTACTGCTGAGGGGTTTGATAAATTTAGCCAAGTATTCCAGATGCTTATTACATCAGCTAATAAATCCATGTCGGTGGCGCAGACAGGTACGTTAATCCCCCCAGCAAGACTTGGCATCAATATCGAAGGCCAAGAACAACTTAGGTACAACACTCTCGGATTAAACATGTACCCCGTTTGGACTGAAATGCGGGGTGAATCTGAACTGGTTGTAAATAAATTTATTATTGCTTTACCATCATCAGATGATGGTTCAAAAGGTGCCATAAGCGTAGAAGATGCGAATATAAAAATTGGAACGACCCCCACCATTTCTTTTGAAATAAGTGAAGGGTATATTGACGAGGATATAGGTCTTTCAGGAGACGATTTGGAGAACGCCTATCCTAGCCAGCATCAAGCCTCTGGCGCTCCAATAGTAAACATTGAATTTAATGAAAGAGGAACGAAAGCGTTTGGAGAGCTCACAACAGAAATCTACGCCAAACAGCAATCTTCCGGGATCAGGGATCAGATAGCTATAATCCTAGATGGGCAAGAATTGATCGCCCCTGTAGTGAATTCTCCAATTACAGCAGGCACAGCAATAATACAAGGCGGGGATTTCACGTTAGAAAGGGTTAAGGACTTGGCTCTACTGTTGGAATCTGGTCGTTTGCCCGTACCAATCCAATTACTCCAAGAAAGGGATGTTGATGCCATGCTAGGAGCTGATTCTTTGAAGAAAAGTGTCATAGCAGGTACAGCAGGTTTGTCTCTAGTGCTACTTTTTATGATTCTGTATTACAGGGTACCAGGCCTAATAGCGTCATTATCCTTACTGATTTACGCAATGATCGTTTTAACGATATTTAAAATGTTACCAATCACCTTAACCCTATCGGGAGTGGCGGCGGCAATTCTGTCCATTGGAATGGCAGTTGACGCGAACATATTAATTTTCGAGAGGATGAAAGATGAATTAAGAACGGGACGCACGATGCTGTCATCAATAAACATAGGATTTAACAGGGCTTGGCCGGCGATAAGAGATGGAAATGTGTCTACATTGATTACCTGTGCAATTCTGTACTGGTTTTCAGATCAGTTAGGTGCGACTATTGTCCAAGGCTTCGCCATAACTTTAGCGGTTGGTGTTGCGGTTAGCATGTTTACTGCCATTACAGTAAGCAGAACCTTCATGAGAGTGGTAACACTAACGCCAATTTCTAGAAATGTGCGTTTGTTCCTCCCTACCGGTGGCGGAGAAATTAAAGATAATGTCCAGAATTGATCATTTTCCAGGAGAATAAATTGAATTTTTCAGAACTAAGGCCATGGTTTTTTCTAATGTCATTGTTAGTCATATTACCAGGAATAGTCTTTTTGATTTTAGCTCCAGGGCTTAATCCAGGCATTGATTTCACGGGCGGATCTAGTATTACAATTCAATTCCCGGAAGGCTCAGGAGCCAATCAAAAGGCGATTAGGGAAAGGTTACAAGCTATCGGATATCCAGAATCTACGGTACAAAATTTAGGTAATTCAGTTATCGACGAGGAAAGATACGATCTTTTTTTCTTACGCACCAAAACGCTTGATGAGACAAAAAAAGATCTCCTAGTGACTACCTTAAACAATCAATTTTCCCCTGAGCAAACAAATACGCTACTTAGTTTTGATTTGGTTTCCGCGGTGATAGCACAGGAAACAGTAATCAATGCCTGTTGGGCGGTTTTAGCAGCAGCGTTAGGAATATTTTTCTACGTATGGTGGGCATTCAGAAAAGTCCCACGACCCATTAGGTATGGCCTTGCAGCGATTGTTGCTTTGGTCCACGACACATTAATCGTGGTAGGTATTTTTGCAATATTAGGATATTTCCTAGACACAGAAGTCAACACTATGTTCCTAATAGCCCTCCTGACGGTAATAGGATATAGCGTCAATGACACCATCGTAGTGTTTGACAAAATCAGAGAAAATGTATTGACCTATACCAACAGGCCCTTCCCTGAAGTGGTGAATCTCAGCATATCAGAAACGATGGGCAGATCACTCAATACAAGTTTCACGCTCTTGGTCACATTAATGGCCCTTTTGCTATTCGGTGGAGCCACAATACGAGAATTTTTGTATGTTTTAATCATAGGAGTAGTTGTAGGGACTTACAGTTCCATAGCAATTGCTACTCAAGTTCTAGTTTCCTGGGACCAAAAAACAATCGGAAAATTGATATCCTCTTGATCCGATATTTTTTTTAAGGAATTAAGACCAATCTACCAACACTAGCTTTATTTTTCATGAGATGGAAAGCCTCTTGAATATCGTGAAAAGGATGCATCCCCCCTATCACTGGAACCACGTTTCCATCCCTGACCATATTTATCGCAGTTTGTATATGCGGTCTACTAGCTCCTGTAGAACCAATAATGCTTCCATTTTTAAACAGTAGATCGGAAGTGTTAAGTGAAGCATTTCCTCCTAACAACTCTCCCATCATCAAAACCCTACCACCATGCTTTAAAGAGCTTACTGAACTTTTCAAAAATTTTGACCCAACAGAATTAAAAATAACATCAGCCCCTTTATCATCAGTGAGGGCCATTACTAAATCAGTCGGATCTATGCCCTCATCAAGTAAAAAAGTTGGGGAAACTTCATATTTACCAATCTCTTCCAATTTACTTGGGGAGGACGTGAAGCCAATAACATTAGATGTATAAGCTTGTGCCACCTGAAGGGCATGAATACCTAATCCACCTCCAGTCCCAAAAACTACGCATGAGTCATCTGTTTCCAAAGAAGCTCTATCAAAAATAGCTTTTATAGAAACCCCGATAGGGCAGGATAAGAGCGCACTCTGAACCAAATCCATATCACCCACGTTTACCAAGTTTTTTTCTCGGACCAAAATATATTCAGCGAACCCCCCGTCAATACCGTGACCATACCCTAGCCCAAATCCGCACATATAATCATCCCCATTTACACATGTTCCGCATTCTCCACATGAGGAGGTAAGTGTGGTCACTACCTGATCTCCTAAACGAAATTCCCTAATTTCATTACCGATATCCACTACTGTGCCAGATATTTCATGACCCAATATGACATCAGGTTTAGTTCCTCTTCTTAGAGTACCATCCATCACAGATATGTCATGGTGACACAGACCTGCAGCGGCAACTTTTATAATGATTCCGTCGGCAGTTAAAATTGGTTCAGGAAGATCAAGAACCCGTATATCAGGGCTCCGACCAGGTTCTTTTAGAATTAGACTTTTCATAGATTTTTATCGTTGATCTCTTTATTAGTCTAAATTAGATACAGCCTCTATAGTTTCCCAGGCAGTTCTGTCATTATCGATGGTTTCCGGGGTTTCCTCCGCGAAGGGAGTGGCGTTGAGCATTTTATAGACGTCAGCTGCGCCCTTATGAAAATTTGGAGTAACACCTAAATGTTCAAAAGTGGATGCGATCTCCTCCATTTCTCCTATCCATCTATGTGCATTGGCTGGCAGTCTTGAAATTCCTTTCTCCATTGCATTGAGGTGTGCTTTTTGACTGAATTCAAACTCATTTCTAAGATCCTCGGTTAAACCCATTTTATTAGCAGCGGTAAGCAAAGCTACATGGAGTGTATGGGTCCCTTTGGTCAAAGCCGCATAACACATTTTTATACCCGATGCTTGTCCAATCTGATCTCCTACAGTCTTGACAGTTATACCTTTACCATCCAATTCCATCACAATTGCTGCATCAGGACCAGAAACATAAAATCTTGGGATATCCCCCTTCGTTGGGGCCCCTCCGATTATTCCTCCGTCGATGAATACCCCTCCAGAATTATTTATCACCTCTGAGATATTTTGCGAAGTTTGCGGAGATACTGCATTGCAATCAGCATAAAAGGTTTGACTCGCCGTGGATTCCATATGTGGAGCGATTTCTGTCGCAAAATCCATCGCCCTTGATGGAACCATAATGGACAATATTAGATCAGCTTCACTCACCAAATCTGACAAACTAGCAACTTGTCTGAACCCCGCAACTTTGGCCAAATTACGGGTTCTAAGACTTCGCCCTTCAGTGCAGGTAATGACATCCAAGCCACTTTCAGATAAAACCTTACCAACTGCATGACCCATATCGCCAGGACTCATAATCGCTACAGTATTGATTCGCACAGGCATCTCCCCAATGGTGTTCTTATATTCATAAAACCTTAATTATAGGCAATACTTACTATCGATCATAGTTCTAATGAGCTTGGCTCACATCCCCATGATAAACTGGAATAAAAGAGCGACACAAACGGGAACCCAACATGAAATTAGGTGCACACGTATCCACCTCTGGTGGACTAAGCCGATCAATCGATAGGGCTCAGGCAATTGGTGCAGAAGCTATACAAATATTTGCATCATCTCCTCGGGCCTGGAAATTCAATTTCCCTAAGGAAGAGGAAATTGCACTTTTTAAAGAAAAAAGTTTGGAAACTGGAATAGGGCCCTGCTACATACATGGTAGTTACTTGGTAAACATAGGAGGAGATGAAAGCCAACTCGAAAAATCAATCGAATCCCTGACAAATAACATGATTACTGCCGGAAATATTGGAGCAGAAGGAGTTATTTTCCATGGAGGAAGCCATAAGGGTAGAGGCTTCAACACAGTACTAGACCAAGCAGTAAAATGTCTCATTGCAGTTCTAGAAGAATCTCCAAATGACACATGGTTGTGCATCGAAAATAGCGCAGGTATGGGATCTCATATAGGTTCTTCCTTTGATGAAATCGGGGCCATCATAAAAGCAGTGAATCATCCTAATCTTAAAGTGTGCCTAGACACGGAACACTGTTTTGCAGCTGGGTACAACATAGCCTCTGGGGACGATATCGATTCGATTATGGAGGAATTTGACTCTAAAATTGGGTTGGAGCGACTGGTCGCTGTGCATGCTAATGACGCTAAAGTCGAATTCGGGTCTGGAGTAGATAGACATGAAAATATTGGGGAAGGCTACATCGGTGAAGAAGGGTTTGAAGTCATACTCGCGAACCCGGCATTTTCTCAGGTACCATTTTTCCTAGAAGTTCCCGGCTTTGATGGAGAGGGCCCCGATAAAGAAAATATCAATCGGTTGAAATCAATAAGAAACAAAGTACTAGAAGAGTAACGGGATGTCCTCCGACCTTTCCAGATCCGAACCTACTCGCTACAAGAAATATTTGCGGTTGGAAATTGAGGCTGCGTCAACGTACAAAATACTTGCGCGTTTTGAGACCGATCCTGAGAAATCTGAAATCTTTGACCAGCTTTCTCAATCTGAGTTAAAACATGCTCGACACTGGTCAATAAAACTTGGTAATCCTATTGTGGATGTAACTCTTCACACCTACACCCAAAAGCTTTTATATACAGGTGGTTTGCTCCCTATTAGGAGCACAAAAAATATTGCCTTGGCTGGTAAAAATTGAGTCCAAAGAGATCAGAGCATACGTACATGAAATCGAAGGTCAAGAACTTTTAAAAGAAGATGGAAATTATGCCAGAATCCTATCAAAAATAGCAATGGAAAACCCTCATAACCAACATATCCGAGAAGTATGGAACACCCGTGGAAACGGCGGCAATGTGAGAGCGGCAATTTTAGGTATAAACGATGGATTAGTATCTAATTTTTGCTTAATGATGGGTGTGGCAGGTGGAACAACAGCATCTGGAAATTTAGATTTTATTATTTTGGCAGGCGTCGCAGCCCTTGTTGCTGGTAGTTTATCAATGGCTACTGGTGAATATATTTCTGTTCGATCACAAAAAGATATATATGAACATCAAATAGATATTGAAAGGGCAAAACTGGAAGAGTGCCCTGAGGCAGAAGAGGAGGAATTAGTACTACTATACAAAGCAAAGGGCATTGAAGAAAACCAAGCCAAAATAATAGCGTCAGCACTGATGGCTGATCCAAATCAAGCACTAGACACCATGGTGAGAGAGGAATTGGGACTTAATCCACAGGATTTAGGATCTCCATGGTTAGCTGCGATTAGTAGTTTATTAGCTTTCGCTTTGGGAGCACTGATACCAATAATTCCAATTCTTTTTTCTTCAGGTAATATATCTATCGTCTTTAGTGCAATATTTAGCTCAACGGCCCTATTCATTGTCGGAGGAATTGTTTCAGTAGCGAGTGGAAGAAATACCTTCTTAGGTGCAACAAGGATGCTTTTAGCAGGTACCTTAGCCGCCACCTTCACCTACGGTGTTGGTTATTTATTAGGAATTTCAATTTTATAGGTCAATAAAATCAAATCTCATATCCGGAGGACTACAATGACATCAGAAAATCTAGGAAATATATATAAAGAACTTGGTGCAACTCCAATTATAAATGCCATTGGTAGTGTAACAATGCTGGGTGGATCAACACCGATTCCTGAAGTTAGGGAAGCAATGGCACTTGCTGGGGACTCCTATATCCCGCTAATGGAATTGGAAGAAAAAGCCGGATCTGCAATAGCTGAAATGATAGGTGTCCCGGCTGCATACATAACCTCAGGGGCAGGTTCAGCTTTGACTTTAGCAGCGGCGGCAGTCATGGCTGGTGAAAATGACGAATCAATAGAACAATTACCGGATACAACTGGAATGAAAAACCAGATTCTTATCCAAAAAAGGCAGCGCTATTGGTATGACAGATGTTTAGAAGCCTCTGGTGCAAAATTGGTGGAATTTGGTTCGGATGAAGGTACTACCCCTCAAGATTTGGAAAAGGCTATAAACGAAAACACAGCAGCCGTACATTTTTACATGGTAGAGCAGGAGCATGACCCAAATGCCTTGACACTTGAAGAAACTATACGAATAGCCCACCAAAATGAACTTCCCGTTTTAGTCGATGCAGCTGGTCAAATATATCCTTTAGATTTATTTGGTAAATACGTTAAAATGGGTGCAGATTTTCAATGTATAGCAGCTAAATATATGGGCGCTTCACAATCAACCGGTCTGGCATTAGGTACAGAAGAAATGATTCGCAAAATCTCTAAGCAATCATTTGTGGGATACGAAGGACGGCGGGTAAGAGGGATAGGCAGACCCCATAAGGTAGATAGGCAGGAAATGGTAGGGGTTGTTGCTGCCGTAAAGAACTGGATGACCATAAATCATGAAGAAAGACTCATCGAAATTGAAACCAGAACCCAAAGGGTCATAAATATTCTTTCAGATACACCCGCCGTTACCTCTAAGATGATAAATAACATCATCGGACACCAACCTTTCGGCGTCGAATTAAAAATAGATGAGGAAGAGGCCGGTATGACCCTCCAGGAGATAGTAGATATCTTAAAGGAAGGGGACCCACCGATATGGACTCGTGTGAAAGAAGGTGACGACTATATAGCAATTCACATGTTTGGGCTTAAAGTTGGTGAAGAAGAGCTGGTTGCAGAAAGAATCAGAGAGTTACTTAGTTAAACAACAAGCCAAGGATGATGAGAACTTTTTCCTATGCTAAAATTTATAGGTTTCATATAATTTAAACCATTCAGCTTTTTGCTGCAGTTACGTTAATACAGGAGCTCTTCCAGGTGGATAATCTGAATTTAAGTGTGAATAAAAGAGAAGTTACTGGAAAAAAGGTATCTGACCTCAGAAGCAATGGATTAACCCCAATTCATATGTATGGTCCTGAAATAGAATCCAGTCCTCTTCAATGCGATTCGAAAATTCTAGATCGTGTCATAACTGATGCAGGCACGAACATACCGGTTACTGTCAATGTGGACGGAGGAGAACAAGATAATCTCTGCTTCATAAGAGAGGTACAGTATCATCCGGTGACCAATAAAGTTTTACATGTGGATTTCATGAAAGTACAAGTTGGCAAACCAGTACGTGCTCAAGTACCTATATCTGTCATAGGCACCTCCCCAGCCGTGCGAACGATGGGAGGTACCCTACTCCAACCATTACTGACACTGACGGTGGAGGCATTACCTCTAGAAATACCGGAGGCGATCATATTACAGGCAGAATTATTGGTCGACTTTGAGACAAATTTTTATGTTAGCGACATAGAAGTGGATGAAGAAGTAAATGTGATCAATGAAGCGTCTGAAATGGTGGCTAGCGTTGTAGCTCCAAGAGTGGACAGGATTGAGTCTGAAGGCGAAGAAGGGGAGGAGACTGAAACCGAGGTCGTCGGTGAAGAAGCGAAAGAATCTACGGGAGATGACAGTTCAGGCTAGATAATATGCTCAGTTGTTTTAACTGGGCTAATATTCTGAAAAAAGACGCCCCCACTGGGTTTTCATGGCTTCGTTTATACGCTTCTTTCCCTTGAATCGAAGCCAATACTCATTGTGATATATATTAGAAGCGAGATAAGCTAGAGGGGTCAATTTGGATCTCAACAACATGTTTTCAAGTGGCTTCAAATTCCCCCAATAAATCATTTTTTGACCCTTACTGGCTAAGGTGTTACCACTTTGAAAATGCCAATTCATATCGGAAATATCTTCTCCAACAATATTTATTTTAGATATTTGGCCACAGCCTAATCCTTGTTCATCGGCTATCCTGATAAAATCAATGGACATAGGGTCAAATCCCATCATTTTCGCAGCTACCGCATCCACAGCTACTTGATCAGCCCCTGCTAATAAAACATTTTTCTCATGCCATTGCATAGCTCGGGGTCCCGGTCCTGAACCGGCAAAAGTGCCGTCCGTCACAGCAAAAATACCAGGGTGAATTTTTTTTTGTATCCTCAATAAATCAACTAGAGTTTCGTGTATTACAGAGTGCGTCCAATGTCTTTGAAAATTCAGTAATCCTCCAAATGCATTCTTCATCGCTCCCGTAATAGTAGTAAAAACATGAGTCTTCATAGTTGGAAGATGAATCACATTCTTATCGATCAGAAATTTAGGTATTTTTATGCCATCGGGATAAATTTGATCCAAAACAAGGAAGTCGCCCGAAAAAGGTAGCGGCACCCACTCGAGGTCCTCAAGATGTACACTCTCCAGCCCATGCCGCCTCGCAACCACATCATGTTTGTTATTAACTTCACCTTCCCGAGCATCCACTACAACTGTTCCATTGTGAGTAGGAATTAAATCGTCAAATCCATCTTCCTTTAGAGTTTTAATAACCCCATCTAATTGCCAGGGGGACGTGGAACAAGCGGGGTAATAATGCTGCCAGGATATGTTGATCTTTAAAAGGGTGGCAACATCGGGGGCCAACTGTAAATTGTACCCTGCAAGACGCATAGCAGACCCAACATCATCAGCCACAGTCGCTGGATCTGTCTTTATCACCGCAACAGTCGGAGTACCATCAGAGTTGGGTACCACTTCAGGTTGGGTACCAGTATTAGTCTTAGTCGTCCCCAGCGACATTTAGTTCTCTAGGAAGTCTCTCAATTTTTTTGATCTGTTAGGATGGCGTAGCTTACGAAGTGCTTTCGCTTCTATCTGCCGAATTCTCTCCCTAGTTACACCAAAATCCTTGCCAACCTCTTCAAGAGTTCTACTTCTACCATCTTCCAATCCAAACCTGAGCTCCAGAACTCTTGCTTCTCTGTCATTAAGAGTATCCAACACATCAATAACCTGCTCTCGAAGAAGTTGATAGGAGGCCGCCTCAACCGGGGCTAATGCTGCCGTGTCAGGAATAAAATCACCCAAATGGCTATCCTCTTCCTCCCCAATTGGTGTTTCCAACGAAACAGGTTCCTGAGATATTTTTAAAATCTCTCTAACCTTATCTGGAGCAATCTCCATTTCACGACCAATCTCTTCACTAGTCGGTTCTCTCCCATACTCTTGGACTAATCTTCTGGTAACCCTGAGCAATTTATTGATAGTCTCAACCATATGTACAGGAATACGTATAGTTCTAGCTTGATCAGCAATCGCACGCGTGATGGCTTGCCTGATCCACCAAGTAGCATATGTGCTAAATTTGTAACCTTTTCTGTAATCGAATTTCTCTACAGCTCTAATCAGTCCTATATTACCTTCCTGTATAAGATCAAGAAGGGACATCCCTCGACCGATATATTTTTTTGCCACACTTACTACTAAACGCAAATTGGCTTCCGAAAGGTGCTGTTGGGCATCGTCACCTCTTTGTTTTATACGTTCCATATGTTGCCTAAAGAGAAGTTCATATGGCTGCATCTTATCCACAATGGAATCGTCCGCGACTATTTCCTTCAATTGATCCATTGTAGGTCTACCATCAATTGCTTTAAATATGTCATCAGGAAGTAGTCTAGTGTTTATCGAAGCCTGCTTAATCATCTCCTTCAATTGATCCGTCTCAGGCGGATCCTCATCTCTCAATTCCGACAGAATCGCAGAAATTTGTTCGAGTAACTCATCCTGGAAAATGCCGTCGATGGCTTCTCTAACCTCTGGGTTAGCCATTAAATCAGGCAATGTTCCATCATATGCAACCTCTTTAGAAGTAAGAATTGCTTTTATGATATCTTCGCTATCCACAACAGTCCGAAGCATATCTGCAACAATTTCTCTTGCTCTTGGTGGGGTGTCCTGTTCAGGTGACAAATCTTCTTCTTTGTTTTCTACAAATCGTTTGCCTTCAAATTTTCGAGCCAAATCCCTTTCCTGGGGAGCTTTTAAGAGATCAACCCGGCCTATTTCTCTGAGGTACATGCGAACAGGATCATCAATTATATCTGTACTTCCAATTTCTTTTTCCCATTCGCGAGCAGCTTTAGCTTTCAAATCTTCAAGAGATGGAGGGGCGTCATCATCTTCTTCCGCCTCTCGCCTCGTAGAACGTCCATCCATGCCCAACTCAAGAACTGTTGAATCTTCATCATCATCGTCATCATCGTCATCATCATCTATTAATTCATCCTGTTCTTCTTGCTCTTCCTCATCAGCTCTATATCCATCCTCTTTTGATCGACTTCCTCTCAAAGCACCATCTATAAGATCTGCCTCTCCTCCTACATGCTGAATTCCATCAGTAGTCATTCCCTTCTCCTTTCCAAATATTGGTGCAGGTTAAAAACTTTCAAACTATCGCAATACATTTTAACAAAGATACCACTTAATTCCCCTCTTTATCCCCTTTATAAGTCTCCAATATTTTTTTATCCAAGCCACTTAGCTCATTTTGAAGGTCACTTGAAGGAGGGGAATCGGTATTTTGTGATTGAATTAGGTCTGATCTATAAAGCTGCAATCTCCTTCTTTCCAATCTCTTGATGCACGCCTCAAAATCTATCAGTGTATCGGTATTACTTGAGGGAATCATAGTGTAACTTTGTATACTGGAGAATCTCTCCTCAAGAACGGGATCTAATAATTTAATTAAAGATTCACTTGGGTCAAGGTTTAACCACCTAACATAAATTTCCCTATCCTCGGTTCTGGCAAAACATTCCGGGTTTAGTTCAACCGCGACCTCTTTCAATTCTGGTCGGTTGATTATTAGTGACAACGTATACTCATCAAGTTTGTAATTTTTATCTCCTGACTTTTGATCTTCAAATTCTTTATATCCTTTTCCCTCTGCATTGCGATCCCTTTGATTGAATCCTCTTCGAAACTGTTTTAAGGCAGTTTCTACCGTACCCACTGATGCAGATAATTGTTCCGCTAGCATACCAATATATTTTTCACGATCAAAAGGATCTAATAATCTAAGAATCGGAGCAAGAGATTCCACTACCCGACCCTTCCCGCCTGGAGCATCTAAATCGAATCGCCCTGACACCACCGGAATTAGATATTCCATAAGTGGTAAAGCGTCACTTACGACCAGTTCCCAATCAGACCCTTCTGAACGAATAAATTCGTCTGGGTCTTTCCCTTCTGGCAATGACACCACATTAATTTTTGTGGGGTTTCCCGCAAACAAAGGGTCGCTTGACCTTTTGCTAGAATCTCCAAAAATTTGCCAGGCGGATTCCAAACTTCGTAAAGTGGCTTCTTGACCGGCCATATCTTGGTCCAGGGCCAACACAAAGGTAGAAGCCAAGTTTTTAAGCTGTCTGACTTGCTCTACAGTCAAAGCTGTTCCCATACTTGCTACCACATTTTTATAACCATATTCGTGAGCTGCAATTACATCCATGTAACCTTCAACAATTACACCCAGATCACTATCTCTAATGGCCTCTCTAGCCATATGGAACCCATATAAAGTGCTCCTTTTATCAAATACCGGGGTAGCTGCGGTGTTTATGTACTTCGGCATTGAGTCGTCCATAGAGCGAGCCCCAAATCCAGCTGGTCTTCCCAACCTATCGAATATTGGAAACATCAACCGTCCCCAGAAAAAGTCTCTCGTGGTTCCATCCTCAAATTTATTTAATAAACCACATTCGACGGCAGTTTCCAGATCCACATCATGGAACAATAGGTGAGACTTTAGTGAATCTCGGCCTCGTGGGCTATAGCCAAGCCCAAAATCTTCAATCGAACCTTCATCAACGCCTCTTGAGGTGAGGTAGATACGCGCGGAATGAGCTTCATCCGTCAAGAGTGCGTCTTTATAAAAATCCAAAGCTATCTTATTGATCTCAAAATAGGAGTCCCTTGATTCGTTCTTTTTATAGCCACGTAATTCAACGCCGGTGCGTTGAGCAAGCATCCTTAAAGCGTCGGGAAATTCCATATTTTCAGTTTTCATAACAAAACTAAAAACGTCCCCACCAACACCACAAGATCCAAAACATCTCCAAGATTGTCTTCCAGGGTCAACTATAAAAGACGGAGTTTTCTCACTATGAAAAGGGCAGTTAGCTTTGTAATTCCTGCCTGCACGCTGTAAACGAACCTTCTCAGACACAATGTCAACAACATCTAATTTTGATTTTATTTCGTCTATTTCACTCATAATAAGTATTATTCGGTATTTTTTGATTGGGAATATGAATATTGGGCGAGTATTTCCAACGGCTTTTTTAAGCTATCAATATGCCACGAGATGTGTTCTACGTCGGACAACATATCAGCAAAATCGTCTCCAATGGAATCCCAATTATCCGATTCTTCCAAGAATCTATTAAGTATTTCAAGAAATACCAACTGAGAACTCCACAAATCTCCTATGTCGGTACACAATATAGCGAGTGAATCATCATGATCGTCAGATAAACCCATGGTTTTCAGTTTGACCAAGACCCTATGCGCTAACCCAGACCGCCTTCTTGCTTGCTCCATATTGGGGTTAAAACTCAAAGACATTCCTATACACTCCTTACTGGCTTAGCCTTCAACGGCACCGTAATGAGTAATGTAACTAACCCATACATCCCTCATTGCATCCAAAACCGTCTTCTGCGACTCCTCTGACATTTCGTTGATGTCCGCAAATATTTTTTTCCATATATTGTCCACCTCAAGTTTCCAAGGCCGATACTCCAAACCATGCGGGTCCCTTTGCATGGCCTCTAAATGTTCTTGTATATGATCGATGTTCTTAAAAACCAACCTGGTTTTTAATCTATCAACGGGATTAGTTGATTCAGTCATTTCGGGATTATAACAATAGTTATTAATTTAACTGGCGAAAACCTGTCCGGCACCAGGGGATAGGGATTCAGCGGTCCTAATTGCAAAGCCATCAGTCATCCCAGAAATATAATCTGCAATCGAATGATCAACGGTCTCCCCTATTTCCAAAAATTCATTTGGTATTAGATTATGATTACTATCTAATGCCTCGTATAGAACATTAATAATTAATCTCGCAGCTTTACCTTCTGGGCCCGAATCTACAGGTATATATACTCTTTCAAACATAAAGTCACGAAGAACATTTATAGCATCTCGCATTGATATACTCATGGAAATTGTAGGGCGGGACGTTAATGAGGTATCTTCCAATAACCTACTGGAAGTACAAACTATGTCCATAACCATACGATCCACCCGCTCTGAGTGTCTTCTCCCTAAAAACTCCTTGGTCTCATGAGGCAAGTCTACTTCCTTTAAAACACCCGCCCTAAAAGCATCCCCTAAATCATGGTTGAGGTATGCGATAGCATCAGAAATCCTTATAACTTGGGCCTCAAGGCCAATACCTTCAACCAAGTTTGAGGACATAAAATCCCCCTTTGGTTTCGAATGATGAAGCATTCCTTCCCTTACCTCCTCTGTAAGATTTAATCCCTTCCCATTCTTTTCTAATTCCTCCACAAGCCTGACACTCTGGACATTATGCCTAAATCCTAAAGGACTTAATTTACCTAATTCATCTTCACCTATGTGGCCAAAGGGAGTGTGACCCATATCATGACCCAAACCTATTGCCTCAGTTAGGTCTTCATTTAAATTCAAAGCCCTTGCTATAGTTCGAGCAATCTGAGAAACCTCCAGTGTATGAGTAAGTCTAGTAACAAAATGATCTCCTACAGGCGATATGAAAACTTGTGTCTTGTGCTTCATTCTTCGAAATGCTTTGGAATGAAGTATCCGATCACGGTCCCTTTGAAATTCTGTCCTTATAGGGCTAGGGTCTTCAATCTGCCTCCTACCACGAGAATAGGCTGACCGGCAGGCATAAAGATTTAAATTTTCCTCGTTCTTTTCGAGTCGAAGTCTGACACCCTGTCCCATCATTTTATCCTCTAGCCGAGTTGGTTCAGCTGGAATCGAAATTTCTAACCACTGCCTGTGGGGCCTCTCCCTGCCTTACCCTTTCCATGTTTTCAAAACCAAAATTGGCCCTTCTAGCCCAAGTATCCCAAGTGGTCCCTGCCATATGCGGAGTAGCTACAACATTGTCCATTCCTAATAAGGGATTGTCCGGATCCACAGGTTCCTTTTCAAAAACGTCCAACCCTGCTGCAGCGATGAGCCCCTCTTCTAAGGCACTAATCAAAGCGGTCTCGTCCACTACCGGTCCCCGGGAAGTGTTTATCAAAATAGCAGTAGGTTTCATCATAGCGAGCGTGTTCGAGTTAACTATATGTTTTGTTTCTTTTGTCAAAGGGGTGTGGCATGTGATTATGTCAGAAGTCCTGAAAAGTTCTTCTAACGACACATACTTGACATTCAATTCCTCTGCCACTTTCTCGTCAAGGGGGTATAAGTCAAAGTACTGTACCTCAGCATCAAACCCTTGAACACGTTTAGCTACCTGCCTTCCAATATTACCGATACCTAAAATTCCCACTTTTTTATCAGCCATCTCAAATGTATTTTGACCGGTTATTGGTTCAGACCAACGCCCTCCCTTGGTCGCATTGTCACTTGCCAAAAGCTGTTTATATATCGCGAGCATTAAAAGCAGCGCCTGGTCAGCAACGGCCCATGAGTTGGCACCTCCATTATTGGCACAAGGTATTTCAAGCTCTGAAAGAAGTTCTAAATTCATACGATCGTATCCTGCGGCTAGTAGCTGTACAAGGCGACATTTTTCTAACGATCTGATGACTGCGTTTGAAGGATCTTGTCCATAACACAATAAGAAATCCGCATCACGAACCTCGTCTATTTGTTGTTGTTCTGTGGAGGATTTATCTAGTACTACAATTTGGTAATCGGTGGGACTATAGGAAATAACCTCATCTATTAATTCCTCTTTTAGTCCAGTCAAAAACACTACTTTCGGTGAAGCCATCTGTTTTCCTTAAATTAATTAACCGCCGTATCTTTGGCGAAGTATATCTTTGAGTTTCTCTGGAGAAAAATTTTGGGCTTTGCAGACGTCTATAATCTCTCTTTCACCTGCCTCCACTTTAGCAATAGCATCGGGCAAATCCTTAGCAATCTCTTTCGGAATACTAATCACCCCATGTTTATCTCCAAGAAGTAAATCTCCCGGATTCACTGTGACACCACCGACAGTGACTGGAATGTTTGCTTCTACCAGGTGAACATTGGCCCTAGAAACCAAAGCTGTACTTGCGAAGGCATTAAACCCCCATTCTTGCATTTCATCCAGATCCCGAACCCCTCCATCAGTAACAACTCCGACACAATCCAGAGAACTGTGAATGGCACTTTGAACCTCACCCCAGAAAGATCCGATTACAAATGGATGATCCAAATCTTTCATTACAATAACTCTTGGGCCTGGAATCTTTAGTATCTCATCAACCCATTCCACTCGAGAATAATTCATGTTGTCTGAAGGTGGAGTAGAGGCTTTGATAACCGCGGTAACTGCAAACCCAGCCATAGATCCCATATCTGGAAACATACTTTTTATATCAGGAGTCATGAATCCTTCGGTTCTCGATCTGATATTTAAACTTTCAATAGCATTGGAAACGGCGCAAGTTTGCATAGTAGCAACAGAATCAATTTCATTTTGGGTTAATTCAGACACCTTCTACCTCCCATTTTTATTAATCAATCAATGAATAAAATTACATCGGAATAATAACAGACAACCATTAATTGAAGTTAAGTAACACGGGCATATACTGGGAACATTATTCCTTATCCAACCTAATGTTGACCGAGTGGCATCTAAGTCTATAATTGGGGTGTCCGTGAAAGGAAAAGGGCAGTTAAATTAAAGACATGTATTGGTCTCCGGTTTTACGGGAATCAACTAGAAGAAGGAGTCGTCAAAATGGCACGAGGTGAAATAGGTTTTGTTGGATTAGGAATCATGGGAAGGCCCATGGTGAGGAACTTAATAAAAGCAGACTACGCTGTGACTGTTTATGACATAGTCGCAGAAGCAGTTGAAGAAATGGCCACTGAAGGTGCTACCCCAGCGTCTTCCGCAGCAGAAGTAGCATCTAAAACCCCCATAATTATAACAATGGTCCCGGACTCTCCCCAATCAGAAGCTGCAATCCTCGGGCCAGGGGGTGTATTAGAAGGGGCTTCAAAAGGCGATACTGTGATCGATATGAGTTCGATTGCCCCTGCATCCTCAAAAAAGATAGGAGGAGCCTGCGACGCTGCCGGTGTAAATTTCTTAGATGCCCCAGTGAGTGGAGGGGAAACAGGAGCTATTGAGGGAACCCTTGCGGTTATGGTGGGAGGCGAAAAAGAGGTTTTTGAAAAGAATTATGACATGCTAACTGCAATGTCCGGCAGCATAGTTCTTTGTGGAGGGTACGGCGCAGGAAACACTACAAAATTAGCAAACCAAATTATAGTGGCTGGAAATATCGCTGCTTTAGGGGAAGCACTTGTATTAGCGAAAAAATCTGGGATTGATCCTAAAGTAGTATTTGAAGCTATCAAAGGGGGATTGGCTGGTAGCACTGTAATGAATACAAAAGGACCAATGATGCTAGAGGGAAATTTCGATCCTGGCTTCAGGATAGTTCTCCATCAGAAAGATCTACACAATGCCATACTAACAGGAAAAGATGTCGGAGTTCCTTTAATGGTAACCGCCATGGTGCAGCAAATACTTGGGTCCCTTATTAACGATGGCAAGGGCAACTCTGATCACTCTGCTATAGCTAATTTTATGGAGGATATGGCTGGTGTAACCATAGCGGACTAATCATATTTCAGTTGCATCATGTAAATTGATAAAGGAGTCACGCAGTAATGGCAGGCAGAAATATACCTTCTAAATCAGAAGTTGATTCTTATCTGGAAGATACTAACTGGGGCAGGTGGGGCGATAAAAGTTCCGCTGGGGCAATGAACTTGATAACAGACGAGAAACGCTTAGAGGCAGTGTCACTAGCTAAAATTGGAAGAACAGTATCTTTAAGTAGGCCCTTACCAGTAACCCCCGCAGGAGATAATCCCAGGCCGGCCCAGCATTATATGCACAAAGAGGAAAGACCATTTGAGGGTGGGGCCGCTATGGATTACTACGGTGTTTTTTACCATGGTACTGCTACGACTCATATAGATGCTCTATGCCACGTCTGGGATAAAAATGGAATGTGGGAAGGTAAAACGCCTGATGATGTCATTAAATTTGGCGGTGCGAATTTTGGTACCGTTGAAGAATGGAAAGATGGAATCTTAACCCGCGGCATATTACTAGACGTACCTAAACATAGAAACAAGCCATATGTAACCCTAAGCGAACCGGTTCATGGATGGGAATTGCAAGATATCGCCACAGAACAGAATGTGGAAATAAAATCCGGTGATGCCGTCTTCGTATACAGTGGCCGCGACAAATATGCTGCTGACAATAATGGTAGATGGGGTACCCAAAATGGTAGACCAGGCCTCCATGCTTCATGTCTCCCGTTCGTAAAAAGCAATAATATATCTATCTTGGGTTGGGATATGATGGACGCCTCACCCAATGAATACGAAATCCCTTGGACCGTCCACGGCGTGATATTTGCCTACGGGGTAGCACTTGTCGACAACGCGTATCTTGAGCCACTTTCAAACGTTTGTGCCGAAGAAGGAAGGTACGAATTTATGCTAAGTCTGAATCCACTTTATGTTCAAGGCGGAACAGGTTCACCTGCAAACCCAATAGCAATTTTCTAATTATTGCCATCTTTCAGGTTTGGCTCGTAACTAAGGCAGTTGAATGCTGCCGATACAAAGAAATTCCCATCGCCCCGCTACGACCATCACATGGGTATCTGACTGCATTCCCTATTTTTTATTTTTGGAATTTTTACCGTTTTTCGATGCCTTTGCGTCAGTCTGTTTTGGATCCTCATCCTCATCAAGTTCAAAGTCACCGACGCATGCGATTGAAGAAACTGAATCACCTGCTCTAGGCTTAAATATCGTTACACCTTGAGTGATTCTTCCAGTCAGACTCCTTATTTCACTCAAATCAGTCCTCATAACCTGGGCATTCTCAGAAACTAGGTACACCTCATTGGTTTCATCCACTATTTGGGCATCTGCTATTAACCCTGTGTTTTTAGTGAGTTTGAAGGCTCGTAATCCTAATCCACCACGGCCTTGCCTTCTATATTCACTAAGAGGGTTCACTTTACCTCGTCCTAATTTGCTGACGACGAGCAATTTACTGTCATCGTTACCCACATCCATTGAAACCACCCTATCACCTGTTCTTAATGACATTCCTTTGACACCCCCCGCAGTACGACGACGTATTGGAAGATCATTCACCGAAAACCTTATTCCCATGCCCTGCTCTGATATGAAAATTATGTCGTCATTTGTCTTAGCCAATTTGACAGATACTAACTCATCATCACCCTTAAGGTTCATAATAATCAATCCAGATGGGCGGATGTGTTCAACATCATCAAGATTAATTCTTTTAACTCGACCTTGTCGTGTTCCTAACACAAGATATTCATATTCTTCATATTGTTTTTTTCCAACATTTATCAGCGCACTTATACTTTCGGTGTCCCATACATTTATTATGTTGGCCACTGGCACGCCTCGAGTATTTCTACTTTGATCGGCCCTTAATTCATAGCCTATCTTTGATAGAACACGCCCTTTATTTGTGAAAAACATTAGTTTGTCGTGAGTATCCACCACCATCAATTCCTTCACGGGATCATCATCTCTGGTGTTCATACCAGAAACACCTCTTCCACCTCTGTGCTGGCGCCTGAAGGTATTCGATTGAATTCTTTTTAAATATCCACCCTGGCTGAGAGTAATGACAATTTGCTCGTGGGCTTCCAGCTCTTCACGGCTGAGATCATAAGCATCATGACTTATTGTGGTTCTCCTCTTATCCCCATGCTTGCTCTTTACTTCCTCTGTTTCATCTTTAATGACACCCAAGATTTTACTTTCATCTCCAAGAAGCTCTTGAAGTCCCTTGATCGTCTCTTGTAGCTGCTGGTATTCCTGTTCTAATTTTTCCCTTTCAAGCGCTGCCAAGCGTCTTAATTGCATATCCAAAATAGCCTGTGCCTGCGGCTGATCCAGATCGAAAGTAGCCATCAGTCCGGTTCTGGCATTTTCGACATCCTGTGAATTACGAATCAGCTTGATAACCTCATCAAGATTGCTAATGGCAATCCTAAGGCCTGCCAATATATGCGCTCTTTCTTCGGCCTTTCTTAATTCGAATTCAGATCTACGTCTGACGACTTGCTGCCTAAATTTTATGTATTGCTGTAAGGCTATTTTGAGTGTTATTACTCTCGGTATATCATCGATGAGAGCTAACATATTGGCCGAGAATGAAGATTGAAGTGGGGTTTGTTTGTACAAGTTATTCAACACAACCTGAGGTTGAACACCTCCTCTCAGTTCAATAACTACGCGCATTCCATCCCTGTCGGATTCGTCACGAACCTCCGACACCCCCTCAATTCTGCGATTTTTTGCTAAGGTAGCTATTTTTTCCACTAACCCAGCTTTGTTGACCTGGTAAGGCAGTTCAGTTACTACTATCTGCATCCTGTTGGCATTTCGAGGCATCTCTTCCACCTCTGCGACAGCTCGTACAACAATCTGCCCTTTCCCTGTCGTGTAGGCCTCTCTCGCACCACTAGTGCCCATTATGGTACCCCCAGTGGGAAAGTCCGGGGCTCTAACGTATTTCATTAAATCTTCCGAAGTGGCTTCGGGATTATCTATAAGAGCATTCACAGCATTACAAACCTCCCTCAAATTATGAGGGGGTATATTTGTTGCCATACCCACCGCAATTCCCGATGCACCATTCACTAAAAGATTGGGAAGCCTTGCTGGTAAAACAACAGGCTCTCTAAGAGTGTCGTCGAAATTTAGTGACCAATCAACGGTTTCCTGATCCAAGTTGGCTAACATAACTTCCGACACAGGGCTCAAGCGAGCCTCAGTGTATCTCATTGCAGCAGGTGGATCGTTATCAATACTTCCAAAGTTACCCTGTCCATCAACCAACGGCATCCTAACTGTAAAATCTTGAGCCAGTCTAACCATCGCTTCATAGACAGCCAGATCTCCATGAGGGTGCCATTTTCCTAAAACTTCCCCAACTAGCCTCGCGCTTTTTTTATACCCGGTGCCTGGTCTCATGCCAAGATCCTGCATCGCATACAAAATACGTCTTTGAACTGGTTTCAACCCATCTCTCGCATCAGGTAGTGCTCTTGAGACAATTACACTCATAGCATAGTCCAGATAAGAGGTTCTCATCTCATCTACTATGGAGGTGGTTTTTATAAATCCAAATTCTGACTTGCTAGATGTCATAAATTAATACTCCGACAGAAACCCAAATTTTCGACTATGCCAATCATCAATGAAATAGGTTCTGGTTAATAATATGAAGGCAACAATTTCACTATTTTGCTGACCTTGATTATAGCACAAAAAGTAGTGGTTTTATGACTATAAAACCCCTCTATATAGTGGATGAAGCCTTAAAAACTAGAGTTTCAAACAATTTGTCGAAATGTGGGGGGATTTCCCCTCTTCTTTCAGGGTGGAATTGAACACCTAAAACCCAGCGATGATTCGGGCTTTCAAGGCCTTCTACCAAGCCATCTTCCATCGACCAGGCAGAGGCCATAAGATCGTCGGCTTTTTGCGCCTCTGCAATCCCCTGATGGTGTCGATGATTGACCCTAACAAACCCACCAGAACCAACCGTAGCGGATAATTTACAGCCAGGAGACAGAAAAATTCGATGGTAGCTAGAAAGGCGGTCATTTCCTTCTACCTGTTCGCTATTATGACCTTCGATGTGTTGAATCAAGGACCCGCCCATCGAAACGTTCAAAACCTGCATACCTCTACATATGGCTAAAATCGGCAAATCTGTTTCAAGTGCGGATTCCAATATAGGTATTTCCATATCATCCAGATCTTCGTTATACCAGGAACCGGAGCCGGGATCAGAATTTTCACCGTAGTGTTTAGGGTGTACATCTGCCCCACCAGCTAACATTAGTCCATCTATATCGTTCATAGCTTCAGAGACACTATTGAAATTTGATGGGGTAATAAGTTTCACCACACCCCCAAATTTTTCTACCATGGATGCGTAAGGGAGTGATCTATCAACATCTGAACATGTCAGACCTATGATTGGCCCTTTAGCTCTTTTCATATAGACACCCCTTCAGGATAAATTATGATAATCAGGAGATCTCTTCTCCCGAAAAGAGGTAAGAAATTCTTTGTGGGCTGCTGTTCGTTGTGACTGACTAAAGAATCTACTTTCTATCTCCATTACCTCATCAAGATCATCGTTATATTGATGATCTCTCATCATTCTTTTAATTTGACTGAGCTGCCACTCGGGATTGAAAGCTATAGCAGTAGCCAACTCCAGAGCTTTAGTAAGTAATTGGTCATCCGGGTAGACGTGATTAACCAATCCAGATTCTAAAGCCTCATCGGCCTCAATAAAACGACCTGTAAGCATAAATTCCATAGCTTTGGACATGCCAACTGTCTGAGTTAAAAGATTGGTGCTGCCGAATTCTGGGGTCAATCCAATGTATGCGAATCGAAACGAGAGTTTTGCACTTTCTGACATAAGGCGAATATCGCAACCCAATGGCAGTGTTATACCCATACCGATAGCATACCCGTTAATGGCGCAAATAGTAGGTTTGGATTCTTTCATAAAAATGGGCCATTTGGGAAAGTGAGTTGTCTCGTTGTCAGATTTTCTTGATTCCCCCCTGACAGTTGCTTCAAAATTGCTTACATCTGCTCCTGCAGAAAAGGCTCTCCCTGCTCCTGTAATGACTACAGAGCCGACTGTAGGATCATTATTAAAATCTCTGATTTGTAGCCGCAATTCTCTGTTGAGATCATCATTAAAAGCGTTTAAAAAATCAGGTCTGTTCAAAGTTATGATACCTACCCTTCCGATTTGTTCTACTAAGATAGTTTCAAATCCCATTACAACTCCCCTCTTAATGTTTACATAGAATCAAGTTACCATAGCCGTAACTACCTAACAACATAAAACCTATACTAATTCAGAATGGTAGGATGAAGTTAATGAAAATTACTGAAGTGAAAGCAGTGTATCCCAACTATAAAAACGTAGTCCCCTCTTGGCGGACACACTTTTGGCAAATAGTTGTGGTGATTAAAACAGATCAAGGGATTGTAGGAGTAGGATATGGAGGGGGAGGTGTAGCCGGTGTGGAAGTTGTGAATAAGCATTTCAGGGAACTTCTTTTAGGCAAGGAAATAGGCAACACCCAAGATATAAAAGAGGTCTGGGACCAGCTTTATTCAGCTTCTCTACCCTATGGCAGAAAGGGTATTGCAATAATGGCCTTAAGCGGAGTGGACTTAGCATTGTGGGATCTGCTCGGAAAGGCGGAAAATTGTCCGGTATATGAATTGATAGGAGACCGAAAAAAGGATTCTGTTCGATCTTATGCTACTGGAACCGACGTTGAATGGTATGCAGAATTAGGTTTCACTGCCCATAAATTTCCGCATAGGTGGGTCTCTGACGAAGGTATTGCAACCGCAGTATTCGCTGCAGATAAAGCAAGAAAATTATTAGGCTCAAAAGCATTAATTATGATCGATACATACATGTCATGGAGCTTTGACGTTACCTTAGAGATGTCAAAATCTTTGAAAGAATTCGATATTTATTGGTTTGAAGATGTAACTAACCCTGATGATCTAGAGTCTCAAGCTGAATTAAGAAACTTAGTTAAGCCTACTTTGATTGCAGGTGGAGAGCATGAATTCACCGAATATGGCTACCAAGAAATAGCCAGAACAGAGGCCTTAGACCTTTGGCAACCTGATATAACATGGTGCGGAGGCCTGACATCTGGCATTCGGATCACTGAGATGGGAAATGACCTCGGGATACCGGTCGTGCCCCATAGAGGGGGGGAAGTGTGGGGACTTCACTTAATTGTCTCTTCAACCTGCGACGACTTAGCCGAGGTACTTCCAGGTACCAAGGATGGTAACAAAGACGAACTGTGGCTAGGGGAGCCACATTACCTGAATGGATATATCTCACCACCAGATGGCCCAGGATTTGGAGTTACCGTTAACGAAGCATTACTTCCTTAAGTAATAAAAAGTTTACCCTGTCCCAAACCCAGCAGAATCGATTAATCCCTTGATGTATCCGTAGGTATATGCAAACCCCACCATTTTAGAATTTTCCCCAGACATGTTCGGTACATGATCGGGCATGAGCATGTAAGGGTAACCTAGCTCCCCGTACAGTTCTACACACTTTTTCATATCGACATCTCCATCATCAATATAAGTTTCTACAAAATCAAGGAACCCACCTTTAATATTTCGGAAATGGACATTGAATATCTTTTCCCTTTCGCCAAAATATCTAATAACGTCAAAAATTTCCTCTGATGGGTTTTCTAACATTTCTGTGACAGTACCTTGGCAAAAATTCAATCCGTGAAAATCGCTTGAGTGCAAATCGATGAATTTCTTCAACCCGTCAACACTTCCTAAAACTCGGTCAACACCTCTGAAACCTTCAGGTCTGGGCATTGCTGGATCGTGAGGATGGAGGGCCATCCGAATTTTATACTCATCCGCAACTGGTACTACTGATTGAACAAAGTAATTTATTCTTTCCCACATCATATCCTCTGTGGCCTTGCCCGCGATCGTTAGACTAGGTTCTTGTAGAGCATTTTCGTATCTAAATGCTCTGGTGGTAGACCCTCCCCGCCAATCTTCGTCATCAGTACTCACTACACCTAAAAGGGTCAAATTGTACTTAACAGCAGGTATACCGGCTAATGAACAATTCCTAATGATGTTTTGTATCAGGTCAATTTCTCTATCTCTATCAGGAGATTTTCCAAGCATAATATTAGGATTTTCCGCTAAGGATATCTCATGAGAATTGAGTGGCAATGGGATAAAATCCAACTTCAACCCAAAAGATTCGACATGTTCTCTATAGTCACTCAAGACCTGTACAGTCCATTCTCGAGGATCACCTGGGGGGTATCCACAAATATTATTTACCCCAAGTTGGGCAAATACTTTGTAATCATCATCATTTCTGGCCTTGAGCTGTGTTCCAACATTCATTTAATTCACCAATCGCACTAAGTTAATGTACCTGTTTTATGTTTTTCTATGTAATCCCAATCGATTTGGTATCCCAAACCAGGCAATTGGGTTGCTGTAATGACCCCTTCGCTATTCGGTATAACATCCTCTTGAAGCCCAAATTGATGGGCTTCCGCAGGCATCCAATATTCATAGAAAGCACAATTTGGTACTGAGTAAATCACATGCAAATTAGCTATGTTCATAAGGGAGTTCCCAGCTGTGCCTATTTCGCAGTTATAACCAAATCCTTCCGCCATGGAACATAATTTCTTAAGTCCTGTTATTCCCAACTTGGCAGCACTACCTCTGAGCAACCTATTGGACCTCGTCCTCAGGGCATTAGCTCCCCAGTAGAATTGATTATCTGGCTGGTCGCTCATGCAAATAGGAACTTTCAATCTCCTTGTCAATTCAGCAATCGCGTCTAAATCAAAATGAGAAACAGGATCTTCGTACCAATAGAACCCATTTCCATCTAAAGCCTGGCCTACATCTAATGCCTTCCGGTAGTCATATCCACAGTTTGGATCAAACATAAGCTTCACATTAGGACCTACTCGCTCTCTGACCATACTCACCATTTTCACAACTTCATCAGTCCCCATTACGCCTGGATGTATCTTATAAGCCCTGAAACCTCTACCGACGATCTCCTCCGCTTCTTTTACATACCCAGCACTATCAATATGGCGGGGCGGGTAAGTAGCGTAAGCATCAATCTCACCTCTTTGATTCCCAAGCAGCTCGTGAATGGGAACACCGGCTTGTTTTCCAGCAGCGTCCCACAGTGCGATATCAACGGGAGCCCAAGCTGACATACTTAGGCCTTTTCGGGCCGATAATATTCCCAACCTACTCCACAACCATTCCCGCTTCGCAACATCCATTCCCAACAATTCAGGTTTAAGAACCGCCAAAATAGGGTTATAGAGAGCAGTAGAACCCTTTCGGAATTCTCCCAAAAAACAATTCCCTTCAATTCCTTCATCAGTAAAAATGCGGAGAACCCCCTGTTCGACAGGGCCAGAGAACCTCCCAAGATCAGAATCCAGTCCCGTGTCAGGTACTTCTCTTGTTATAACTTCAATACTGACATTCGAAATTTTCATCTAACTATCCTCCAAAGGGCTTTCTAGCCCGATTATATAAGAATTCACAGTGTTAAAATTCCCTGATGGAATTGTTGAAACGCGCTGGGTCGTGGACACCTAAAACCACTGTTTACTATGGTTGGATAGTTATAGCAGTCGGAGCTATGGGAACTTATGCCGCTTCCGGATCAGCTCAAGTTACCCTTGCGGGAATTCAAACTCTCATGTTTGAGGATACGGGTTGGGACAGAAGCACTATCGCACTTGGTATAACTATAGGCACTTGGGTCGCTGGCCTGCTAACCCCTGTATTTGGAAAAATCGCAGATACTCACGGCCCAAGGTTAGTAATGCCATTAACCTCCGTAATCGTTGGTGTGTGTTTTTACTGGATCGGAGGCATGTCTGCAATTTGGCACTTCTATGCCGCCTACATAATTGCAAGAGGGTTAGGTAACCCTGTTCTGATAGGGGTTATGCCTCGAACGGTGGCGGTGAATTTTTTTGAGAGAAAAAGAAATCTGGTTCTCGGCATAGTATCGATGGCAAGACCTTGCTTTGGAGCCATAAATGTACAACTAATCACACTGATAAGTACATGGTCTAGCTGGCGGACGGCCTATAAATTACTTGGGATGTATTCCATATTATTAGCGCTACCTTTAATAATTTTTGTTAGAAAAGACCCTGAATCAATAGGGCTTTTTCCCGATGGAGTTAAAAAAAATCTTAGCTCTCTGGAATCGGCTGAAAATCCTGAAAAAGACTCCCGTAACGATGGGGAGATTTGGTCAGCAGGCGAAGCAGCAAAGACTTTTGCATTATGGGCAGTGATATCCGCTGAATTTTTAATAATCCTGACATCCGGAACCATAGGATTTCAACTTGTACCTTACCTACATGAATCTGGATTATCCATATCCATGGCAGCTCTTGCCTGGACTCTTAGCACCCTTTTGAACGCGTTTTCTAATCCAATATGGGGATTTTTATCTGATATATATTCTCCGCGAAAATTGATATTATCTGCCCTCCCCATGTCCTTAGGGGTAACTTCCATTTTTCTACTCATAGAAGGTGGGTATCCTGGTTTTGCCTGTGTGGTTATTTGGGGGGCCGCCACCGGAGGTCTCAATGTACTGGGAGGTATGATAATAGCGAACTATTATGGTCGACATTCTTTTGGTTCGATTTCAGGAATTATGGGTCCTTTTCAGATCATTGGTCTAGGGTTAGGACCCATAATAGGTGCTATCCTATATGACAAAACAGGAGGGTACGAACAACTGTTTATTTTTGCGATAATTGCCTACCTTTTCGCTACTATCTTGTTCTTTTTTGCCAGACGACCCATGCTGAAATTATCCAAAAGAACCCAAAAAACTTTGATATGAAATCAATCCAAATACATTTTTGTGTTTCATTTATTTTTCTTATCCTATTGGGTGTTTCCTGCAACCAAAATGTGAATAATAATTCGGAAATTTCTCCAAATGAAGCTCCTTCATTTCAAAAAGCCCGCATTGCCTTCGCTGTGAGTGATTTGAGTGTTGGAACTCACCGACTTGCTTTTGGGATCCTTGAGCCCGGCATAGGAGCAGTCAAAAATGAGGAAATTAAGCTTGAAATTTTCTTTTTTCAAAACGATGATCGGCCCATATTAAAGGAAACTTTATCCGCCAAATTTCAAAAGTGGCCTATTGGAGATAAAGGCGTTTACACCAGTAATGTAACCTTTGACGTACCGGGCAAATGGGGAGTAGGAGTATCCTTCAACTCCACGGATGGCATTGTAAAAAAGACCTCATCGGTCATACAAGTAACTGAGAAAAGCCAGGCTCCTTCAATAGGGGACAAGGCATTCCCATCAAATAATAGTACTATCAATATTTCACGAAATCTCAGCTACATAACAACTGACAGCGCTCCTTACAAACCTTTTTATGAATACTCTATCGCCGAATCACTCAATGAAGGAAAAGCCATTCTAATTTTCTTTGGATCCCCTGCATTCTGTACAACTGGTACCTGCGGACCACAAATCGATATTGTTAAAAGTTTACATTCAGATTTCTCTGAATACTTGATCTTCATACATGTTGAAATTTATGAAAATCCGACGGAATTAGAAGGGGATATATCAAATGCCAAAATTGTGCAAGCGGTTAAGGATTGGAACTTACCCAGCGAGCCTTGGATATTCCTAGTAGACCAAGAAGGTGTGATAAAAAGTAGATTTGAAGGTTTAGCAACTTATCAAGAAATTGAAATCGCTTTAATCGAAAATAATTTCCTCATTTCGAAGTGATGGTAACATTTAAGAAAGAAGGCCGGTCCTGCGTGGGATCGGTCATTTGTAGTTAGAACATATTTGATAACAAAATGGATCTTATAAAAATAACAGAGCTTTTGAAATCTGACGCCAACTATGAAGGATTGGTGTCTGAAATCATTAAGGGTAAACCTGAAACCCGTGTTCAGATCATAGACGAGGCTGTACCTTTTTTTACCGCATCTCTATGGAAAGATTTGCAAATACCTATTTTGCTTATATGCCCAAGTCCGGAACATTCGAGACGGCTACATGAATATTTATCCGCTTGGATGGACGGGGAATCAAAACCACTTAGGTTCGGTGAAAGTGAAATTTTGCCATATGAGAGATTGACAGAAGATCTCTCCACATCTCGAGAAAGACTAATAACTTTAGACAGCTTGGTAAAGGGTAATTCAGAACCACTGGTTATAGTAACTTCAGCGTCAGCCCTTGCCCAAAAAACAATTTCAATCAAATCGTTTAAAAAAAATTCCTTCTCCTATGTACAGGGAGACAAAGTAAATCTAGAAGACATGGCCAATTCCTGGCAGCAAATGGGTTACTCTTTTGAATCAAATGTGTCAGACCCTGGAACTGTCAGTAGAAGAGGGGGAATTATAGACGTATATCCGATAGGTGAGGATACGCCATATAGAATAGAACTTTGGGGTGATGAAATAGATAGTATAAGAACTTTTGATCCAGACAGCCAAAGATCAATAAATATTGTCGACCGATTCTCCATCGGTCCAGCTAAAGAGACTTTAATATCATCAACCTCCGCGGATGAATTTGATCGACTCCTTTCTCACGTGGATCTTTCGCGATGTAGTCCTGACGAAATAACTCGATTTAATTCTGAAATTGATGACCTGTTAAACGGTCGTCAAATTGAAGAATTGGGTTTATATTCTGGGTTTTTCAATAACGGGACCTTGCTTGATTATTTCCCTGAGGACGGATTAGTCATTTCATATAGGAATATCGATGCGATGAACTCCGTATGGAATGTTGAGGAACGGGCCAATCAATTAAGGATGGTAAAGGAAAATCGAGGAGAGATTCCACTAAATTTTCCTACCGATAGAATTTCTTGGAATGAAATAGAAGCCTCAATAGAAAAACTAAAGAAAAACATATTTCTGATGCCTTGGGGAGCATCAGACCTGGATAATAACAATACTCGCCCAATGCCATTTAGTTCCCCTCCCCTATATAAAGGTGACCTAAACGCCTTATCGGTAGATACGTCTGAATTCACAAGTGGTGGGGGTAGTGTGATTGCTATCACCTCTCATCATTCAAGATTAAAGGAGATCCTAAAGGGTTTAAACCCCTCTGAACCTCCAGGCACCGGTTCCGTAACTGATTTAGATCCGCTATCAGTACTTCCGATTGACACTGCTAATATTGGAGACGGATTTGTAATTAATACGCCACAACATCGTCTAACCCTTTTAGGTGATAAAGAGATATTTGGCATCGCCAAACGCAGACGGGCGAAAAGAATCAACAAAGCATCAAGAGAAACTTTTTTTGAAGAAATATCCCCTGGTGATTACGTGGTCCATGTGGAACACGGTATAGCTAGATTTGTCGGTACAGATAGCAAGCATAAAGACTCCGGTAACCATGAATATTTAATTCTCCAGTACGCTCAGGGGGATAAGCTGTATGTCCCGATGCAGCACTTAGACAGAGTTGCCCCATATGTGGCTCCTATGGATAGATCTCCCTCACTCACAAGACTGGGGACTCAAGAATGGTCTCGGACAAAAGCTAGAGTTGAGAAGTCAACTCGCGAAATGGCGATGGAATTGCTCTCTATATATGCTGCAAGACAGGTGAGTAAGGGTCACGCTACTGGTCCCGACACAAAATGGCAATTCGAATTGGAAGAATCTTTCCCCTATGAAGAAACTGTAGATCAAATTTCCACTTTAGTAGAAATAAAAGACGACATGGAATCTGATCGACCCATGGACCGACTCATATGCGGGGACGTTGGATACGGTAAGACGGAATTGGCTCTAAGAGCAGCTTTCAAAACCGTAATGGATGGAAAGCAAGTTGCTGTGTTAGTACCAACCACAGTCCTAGCACAACAACACTATGAAACTTTTTCAGAAAGAATGAATGCTTTTCCTGTCAAATTATCTGTATTGAGCAGATTTAAATCCAATATAGCCCAGAAGGAAACTTTAAAGGCCTTAATGGATGGAACAGTTGATATATGCATTGGCACACACCGACTAGTTCAGAAAGATGTCAGATTTAAAGATTTAGGCCTAGTAATAATAGATGAAGAACAACGTTTCGGGGTTGTGCATAAAGAACGACTTAAACAAATGCGAAGCCAAGTTGACATTCTAACCCTCTCTGCCACACCGATACCAAGAACTTTACATATGTCGTTGGCCGGAGTCAGAGACATGAGCACAATAGAAAGTGCCCCAGAAGAAAGGCTACCAATAAAAACATATGTTTCTGAATTTAGTGACGAGCTGATTAGGGAGGCGATACTTAGAGAAATGGATCGTCAAGGGCAAGTGTATTTTTTGCACAATCGGGTTTATAACATTGAATATATGTCCGAATATATTCGAACCTTGGTCCCAGACGCGAAGATAGGCATCGCTCATGGTCAGATGTCGGAAAAAGCGCTAGAGAAATCAATGATAGCCTTCTCACAAGGTGAAACCGATGTCTTGCTCTGTACAACGATAATAGAATCTGGGTTGGATATAGCCAATGCAAACACATTGATAGTAAACCGAGCAGATTCATTTGGATTAGCACAGCTTTACCAGTTAAGAGGAAGGATCGGTAGGAGTTCTAAAAGAGGATATTCATATCTACTCATACCTAAAAGTCAGACCATGACGGAATCGGCCGAAAGACGGCTAAAGGCAATGTTATCCGCAACAGAGCTTGGTTCAGGCTTCAAAATTGCTATGAAGGACTTAGAAATTCGGGGGGCCGGAAACATATTAGGAAGCGAGCAAAGTGGTCATATCCATGCTGTAGGTTTTGAACTTTACACTAGGCTTTTAGCAACAGCTGTTGAAGATTTACGATCTCAAGATATCCCACCAGACGATCCAAATCACCCCAGTTCTCCCCAACCTAATACGGTAAGCATAGATTTGGGAATTCCTACCGGAATATCTGAAGACTATATAGAAGATCTTCCTTCACGTTTAGATATATATCAAAAATTGATCCAATGCCGCACATTGGATGAAACTGACTTATTAGAGCGGGAGTTAAAGGATCGGTTCGGCCCACTACCTTGGCAAGCTTTAAACCTTCTTTTTACTCTTCGCCTCAAGATTAAAGCATCGTTAACTGGTATGGAATACATTCGGAAAACTGGAGAAAAATTAGTTATTCAGTTTCCTTTTGAGGTGGGCGGAATGAGATTTGCACTGCAAAACCTAATTGGTCCTGGTTGGACTATTGGTAATATGCAGATAAGGTCCACTTTAATCGAACTTGGTGACAATTGGGAAGAAAGTCTTGTAGAGGTAGTCGAAAAATTAGGAGAATTTCAATCAAGAATGTCTGATGAGTTAATCAAATCCACAGCATCTACTTAAAATCTTCTGACAAAGGATATAAAGCTTCCAATAGCTGTCCCATATTGGAAATCCTCAGACAGCGAGAGAACCCAGAGTGATTTCCGTCCCTGTCAATTAATATCGGCCGCACACCAGAGTTTTCAGCGCCATCAACATCTGAACCAATCTGATCACCGACATGAACTGCCTCAAGCTCAGAGACACCGGCGACCTCCAAGGCTTTCTTAAACATTAAAGGATTCGGTTTTTCAACACCCAATTCTAAGGAAGTCACAGCAAATTGCATATGTTGCGACAAGTTAAATTCATCCAATAGTTCGCTTCCCAACCGATTCATATTCGACAGTAATCCTAGGCACATATCCCGAGATCTCAATTCGTCCAGAACAGGCCAAACATCCTCAAAAATGGTCATATCATATGGAATTGTCCTAACGGTATTCCATATTGCCCCGGCTGTCTCCAAATCGACATCTATGCCTGAGCCCCTTATAACTCTCATTTCATATTCACAGAAAAAATTAAACCGTTCAGTTTCTGACATTTGCCGCAGCGGGTGAACTTTATTCTGCTCCGTCATGAAGGCATCAGCCTGACCATAGCCCTTAAGAACACCTTGTTGAGTCAACGAAATACCAAACTTATCGCAGGCCTGCGATTGAATTTCATATCGCGATGGTTTAAATCCCGCCAAAGTCCCATACAGATCAAAAAAAATCGCTTTTATCATATCGCAGCTATAATAGCACCTCTATATCTCAAAGCAGCGATGGATTGTCCTTATGAAAGCTGGTAAGTTGCCAATAGAACACTTAGAGAGGGTTCTAGATAACCTTAAGTCACCGGATCCACGGGTCGTTGCAGGACCAACCCCCGGGGAAGATGCTTCCTTAATTGATATGGGAGATCGATATCTTGTGGCAACAACCGACCCAATAACATTCACAACAAACCACATTGGTTGGTATGTCGTAAATGTAAATGCCAATGATGTGGCTGTAATGGGGGGTGAACCGAAATGGATGATGACAACGATACTTTTACCTGAAAATTATAATGAAAATTCTATAGCCCGCATCTTTCAAGATATTACGGAGGCATGCCAGCAATTAAATGTATCCGTTATCGGTGGCCATACAGAAATCACCGTAGGAATTGATCGGCCTTTGATATCGGGAGTTATGTTAGGAGAGGTTAAAAAAGGCAGTGAGATAAAATCTTCAGGGGCAAATATAGGAGATTCAATTATCTTAACTAAAGCCATCCCGATAGAAGGTTGTGCGATCTTGGCCAACGAGGCAGGAACTAAATTGAAGGAAAATGGCATTGCAGAAAGCTTAATTTATGAATCACAAAACCTCATATATGACCCGGGCATCAGCGTGGTTAAGGATGCGTCTATCGCAATAGAATCAGGGAAAATAACTGCCATGCATGACGTCACAGAAGGTGGTCTCGCCGGTGGTCTAATGGAACTTTCATATGCCTCTAATTTAGGTATGCACATAATTAGAGAGGACATTCCGGAGATACCTCAAGCTAAACAGTTCTCAGACCTTATGGGCCTTGACGTACTTGGAATGATAGCCTCAGGGTCTTTATTGATATGTGCGAACCCAAAGTATGACTCTACTATATTAAGAAACCTAAATAACAATGGAATAAAAGCAACTAAAATCGGAGTAATGAAAGATTTGGCCTATGGGCTCAAAATATCTGAGAATGAACACATACATGATCTACCAAAATTTGAGACTGATGAAATCGCTCGGTTTCTGTCCAATTAATCACAACAAGTCAAAACTCATTAAGTAAGCATTTCAAGTGGAGGCATAAGATGAATGGAACCTACATAAAATCTGAAAGCGATCATGGTGTTCTAATACTAACCATGCATGACCCTAAAACAAGAAACGCCATAGGACTGGAAATGATGGCAGAACTAGAAGAAGAGCTCGACAGATTTGAGTCATCTACTGCACTCCGTGCATTGGTTTTGACTGGATCAGATCCCTCATTTTGCTCCGGAGCCAATGTCAAAACCATGAATGCGGATAATGAGTCCGCCGAGGTTAACACCATACCAAATGATCGCACGCCATGGGACCTCTTAAATGAAGCCTGGGACAAGCAAGCAGCATTAAATTCAAGACCGCGGGACCTGATAGAGGGTGTCCGCTATGTCCCCCTGCGATTGCACAATCTACAAAAACCTTCAATAGCCGCCGTGAACGGGTCGGCCATTGGTCTGGGAATGGGCATAGCTTTATCTTGCGACATACGTTTTGCTTCTACCAATGCTAAGTTTTCTGAGATGTTCGTCAGAAGAGGGTTAATACCTGCGGATGGTTCCTGCTGGCAGCTACCTCGTATGATAGGTTTGGGAAAAACGTTCATGCTTCAATACACAGGAGAAATAGTTTCAGCTGAAGAATCTTTAGAGCTCGGTATCGTGAACAAAATGACACCGCATGATCAGTTAATGAATGAAACGATGGACCTGGCCCACCGAATAGCCTCCGGGGCCACCTATTCCATGGCTTTGATAAAAAAACTTATTCATGAATCACTGCACACCAACCTGGAGGAAAGTTTAAAACTCGCCGGACCTGCTCAAGATATTGCCCGTCAAACATCCGACCACAAAGAGGGCGTGAAAGCATTTGTTGAGAAACGAAAACCCAATTTCACAGGCCGGTAACAGCTGTTCCTATATAGAATTAAGGAACCATTTAACGGTGGATTCAAAGGAACCAGGGGACTCTTGATAAAACCAGTGTCCTCCTCCCTCAAGTTCAGCCAACTTACAGTCGGCCAACTCCTCTCTCATTTTCACAGCAGTTTCATGGGTTAAGAGTGTGCTTTGCCTACCTCTGATTATGACAGTGGGACAGTCAATCTCTCTCCAAGTTTCCCAAAGATCAGGTCGTTCATATTCGTAGATGAGGTTTCTGTCTCTCTTCCATACCCATCCTCCTTCAGTTTTTGGTACGGTCATTACTTGAGCCTGAAATCTGACCATGTCTTCTGAAGACTGGGGTTGTCTGGACCATATTCTGTCGACAACATCTTCAAAACTATCCCATTGGTCAGATTCGCTTTTGTACCTTTCTAACATTGAACCAGAAGGCTTATTAATTGGGTCCGGATCTATATCGACAACTACCAACGCTTTAACATGGTTTTTGTTTTGAGCAGCATATGAAAAGGCATATCTGCCGCCGGCTGAATGGCCAATTAATATCGGATTTTCAATGCCTAATTTCGATATAGTTGCCTCCACATCGGATACATAATCTGTAAATGTGTAATGCCCAGGAGCATAGTCGCTGTCGCCATGCCCTCTACTATCCAGAGCCACCACCCAGTATTCGCTAGACATGGATTGAGCAAACACTTCCCAACTCCTACCGCAGTCTTGCAGGCCGTGCAACAAAAGCATCGAAGGATTAGATTTATCACCCCATTGCGAACAATTTAGTTGTATGCCGGTATGATTAAATTTGATCTGCCTACGGATATCGCCCGTCAATTGAATCTCCTAAATCCGTCTTGGTTTTTATCAGAGCCGTATATATTCTGAAATGAATCATTTTCTAATGACTCAACCCTTGATTTCAAACTTGACTCCCCAATTGAACCAACCCATCGACCTATGATAATACCCTCCCGATCTATAAAAAAAGTGACTGGTAGTCCAGTCACTCCATAGTCCACCATTATTTTTCCGTCTTTATCTCTAGCGTTAGTAAATGTGACATCAAATTCCGTAAGGTATTTATCAGCATCAGCCAAGGTATCTTGCACGTTTATCCCCAGCACTACCACATCTTTTTGAGGATGCAATCTCCAGATTTTCTCGAAATGGGGTGTTTCTTCTCTGCAAGGTGGACACCAAGATGCCCAAAAATTGAGAACAATTGGTGACCCGAAATAATTTGATAAAGATACTTGATCCCCATTTATACCAGCAGCAGTAAATTCAGGTGACTTCCTTCCTATCAATTGCTCACCACTCCTTCCCGTTGCAGAGGTTCTGTTAGAAAGGCCTGTGGCGAGAAATACCGTAAATAGCGATATAAGTATAGCCAATACTAAGATGGCAATTCCTTTCACAACATTAGTATTGCCTTGAATTGTTGATCTCATAACACTCGGGAATATGAATTTTCTTACGTAAGAAGCATGCTTCAACTTAATATTATAAAGTGAAAAGGGGGCGTCTAAAAGACTCCCCCTTATTACAATTATCAGGATACGCGATTAAAAATTTGACCGTCGATCTTCCATATTTGAGTGGACATCTATAAGTACCGTTTTACCGTTCGCATTCAATTGTTTTGCCTGTTCCAAGGCTGAAGCTATCTCCTCAGGTTTTGTCACCGTTATTCCAACCGCTCCGAGGCCCTCGGCAATCTTGGCATAATCACCAGTCATGAAAGTTGTGCCGAAAGATTCCCTTGCTGTTGGGTATCCTCCTGGGTAGGTAGCCATACCTCCGTTGTTTAAAACAATTGTTGTTATTGGTGCACCTGCTCGAACAGAAGTTTCTAAGTCCAAGCCTGACATACCAAAGGCTCCATCCCCCATAATATTCATGCAGAATTTATCTGGGCATGCCATTTTTACTCCAGTCATTAGCGGAATTCCATACCCTAAGTGAGTGGTTTTACCCCACCCAACGTAACTATGAGGCACTGTACCGGGGTAAAAAGGCATTATTATGTCTCTTGGAGCTCCGGCATCATGGGTCACTATACTATTTTCTTTATCAAGAACGTTAATCATTTCTCCAATGACTCTATATGGGGTGATAGGAGTCTCATTCGAGTTGAGAACCCCGCTCCATTCTGCCATCCATTTATCGTTTATTTCAGCAATTTGATCTGACAATTCTGAAGAGCCTTTCCTCTCGGCCCCTGCAAGTTGAATCTTGACTTCATCTACCATCATGCTGAGAGTTAGCTTTGTATCCCCGACCAACCCAACATCAATATTGAAATCCTTGTTCAAATCGGCCACGGTCTCAGTGTTATGTATCATCACTTTCCCATCTGGTATTGGTTGCCCATAGCCAGTCCGCGTAAGACTAGTCCCTACACCCAATAAAACATCTGCTTCCTGAAGCCATGTCCTGGCCTGTAAGGAAGTCGCGGAGCTTCCGGAGCCAAGAGCCAACGGGTGTCTTTGGTCGAACCCGGATTTACCAGGCATCGTGCAGTAGACTGGGATTTGAGCAATTTCAGCAAATTCCGTAAGCTCAGGGGATGCACCTGACATCAAAACACCCATTCCTGACCAGATCACAGGTTTTTTCGCTGCGAGCAATAATCTTACCGCCTCTTTAATCTCTGCTGAATCTGGAGCAAATTTATGTCTTTTAGGAGGAGAGTAAGAAGAAACAACTGAATCATCTACCTCCATCTCACCAACGTCTGCTGGGATTTCGACAATAACAGGGCCAGACCTACCGTTTCTTAAAGCATGAAAAGCCCTCCGCATAATAGATGCTACCTGGCCAGGTTGAAATATAACTTCGGCAGACACTGAAACTGATTCATAAGTTCTAGCTGGGGAAAAATTCGGCTTGACCGATCGGGCCGACACTGCTGGGCCACCAGGAAGATATAGAATTGGTACATTATCCGCATATGCCTGAGCCAAACCTCCCATCGTGTTCTCCGATCCTGGTCCCCCTTGGGTTATCAAAACTCCAAACTCTTCTCGATTTCTCATACGGCTAAACCCATCCACCGCCATTGCTGCTCCTCGTTCTTGACGGAACATGATTGGATTGATTCCAACTTCAGCCACTGCCTCGATCAGGTTATTGGATGGAAAACATCCTGCCCATTCAATTCCTTCGGCTTTTAATATCCTTGCTACAGCATCAAGCACTTTCATGAATATGATTCCTCCACTTAGAATAACTATTTATCTCTGGCAATCGGTAAGCATGGCAGGTTCAGACAACGCACTACTCACAAGCCGCTCAACCCACATTGTAATTGGCATAAATATCATTATCAACCTGAGTATACTAGTCAACATTATTCGTTACGTTAAACTTGATTCAAGTGAAATTTGGCCAAGGTTCACCTCTATTAATCAACAGTGAAAAAAGAAAATGCAAATTGGACAAAAAATACACCATGTACTAGAAATAAATTCTACTATGGAAGCCTGTAAACGGTTAGCTAATTTAGGGGAGCCAAACGGAACCATAGTGTCGGCAAATTACCAAGAATCCGGCAGAGGTCGGTTCAAGAGAAAATGGGTATCTCCAAGTGGGGACAACATCCAAATGTCGGTACTGCTTAGACCCAACCAGCAGGAACTAAAATATCTCAATATTTTCGCATCGATGGCAGTCTTAGCTACATGCGAACAAACACTAGGAGTTGATGGCAGTATTAAATGGCCTAATGATGTCCAAATCAACGGTAAGAAAATCGCGGGAATATTAGTGGAAACAGTGCTAGAAGGTGAAAAAGTAGTATCTTGCGTAATTGGAATTGGGCTAAACGTCAATCTAGACGTAAAACCCCACGCTGAAATTGAAGAGACAGCAACTTCACTTAAATGTGAGAAGGGCCGGTATATAAGCCGTTCCGTAATTCTAAAAGAGCTTATAAAACAATTAGATTTTTATTACTCGCAAATTAGTGACGGTAGGTCTTTGACTCAAAGATGGTGTGACAAATTGAGTACGATAGGGAAAAAGGTAACCTTATCATTTGGGAAAAACCCGAATAACCATATCTTAGTTGGGTTGGCCGAGTCTATCAGTGATGACGGTGGCCTAATTATACGGAAAGAGGACGGTTCGCTTTTCACAGCTAATGCTGGTGAGGTAACTTTAGCAAGAAAAGAGGAAATATTGTGATAAATTGGTCTTTAATAATTATGGAGTATAGAAATGCTTGAAAAACTTAATTTAGAAGACAAAACAATTGTCATAACGGGAGGAGGTACCGGTTTAGGTAAGGAAATGTGCTTGGCCATGGCCCGAGCTGGAGCTAACCTGGTAATTGCAGCAAGAAGACTTGAACCGATTGAAGAAGTATCAAAACTAGTCCGAGGTTTGGGACGTAGATCACTAGCAATTCCAACTGACGCAACAAACACCACTGACATCAAAACACTGTTCAATACCGTATTGGCAGAATTCGGGAAAGTTGATGTCCTGATCAACAATGCTGGAATCGTGAGAGAAGATTCAGCTAGGCCGATTTGGGAAATAACCGACGAAAGTTGGAAGATTGGAATTGATGTGAATCTCTCTACAGCTTTTTATTGTTCCAGAGGAATATCGAAACATATGGCAGACAATGGTGGTGGAAAAATTGTGCACGTGGCATCAGGTTTTGGGTTTAGAGGTGGTCGGGACAACTACATGTATGCTGCTGGAAAAGGGGGAATTGTAAATTTAACTAGAGCCATGGCAACTAGCTTAGGCAAGTATGGGATTACTACAAATTGCATAGTCCCTGGATTTATACCCACAGAGGTCACAGACCCAAATAGCGATAGATCTCAACAGCGTGGAAGATTTATACCAATTGGCAGGGTTGGGCAACCTTCGGAAATGGGTCCTTTGGCGGTCTATTTGGCCTCTGCCGCTTCGGATTACATGAATGGGGAGTTTTTCGCTATTGATGGTGGTGGCCTAGCGGGGGGTATAGCTCCCACACTTCACGCACCAGAAATACCTTTGGAAATTTAATTTTGATACAGCCAACACCGCTAATTCAAGGAGCAAATCTACTATGCGTACGCCAGAAGGATGGGATCTAACAGGTAAAAAAGCTGTCATAAGCGCCGATCGTAGAGGTTGGACTAAGTTTTTTTCCAGTGCCTTAGCAGAAGCAGGCGCCGATGTCGCAATAATCGGGTCAGAAAATTCTGATATGGAAGAAGCCAGCAATAAGGCATCTGACTATGGCCATACGGTGATCACCCAAACAACTAATCTAATGTCCAAAGCCTCCATTGATAAATCCATTCAAACCATAAATGATGCCTTCGGAACAATAGACATTCTGGTGAATAACGCCAAAGCTAATTTTGGGAAAAAGTTTGAAAAGGTAACAGAATCAGAATTTGACACCCTAATAGATTTTAATCTCAAATCCATGTTCCTAACTTGCCAATCAGTAGGGCAAACTATGTTAAATAAAAAAAGCGGTCGCATAATAAATATGACCTCTGACCTAGCTGTGAGGGGTTTGTGGAACTCTGTGGTTCCGTGCGCTTCTGAAGGAGCAATTCACCAATTAACCTCCTCACTGGCACTGGAGTGGGGACGGGATGGAATAAGGGTCAATGGTATCGGCGCAGGATGGCTTAACACCGAGCAAGAATCAGATCAAAGTGAACCAGGTTTATTAGAGCGTTATTTACCCTCGAAAAGGAAAGGGCATCCAAACGACCTTACACAAATGTTGGTCTACCTTTCTTCAGATTCATGCGATTTCGTGAATGGTCAAACGATATTCATCGACGGGGGTGCCCTTGCCCATGCTTAGGTTATCACGAGCGATTGATTCGCCCAAAAGGCCTCAAAACACCTGAATTTGTAGAATCCATAATAGAAGCTAATTCAATTGGGTATTAAATTAAATTTCGGGCGAGCACTCTTATAAAATGCAGTAATACCAGAGCAACCACTGGTGAAAAATCAAACATCCCAGTTTTAGGCAATACTTTTCTTATCGGCCCCATGATAGGTTCAGTGATAGCATAAATCAGCCGAATCACCGGAAAAAACGGACTACCAGGGGACACATTAAACCAAGATACCAAAACCCGAGCCAATATTGAAAAATAAAGTACTGATGCGAGAATGTTTAGGAAATTTGCTAAATAAAGTCCCAAACTTAATTACCTAACTCAATTGAGCGATCAAATGCAGCCTTGACTCCGTTGATCAAAGCAGCTCTCAAACCATCATTTTCCATAGAAACTAAAGCTTCTATAGTGGTCCCACCAGGTGAAGTAACCATATCACTGAGAACAGAAGGGTGCTTACCGCTTTCCAATACCAATTCAGTGCTACCCAATACCGTCTGCAGTACTAAATGTTTAGCCATATCTCTAGGCATACCTAAATATACCCCCGAATCAATCAAAGATTGAATAAATAAAAATACATACGCGGGACCACTGGCACTTAGAGCAGTAGCCATATCGATGTATTTTTCATCCTGAACATAATACTCTTCGCCTAAGGTTTTTAGGATTGCCGCGATCTCTTTGATATCAGTGGAATTAACTTCATTTGTTGAAGTCCATACCAACATACCTTTGCCTATCTGAGAAGGTGTGTTAGGCATCACTCTAATTATTTGTCGGTGTTCTAGTCCTTTCGAAAGATCCGAGGAATTACTCCCAGCCACAATAGATATAACTGGGCGACCAGGGGATATTTTTCCTTTGAGATCCTTGTAAACCTCTGGTAATGTTTGCGGTTTTACCGCCAATAATATTTTTCCCTTTTTCCCCAGTATATCAATGTTATCTTTTAGGCAGTTTACTCCATAAGTGTCGGTTAAATATTCCCTCCTGTCAGTAATAGGGTCACTTACATATATCTGGTCAGAAGAAAACAATCCTTCTTTCAGTACACCAGCTATAAAGGACTCCGCCATAACTCCACCGCCAATAAAACATATAGTCATAATTCATCCCTCGAGTTAATCATTTTTGACTACCAGGCAATTCACTATTACTTACCAAAGATACAGCCGTATTGATTGATTCCATCATACTTATATGGTCTGCTATTCCTTTACCAGCTATATCAAATGCCGTGCCATGATCTACAGAGGTCCTAATAAAAGGCAATCCAAGATTTACGCTCACACTTCTTTGCCAGTCATGTACCTTAATTGGAATATGACCTTGATCATGGTACATAGCAATGCATACGTCATATTTACCATCGATATTCTGATTGAAAATTGTATCAGCTGGTATAGGTCCGGTAGCGTCAATTCCCATTGAACAAGCATCTTCGACAGCCGGTCCAATCTGCATATGCTCTTCATCACCTAACAGCCCACCATCACTTGCGTGCGGATTTAAAGCAGAAACCCCTATTCTAGGATTTGGAAAGCCCCATTTCTGAAAATAGTCATGAGTCAGAGATATTTTTGCCAAAACATTATCGCGAGTTACGTAATCACAAGCTATCCTGAGTGATCTATGGGTGGTCAAATGAACTACGCGCAAGGTACCTGTCATGAGCATAGTGGCAACTTGGCTTACTCCTGTCTGGCTTTGAAAAATTTCCATGTGTCCTATATCTTTGTGGCCTGCCAAACTACAGGCTTCTTTATTGATAGGTGCTGTACTTATAGCCTGTATCTGGCCTGAAGCCGCTAATTCACCGGCTTTGAGTATCCACTCCACAGAAGCTTTACCAGACTCAGCTGAAATCTGTCCATATCCTATTTTTTCGAAATCTAAATTGTCTAGGTCTAAAACATCGACAGTTTTTGCATTCGTATTGATCTCTTCGACAGATGAAACTCGCCTTATGGAAACATCGGAATTTATTAACCTAAATGCCTGATCCATAGCTTCCGTATTTCCTATAACAAAAGGGTTACATTTTTCGTAAATACTGGAATCTATTAAAGTCTTGGCAACTACTTCAGGTCCAATACCAGCCGAGTCCCCCATAGTAATAGCAAGAAGTGGTCTGTTATTCATTGGTTAATATCCTATTTATTTCCCAAAGCAGGATGATATACATATTGCGACCAAATAAAGCCTATAAATCAATCTGCTTCCAACTTAAATGCTAGAAACGTACGACTGAAATTCTATATTGTTCTAAAAAAGCCCTATTCGCATTTGTTGTATCCGCAATCAGGGCAACTTAAGCAGCCTTCTTGGTGAAGTAAATATCCAGAGCATTCCGGGCATTTAGCACCACTAGCAGCATTTGAATTATCTTGCTGGTCACTCTCCTTGTTTGTGGAGGGAAATAATCCCAACTGCGCTGAGCTGGCAACGGTGTCAATCACATTGGTTCCATCATTCGGGTTAGTTAGATGTCTGCTTAAAGCCAAAGCAACGGCATCTGGGGCAGATCTCACAAGGGTGCCTCCATCCCAAACAGGAACATCTGTAATGCCTCTCAACTGATCCACTATTTGTGAGGGATCAATGCCAGCTCTCAAGGCCATTGAGGACAGCCTTGCGATTGCCTCCAAATAAGCAGAATCACTACTTCCTGATTTACCTAAGTTTGCAAATACTTCAAATGGATGACCTTTGTCGTCAAATGTTATATTGACAAACATAGTACCGTGGCCTGTTCTTACACGGTCAGTAACCCCAGTTACCGACATTGGTCGCTGCCTTGGAACTTTTAGGTGATCTTCCTGATTTTCTTCTCCCTCAGATTTGGTTTTGCCTGTTTCTAGAACCTGCATCGATTTAGATCCATCTCTATACACAGTTACTGCTTTACATCCTGTTTCCCAGGCTAACCAGTATGCGTCTTTCACATCCTGTACAGTGGCTGTATTGGGTAAATTGATGGTTTTAGACACAGAATTGGTTACATGTTTTTGCCAAACCGATTGCATTTTTACATGTGCTTCAGCCGAAACATTCATGGCCGTTCTATACACAGCTGAATCTAAACCATGTTGACCCATAATTCCTTCTGCATTTTCAGGATTTTCCACTATTTGCTTCAAGACTTCCTTAGCAGATTCCTCAGTCCCTATAGCGGATTTCAAACTTTCAACAATTGAAGACGGTGAATCTAAAAGTCTAGAACTTGTACCTTCATGATCTTCCCATAACACATTTGACCACCAAGCCAAAGCAAAATGAGGTTCTATGCCACTAGAGCAACCAGCTATTCGGCTAATGGTTCCGGTTGGTGCGATAGTTATCACACTTGCGTTTCTTACTGGAGGCATACCCCATCCCTTCAATGCTGAATTCTCATATTCTGGAAAAGGCCCTCTCTCTTCAGCAACTTTAGCTGACTCATCCCAAGCAGTCCTGTTCAAGAAACCTCCTAACTTGTCAGCAAGACCCAAAGCCTCTTCTGAGTCATAAGGTATCCCCATCCTAACAAGTGCATCAGCCCAACCCATGACCCCCAGACCAATCCTTCGGGTGTCTAAATTAACTTCACGCAACACAGGTAACGGAAATGAATTAACTTCAATTACATCATTAAGGAAACGTACCCCGGTTCGAGTAGTTTCTTCCAAGGATTTCCAGTCAAAATCATTTCCAGTTATATGCGCATCAAGGTTGATTGATCCTAGGCAACAGTTTCCGTAGTTTTCTAAAAATTCTTCCCCACACGGGTTACTTGTTTTTATTCTACCCATTTGGGGATTAGGGGCTGTCTCCCAAACCCTGTCTGCGAATACCACCCCAGGATCTCCAGTTTTCCATGCAGATTCAGCTATTTCGTTCCACAAATCTTGTGCCTTAACTGTTCCTAATATTTCATTTGAGGGTCCGTCACCTGTGTCTCTGGGATTAATGAGATTCCAATCCTCATCATTCTCTACTGCTTTCATAAAATCGTCGGTTATTTGAACAGATATGTTGAAATTTTGTAGAGTGTCATCATCATCTTTACAGTGTATGAATTCTCTTATATCAGGATGACTAATAATCAATTGGCCCATGTGGGCACCTAGCCTAAAAGCCCCTTGGGTAAGAGTCGTCCCAACCGCTGAAAAAAGTTTCATCACTGCAATAGGTCCGCACGCCTGTCCGTGAGTGGTGGATATCCGATCTTGCTTTGGCCGTAAGTCTGATAATCCAAATCCAATGCCTCCTCCCCATTTTTCGATCATAGCTGCATCATTGGCAACTTTCATAATAGATTGAATATTATCTTCTGGGGAAACAACGAAGCAGGCTGATAAGCAACCCCTACCGGTACCTGCATTCACCAAAGTTGGCGAATTAGGAAGGAATTTCAGGTTGGACATTATTTCATAATACTTTTCCTCATACTCGGCCTGGTTGACCTCTGGCTCCCCGAGAGCCACCGCATTGGACACCCTTCTAAAAAGTCCATCTGGATCCTCAATTGGGCTTCCATCATCATCTCTTCTGAGGTATCGCTTTTCAATAATAAACCTGGCGTTATCTGACAAAGGCAATCCATCGTTTTGGACATTTTCATCCAATGTTTCTATGCCACCTGATTCTATTATTGTGTTAGTCAGTGCAGCCGCCACCTCACCAGAAACCCCAACTGACTCTAAGGCTTTTACAACGTCTTCTCTAATTTCTCCCCTATCACCGCCGTTAGAAGACCCTCCCGAAACTACTCCTTGAGTCATTAATACTACTCCTCAATTTAAACTGTGATTTGAAATCTCTTTTCGATATCTATTATTTGCCGAAATTAGAACATTTGTACGTATTATACATCGTCCTGTTTTACTTTTAAATTTGGGCTGTCGGATTTTTAGGTTTCCTTCCTCTTTTTCTTCGTCCGACTGGGGTCAGTTCATCATCTTTAAGAAATGACAATTGGCTACTAGCCTCTTCTTTCTTGGGTTGCAACAATGCATCAACTTCCTCTTTAAAACTTTCTATATCCCTAAAATCTCTGTAAACACTAGCAAACCTTATGTAGGCTACCCTATCAAGATTACGGAGACGATCCATCACTAACTCACCTATTACCCTCGAGGGCATTTCTGCTCGTCCTGCACTGACCAAATATGTTTCAATCTCATCTATAGCTTTTTCAATGCTGCCAATCGGCAGTGGCCTTTTAGCACAAGCATTTTTCATACTCGACCATAGCTTATCTCTATTGAATTCTTCTCTCCTACCATCTCTTTTAACCACGATAAGGGCTCTGGTTTGTATCCTTTCATATGTTGTGAACCTAAGGCTACAAGTCAAGCACTCCCTCCTCCTCCTGATACTCTCATCTGAATCCCTAGAATCTATCACTCTAGAACTCTCATTACTACAAAAAGGACAATACATAAATTAAGCCGACTCCAGCACTCAAAAACACAGAAAGCATCACTGGTAAACATAACAAAACACACCACAAATCGTGTTACTGATGTGAGGTTACGCTATATATTGAGGTTTGGGGGGGAAAGTCTCAAGGGGGGAAGATCATTATTTTTTAGAGATTTTTATACAAGACAGGTAAGCTCAGGCACGAATGGAAAATTTAGGTCTTCTTTGAACAAAATTTCACAAAATAAGGTTTTAACGATGGTGGTTCCGGTCAGCGCAGTACCTTAGATAACCAGATTTGCTATCGAGTTATATTAACCGCGGATCACACATTTCCCCCACCTCTCCTCAAAAATGGAGGAAGATCTAGGGAGTCTTCGTTTATTTCTACTTTATTAACGGCATCTACCGTTCTAGCCATGTCTCGTTGAAGCAAAGTGTCAGTGGTAGGAAAACCTGTCGCTATAATAGTAATCTTGATTTCATTTTGCATTTTGTGGTCCGTCGTCATACCAAATATTATGTTCGCTTCAGGATCCACTACCCTCTGAATAACCTCCGCCGCCTCATGAAGTTCTGAGAGTTTTAGATCATTACCACCGGTTATATTGAACAAAACTCCAGTAGCCCCTTCTATTGAAACATCCATCAGGGGATTAGTGATGGCCTCTTGGGCTGCATCACGAGATCTTGTAGGTCCAGAAGCATGCCCGATTGACATCCACGCTGGTCCAGCATCTCTCATTATGCTCTGCACATCAGCAAAGTCCAAATTTATCTCGCCTGGGTTGGTAATGAGTTCTGTTATCGACTGGACCCCCAATCTTAAAACATCATCCGCTAATCTGAATGCGTTCTCTGCCGACACTTCCTCTTGGGAAATGATACTAAGTCTCTGGTTGGGTATAACTAGTAAGGTATCTACATTAGTTTGCAGTCTTTCTATACCAATTTGAGCCTGGTTTGATCTCCTTATCCCCTCAAATGCAAATGGCCTCGTCACAACTCCAACCGTTAAAGCACCTGTTTCCTGAGCTATTTCTGCTATCACGGGTGCAGCTCCTGTTCCTGTTCCTCCTCCCATTCCTGCTGCGATAAAAACCATATTAGAATCTCTAATCACATCGTATATTTCTTCCCTGCTCTCTTCAGCAGAGGCAGAACCTTTATCAGGATCTCCACCAACTCCCATACCTTGGGTCAGTTGTTCTCCTATCCTTATCCTGTTAGGAACATCGCTTTTTAACAAAGCCTGAATATCAGTATTCATGACAATATATTCAACACCTGAAATCCTCTCTCTAAACATTCGAGAGACCGCATTGGAGCCACCACCTCCTACTCCTATAACTTTGATCCTGGCCACTCCCTCTAATTCCCTACCACTGATAGTCATACGTACCTCCAAAAAAACAAAATACCCATTACAACTTAGCCCAACTTTAAAACATTCATTAATCTTCTCAAAAATCCCGCTTCTTCTATAGTGTCTTTAATACCCAACTGCCTTTCTGCCGAATTTTCAGAACGGTAGGCATGCAATACCATCCCTACCGCAGTTGCATAGCAAGGTTCTTTTAACTCATCAGTCATTCTCATAAGAAAATCTGGAATTCCTCTTCTCACCTGGCAATTCGGTATAAATTGCTCCGCCATCTCAAGAAAACCAGGTAGCTGCGATGCGCCACCTGTAATATAAACCAAGGAATTAGGATTCTCTTTCAATCCCCCTTGCTGTAATTTCAAATCCACCAATCGAATAAGTTCCACAGCCCGTTCTCTCATCAACTGGCATATGTCCCTCCTTCGTATTTCAATATTAGCTGAAGATCCAACAGGTGAAATCGACACAGTTTCCATTAAATCTACGGCAGATAAATTAGTATGACCGTATCTTAATTTGGCTTCTTCTGCCTCAGCGAACTCCACGTTATAAGTCAGACAAATATCGTTAGTAAACTGGAATCCCCCAACAGGAATGACAGCAGTGTAAACAAGACTTCCATTTCTAAACAAAGCGATGTCTGTGGTTCCGCCGCCAATATCAACAATCGCTGATCCAATATCTTTTTCTGCTTGAGTCAAAATAGATTCGCTGCTTGCAAATGGCTCCACTACCAGTGACTTTAATTCTATCCCTGACAATAGCACTGCCTCTCTCAACTTATCAGCAAAATAGGAATCAGATGTAATTAAATGAGTTGTAACTTCCAAGCCAGTTACGTGCATCCCTACCGGGTTCTTTATGCCGTCGTGCCCATCCACACTATAGTGGATGGGTAGGGAATGGATAATTTTCCTACCTGGTATCTGCAACCCATCAGTAACCATTGATGGGATCTTAGCAAATTCATCTAACGTCACTACCCCTTGTCTACCGATATCTGAAAAATAATCAACCCTGTTCTCATATGCAATATGGGACCCGGTGATACCCACATATGCAGACTTAACATCCATCCCGACATCAGCACGAATCTCACCCACAGTCCTCCGGATGGCCTGGCTCGTTGCATTGACATCCACCACATTACCCTTTGTGACACCAAAAGAAGGGACAACACTATGAGAAATTACTTCGGGAAAACCGTTTTGTGATTTGCGAGCTAGAATTGTACATACCTTAGTACTGCCAACATCTATGGCTAAAATTAGCTCCGAGTTAGTTCCTGTAGATCTCTGGTTCAAGCTATTTTCTCAACTATTCTCAACTTGGCACTTCTACTTCGGGGGTTAATGGTTACTTCTTCTATAGTAGGAATTTTTACTTTTTTTGTAACAATTCTAAGACGGGGATGATGATCGCATACACAAAAGGGGATTCGGGTCGAACATATACAATCCAAAGATTCTTTTTTAAAAAACTGTTTTACAATTCTGTCTTCAAGGGAGTGATAGGTTAGTACTACAAATTTTCCATTGTTCACGAGCAAATCAAGACCTGAGGACAAACCTTTATTTATATTTTCAAATTCCTGGTTAACCGCTATTCGTAAAGCCTGAAAAACTTTCGTCGCTGGATGCCTTCTTGATTTTCCCGTTCTGCCTATCGTTTTTTCCACAATCTGCGCAAGCTTACCAGTAGTCAAAATAGGCCTATTTTGACACACAGCCTTTGCAATGCGTCTCGCGGCTTTCTCCTCCCCAAAATTCGAAAAAATATCAATTAATTGATCTCTGTCAAAGGTATTGACCAACTCAGCAGCAGGTACCCCCTTTGTTTGGTTATATCTCATATCCAACATTTCATCATTCCTAAAACTAAATCCTCTCCCTAAAGTCTCTAATTGCATCGATGACAACCCCAGGTCCAATAGTATCCCTGCAACAGGCCCTATATCTGCCTCCTGGGCTAAAATCGTCATGTTAGCGTAATTGCCATTGGCTAACAGAATTCGATTATTAAATTTTTGAAATCCTCCCTGGGACATTGCAAGAGAATCAGCATCAAGATCAATACCAAAAACCTTCCTATCCGGGTATCTTTCAAGTAGAGCCGAAGAATGCCCTCCTAACCCGAAGGTACCATCAATTATCCACCCCTCTGGAGTAGATTCAAAGGCTTTAAGAACCTCAGAAACCATTACTGGCATGTGCACGGTGCCGCCAGATTTAGAGTTCAATCCGTAGATCCCATTGCCCATGTTAGAATGCAATGAAAGCACATCAGCTCTAAATATCCGCATAGACCTAAACAATTTTGGCAATTTAACCGAGTTTTTTGCAAGGGATTTTTATCCAAATTTACGACCATTTTAGCGTTTTACCAAGGATATAATCATGACAACCGCAAGGCAAGACGATAACCCCCACTTTTATGCCGGTATCTTAACTATAAGTGACTCAGGAGCTATAGGAGAGAGGATTGACCTAAGTGGGAGAAAAATAAGCGAGATGATTAAAACAGCCGGTTTTAAAGAGAGACTTAAAGATATCATACCCGATGAAGTTCGGATTATTTCCGAAAAATTGATTGATTGGTCTGACGGAGGGGAGGTGGACATTATCTTAACATCAGGTGGAACAGGACTAGGTCCACGAGACGTCACACCTGAGGCGACAAAAACCGTTTTAGACATGGAAATTCCTGGTATCGGGGAGGCGATGAGAATAAAAACTCTAGAGCACACACCGTTCGCTATATTGAGTAGGTCAACCGCTGGGATAAGATCTGGCTGTCTTATCGTAAATCTGCCGGGCAGCCCGAGAGGGGTGGAAGAATGCCTAGATGTGATAATGGAATCCTTACCACATGCTTTGGAAATGATAAGAGGTTGGAAAACACATAAAGAATCCGATTAACCGATTGAACCGTAGGAATTATTTCTTAAATAAAAACATCATGAAATTCCACATTTTTACTTTATTCCCTAACCTGTTTGCAAGCCCCTTGGAGGAAGGGGTCATTGGACGAGCCTTAAAATCTGGTTTAGTCCAGATAAACATCAATAACATTAGAGATCATTCCGGAGACAAGCACGGAACAGTAGATGATTACCCTTTCGGTGGTGGCCCTGGTATGTTGCTAAAACCAGAACCTATTTTTAAGTCAGTGCAGTCCAACATAGAACGGAACAGGATAAAACGCGATTCCCCTTTAATTTTACTGTCTCCCCAAGGGCGACAATTCAATCAAGACATAGCAAAGGAACTTTCACTACATGAGGAAATATCCTTAATCTGTGGACGGTATGAAGGTTTTGATGAAAGAATTCGCTGCAATCTGGTCACAGACGAGATTAGCATCGGTGATTTCGTTCTTAGTGGCGGAGAAATTCCTGCCATGGCTATTATCGATTCAGTATCTCGCCTACTTCCTGGCGTTATCAATAGTTCGGATTCCGCAAAAAATGATTCATTTTATGACGGTTTATTACAGTACCCACAATATACAAGACCTGCTGAGTACCAAGGAATGAAAGTTCCTCCGATCCTCTTATCTGGAAACCACTCTGAAATAGAAAAATGGCGAAGAAGAGAGTCTCTAAAAAAAACCAAACTCCAAAGGCCAGATCTAATATCGTCACTTTCCCTTAGTGAGGAAGAGAGAACATTCTTAGAAAATATTCAATAATAGATATAAATCCCTAAGTCGGATCAGAATTTCTGCTATCGTTCTAAAAGTGAAAAGCCCCATACCCGAGGAAAACAGGGAGTGAGTTTAATGATAGGCAAAGATTTTTTGACAATTCATGATTTGGAACCTGGAGGCGTTCTTGGTTTAGTACAAAAAGCGGATTTAATGAAGAAATCCCCACCCCCACAAGTACTAACGAACAAAACTGTAGCCTTGCTATTTGAAAAACCTTCACTCAGAACTAGAGTTAGCTTTGAAGTGGGAGTAAAACAAATGGGCGGGTCATGTATCTTTTTAAGCAATGCAGAAGTTGGGTTAGGTGTGAGAGAACCTGAGGCAGATGTGGCCAGGGTCTTAGACAGATTAGTCGATTGTATAGTTGCCCGAGTTTTTTCACATAATAGTTTAATCGAATTGGCAAATAACACTGACTTGCCGGTAATAAATGCCCTTTCTGACAAAGGGCATCCTTGCCAGGCAATGGGAGACTGTCTCACAGTATACGAGCATAAAGGGAAACTGGAAGGTTTAAAGATGGCTTTCATAGGCGACGGAAACAATATAGCAGGAAGTTTGGCTTTAGCCTGTTCAGATGCCGGAATGGATTTTTCTATTTCTTCTCCAGAACAATACCAATTACCAGCAGAAATTTGGAAGTCGGCTCAAGAAATTTCTAATACTAAAGGCACCAATCTTATGTGGACTCCCGATCCAAAAGAGGCTGCAAAAGAAGCTGATGTGATATACACAGATGTCTGGGTAAGTATGGGAGATGAAGGAGAGAAAAAAGAAAGGCTAGAAACCTTTGCCCCATACCAAGTAAATGAATCTTTAGTGGAATACGCTAAGCCAAACTTTCTATTCATGCATGACATGCCAGCCCACAGAGGAGAGGAAATTTCAAATAGCATGCTTGACCATAACAATTCTGTTGTGTACCAACAAGCTGAAAATCGGCTTCATGCCCAAAAAACCATAATGTCTGAATTACTTTCAGGCTGACCTCTCAGTATTTATTTTCAAATAGCAATATAAATATACAAATTTAGGCTAAACGATATGCAAACGGGAAAAGAGCAACTCAAGAAACCAATAGTTGCGATTGTTGGACGACCTAATGTTGGGAAATCAACTCTATTCAATCGGCTTATCGGACAAAGGATGTCAATAGTCTCGGACATTGCAGGTACAACCCGAGACAGAATAATATCGGAGACAGACTGGGCCGGGAATCCTTTCATATTGGTGGACACAGGAGGGTTAGACCTGTTTCCAAATGACGATATTTGGAATCAAGTAAAATCACAAATTCATTACGCCATCGGTGAATGTGATGTGGTGATTCTATTAGTAGACATATCAGATGGAGTTACATCAAACGATCAAGATATTGTCGATATACTCCGTAAGACCGGCAAACCAGTTGTGGCTGTGGCCAGTAAGGCAGATAACGAAATCCGTGATCATATGGTCTCAGAATTATATTCCCTCGGTATGGGTGACCCTGTGTCAATAAGTGCCTACCACAACAGGGGCTTGGATGATTTGATGGAAAGGGTAGTGGCTCATTTTCCAGCCGATAACTCCTTTCCAGAACCCGAAGCAGACCTTGGTTTGGCGATTGTTGGTCGTACAAACGTTGGGAAATCAATGTTGCTAAATACTTTGTCCGGAGAGAATAGGGCTATTGTCAGCGATACGGCTGGCACAACTCGAGATAGCCTAGATGTAGTCATAAAACACGAGGATAAGGATATTCAGTTAATAGATACAGCTGGCATACGTCGGAGGGGCCAAATTGAATATGGAATTGAGAAGTATAGTGTGCTTCGTTCGATTCAATCCATCGATCGCTGTGATGTAGCGGCCCTTGTTATTGACGCTTCAGAGTTTGCAACTGCCCAAGACACGCATGTAGCCAATTATATTCTTGAAGCACACAAAGGAATCGTGATTCTAGTTAATAAGTGGGATCTATCAGATCAACTTGCCACAAACAGACAGGAAATGGCCAATCAGGTGAGAAGCAAATTTAAATTCGCCCAATATGCTCCTATTTGCTTTACTTCAGGATTGACAGGGTCGGGAATAAAAAACATGTTGGATACTGCAATAAACGTCCAATCTGAAAGGTCCAAAATTATTCCTCGCGCAAAAGTTAGACGAACGATTATGACTGCAGTTGCCAATCACCCACCACCAGTACACGGGAAAAAGGAACTGAAAATATACAGTGCTTTACAAGATACTTCTAGCCCACCCAGCTTCACTTTTTTTGTGAATCATGCAGACATGGTTCATTTTTCCTATAAGCGTTATTTGGAAAATAGTTTGAGAGAAAATTTCGGGTTTGAAGGGAGCCCACTAAGACTTCGGTTTAGCGGTAGAAGTAGGAAAACTGACCAATGATCATCTACTTAGAGGGCATAATTTTTGTTATTTTCAGTTATGTATTAGGTTCCATATCCTTTGGCCTGATTATCACAAAAATGGTCAAAGGAATTGACATTAGGCAATACGCCAGTGGCAGCACCGGGGCCACAAATGTTATGCGCGCCTGTGGGTGGCGTTGGGGCCTATTGGCCTTCGCATTGGATATGTTCAAAGCCGCCTTACCTCTGTTGATAGTGATCTATATATATGATTTTGGTATTCCTAATTGGGTGCATCCAATAATGGGGCTAGCCGCGATTTTTGGACATATATGGCCGGTATTTACAAATTTCCGCGGGGGTAAGGGAATAGCCTCTGGTTGGTCGGCTCTAATTGTTCTGTCTCCTTGGTCAGGGTTGATAGCTTGTGTCTTATCATTCCCATTTATGTTATTTACGAGATATGTATCTCTGGGATCTGTAATTGGTTCTCTATCTGGGGGTATCGCAATAACTACCCTGTCTATCACTGGACATATTGAAACATCGTATTGTGCATTCGGGTTGGTAGGATCTGCGTTGACCATATTGAAGCATAAAGACAATATGATTCGGCTATTAAACGGTACTGAGCGAAAAGTTGGAGCAACAAATGACTAAATTATTAATGTCTTACCTCGTAGCCATATGGCCCATATAGCAGTCATTGGCCCAACTACATGGGGCACTACACTGGCCATAATTAATGCAGAAGAAGGAAAACATGTCTCTCTGCTAGTAAGAACTGAAAAAGAATCAAATCTACTACGAAAACATCGTGAAAACCAACGCTTTCTACCAGGAATCACATTCCCAGATACCCTTGAAATAACTTCAAGAAGCCAAGATCTTATTCCGAAAACAAATTTGCTTGTCATAGCAGTACCATCACAGACATTGAGGGAAAATGTCAGGGCCATATCAAACTACATTTCTGAACCCACCATCATAGTAAGTGCCTCAAAAGGTCTGGAATCTACTTCTGGCAGGAGAATGACAGAAATAATAGAAGAAGAGATTCCCAATTTGTCACCCGATAATCTATGCGCCCTCTCTGGACCCAACCTATCTAACGAAATCTTGGCTGGCAAACCTTCTTCATCAGTAATATCTTCCATTAATTTAACAACAGCAAAATCAGCTCAATCGATACTTAAATGTTCTCAACTACGTTTGTACACAAACACTGACGTAATAGGGGTAGAAATATGCGGGGCCTTGAAAAATATAACAGCGATCGCCGCCGGTATATGTGACGGACTTAACTTAGGAGATAACGCAAAGGCTTCGATCATAACTAGAGGTCTTGCAGAGATGGCCCGTTTCGGCAGTGCCATCGGTGCTAAATCATCCACTTTTTCTGGCTTGGCTGGAATGGGAGATCTCATAGCAACTTGTTCTTCAAGATTAAGTCGCAATAACCAAGTTGGCAGAATGCTAGCCAAAGATATATCTTTAAGTCAAATTGAAAAATCTATGGACAACGTGGCTGAGGGCATAGAAACGACAAAAGCTGTTGTATTAGTGTCTAATCAGTTAAATATCGACTTACCAATTGCTCAAGCTATATATAATATTTTGTTTAAGAATTTGTCGGTGAAGGATGCTAGAGAAGAGTTGATGGGTAGAACATTAACTTCAGAAACCTAGGTTGGATACTTGCAGATAATACAACTATTTACAGCTTCTCTATTAACAGGGTTCTTCGGCGCCATAATGCCAGGACCGGTTCTTATTTACACAATTGGTAGAAGTCTATCTCATGGATTTATTTCAGGAGCTTTGGCGGTGATAGGCCACTCACTGCTAGAGTTGTTTTTGGTAATTGGCCTCACTTTCGGGTTAGACCGACTCCTTAACAATCAAATTGCAGAATTCGTTATCGGGACGGCGGGTGGCTTGTTTCTACTTTGGATGGGATGGGGAATGTTAAAAACCCAGTTGGTAGCGCGATACCAATTGTCGATAAATCAGATGCTGATTCCAGTCGAGGACCTATTTCAGCGGGAATAATTTTAAGTGCACCTAACCCATATTTTTCGTTTGGTGGGCTACAGTTGGCCTTAGTTTCATTGAAGAATCAAGAGAAGCCGGAACCGCTGGTATAGCTGCCTTTTATACAGGTCACATGTCTGCCGACATAGTCTAGTATGCGATGATTGCTTTAAGGGTTTCTTCAGGCAAAAAGTTCCTGAGTGATACAATTTATAAAGTAATAGTGCGTTGCTGTGGCATTTTTCTAATATGTCTAGGTCTATATTTCGCCTACGCCGGCAAGGATTTTATGCAACAAATATTGACCTAATTTAAATATCGTCAAATTCATATAACACTGCTACTGCCGCAACTATGCCAGCTGTTTCTGACCTTAATATTCGCTTGCCTAAAGAAACTGAAGTTGCACCGCAATCTACTGCATCAGAAACTTCCTGTGGTGTAAACCCACCTATCGGACCTATAATCAGGTCAATAGATGTCACATTTAATCCTGGATCTTGATGCGATCTGGATAACACCTGCTTAATACTTTGGTTTTTTTCCTGTTCCCAAGGTATAAGCGCAACAGAATTTAAGTTCTTTATCATATTAGAAAATAAAATAGGGTCTGCTAGTTTAGGCACCACAGACCTGCCACTCTGCTCAGCTGCCTCTTTTATGATTCGCCTCCAACGACCCATCTTAGAATGGCTTGGAGTCGAAACCTGAGTCCTCTCAGATGTAAAAGGAACAAACCGAGAGATACCAGCCTCAACTCCTTTCTGCAAAGCATATTCGTATCTTTCAGATCTTATCAACGCTTGGTAAAGGGTGATGAAAATTGCTGGTTCATTATTAGAGTCATTGGTCGATAGCACAGTACCAAAACTGGCTTTAGCCTCAACTACCTCCAAGCGGACCTGGTAGTCCACACCACCCCCATCAAACACCACCACTTCATTTCCACTCCTAAGCCGCAAAACTTTCTTCATTTGCAGAGATGTTTCTTCAGGAAATTGGACTCTCCCATCCTGTATGTCAGATGGATCAATAAAAAACCTATGCATAACAACCCAATTCAATTACAAGCTACATATCAGTCGCTATTTTCTTGGTAGCTAACACAGCTGTCCAATCGCCATCAACAAGAACTTTATCGAAGTGTACCTCATGTAAGGAGTATTCTTTTTCGACGTCCTTCAGGGAGTTTTTTAAAATCCCAGACAGCACTAATCTTCCACCATTAGCAACTGCACCTACTATGTATTCGGACAAATTTATCACAACTTTAGCGGCAATATTTGCCAGGGCCACATCAAAGCTAGCACTTTCGACTCGGATTTCAGGAAAAGTGCCATTCAGTATGGTTATTTGAGGAGAAATACCATTTAATTCGCAATTTTCTAAGGCCACTTCGACCGCCCGCGACTCTACTTCTATGCCAAGAATATCTCCAGCGCCTAGTTTTGCTGCTGATATCGATAAAATTCCCGAGCCACAACCAACATCAATCACTTTCTCCCCACCAACAATAAGAGTTTCAAGAAGTTCCATACACATCCTAGTTGTCGGGTGATGACCAGTTCCGAAGGCCATACCTGGGTCCAATTTTATTAAAACGTCGTCATCCAAGGATTGATGTTTCCGCCAAGTAGGACATATCACCAGATTAGACCCGACTCGTATCGGATGAAAATACTCTTTCCAATTAGATTCCCAGTCTTCCTCCTCAACTTCTCTTTCTTTTATTTCAGATATAGATGCAAAATGAGCCACTAATCTAACAGCGATTTCTATATTAGATTTTCGTAATCTAGCTGACTCATCTAAGGGCACAAAAGTTACTACTTTAAGAGTTTGCGGCTGCGGGGCCCTTTCACCTTCATCCGGGTTGAACTCTGCCGGGCTTTCAATCGCCACACCACCTTCCCCATACCTATAAAAAATATGAGTTAATGGCTCAACATATTCAGGAGGAGCCTCAACACTTAATTCAAGCCACTTCAATTGGTAAAGGCGCTTCTGAATTTATCGAATATCCCCTTGTCTTCATCATCCTCAAAAGTATCAGGCAGAGATTCTCCTAGCTCGTTCATCAATTTTTGTTGCTGAGAATCTAACTTTTTAGGAATTCTTACATCGATTAACACCAAAAGGTCTCCCCTTCTATCGCCTCTAAGTTGGGCCACCCCTCTACCTCTCACTCTAAAAATCCGTCCGGTTTGTGTCCCTGGAGGAATGTCGATCTCATAGTCACCATCCAATGTAGGTACTTTAATTTTGGTTCCGAGGGACGCTCGAACTATGTTTATAGGCAACCTGTATTTAATGTTTATCCCATCTCTCACAAAATAGTCATGTTCCTTGATCTTAAAGGCTACATACAAATCACCAGGAGGTCCCCCGTTTATCCCGTGCTCTCCCTCACCAGTTAACCTAACCTGGGTATCTTCCTCTATTCCGGCCGGGATAGTGATGGCTAATTTCCTATTTTTTCTTTCGCGACCTTGACCGTTGCAAGATGAACATGGATTGGAAACAATCTTTCCGGAACCCTTGCAATTATTACAATCTCCGACCTGCACAAATTGCCCGAATACACTCTGCTGAGCCTTCCGAACTTGTCCTGAACCTTGGCAGGTACCACAAGTAGCTACAGAACTACCAGGTTCGCTCTTAGAACCCCTACAGCGGCTACAAGATTCTGTGCGGTGGATTTGGAATTCCCTTTCCGCTCCGAAAATGGCCTCTTCGAATTCAACCGTCATTGTGTATTGTAGGTCTGAACCTCGCCTAGCTGAATTTTGAGCCCTTGAAGATCTGCCAAATCCAGAACCTCCAAAGAATGAATCAAATATGTCCCCAAACCCAGATACATCTCCAAACCCCGAAGAACCATTTGCCCCTGTGGGAGAGGAACCTACCCCAGCATGACCGAATCGGTCATATTGAGCCCTTTTTTCCTTATCCGATAGAATTTGATAGGCCTCATTAATTTCCTTAAATTTTTCCTCTGCCTCAGGTTCCTTATTCCTATCGGGATGATATTTGAACGCCAGTTTCCTAAAAGCCTTCTTCAAGTCATCGTCGGTTGAGTTGCGAGAGACCCCAAGAACTTCGTAATAATCTCTTTTATGTGTGGTCATGAAATGTACTTATATTCTCAGCAATTCCCACTTCGTACTATAAAAATACGTTAATGTCCAATACTATCCAATTTACGGAGCAGGTAAATTATAACCTAGCCACTAACTATCTTGTGGAACCCATAAACGCTTCTAGATCTTTCGTAAGACAGCTTTTAAAGTATTTTTTAAAAGCATGGCTATTGTCATTGGTCCAACCCCTCCAGGAACTGGGGTAATAGCAGACGCTTTCCGTGATACCCCTTCAAAATCTATATCGCCTGTCAATCGATAGCCGCGGGAACGAGTGCTATCTTCAATACGATTAACACCTACATCTATGGCTACAACACCAGAAGAAACCAGATCACTAGTCACAAAATTTGGTATTCCAATAGCCGCCACCAATATGTCAGCACTTTTAGTAATATCTTTCAAATTATTCGTCATACTATGACACAAAGTAACCGTAGCATCGCCTCCGTGCCCTTTCTGGGAAAGCAAATTAGACAATGGTTTGCCTACGATATTACTTCTACCCAATATAACCACATGTTTGCCCTTTGGATCATTCTCTGATCTTAAAAGCATTTCCCTGATGCCGGCAGGTGTCGCCGGAATTAATGAACCGGCGCCCATTGACAATAAGCCAACATTTTGAGGATGGAGACCATCAACATCTTTTTGGGGATCAATCGTGCACAAAATCTCGTTCTCATCCAAATGGGCCGGAAGTGGCAGTTGGATGAGAATCCCATCGCAATTATCATCTTGATTCAGAATTCGAATTTGCCGTAACAACTCTTCTTTAGTAACAACCTCAGGAAAATTGATAATTTGGCTTTCCATCCCCAAGTTGATTGCCGAGCTCTTTTTGTTTCTCACATATACGCTGGAGGCCGGATCATCTCCCACCAAAATAACTGATAGTGACGGTATCATTGAAGATTCCTCATATAACCGACGAACTGACATTTTCACTTCAAGTTTTATCGATTCTGATATGGCTTTCCCATCAATAAGTTTATATTTCATTAAATATCTAACCGCAGTGGTCACAAGATTATTGAATACACTATTATACCTATACCGATCATATCAATTTTAAATGTTCAGGAAATAGTCGATATGCTAATTACAGGAATTGACATCATTGAAATAGCTCGCGTAGGTGAGGTGCTGAATAAATATGGTGCTAGGTTTTTGAATCGAATATATACAGATTCAGAGCAAAGGTATTGCAAAGGGAGGGCAGCCCAGTTGGCATCAAGATTTGCAGCGAAGGAAGCTGTTATGAAGGCTCTGGGAACAGGCATAAGGGGAGTAGGGTGGAAAGATATAGAAATCAAAAGAGAGAGGGGCGGACCTCCCTATATTCAACTGCACGGCAGAGGTCAAGCTAGAGCTTCTATTATGGGTTTGTCTGAGATATCCCTTTCATTGTCCCATTCCAATGATTTTGCCGTAGCCTCAGTCGTCGGTGAAGCTAAGCGAGGAAACAGGTTGAGTAAATAGGTTTGACCTTCAACAAGCAGTGATTGTCAATCTATTTATTTTGATCTCTAATATATTGAACTAATTGCCACCTCTGTTCTTCATTTAGCAAATAGCCGAATTGAGGCATAATTGAAGTGGAATCTTTGCCTCTGGCTGCGGCAGCTAACCCTGGTCTTCCTCCCCATGTGATATAACCGAAAATCTCTCCATCACTCAAATCATTAACTCTTTCTGAAATAAGATTTACAGGAGCTGCCCCACTATACGCTTTACTTCCATCACCTCGTGCACTACTTAAGGTAGTGATTGGGCCATCCCCCCGCAATGATTGACCATGACAAACTTGGCAATTTACCGAATAGATTTTTGCAGCCTGACTTCCATCATGATCCGGCATCGACAATGCCTTAAGAGCTTCAACCTCAAGAATCTTAACCTCCGCCCCTGTCACAGGAACAGAGCCCTCCGGTGGAAGGAGCCTAGGAACTTCCTGAGACCGATAGGAAGGAGAATACTGCATTTCAGAAAATATTTGAACTGCATGTGAGCCTGTTTCAGGAAATACTGGCAGCTCAAAACTAATAGAGCCCCCTACTTTAACCTCTCCCGTTTTACTGTTGTAGCAACCGGAATTGACAAGCAAGGTGACCAAAAGAATTGCAACCATAACTATTGGTGCAGTGATTTTTATGTTTAAACCATTGTTAGACATATTTGACTTCTTTTTAATTACTTCCAGCCTCTAATTATTTCCCCATCAGTACCTGCCTTATTCAAAGCTGTTTCAGCAACGTCGGTGCGAGTTTCATCTGTTGTCACAGTGACACCAATATGTCCCTCTGTTATTTTTTCGCTGTACGCTCCCATGAATATTCGTGGAAGACGGGATTCAAAAATTATCCCTATGATGGTAAATATAATAGCTCCGAGCATCGACCCTTCATACATGATGATAGCCATTGCTGGAATCGATAGTATTGGCTTGCCACCCGTTATCAACGGATACGCCAACTCAGTACCAGCCGTGATTAACAGGGCGATGGTAAATCCACATGCTGCTCCAATCAACGGCCATCTATAGAGTTTATGCTCTGGTTCTGCCTCCCCAAAGGTGCCCTCAGGGTAAGGAACTCCAGTGAGTATTTCATACTCTCCTTCCTCAAATCCTGCCTCCCTTAGGTTATCCAGGGCATCAGCAGCAGAATCTTCTTCGGTATACAGACCTAATACACTTCTTTTTGCCATAACAAATACTCTCTCAAACTACCTTTAATGTTTTTTTTCATAATAGTGATGGGGAAGACCTTCACGAATCGTCGCCGGAATAACTCGCCTACCCACCTTTATGAGACGGCGGTTTACCATCCCTTCCTTAATGTCGAATAATGGAATCAAGGGTAAAACTTTAGCAAACAACAACATACCCAAGCAGACGAAAGCGAAAGTTTCCACTACTACCAATATTTCAACAATTGACGGGTGGTAGGTACCCCAATCAAATGTCATATGCGTCCTTCTAACAAGGCCTGGAATCACAATTAAGAATCTTTCCAGCCACATTCCTATATTGACTAGTATTGTTGTCCAAAACATCAATACGGCGCTTCTTCTCACCCTCTTAAACAACCACATCGGAACTGGTATCACAAACGATGTGATGATAAAAATCGCAAACAAGGGTCCGTACGGCCATTGAAATGCCTGTAACTCCCTCAAAGCGATCTCAGGACTCTCCAATGTATATAAGGCATAAACCCATTCCAAAAAGAAGAAGAAAAACCATGTAGTGGCCACTATAATTAGCAATCTAGCAATAGCGTCAAAATGGTCAGGTTTAATATACTTGTCCAATCCGTAAAGCCAGACAGAAAGTGCCATTAACATGGCGACAGCTGAAACTCCCGAATGAATAGCCCCAATTATGAAATACGGGGCAAATATGGTTGAGTGCCATCCTTCAACACCTATCAAAACAGCAAAGTCCCAAGAGACTATTGAGTGCACTGACACAAACACTGGCAATACAAGTGCAGATAGTAAAATTCCAGCAATGATTTGTAGTTTCCATTGTCTGGGTGTTCCTCTAAACCCCAAGGCCATCTGGGCATAAATTTTCTTAACTATTGGCTTTTTTGCCCTATCTCTAAGTATCGCTATATCAGGTAGTAAACAAACAAACACAAACAGAGAACTAGCAATCAGATATGTGCCAACAGCACTTGGGTCCCACACGAATGGAGACCTGATATTTGGCCATATACCACGACTAAAGTCATACGGGAAAATCCAGTACAAGACACGCCAAGGTCGACCCACGTGCATTAAAGGAGTATGCAGTGCTGCGATTAAGGAAAATACAGTCATAACTTCTGCCGCTCTTGTAATAGGACGGCGCCATTCAGCCTGGGTCAATCTCAGAATCGCAGATATCATAATTCCTGCATGGCTAATTCCAATCCAGAAAACAAAATTGGCAATGAAAATCCCCCACATAACCGGCCTGTTTAAGCCAGTCACGCCCAATCCGTGATACACCATATAAAAGAAAGCACCTAACCCGGTAAGTACAACTAGACTAAGAAACGCGACCGCAGGCAACCACCACTTAGGCACAGTCAAGACGCCCTTTAACAGATCTTCGTTAATCTGTTTATGACTTAATTGTGTATGTTCCTGCATTTAAATATATCCATCTAATTTAAGTTTCAAAATGACTAAATTCCCTCGCCTGGCTTCAATTACTATCTTGGTTTGCCCATTACCATAACTTTAGTTCTGTGGAACTGGACTTCCGCCTTGTAAAGAAGCATTTCCTTTTGTTCCCATAAATTGACCGCAGGTATCAACCTAGTGGCCAACATAAAAGTTAAGATTGAGCCACCTATAAACCCGACCATTATAAAAATATCTGCGTATTCCGGAGAGGGAATCTTGGTAGGCACCTCACGCATTTCCATTTCAAGTTGGCTTACCATATTTTTACCAGCAACATCCCAAGATGCGACATACAACCTTATCCTATCAAGAAGGGTACCTAGTAAAACTGAGGCCGCCAAAATAGGCGGTCCCCAGACGCTTCTTCTTACCGGATTCCAAATCATCGTGAACCACGGCAGGATAAATACCAATATAAATATTGTGATGAACAAATAAAGATACGGTCCCTTAACCAATAATTCCAAGACGGCCTGTTCCGAAGGCTTCTTTCCATACCAGAAGACATTGAAACTGGAGAACCAGAACCAGAACCAAAGTAAGGACAGGGCAAGAAGCAATTTCCCAAGACCCCAAAATTGATCAAGCCCGATGTATTCCTTATATCCTCCAAATTGTCTTAAGAAAAACATTGTGAGCATCACCGTAGCGACTCCAGCCTGCAATGCGTTATGGGCATGAGTTATTGGATACAAAGAATCTATCCAACCTGGAACGTGAACCATCAAAAACTCTACACTGATAAAGAAGTGTACGAACACAAGCATCATGAAATAAAAAGCCCCCACAACCCCCATTCGATGATGCTGCCAATTCCATTGAGCTGAAGTGCCTCTCCAACCTAGTGCTAGCCTTCCAGCCCACTTCTTTTTCCAACCTTCCCCATGGTCCCTTAAAACCGCGAAATCCGGTAAAGTCGATAACCACAACAAAGACAGCCCTAATAAAACCAATCCCACTATTGCCAGCGTGGCCCATATATGAGGAGAATAAGCCGGAACACCTCCCCCCCAACAAAATACCCAACAACTATCCATGTCTTGAGCTGTTTGCTGACCATAGAACCAAAGGCTTCTTCTACCATTTTCCAGGGACGGAAGTAGCCAAATTAAGGGTATGTACAGAATTAGGTTCAGACACCCGGCAAGAGTCCATATTTCGGCAGCTCTTGATATCGGCCTCCTCCAATGCGAATTAGCAATACGAGGTGCTATGGCGACCATTGGTGCAGCCGAGGAAGTAGTCATCAAGAAGGCAAATACTGCTACGTAGTATCCCCAGGCCCCCTTATCGTCAAATCCCGAGCTCAACCTCATAACAAACCCGACAATCCCGAATATAAACATGATTCCAAACAAGGCCGCAAATTGCCAGAATCTATTCGAGGTAACGTTATGAACTCCCAGAAGGCCATCTGATACGGCCTTTCTGGTTTCCACAGAATTATCTGTCTCTACATAAGATTCTACTACCCTATCACCAGGATCAGTAACCATGCGTGACCTCAGCAGATTCATCAACTTTTTTAAGGTATATAACGTTAGTATCTGTACCTAAATTCTCCATCAATTGATATCCACGTTCCCCTTCCTGCATTGCGTCCTCTTTCATTTTGGACACCGTACTATCAGGGTCGTTAAAATTACCGAAAATAAGCGAATTACTGGCACAGGCATTCACGCAGGCCGGATTAAGACCTCTGTCTCCATCCTCTAAAACCTCATTATCTCTTTCAGATTCTCTGGTCGACCTTTGAATTCTTTGAACGCAAAAACTGCATTTCTCCATTATTCCGCGACTTCTAACCGTCACATCCGGATTTAGCTGATTCTTGAGACTTTCAGGCCATTCTGGCTCCCAGAAATTGAAAAACCTGACATGATAAGGGCATCCATTCGCACAAAATCTTGTTCCTATGCAGCGATTATAAACCTGTACGTTCATTCCCTCATCATTGTGATAGGTAGCGTAGACTGGACAAACGGGCTCGCAAGGTGCGTTTCCGCAGTGCTGACACATAATAGGAATAAACCGAGCCTTCACGTCTGGGTATTCACCTTCCCAATACCTTTCAATCCGTATCCATTGTATAGCTCTGCGCTGATTAAAATGTTCTTCTAAATTGATGGGTATATTGTTCTCAGATTGACAGGCCACAACGCACCCTTGGCACCCAGTACACCGATCAATATCAACAACCATCCCCCATTTATTAGAATCTACCATCGATTTGCTCCTATTGTTTCCTTAAAGGTTCTAATATCCTAATGATTATCACCAGAAGTGATTTGAATAATATGGTGATGTTCGTCGCGTGGAAATTCGGGAACAGTATTTTCAAATTTCGGAACGCGAATCCATTCACCGGTTGTAGTTACATTGGCTCTAGTTGCAGCCCATGCCAATGACCCATTTTCAGAGTCCAGTTTAGGATCTAGAATCGACAAAATATTTGCACCTCTGCCTGATGAGTACCTGCCCCCATCCCTGTGGCCTTGTCCAATAGGAATCCCTATAGTGTCTGGTGGCACAGCAGGGTTAGGCATTGCCAAGGCTTTAACTACTCGGCCATTTGATGGTCGGATCTCCAGCACATCCCCTTCCGATATTCCCTTTTCTTCAGCAACTTTATGATTTATTTCAACCCAAGTTTGCCAGGTGGCAGTCGATATAGCGTCTGGCATAGCCTGAAGCCATGGCAAAGAAGCTGCACTACCATCACCTAAAGTAGAAATAAATGGTTGTATATAAAATTCTTGATCAAGCCCCCCAAACTCTGGAGAAGCTACACCAGCAAGATTCTCAACTCTGGGGACCTCATCTACCTTATAGGATGTGTCCCACCAACCGCCTCTTTGAAGAACTCCATTCCAAAAGCCCTCAAAGCTATTCGAAACTATCTGGCCTCGATCCAATTCATATAACCTTTTGGCATCGTTTCTAATTACTTCTTTAAATGTTTCTCCATCCAATCCTAGGTCTTTACCCATTACCTGGGCAGTAGCCATAAGTATATCGGCGAACCCCTTGGTTCCAAGGTTACTACCTCTGTGCTCAAAGAAAGGTCTTACTACGGGCTGCTGAAATCCTATCATCTGATAGCCGGGGCCAGCGAGTGGAACATCCGTACCCCAATCTTCAAAAAAGTGGTGTTGAGGCAATATTAAGTCAGCTATGGAAGTAGTATCGTCCATCATACCTCCAAAACTAACAACCAAAGGCACGCTATCCAAGGCTGCTTTCATGTCGACGGTATCCGTCATCCCATAATAAAAGTCCGCATCTTTAACCATCAAAACCTTAACATTTCCGGCTTTCATTTCTTCAGCCAGCCGATGAAATTCTGAAAATGAATTAGAAGGGGGCGCCGCACCAACTCCATCGAAAGGTGAGTTCGGGTTCAAAAGAACCCCACCTTTTTTTCCTAGGTTTGAAGCCACATGGTTTAGGGAATAAATAGCTTTTAGATTTTGGGTACCGTTAGTATGCGCACCGGCAGAACCTCCACCCAGAGCTATCGGGTGTTCACTATGAGAGAAATCCTCGGCGATTTGATTGATAGTATCGACAGATACTCCAATTTCATTCGCTACATTGGCAGGTGAGTAAGAATCCAGCACCCCATCAACATCCAGATCTCCAAAAACCGCATTCGGATGGCTCGAAGATAAAACTTGCATGATACTCATCGCAAGCAACCCTTCAGTGCCAGGATTAACTTGCACCCATTGGTCAGCATTTGCAGCAGTCATGGAAAACCTTGAATCTACATGTATGAGCTTACCCCTGTGCTCATGTCCCTGCCTAAATTCTCCATATCCCCTGGCGTATCTCGTGGGAGACACCCAAGAAGACAAGAAATCTGCTCCAAAAGACAGGACCAAATCTGCATTATCAATGTCGAATTCAGGAATGGAATCGGTGCCAAACACTGCTTTAAGAGCGGTTCTGAGAACATTCGTCTCCAATGCCTCATACGACAAATGACGAGTACCGAGCGAATCAGTGAATTTTTCCAGCACAAGCCCAACATGGCCGCCAGTTGGGTTACTAACAAAAACCGCCTTATTATTTTCGTTAGAACTATCAAGTTCACCCAAACTCGAGCTCAGTCTTGCTATCGCATCTTCCCAGCTTATTTCTCTATACTCACCAGAACCTCTTGCACCAGTTCTAACTTGTGGAGCACTTATACGGTCAGGATGATAGAGTCCTTGAAGGGCCGCTTCAGAAAGGGCACTATGCCCACCGAGGTTAAGTGGATGGTCTGGATTTCCTTCCACTTTTTTTGATCTACCCTCCATTACTCTTACAACGATCCCCTCTGAGCTACCGCCCTGCTGATTTGTAGTTGCGTACCAGTTATCGATTCCGGACACCAAATCCTCAGGCATAGCAGGAGGAGAGTCGATTAAAAGTTCTTTCTCAGGTAACCCACAAGCCTGGAACAGCACAGCAGCGCCGGCTGACCCACCCATGAGAGTCAAAAATTGTCGTCTAGTTAAAGCCATGGACTACCTCTAATAGTGACATGTAGCACAGTCCGTTGGTGCATTGTTTTGCTTGTGACAGTTAACACAGTCTCCCATTTTGAGAGCTCTATTTTGCTGAACTTTATCCATACTTGCCACATCTCCGTGACAAGTGGCACACACATCTTTAGCTTCTATCCCATCTTTCTCGGAAAAGTATCTTATGTGGGCTTCATGTACAAAATGAACATGATCAGGAACTCTATGGACTCTAACCCAATGGATAGATCTTCCATCCTCGTAAAGGCTTCTCATTTTTGTTATACCTTCTAATTCGTCCCCAACAGCCAAGTGGCATGTCATGCAAAGACCTGTGGCCGGAACAGATGCAGCAGCTTCTTTTTCGACATTCCGGTGGCAAAAGGTGCAATCCATACCGAGCTCTTTCACATGGGTTTCATGCGGAAATTCGATTGGCTGGTCTGGACCATCGTGGCCAAATATAACTGGCCTACCCAGCCATGATGAAATCACAAAAGTTAAAACCAGAACTATACCTATGAACCCCCCGAGCAAGACAGCACCAAGAGCCCCCAGCTTAGCAAGCTGGGTTCCCGTCGGTTTCTGAGGCTGGAAATCGCCTGGTATCAATTCTTCACTGTCCTATGTTAAATCCAAAAATCAGGGTATATAGCTCTAATAGCATCTAATCCGCCAGCAAATGCTGTGACAACAAAGTAAATTGCAGCAACGAAAGACACAACGGCAAACAAATATATAGGGGGCCGGAGCTTTGAAAGCGAGGCTGGCAGATGACGAGATTTAACCAAAGAGGGTATCGCGTTGTGACCTATCAGCATATTGCCAGCAAAAATGATTATAAACAACACAAAAAATTTCATGTTGTGCGTGAAAATTTTTATATCCGCCCAGACGGCGGAGTTAATATAATTTGGATCTATCTCCAATTGCCTGTTTCCACCTTTTTTTTCCGACGAGCATAGCCTAATTATCGCCTAGTCAATCGGGTGAAAATTATCACATTCCAATATTGGGGGTGTCAAGGGAACTCTCAGCCAAAAATCGCCAAAAATCTGCCGAGTGAGTAAAACAATGTTAATAGAACCTGATCGCAGGCCGGTAAAATAATACGGCAAATTTGTTTGTTTGTAAGTGAAGTCTCGATGACCTAAAATCCTAATTCTGAGGCGATTCACCTACATTCAACGATGCTTCAGAGACAAGAAACCAATGAGGTGTCTAATGGAGCGATTAAAAAACAAGGTCGCATTAATTACTGGTGGTAGCAGAGGCATGGGGGCCGCCGAAGCCAAAATGTTTGCTGGCGAAGGCGCTCACGTAGTCATAGCAGACATACTAGAAAATGAAGGGAGAAAAACAGCATCTGAAATAGCCGCCTCTGGTGCAAGATGCGTATTCACACACCTTGACGTCCTCAAAGCCTCACAATGGGATTCCGCGATAGGCACAGCCATATCAATTTTTGGAAAATTAGACGTGCTAGTAAACAACGCAGGAGTTACATCTAGAATGATGTTACTAGACACCTCAGAACCAGAATGGGATCGAGTAATGGATATCAACACAAAGGGAACATTTTTAGGAATAAAAGCTGCTATCCCTGCTATTCGTTATTCCGGTGGAGGGTCAATAATCAATATTTCTTCGCAAATGGGTTTAGTAGGTGCTGATTACATAAGCCCCCAGTACCAAGCTTCAAAAGGTGCTGTGAGATTATTAACAAAATCAGTAGCGATTCAGTACGCCTCGGACAACATTAGATGCAATTCTATACATCCTGCTCCGATTGAAACAGAGATGACTGCAGACGTGAGACAGGATCCGGATGCCTTCCAGGATATGCTTAGAAGAATCCCGATGGGACGATACGGGAAACCTGAAGAGGTGGCCTATGCGGCTTTATATCTTGCCTCCGATGAATCATCATTTGTGACAGGTAGTGAGTTGGTTGTAGACGGAGGATGGACTGCCCAGTAGTAACAAATAAATTCTGATTGGTAACACAGAAAAGAGGTCTTTATGAAAATCACAGATATTAGTCACTACATTATCCATCCAGGAGTCGGTAAGAATCTATGTTTCGTAAAAATCGACACTGATGAAGGGGTAGAAGGATGGGGAGAATGCTATACCCAAGCTGACCGAGACAAGCAGGTAGTTTCACACATAGATCAATTGAAGAGATATCTCATTGGTAGAAACCCTATGCATATAAAGCACTTCTTGCAAATGTCTTTTGATGATTTTGCCGGCAGACGAGGAGCTATGGATTTTTACTGTGCAATCAGTGGTCTAGAACAGGCAATGTGGGATATATCAGGAAAGATATGCCAGGTACCTGTTTATATGCTGCTAGGCGGGCCATGCAGAGATAAGATCAGAGTTTATGCAAATGGTTGGGGGGGAGGTAACTGGGATTCGGATGAGATAGCCGAAAAGGCAAAAAAGATTGCTGATATGGGTTTTACTGCCATGAAATTTGACCCTATCCCTGGCCCTTGGCGTACTTTCGTCGACAAAGAGGTAGAAAGGCAGGCTGTAGAGAATGTCAAAGCTGTTAGGTCAGCTGTTGGTCCAGATATTGACATTCTGGTTGAAATGCATAGGAGGCTAGCCCCAATGCATGCAGTAAAGATTGCAAAAGAAATTGAAGAATTCAACCCATTTTGGTTTGAAGAACCGGTACTTGCAGAAAATGTAGATGCATTAGCATCAGCAAAGAAAGTCATCAACATACCAGTAGTGACCGGCGAGGAACTGTATACAAAGTTCGAATTCAGAGAAATTTTTGAAAAACAAGCCGCGGACATTATTAATCCCGATGTGTGTAATGTTGGCGGTATTCTAGAATTAAAGGAAATCGCTGCTATGGCCGAACCTTATTATGTCGCAGTGTCACCTCATAATTACAACAGTACTACTCTAGGTCTTTCAGCTACAATCCAAGTATCGGCCGCAATACCTAATTTTCTAATTACCGAATATTTCGTAAATTTTGAAAATCTTGGAAAAGACATATCTACACACCCCTTTGAGGTAGATAATGGGTACATCAAATTACCCACAGAACCTGGACTTGGCATGGATCTTATAGAGGAAAATTTAGAAAAATATCCCTATAAACAATTTCCTCCCAGAAACCTGGCACAATATTCAGATGAAGGGCCATAGCGGCAAACTCAATATCATTAACCATTGTGGATAATAATCCAATTTAAAGATTTCTTGACCGAGGTTTAGTCGCATGCTAGTTTTTATATCGAATATGAATAAGTAGTGGGCGGCTAGGTAAAATAGTTTTCCAAAAACCTGAACCTAAAGCACTAAGACTAGTAACATTGGCGCATGGGATTATCGCAAGAACTAAATATAAAAAAGGATCTAAGGGATTCGTTTATTACTATAGGTGTATTCGATGGAGTCCACCTGGGGCACAGACACCTAGCTAAAAAACTCATAGAGTCAGCGATGAAGAACGGAAAATCATCAGGCATCATAACTTTCAAAAACCACCCCGCCGCCGTGATAAATCCACGATTTCAACCAAATTTTTTAACCAGCTTTGAAACTAAGTTGGATTTGTTGAAAAATACAGGAGTTGATTTCGTATCGGCAATTACATTTGATCATAAAGTGGCTGATCTAACGGCCGAAGACTTCCTGAGCCTACTAAAGAATAGATTGGGAATGAAAGGGTTAGTTGTAGGTCCTGACTTTCAAATGGGTAAGAATAGAGAGGCTGATACTGATAGATTGGCCACCTTGGGATCAAAATTAGGATTTGAATTGGAAGTGGTGGATGTGCAAACAAAGGGAGGAGATCAAGTTCGGAGTACCATGATAAGAAGTCTCATATCAGACGGCGATGTGAAAAATGCCTCAGTCATGTTAGGAAGAAAATTCTCTCTGGAAGGCAGCGTCATCACAGGAATGAAAAGAGGTAAGTCACTAGGGTTTCCAACAGCTAATTTAAAAACCAACGAAGGCATTGCTATCCCGTCGAACGGCATATATGCCACCGTTGCAACGATTAAGGGAGTACGATACCCGGCAGCCACAAGTGTAGGAACCAACCCCACTTTTCCTGGGAAAGAACAAACTATAGAGACCTACATATTGGATTTCGACAAGAATATATACGGACAGAGTCTGTCTATATCTTTTTATGAGAAACTTAGAAATGAACTTACATTTGATAGCGTTGATAATCTAATCGAACAAATGAAATCGGATGTATCAGAAGTAAGAAAACTAAACAAATCTGGTGAACTTCAATGAAAACTCACACTCCACCCTTGTTACCATTTATCCTGATCTGAAAATATAAAAACCACAAACTTAACTAAAGGTATTTCAAATGCCTCTCACGGAAAAGGAAGACATACTTAGTCGGGGTGTCGAAGAGATAATTGTTAAATCCGAATTCATCGATAGATTGAATTCAGGGCAAAAAATGCGTCTCAAAATGGGATTTGATCCTAGCGCGCCCGACATTCATGTAGGACATGCCGTAGGTTTGAGGAAGCTCAGACAATTACAAGAAATGGGCCACCAAGTTGTATTGATAGTTGGAGATTGGACAGCCCAAATTGGCGATCCCAGTGGAAGATCTCAAACAAGAAAAATAATAAGTATTGAGGAAGTTCATTCCAACGCACAGACATACCTGGACCAATTTTTTAAAATCGTTGACAAAGAAAGGACAGAAATAAGATGGCAGAGTGAATGGTTTGGACCTTTCACTCTAACTAATGTAATAGAACTAACCAGTAAATTTACGGTAGCCCAAATATTGGCTAGGGAAGATTTTGCAAAAAGATTTGGAGAAAACCAACCAATATCTATAACAGAATTATTGTACCCATTGCTTCAGGGATACGACTCTGTAGCCATCGAATCAGATGTTGAATTTGGTGGGACGGATCAGAAATTTAATTTGCTGGTGGGAAGAGAATTGCAACAAATGAGAGGTATGAAAGCCCAACAATGTTTCATAATGCCTTTGCTTCCAGGAACCGATGGTGTCCAAAAAATGAGTAAAAGCCTTGGAAACTACATTGGCATAGATGAGACGCCGCAAGAAATTTTTGGCAAGGTCATGTCAATTCCAGATTCATTGATATTACCTTATTTCGACTGGCTTACAGACACTCCTACAAAGGAAATTACTGAAATCAAGAATTCATTGGAAACCCAATCTGTTAATCCAATAGAACTTAAAAAAAATGTGGCATATAAATTGGTAACAGACTTCCATGATGCAAAATCCGCAAGTTCATCTAGGGATTTTTTTGAAAAGACGGTCCAAGGAGGCCAGGCTCCAGATGATATGCCAGAGTACGTCATTCCTTCGGGGAATGCTGCCGCAGGCCTTAAGTTGAGTAATATTCTTGTCGCTAGTGGACTAACGTCCAGTTCTGGAGAAGCCAGACGCCTCATAGAACAAGGTGCCGTCAAGATCAATGAAATTCAAATAACCCAAAACCAACCAGTAAACCGGCTTGAGAAAGGAATCCTTAGAGCAGGTCGAAGAAGGTATGTGAGGCTAATATAAAATAGATATTCACCTTATCTGTTATTCAAGTTGACCCGTTGCTGTGATAAAATTCTCGAGCTTGTTTTTCATATGAAATTTCAGCATCAATAGCTGATGCGGAGGAAGAAATTGGTTAATCTCAGAATCCCCGGCCCAATTCCTGTAAACGACGATATATTGGAGTCTATGGGCACCCCAATGATAAACCATCGAGGTCCTGAATTTAAGGAAATTTTATATAGAACTACAGAAAGGCTAAAAACGGTTTTCTCTACAAAGAATGATGTCTACATAATAACTGGTTCCGGGACATCAGCAATGGAAGCGGCTGTGGTAAACACTTTGTCGCCCGGGGACAAAGCGATTAATGCAACTGTTGGAGTTTTCGGCAACAGGTTCGGAGTTATATCTGAACGATATGGTATAGATCTAGTGAGTTTGGAATTCCCATTCGGTTCGGATGTGGACTTAGATGTCTTACGCAATTGTCTTAACGCAAACCCTGACGTGAAAGCTGTAATGGTCACCCACAACGAAACTTCCACTGGTGTTACAAACAACCTGAAAGGCATCTCTGATGTGGTTAAGAAAGAATACGATAAATTAATTTTAGTAGACGGAATAAGCAGCGTTTGCTCTCTACCGCTTGAAACAGACCTCTGGGATCTCGATGTAGTCGCAACCGCTTCTCAAAAAGGTTGGATGCTTCCACCAGGACTGGCATTTATTAGTTTTAGCGAAAAGGCATGGGATGCACACTCACGGTCTACTATGCCCAGATTTTATTTAGACATGGCTGAGTACAAACGGTACTACGAGATAGGCCAACCCCCTTTCACGCCATCAGTTTCATGTATGTTCGCTCTTGATCTAGCTCTTGACCAAATTATTACAGAGGGCATGGGATCGGTCTTTGAAAGACACGCATCGATTGGCCAATACACAAGGGATTGCATAGCAGAATTGAACCTAAACATATTCCCCCAGAGTAATAAGATAGCATCCAATACTTGCACTGCGGTGGAAGTTCCTGAAGGGGTAGACGGATCTAAACTTGTCTCTAAAATGAGGGATGAGCACAAAGTGGTTCTAGCAGGAGGTCAGGCTACTCTCAGTGGAAAGATTTTCAGAATTGGTCACATGGGGCAAACAACAGAATCAGACATAAAAGAGGCCATAGACGCTCTAAAAATCGTTCTGCCAGAAATTGGGTTCAAGAATTAGTAATTAACTATCTGTTAATTTGAAGCCACTGCTGAAGCTTCATCCAAAAGCTTCTTTAAGTCGTCCCCTTCTATAGTTTCATGTTCTATCAAATGAGATGCCAATGCGGTCAATTTACCCATGTTAGTATCGATTAAATTTCTGGCAATTTCATAGGCATGCTGTATCAACCCATGTACTTCTTCGTCAATAGTCTGAGCTACTGTATCGCTATAGTCTTTTTGCTCTGAAATTTCTCTTCCCAGAAATACCAATTCTTCTCGTTTACCAAAAGTCCTGGGCCCCAATTTCTTACTCATACCCAACCTTGTAATCATAGCCCTTGCAATATTTGTGGCTTGCTCCAAATCGTTGCCTGCTCCTGTGGTCACCTCAAAAAATACCAATTCTTCAGCTACTCTACCTCCGAGCGCCGATGCCAGCCTTGCCTCTAATTGATTTTGGGTTACGAGTTGAGTTTCTTCTTCTGGTATAAATCGAGTGTGACCCCCAGTTTGGCCTCTGGCCACTATAGTTACTTTAAAGGGAGGGTCCGCGTGTGGAAGTAGATGGGCCACCAAGGCATGCCCTGCTTCATGATGAGCCACCATGCTCTTTTCTCTCTCACTGACCACTTTATTCTTTCTTTCTGGACCAGCTATCACACGATCAATGGATTCTGCCATCTCATCATATGTAATTGTCTTTTTATCTCGCCTAGCAGCCAAGATAGCTGATTCATTAAGTAAGTTCATGAGGTCGGCCCCACTAAAACCAGCAGTCTGCTTAGCTATTGCCTCCATGTCGGTATCCTCAGAAATCGGCTTACCTTTTGAATGAACATTCAATATTTCTTCCCTACCCTTCACATCTGGACTATCCAAAGTTACTCTTCTATCAAAGCGACCAGGCCTCAACAAAGCTGGGTCAAGAATATCTGGTCGGTTCGTAGAGGCCAACACAATAACATTCGTTCCTGTGTCGAAACCGTCCATTTCAACCAATATTTGGTTCAATGTCTGTTCTCTTTCATCATGCCCTCCACCCAGCCCCGCACCTCGATGCCTACCAACAGCATCAATTTCATCAACAAAAACAATACAGGGGGCGTGCTTTTTTGCCTGATCAAATAAATCTCTGACTCGCGATGCCCCAACGCCGACAAACATTTCAACAAACTCGGAACCACTTATGGAAAAAAAAGGAACCGCTGCTTCCCCAGCTACAGCGCGAGCCAATAAGGTTTTACCAACACCAGGCGGTCCCATCAACAAAACTCCTCTGGGAATCTTGGCACCCAAAGCTAAAAACCGCTCTGGAGATTTCAAAAACTCCACAACTTCCTGCAACTCCTCCTTAGCCTCATCTACGCCAGCAACATCAGAGAAACTTACAGTAGGATTATCGCTATCAAAAACCCTTGCTTTCGATTTACCAAAACTAAATGTTTGGCTAGTGCTACCCTGCGCCTGCTTCATCATGAAGAGTAATATGGCTCCAAAAAAAATAAGTGGTAGAAAATTAATTAGGATTCCAAAAAAGCTCCCAATACCACCAGCCCCACGGACAGATACGTCCACACCTCCAGCACCGCTTCTTACTCCGGCCACTTCCAACTGTTCGACAATACTCGAGCCCGATTCCTTCCTCGAAGTATACTGACTACCATCACTTCCAACGGCCGTTAAGCTATCCCCACTTATCTCAATCGATTCCAATTTATTCTCTGATGCGAGCGATATAACTCTACTTATTGGTATTTCTGAAGAGCCTCCAAATGGCTCCTTAAAAACCGTCAAAAATATAGCCATTATTCCGACAGCTATCAGTAAATATATAAACATGCTTCTCATGGAACGCATATTCATCTAACGTTCTCCATATATTCTTACACTTGGATAATTTCTAAACTGTACCGTTTTTCTTTATCAGATTAGGGCCTTCAATAGTACATTACACCCCTGCGTTGGAGCAAAGATTTAAGGTTCAGTATCAACACAAAAATTCACGTTTGCTATAATCTACAACCTCGGAATAGCAGACTATTTAAAACAGACTTTCATAAGTCTGTTACCTTTCTTTGTGTAAACGAATAATTTGATGTTGGTGAAATACGCTTTAAGGCTCAAGTGAAATGAATATAGCCCACAACAAATCTAACGGCTTAACCAGAGAAAACATTTGCCAGCTTCTAGCTGAAGAGATGGTGACACCGATATTTGTGTCTAATTCCAATGAGTCCGAAACTTTCATGGGTCAAGTCGACATCGCCGAAGCCAGTCCTTTAATAGTTATGGATTTAGGCTTCCTCAATAGGGCACAAACGTCCAAGATATCGGAATTATGCAAAGAAAAAAACCTTCCAATACTGGCAATAATTTCATCTGAAGACCTAATGTCACTTGATACCGATATGATAATTACAGATTTTATTGTTGCCCCATTCCCTGAGGAAGAATTAATTGTGAGGTCAATCTTTTCTGTAAAAAGGGCCACCACCGGTCCCTTAAAGGAAGAGTTAATAAATAGAGGAGACCTTACGATCAATCCCTCCAATTATGAGGTTTTGATAAACAATAGCAGGATTAATCTGAGGTTTAAGGAATATGAATTGTTACTACTTTTGGCGTCAAACCCCGGTCGGGTTTATGACCGAGCAACACTTTTAAACCAAATATGGGGCTATGATTATTTTGGCGGAACCCGAACAGTAGATGTACACATAAGAAGACTAAGAAGCAAAATAGAGAATAATCCAGAAAACCCTTACATTGAAACTATCTGGAACGTTGGGTATAGGTTTAGATCCTCTAGCTAGGCGTTACCGTTCATCTACCTTCAGTTAAATAATTTTGACCTCCCTCTGATATCCTCAATATAATGCCGTTAGAAATTTGAACATTTCCGTATCGATGATATAGGCAAAAAATTGGCTGAAAACAAGCAATGAACACAAACTTGAAAATTAACGATGCCTTGCTTCTACAGATGTACAAAGAGATGGTTCTCTGTCGAACTCTCGACGAGCGTATTTGGATGCTAAATCGGCAAGGTAAAGCAGCTATTATGGCTTCTTCCCAAGGACATGAAGCAGGGCAGATTGGTTCAGTGGCGGCTCTCCGGAAAGGATACGATCAATGTTACATTTACTATCGGGATCTTGCCGTGCTCCTCACACTTGGATTAACCCCCAGCTGAAATAATTAAAGGTTTTATCGCGAAAAAAGGAGAACCATTAAGCGGAGCAAGGCAATTCCCGACCCATGGTGCCCATCCTACCTATGGTGTAATCAATCTCTCAAATGTCATAGCAACACATATACCTCAAGCTGTTGGAGCAGCATTAACTGCAAAGATAATGAAGGAGGACAGGGTCATAGTGGCGTATTTTGGAGATGGCGCTTCCAGCGCCGGTGATTGCCACGAAGCCATGAATTTTGCTGCCATTCACAAGCTTCCAGTCATATTTTTTTGTGAAAACAATGGATACGCGATATCTGTTCCATTATCTAAACAAATGGCTGTGGATAATGTCGCTGCGAGGGCTGAAGGGTACGGAATGCCGGGAATAGAAATTGACGGCTGCGATATTGCAGCAGTATACGAGACCACCATCGAAGCAGTTGCCAGAGCCAGGGCCGGCTTAGGGCCTACTCTAATAGAAGCAAATGTAGAAAGATATCTTCCTCATACCAGTGACGACGACGACTCTATATATCGATCTTCTCAAGAGATTGAAGAAGCAAAAAAAAGAGATCCCTTGAAGTTACTTCGCGAACAGCTTTTGGAACGAAAGATAATGAACCTAAAAGAAGATACATATATCCACGAAGATGCCAAAGATATCGTAAATAAAGCAACGGAAGAAGCAGAGAATGCCCCGTACCCTGAAACTGTCGACTTTTTCAAACATGTGTATGCGGAGTAGATAAATGAAATGGCTGTAATCACCGTATTAGAAGCTATTAGGGAAGCCATGCGAGAAGAGATGCGAAACGATGAACGGGTGTTCATCATGGGGGAAGATATTGGCGCCAGGGGGGGAGTATTTCTTGCCACCGACGGTTTCCTATCTGAATTCGGTGAAGAAAGAGTAATAGACACACCTCTTGCCGAATCTTCAATTGCTGGAATCGCCTTAGGAGCAGCCATGAGTGGGCTCCGACCTATTGCAGAAATAGAATTCGCTGATTTTATCTGGCCCACTATAAATCAAATTGTTGGCGAGGCAGCAAAGGTTCGGTATGGTACAGAAGGTAAACTAAACGCACCGCTGGTGCTGAGAGCCCCGCAAGGTGGAGGTGTAAGGGGAGCCCTATACCACTCTCAAAGCGTTGAAGCTCTTTTTGCACATACCCCCGGTCTAAAAGTTGTGACACCTTCCACTCCGTACGATGCAAAAGGCTTGTTAAGGTCCGCTATAAGAGACGATGACCCTGTAATTTTCCTCGAGCACAAAAGGACATACCGACTCGTGAAAGGTGAAGTCCCAGAACAAGAATATACAATTCCCATAGGAAAAGCCGATGTAAAGAAACCCGGTGAAGACATTAGTATAATTACTTATGGTCTAATGGTTCATCATTGCTTAGAAGCAGCCTATCTAGCCAGTTCAGAAAATATCAGTGTAGAAGTTTTAGATTTAAGAACAGTAAGACCCTTAGATATAGAAAGTATCATTGGCACAGTGGAAAAAACCGGAAAGGCCTTGATAGTTTATGAGGACAACCAAGCACTCGGAATCGGATCGGAAGTAGCGGCTTTGATTTCGCAACACGCATTTGAGTACTTGGATGCACCAGTCATTAGATTAGGTGGCCCCGAAGTCCCAGCAATGCCCTTCAGCCCACCACTAGAAGATATGTTTATGATAGACCCAGGAAAAATATCAACAGCAATCAAAGAATTAGCAGAGTATTAGGTATCATGAAGATCGAACTTCCGCAGGTAGGCGAATCTGTCACAGAAGGAATCATAGGCAGATGGCTAAAAAATGTCGGGGACAAAGTAGAAAAGTATGACCCCTTGGTTGAAGTCATAACCGATAAGGTCAATATGGAACTTCCCTCCCCAGTGAGAGGAGTTCTTCGGAAAATAATCGCTAATGAAGGTGAAACTGTCCTAATGGGTGGTTTTATTGCTGACATTGAAACAAGCGAAAATCAAGAAGGTGCTAATGACTATAAACCTGAACCAGATACAACAGGTCAGGAAATTGGCACGACTGGTGTTCTTCTAAAAAATACAGCTCCAGTCGGACCAACTGGGTCTGGAGGTCCGATCCACCAGGATGAATCCAAATCAACTCCTGATAAAAAACAACTCTCAAAAGGTAGGTATTCTCCAGCTGTTTTAAGGCTAGCAGAGGAGAATAAAATAGATTTATCTCAAATTGCTGGCACTGGAATTAACGGAAGGATCACCCGTAAAGACGTAGCCGCATTCATTGAATCAGATCTGACCCCGCCACAAAACAAAGAATTGCCACCAATGCCAGCAAACGACACCAACCCCAGGAAAGATCAAGAAAAAATTTCCCTTAGCCCGGTGAGAAAAATGATAGCGGCTAACATGGTAAAAAGCGCAACTTTAATACCCCAAGCTTGGAGTGAAGTAGCTGTAGATGTCACGGGGATGGTATTGAAAAGACAAAGCATCAAAAAGTCCTTCATGGATAAAGAAGGCATCAACATCACCTACTTGCCGTTCGTAGTAAAGGCAGTTGCCGAATCACTAAAGAAAAATCCATTACTGAATTCATCATGGTCAGAAGAAGGAATCATCCTGAAAAAAAACATTAATATTGGTATAGCTGTTGCGGCCCCTGGCGGGCTGGTAGTTCCCGTCATACACAACGCTGATCTATTCAGCATAGCCGGAATAGCTGGAATTATAGAAAATCTTGTAACCAAGGCAAAAAATGGTAAGTTGGACCTACCTGAAGTCCAAGGTGGTACATTCACTTTAAATAATACAGGCGCCTTGGGATCTGTATCTTCCAGGCCGTTAGTGAATCATCCTCAGGCAGCTATAATGACTACAGAGGCAATAGTCAAACATCCGGTGGTCAGAGAGGACGCCATAGCCATCAGATCTATCATGAATATCTGCTTATCTTTTGATCACAGAATAATGGATGGAGCAGAAGCAAGTGCATTCAGTATGACTGTGAAGAACTTGCTGGAAACTATAAATCCAGAAACACCAATTTACTAACCTGGGGCCAGAATGCTGACTACATACTATGGTTTAGTCAGGTATGACATAGGTCAAGCCATTCAGCAGAAAACTCATGCTAAAGTAGCTGCAGGAGGAGACGATCAAGTTCTCATTTTTCAACACCCAAATGTATATACTTTGGGGAGGATGGGAAGGTTGGAGGACATATTAATAGAAACCGATGCCATTAGACGGCTGAATCTTGAAATCCGAAATACCGATCGGGGTGGTGAAGTAACCTACCACGGTCCAGGTCAGCTGGTAGTTTACCCAATAATAAAATTAGATCGGATTGAATTAACACCATCTGCATATGTCAATTCACTGAAGGTTTCTATCGCTGAATGTCTTGCTGATTACGGCATCATCACGAACGAGAAAAATATGCCGACCGGAGTCTGGGTGGAAGATAGAAAGATCGCCGCTATTGGAGTCAGGATAAGCAAAAAAACCACCTCACATGGATTGGCCTTAAATGTAACCACAGATCTATCCTATTTCGATCACATTATCCCCTGCGGCATACATAATTGCGTTATCACTTCCATTAAAGAAGAAATTGGAGATCACCTGAAAATTGAAGATGTCGCTCACAAACTCGCATGTAAATTAGGAAAGGCTTTGGGCAATCGAATAACCTGGAAAGACGATTCACCTAATCAGGATTCTGACCCGTCACCAGCCATATAACGCGTTCCGACATATTTGTTGTTCTGTCTGCGACCCTCTCGAGGTCATGAGCCACCCAAATTAGGTAGGTAGCCCTTTGAATGGTGCTCGGATCCGCCATCATAAAAGTCAAGAGCTCTCGATATACTTGGTGGTAAAGTTCATCGACTACGTCATCATCATCCCGAACAGACGTAGCCAAGGCGGTATCTCTATTTATGAAAGCTTCCGTACTCCTTCTCAACATATCGGTTGCAAGGTCAGACATGCGTGGTATATCTATAAGTGGCTTTAATGGCGGGAGATCTCCCATTGCCAAACTGATTTTGCCAATACCTTCAGCATAATCCCCTATTCTTTCAAGTTCCGTGGCCATCATCATCACGGATATAATTACCCTCAAATCTCCTGCCATAGGCGCTTCCAAAGCTATCAATTCAATGCATTTATCTTCAATATCTTGCTGCTTCTCATCAATGGCATCATCATCATCTATAACCTGCTGAGAGGCATTAATATCTCTGTTACGAAGGGCATCAATTGACTTAAAAACCGCCTTCTCTACCATACTGGATAACTGAATTAACTCATCCTGGACAACCTTAAGATTGTTTTCGAAATCTTCTCTCGGCATTTCTCACCCCTCTAACTGAATCTACCCGTTATGTATTCTTCTGTTCTCTGATGCGTAGGATTCGTGAATATTTTTTGTGTATCATCCTGTTCCACAAGATACCCAGAACGATCTTCTCCTACCATGAAGAAAGCTGTTTCATCAGATACCCTCGCCGCTTGTTGCATATTATGGGTTACTATAACGATTGTATAGTCAGTCTTAAGTTCTCTCACCAAATCTTCAATAGCTAAAGTAGCTATTGGATCCAATGCAGAGGCGGGCTCGTCCATTAAAATTACCTCTGGTTCAACAGCAAGGGCACGAGCTATGCATAATCGTTGCTGCTGCCCACCAGAAAGAGTGAAAGCGCTATCATTGAGCCTGTCCTTCACTTCATCCCACAAAGCAGCCTGCTTTAGTGATTTCTCTACAGCTTCTTCCATGTCACCGGAAAAACCATTCACCTTAAGACCAAAAGCAATATTCTGGTATATAGATTTAGGGAAAGGGTTGGGTTTTTGAAAAACCATGCCAATTCTAGATCTTATTTCTGTTGCATCCACATTTGAGTCATATATATTCCTATTTTCAAATAGGACTTCCCCTTGGATTGAGGCGCCCATAATCAAATCATTCATTCTGTTTAAGCATCGCAAGTAGGTGCTTTTACCGCATCCTGAAGGCCCAATTAAAGCCGTAACACTTTCTCTTTTAATCTCCATATCTACGTCTTTTACCGCCTGAAAATCTTCGTAATAGACATTCAACCCTTTAACACTTATAACAGTACTGTCTGCCAATTTATTCCTCCGATCGGGTTTGATATTTATTTCTTAAAAAAACCGCTATAGCGTTCATTGTTAGCAATATTACAAGTAATACTATTATTCCTGCAGCAGCCAGTGATCGAAAATCATCTTGAGGCCTTGCGACCCAGTTGAATATCTGTATCGGCAGCACAGTAAAACGTTCAAAAGGATGAGCTGGTATGTAGGTTATATACACTAGAGCTGTAATAGCAATAACTGGAGCCGCCTCTCCAATAGCTCGAGACATTGCAAGAATTGTCCCTGTCAAGATTCCAGAAAATGCCGAAGGTAATACTGCCCCTTTAATGACCTGCCATTTGTCTGCCCCCATAGCATAGGCCCCCTGACGGTATGAATCAGGAACAGCACGAATAGATTCTCTCGAAGCAAGAATAACGATTGGAAGAACCAGCAAGGATAAAGTTAAAGCACCGGCTATCAGAACCCTATCCAAAAACATTTCGTCACTCCCAAAACGATAGACGAAAATCCCCATACCCAGGAGACCATAAACTATGGAAGGTACTCCTGCTAAGTTTGAAACATTTATCTCAATGACCCTGGTAAGGAGATTCTTTGGCGCATATTCTTCCAGATATATGGCGGCTCCCACCCCGATAGGTACGGTGAATAGCGCCGTCAGAAACATTAACCATATGGTTCCAAACAAGGCGGATAAAAGACCAGCTTCCTTAGGGTCTCTTGAAGGGAAATCCGTCAAAAATTGCCAGTTTATCCAAGGTATTCCTTCTTTTAAAACATCAAAGATTAAAAGGCCTAATCCAATAATTCCCACACAAGTTGAAAGAAGAAACAGTATATATACACAACCTCCAATTATTTTTCGGAACCTTCTATTAGGATTTATATTCCCTGTAATAAATTTGTCTTTGTTCATATCAGTAAGCCTCCCGAAACCTTCTTACGATCCAGAATCCAAGTAGGTTCATCAAAAGCGTCATACAAAACAAAAGTAGCCCAACCGCAAATATTGTGTTGTACTCAAAAGAGCCCACAGCTTGCTCTCCCATACTAGTTTGGGCTATGAAAGCCGTCATTGTCTGCACACTCTCCAATGGATTTAAAGTCATTTTAGGAGTAGCTCCAGCAGCTATGGTTACTAGCATTGTCTCACCAATTGCTCTCGATAACGCAATGATGAAAGAAGCTATTATTCCAGAGAGAGCAGCGGGAACTACTACCCTAAGACTGACCTCATATCTTGTGGCTCCCAATGCATAAGCGGCCTCTCTCAAATTCCTTGGCACTGAAATCATGGCATCTTCACTGAGGGAAGAAACCATCGGTATGATCATAATGCCCATCACGAGCCCTGCACTCAACGCATTAAATATCAGTAAATCATCCAGTACATTTTGTAAAAGTGGCGTGACAAATGTAAGGGCAAAATACCCATAAACAACAGTTGGTATACCAGCGAGAATCTCCAATATCGGCTTAATAACCCTCCTAACTCTATCCGCCGCATATTCTGACAAAAATATAGCAGTCATAAGACCAACAGGCAGAGCTACTGAAGCGGCAATCACAGTTACTATTAAGGTTCCTGAAACGAGAGGCAAAACCCCGTATGACCTAGGCTTTAATATTGGAGTCCATCGAGTACCTGTGAGAAATTCCCAAAGGTTTATTTCCTTAAAAAACCCATAGCCTTGATACAACAAGATTATAAGAATGCCCACTGTCGTCAATATTGACACCAATGCACATGACATAAATAACCATCTAACTATAGATCCTTCAAGTTTTACCCATAACTTTTTTTTAGGATCCATGAGCCCTGACACTTCGGTTATAGTCTCCTTTGGCGGTATTTCATGTGGGGCATCATCTATAGCTCCATCCATTATGGCCCCCTACTCCCAAGCCTACAAATATAACTTGAAAACAACTACCGTAGGAGATCCTTAGTTACTTCGCTAACTTATCTTTGTTGTCAGTATAAGTCGCATTTCCCGAGGCTATATATCCGACTTCATTAGTGAGGTTTGGGCCCTGCTCCATGTAGAAATTTACAAAAGCTTTAACTTCTGGCCGTTGGTAGCTTTTCTCATTTACATAAATGAACAGTGGTCGCGACAGTGGTGTGTATTTACCGGAGGGTATTGTTTCCAGGCTTGGTTCTACACAGCCTGATCCACTATCAACGGCAACAAGCTTCAGCTTATCTTTGTTTTCAGCATAGTAAGCATACCCAAAATAACCTAAAGAACCTTTGTCACCTGCGATGCCCTGCACCAGAACATTGTCATCTGCACTGGCAGTGTAATCAGCTCTAGAAGCCTGAGCCTCTCCATTTATTTCTTCCGTGAAGTAATCAAAGGTCCCGGAGTCACTGTCAGGTCCATACAACCTTATCTTCTGATCAGGAAACCCACTCTGTACCTGATTCCAATTTGTAATCGTTGACTCAGGATTCCAAATTGCTTTTAATTCCTCAACTGTCAAACAATCAACAAAGTTATTATCGGGATTAACCATTATGGAAAGTCCATCCGTACCAAGTCTGAGCTCATCATAAGTAACCTCGTTTTCCTCAGCTTTACTAGTTTCTTCAGGGTTTTTCATTAGACGAGAAGCATCAGATATATCTGTTTCCCCAACTGTAAACCTCTTAAACCCTCCCCCTGTACCAGAAACCCCTACATTTACCCTAACTTTCGGAAAAATTTTGTTAAATTCTTCTGCTACAGCCTCTGAAATCGGATAAACAGTAGAAGAACCGTCTATCTCAATCGTCCCTTTTAACTTAGATGCCGGCTCAGTTGCTGGAGCTACAAGCTCTTCTGAAGAACTACTTCCACAAGACATCATTATTGAAATTAAGGATAACCCTATTGTGATTACTAAACCCCTACCCAGCTGGGTAATGCTTTCTAGAGTAAACATCAATTTATATAACACCCGTAATATTCACAATATTCTTCTTATGTTTTCAAATAATTATTTAACATTTTTAAATATATCTACACATAAGTTGACCTTGATGTACGAGGCTTGTTTTAGGAGAATCACTTAAACTTAAAATATCTTTAGTCTTTGATTTATATTCAAGGTAAAAATCCTGCCTTCATAAATCTGAATATTTTGAGTTTAATTCGAACCGAGCGTCTCGTGCCGATAATTTACTTACAAATAAATGTTAGTGGACTAAGACGAGGCTGAGTTTAACGAAAGGTTAACGAAAAATTAAAATACGGTTATTAAGAAGAGGTCTTAATTACTACCGAAATTCCTAACCACGTGAAGCCGGTTCAATAATGGCAGGGTAAAGTGAAAATTACTCCCCTCACCTTCAATGCTGTCAACATAGACCACTCCGCCGTGAGCCTGGACTATATGCTTAACAATGGCCAAGCCGAGCCCAGTACCACCATCTCTTCGAGACCGATCAACTTTATAGAACCGTTCAAACAAATGAGGTAAGTGTTCAGTCCCAATACCGGAACCAGTATCTTGCACTGAAATTTCTAAAAATTCCTCATCAGACTTAGCACTTACTGTTACCTTGCCTTCATGTGAAGTGAATTTTGCAGAATTCTGAAGCAAATTAATCAGTATTTGAGTAATCTTCTGTTTATCCCCAAGTACCTCCACTGTATCTATTATATTGGAAGATATGGCGGGACAATTTTCAATCTGATCTAAAATTATGGAAATAGTCTCAGCTACTAAAGATCTTACTTCGACAGGCTCGAGTTCAATATTTTCCTGACCACTTTCTAGTCTAGAAAGCTCCAGTAAATCTGCTACCAAAGAGGTCATCCTATCAACGTCCCTATCGATTCTTTTGAGGAAATCACCAGCAATTCTTGGATCTTCGTATGCTCCATTCTCAAGGGTTCCAATCATAGCTTTTACCGAAGCTAGCGGACTCCTGAGTTCATGAGACACATTGCTCACGAATTCTTTGCGGGTATTTTCTAACTGCCGAATATTTGTTAAATCATGAACAGTTATTAATACCCCTGCCTCTGAACCTGAACCCACCGGTGTTGTAGTCACGCTTAGATAACGTCTAATTTCTGGTATCTCAATCTCATCTTGTATTGACTCTTTCCCTTCAAAACAATCAGAGGCCATCCGGATTATTTCGAAATCCCTGATCACGTCAACTAATCGCAAACCCAAATATGGTGAATTTTCTAAATTAAAAATAGCTTGGGCAGTCTTATTTAGTAAAGTAATCGTTCCATTTTCATCAGTAACGATCACCCCATCCCCCATAGTGTCCAGAAGGGCAGACAAAGTGTTTCTTTCTGAGGAAAGAGCAATAACCATCCCAGATATAGTTTCCGCCATATGGTTAAAAGCATCCGCTAAATCTGAGGTTTCATCCTTTGAAATTGAAGTGACCCTATGGTCTAACTTCCCTTCAGAAATCAAGGAAACCCCCGTAATTAATTTATTTATCGCTCGGTTGATCCTTCTACTGGTATAAAGAATTACCAGCAACGCGGCAAACGTCGTCAGTAGGCCAACCAGTATCACAACGACTACTAATTCGCTAGCCTGACCTGAGTAAACCTCGTCCAGCCGATTAAATATATAGACACTCGAGAAAATGACGACGAAAGTCACCAAAATTAAAAAACCTGAAATTATTTTCCATAGAGGTGAACTAAAAAAGCTTAACACAGTCATCCCCTGGCAAATCTATTACCTACTCGTCGAACCGGTACCCTAGTCCTCTTATTGTTACCAATTTTTTAGGCTGACTGGGGTTCGCCTCAATTTTCTCTCGAATCCATCTTACGTGAACATCTACGGTTCTAATGTCTCCAATAAATTCATTACCCCACAATTTTTCCAGAATCTGATCTCTTGTAAAAGCTCTGCCTTTATGTGAAGCCAAAAAATAGAGCAAATCAAATTCTTTGGGCTTCATAGAAATTTCCTCACCTCTGACTATGACTCTGTGACTGGTTAAGTGAATTTCCAATTCATCATATTTTATATCTTCAAGATTATTTTCTACCGGATTTAAAGCCGCCCTCCTGAGAACGTTTCTAACTCTGGCAACAAGTTCCCTCATGCTAAAAGGTTTAGTTAGATAATCGTCGGCTCCAATTTCAAGACCGACAACCCGATCGATCTCCTCAATCTTGGCTGAGATCATAAAAACTGGCATATCCAAATTCTTACGAAGAATTCTGCAAACCTCAAATCCATCCATTTTGGGCAGCATAATATCCAACAACACTAAATCGGGCCTGATCTCTTGAGCCTTCTCTAAGCCCTCTTCTCCATCAATTGAGGTAAATACATCGTAACCTTCTTGAGTTAAGCTATATTTCACCGCCTCCAAAATATTTTCTTCATCTTCAATAATGAGAATTTTTTCGCTGCTCACTCCAAATCTCCCTGCTATTTGTGTGATCCTCTTAATTAATTACTAATATCGATTCATCAAATATGTAAGTCTCTAAATAAGATTACGAAGTAAGATGTACATTGGATTTAAAAAAAATCCGGAATCAACCCTACATTGAATATTTCCTTTGCTCATCGCATATTGGTGCAAAATCACAAAAGGACTGTCCCAGTTACAATATTTTGACCATAGGCACAGAAAGTTCGCTGGTTATATCTGTAAACCACTCCACCACTTCAGAGTGAAGAGGGATACCATTTGCTTTTCTATCCTCTTCTTCCTCGTATTCAGAAAGCCCGGGGTATATGACCCTATCTTGCCCAGGGGCAGGTGGAGTATCCTTCAAAGCCTGAAGCATGTTATCCATGTTATCTTTGAACAATTCAACATCTGTAAATGCTTCTATATTGTATGCACAAAAATAGTGGCAACTTGTTCCTCCAGTCCTGCTAGTTTTACCCGAACCGATGACCATAGCACTTATAGCTCCACTCAATCCCGTAGCTAATATTTCTGACATCAAACCAAAACCATAACCTTTGTGGGAACCTTGTTCTCTTGTTCCCCCTAGAGGGAGTTGATGAAAATCTCCACGATCCGGCATTGGAACTTCGTCCCCTATGGGAGACCCGTCCATCTGTGATATCCAGTTAGGAAGTAGATTGGCTCCTACACGAGCTGCTAGCCCTAGTTTATTACCTGCTATAGCAGAGGTGGCGGCGTCAAAAAGGAATGGTGGATTATTCCTCGCTGGAGCTGCTATCGCTATCGGGTTAGTACCTAATCTAGGCTCTGCACCGAACGTTGGAAGTACACTCATCCCTCCAGCGGTAGCCGTCATGCCTATCATGTCTTCCTTAGCCGCTAGCATTGCGTGATGACCAATTGCGCCGGAATGTCCAGCATTGTGCATCGTCACAACCCCTACTCCAACAGTTTTCGCCTTCTCGATGGCAATCCTCATTGCCTTAGGGCCCAATATAACCGCCAAACCATTATCCGCATCGATCGTCGCGGTACCTTGGGTCTCTCGTTCAATCTTCCAATCTGGTCGAGGTTTCAAATCTCCTGCATTGTATCTTTCTACATAACTCCGAAGCATGTTAGATACTCCGTGTGTTTCCACTCCTCGAAGATCTGTTGATACAAGAACACTAGCCCCTTCCTTGGCATCTTCTGGTACGACTCCCATTTTTCCAAAAATTTGAGTTACAGTTTCCTGCAAAGATTCATGATCTACTTTAACGATATCTTCTTTTGGAACTTTAAATCGATCTAACATGTTTTCCTAACCTCCGTCATCCCAAGATGAAACTAATTTTGAATCAGTAATTCCCGTAGTCTAGCAATAACAATTTCCAATTCTGAATCGGCAATGTTGAAAGGATCCACTGCTAGTTCGTCGGGTGTGCCCAAATTGCTGAGATATATAGGCGGGTCTCCTGCTACCATCTGTTCCCAAACCTGATCTCGTGACAGGCCATTTCTATTGGGGTCAAATGTAATTAAAGCAGTAGGTATTAGATAATCATATGGATCAAATTTAGTCTGCAGCCCGACACCTGGAATTTCTATCAAGGCATCCACAATTTGGTCACACATTTGCTGATACCTTTCGTTTTCTTTTTCCTCATCTTCAGACAGAAATATTTCTAATGCTTTTGATAAACCTATAATTTCTTCTTTCGCAACCTTCAAACCTCTACCTATAAATTGGTGGGGGCTCGCGTTGGCATATGCAGCCTCAATGAGATCTGACCTACCACATAGCACACCGGTACCTTGTGGGCCCCTTATTCCCTTGCCACCACTGTAAACAACCATATCAGCCCCTTCTTTTATAAAGCGGGTAATGTTGGCTCTAGGAGGCAAATAGGAAGCGGCGTCTACAATAACAGGAATCCCTTTAGAATGAGCTACTTCACATACATATTCAAAAGGCAAGGCTCTTCTGGTTATAAACGGTGAAAACAAATATGCAACAGCAGCTGTGTTTTCAGTGAGACTACCTTCCAGCTCCCACGGCTGGCATCTACGACCATCTCCAATTTCTACAAATTTGGCCCCCACAGACAGGTAACATTGGTCATAGGGAAATCTATGGCTTCTATGTATGACAATTTCATTTTTCATGCCATTTGCATCTGGTAGTTTTTTCATCTTAATAGGGTCATTACCAGCAATTACCGCTGCTGCCTGCAGAATAAGACCGCCAGCTGCACCACTAGTGACCATTCCCGACTCTGCACCGGTTAAAGCCGCTATTTGTTTACCAACAGCTAGGTTAAGTTCATCCATATTGACCATAGTATTGGAGGCCCGATTCATAGCATCCATTACTTCCGGTCTAAGCCTACTACCACCATAAGCAGTCACTGTACCAGTAGCAGATATAAGGGGACTGAGACCTAGAGATTCTAATATGTCTTTACCTGGAGAATACATTAGGAAAACCTCACACAATTCAATAACGGCATGTACCGCGGATTATACACTGCCCATTTCGAGTTTAAACTATGAACATTGCATCACCAAAACTATAAAACCTATATTGGTTCTGAACCGCTTCTTCATACGCCTTTAAAATATTATCCCGACCGGCAAGGGCACTCGTTAACATTAGCAAAGTAGATTTAGGCAAATGGAAATTTGTGATTAAACTATCCACAACGCGAAATTGATATCCTGGTTTAATAAAAATGTCAGCCCATCCAGAACCTGGACTTAAAGTAGAAGACAAACTGATTCTTGCCGCATTTTCCAAAAGCCGTACCGCCGTGGTCCCTACAGATATAACCCTCCGCCCTTCACTTTTCGCCAGATTTATTCTGTCACACGCCTCGCGGGTAAGTTCCCAGTATTCTGAATGCATTTTATGTTCTAAAGGATTGTTGGTTTTTAGAGGCCTGAAAGAATCCCAACCAACATGAAGGGTTACAAATTCTAGCAACACTCCCTTCTCGGATATCCGGTTAAGTAATTTTTTTGTGAAGTGAAGACCAGCGGTCGGGGCCGCAATACTTCCTTCTTTTTCTGCGTATACAGTTTGGTATCGGTCACCAGGTACTGCTGTTTCATGTATGTAAGGAGGGAGCGGCAGGGACCCAAAATACTCAAAGTTTAACTCACCCTCGAACTCAACTTCTCGACTACCATCAAGATGTTCCTTCAGAATTCTTCCAATTAATTGTTTCCCATTAATTCCATTTATTATAAATTTTGCCCCCTTTCTCATTCTTCGTCCTGGTTTAACTAAGGTTTTCCAAACATTAGAACTGATCTGAGATAGCAATAGGAGTTCGACTCGGCTACCGCTATCTACCGTTGATCCATACATTCTTGCTGGTATGACCTTACTATCATTAAAGACCAACACATCCCCGTGGTCTAAATATTCAGTAATATCATAAAAATTACGGTGTTTAATTCGACCATTTATTCGATCCAGTATCATAAGGCGTGAGTGATCTCTTGGTTCTAAAGGAGATTGGGCAATCAATTTTTCTGGAAGTTTGTAGTCAAAATCAGCAGTCTTCAAATTTAGTTCCTACAGAAATATGATGTTTATTCAATTCTATAATTCTACAAGAGCAATTCGTTTCAAAAGTAAGGTTAGGCTCCCATTATTGGTAGAATAGGTTCGCCAGTTTCAACGAGTGTTGGACAAGTTTAAATAAGAGGTGTTATCCATGACCCAATTTTATCCTGAAGACAAATGGATCGTTGCAAATGATCTCAATATTCACTACCTTGACTGGGGTGGCGACAAAACAAAGAAACCTCTAATACTGATGCATGGTATTGGTGGTCATGCTCATCTTTTTGATGACATATCATCTGAATTTTTTGACAAGTGGCACGTTGTAGCCATAGATGCTCGAGGTTGCGGCGATAGCGATTGGAGCAGAGGCGGTTACTCGGTTCAAAACTTCGCTTCCGACGTAGCCGCATTTGCCAAAGTTACCGGTCTATACCCATTTGATTATTACGGCCATTCCCAAGGATCCCGAATAGGCATAGCTTTAGGAGCATATTATGGGGATTTTATTTCGCACCTGGCATTGGGAGATTATGGGCCAATGCCGGACCCTTCTCCTGCCGGTAAAGCCACAGCTAACCAAAGGATGACAAAGGGGGCGAAAGAAAAACCTAGAGGCTTTTTCACACCTGAACAAGCATTTGATTGGCATAAGGAATCTGAACCTACCTTAACCGACGAACAAATATGGCAAACTGTTAAGTACACCTATCGCACCAATTGGGATGGAATACTCATACCTAAAACCGATCCAGAGATGAAGTGGCTTTTAGGTAGAACTGCTCTTAAAGAGGGGGAATTCCTGTGGGATTGTGTGCCCAAAATATCCTGCAGCACACTAATTATCAGAGGAGAAACCTCCACCGTACTAGACCTTAACCAAGCCAATGAAATGGCGGCTAAGATTCCTTCTAATAAAGGGATTGTTAAAGAAATAGATGGCGCCGGACACGGCCTTCACAGTGAAAATCGCGAAGGAACGGTAAAGGCATTGAGGGAATTTTTCTCAGGACAAAACAATTAAGAATCATATCGATGTCTCTCAATAACATCATAAATTTCCTTTATGAAGCTGTTACCGATTTTTTATCCAAAAATTGTGTCTTTATGGCGGCGGCGATTTCTTTCTACGCATTGTTTTCAATGTTTCCACTAGGTTTAGCTGTGGTATCTGTAATGGCATTCATCATTGGCCCAGACAGTGACAGAACCGAGTTAGCTATCCAGATGGCAGAAGTTATACCCGTTTCAAGTGAATTGATTGGTTCGACCATGGAAGGTATAGTGAAAGCTAGGACTATCACAGGAATTGCCAGTTTTCTTGGATTGATATGGGCTTCGTCTGCTGCTTTTGGGGCCATTAGAAGAGGAATCAATACAGCCTGGGGAGTAACACGTCCCAGGCCTTTCCTCCGTGAAAGATTGATAGATATCGGCTTAGTTTTCGGTGCAGGAATACTGGTGTTAATAATCCTTTTGACTGCGCCTATCATCTCCGTTGTAATAGATCTCTTCGGATATTTTGACCCTGACGGAGATTTCCGTATAGATTTTGTCCTTGACTTAATAGCTCAATTAATTTCACCAATATTGGCTTTCATATCTATACTAATACTTTATGCATGGATGCCAAATGTAAAAGTGAGGATGCAGTATGTGATACCCGGGGCTCTTATTGCCACTTTTGGGTTTATTGCTGGGCAGTGGTGTTTCATATGGGTAGTAAGTACGTTCTCCCTTTACAACGCAGTTTACGGATCCGTAGGAGCACTTTTGGCTTTACAAGCATGGCTTTATATCTCCGCCATCATATTACTTTTTGGGGCGCAACTTACATCAATGTTTCATAAATATGGTGTTGCAGAAGATGAAAAAAGCAAATTAGATACAATGTTCCTTGGCTTGAAAAGAAGGGGTAATTTGATTGTTCGTTCGATTAAACCTTAAAAAGGTACGCCCTCTCCTCTTATTAATCACCATTTTGGCAACTCATGCTTGTTCTGCTGATAAGACTCCCTATTCTGTCATTGATTCGAACGACTTTACCCAGAAAATTTCATCTGGAAATATTCATCTAAATAAAAGTCCCATCGGTACACAAAATTTATTCCCCTTGGCCGATTTAGTTGAGACCGTCCAACAATCTGTTGTATCCATATCCGTAGACATAGTTTCAAGGGGACGGTTCTTTGATTTTACTGATGAGGGATCTGGAACTGGCATAATCATTAGTAATGATGGCTACATTATTACCAATTATCATGTGATACAAAATACATCTGATATAGAAGTATCTCTAGCAGATGGCAGAAACTATTCAGCTGAAATAGTAGGTCTTGATGTTTTAACTGATCTCGCCGTAATCAAAATAGAAGCGGACAATCTTTCTACAATTAAATTTGGAGACTCCAGTGGGCTTAGACCCGGAGACTGGGTATTTACGATTGGGAATGCATTAGGTTTGAGGGGTGGCCCAAGCGTGACATTCGGCATCATAAGTGGTGTCGGAAGAACAGTTCAGACTGAAAGAGGGGATTTATACGACATGATCCAAACTGATGCCGCCATCAATCAAGGTAACAGTGGTGGTCCATTGGTCAGCGACGAGGGGGAAGTCATTGGTATAAATACTGCTGTATACAGTGGTGCCCAAGGAATAGGGTTTTCAGTCTCTTCCTCGGTGGCACAGCCGGTGATCGATAGTCTTATAAAAGAAGGAAAAGTAACCCGGCCATTAATAGGACTCCGTGGAATAAATACAACCAATACAATTGCAAAAAGGTATGACTTAGGTGTCTCAAAAGGTATATTCGTTACCCACATATCGCCGAATGGTCCCGCCGATCACGGAAACCTTAAAGTAGGGGATGTCATCACAGCAATTAACGGAACCGCAACTCCAACTATGTCAGAGTTCTTACCCCTCCTTTGGGGTTATAACGTAGGCGATATAGTAACGGTGACCTATATTTCCGAAAAATCTCCCTTAATGACAGAAATAGTCTTAGATGTAAGGCCTTAATTTAAGGACGTTTCCCCGAAATTATAGCGATTGAACCCATCCCTTTAGTCTCGACAACCAAGTTTCTCAACCCTGCACCCTCTAAAATTTCAGAAAGCTGCGTGGCTGACATAAAATTCTGAACAGATTCCGGAAGATAATTATAAGCTTCGTAATCCCCAGCGAAAAATCTTCCCAGCTTAGGAGTCACCCACCCGAAATAACCTAAAAACAAAACGGATGCCAATTTACCTTGAGGCCTAACGATTTCCAACACTGTAACTTTACCACCCCGCCGAGTTACTCTTACAATGTCTGCCAGTGCCTTCGGTAGATCAGAAAAATTTCGTGCCCCAAATCCAACAGTAGTACTAACAAACCTTTCATCGGGAAATGGCAAAAAATGTGCGTCGCCCATCACAGGAATAAAGCTACCTTCAAACCCTAATCTAACACTTTTGCCTATAGCGATATCTAACATTTCGGGAGAAAAATCCAATCCAACAACAATCTTGACATTGGAGTGCTTAAGTAGGTCAAAGGCAAAATCACCAGTGCCAGAAGCTACATCTAAAATATCCCCTGTGACATGAGTTGCAGCTAATTTTGCCGCCTTTCTTCTCCATATGTAATGCATTCCAACTGTCATGAGAGTATTTAGCAGGTCATATCGGCGTGAAATTCTTCCAAACATTGATGCCACAAAAGCTGATCTATTATTCCCTTTTAGCTGAACCAAAGTATCTCTAATTCCTCAAATATTTAATCGTAAATGGAACATTATTCGCTAATTCAGTTGCAAGTAACCCTGAAGATCCAATCTGAAGTGACACTGAGTCAGCAGTTTTACCATGAATGTAAACTCCCAACGAAGAAGCTTCTAACGGACTATTGCCCTGTCCGATGAACCCTGTAATCAACCCTGCCAACACGTCACCTGTACCAGCAGAAGATAAAATAGGATTTGCATAAGGACTTATTGTTGAAGAACCATTTGGATCACATATCACAGTATTGGCACCCTTTAAAACTACAGTGACTCCCCATTGTTCTGAAAATCTCTTCGCCACATTTAAACGATCCGACTGTATTTCCGATACTGATAGCCTGGTTAAACGTGACATTTCCTTGGGATGGGGGGTTAATATACTGTTGAAAGGTATCTTGTTCCACCAGCTCGAAATTTTCGACAACATATTCAAACCGTCGGCATCTAAAACAAGCTGAGGAAGTTTAATGTTAGACAGAACTAGGTTCTGAAAAATCCTATCCGCTGTTCGCGAAGTTCCAAAGCCACATCCAATTAATAAAACTTTATAGTCTTCAACTGCTTCAAAAATTTGCCTTGCCATATGTTGACCGGACCCTATATCCATTTCGGCCTCTTTGAGAGGTAGAAATGTAGCTTCAGGAAACATATTAGCCATAGGATTTACTAAACCCTCAAAGGTTGCGATAGTCACAAGGCCAAGTCCTGTCTTCATAGCTGATGAAGCTGCAAGAACCGGTGCACCAATGTAGTTATCTGACCCACCTACTACCATCCCTTTTCCGTAACTACCTTTGTGGGATGAAATCGGTCGGGCTGGCAAAATTGGTCTTACATAATCATCCGACAACAATTCGGTATCCATCTCACCACTTAAATGACTGGGTAAACCAATATCACAGATAATTATTTCCCCACAAAAATTTGCTGCAGGCTGGTTAGCATGACAAGGCTTTAAATAGCCAAGTGCAAGGGTTACATCCGGTTTCACAGCCAACGGATCCACTGCAGAGGTGTCAGAATCTACACCAGATGGGACGTCTATAGAAAAAACCTTCGCTTTTTTTCCATTTAAATCCCTAATATCAGAAAGAACTGTTTTAAAGGGATCACGAATAGGTAAACTGGTCCCAATCCCTAAAATGCCATCGATTATGATGTGGGCATTTTTTAAAAGTGAATGCACTAAGGAAAAAGAGATATTTCCTTTCCCTTCACCTATATCTATTAATGAAATTCCCGACTCGAGAGTTTCCTGGCTTCTTAAGTCGGGTTCTGCGCGTGGTTTGAGAATCAATGCAGTAACTGAAGCTCCCCACTTAGCTAAGTGGCCACTAGCTATTAAGCAATCCGATCCATTGTTTCCTGTCCCCACGAGCGAAACCACTTTCAAGCCTTTCAGCGGCCCCATATTTTTTGCTATGTGGCTTGCTATTGAGAATCCAGCATTATTCATTAATTCATTGGTGGATATTCCAAGTGTTTCACTCTTAGCTTCAAGATCCCGCATTTGATGAGATGAAAGGATTTTCAAAAATTTCTACTTGTTAGGACTTAACCCATATAAGTTTGGCCACTACAGTACTAAACACAAGTTCATCTTGATTGCATTCGAGGGTTACGATCCCTCTTGGCAAAGATGAATCGATTATCTTAATGGAAGTCTCTGGAACAAATCCTTTTTCAACAAAATAGGCTAACAAATCCTGATTATCCTCAGGAACTCTGTCCAAAACATATTTGTTGCCAGGTCTACACTTATCTAACGTTACAGCGTTAGCTGGAACGGTATAGTCACTCCCTGGTATCGGATGTCCAAAAGGACAAGTCTGAGGGCTACCTAATAAGTCTACAATCTTTTGTTCTAAGTATGGAGACATAGCGTGTTCCAGTCGATGTGCCTCAATGTGAGCAAACTCTAAGTCGATATTTAATACATCCACCAAAAGTCTTTCAGCCAGACGGTGTCTTCGTAAAATAACTTCCGCATACTGACGGCCGTTTTTAGTCAGGACAATTTCTTTGTCTGTGGAGATACCAACCAGTTTTTCTCTGGACATCCTTCTGATCATTGCACTGACAGAAGGAAGTGATGTACCTAGTCCTTCACCCAGTGGCAAAGTTTTAAAATGCTCAGACAATTGGGCAACGGAAACTTTGGTCTGTTGTTCCTCAAGGCGAAGAATAGACAAAAGATAGTTTTCCATTGCCATGGATAATCTAGAAGTATTAAAAACAGCTGACGTTATGGCTCTTGAATTTGCCAATCTCCGCACCTATATCGATAGCACCAAGAAACTCAAATTATAGTTTAAGTTAACGCTTAGTGTACTGTTTGGCCTTTCGTGCTCCCTTAAGACCAGGTTTTTTTCGTTCTTTTACACGTGAATCTCTGGTAAGTAACCCTGCCCTTTTCAGCTCATCTCTGTATCTGCCATTGTCAATTTCAGCAAGAGCCCTTGATATACCGTGCCTTATGGCTCCAGCCCGTCCGCTAATTCCACCACCCTTCACCTTAGCCACGACCCTAAATTTCCCTTGGGTATTTGTTACAGTGAAAGGCTCATTTATTATTTGTTGCCATGTACTAAAAGGGAAAGCATCTTCTATTAATTTATCTTCCACAACTACAGGACCAGCATCCTGATATAGCCTAACCTGCGCCACTGAGGTCTTTCTCCTACCAACTGCATATGTGTATTGTTGTTCAACCAATGTTTTCTCCTTTCCAAATTAGGCAATTAACCCTTCGTTATTCAGCAGAATTTATTTGGGCCTGATGAGGATGTTCACTTCCGGGATAAACTTTCAATCGGCCCAACATCCTCCTTCCCGGAATGTTTTTGGGCAGCATCCCTTTCACAGACTGTTTAATAACACGGTCAGGATGTTTATCCAGCATTTGCTGTAAAGTTCTTTCCGTTAAACCACCATGGTATCCACTGTGTCGATAGTATTTCTTTTGCTCTACTTTCTTCCCTGTAACATGAATTTTTTCCGCATTTACTACAACTACATAGTCCCCAGTGTTCAAATAGGGAACATATCCAGGTTTATGCTTGCCCTGCAAAAGTATCGCAATTTCCGAGCTTATCCTACCCAGTGTTTTGCCTTCCGCATCAATTACATGCCAACCTGGTTTCAATTCACTTATATTAGGCTGTTCCATTTTTTGTTTTATCGTCATAGGTATATCCTTCAATTGAGAGGAGTTAAATCACAATAGTTCTCATAAATTATTTTTTCGAGACACAATCCTTTTGAAGGCATTGCATTGCTCCTAGCAGAACCTTCACCGTTAATTAGATCTTGGACATCCTGCAATTTTAAGTTTCCCCTACCCAAGTCCACCAAACTTCCTACCATCCGTCTCACTTGGTGAGGGAGAAAGGCATTTCCTTCAACTTCATAGGTAAGCGTTTCATGCCCATAAGTCCATTCAGATCGATAAATCATTCTGACAGTGGTTTTGTTATTTTCCACCTTACCGGCAAATTTACTAAAATCATGTTCTCCCAAAAACAACTCAGCTCCCTCACACATAAGGTCTCTATCAAGACTGCCGATAACACTATGTGTGTACAACCTCTTCAAAGGCGAACGAAAATTGGAATTAAGAATCGAATATCTGTAAACCCTTGATTTCGCGTCTCTCCTAGGATCAAATTTCTTTCCTACTTGAACAACTTTTTTAACAACAATGTCGTCTGGAAGGTAATGATTCATTCCTTTGGCTATCTGGTCCGTTTCCAAATCGGAGTTTGTGTCGAATGTTGCGATTTGGTTTCTAGCATGAACTCCTGCGTCCGTTCTACCTGCTGCAGTAATTCTTGTTTTTCTACCGGTGAGCCGTTCTATTGAGTTTTCTAATTCCTCCTGTACAGTGTTTGCGTTAGTTTGATATTGAAATCCATGATATCCGGTCCCTTGATATTCAATTGTAAGCGCCAGTTTCATGTTACTTGGAAAGTCTTGTGCCTATTCAACCAACTCTAAAATAGCCATTTCCGAGGCGTCCCCTTTCCTTGGGCCCAATTTAGTTATTCTGATGTAACCACCATTCCGATCTTGATAGCGATCTCCAAGCTCATCAAATACCTTTTTCACGACAGCCTCATCTGTGAGTAAGCCGGCTGCTTGTCGCCTGTGATGCAAGCTACCTTTCTTCCCCAAAGTTATAATCTTCTCAGCCATCTTTCTGACTTCTTTAGCCTTAGAATCTGTAGTTTTCATCCTCTCATTTCGTAACAGATCAGTCGACATATTCCTAAGCATGAGAAGTCTATGCCCGGTAGGCCTACCTAATTTTCTTCCTGAAAGTTGATGTCTCACGATGAATATCTCCTATTCCTATCCTTCATCAACTTCGATTTCAGGATTGCTTTCTGCGATTTGTTCTTTCTGGTTGGCATTCAATTCCGGATCTAGATGTTCTGGCAGTATTTCTAGCTCTCTAAACCTGTCATAAAGTTCCCTATAGGACTTTTCTCCGAAATTCCTTATCTCCAACAATTCACCCTTTGACTTTTCCATAACTTCGCCAACCTTATTAAGGGCCGCGCGCTTGAGGCAATTCAAAGTTCTAGATGAAAGTTCTAACTCCTCCACTGTCATGTTGTAATGCTCTGCCGGTATATCCATTGATACTCCATCAGAGCCTTCTTGGGCATCCTCCGCTTTGGTGAATAGAAAAAACTGATTCACCAATATATTTGCAGCCTCTATAACTGCCTCCACCGGATATTTTGACCCATCTGTCCATACTTCCAGGTGAAGTTCTTCGAAGTCAGTCCTCTGGCCTACTCTAGTCTGGTTTATGGTGTAATTAACCTTTCTCACTGGAGTAAATACGGCGTCTATAGGAATTACCCCTATGGGGTGTCCTTCACTGCTGTCGGCTACTTTATAGCCTTTCCCATGATCAACATTCAAGACTATATCTAGTTCCGCATCGGCAGAGTCTAAGGTGGCAATATGCTGATCTGTATTTACGACAGTGATTTCTGAAGAAGGCGTGATATCCCCTGCCGTAATCTTACCCTCTCCTCTGGTCACTAATCTAAGTTGTCCTACGGACTCTGATTCGGTTCGTATCCTCAGATTCTTTACATTGAGCAATATATCTGAAACCTCTTCCTTCACGTTGTCAATATTTGAATACTCATGCAGAGTACCCTCTATTTTTACCCATGTAACAGCGGATCCAGATAAGGAGTTGTATAAAACTCTCCTCAAAGGATTCCCTAACGTTACGCCGTAGCCAGGGTCTAATGGGCCAATTACAAATTTCCCATACGTTTCAGATGCTTCCGCCACCGATATCCGTGGATTGGCGACAATAGCTTCCTCTTCCTCTTCAGGAGCATCCAAGATAGACATAGCAGTAAAATCCGTTACCATTTAAATAGCCTCCTGTATTTACTTTGAGTAATATTCCACAATTTGAACAGTATCGATGACTATTTCACCATCCTCCGCACCTGGCTCAGTGACTATTGTGGCAGTCATTTTATCTTGATCCAGATTAATCCAATGAGGACTTTGGATAGATTTGCAATTGCTTTTTGCTATCTCGAACAGTTCTGTCTTCTGACCCTTTGGCCCCCACGAAATTTCGTCTCCCTGTCCTACCTGATAAGAAGGAATATCTACTTTGGCTCCATTTACCATGAAGTGACCATGGTTGACGGCTTGCCTTGATTGTTTTCTTGAAAAGAACATGCCGGTCCTATACAGGGCATTGTCTAGACGTTTCTCAAGCAACACCATGAGATTATCCCCGGTTATTCCGTCCATATATAAGGCTTTTTCATAATAATTCTTGAACTGTTTTTCCATAATCCCATATAAAAATCTAGCCTTCTGTTTTTCTTTTAACTGCAACCCATATGCAGAAACACGTCTTCTGCGTGTAAATCCTTGGTTAGATTTGTTTTCTTTTCGAACTTTATAGGCACCAAAATTATCTAATCCCAATGATCTGAGTTTTTTCTGAATCGGTCCCGTGTATCTCGCCATATGTTTACGCTCTATTTCTTTTTGTTAATTTCATGTTTGGGTAGTAAAAAATATTTTCTAAACCCTTCTTCTCTTCGGCGGACGACACCCATTATGGGGTATGGGAGTAACGTCTTTTATACTACTAACAACTATACCTGCTCCCTGTATGGCTCTAATCGCAGACTCTCTTCCTGCTCCTGGTCCCCTTACAAAAACATCGACCTGTCTTACCCCTTCATCGATAGCCTTCTTCGCTGCATCTTCTCCAGCTCTTTGGGCAGCGAAAGCTGTCGATTTACGGGAACCTCGAAATCCTGCTGTTCCTGCACTTCCCCAGGCAACTGTGTTACCTGTCGGGTCAGTCAAAGTTATTATTGTATTATTGAAGGTAGATTGAATGTACGCTCTACCCAAAGGTACAGGTCCTCTATCTCTTCTTCTTGTTCTCGGCCGTCTAGCCATTATTTAACTCCTTAGGTTACCAATGCCAGTAAGAAATTTCGTTTACCTAGTTGTAGAATGTTTCCTTGACACAGCCATTTTTCGGCCTCTTTTAGCCCTTGCATTGGTTTTGGTCCTCTGACCTCTTGCAGGTAGCCCTCTCCTGTGACGTGTTCCTCGATAACACCCAATGTCAATCAACCTTCGAATGTTTTGATTGACCTCCCTTCTTAAATCTCCTTCCACTAAGCGTCCCTTATCTATGATTTCCCTCACTCGATTCAAATCTTCATCCGACAAGTCTCTTACTCGAGGGTTGTCAATAATTCCCGCCTGGTTAAGTACATCCAATGCCACTGCTGGGCCAATCCCATAGATACTGGTCAGTGCGGTCTCGACCCGTTTTGCGTCTGGTATATTTACTCCTGCTACTATAGCCATCAGTCACCCTTATCCTTGTCTTTGCTTATGCTTGGGGTTTTCGCAGATAATCCTTACTCTACCTTTACGACGAATAACCCGGCACTTAGCGCACCTAACTTTCACGGAAGCGCTAACCTTCATAACTTTCTCCATTTTGTATTACTATCGCTTTTCTCAGATACATTGAAAAACTATCTAAATCTATATGTGATCCTACCTCTTGTTAGATCATAGGGAGATAGGTCCACCAGCACTCTATCACCAGGCAAAACCCGAATGTAATTTACCCTCAACTTCCCCGATATATAGGCTAGTACTTCATGCCCATTGGCAAGTTCAACTTTAAAAGAAGCATTCGGCAGTGCTTCTAGCACTGTACCTTCTACTTCTATTGATTCCTTCTCCTTTTTGGTCATAAAACTCCTATAGTTAGTCTTCCCGCCCTTCTTATGTCAGAACCTCAGGACCTTCAGAATTTATCACCACAGTATGTTCTGAGTGGGCAGATAATTCCCCATCCTCAGTTATCACAGTCCAGCCATCTGGCATAATTTTGGTTTTCCATGTGCCTATATTAAGCATCGGTTCAATCGCAAGCACCATACCTTCTTGCAATAAAGGCCCTCTACCGGGGCTTCCATAGTTAGGAATTTGTGGTTCTTCATGAAGGGCTCTCCCTATCCCATGTCCCACGTATTCCCTGACGATTGAAAACCCTTCAGCTTCAGCATAAACCTGTATCGCATTCGATATATCAGTCAGCCGGTTCCCAGGCATAGCCTTTGCTATCCCTGCAAATAAAGATTCCTCAGTCACATCAATCAGTTTCTGAGCTGTGTCCTTCACTAGCCCTACCCCTGAAGTGAATGCACTATCTCCATGGTACCCTTCTACTATCGCTCCAAAATCCACACTGACTATATCGCCATCTCTCATTTTACGATCACTCGGAATGCCGTGCACAATTTCTTCGTTAAAGGAGAAACAAATCGTAGCTGGAAAAGGCGGCATATGAGGGGATGGCTGATATCCCTTAAATGAAGGAATAGCTCCCCTTTTTTTTATTATCTCCTCCGCTAAAGCGTCCATTTCTGCGCTAGTTACCCCTGGGGCCAACGCATCTTTCACTGCTGATTTGGCTTCAGCTATAATACGCCCTGCTTCTCTCATCAAATTAATCTCTCGAGGAGACTTAACATTTATCCCTTTGGTGTTAGCATTTCCGGCCGTCATAAACTAAATTACTCCAACCGTCAGCAAAAAAGCTGAAACACTATTATACAATGAACGCACCAGAGTAATCATCCCAAAGCTTTCCTTAGAGATTTTTCAACCACGCCTATTGGAAGAGAACCATCTATTTCGAGTATATTGCCTATTTCTTTATATCTTTCAACAACTGGGTCAGTTTCTTGCCTGTATACCTTCAGCCGCTCCTTTACAACAACCTCTGAATCGTCATCTCGCTGGAATAAATCACCGCCACATTTATCACAAGTACCATCGTTTGTGGGAGGGGAGAATTCCTTGTGATATGGAGTTTGGCATTTTCTACACAAAATTCTTCCCGACAACCTCTTTATCAACTCCAATTCTGGCACTTTGAATAATATTACTTTATCAATTCCGGCTACCTCACCCAGGCGATCATCTAATGCCTGTGCTTGCGACAGTGTCCGAGGAAACCCATCTAAAATGAATCCTCCATTATTTACTGGATTTTCTATCCACGAAAGCACCATATTTATGGTCACATCGTCCGGTACATATTTGCCTTGATCCATATAAGTTTTGGCCAATTTTCCTAACTCGGTGTTATTGGCTAGATTCTCCCTAAATAGATCTCCAGACGACACACTATTAACTTGCAGGAGAGAAGCTACGAATGAAGCCTGAGTACCTTTACCAGAACCCGGTGGGCCCATAAGGATTATTTTCATACCCTCTCGCCTTTGTACTGGTACATGTGAACCCTATAAAAATCCTTCATAGTTACGCATCAAAAGCTGCGACTCCAACTGCCGCATAGTGTCCAAGGCCACCCCAACCATGATTAACAAACTAGTACTACTCAAGGTTAAGGCTTGAATTCCAGTTAGCTCAGAGACAAAATATGGGACTATTGCTATACCACCGAGGAAAAGAGCCCCTCCCCAAGTGATCCTAATGATCACCCTATTTAGATACTCTTGAGTCGGTAATCCTGGGCGTATTCCGGGTATAAACCCACCGTTTCTTTGTAGGGTTTCAGCAAGATTTTGCTGTTGAAAAATTACCAGGGTATAGAAAAAGGTAAACATTACTACCAATATAAAAACAGCTATCCAATATGGAAGGTTTGATGGATCAAGGGTACTTGCAAAAAAAGACGCGATTGAGTTTAAAAACCCATCGCTCAATGGATCGTTAAAGTAGCTAGCAATCGTCCCAGGCAGGATAATTATTGAAAAAGCAAAAATCAACGGGATCATACCTGCTGTATTCACTCTGATAGGCAAAAAAGAAGACCCACTCTGACGTTGCATCCGCCCTCCACGGAAGACACTCCTGCCATATTGCACTGGCACCCTACGCTGTGCCTCATTAAAAAAGACGATTATATATATCAAGGCAAACCCAATTATTCCAAGCATAATTAGTGTCGATACATAGTCATTTTCAAGAAATCCTCTTCCCAGCATTTGTGGCAGACCTGCAACAATGCCCCCAAATATGATTAGAGAAACCCCGTTACCAAGACCTCTCTCGGTTATTAACTCCCCTAGCCACACCAGAAACATAGTACCCGCAACTAGAGACAACATCATGGCAAAGGTATGTAAATTTAGGCCAAAATCAACTCCAGGAAGCACTCCTGAGGATCTGAGCAGGGTTAACTGCCCCCAACCTTGCATAAAAGCAATCGGAACTGTCAAGTAATGAGTGTATTGGTTGATTTTTTGGCGTCCAAACTCTCCTTCTTGAGATAACTCTTTTAGGCCAGGCATAACTGGGGTGAGTATCTGCATAACGATGGAAGCGGTGATATATGGGTAAACACCCAGAGCAGCCACGCTTAAATTAGCTAATGCACCACCGCTGAATAAATCCAAGAACCCTAGAAGTGCTTGATCACGAAATGCTTGGGATAAGGCTTGAGTGTCAACACCAGGTACCGGAACATGGGCAACAAACCTAAAAATCAGGAGCATCGCAAAGGTGAAAAGGATTTTATACCGTAAATCCGGAACCTTCATTGCATCCAGCATGGACTGGATTAATTGAGGTCGTGATAATTGGTCAGATCGAGACGATTGAGCTTGCCGAACCATCTAGTCTATTACCTGTACTGTCCCACCTGCCGTCTCAATTTTGTTCTTAGCAGATTTCGTGAATTTATGAGCAGAGACCTTCAAATTTACTGTTATTTCGCCCCTACCTAAAATTTTCAGGGGTAATTTCTCATCTTTGATAACTCCACTTTGAACCAATCCTTGCGGGGATACTTCCCCCCCGTCCGGGTACACACGGCAGATGGTATCAATATTTACTAGATGATAGTTAGTTTTAAAAATATTTGTGAAACCCCGTAGTGACGGCATTCTTTTGATCAAAGGTAGTTGACCACCTTCGAACCCAGGTCTAACACCACCACCACTTCTGGATTTCTGACCTTTCATCCCTTTACCAGAAAAACTTCCATTTCCACTGCCATCACCTCGGCCAATTCGTTTTCGCTTCCCAGATTTGGCTCCTGAGGATTTTATTGTGTGATTTTGCATAGTCATATCTAATTACCTAAATTATCAGTCCCTGTTATTCGCCCTCTCTGACTTCGACTAAATGCCCTACTTTCTTTATCATTCCCCTTATAGAAGGGGATGATTCATGTACCACTGTATGGTTTAGTTTTCTAAGTCCCAAACTCTCTATTATTCTTCTTTGCCTTTGGGAATAACCGATGGTGCTTTTTTTCCATGTAACCGAAATTTTTGCCATTTTGCGATACCTTAATCTGATGGGTCCTGTGAAAGAGTTTCATTTTTTGCTAGTGCAGTTCGCTGCGCGAACTCCCGCCTCCGAGAGATTTCAACTTCAGGGTCCCTCAACATTTGGAGCCCCTTAAGGGTTGCTTTAACAACGTTAGTAGGATTCGTGCTTCGCCTCACTTTAGTAACGATATCCTTCACTCCCACCAACTCAACAACCGCTCTTACGGATTCTCCCGCTATTACACCTGTACCAGGAGGGGCTGGCTTCAGCATTACCATACTGCCGCCAAATTTAGCTGAAACGTCATGAGCAATAGTATCTCCCTTTAAGGGGATATCCACCATGTTTTTTTGTGCATATGCAGACCCTTTGGTAATAGCGTCTGGAACAGCCGAGGCTTTTCCCATACCAATCCCAACTCGTCCTTCTCCATCGCCAACCACTACAAGGGCACTGAAACTAAGATGTCGCCCACCTTTCACCACCTTTGAGACTCTATTAATACGAACAGTACGTTCTGTTATTGGAGACTCTTCTTCCCGGTCTTTGTTTCTTCTTCTGTCTTGTTTTTCCTGCATCTATTTAACACCTAAGTCTGGGCACATTTTATTAATATACCTTGCTAAAATTTTAACCCCGCTTCTCGAGCTCCTTCGGCAACCGCTTTGATTCTTCCGTGGTATTTATATCCACCTCGGTCAAATACTATTTCACTTATTCCTTTTTCGGCTGCTCTTTTGCCAATAAACTCTCCGACCACTTTCGATATTGATATTTTCCCCGCGTCTTTTTCTTTATCATTTAATCCATTTTCCAAAGAAGATGCGGCCGCAATCGTGCTTCCTTTCACATCATCAATCAACTGCGCGTATATATGTGAAATGCTTCTATAGACTGCTAAACGCGGTCTCTCGGCAGTACCTGAGATCTTAGACCTCAGCCTTTTGTGACGAACCACCCTTCTCATTTTTCCATTTGAAGTTGACATAATTTAGGCTCTCCTTGCACTCTTCCCAGGTTTCAACTTCACCACCTCGCCAGCATATCTGATACCTTTACCCGTATATACGTTTGGTGGTCTGACCTTACGAATCTGTGACGCTAATTGACCAACAACCTGTTTATCAATACCTGACACTTTTATGTGCGTGTTTCCATCCACTTCTAATTCAGCACCTGAGTCCGGTTGTATTTCGACTGTATGGCTCAACATGACACTCAAACTTATTCCTTTTCCTTTCTGTTGCACCCTGTACCCAACACCTACCAATTCCAATTCTTTAGTGAAACCTTCACTCACTCCTTCTACCATATTTGATAGCAAGCTCCTGGTGAGTCCATGAAAGGCTTTATGCTCGCTTTCGTCACTAGGCCTCGTGACCTTGACGATATCTCCTTCCTGGCTAATCATCATATCCTGGTGAAAATTTTGACTTAAGCTACCCTTGGGGCCTTTTACTGTGACTTCCGTCCCGTCGATAGTTACATCGACACCCGATGGTATTTGTATTAATTGGTTTCCAATTCTCGACATAAAATTTCTCCCTACCAGACGTAGAATAAAACCTCACCACCTACCCCACTCCGTTTCGCTTCTATCCCTGTCATAACACCTTTATTTGTTGAGATCACAGCAATTCCTCTATTGCCATATACAATCGGTAATTCGTCATTTTTGGAGTATATTCGAAGACCTGGCTTGCTGATTCGCTTTAATCCAGTAATAGCAGGTTCTCCTTTTTGCCAATAATGGAGATTCAATTGTATATTTGCATCAATTTGACCCTCATTCTGTATCTCATACCCTTCCAAAAACCCTTCCTTTTCCAATATCTGAGCTATCTCTACCTTTAAGTTAGAGGCTGGCACATCAACAGATTCATGGCCAACCATCACTGCGTTTCGAATTCTTGTGAGCATATCTGCTATCGGGTCTGTTACTGACATTTTCTTTTACCTACCAACTTGCCTTTTTTACACCAGGTAGTTCACCTGCATGTGCCATCTCACGAAAAGCTATACGAGACAACCCAAAATATCTAATATAACCATGAGGCCTGCCGGTTACCTGGCACCGATTTCTTATTCTCACCGGGTTAGCGTTCCTAGGCAGTTTTGACATCTCTATTCTAGCCTCCACGCGCGCGTCGGAAGATGAACTGGCATCCTTTATAACATTCTGAAGTTGTCGTCTTTTCTCAGCATACTTTTCTGCTAGCCTTCGTCTCTTCTCATTTCTTGCAACAGATGATTTCTTCGCCACTTTTATATCCTTAGAAAATTATTAATCCTATTCAATTGCTTAGTTTCTTATAAAAGGCATGCCCGCCAACTCTAGGAATCTCATGCCTTCTTGATCATTTACAGCAGATGTAACTATCACAATTTGCATACCACGTATCCTATCAATGGAGTTGTAATCAATTTCCGGAAATATGGTGTGTTCTCTTATTCCAATTGAGTAATTTCCCCTACCATCAAAAGAATTCCTTGAAAGACCTTGGAAGTCCCTAATTCTTGGCAAGGATGCATTCAAAAGCCTATCGGTAAATTCGTACATTCTTCGACCCCTCATGGTCACCATGGCACCTATAGGCATTCCTTCCCTTATCTTGAATCCTGCTATTGATTTCTTGGCCTTGGTTGTCACAGGTTTTTGGCCTGTAATACGGCCCAAATCAGCCGTTACACTTTCGATAGCCCTGGCATTTTGTAAGGCTTCTCCTAACCCGATGTTAATAACCACCTTGTCCAAACGAGGTATCTGCATCACGCTAGTATAGCCAAATTCCTTCATCATCTCTGGACCTATCTCATCTCTAATCTTTTGCAAAAGACGAGGTGCACTACCACTTGAGGTGGCAGACTGATTAGTTTTATCATCTGGCATTATTCAATAACCTCTTCGCAATTCTTGCAGATTCTTCCCTTCGAACCGTCTCCCATTGTTCTGCTTGATACTTTTGCCGGTTTTTGGCAGTTGGTACAAACAAGCATCACATTAGCAACCGCTACCGGGAGTTCTTTCTCCACAATTTCGGCACCACTCATGCCTTGAGCTTTTCTATGTCGTTTAACTATGTTGATACCTTCAACTAAAATTTTTCCCTTACCTGGAAAGACACTTTGGACTGGTCCTTGTCTACCTTTATCCTTTCCCTTAATCACCAACACGTTGTCGTTTTTCTTTATCTTCATTTCTTATATGACCTCCGGGGCGAGAGAAACGATTCTCATGAAATCGTTATCCCTTAATTCTCGCGCTACAGGCCCGAAAATGCGAGTACCTCGAGGCATTTTGTCTTCATTGATGATCACGGCTGCATTTTCATCAAATTTAATGTGTGATCCGTCTTTTCTTCGATGAGATTTTGCGGTTCTCACAACCACAGCCTTAACTACCTCACCTTTTTTCACTCCTGCTGCAGGCGCAGCATCTTTTACCGAAGCGACTATTACGTCACCCAACCAAGCATATTTTTTTCCAGACCCACCGGGCACACCTATACAACTGATGACCCTTGCGCCAGAATTGTCTGCGACCCTTAATCTTGTATATATTTGTATCATCGCTGTCGCCTTTACATTTACTCGCTATCTTTACCGTTATCTTCATTCACCCCAGGCACTGCTATTTCTCCTGGCTGAACCTCTGCCACATCACCTTTTTGTATTATTTCGGTCACTTTCCATCTTTTGGTTTTAGACAAAGGCCTAGTTTCTACAATCCGAACCGTGTCTCCAAGATTGCAAGAGTTCCCCTCGTCGTGAACCATAAATTTATTCCAACGCTTAACATTTTTCTTATATATTCGGTGGGGCTGACTCCATTCAACCGAGACGACAACGGTTTTATCCATCTTCTGGCTGACTACTCGCCCTACCCTTATTTTTCTACGATCGTTACTCATAAGGAACTCTCTGATATCTCTCTTTCTCTTATAACTGTCATTATCCTTGCTATCTTCCTTTGAGTTCTTTTCACTTCGTTAGTATCAGTAAGTTGCATCGTTGCAGTTCTAAATCTCAAATTCATAAGATCTTTCCGCATAGAGTCAAGATTTTCTTCTAAATCTTGGTCATTCATATTTCTGATGTCGTCAATCTCCGCCATAATTAGCTCACTGTTGTGGTTTGGAATTTTTCATTGGTTTGTTGACTACTCTACTCTTTGGCCCTCACATTAGACCTAGAAACAATTCGGGTTCCCATGGGCATTTTGGATGCAGCCAAAGTAAGTGCATGTTTAGCAATTTCCTCCGGTATACCGGCCATCTCAAACATTATTTTCCCTGGTTTAACAACTGCAACCCAATGATCTGGTGCTCCTTTACCTTTTCCCATCCTAGTCTCAGCAGCCCTAGCCGTTACACTTTTGTCAGGAAACACTCTTATCCACATTCTTCCACCCCTCCTGGCATACCTAGTCATAGCTCTTCTGGCAGCCTCAATTTGTCTAGAAGTTACCCAAGCGTTTTCAGTGGCCTTAAGTCCAAAATCACCGAAATTTAAGGAACTACCAGCGACAGATAATCCTTTCCTCCTACCCCTATGGTGGTTTCTATATTTCACTCTTTTAGGTTGAAGCATCTGTGTTTGCTCCCTCATCTTCCTTGTTGTCTTCGTTAGTCAATTGCGTTTGATCCAATGAAGATCCTGTAGGAACTTGGTTATCATCTTGAGCCGTAACCATCACCTGGATTGGTGCCACATCTGCTTCTTCTATTTCGTTTGAAGCAACAATTTCGTCCGAACTAGATGAATTTTCCCCAATTATCGTGGGGTTTAATATTTCCCCTCTACAAATCCATACTTTTACCCCAATAACACCATACTCCGTTTGAGCCTCGGCTAATCCATAATCTATGTCTGCCCTTAGGGTGTGTAGTGGAACCCTTCCTTCCATCGCTTTCTCCGACCTAGCTATATCTGCGCCAGCAAGTCTTCCTGAGGCTGTGATTTTTATTCCCTCAGCCCCAGCCTGCATCGTTCGCATCACTGCTTGTCGAATAGCTCTTCTGAAAGCTATTCTCCTTTCAAGTTGGTCAGCCACGTTGCGTGCTACAAGATAGGCATCTAATTCTGCTTGCCTAACCTCTACTACATTAAGTTTGGCTCTTCGGCTTCCTGTGAGGTTTTCCAGATGTTTCCTAAGCTCATCTACCCTCTGACCTCCTCTACCAATCACAATACCGGGTCTTGCGGTATGGATGGTGACTGCCACCTCATTAGAATCCCTTTCGATATCAACCTTTGATATTCCTGCATCTTCATACATCGCATCGATTGCTTGCCGAATATTAATATCCTCTTTCACAAGGCTGGCGTACTCTCTTTGCCCTGCAAACCAAGTAGCATGCCAATCTTTAGTGATACCTACTCTAAAACCATTAGGGTGAATTTTCTGTCCCAAACTACAGTTCCTCCTCTTCAACTACAACTGTTATATGGCTACTTCTTCTGTTAATACGCCCAACTCTTCCCCGTGCCCGAGCTCTAAACCTTTTGAGTCTAGGGCCTTCATTAGCGAATATTTCAATTATTTTTAGGTCCTCGCTTCTAGCCATCAATTCATTTTCTGCATTTGACGCCGCTGATTTTACAGTTTTCGCAACTCTAGCTGCTGCTGGAGATTGCATAAATTGCAAGGCTACCAAGGCCTCTTCGACCTTCATACCCCTAACTAAATTAGCTATAGGCTTCAGCTTTTTTACCGATATCCCTGTATTACTCGATTTTGCTCTTATACTCACTACTGTTCCTCAGTAAACGTTAATACTTTTATCCGATCCTAGACGCTCTTTCCGTTTTAGTTGAATGACCTCTAAAAGTTCGAGTTGGTGAGAACTCTCCTAATTTATGTCCAACCATATTTTCAGTGACAAATACCGGCACGTGCCTCCTGCCATCATGAACTGCAATAGTCAATCCCAGCATATCAGGCATGATCATAGAGGCTCTGGACCATGTTTTTATCACTTCTCTACTATTTGATTTAACTGCTTGGTCAATTTTTTTTGCCAACTTTGGGTGCACGTACGGCCCTTTCTTTATTGAACGCGACATTTAGCTACACCTCTCGATAATTTACCTGTCATATCTTCTTCTTACTATGAATTTGCTGGAATTCTTTTTCTTTTTCCTAGTCCGGTATCCAAGCGCAGGTTTACCCCATGGGGTTTTTGGCCCAGGCATACCTATCGGAGACCTACCTTCACCGCCCCCGTGTGGATGAGCGTTTGGAGCCATTGCAACCCCTCGCACCTCTGGCCTTCTACCCAAGTTCCTCTTCCTGCCAGCTTTCCCAAGTTTCACATTTTTCTTGTCTAGGGCACTCAATTGACCAACCGTTGCCATGCACGCACTTAAAACATTTCTCATCTCTCCGGACGGTAATCGCAGTAAGGTGTACTTCCCCTCACTAGCCAATACCTGTGCATAGCCACCCGCACTTCTCACAATCTGCCCGCCTTTCCCTTTGGTCAATTCGACATTGTGTACCAAGGTTCCTGAAGGTATTTTTTCTAATGGCAATGCATGGCCTGGGCGAATATCAGCATCATCACCAGACCTAACTGGGTCTCCTACGTGAATTTCATTTGGGGCCAAAATATATCGCCAATCACCGTTCTCAAATTTAATAAGCGCTATTCGGCAGGAACGGTTAGGATCGTATTCAATAGTCTCAACGGTCCCCGGCACACCATAATTATCTCTTTTAAAATCAATCACCCTATACCGTCTTTTATGACCACCACCACGATGTCTTACTGTTACACGTCCGCTGGAATTTCTTCCACCTGTTTTCTTTAAAGGTCTAACTAAGTTTTTTCGCGGCTTTCTTTCCGTTATATCGTCAGTACTCTGGAGTACTAACCCCCTTTGGCCCGGGGTTGTTGGTTTTCTAGTTTTTAGTGGCATTAAACTCCCTCAAACAAAGTTATGGAATCCCCAGGGGCCACAGAAACAATCGCCTTTTTCCAGGAGCGTTTTTGGGAGAATTTGGGACCAAAGCGTTTCATTTTTCCTTTCACGTTCATGGTGTTGACGTTAATTACCGTGACTCCGAAAACTTCCTGGACTGCCTCTTTGACTTCCAGTTTAGTAGCAGTTTTGGCGACCTCGAATACATAACGACCATCTTCCTGCATCAGTGTAGATTTTTCAGTAATCAAGGGTCGTTTTAGAATCGCGTATTTATGGTGCTTACTCATCTCTGCTTACCTTTTATTCCCAGTCTGAGGGCAGTAACTTTATATTTTGCAGCTGTTCCCGAACTTCCAGATAAGACTTCTCTCCAAAACTTTGTATAGCCATAAGTTCCACTTTGGATAGAGCGATCAGGTCACTGATTTCTGTAACGCTTGCTTGCAGCAATATATTTCTAGTTCTGGTTGAAAGATTGAGATCTTCTACCGAAGTTATACTGACTTCTTCTACAGCGACTTCTTCCACCGGATCTTCGACAATTGGAGGTTCAGGATGAACTTCTTCTTTCTCCACATCAATTTCTTCACCTGAAGAATCGCTTGAAGGGCTTTCCCCTCTATATACTCCCCCCCATAACTCTTCGATCCTTCTTACTGCATCAACTGTAATTATTAATTGCTTTTTATTAAGTAACTCTAATGTGTTGAGTACTTGCACTGGTAAGGTTCTTACTCCACCAACATTTCCTGCTGATTGAACCAATTTCTTATTTGGTCCATCAGTCACTATCAAAGCTGATTTCGAGATGTTCAAATCAGAAAGTATCGACACAATTTCTTTCGTCTTTCCTTCCTTCAATTCTAGTGAATCAAGAAGAAGTAAATCTGAATGGCGGGCCTTATCAGACAAAACTGACAGCAATGCCAAACGCCTCATCTTCTTCGGAGTCCGTTTCCTGTAGCTTCGCGGGGAAGGACCAAAGGCTCTTCCACCACCAACCCACACAGGGGAACTAGTAGAGCCCTGCCGCGAACTTCCTGTGCCTTTTTGTGGTCGAGGTTTGGCTCCGCCGCCTGACACTTCTGATCTAGTTTTGGTTTTGGCTGTGCCTTGCCTCTTGTTGGCCAACTGGCCAACCATTACCTGATGAACCAAAGCCGATTTAACCGGCACCCCAAATACATCATCACGAACTTCCAAATCGCCAGCATTCTCTCCCTGAATATTTTTTATTTGAAGTTTCACTACTTTTAACTCTTTGTATTCGATTTAGATATAAGTAACACAGAATTACGATGCCCCGGTACAGCACCTTTCACCAACAGAAGATTCCTCTCGGCATCTACCATTACAACATCCAAATTTTTCACGGTCACCTTGTCTCCACCCATTCGACCCGCCATTCTCATTCCTTTAATGACACGCCCCGGAGTTGTCCCAGCCCCAATTGATCCTGGAGCTCTATGCCTATCAGACTGACCGTGAGTTTTGGGTCCTCCTCGAAAGTTATATCTTTTGACGCCCCCCTGAAAACCTTTTCCCTTTGAAACCCCTGTGACGTTAACTTTTTCCCCCACCTCAAACATTTCCACATTAATTTGAGACCCGAGCTCTAAATTTTCATAGTCTTCAGACTTTGTCTCTCTGAGGTGCCGGAATAGGTCACCACCTGCCAGCGCCAAATGACCCTTCTTTGGTCTATTTGACTTTTTAACTTTCTCAAATCCGAGTTGAACGCTTTGGTATCCATCTTTTTTTAAGGATTTGATCTGTGTGATGGTACAAGGACCGGCTTCAATAGCTGTAACTGCGTGAGCTGTACCGTCCTCATAAAAATACTGGGTTCCCCCAATGACCTTACCTATTATCCCTACAATTGACATCTTTCTGTACCTACAATTTGATTGATATGTCCACACCAGCAGGCATGTCCAAATTAGTCAATGAATCTATCGTTTTAGATGTAGGGTTATGTATATCGATAAGTCGATTATGGGTCCGCATCTCAAAATGTTCCCGAGAATCTTTATCAATATGGGGCGCCCGTAACACACAAAACCGTTTAATAGCAGTGGGTAGTGGCACCGGACCGGCAACCCTAGCCCCAGTCCTTTCCGCCGTTTCAACTATTTGACCTGCGGACTGATCCAAAATTCTATGATCAAATGCTTTCAATATAACTCTGATTTTTTGGGCGTTTTGTACCATTTCTTAAATGTCCTAAGTGGCCTGAGCTTCTACAACTGACTCAGGAGCTTCCAAATATTTTTCGAATTCCATAGAATACCCTGCCCTTCCTTGAGTGATAGAGCGTAAATCATTTGCGTATCCAAAGCTCTCAGCCAACGGAAGAGATGCTTTAACAATTTGAGTGTCCCCTTGAGCATCGATACTCTCCACCCCAGCCCTTCTCCTACCCAAGTCTCCGATTACTTCTCCCAAATAATCTTCAGGGGTAACAACTTCCAATTTCATCACAGGCTCCAAAACGACTGGGCCGCACCTGTCAATAGCTGTTCTGGTCGCCATTGAGCCAGCAATTTCAAAAGAAACTTTGGATGAATCAACATCGTGATAAGTACCATCAATAAGCCTGACTAGAAGATCTATTACTGGGAATCCCGACTTAGGCCCATTTTTCAACGCACCCCTAACACCATCTTCCACTGAGGATATAAATTCCGTCGGAATAGATCCTCCCCTGATACGGTTTTCAAACTGTATCCCCTCGCCTCTTTCCAGTGGCTCCATCTCAATGATGACGTGCCCGTACTGACCATGACCTCCGGATTGCCTTACAAATTTTCCTTCAGCAGTTGTAGTTTTTCTAATAGTCTCCCTGAATGCAACTCTAGGTTTTCCAACATTGGCTTCGACTTTAAATTCTCTCTTCATACGGTCAGTCAAAATTTCAAGGTGCAATTCACCCATACCTGACATAACGGTCTGCCCGGTTTCGTCATCATAAACAATTGTGAAAGTAGGATCTTCATCAGATAATTTGACCAATGCATCAGACAACTTATCCTGATCTACCCTAGCTTTGGGTTCAATTGCAACAGAAACAACCGGATCTGGAAATTCAATCTTTTCTAATAAGATTGGGTCTTGTATCGAGCTGATGGTCTCACCAGTCGTAGTGTCTTTCAAACCAATTGCTGCAGCAATTTCCCCTGCAAAAACTTCTTCGACATCTTCCCTTTGATCTGCGTGCATTTTAACTATTCTGCCGAGCCGCTCCCTGTCTCCTGTCACAGTATTCAAAACACTCGTCCCTGACTTAGCTGAACCGGAATAGACACGGAAATAAACAAGCCTACCGATAAAGGGGTCCGTCACAGTTTTGAAAGCAAGCGCGGAGAACGGTTCATCGTTGTTGGCGTCTCTTGCGATCACATCATCAGTCCCTGGCTTCACACCTTCAACAGGGGGAACATCCAAAGGTGAAGGTAAATATTCTCCAATTGCATCTAACAGAGGCTGAACACACTTGTTTTTTAGGGCTGTTCCACAAAGAACAGGAACAACCTTGTTAGAAATGGTTACACTCCGTATAGCTGCTTTAAGTTCTTCCTCCGAAATATCCTCTTCAAGAAGAAATTTTTCCAGCAGATTATCGTCTTGTTCTGCTATCTTCTCAATCATTTCTGATCGTCTAACCTCAAATTCTTCGGCGAACTCATCTGGGACTCCACCTTCCGTCATCGTGCCCTCATCATCGAATGTGAAAGATCTACCTTCCACAAGATCAATGACCCCATAAAATTGATCCTCACTTCCCATCGGTATCTGTATCGGGACAGGGTTCGCCTTTAACCTCTGCACTATGGTGCTAATCGCGTGGTAGTAATCACCACCCACCTTATCCATTTTATTTATAAAACAAATGCGAGGCACTTGATATTTATCAGCTTGTCTCCACACAGTCTCGGACTGAGGTTGAACTCCAGCTACGGAATCAAACACAACAATGCCACCGTCCAAAACCCTAAGGCTCCTTTCTACTTCAGCGGTAAAATCCACGTGTCCAGGGGTATCAATAATATTTAAATCCCAATCTTTCCATTGCGTTGCTGTAGCGGCAGAAACTATGGTTATTCCCCTCTCTCTTTCTTGGTCCATCCAATCTGTAGCTGTATTTCCGTCATCAACCGTACCCAATTTGTGGATGCGGCCGGAAAAATATAAAACTCTCTCTGACACAGTTGTTTTACCTGCGTCAATATGGGCAATAAAACCAATATTTCTAGTTTGTTTTAGGGACTTTTGTGCCACTGTCTGTATCCTTCATTAGGCATTATTCAATAGGGATTAGTAAATCGATCACCAGCGATAATGCGCAAAGGCCCTGTTAGCCTCCGCCATCCTGAAAACCTCTTCTTTACGCCTCACAGCTGCTCCCTGTCCCCTAGAGGCATCCAATAATTCGGCTGACAACTTCTCTGACATTCCCCTACCTGACCTTTGCCTAGCACCAGTAACAAGCCATCTCATGGCCAAAGCCATACGCCGTGCCGGCCTTACTTCGGCGGGCACTTGGTAGTTGGCTCCCCCAACTCTTCTAGAACGAACCTCAATCATAGGAGTAGCATTTCGAATTGCTTGCTCGAAAACCTCGAATCCAGATCTGCCTGCCTCTTTCTCTGCATTATCTATGGCAGAGTAAACAATTTTTTGGGCAACTGTTTTTTTACCATTGGACATGACATTATTTATAAACTTGGCTAGATCCACACTATTATATTTAGGATCCGGCAAAATCTTTCTTATTTCCGCTCTTCTTCTTCTCGCCATATAACTTCTCTGAACTGATACCTTAATTTACGATAAGTGTCTATCAATCAACTTAATTTTCTTCTATTCGAGTTCCGTACTTACTACGACTTCTCTTCCGATCCTGTACTCCAGCTGTGTCTAAAACCCCTCGTACGACGTGATACCGTACCCCTGGCAAATCCCGAACCTTACCCCCTCTTATCAAAACAACGGAGTGTTCCTGCAAATTATGTCCCTCTCCCGGGATATAGGCGGTGACCTCCATTCCGTTGGTCAGTCTTACCCGAGCCACCTTCCTTAGGGCCGAATTCGGTTTCTTAGGTGTCTGAGTCCTCACTTGCACACATACCCCCCGTTTATGTGGAGAGCGTGCCCCTCGGTTACCCTTATTCTTCAGAGTATTCCAGGTGAGATCTAACGCAGGTGCCGTATTTTTCCGTACCTTTTTGCGCCTCTTCTTCCTAATAAGTTGATTAACCGTAGGCATATAATTTCCTGTTTTTTTGTCTCTTTTTTTGACCGAAAACAGCCACCGCTTTTAGGGGCGACAAGGAATAATTATATCTTTGGACAAAATGTGTGTCAACGATTACAAAGTCTAAAATTTACGAACAAATTAGAGTCTGAGGTGCGTTCGTAAATCAATACCAAATAACTTGAATCGTGTAACTCTAAGTTCAGCTCCTAGTATTTAAGCCCTCAGGGAGAGTAATTCTCATTGTTTTATCTCTCACACATACCTCACCCACAACTGAGCCAATCGCTGGTATTAAAATATCTTTATCCATTGAGTTACTTACAACGTAAACGTCATTAGCTCCTGTTTCTATAATCTCTGTCACCGCTCCCAATTCCGCATTGTTTTGGTCCAAAACTACCATCCCAATAATCTCATGATGGAAATAGGTGTTTTCTGAATTTAAGTCTTCAGATTCTTGAGAGTCAATCTTCAATGCACATCCTATATATTTCTCAGCAGCCTCTCGGCTTTCTATACCAGCTAACTCTACAATCAATCCTTTTTTATCATTAAAAACATTACCTATTATCCTCGGTAGATCATCAAGTTGTACGAACTGACCTTTTGAAAATCTCTCTGGAAAATCAGATAGAGACTCGACTCGTAATTGACCTCGGAGGCCTCGGATACCCCGTATTATCCCGACTGTAACTAAGTCATTATCCATATAAAACCAACCATGCGAATATTTTTGAAGGTGTTGTGACCCAACTCTACTGATCTTTGGGGAACATGGAACGTGAGGTGTTTATTCGATCTCCAGACTGACATGCAATCCGTTCTTGATTGCTGCTACCCGCAACAAGCTTCTTATCGATTGGGCTACTCTACCTTGTCGTCCAATCACTCGACCTTTGTCATCAGGATGAACCTGCAATATATAAGCGACGTCTCCGTCATCTTTCTCACTTGAGGAAACTACGACGTCATCTGGATACGACACAATAGATTTAGCTATGTACTCTATAAGTTCTTTCATATTAACTAGAAATGGGGAGAAATTTAAATTGCATTCGAGAAAATTTACGCTTCTGCCCCGTCTTCTGATTCTCCATTGCCACTTGAAACCTTTTCAATTATTCTTTTTACGGCATCGGAGGGCTGAGCTCCCTGACTAATCCATTTCTGTGCCTTTTCAGTATCAACAACCATTTCCGGAGGATCAAAACGGGGATTATAGTGCCCCAGGTATTCGACAAAGCGCCCATCTCTCGGCTTGCGAGAATCTGCTACAACTATTCGATAACTTGGTTGGTTTTTGGAGCCTGTCCTTCTAAGCCTAATTCTAAGCATGACAGTTACTCCTGATTATTCTTAGCATCGTTGAGATGCTTGATAAGTCTTGATTTCTTTCTAGACACCGTATTTCTATGCATCGCACCCTTCCCAGCAGCTTTATCCAAGGCCACTACTGCCCCCTTTGCAGCTACTTCAGCACCCTCTATGTCCCCATCGGCAATCATCCTCCGCGTCCTCGTAACCAAATTTCTGGCCCGTGATCTTAAGGGTTGGTTGATACTCTTCTTTCTTTCACTAACCCTAAAAGCTTTTGCGCTTGGCACTTTAATCGAGTCTCCTATTGCATTTTCTAAAAACTAATTTTCAATATCATTTCGGGAATCAATATTCCTCAGCCGGGTAACCCCATCAACACCATTAACAGCCTCTAATTTCGTGTACAGATGTCCAAGCTGATCAATCCCATTTGTGTATACCGTCAGCGAAATGACGCACCTATCATCGTACTCTTCAGAATTAATATTGGCAATATTAATTCGTTCATTAGATACCACTGACGTAACGTCTCCCAACAATCCGACACGGTCCCAACAATCCAATTGAATTCTCACAGGGTACAAAGTCCTGGATTCTCCCCAATCCACTGGTACTATCCTATCCAGTTCATCTTCTGAGATTATGTTTGGGCACGATTTTCTATGTACAGTGACACCTCGTCCCCGGGTAATAAAACCGGTGATTTCATCCCCCATAATTGGATTACAGCATCTAGCAATATTGGTTAACAAATCTCCTACACCAAGAACCTGCACCCCTGAAGCTGGTCCCTTTTTAGGGGGTGTCAATCGGGTAAGCCCATCAGGAAGTTCAGACTTCAACGATATTCTAGATATCAATTTAGCTGTTGATAAAGAACCGCCACCCAAATCGGCAAACATATCATCAACAGCTTTGTACCTAAACATTTCCACTACTATTTCCGGAGTTACGTCCAAATCCAATCTTGCTAATTGTTTCTGGAATACTTCTTTCCCACGCTCTATATTTGTTTGGCGTTCTTGTCGGTTAAACCATTGACGCATCTTGGCACGTGCTGAAGAAGTTTTAGCATATCCTAGACTAGGGTTAATCCAATCTAAGCTTGGTCCCCTAGTGATCTTGCTGGTCATTATCTGAATTGTGTCACCGTTTTGTAGATGATAATTCAGAGCCACCAATTTGCCATTCACTTTCGCTCCAACACAACCATGCCCAATATCCGTATGAATTCTGTAAGCAAAATCAAGTGGGGTAGAACCGGTGGGAAGTTCTATAACCTCCCCATTAGGTGTATAAACAAAAACCTGATTCTGAAAAATATCCGTTTTGAAAGATTCTACAAATTCTACTGCTCCACTCACATCACGTTGCCATTCTAAAAGTTGCCGCAACCAAGTCATTTTCTCTTCAAACTGAACATCAAGTTCCCCAGTTTCTTTGTAGAGCCAGTGGGCTGCCACCCCATATTCGGCTACCTGATGCATATCATACGTTCGAATTTGAATTTCCACTGGGGATGATTCTTCGCACAAAACGGCAGTGTGGAGAGACTGGTAAAGATTGTCTTTAGGATTGGCTATATAGTCATCGAACTGTCCAGGCAGGGGCCTCCATTTAGTATGAATTACTCCAAGAGTGCCGTAACAGTCTTTCACTTCATTTACTAGGATACGTACAGCAAAAAGGTCATATATCTCACTGACCTCTCTGTTGGATTCATGATACCTTTCTGACTTCTTGTGAATGCTATATATGTGTTTAGGCCTTCCATATATATCCGCTGTTATGCCAGCTTTGTCTAGTTCAGATTTTACTATTTCTACCACTTTGGCAATATACTCTTCCCGCTTACCACGTTTGGAATTCAACCGAAGGGAGATCTGCTTATATGCATCAGGATCTATTTGCTGGAAAGATAAATCCTCAAGCATCCATTTTATTTCCCAAATGCCCAACCTATGAGCCAAGGGAGCATATATTTCCAAAGTCTCTTTGGCCATTGCCTCTCGGCGAATTTGAGGTAGTGACCCAACAGTCCGCATGTTATGTAGCCTATCGGCTAGCTTGATTAAGACCACCCTCACATCCTCAGCCATCGCCATAAGCATTTTTCTCAGGGTTTCTGCTTGAGCAATGTCCTCTAATGAAATCTCCTCGAAAGCACTCTGGGATCCAGGCAAAAACTGGGAATCTCCCATTACCTCCGCCTTGGTAAGCTTTGTAACTCCATCCACTAATCCTGCAACGTCACTCCCAAATTCCATGGAAAGTTCAGCAAACGTTACATCACAGTCTTCCAAAACATCGTGAAGTAGAGCGGCGGAGAGAGCGTTTGCATCCAAGCGAAGATCAGCCAAAAAAAGGGCCGTCTGTTTTGGATGTTCGAAAAATTCCTCTCCGGAAAGTCGGCTCTGACCAGCGTGCGCTTTTTCGGCAAAAGCATAGGCCTTAGCCACTAACTCTACCTTGTCAGAAGCAAGGTAATGCCCCATTTTTTCATATAAGGCATCATCGACAATTACATTCCCGACATTAACCATGGAGCGAAACTCTCCAAACTATTGGTCACCAAACAAACCAAGACATTACTTGGCTTGCTCCTCTCGTTCCCCATTTGTCTCTACTGAAACATATTTTGAAAGTTGGCAAATTATATCGCAACTTGAGCAGTATGACGAAGCCACTCTGATCTTAATTTTTAATATAAAATGGTTGGGTTCCAAAATAGAGGGAGATGAAATGGAATTCCAAGCCCCACGAGGTACCACTGATGTATTACCAAATGATCAAAGATATTGGCGCTACGTAGAAAACACCGCTTCACAGGTTGCTGAAAGCTTCGGATATAGAAGAATTGATACACCTGTTTTTGAAGATACCAATCTGTATATTAGAAGCATTGGTGATTCAACAGACATAGTGGAAAAGGAAACCTACACCTTTAGTGATAGAGGAGGGGATTCACTAACCCTTAGACCGGAGGGTACAGCTTCTGTTTGTCGAGCCTACATGCAACACGGTATGCATAACATGCCCCAACCAGTGAGACTTTTCTATCTTTGTCCAAATTTCAGATACGAAAGACCTCAGGCCGGCAGGTTCAGAGCCTTTCACCAATTTGGCATAGAGGCCTTTGGCGAATCAGATCCCTATATTGATGCCGAAGTTATAGAAGTTTCTTGGAGATTTCTAACAAGTGTAGGCATCGATGATATTTCTCTAAGGATCAACAGTATTGGCGACTCGAACTGCAGACCAAAATACGTTGATGCTTTGCAAACCTACTATCAAAATTACTCCCAATCTCTCTGTCCCGATTGTGTAAGGCGATTGGAGACCAATCCTCTTCGTCTTTTGGATTGCAAAATGGAATCTTGCCAACCAGTGATTCAATCTGCTCCGAAAAGTACCGAATATCTTTGCCCTCCGTGCAATGCTCACTGGGTCCAGCTCCAAGAATATTTAGAAACCACTGGTATAGGATACGAAATTGACAACACCCTTGTCCGAGGCCTGGATTATTATTCAAGAACTGTTTACGAAATAACCCCTCCTACGGAAAGAAGGACCAATGTTATAGCCGGAGGAGGCCGCTATGATGGTCTGCTAGAACAATTGGGAGGCCCAACAACACCTGGCATAGGTTTTGGAATGGGAATAGAGCGAGTGATCGAAAACATTAGAAGGCTTGAAATAAATATCGCATCTAATCCCAAACTAAGCATTATGTTTGCACACATCGGAGAAGGAGCTAAAAAAGAAGCCATTAGCCTATCATCTCAAATAAGACGATTAGGAAAAGAAGCTTTTGTCGGCCCTTCAAGGGGATTAAGAAGTCAAATGCGATATGCATCTCACATGAATTCATCCCACGTAATAATCATTGGGGATGATGAATTATCCACGGGTTTATACACTCTGAGAGATTTGAGCAAAGGTGATCAAACCGAAATTACTGCGGATGGAATTTTAAATTTTGTTAAAACCCATGACATTGGCCAGAAGGTAGATTAAATGCTTCAAAACGACCCCTCAGTCTTCGAAATGATTTCACAAGCTCAAGAATACATGCAAGAAAACGAAATTGATGGCTGGCTTCTCTATGACTACAGGGGAATGAATCCCATTTTATGGGACGCCATTGGTTACATATCAAATGTAACTAGACCATGCTGGCTATGGATACCTGCAAATTCTGATCCTAAATTCATTGTAAGTTTTGTAGATCAAAATAGGTTTGAACAGATAGGAATAAAAGCGGAATTCTGGGTAAGCCGGGAACAAATGATTGACTCCTTGAAATCTCACCTACCTCAACACGGAAAAGTTGCTATGGAATACTCACCAATGGGAGTTTTACCTAGAGTCGCAAAAATTGATGGCGGCACCTTAGAGCTAATTCGAAGTCTGGGGGTTGAAGTTGTTACATCAGCTAATTTAATTCAATACGCTACACAGAGATGGTCTGACAAAGAGCTGGATTCGCATTTAAAGGCCTCTGAAATTTTGACCACTACAGTTAAAGAAGCATTCAACTTCATTAGTGAAAACTTAGATACTAACCTAACGGAATTCGAGGTTGCTGAATTTATACGAAATCGGTTCACAAAAAGTAATCTTATAACTCCCGATGGCCCAGTCGTAGCTATAAACAACCATGCAACGGACCCTCACTTTGAGCCCACAGAAGCTAATTCTTCAACAATGAGTAAGGGAGATTGGGTCTTAATTGACTTATGGGGAAGAATAGGAGATGAACCCTCTGTTTGTGCCGATATAACCTGGACAGCATTCATAGGTGACGAGGTACCGAAAAAACATCTAGAAGTATTTAACACCGTCATAGGCGGTCGCGATGCTGCAGTTACTCTGCTAGAAAAAGCCTATCATGAGGGAAGAGAGCTACAGGGTTGGGAAGTTGATGCTGAAGCTAGAAGGTACATAGATAACATGGGATATGGCAAATATTTCAGTCATAGATTAGGACATAGTCTAGGCAGAGAGGCACATGGAAATGCCGTCAACCTAGATGGATGGGAAACCATCGACACCCGCACTATAAGCCCAAAAATCGGATTTACCATAGAACCCGGCATATACATACCTGGGGAATTTGGAGTCAGGTCTGAAATCGATTTGTTCTATTATGAAACTGGGCCCACAGTCACTACTGAAAGACAAACGTCGCCGTATCTAATTCAGGTATCATGAAATCATATTACTTGATTTCAGTGAGCTTGTTGTTGGTTAATTGTCTTAGGCAATTTCAATCCAGCCAAAATTGCTGTGGATATCAAGGCGACAACTCCGCTGAAAATGAAACAACTTTTGATACCTAAATCAGTGTCAGATAAAAGCCCGGCTATCACTGGTCCTACAGTCCCCAAAAAACTTGCCCCATAAATTAACGAGACTACAGTGGATTGTGCCCTTCCTTTTGCAACGTCCATGGCTGCTGCAATAAATATCGTGTGGAGTGAATATACAAAGGCACCCATTGCCAACACATTGAGAACGAGTTGGACACCATCATCAGCAACACTAAGAGTCAAATAGAGAACTCCTAGGAGAGACATTGCAGGCACTAGCACAATTTTCCTTCCGTATTTATCCGACAACCAACCCATAATAGGTTGCGCAACAATTCCAGTTGCCTGTGCGCCTGCAATGAAAAGTGCTGTTGTGATTGCATCTTTCCCAAGTGTATCAATCAAATACACCGGCAAGAATGCAACGATCGTCGCTTGAGCCATGGACCGAAAAGCAGTAACAAAGATAAGGCCTAGCATGATTTTATCTTTGAGCAATAAGCCAACATCCCCAAAATAATCTCTTAGTGATGCAGTATCACTATCAACAGTTGGAATATTTCTCATCATCAAATAAACAAGTACAGCGAATAATAAGGCTGGGAAAACACTGATTTTAAGAACTTCATTCCATTGGAAAGCTACTAAGTAAGTAAGCGATATAATTGAGGCTGTTTTTACAGACTCAGTCGTTAGCAACCCAACCACAATAGGTCCAAGCATTTCCCCAACAGAACCACCTGTACCATGCAGGGATATAGCAAATCCTCTTCGGTCTGGAAATTTCCTCGACAATGAGGCTATTGCTGGTGGGTGATATAGAGATGGCCCAATGCCAACCAATAGCATCACAGCCAATACCCACCAAAAGCTGGGTGCAAACCCGAGAAGGAAATACGATATACCCATCATGCTCAGAGAGATAAAAAGCATTAGTCCGGCTCTGTTTGCAAACCTCTCCCCTAAGTACCCTGCAACCATAGTTGTCGCGCCACTCGTCCCTCTGCCAACACTAGTAATAACGCCGTATTGTGTGTTTGATAAACCTAAGTCACCTTTCATTAATGTCAAAAGAATAGGCAAAGCTGAATTGAATACATGCTTGACGGCGTGTCCCAATGTAACGGTTACGGCTAATTGGTTTCTTCCTTTCCGCAATTCGGGGCTTACTTCAACAGACTCCATTTAACTCTCCAAGAACTCAGTGGCCAAAACCGGTGAATCATAACATCTCGTGATGGACATTCAATGAATTCCCGATTCTTCAGATTTCCAATGTTCATAGAAATGATTAAGAGGTCCGTGGCCATTCCCGATCTGTAAATCATGCCTAATTGAGCCGGTTACAAAAGCTTTTGCTTCACTAACAGAATTTCTTGTCGATAACCCTTTAGCAATACCAGCAGCGATTGCGGATGCGAAAGTACAACCAGTACCATGCGTGTTGAGTGTGTTGACTCTCTTAGTCGTGAACAGATGAAAGGATGTCCCATCATAAAATATGTCGGTAGCTGGTCCTTCATTTATATGACCACCTTTGACCACGGCTGTTTTACAACCCATTTCTACCAGTTTGACAGCAGCAGCTTTCGCACTATTCACATCTACAACATTTATACCTGTAATGGCAGTAGCTTCCGGCCCATTTGGAGTAACGACTAACGCAATTGGAATGAGTTCTGTTTTTAAAGCTTCTATAGCTTCATCCTGTAATAACGTATCACCACCTTTTGCGACCATAACAGGATCAACAACTACATTCTCGATTTGATGTTGGGATAACTTCCCTACCACAGCTCTGATTATTTCAGAACTAGACAACATACCAGTTTTAACAGCATCAGTTCCGATATCTGTCAATACAGAATCGATTTGATTTTCAATTAAAGTGACTGGCAATTCCAATATATCTTGTACCCCAGTAGTATTTTGAGCGGTTATGGCGGTTAATGCTGAAGTTCCATATACTCCATTTGCGGCAAAAGTTTTAAGATCTGCTTGAATACCGGCGCCTGCGCCAGAATCTGATCCAGCTATCGTCAAACACTTTGGGGTGGTCTTCATACGTGCCGTCATTGTTGATCCCCTAAATTCATCTTCGTTTAAACATCAAACCAGAGTTCATCATTGTACGCAGATTCCCAAAACAAAAATTCATATCTAAGAGCTGTGTGAAAAAGATAATCGGCCCTTTCAGCCGATATTGATGAATCATTATTTATATAATTTTCTAACCAAGACACCAAATCCCAAAGTACTTCAGGCCCATGTAGGTCTATCCATTCTCTGTAAACAGGGTTAGTCAGACTCGCTTTTTCTTCCCTCAACCGAGTACCCCAATCTAAATAGGTACCTTCGGTGACATATAACACCAGGACAATTTCATCAAAAGTACCTTCCAGAGATGTCCTAACTAAAAAGTCACCAAAGGCTTGAGTAGTGGGTGAAGCCTCAACAGAAGAATAATCTTCTTCAGATGCTCCCAGCTGATTAAAAAATCGCATAAATAGGTCGTTTTCTGCGTCTAACACGCCAGTCAGAAAATCATTAAAAATCGATGCGGCTTTCAAATTTGGAGCTTTTGCAAGTGCTTGAGCTGCCATAACGACTAAATCGTTTACAAAAACATAATCTTGAAGAAAATATGCTTTGAATATACTGGGGGACAAGGACCCATCTCCCAATTGGGAAACGAACCGATGATAAGTCACCAATTCCCACAGCCCGCAATATTTTGCTTTTAGATCAGAAGTTAATGTCACTGTCCAGAACCTTTATTACTTTATTTAGCAGAAAATTCATCTGTGAAAGCAGCTTTTGGATCTAGATTTTCATTTATAATGCCTCTCACTTTCATCCAATTAGAAAAAGATACCCATCTGGCCTCTTCTTGAGTCCCAAACCTACCGTTCTTTCCCTTCCACAAATCCTGGAGCAGATCTGCCCCAGGCCTATCGATATCTTCATCTATTTCAGGGGAATATTTTTTTAAGATATCAACACCGGATTGCGGATCAGAAATTGCATCAGCGTATCCCTTTCCAACAGCACGGGTGAATTTTTCGACCACATCGGAATTTTCTGACAAATAGTTTTCACTCGTTACCATCACCAATTCGTAATAGTCGGGGACACCCCATTCTTCCATCCGCATCACATTGACAGGATGCCCTTCATTTTCAAGAAGTATGCTCTCATGAGTAAAATAAGCTCCAATAATCGCATCTACTGTTTCAGATATCATTGACGACCCCAATTCCCATCCTACATTCACTAGCTCTACATCATCTAGCCCGCTTATACCATCAGACTCAAGCATGGTATTCAAGGCATCTTCATTCCAAGGAATACCTGGATACCCTACTTTTTTCCCTTTCAGATCTTTCGGGGTTTTGTTTCCGGAAGACTGTAATGCCATCACTGAGTTCAACGGGTGCTGCACCATACCCAAAATTGAAATTATCGGAACTCCTTCTGAACGGGCTATCAGAACATCAGGTTGGTAATTCATACCAAAATCATCTGCACCTGAAGCTACCGTTTGTAAAACTGTAGAAGGATCCGATGGGGTATATATTTCAACTTCTAGGTTTTCGTCTTCAAAATAACCTTTTTCCTGAGCAATGTATAACCCAATGTGATTAGCATTTGGATACCAATCCAACGCAAGTTTGACTTGAACAATTTCTGTTGAGGGACGGCAGGAAAAATTCAAGCAAGCTAACACTGTCAGCAAGATGGATCCTATTAATTTATTTTTCATCTATCATCCTTTAGGGGTTTTATTCCGTAAATTTAATTTCTCTTTTCATGGGCCCACGGCACAAACACCCTCTCCAAATAGGTTATTAAAGCAAATAATCCTACCCCTATAAAAGATAGAATTATGATCGCTGCAAATACTCGCTCAGTTTGAAATTGTGGCTTTGATCGAATCATCAGATACCCAAGTCCTTCGCTAGAACCAACCCACTCACCGATTACCGCACCTATCACGCTGATCGCTATCGCGACCCTAAGACCCGAAAATAAATAAGGAAGCGAGGATGGGACCATAATTTTCGAAAATATTTGAGCTTTTCTTCCCCCTAATGTATGCATCAACTTTTGGATATCAGGATCGATGGATTTCATGCCATCTACAGTATTAACCACAATAGGGAAGAAACTGATCAAAGCTACCACTATTATTTTAGGTGCCAATCCATACCCAATCCAAACCAATAACATAGGAGCTATAACAATAATTGGTACAGTTTGTGAAGCGATTATAAACGGATATAAAGCTTTTTCAATTGTCTGCGAAAGACAAATAGCGGAGGCTAAAATGACCCCCACGCACAAGGCTAAAAAAAATCCCAAAATAATCTCTTCTAGGGTTACGATAGTATGCCGCATAAGCATACTGTGATCATTGTATATAGTTGTTGCCACAGAAGATGGTGAGGGTAACAGCCAACTAGGTATTTCTTGTATTTTCACAAGTAATTGCCATGCCCCAACAATTAAACATACTATTCCAAAAGCGGGGCTCCATTTGACCAACCAATTTATCATCATTTAATCCTGATCCCATAGAAAGGAAAGGATTTTAGATTTCAATTTGACAAATGAACTGTCATTGACGATCTCACGGTTTCTAGGTCTTGAATATGGCACTTTTTCTACTGAATTAATCCGGCCAGGCCGGGATGTCATCACATAAATCCTGTCCGAAAGCATAATAGCTTCATCCACATCATGAGTGACCAATAAAATAGTTTGCTGTATCCCATCCAGCAAATCCAGCAACCACAACTGCAGGCGAGACCTATTTAATGCATCGAGGGCACTAAATGGTTCATCAAGGAGAAGAATATCTGGTTCAGTCATTACAGTCCTGAGAAATGAAGCTCTTTGTTTCATACCCCCTGACAAAGTATGCGGGTAGTTTGATTCAAAGCCAGATAACCCAAAAGATTGAAAATATGGCTCAACCATTTGATAAGACTTCTTCTTTGATACGCCTTTGATTTCCAAACCAAGTATGACATTGTCTTTTACTGATCGCCATGGCAGTAAAAGGTCTTTTTGCTGCATATATCCCACTGACCCCAATCTAGAATCAAAATCCAACCCATCTATATTGATGTCCCCTTCATCAGGCTCGTCAAGACCAGCAATAATGTTAAGGAGGGTACTTTTTCCGCAACCACTCGGACCTAATACAGATATAATTTCAGATTTCTGAATCGATAAATCCACCCCGTCCAAAATTTTCAACGGGCCTCCGTCCTGACAAATGGTCTTCTCAAGACCAGCAATGCTTATGTGATTGTCTACTATTTTTTCCATTCAAGTCTAGTCTCTGATGAAAAAATCCAAAAAAAAACCGCCCACTATGTGGCGGCCAGGATATTTTGTGCTTTTTAAATTGGGATCCCTCCGCTGGCATTACCCAGATCAGGTATTTAATGGGTCGACAACATCAGCGTTGCCCTCTCAGCCTGGCCGTTCCAAGCTCCCCCAATTTGGTTTAAATTTTTAATGGTCGGATTCTAGCATAAAATTACCACAAAATATGTGATTACTGGGAAGTTTCCAATATATCGCGAGGCCGAGGAGAAGGAGGCAGTGCCATAAGAACCAATAACATGGACACAATTGAGGCTGCTGCGAATCCCAAAAAGGCCCATTCGTAACTACCCGTTCTATCGTATACAAGCCCAGATACTACTGGACCGACAATAATCCCTAACATTTGAATGCTGCTTCTGAAGCCAGAAATTGTGGCGAATGCCTTCCTCCCAAAATAGTCGGCAATAATGGACTGCGGTATGACAGAAATTCCCCCTTGAGAGATTGAATAGGCAACCAATCCGGGAATGGATGAAGACAGGGAGTCGGCTGTAGCTAGTAACACAATAGATAAGGTCATAAATAGTAGCGAAATAGCCATCATATAACGCCTATTAAAATAATCACCTAAGTAACTGAGACCGAAGCGTCCTGGAATACTAATGACGCCAACCGACCCTGCATAGGCTGCAGCCTCTATGGGGCTGGCTCCCAATCCAACAAAGTACGGAACCAGATGAAGTCCGACCCCTCCAGTAACTAGAGACCTCGCCATTATCGATAAAGATAGAAACCAGAAACTCGAAGTCTGAAGCGCCTCTCGAGCCGTGAAGTCAACTTCTAAATCTTCGTTCTTGCCGAGTTTCCCATTGGAGGTTTTCTGAGGAATTATTTGACCGTCGGGCAAGAATCCGTATTGCTCAGGCCTGTGCCTCATCAAAGCAGCGACAGGAACACCAACAAATATAACGAAAATGCCCACATAAACCGAAGCATCTCTCCAACCGTAGACATCAATAGCCCACCCCAAGGCTGGCACCAACAACCCTCCTAGTCCCACGCCGGACCACATGATCCCAAATGCCAACCCTCTTTTCCTATTGAACCAATTTGCAACAGCAGCTGAGGCAGGCACGTGCATTCCAAGACTGTTACCTAATGTTATGCCAAGAATATAAACCAACATGAATGTAAAAAGGCCACTAACCTGACTTAATAATATGAAACCCAAACCCATCACAGGTATTCCGACTAACATCAATTTTCTTGGGCCCAGCCTATCAACCGCCCACCCTTCTACAGGTCCGATAAATCCAGCTTCAAGCCTAGCCAGGGAGAACACAGCCGACACGGTGGTTCTACTCCAACCAAATTCTTTACTCAAAGGAATAATGAAATTGCCAAATCCATGAAAATTAATTCCAGATGACATGGCCATAACAAAAGCCCCACCAATGCAAATCCACCAACCATAGAAAAACTTAAATCTGTTCTGTCCAGGATTCATCGAAGTATTTGTGGTCTGATCTGAGTCAGTCGGGCTGTCTTCTTTTCTAGAGGTCAATTGTCATTATTTCAATAGTAAATATCTGTGTATTTGGAATGGAAGTTTAACATTGTCGGAATCTAAAAACTTAGAACGATGTTGCAATGAGCAAAGTTCCAATGTTCCCGAGACTAATAAATCTGGTATTCTGTGTCTGGGTGAGAATCTGTAATGACAAACTCTAATTCAAACACGACTAGGCCGAATCTATTGGCGCTATTGGAAGATCATGGACTTAGAATTACGGCCCCAAGACAGAGAATAGTAGATTACATCCATGCTGCCGCCGAATGGTTCACCGCTGAGCAAATGGCAGATGATCTATCAAATGTATCCCGAGCTACCGTATTTCGAACTTTGAAGATTCTGTTGGAAGCAAACGTTATATGCCGTCTTTCTATTCCAGGCGGAAATCCTAGATATTCACTCTCTCAGGTAGATCACCATCATCATACCGTCTGCGTAACATGTGGAAAGGTCGGAGAATTTAAAGTCTCGACTGTTGAAAAATTATTGAAAGGCATCGAATCAGACATACCCGGTTCGATTGTCGGTCATAACATAGAGTTCTACATCAAATGCGAAGTCTGTGTTTGAGAGAAAAATTTTTCATAAACGGCACAGCATAGAAAAATCGCAAACGAAATCAAAGTCATTACAGGTCCTGAAGGAAGATCGAAATAATAGGATAGGTATAACCCAACCACTGTAGAAAACAACCCAAAGACTATTCCTAAAAGCATGGCTCTCGTGAATCTTCGCATCACCATCTGAGACGCAGCAGCAGGAGTTATCAACAACCCGACAACCAAAACCACTCCAACTACGTGCAAAGTAACAACAATGGATATGCCTAACAAAATTAGGAACATATAATTTAAGGCACCAGCATTTAAACCTGCTACGACAGACCCTACGGGATCAAACCCAGAAAAAATAAGTTGCTTGTGGAATGTAACAAGAGCGACTAGAACAAGAACAGTCAAAATAAATGAAATCAACATATCAACCCTAGACACCCCCAAAATCTGTCCAAGTAAGATATCCTCAATACTTATAGCAAGACCACCAACTAAAGACATCAAAACTAGCCCCAAAGAGAACAATCCTGCAAACATAACCCCGACGGCTGTATCCACACTGACATCTTTCTTGTGAATTAAATAACCGACTGATACTGCAACAACAATCGCCATAGGCACAGAACCCAAGAAAGGGGAGAGACCGAGAATTAGAGCAATCACTATACCCGGCATAACCGCGTGAGCCATAGCGTCACCCATAAAACCCATTCCTCTAATAACTACATAGGCCCCTAAAATCGGGCATATAATGCCAACCATGCTTGATACAAATAAAGCTCGCAGCATAAAGTCATATTGGAACGGTTCAAGGACGATGTTAATCATGGTGATGACCTAACGAATGACTCAAAAACATCCCAGGGTGGGATCCATATAATTCTTCCAAGACCTCAGGAGTAAATGCTGTGTCCGGAGATCCTTGAGCGCATACGTGCCTATTAAGGCATATGACCTCGTCGAATCGATCAGCTAGGGTATTAAGATCATGAGTGGCAATTATTATAGTTTTCCCTTGCTCTTTTAGTTCTCTAAGCATATCGATCAACCCGAATTGAGATGCCACATCCACCCCACTGAAAGCCTCGTCTAAAAGTAATATATTCGCTTCCTGGCATAAAGCTCTGGCGATAAAAACTCTTTGCCGCTGTCCTCCTGACATTTGGCTAATTAATTGGTCCTTGTAATTCCACATATCTACCCGTTCCAAAGCAGATCGAACCTTCTCCAGGCTCCCCTTTCTTGAAAATGCTAAAAGAGAATTATTTTTTACAAGGCCTAGGTCAACCACTTCTAGGGCTGTCAACGAAAATCTCCAATTAACATTTTCTCGTTGAGGTATATAGCTAATAGAACCTTTTGAATCTTTGGGGGGCAGGCCATTAACAAATATCGAACCATGGACTATATCTTGGATTCCAGCGATGGCGTTAAATAAAGTACTTTTTCCCCCAGCATTGGGACCCACCAAGGCAGATAAAACCCCCTTGCCTACGGAGAATGTAACGTCATCCAAAACTAAACTACCGTTAAATTCCACACATGCCCCCACAGCTCTTATTGCACATGTGCAATTGAAACCACACCTCACACAAGGATCTTCGATATCCACTTTGAAAAACTTCCCTTGATTCTTCATATTGTCACAACTACAATCACTCTATTGAGACTTAGTATCAATTAAGGGTATAGATTATATGTCCCAGTCACAAATGGTGTCAATCAAAACAAAATTATCATCGGCTATATTTCTCCACCCAGTCCCATAAAATATCAGCCCTGACTTTCCCGTTTCCAACAGCAGGATCTATTGCACATCTGCAGCTTCTTGTATAGGACCCAATTGTTTGCAATTCAGTTCTTTTCTCTTTCCATTCCCAAGGAGATCCGTTAGCCGCAACAAAAACCTGTTCACAAAGGTTTCTAGTTACAGGAACCGCTTTATAGAATCGCCTCGACCATGATGACCCGCCAAATACCCAAAATCCATCCCAGAGATCCTCATCCGCCATTCCACGTCTTATATGAGCGTTAACATTAAAGCGCTCCATCTGCAATTCGGATGGAGGCGCCCAGACTGATTGCAGAATCTGGTCAACGTGGATAAAGCCAATAAAATAGAACCCGAAATTATCTGTTGGTTCACCTGCTTCCCAATATTGCAATCTGGATAAAAACAAAAGGAAGTCTCCTCTTGTTACATTTTTCATTCCCATTGCCCGTGGATTAACCTCACAATTATCCCCATATGTGTAAGTATCGAACTCAGGATCACTGTGCACAGTAGCTCCAAACATGTTTTTGGGAATGTAGCTAGATAAATCCTGTTCGGGATCGTAATGCGATTTTAAGTTTCGGTATTCCGTCCCATGACTGGAAGGCAATTGCCTATCTTCTGGTATCGGTATGAATTCAAAGGTCTGATCACTAAAGATTGGGCTACAGAAACTATGACTAGCATTAGACCCAACATTAATGACGTAAATCTTACCGGACATTTTTTAATTCCTCGCCCGACAGAGGAATGCCAATTTCTCCAATAGACATCTGAATTTCATCTAGCGTGTCCTGATCTTCTTCGAACTGGAGTGCTTCTTTTAGTACTACAAGGGATTCCCTCCCCCCTATCCTTCCTAACGCCCAAGCGGCATGTATGCGAACTAGACTTTCGAGGGTTTTTAAAGCGATAGATAGTGCCGTTATTGCATCGGGGTCACCATTGTTCCCTAAAGCAACACATGCATTTCTTTTTAACCCGACCAACTTGGTTCTTTTTATAGGACTATCTTTATATTTTCTACTAAATTCAGCCTGATCCATATTCAATATCTCAACCAGATCTGGTGTAGAAAAGCCGGGTCTTTGTTGAAACGCGCCAAGATTACCCTTTAAAGCTTTTTTATTAACAGGGCACACGTCCTGACAGATATCACAACCAAAAATCCAATCCCCCATTAGGGTTCTCAATTTCCTAGGAATGACACCTCGGAGTTCGATGGTTAGATAAGAGATACATTTTTCATTATCTATCACATACGGGGCTACAATTGCTCCGGTTGGACAGTCAACTATACATTTCACACAGTTGCCACAAGTTTTTTTTAGTGGGTTATCTGGTTTTAAATACAAATCAGTAATCACTTGGGATAGAAAAACCCATGAGCCATGGGTTGGAGTCAATATATTAGTGTTTTTACCAAACCAACCTACCCCGGACCTTCGTGCAGCAGCCCTATCATTCATTGGCCCATCATCTACAAAAATACGAGTGTTTATATCTTTACCAGAGATATCTTGTAGTTTTATGCAAAATTCCTTTAGTTTAGATTTAAGGACTTTATGATAGTCATCTCCCCATGCATACCTTGCTACTCGCCCATTCTTAAATGTTCCTGTATCTGGATCCATTGTTAGGTAGCTTGTCGCTAGGGATATTACCGATTTAGCATTATCTAAAAGAAGTTGCGGGCGATTCATCTTTCGGACCCGTTCTTTTGTGTACCAGTGGTACCCTTCCATGTGCCCATCATTTATTCGTTTCATGGCGGCCTTTTCATTGCTTTTAAAAGGTTCAGAATCTGTTATACCAACAAGATCAAACCCAAGAGAAAAGGCACATTCTCTAACTTGATCCTCTAGATTTCCATTACTGAGAGGCAATTTAAATCTCCCTTTGAATTATAGATATCCGTGCTATCGTATTGACACCTCTCGCATTTCAGCCATATCATCACCGCATCCCACTATACGTATCTTGTTATTATGGAGCATCTATTGACCAACGGGTCAGATTGGGTTTTCAGCTCTACGAACCATTCTAATCACATTCGCCTAGTGGATAAACCATTAAGATTATTCAGATAAATTTTTGAACATTCCATCCCAAAGAAAATTTAGAATGTCTCTCATTTAAATGAATTCAATTTGAGGAGCTGGAAATGTCAAATCTTCGCGAATTAAGAAGAACCTATGGATTCGACGAAGTGGCAATAGCCCCCGGGACAGTGACAGTTAACCCTGAAATGACAGATACCTCATTTAAATTAGGTGATGTGAGTATCAACATACCGATTCTAGGGTCAGCAATGGATGCCGTGGCCAACCCTTACTTTATAGGCAAAATGCACGAACAGGGTGCCTTAAGCGTTATGAACTTGGAGGGGGTACAAACTCGGTATGAAGATCCTGAAGGTGTCCTTGCAGAAATAGCGAAAACTCCAAATGACATGGTTACTGCTGTAATGCAAAAAGTCTATTCCTCACCGATAAAAGAGGCGTTGATCGGAAGAAGAGTTGAAGAAATCAAAGCAACAGGTTCAAAATGTTCCGTTTCTGTAACCCCAGCGGTTACAAAGTCATATGCTCCACTTGCCGTTGAGGCGGGAGCAGATATGATTGTGGTTCAATCGACAGTTACTACTGCTCGGCATTCTTCCAACAGCATAAAAGGTCTTCAATTTCCGGAGTTGCTCGAAATGGTGAAAGTGCCGATTTTAGTAGGTAACTGTGTAGGGTACGAAGTCGCCACGGAAATAATGGAGACTGGTATACACGGTATCCTCGTTGGAGTTGGACCAGGTGCTGCATGTACTACCAGAGAGGTCACAGGAGTTGGCATACCTCAAGTGACGGCCACCATGGATTGCGCACTGGCAAGAGACGATTTTTTCCAGAGAACGGGCAAATACATACCTATCATAACCGACGGAGGGATCAGAACTGGGGGTGAACTTTGTAAAGCAATCGCAAGTGGAGCCGATGCCGTGATGATAGGAACTCCTCTCGCTCAATCAAAAGAAGCGCCAGGGCAGGGATTTAATTGGGGAATGGCTAGTCCTCACCCAGCATTGCCTAGAGGTACGAGGGTTAACGTTGGTGTCAAAGGAACTCTTAAAGAACTGTTTTATGGTCCTTCCTCTGTATCAAATGGTACCCAAAATTTGGTAGGTGCACTAAAAGCCTGTATGGGCATGGTAGGAGCGCGAAATATCAAAGACATGCATTCTGTAGAAGTCGTAGTGGCTCCCTCAATAAAAACTGAGGGTAAACATTACCAACTTGGTCTAGAGTAAGGGTCGATAGGATTAATTACATACACTAGCAGACTTACTCGACATATATGAATAAGCACCTATCTGATTTCTAAAAGCACTGCCCGTTCGTTATTACTAAGATCTTTCAAAACTGTAATTATGGCAGACGGAAAAAATTGTTGAGATAATTTGACAGCTTCAGCCGCTTGATCAGAATCTATTTCAAACAATATGACCGATGGATTGGACATTTTGTCTACCGCTTGAAAGAGTAATTTTTTTATCAACTCCAGCCCATCATATCCTCCATCCAAAGCCACCATCGGTTCCTGTAATACCTCTTCCTGGAGGGAGGTCAATTTATCACTCCTGATGTAAGGCGGATTACTAACCAATATATCGATTTTTTCTACGATCGGTTCAAGTAAGTTACCACGCCTCAGTTTAACTCTTGAGTACAACCCATGAGCCCTTCTATTATCATCTGCAATTGTTAAAGCTGATTCACTAATGTCTACAGCTATTACGCTAGAAGTAGGAATATTCAAAGCCAATGAAACCGCTATAGCTCCACTGCCTGTTCCGACATCCACTATAGAAATTTCGCTTTTATCCAACGACTTGGCTTGAACGATAGCTGTATCAACCAAAAGCTCCGTTTCTTGCCTTGGAATCAACACCTCTTCTGACACGACAAACGGTAATCCATAGAATTCCTTGGCCCCGGTAATGTACGCAAGGGGCTCTCTCTGAGTCCTTCTTTTTACCAAGGAAGCTATATTGCCTGAATCCTCAATGGAGACATCTTCATCTAAATCCCTGAACATAGTAGCTCTGTCAATCTTTAGAACATGCCTAAGTAATACTTCCGCTTCCAGCCTAGCGTCAAGTGAGCCTATTTTCATTAGCTCTTCACTGGCAACATTAAGGGTTTCTTTAACGTTCATAGACTAGCATTCTGCAATTTACGAGCCTGATCCTCCTGGACCAAAGCTTCGATAAACTCCATCAAATCGCCATCCAGTACCTGCTCAAGGTTATAGCTGGTCAACCCTATCCTATGGTCTGTAATCCTACCCTGTGGAAAATTGTATGTCCGAACCCTTTCTGAACGATCTCCAGAGCCTACTTGGGACCTTCGGTTATCGGTAATCTCTTGTTGTTGTTTTTCTATCTCAGCAGCAAGTAATCTTGACCTAAGAACTGCGAGAGCTTTTTCCTTATTCTTATGTTGAGACCTCTCATCCTGGCATGTTGTTACAACACCGGAAGGAATATGTGTAATTCGAACGGCAGTAGCAACCTTTTGTACATTTTGTCCACCATGACCACTCGCGTGGTAGATATCTATCTGAAGATCCTCTTGATTAATCTCAACATCAACCTCTTCAGCTTCAGGAAGAACAGCTACGGTGGCAGCAGATGTATGTATCCTTCCGCTAGATTCAGTGGTCGGAACTCTCTGAACTCTGTGAACACCACTTTCATGCTTCAGTTTGCTGTAGGCTTGGTCACCTCCAACTTGAAAAGTGATTTCCTTTAACCCCCCAATCCCCGTGGAATTTGAATTTATTACCTCCAAATTCCAATTTAATCGCTGGGCCAACCGAGAGTACATTCTATATAAGTTTTGGGCAAATAAGCCTGCCTCTTCCCCCCCGGTTCCAGCTCTGATTTCAATGATTACATTTTTATCGTCATTAGGATCTTTTGGAACTAAAGCCCTACGAAGTTTTTCTTCGGCATTTTCCTTCTTTCCTTCAAGAGTCGCCTGTTCATCTTTAGCCAGCGATAATAGCTCAGGATCCGATTCAGATCTGAGCATATCTCGCAACTCAGATATTTCTTTAATAACTTCTCTGTACTCTCGAGCAAGTTTCACAACTTCTCTCATCACCGACTGTTCTTTAGCATACTGCTGAACTTTAGTGTAATCAGCTACCACCTCAGGGTCTGACAATAATTTATTCAACTCCTCATACTTTTCTTCAACTGAGGAAAGCCTTTCTAACATCAATTCATCCTGAGAGTTGAGTTTGTGATAACTTTGAGATCAAAGAGTAATCATAACTTGAACTTATCTCGATTTCCATAATTTTGGAATTAGATATGTGTAGTTTCTGTTCATGAACAGAAATTCAACAATTTTAGGTTTATTGACGTATCCCGCTCAATTTTAAATAATTCTCTGTAAATGCGATCATCTATGGCATCTTGCAAACATGTCCATTACAAATAGTGAGGTTTGTATGACTGAACCTAACGTTGAATTAAGAAAAGTTGCTAGGGAAGATATATTACGAATAAATCAATGGTTGGCAGATGACGAAGTTGCCGAAAATTGGTTTGGAAGATACTCATACGGTAATCCCGCCCATCTGGGATACCACCCGGAACAAATTGACACCTTTTCCGACCAGCAATGGTCAGAAACATTTTCAAATCCGGAGCACGCCATATTTTCCATCTACACAACTGATGGTTCTCATATAGGGGAAACGCACATCGCCATTGAGGAATCACTTGGCGATGGGCAAATATCGATCCTAATTGGGGCCAGGGAGATGTGGCACCACGGTTTTGGGACCGCAGCCTTACATGCAACTTTAAACCAAGCGTTTACCCACTATGAATTATTCAGAGTATGGGCAGATATACCTGAATATAATGAAGTCGCTCTTAAAATGTTTGAACATTTTGGTTTTAAACACGAAGGAACTTTGAGAAAGAGTCGACCTCACGAAGGGGCAAGGTACGACTCCATTGTTATGGGTATGTTGTCAACCGAATATAACGTTGACTAAATAGATTCCAAATTAAATTAACAGGAATTAACTATGCTTTATGATGCTGAATCTGGGAACCTGTCTATAACTGCTGGTGGGGACGCCATGATAACCAGAAAACTTTCAGTCCACAAAGAAGAAAATTTCTTAGACCTAATTGAATTATTCCGTTCATCAGATGTCGGATATGTGAATCTTGAAATGCTAATGCATGATTTTGAACACTCCCCCGGATCTGCAGGTGGAACATTCACAGGATCTGATCCTTCAAATCTAGCTGAATTAACCTGGTCAGGCATTAATTTAGTATCAACCGCCAACAACCATAGTCATGACTATGGAGAAGGTGGAGTCCTAACGAATCTCAAACATCTTAAGACTTCGGATCTAACCCATGCTGGCACTGGTCAACATTTAAGTGAGGCTAGGAGTGCCGGATACCTTGATACCCACAGTGGAAGAGTCGCACTGGTAGCTACTGCCTCTACCTTTGCAGAATCGGGTAGAGCTTTAGACCAAAGACCGGATCTAAAAGGTAGGCCGGGACTAAATCCCCAACGATTTAAAACCACATACACAGTGGACCAAGATTCCTTCGACCAACTCAGAAGGACCAATCGCCTCTTAGGACTCGAGCAAAAACGAAACTTTCAAAGAGGTTTCAGACCATCGGGAGTAATCCCAGCGGACACTGAAACAGAATTTTCCTTTCTTGAAACCCGATTTATGGTAGGGGATTACTTCTCAGAAAATACGGAATTAAATAAAGAAGATCTTAGTGAAAACTTAAAATGGATCTCAGATGCAAAAAGAATGTCCGACTGGGTCATAGTTTCATTTCACTGCCACGAAAGCGGGAAAACTATGTCGGAACCACCGGAATTTCTTATTAATTTCGCCCATGAATGCATTGATGCGGGTGCATCTGTCTTTATCGGGCATGGTCCGCATGTCACAAGGGGAATCGAAATATACAAAGGTGCCCCAATTTTATATAGCCTGGGTAATTTTATTTTCCAAAATGACACCGTCAAGTGGCAGCCTTCCTATAATTATGATCAAATTGGCTTAGACCATACCTTCACACCAGCAGATTTCTACGATAAGCGTAGCGATGAAGGGAAAAGAGGATTCCCAGGTGATCCGATATATTGGCAAAGTGTAGTGGCACAAATCAAATTCGAAAATGGAAACCTCTCCTCTCTGGATGTTGTACCGATTGATATGGGATATGGAAAGCCCCGCTCAATGACAGGAAGGCCTTTGATTGCTTCGGGCAAAATCGCAGCTCAAGCTTTATCAAGAATGAAAGATTTGTCTGAAGATATGGGAACCGACATTTCAATCGTTGGAAACCGCGGAATCGTCACAATTTAGACTAATTTCATCTACTGATTAATCGAAAATCAAATCCATATCCTGGTGTGGAATACCAACGTCGTCATAAACTGCCCCTCTAGCACTATAACCCAATTGAGTATAGAAAGAAGCGGCTTGCATCTGAGCTGAAAGAGTGACCCCTCTAAAGCCCATTGTCTTGGCTAATTGGTGCAATCTCACCATGAGTATCTCACCAATTCCTTGTCGTCTCGTAATTTTTTTAACCGCAACTCGTCCGATATGAGGCAATTCTGAGATTTTCTCAGATCCAGGTATACTGCCTTCCAGTATTAATCTAGCTGTCCCTACCGCCAGCTGACCTTTAGATACCAATACATGTATGGCTCGACCAGATTTAATCGCCTTCATAGTATCTAATTCATCAATCTCTTCAATGGCGGGAACAGATTGCTCCAACACGAAAACTTCCACTCGAAGTTCAAGAACATCTTCAAGTTCTACAGAAGTAGAAACGATTTTAGTCTTGTAATCTAGCGCCATAGCATAAATTAGATAGTAAAAAAATCTTTCAGTCAATTCACTATGAAAGATAAGGCAAATAGGGGATAACATTTAATAATTAGTTTTCAATTTCACATATTCAGCTTGAAATAAGTCAAAGTCTGGAGAGGAGAACATCTTGACTCCAAATTTAAAAATAAGTGCGAAGCAAAAAACTCAGGCATACATTCTCTACTCGTCTGGTCATAGTCAGCACTCAATAATTGAACAGTTAAAAAAACATTTTGAGGAAAATACGATCAGTTTAAGAATACTTAGTCGTTGGATATCTAGCTTCAAAAAATTACCTGAGTCAGCCACAAAACTCGATGAACCGTTCCAATGGAATAAATGTGACGACTACGGTATACCTTGGACCAATTCATTAAAACTATTGGAGTTATGTCACCACTATTATGAAAGGGAAGACAAAACACCATCTGCAAGACAGGCAAAATGGTGGTGGAAAGTAAGTCAGGCAGGCTCCGATCTTAGAGCAAACCAAATAGCAGAACTTGGAAATCTATATTCAGACAGAGAAGTAGAAGGCATGGTGACTGGGGATGCACCTGTTCTTGATGATTTGAATGCTTATATCACGTACAAGCCGTATCATACCAATCGTGTTAGGACCTACGCTCGTTTCATCAATATGAATGGGATAAAACCCTTGAAACCAAAAAGTGATGAGAGCAACACCACAGGTGGGCTCAAAAATACTTTGTAGAAATTCGTTGGAAAATAACCCCAGTTGAAATCTTTCATATGACCCTGGTACCCATCAACATATCCTCTAACACGAGAGGATATGTATTATTAGTTTCCCCCACTTCGAATTACTGTTTTATCAACAATGGGGGCAATACTTTTTTTGAACTCCAAACCAGGTTGTTTGTTACTCATATATGATACTTGGTGTTAATATGAATTTAAATCTATAAAACAATAAATAGTGGTTATTGGTAATCCATGATTGATAAATAATAATTTTATATGAGAATCTGCAATGCCTAAAACAAAAGAAAACGTAGCTCAAATGCAATATGCGTATCAGATATGGAATCAAAAGACATCTACCCGGAAAGACATTTATCAAAAGATGGTCAGGAAATTTGGAACGAGGACGACTATTAGCTTTTCCACGTTAAATAGGTGGCTGTTACAATACGATGCCCTACCTGAGGACGAAGTTATGCAGGATGGACCCTACGAATGGAAGTGGTTGGCACACTATGGAATACCCTGGCAGGAAGGGAGTTTAGCTGACGAACTTTATAGAGAATACCAACTGAGGACTAAAACTTACCCCACCGGAAGACACATGAAGTGGTTATGGAGACAATGGCACTTAGAAGGGCAAGGCTTTAGGCCGCGGGAACTGCCAAATACTGACGATACAACTTTTTTCTGGGAACAACTTTTTAAACATGTTCATAAAAGAGTAGAAGAGGAAAAAATTGAATATATGGCAAGAAAACTAAATTGGGGAAATGTCCATAATCCCAAGTTTCTAGATCAAACACACTCAAAAACAAAAGATCCATAAACCGATCGTAAACAAAAAGTGCTGCTATGACCTGCAATCAATGCCGCCTATTACTACTAGTTTGAAGTAAATAGGAACAAGTGAAAATACCCTATCTTTTTAATTTCCATAAGTTAAACTACAGAATCACTCAATTGCTTAACAAATACAAAATTTTGGAGGTAGTAACTATGAAACTCGGACTAATGGCTCTTGCGGCTCTTACTGCCGCAATAATATTCGTGGGTTGCGGTACAGCAGTAGGGCGTGCTACCGGCGCTGACGCGGAACCCATCAACACAAACACCTCGGCTGGTTCCCTACCTGTTATAACCGAGGAAAAGTTGATTGTGGTTAACGAGAATTTGGCAAGCCAGGAAGCATTACTAGTAGACCAGGAAAAGGCACTGGATAAACATCAAGCAGAGCTGCAAAATCTTAAAGAAATAGTTACTGCCTTTGAATCAAATTCAGCCAATAATTCAGCCAATACAGAAAGTTCGGCAGATAGGGAAATTAAATCTGTCGCAGCCGAAGTTTCAACTATGTCAAACCAATTAGAAAATGACATGGCTGCGCAGGGACAACATCTCGAAGAAGAAATTTCTATGATGCATTACCGCATTACCTCTCTAGAAGAACAGTCTGCCTTCATACAAACCCTGCTTGGAGATATACAAGATGAAGCGGAAGCGATCCGATACTCTATCTCAGCCATATCAAATGAGATCGAAAAGTCGGCTGAAATCACAGGAAATCTTACCCATTCATTTGATGCAATTGTTTCTACAACGGAAGATTTCCAAGGACAGTTGCGTGATCTCGAAGACGAGACAGCTTTTCTAAATGTAGCGGTTGAACAATCAACGTCCGCAATAGAACAGTTGGATGATGCTTTAGAAGAGGTGGAGGAAACTCAAGAAGAATTAGCAGACTCCTCAAACTATCCAATCACGGTAGACCAATTCACTACATACGATAATTTAATTGGTAACGGACTAATCGGAGACGTATTAAATAGCATGCCAGCACCAGAAACTATGGTTGTACCGGACTGTACCGGCCCAGATGGAACTCGAGAATGCATAGATAAACTTGTGAATTCTGTAAATGTGGATATAGATGGAACTTATGAAAGCATACAACTATCAATAAATGACTTTTGTCAGGCAGCAGAAAACGCTTATGGACTTGAACGGGTACACGGGAATCGGTGGGACTCAACAGCTCCAACCGATGAGACAGATGCATTGCTAAACGCCGGATTCATTTCAGAATCTGAGTTCAGTATTATTCAGTGGTCATTGAAAAACCGCGATATTTTGGAAACTGAATATCCTGGCACGGAATGCTGATAGGTTAAGCCTATAGGGAGGGTGATTAAGTCCTCTCTCTATAATTAAGAGCTCTGTTAAAGATTACTCCGCCTTGCCAAATACAGACGTAGGAAGTGTACTTACTACGAATAGGCCCGCCTTTAAGGCCTCCCAAGTAAAAAGTGCCTGAGTTGCCTCTATGGGTTCCCAAGTGTTTATAACAGGCACAACCTCATCCTTCTGAGAGTGCCGTAGGGCCCTAACCCCACTCACGGCCTTCTTGTGGTATTGGTTCAAATTGGTCGAAATTGACACTAATACCGACCCAATATAAAGTCACCTGATATCGTGAATTTTGTAAAATGGAGAGCATATGAAAGTAACAGGTGTAAAGACTTATGTTATTGAAAATGAACCTGGTGTAAGGACTGGTGGAGGCGGCCAGACGGAAGAATGGTATATAGGTGGTAAATATTTCCTTATTTTGGAACTTTCTACCGATGAAGGAATAGTGGGAATCGGAGAAAAACTTACAGGTAGCTCTTTCACTGGAAAAATGACATGGAAGGATTTCAAATCTCAAATACAATTAGTTCATGAAACCGTTGAGGCTTTTGTTATAGGGCAAGATCCTTTCAATATTGAAAAGATCTACTACGAAATGTATGCGGGAAGACATGATTACAGATTACCCAGCCTACATTTTGGAATGGTTATATCAGGGATAGAGATGGCCTTATGGGACATTGTAGGTAAAGCTAATAACCAACCTATTTACAATATGCTTGGTGGGAAGTGTTGGGATAAACTCAGAGCCTACGCTTACATGCCACCCATTCCAGAAGGAAACCCTGAAAATGCAGGAACTGTGGCAGAGCGGTTACTTGCAGAAGGTAATACTGCATGTAAATTTGATCCTTTTCATCCGATAACTGGCGTTCCTAGGGATATCAGTTTAAAAGAAATAACTTACGCAGAAAATATTTTTAAGAGTATAAGATCTGCTGTCGGTGCTGAACTTGAAGTTGGATTAGGTACACATGGACAGTTAACGACTTACAGCGCAATAAGAGTTGCAAAAGCGATAGAACCGTACCAACCACTTTGGTTTGAAGAACCTGTTTCACCTGAAAATATAGATGAGATGGCTAGGGTGGCCGCTCATACCAGCATCCCAATTGCTACTGGGGAGAGGCTAGCCACCGTTTTTCAATTTTCTGAGGTATTAAGGAAGCAAGCTGCACAAATTATTCAAATTGATATTGGTCAAGCAGGAGGAATATTAGTGGGGAAAAAAGTTGCAGCTATGGCGGAAGCAAGCTATGCGGTAATTGCACCGCATATGTATTGTGGTCCAGTGGCAGCTGCAGCTGCCATACAGGTGGCTACTTGCTCCCCAAACTTTATGATTGCTGAGGCAAACCAAGGATCTTTGCACAAAAAAATATTCAAGGATCCTATCGTTTTTGAAAACGGATATATAAAAATCCCTACAGGGGCTGGGCTAGGAGTAGAGTTTGACCCTAAGGTTTTGGAGAAACATATAGTAAGCTGATCAGGCTAAGGTTTCTTACCAAAAGCAGTTACAGACAAAAAGATCCTAAATTAACGAATTGCTTCGTATAAATTTATAAAATATCATTCGACATTGCAAAAAAGTTCTAATTTTATTACGTTATATCCGTAGATTTTTAAATCACAAAATTGAGGTGCAAATAATGGCATTTAAAGCAGAATATATATGGATCGATGGAACAGAGCCATCCCCTTCATTAAGATCTAAAACCAGGGTTTTAGCTGACGAGTCAGATTTTCCAATTTGGGGATTTGATGGGTCCAGTACCAACCAAGCGCCAGGAGAAAATTCAGACTGTGTCTTACGTCCTGTTTTTTCATGCCCTGATCCAATTTCAGGCGGAAACAATAAATTAGTCATGTGTGAAGTTCTACTACCTGATATGTCTCCACATCCAACAAACAACAGAGCGGCCTGCGCGGAAGTCGCTTCAAAATTTAAACATCATGAGTCATGGTTTGGCATTGAACAGGAATTTACGTTATTTGAAGCGGATGGAAAACAACCGATTGGATTCCCCGATGGAGGATTCCCTGAAGCACAGGGACCATACTATTGTAGTGTGGGAGCAAATTATAACTTTGGGAGAGGAGTATCAGAAGCCCATGCAACAGCTTGTATCGATGCGGGTATAGGAATTGCAGGCACTAATGCCGAAGTGATGCCTGGTCAATGGGAATTTCAAGTTGGACCCCTTGGACCGCTAGAGGTTTCTGATCAGTTGTGGGTAGCAAGATGGCTACTCCATAGGGTGGCTGAGGAATTCGGTATTGTTGTATCAATTGATCCAAAACCTGTGTCAGGTGACTGGAATGGTGCAGGCTGTCATACAAATTTTTCTACAAAAGCAATGCGAGAATCTTACCAACCAATTATCGATGCTTGTGAAGCCATCGGGAAAAACATAAATGAGCATATTGCAAATTATGGCGTCGGAAATGAAAAAAGACTGACTGGACTCCATGAAACTCAACGAATTGATCAATTTAGTTATGGTGTATCTGATAGAGGTGCCTCGATAAGAATTCCTTGGCAAGTTGAAGTTGATCAAAAAGGGTACCTTGAAGATCGTAGGCCTGCTTCAAACATGGACCCGTACCTCGTAACCAAACTACTCATCCAAACAACTTGTGGGTGAAATTTTTCTACTGAGGCAACAATTTTAATATTAACCTCAGTAGAAAAAGAATGGTTGGTCTAGATGGATTATTGAAGAGGAACTGGATCCCAAATAAGGAAGCCCATCGCTAAGCGGTCGTTGGTGAAACTTAGAAAGCTGCTGCAATCTAATGGCATAATGGTGGAGCTGGGGAGGATCGAACTCCCTACCTCTTCAATGCCATTAAAGACCCCACCTTCGGTGTGGGTAAAGCACCACCCCACCCAACTACTCTTTCCAGTCACGAAATAGACCTAGAAGACTACTTATTAAGTCTTAAAAATCGGGGTCTGAGTGATAATTACATTGAGACTTCTGGGAATTTTCTCAGGCACTATATTCAATGGCTTGCCACCAATTCTGCCACCACTAACGCTGAAAGTGCTGAAAAGTACCTCTCAAAATCCAATCATCTCAAGCTCAACAGCAGAAAGAGATATGCGGACTATTTGAGGAAGTTTCTAGAATTCCACGGCATGACCTTTGATATAAAGATTAAGCGTCCCCATATACTGCCAGAGATAGTTAACGAGGCAGACATTGAGAGGCTGAAAGACGCTATCACCAAAGCCAGCTCTTGGAAGATATCAGTCACTACTCACCTCGCCCTAATAGAGACGGCTGTTAAGACTGGAATGCGCCGTGCTGAGCTGGCAGACCTGCGAGTCAAAGACGTTGATTTACAACGGTGTCGCGTCAAAGTTGTGGCAGGCAAAGGCAACAAAGATAGAGTAATTCCGATTGGGGCTGAGCTATGCGAAATGCTGGCTAGAGTGTGCGCTGAGCTGGGCGAGGATGAGAGGGTGTTTGGAATGAATAAGCACAGTCTAGGCGTATGGGTTCGCAAGTGGGCTACCAAGGCTGGCGTAAATCTCCACACTCATAGCTTTCGGCACTATTTCGCCTCCACCTTAGCAACTCGTGGCGTAAATCTGAGAGTAATACAGGAACTTCTGGGGCACTCTAGCCTTGCCACCACGCAGGTATATCTATCGGTGACGGCTGACCATTTGGAGGATGCTATTCAATTATTAGAATAAACTATTTTCAAAGATAGTCCGGTAAGGTGGGCCCACAATGTTTTTTATAAAGATTGGGAACCTTTTCTGGCCCAACCGCCTCAAAGCCAGCGTCCCAAGAAACGCCACCCCTTATTACGTCTTTGTGTTCTTTAACGCGCTCATCGTTGCCCCAAAATTCAGGTTCATATACCATACCAACCGTACAAGGACCTACGCTCGGTTTATCAATACGAATGGAGTAAAACCCATAAAACCGAAAAGCAATGAGAGCAACACGCCCGGTGCGCTCAAAAATACCTTGTAAAAATTTGTTTATTTTGTGAAGAGGAAACCCAGTTGAATTGAAGTCTTTCATATGGAACCGGATACCCGTCAACATACCGGATACTAGGAAGGAATGGATATTACTGGTTTGTATTCCACTTGGTGGTACTGCGTTGTCAACAACGGTAGTAATTCTATTTTATTTTCTCTAATTTACTGGCTATTTCTAAAAATAGTCACAATAACTCGCACGTAATTCCACTATTACTGCTAATCAGTAAGGGACTTCGTCTTTTACGCCTATCTACACATGGAGCCTATTGCCACACAAATTTTTGAATTATGCCGGCATGGGGGCGCCTTAAAGCTCCTCGTACAACTCATCCCCAAGTTCTCTTAAACCTTCGAACCTGAGGAAATCCCTACCTTCCCTCACGTAAAATTCCCGGCCACATATGGAATTAAGCATCGCCCACAATTTACGTTTGTAATAGAACATGTCGGCCTCTTTGGTTAGACGACCCATGCGCCACTCTGTTTGCATGACAGTACACCATCGAAGGTAGTAATTGTTTAGTTTTTCAAACTCTACTTCATTTAAATTTTTTTCCGTGCTATGTCTCTTGCTCCATACATTGGAAAAATCCTCTTCCATCCGAACTGCTAATAATTTATCCGTCAAACCAAGAGATTCAAATGTAAGGCTCTGTTCATTATCTGTATGAGCAGTTTCCAGGAATTTTCTCTGTAATACCATCTGCCAAATTAATACTGAAGCGACTATCAACGTAGCCAGCCCGGTAAGCAATTGAGCTATTACAGCTATTGAGTCTGTATCCATGTCATCCTCCTGATGTATTCAGAGGGATGATGCCACATTAATAATAGTTACAGAGAGCATAGTACGGCACAGAATTTTGAATAAATAGGGTACTCTCCCTGCTATTCCTGAAATCCTAGGGCAGCTGAAAATATTATTTCTTTTTCATTATCCCTGAGTTACTCTTTGAGTTTGATTAATTTTAGGCGCAGAAGGCAGCAGCAATGAAGAGAAATAGATTTGAAAGAAAATTAGATGAATATAATCACACGATGGAGTTGGTTAGAACTTTACTTCCCATTGTGATGATAGTGCTGCAAGTAGTTATATTGGTAAAAGTAATATAACGGTACTTACTAAAGCCAATCGTCGCTACTTCACACTTAGAGGCTTGAACCCACCTCCACCACATTTAGCGGGCATATTTAGAAAGGAAATTAAATGATTTTAGATTTGACTACAGCAGCATTGATGCTTCCTGCGATTCCATTTCTTATGATGGCATTTGGGGCTAGATTTACAGTTGTCTCAGAATTGATACGAAAACTGCACGATGAATATGCATCAGATATAGATGCAAGTGATGTAAGAGCTACGAGAATGCTTGAAGAAATCTCGGCTTTGAAAAAACGCCTGTTGATGATTCAGATAACTCTTATAATTACCAGTTTGAGTTTCCTTGCAAATTTATTAACCGTTTTTACTCTGTATATGGGCAACCAGCATGTTTCAAAATGGTTATTTGGGGTTGTTTTAGGATTACTTATTCTCGCGATAATTTCGTTCATAGTAGAAGTAGGTATTGCAGCGAAATCATTAAATTTGCATCTGAGTGATTTGGATTCCAATGAATAGTAATCCATAAGCTGCCTTGCCTGAGTAAATGACTCTCAATCCGTAGGGGCTTCGTCCGCCGCCATCTCTATTCAGAGAGCCTAGTCCGACACAGATTTTTGAATTATGCTGGTGAGTAATTACCCTCAAGTCACTCGTAGACTTTCTCAGCAATATAAGCAAATTTAGCATCTAAAACCCGATGCCTAAAATGGCGATGGTAATACTCTCTTACAGCTAGTAAGCTCAACCTCTGTTTGACGTCTCATTCACCCTAGAGCCCCCAGAACGGCAAATGCTATGGATATGAGCAGCAGGTACGGGATGAAACCTATCAGGACTACGGCAATCGCCCTCCGGGTTGATGTGTAATCCAGTGCCTGACGCACGGCTACGACCATTGCAACGAGCATCCAGATAGATGCGACCGCGAAGATAATGTTACCTATGACGGGTACGAACCCCAACACTCTGAATATGCCTGGGGATTGAGCAAAGCCCAAAGTACGTGCTAATTGCCCCCAATCTGCGTGAGTCGAATGTGATGGCATTATCTTCGTGCCTATGAGATGCACTATCCAAGCCCAAAACGCCCATCCAACGATAGCTAATACAACCCCTACGAATACTCCGATGGGTCCGGTAGTACCCACAGATGCTATCCCAGTTGCCAATGCGACAAGGGCAACAACCAAAAGGGCCTGCCTTGTCGCCGACGTGTCGGCCTCCACCTCTTCGAATATATGTACGTCAAGACGAGAGGCTCTTATCATCCGTTCAATCATGCTGTGAGTACCTTCAGAAGCCATGTTTCAAACCTCCCTTTATAATGGACCTTATATACCTTATATGATTCCACAATGACATTAACCTATCTAGGAATTTTCGGTGTTGTTTTTACCACAGTAACTCGCACGTAATGCCATTATGGCTCTTAACCAGTAAGGTGGTTCGCCATTGTCTATCTCTATTCAGAGAGCATAGTACGGCACAGAATTTTGAATTATCTATAATGGCAACGTGCTTAAGAAATTTCATTACACCTCCACCTGCCGATGAAGTCCGAAAAGCTCTATTACCTCATAAACTTTTGTGACAATTTTTTCTTTTCTCTGGCAACCGTAACTTATGGGGTTTACGCTGTGCGGCACGGACACTTGGAAGCTTACCAATTAATACTCATTGGTACTGCAATGGAGCTCGCTGTGTTTATGGCGGAGGTTCCAACCGGAATAATGGCCGACCGATATAGTAGGAAGGGCTCTATATTAATAGGCCTTTTCGTAATGAGTGCTTCCATCGCAACCGTGGGATTATCTCCAACTTTTACTGGAATCGGATTGGGAATGTTCTCATGGGGTATTGGGTACTCGTTTATAAGTGGTGCACAAGAAGCATGGCTCTCTGACGAAATAGGTGAGGCAAAGGCTAACAAGGCATTTATTAAAGGCGCCCAATGGCAGATGGCAGGAGGAATACTTAGCATCATTCCTTCCATTGTTCTTGCAGGAATAAACCCTCGCCTCCCATTCATTACAGCAGCATTCTTCTACGCTTCACTGATGGTTTTCCTATTACTGCATATGCCGGAGACGGGATTTATTAGAAGAACTAGTCGGATAAAAGGTAGGGTATCTATTCTTCCTGAAGGTTTCTGGTTAAGGCTCAAAACTAATCACCTTATGTTCATCGGTATAGTTACCTCGGTTTGTATAGGTGTGACTATGGAAACTTCTATGAGGTTCATGCCACACATCATGCTCAACCTTCAAAATATGCCGAGTATATCTTTTATGAATTACCTTACATTTGGTACGACCAATGATGTGGAGTCTAGCGAACTAGGCTGGTTTGGCATCATTAAAGGTGGTGGCTATCTAGCGGCACTTTTTGGTACTTTTCTTGTGGGAAAAGTGGTAAAGACCGAAAGTCTTCTTTCAGTATCACGTGCTTTAACTTTCTCAACCTTCGTTTTAGGCTTGTCTGCTTTAGTTTTCGGAGCCGCCAATGGGTTTGTTTTAGCACTCTTTTCATACTGGCTTTTAATTGCTGTAGAAGAATCGATGTATCCACTACGTATAGCATTTGTAAACAGAGGTGTTCAAAGCTCTGAGAGGGCGACGCTAATATCAATAATTAGTCAATCCACATCTTTTGGGGAAATGTCGGCTGGTCCAATAATGGCCATAATATCTGTCGTAAAATCAGTTTATTTTGCTTTAATCACTTCAGCCCTTGCCTCGGTTTCGGCCTCGTTATTATTTGCAAAATCATCTTTTCCCTTAAAGAAGGAAAGATAAAACCACTCTCAACAAAATAACTCTTATAATCAAATTGTAGCTGAATTCACCGAGCTAATACGAGGTTTAACCAAGGCACTGAATCCTAATTAATCATGACGGGTAGCGTCCCAGCGGCGTCACCACCAAACATTCGCACGTAATTCCACAATGACTGATTCTTAATCAGTAGGTGCACGGTCACCCCAGCCCCAGTGAGCTTGACGCTCATGGAGTGTTCGCGTCTATTTCTAGACCTCCAGGAACTGAGGTGCCCATTTAATGGTACCAGCTCTAGCAGGAATGTATTAAGGGGTTCGTCTTTTACGCCTATCTACACATGGAGCCTATCGCCACACAGATTTTGAATTATGCAGGAACAGGCCTTCCCTGCAATTCTTCATAAACCATGTCGCCTAAATTGACTAAATCGCTAAGCCCAAATACGGTTCCAACGATTATTTTTCCATTTGTTAGGTAGTATCTTCGCTCGCCAACACTCCCCATTAACACACCTAATCGTCCCTTGAAATATTCGACATTTTGGTCATTCACACCCAACCGCCATTCGTTAATCATCTGAAGATATGAAAGGCGCATGTAATTCATGAACTGGTGTGTTTCTTCATCGCTGGGAGTTTCAAGGCCTGCTCCAACTTTCAAATAGGAATTGAGAAGAGATTTATTAGTTAACCTAGCTAGTATTAACTCTTCATTTCTAGTTCGAGCAGCAAATCCCAATTCCCTTACCGAATCCTGATGGGCGATTTCAAGTTGGCTTTTCTGTATTAGCAGCTGAGCGGCCAAGAACAAGGCTACCACTAAGGTGGCTATTCCTGTTGCTATCTGGGCTATGGCAACAATTAGCGCTGTTTCCATATCATCCTCCTGAAATGTATTCAGAAGGATAATGTCACATAAATAGTAGTTACAGCTAGATTAGTACCCCTTAGTCCTTGCAGCCCACAACTATCATTAGCCATTGTCCACACATCATTTTGAATTATCTATAATGGCGCCTTTAACTACTCAATCAGCTATCAGTCACATCGTTATAAATTACAGGCATATGTCCTTTCCATTTAGACCATGTTCCAGTATCTGTGATTAGCTGCACCATAAAATGAGCGACATTAATCCGGCTTGTCTTTCCTGCATTGAAAATAGACCTAATGGGGAAGGAATGGATGGAATATGGAGTAACTTCATCGTCTTCAATCAAATCATCTGGTCGTATAGCAGCCGATTCAATATATGAATGATTTTGTCCAATCATAGTCCTAAGGTAATTTGCGGCTTTTTCATTGTCGGAATGAGGTGGTACCAGGAGGCGCAGCAAGCCAATTACACATAATTGGGCAAAAGAAATTTTCTCTTCAGCGTCGGAATTTCGGCAGCCCACCGAACTCATCAATAGTAATTTGACGGGGTTACTTGGATTATTAGTTTGAACGGCTTGGCACAAGCGATGAACTGAATCGGAAACAAGTCGCCTAGGATGTCCAAAAAGACCCCGAAAATCCACAGTATGTCCTAAGCAGGATACGATGGCATCACGATTTTCAACGTGTTGTATAACATCCTCATAGTTCATATCCAAAATAGTGGAAGTGGTTATGGAAAGATTCTCGTGATTCCTGATATTTTGAGGTAGCTTCTCAGCCGTGCGGACAATGGCGGTCACGGAATGTCCCTCTGCCAAGAGCTGCGTTACAAGACGTAAACCTGTTTTTCCCGTTGCACCAACGATTAAGATTTTCATCTTTTAATAATAACCGTTACTCAACATTCAAAGGGGCTTCATCTCTAGCTATCTCTATCCAGCGAGCATAGTACGGCACAGATTTTTAAATAATAAAGGACGGTATTGAAAGCTGGATTGCCTTATGCAATTAGGACAGTCCAGCTTTACGGTAATTCCTTAACCTCGGCTACTGTACACGATGCGTCCCAGATTTCTAATTGGGCTGCCAGATATTAATTTAGGTATATTTCCTAAATGCTTTAACGATGCAACTCGCCTGTCTTCTACATCTTGCAGACTAGTACCAAACATAGTGACTCTGACCTGGCCTATTGGGCCAGCTAATGGCCTGCTTATAACGTTCTTAGGTTGGCCACCTAATTTTTCTCTGACGTCCAACAATCTCTCTATTAACTCTGCAGTATCCCCTGGTTTAGCAATCATTCCCAATCGTGAGATAATCGTAGCTTGATAACCATCAGGAAATTCCGGGCCTCCTATCATTTCTGAAACAAAATAATTGGTCTTGTCACAGAGTTCATCAATCTCAGCCTGTCTTTTCTGAGCTTCTCCATTATCCGTAAACCCATTTTGCATTTGGTCTATGTCATCTAATGTTTCGAACCCACCAACAAGCGAAATGAGCCCTGGTCTTGGTTGTCCAAGATTGGCACCGCTAACAGGGATAGTGATATTTCCTGGCCGGCCGGTTGCAGAGTGGGCCTTTTTCATTGCCTCTAAAACCTCGAAAGTCTTTCCTGCCTTTGGCACTCTTAGGAAATTAATAAAATACGACATATAAACTCCTTTTCTCTCAATTTGGGTGAATTTAATCTGTAGTGAACTATAGGAATTGAGTTGATAAACATCAAATAGCCAAAAAGTGATAATTTATATGTTTATTTGCCTACTCATCCAGCGAGCATACCGCCCCACACACCTTTGAAGATTATTTAGGCGTCAGCAGAAATCCCTGTTTACAAAGATGTCTAGCGGAGGCTAAATGGTGGATAGGAATCAGTCCATCCGTTCATCCAGGCGTCAATTCGGAAACCCCACCTTTGTACGCCCACTCCAAAATGGAACAGACCCTTCGGATAGCATCCTGTTATGAGAACTACCCAGTAGCCAATGTAAATCACTATGCCCTGTGCTATGCCGAGCAGAATGAGGATAATAATGTGCGGAATCAGCAGAATCGCCTTTACGTAAAACAACGCTCCAAGAAGAGCAAGGAGCCGTGAGCAGCGTTCGGGGTATTTTACCTGCAAGACGGCGGGATATCTTTCATTGTCAGCTTCTATAGTCATGACCTAACCTCCTAACAGCATTATTGGGTTCATAATGCCGAATAATACACCTTTTACAATAACTCGCACGTAATTCCACATTCTCATGTAGTTGGTATGATGTGCCAATGAAAGTGGCTGCTTATTGCATATTATTACTATCGTTAGTGTTTACTTCCTGTGGTGGAGGTAATGAGGATGACAGCGCGTCCGCTACTGCGGTTTCAAGGGAAGAGATACATAAAATCGTTGAAAAAGAACTTGAGAAAGAGCGTAGAACCCCGAATTGAAAGAGAGATATGAGAACTTAGTTGCCACCACTTTTGCCACCACTCAACAATCTAGTGACATTTTAGCGCACGAAAACCAAATCACTAATCAGGCACAATACAGGAATAATGGTGGAGCTGGGGAGACTCGAACTCCCTACCTCTTCAATGCCATTGAAGCGCTCTCCCAGATGAGCTACAGCCCCACGTGATGGTGAATGATTATTATACAGGTTTTTCGTTCCTGTATAAGCTGTATTGTGGGTGTTTGGCGCTGAAGGGATAGGGAATGCGAGACTCTCTCTATTTTGAGAAGTGGTTGCAGATAAGGCCTCCTATCTAGCTCTAATCTCCTCATTCCAAGGGCGCTTTCCATTAATTATCTGGCTTTTTCTTAGAACATCTCCTAAACTGCCGGCAAAGTTAGGTTCAACTAAGGAGGGAAGGAATGAGGTTCCAAGGCAAGGTAGCTATAGTTACAGCGGCGGCTAATGGCATTGGGAAAGCTACCTCGAGAATCCTTGCACGGGAAGGAGCTCAGTTAGTGGCTGTGGACATTAACCCTGAGGCTCTCAGAGACTTGAGCAAAGAAATAGAGGGTGAAGGGGGGCATATTATCATCCTTGAAACCAACGTATTGGAACCGAATCAAGTCAATGATTTAGTGGACACCGTAGTCGAGAGGTTTCACAAAATTGATGTTCTAGTAAACGCGGTCGGAGGCAGCACTATTATTCCAAATAGTACAGCCTCAGTTGATAACCTTTCTCTAGATGACTGGGATAGGATCATCCAGTTTAACTTAAGGGGTACTTTTTTATGCACTAGCGTCGTCACCAGACAGATGAAAAAGCAAGGTAATGGAAAAATAGTCAACATATCTTCTGACGCCGCCCACAGTATGGGCGACCCTAGTAGCGCTTATGTCGCGGCCAAGGCAGGCATCATGGCTTTTACAAAAAAGGTTGCTAGAGAGGCCGGACCATACGGTGTGACCTGCAATGCAATCGCCCCTAGTGTGACATTAAGTGAAAGAGTAGGCCCCAGGTGGGAACAAAGGTCAGAGGAAAACAAACAACAGATTCTTGAGGAAATTCCCCTAAGGCGTGTATCTCAACCTGAAGACCAGGCTAAGGTCATTGCTTTTCTAGCATCTGGAGATGCTGATTACGTCACAGGGGTAACGATTGATACTAGTGGTGGTCGATACTAAGTAAGAAAATTCGTGTATATACATTCCTGAATTTGCTATTGATCTAACATTTCAGGGAAATTTAAACATAATCGTAGGGCTGTTCACCATATTGGTTGTAACCCTCTCGGCCTTTACGGCCATAGATGACAATCGCCATAACTATGTGTAGTAACAAACAGAGAAACTGCAGTAACCCTATTGATTCCAATACCGATATCGTCATAAAGGCGTACCACAACCCCTCAATTAAAATCACCCATTTCCCACTCCAGCCAACATCATGAAGCCGTCTCACGCATAGCGATACGTAAGGCACTATCACTAGCACATCCAAATACAAGTCAACACCGAAAATTCCAGCTATGTAGTAGCCTAAAATAAAAGGTATGAGATTAACCCAAAAAATAAAAAACAGCCAGAATTCCCTGACTGTTGCCCGTCCTTTGTAGTCGAGGATGTTTCGTAAAGGCTGTATAGGGCTTTTAGCCAACAACGAAGCGAAAATAACCAGCCATCTAAATGTATATGCTGTGAAGTTTTTTCTAGCCATCTTGTCATCCTAGCCCAAATATTAGTAATGAACTAGGAGTATTCAAAGAATGTTTATATCCCTCAAATAATATTGTGGGAGGGCGCAAGAATTAGTAAATGAAATTATTACATCATTTCCCATCATGTCGTTTAGCTTGAAAACCAAACCCCAGAATAAACACCTCTGTCAGGTGGAGAGGCCATTAAAGACGCCATATCAGAAAAGACTTTCTGGACCGTATCAGATGCGGCCTCAGCATTTTTACTACTCTCATAGATGCCTATTATTGTTATCTCATCTTTCCCTGTCACAGCAACCGCGAATCCAATCATACCGTCTAATTCAGTCACTAAATGGGATTGTGAATCGATAAATTTAGTAACCTCTTCCATTTTTTCTGGTTGTAAACTAACAACAGTCTTAGATATTCCAGCCATTCTCACAACTCCTTTTATCATTTAAATATTAATTTATATAAAACAATGATTTCCACTCCTAATTATGCTGATCTTATTGCTATTATCAAATGATTACAGGGATGGAAGGGTGCTCATCTGCTAGTATGTTTACTATGAATTGCCCTACTTGTGGAAAAGAAAATGAGTCCTCAGCCCAATTTTGTGGAATATGTGGCTCTCAACTATCTGATCAACAGACCACAAGCATCGAGTATGGTGTCGATTCATCAAAGCCCATGGTTGGCTTCGGGGAGGCCATCAGCTTAGGATTTAAAAATTACATCAACTTCAGTGGCCGAGCAACGAGGGCAGAATATTGGTGGTGGTGTTTATTTCTAGTAGTGACGGGAGTGGGTCTGAGTATTATTGATTCCATAACCGGGATTGGTGCGTTACAAAATATATTTAACTTAGCCACATTTATACCTGGTTTAGCACTGGGAGCAAGAAGGCTGCACGACATAGGAAAATCTGGATGGTGGCAGCTATTATGGTTTGCGATTTTAGTTGGCTGGATTATTTTGATTGTTTGGTACTGTAAGCCTGAAAATCAGCTTGGCAATAAATACAATACTCTCGTATAGTTCAAATCTGAGTGGATCTGTAGGTCCATTAATATGATGGATAAAACCACCGGAACCCCACCCATATTACTTCAAAGTATGGATCCTATTAACGGTTCTTATTTTTTTTACTACTTTAAGAATTAACTAAAATACTGTCAATGTGTGTTCTATTCAAGGTAACTCACTTAGAATTTCAGTGTGGAAATAGGTTAGCCATTATGTCAGCAGCAGTTTCCGCTTCACCATGGTGATGAGGTGACCCTTTTTGATTGGGAGCGCAGGTTACTTTACCAAACCATATTTTACCCGCGCCCACTGAAGCTTTATGAATGGCTGGTTTGCGTTCCATTCCGAGTGTCTGGGCGGTTCCTGTCGCAGGCTCAGTACCATGTACTACATAGCGATTTGACCTTTGGGGGTTGTTGCCATATTAATATCTCCTCAAAGATTAGCAATACTCAACATGGGTAATACATGTAATACGCATCAGATAGAAATATTTACCCTAGGGCGATGTGTCCATCATGAGGTTTAATTTGATATGGTACGTAGCTGGGGAGAATCTTCTTATAGAAATCAAAGTGGAATTAAAATGAGAGAAGAATTATGTATAGACTGTGACAAAGATAACGTCACAAAAATAGAGAGCAATATTAAAACTCCGTTAATACTCCTCATGGACAACCATTTGAGATGCAAGAATCATGCGTCGGATTTTCTTGATCAGCGTGAAAAAATGCTTAAAAATTCCACGAACCTACCCACCTCTATCACAGAGCAAAGGATGCTTGATGAAGTTAGAGTAATGAAAGCTAAATTTAAGTAATTACATAGGAGAAGATCCAGGCAGTGACAGGCACTTTTCCCGACATAAGAATCTTAGATTTCAGCCAGGGCATTCCTGGAATGTATACGTCTCTTTTGATGGGTGACATGGGAGCAGAGGTAATTAAAATAGAGCCCCTTGGCGGGGACCCTTTACGCTCTGATCCAAATTACAGATTCTACAATCGAGGAAAAAAGAGTATCTGCTTGGATCTTTCCTCTGACAAGGAAATGGAAAATCTCCACTCTCTAATTAAATCTTCTGATGTTATTGTTACTACTTGGCTACTGTCTGAAGCCAAATCCGCTTTCCTAGATTACGAGACTCTTTCCAAAATCAATCCGTCAATTTTATATTGTTCCATACCGCCTTACGGAGATGTCGGCCCCATGGCTGATATTCCAGGAGATGAAGGTACTATCGGTACATATACAGGCATCCATGAAGGGCAAGGTGGAGAGACTGGAACTCCACTATATGTCAAACTCCCATTTCCCACCTACGGAACAGCCTTCACAGCGTCTCTTGCAGTGTCAGCAGCCTTATTTGAAAGAGAAACCAGCGGATTAGGGCAGAAAATCGAAGTTCCTCTATATGCTGGGTCAACGGCGATGCAAGCTACCGGTTTCATCACCGGTGAAAAAGTGATTACTCCAGCTCGGCGAAGGGGACCCGGGCCATCAACTGGATTACCGGTATATCGTTTATACAAATGTTCAGATGACTGGATTTTTGTGGCATGCGGGAATAATATTTTTTGGAATAAGTTGTGCATGGCCCTGGAATGCTTTGATTTGCTGGAGGATAGTCGATTTTTGGAAGCACCCTGGAACATCCCTTCGGAGCACTGGTCGGCTTTAGCAGAGATATTGGAACCGATTTTTGCTTCCAATTCCAGAGATCATTGGTTAAATATCCTCAGAGAAAACGATGTGCCATGCGCCCCAGCCGAGACTCGAAAATGGTTTTCCCAGCACCCACAAGTCATCCACAACGAAATGCTACAAAAAATAGAAGACCCTGAATTAGGATTAACAACACAGGTTTCCCCTCCTTTGAAATTCTCTATTTCAAAGTCCCCCAAACCTGAACCAGCAAGGTATCCAGGAGAAGATAATTCCTTGTTCGCTACCTGCATCCCAAAGGAGCCAATTCCGCTCGGAAAAATGAATCAGCACCCTTTAGAGGGAATAAAGGTTGTTGATCTTACTGGTTATATAGCCGGAGCCTATGGCACGACTCTATTGGCCGATCTTGGAGCAGATGTATTGAAAATAGAATCGTTCGCTGGAGATGGATTCAGACAAAATGGAGCCGCATTTCAAGGGTGGAATCAAGGTAAAAGAGGAATGATTCTAAACCTAAAAGACACGAAAGGATTAGATATATTTCATCAGTTAATCAGGGACGCTGATGTTGTTGCCGAAAACTATAGAGGGGGCATAGCAGCAAATTTGGGGGTTGATTACAAGAGCCTTCGTAAAGTGAATCCTAAGATTATCTACTCAACAGTAAATGGTTATGGTCTCACCGGCCCATTCAGTGAATATCCTGCCTTCGATCCTCTTATTCAAGCCCAAGGAGGTGCAATGAAAGATCAAGGCGGCTCCGGGGATCCTGTATTTTTAAGAATTGCCGCCTCTGACTACTCATCGGCGATTTTGTCAGCATATGGAATCGTCTCGGCTTTGTATTATCGGTCCCGCCATAACAAAGGCCAGCACGTTGAAATATCTTTAGTGAACGCCGCCTTCGCTTATCAGGCAGCAGAGTATTTCAATTATCCAGATAAGCCAGCAATACCCAGGCTAGCCTCCGTAGGTCAATCCGTCGACTACAGGCTTTATAAAGCTGAGGATGGGTGGTTCTTCCTTTCCTGTAAGGAAGATATCGAATGGAACAAGATGTGCCATGCGGTAGGAATGTTTGATTTAGCTATCCACAACAAAGAATCCCGAGCTGAGAATCAAGACGTTCTTAATCAGAAACTTGAATCATTATTTATAAATTCTCCAGTATCAGTATGGATAGATATTTTCCGCAAATCAGGGGTGAAATGCGCTGTAAATCAGAGCCTTCGAGTAATTCATGATGATCCCCAAGCACATTCACTCGGCCTCATTACTGAAAATGATTCCTATAATTTAGGGCGTATAAAACTGCAAGGGCTCCCCTTTAGGTTTTCACGAACTCCGGGAAAACTAGATTTGGCGGCCCCAGACCATGGAGAACATACAGATCAAGTGCTCCGAGAACTCGGATTCTTGAAAGAGAATATAGAAACTCTCAGATCAAAGAAAATAGTAGGATAAAAATAATTAAATTAGGGTCACACAAATGAAAATTAGCTCAATTGAGTATGTTGTATTGGACGGACTTCACCCTTTTGTTTTCATTCATACAGACGAAGGTATCACTGGCATTGGGGAATGTTTCAGACGACAACCATTAGTAACCAAGACAGTAGTGGAAGAGCTTCTTGCGCCTTCTATCCTAGGTAAAGATCCGGTCGACACTGAATCCAGATTTAGGGACATGGCAGTGGCAGGTCAGGCCTTGGAAATAGGTGGAGCCATTTGGATCGGAATTGCCGGTTTGGATATTGCAATGTGGGACCTGAAAGGAAAAATTCTCAACTTACCCATTTACGAACTACTTGGAGGAAAGGTGAGGGAAAATGTACCTGTGTACGCTAGTTCAATGGCTCGAAACCTTACACCACTTCAAGAAGCAAATAGGGCCCTATCCTTTGTGGAGAAAGGTTATACAGGCTATAAATTACACAGTGCGATTCCCGGAAGAATTGATGACTCGGCGGATCAGACAATAGCCACTGTAACTGAGGTAAGAAAGGCAGTAGGTGACGATATTGACATATTAGTAGATGTGAATGGGGCCTACTCCGTGCATCATGCAATCGAAATAGGTAAGCAACTTGAGGAATTGGGAGTATTCCACTTTGAAGAACCTCGACCTCATTATGATCTCCCTGGTCTTGCTAAGGTGGCAAACGCACTTGATATTCCCGTTGCCTCGGGGGAAATGATATACAGCCTGTATGAATACAAAGAACTAATGATGAGGGGAGAAATAGACATCGTCCAACCAGATATTGTCAAAACACCTGGCTTCACTACCTTAATTAAAATAGCTAATTTAGCAGAATCTCTTGGAGTTCCTATAACCTGCCATAATACTCAACCAACCATCAGTACTGTTGCCCACGCCCATTTTGTGGCAGCAACCCCAGGCGCTCCTTACTCTCAGGAATATAACATTGAATCAGTTTCAATTAGGGACGAACACCCTATATTGTCTGAACCCTTACAAATAGCGAACGGGTTACTGGAAGTTCCCAACGGACCAGGATTAGGAGTCTCTCTAGATATGAAAATGGTTTCTAAATTGAAGACCTAATCCTCAAGACAAAATGAAAATCCCCCAGCCGGTCAAAAGAACCAAAACTAGGGGATACCCTCTGCCGCTTTGATAATCTGGAGGAGCGGCTATTAAAATGTGATTACACTATAGCTTTTTTGTTCTATGTTGTCAAATCTTTTCCGAACATTATATCTAAATAATTTTGTTTTTTAATTAATACTATTAATTAAATACCATTTATCTGAACAATATCCCATGAAATCTATTACCATAGGAATGATACAAGCACAGGAATGCTTAATATGACTAATAGACACCATATACCAGAAAAAAGTAGGCAGTATTCTGGGCTAGCCAATTTGGTGAAAGAAGTACGGTTGGGGAAAAACCTGTCCCAAAGGGAATTCTCCAGGATGTTAGGAATGAGTAATGCATACGTCGCACATTTGGAGGGAGGTAAGATTCAACCTTCCGTGAAAACGCTGCGAAACATTTCCACGACTCTAGGACTCCCCTATAACAGGCTGGCACTGCTCGCCAAATACATCGACCCGAGCATATTTGACCGGCCAGTTAATGCTGACGATTCAATACGATTTAAAGCTATAGCAGACCTAACAGATGAAGAATGGCAGTCCGTCTTAGACTATATTGATTACGTTCGCAGCAAAAGGAACAATTCAGTCGATGGCAGTAATTAGGTAGTAAATAAAATAGGGTTCCTCATTTTAGGAGCTATTTCCGTTTCAGATAACTCAACCGCGTCTTTCTGGTAAATTTGAATCCTGTGATTTCCAAAATCCGTTATGAACAATCTGAATTGATCATCCACTTTCACCGTCATGGGGGCGTTCAATCTCTGGGTCTTCTCAAAATCACCCTCGGCACGCAGCCTTAGGGTAACCAGGTTACTCAAAACATATTGTTTCCCAGACCTAGAAAGTGAAGCATTTCCATGGAAACTTTGTATATACCTCTCGTCCCTATTGAAAAGCTGTACTCGGTCATTTTGCCAATCAGAAACGTATATATCCCCATGTCAGAGCAGGGAGGGGATAGAAAGTCAAATCAATGGGAGCCGATAGCAGATTTAAATTCTCCTTCTGAAGAGAACCTCTGAACTCTATCATTTTTCCAGTCGGCAACAAGGACATCTCCGTACTGGTCTACCGTTAAACCCCAAGGCATATTTAATTCCCCTTCCCCATTACCAAATTCACCGAATGCTTGTAAATGCTTTCCGTCTCTTGTAAATCTTTGAATCCGACTATTCATTGCATCCGAAAGTACAATGTTGCCTTCTGCGTCAAAAGACATTCCAGATGGGCGATTTAGTTGTCCTGGTTCAGAACCTTGTTCTCCCCAAGTATTGATATGCTCTCCATCCTTGTCCATCACGACAACTTTATGGTTTGCTTCGTCAGTAACATATAGATTTTCATCCTCATCAACTAGCAGAGCTGCTGGCCATTGGAACAGGCTAGCGCCTCCCAGGGTACCCAGATTCTCATCTTCCCAGTTGATAACCCGAACCTCGGTTCCCAATCCTCCCCGAGTTAGAACATATACATTCTCCTTGCCGAACCCAATATCCACCGGATTAGATGTCACCCGCCTCTGACCCAAAGTCATATAGTATGGATATCCTGATCTCAATAATTCAAATGGTAATGTCATTGCCACCACCTCCTATATTCTAGTTTGCTCTAAAAGGATTAATCTGTTCAAAATTCCCATACACTATCGGCGCAGCTTCAAGCCCCAGCCACTGCTCAATGACTGTTCCATATATGCCTCGAAAATCAATTGTATGAGCCAAATCTTCTCCCTTTTCCCATTTATCACGCTCTAAAGAGGGGTATTCGGAATATAAACCTCCTGCCATTGGTTTCCCTACCAAATATGCACCTCCTCCGGACCCATGATCCGTGCCTGAACCATTGTCATTAATTCTTCTCCCAAACTCAGAGAAAATAAGCATAACGACATTTTCGTCAGCGTCGTGTTCTTCCAAATCAGCAAAGAAATCATTAACGGCCCTGGACATATCTCTAAATAGGCCAGGCTGAGTAGGCAGTTGATTGGCATGCGTATCATATCCGCCCTGCTGTGTGTAGAAAATGCGGGTTCCCAAATTGGCTGTATGAACGCGGGCCACATCTCTCAGGGACTTCGCTATCGGATTATCTGCATATTCCACAGTTGACTCATACTGTTGTGGCGCTACCTTAATTAAATCAGCCCCAGACAGCACATCCATCCCAGTACGAGACAAATAGTCCATAACTGGTCCGGACCCCACAGCTTGACCGTACATATCTTTAAAAATTTGGAGCGCCTGAACTCGCTGTTGTTGGGCAGAAATCCCGCTCATTAATCCATATTCGTCTAAGTTGGATACACTCGTGACCGGAACTCCAGCTTTTGACATTGCCCTTGGCAGCCCCACACCAAAATTAACTCCTGTAAGGGGATTTTCGCCGCTAGGGTCTAGCTGCTCAATCACATTACCAAGCCATCCAATCGTCGAAACCTCATCTGGTGCACAGGTATGCCAAATGTCCATACCTCTGAAATGACTGCGATTAGAATCTGGGTAGCCAATTCCCTGGACAACAGAAACCATACCTCTATCGTACAGCTCCTTGAAAGGAGCCATCTCAGGATGCCAACCTAAAGTTCCATCCAACGGCAAAACATCTTCTTCAGATATATTAAGAAATTTCCTGTTATCGTAATAGGCGGAATTAGAATATGGCACCAATGTGTTCATGAAATCATTGCCACCGGACAGTTGTACCACTACGAAAACAGGATCTTTTTGCGTAAAAGTTGTCATTATTAGTTACCTTTATCTCAATAGATTTCTTACTACGCGAATTGGTATTCTCTGGTTGAGACGATTAATTGAATCATTCGTGCTATTTTCTGAGCATTCTCGACTTTATCTTCATCCGTGCTCAAGTTAACGTCCCCTACCTCTTCCGCATAATTACTAAGTGCTATACGAGTTTCCTCACCAACTTCAATCGGGCCTATTAAATCCAAACATCTATCAACAAGATCGCCAGATTGAACTACCGACCCCAATCTTTCCAATATATCTTTGAAACCTGGGCTAGAAACATCATTAAACTGATTGACGGCGAAATTAACCCTTTCGTTAAGGGTTCCACCATCTATCCATTCATGTCCTGTGTGCCACCCTTCAACAGTTGGAGGATTCATTAGGGCTTGGCCCATCACTGCAACTGTATTGTAGAGAGTCCCAACATTTTCTCCCTCTGCAGGTACAATCGAATATCTACCGGACAATTTGAGTGTACCGGCTACTAATTCCGATGGGTTTTTAACTTTCTTATAAAAGGAATTCTTGAAAAAGTCTGAATTAAACATGTAACTTAGAACAGGCCTAATTTCACCATCATTATTCATGAGAATATCGATCATGGTATCAACAGCCTCTGGATTTCTTGGGGGTTCAATACTCCAAGCAGGGACTTGGGCCTCATCCTCGACAAAAAAGTTATACAAGTGTCTGCATATGAATAAAGCTGTTGCCCTCTCCTCACATATGATATTGATTATATCTTCACCGTTGAGATTTCCTTTCCTACCAAGGAATGTTTTTTCGCTGTTATCGTGGTCGGATTCGTTAAACACAAATTTAGATTCGTAATGTCCGTAAGGATAGAGAGGTAAAGGTTGTTCGAATGTCCACCCAGTAAAAGCCCTAGCCGCTTGTTTAACATCGTCTTCGCTATAATTCCCTACACCCATCGAAAACAGTTCCAATAGTTCTCGACCCCAGTTTTCATTGGGCTGATCAGAGTGGTTCTCACAATTATCAAGCCAATAATTCATATGCGGATCTTTAGCCAGGTCAAGAAGAATTTGTTTTATGTTCGTTAACCCATTCTCTCTAAACGTTTCAATCTGTCCTATGGTAGAGGGAGTGTGGTCGCCTTTATAATGCGCAGTGGCAAAAACATGATGCCAAAAAAGCGTCATTTTTTCCTCTAAAGGACGTTTGGTATTAATCATTCTCCATATCCAACGACCAGCGTGAATTGGATGGCCATCATGATATGAGAGTTCCGGGTTGTATCTTTTTAAATAATCTTCATCAATTTCTTCAAACCGTTCAGGGTGAACTAAATCTTCTACGATTTCTTCATAGGATTTATCGGATATCTGTTCGAGTTCAAACCTGGATGCACCAAATCCTGCTCGCCTAAGCAGGTGTGCTTTAAGTGCCAAATCATTATTAGTCATCTCCCCTCCTATCAAGTATTCCTATCCATCAACCTTTCATCGATAGTTGCTATATATCGCTCATTCTAGCCAAATCGCAATTAATCATCAACGGTCAGATCTTCCTTTTCCTACCCTCCAAATAATCAACTAACATGTAGCGCCCAAGCTGATCGGGTTTCGTATAAAAAGACCGTCCTTTATTGATCTTGGCCATCTCATCCATAAATTCCATGAGGAAGTAGTTCATCTCAAGCATAAATGTATTTATGACGATCCCTTCCCTTGTACATCTTTTCACCTCTTTCAAAGTCTGCTCCAATGTCCGAGTAGTTGGAGGGTAAGAAAAATAGGCTTGTCCACCTTCCATATGGGCTGTGGGTTCTCCATCGGTAACCATCAAAATCTGCTTATTCGCCACATTCTGCCGAGCCAAGAGTTGCCTGGACAAAATCAACCCATGATGCATATTGGTACCAGCCACCCAATGATTCCAAGTCGATTCGGGTAAATCTTTACCATCAATCGTCATCCCATAATCTGAGAATCCGACCACAAACAGTTTATCTCTAGGGAACTTAGTCTGTACCAACCAGTACAAAGCAAGAGCCACCTTTTTCGCTGCCGTAAAAGTCCCGTACATGCCCATTGATCGGCTTTGATCAAGCATTAACACTGTTGCCGATTGGGTGAGGTGTTCATGCTCATTAACTTCTAAGTCCCGAGACTGGATTTTAAGTGGTATTGATGACCCTTCTCTAACTACAGTATTAAAAAGAGATTTTTGAAGATTTATTTCAAAGGATTGACCAAATTCATATGGTATTGTTTGACCTGTGAGATCTCCCCAATCGCCTTTTTTGAAAGTGTCGTGGGCACCCAAATTGCCCTTTTTCATCTGCGAAAATATTTCTCGCATTGCATCTTGTGCAATCTCTCTGACTGCCTTCGGTCCCAATTTGAACCTATCGCGGTTTTTTAATAAATACCCGGCCTCCTCAAGAGCACTTATCATCCGAAGAATTTCCTCAAGTTGGGTACGAGCCAACTTCCCAAGTAAATCTTCTAACTCATCTAAATCTAAATTCCCAAGCTGCCCCGTCTTCATAGCCTCCTTAATCGCCTCATCTAATTTATCTAGCTGTTTCAACATTGATAAAATATCGTTTCCCTTTTCTATCGTCAGCGATTCCGAACCCAAAAAAGGATAATTCTGTAGCTCTTCAAGTAGATCTCCCGGCAGAATTTTGTCATAGGTATATTTTTCTAATAGAAACCTTCGTTCCTCTTGACTCCGGCTCACAATGTCTTTCAAGCCACCAACGGGTCTATCATCCTGGCCAGTAAATCCTTCCTGTACAAGATTACGCATTGCATCATTGACATCACCAATCTCCAATATCTGTTCAGCCAACACCTCAAAAGCTGAATCCCCACTTTCAAAAGCAGATTGTGCTTCAATTTTTTTTGAATATAGATGGGTTTTTGAAAAATTCACACTTGCTCCACAGTTCGAAGATCACACATTAAAAGAAAGCTTCCCATATGGATATATAACTACATTGTTCATGCTAGAATCAGCTCCTTGCTGATTGGTTTGCGCCTTACATTATACGAGGGTTTAAATATGAAAATTACCGATATGCGAATAGAGAGTTATAGATGGCCTAAACCAACCCCTCAAAGCAATGGAAAACATACTTATACCCACGACGGTAGAAATTTTGTTTTCATCGATACAGACGAAGGTATCACTGGAGTTGGTCTCATAGGAGGTCTTCATACATCTGACTCAATCAGCAAAGCAATCTTTGAACACTACAAAGAATCGGTAATCGGCGAAGATCCTTTTTGCAATGAGAAAATTTGGGATGATCTTTGGGAACCAAAGATATCAGGACGTAGAGGAATGACTACCAGGGTCATCAGCGGAATTGACATTGCACTCTGGGACATAAAAGGGAAAGCTGCAAACCAACCTGTCTATAGGCTTTTAGGAGGCTACACAAAAAAAGTTCCTGTATACATTGCTGGCGGGTATTATGAAGACGGAAAGGGACTGAAGGAATTGCAGGAAGAAATGCTGACTAGTGTGGGCATGGGTGCCAATGCTGTGAAAATGAAGATAGGTGCTGTCAGTATCAACGAGGATGTTGAAAGAGTTAAGGCCGTTCGAGTAGCTATTGGACCAAATGTGAAGTTAATGGTGGATGCAAACTGTGCCTACCGCTTTTACGAAGCAATTGAGATTGCAAAAAAAATGGAACCTTATGACATATTTTGGTTTGAAGAACCGATCGCTCCAGATGATTACAAGGGTCACCAACTTATAAGCCAATCGACTACCATTCCTATTGCTACCGGTGAAAATGAATACACAAAGTATGGATTCAGAGATCTAATAGAAAGTAGAAGTGCTGCAATCTTGCAGCCCGACGCGCTAATAATGGGTGGCGTAACGGAATTTATGAAAGTATCTGCTCAAGCACAGGCTCACAATCTTCCAATAGCCCCTCATGGTAAACAAGAAGTTCACATACATCTATTGTGCGCGATACCCAATGGTCTAATTCTAGAATATTACAGGGAGGAAACGGACCCTATATTCAATCAAATATATGAGTTTACCCTTCAAGTCGAAGACGGCTATGTTAGCCCACCCGACCTTCCTGGCTTTGGAATAAATCCTAACATGGACATTTTGAAGCAATACAGAGTTTCATAAACTAGACAGATTGGAAAACAATAAATGACCTACCCAGAATTAACATATGGCCCAATAACCAGAGAAGAAGCCAAACCCCTGTGGGAAACCATATACCAATCACTTCATAGACATGCCCAGCCCGGTTGGAATGAACATGTAGGTTACGAGCAATTTCGAGCTGTAAAATCAAAAAATAAAATACTCGGCGGAATGGGAATACTCGATCTGGGTCAATGGTTCGGTGGAAACATAGTAAGAACTGGTGCAGTTACCTCTGTCGGGGTTGCTCCTGAAGGCAGAGGCATTGGAGCAGCTTCAGTGCTTCTTAGGAATTCACTCTCCGAAATGTACGAATTAGCTATTCCAATTTCTACTTTATTCCCATCGAGTACCCGAGTGTATCGCTCTTTTGGATATGAGCGATCAGGCACAAAATTTACATACGAAACCACAGTAAAAGAGATGAAGGCTCCACTTAACGAGTTGGAAGTTCTTGAATCAAATCCTTCCGAACGCGAAGAGACTTATCTGCTCTATAACGAGAGGGCGGAATTGAGTAATGGAAACCTAGACAGGGGTTCAGTCCTCTGGGATCTTATTTTGGAGACTCAAGGTCGAAAAATATTTCATTACGTCGTAATGGACGATGACAAAGCAGTAGGCTACGTTAACTTCCAACAGGCCCGATCTGCGGACCATATAAGAGTAAGAGATATGGTCGCTTTGAACTCTAAATGTGCAGAAAGACTACTCCGTTTCTTCTATGATCATAGAACTGTCATTGACACAATCTCGTGGAATGGCCCTCCAAATGATCCTATGAGGCTGTTGATGGAAGAACAGGAGGTGAAAATTGCCTATAGTAGGGACTGGATGTTAAGAATAATAGATATTAAAAAAGCAATTGAATCCAGAGGTTATCCAAAGGATATTGAAACAACGCTGACTCTAAAATATGAAGATCCGATCTTGCCGCAGAATTCAGGTACTTGGACAATAGAGGTGTCTGAAGGAAAAGGTTTGGTCAGTAAATCTAATTTACCAGGATTAACTTTAGGACCTCGTGGTCTCGCACCGTTATACACGAGTTACCTCAGTGCTTTCGATATCAAAAATATGGGCTTGATTGAAGGCTCAAGCGACGAGCTAGCCAAAGCATCTTTGATATTCAGCGGGCCAAAACCATGGATAGGTGATCAATTCTGATATTGAATCCGCTACTCGGATAAGAGATGGTATCTGTTCATACTACCTTTTATATGGCATTTGGGTATCCACATTATCCATGTAATACTGGACTTGCTGAACTCCGAAATTCTCCTGCAACTGAATCGTTAACCCGCCATCAACTGGAAGGGCATGTCCCGTGATAAATGAAGCCTCATCTGAGCATAAAAAAGTGGCAGCATTACCTATATCCTCCGGAACCCCTGTTCTTCCAACTGGATATTGATCTTCAAAAAATTTTAAACCCGTGGGATTATCTTTCCAAACACTTTCTTTTATCCTCTCTGTAACAATATGACCTGGGCAGATCGCATTCACCCTAATTCCCTGCCGACCATAATCAACCGCCATCTGTTTAGTCATAGCGATAACAGCTGCCTTGCCTGTTTCATAGGTTAATGCCTTCCTAGCAACTAAAAACCCATGTACTGATGATATGTTCACAATTGATCCAGACCCAGTCTCCAGCATTAATGGTATTGCATATTTTGAACCTGCATAAACTGAAGTGACCAAGGCTCTGATATCCTTTTCCCATCTTTCTTCTGTAACTTCCAGTGCTCCCCCCTGCTGTCCGTCGGCTGCTGCATACGCATTGTTGACCAAAATATCCAACTTCCCCCAGTGGTCTCTGGCCGTATTGATCATTTTTTTTAAATCTTCATAAGAAGTCACATCAGTTTGGACACATTCGACAATGCCTGAACTATTTGAGATCTGATTAGCGGTGTCTTCTGCCGTCTCTAGATCCAGATCCGCTATTAAGACTTTGGCACCAGCCTTGGCGAACATTCTTGAAATTCCTCCACCAACACCTTGGGCACCTCCAGTCACGATTGCAACTCTGTCTTTCAAATCAAACATTTATATCCACCTTATATCTATCATCTATTGCTTACACCCAATGCTTCTCATTTAACATCCAGAGTTATTTCTCCAAATAAATCCATCTGTAAGGCGGCTTTCATACCAGGTTTAACTCCAATGGGTGGAATCATACTCCCTGTAATCACTATATCTCCTTTTTTCAAAGAACCTCCCATAGCATTTAGGGTTTTTGCGATCCAAATCATTGGTTCTACAGGATGCCCATCAACATCTGATCCTTTACCCGTACCAACGGATACCCCATCAAGTTTTAACTCACATTTCGCGGATGGAATATCCAGTTCCCGCCATTTAGTGACAGGTTGTCCCAGCACGACCCCAGCCCCGTGTATATTGGTTGCTATGGACTGAATTAAAGAATTCTCCGATGCTGATTTTCGAATATCTACAACTTCGAAAGCTAGTTGCAGGTGCTCAATGGCGTCAAATACCGTGTCTCTATCCACCCCCTTATCCTTGGCTTCCAGGTCAGAAGCCATCGTCACTGCAACTTCACATTCCAAAGCTAAGTTAACGTAGTTCACAGCAAAGAGTGAAGCCGGTGATTGATATACAGAATTAGATAATATCCTTCCGAATACTGGTTGAGAGGCGCCCACCCGCTCCTGCATCACTTTAGTGGTATACGCTATTTTATAACCGGAATACCCTCCAGAATTTTGAGCACGTTTGAACATGAATTCCTTTTGAATATCATATGCCGCAGCTTCTGAAATGGGCGCCAGATCGGTATTCATCAAAGAATATGGAGTTTTCTGACTATACTCCCTGTATAGCTGATCAGCGGCTTGTTGGGTTTTGGTTTCCATGTTTTACTCCAGGTAAAATATTATTCTCGAAACGGACTATCCCTCCACTCAAGAGCAGCTTTTAATCCTTGCTGACTGGAAATTTCATTAAACTCTTTGACAATAGGAGACTGGTGAGAAACAGCGTCTGTTTCAGCAGCAATAACCTGCATCATATTGCGACCCATCAAATCAAGGGCTTTATTCACTATACTTTTGTTGGCTGCTAACATTTCCCATGGTATTTTTGCCATTTTTGTAGCCAAATCTTCCACCGTTGCATCTAGTCCTTCTGCAGGAACAGATTTCCAAACTAATCCAATGTCACTCGCCTCTTTACCAGAGATAGTTTCTCCGGTTAGCATGAACCATTTTGCCCATTGAGGACCAACCATATAAGTCCACATGTGGGTAGGAGGAGTCCCCATAGAGCGGACGGGCGGAAATCCAATATTCGCGTCTTCAGCAGCAATGATGATGTCACAATGCAAGGCCAAATCGGTACCGCCAGCTATAACATGCCCATGAATACCGGCTATAACCGGCTTACTCAGATCAAATATTGAAGTCATCAACCTAGCCGTTTTTTGCAATCTCTGCATATCTGATCGGATATTTCCTCGTCGAGCATCGGTAATTTCTCTATCTTCATCCGATTGAGGAGGAGTGATATCGTATCCTGCACAAAATGCCCGCCCAGCCCCTCTTAGAGTTATGACTCGTATATCCGGGTCCTCATCAGCATTGGTCAGACACTCGATCAATTCAGATTGCAACTGTTGGCTTAGAGCATTGAGTTTCTCAGGCCGATTCAGGATCACTCTTGCTATCCCGCCCGATGCTTCATATTTTATGAATTCGTATGCCATTTATATCTCTCCTTTTCTAAAATTCTTCAGATACGACCCTAATTCCATTTTTCTTTTTTATTGAATAGATTAGGGGCGGCGAAATATTATCACGAAGAAGTATTAAAATTAGCTTTTGTACTAGTTCATCGCTCAAATCGACAAAAATAAGGGCTGTTCTTGAAAAATTTAGCGAAAAGCATCTATCGCTGGCACCCCTCCCCACCCTTCTTCTACGGCTGGATAGTTTTAGGGACTGCCTCAATTGGTGCTTTGATAGCTACATCTGTAGCTCAAACAGTTTTTGGAGGGGTACAGGATTTGATTGCAGGGGAAATTGGATGGGATAGAAGAACTATCGCTTTAGCAGCCACTCTTGGAACATGGGCATCCGGTTTAACAATGCCGTTTATAGGAAGGCTTGTAGATAAATTTGGGCCCAGATGGATGATGTTCTTTGCATCCCTGCTAGTTGGGTTCGGAATTATCTACTTTTCCAGTAGCCAGTCATTATGGCAATTTTTCACTGCGTATATTGTGGTCCGAGCTATAGCCGGTCCGAATCTACAAAATCTTATTCCCCGCACAGTCGCTGTAAATTTCTTTGAGAAAAAGCGGAATTTCGCTATGGGTATCACTGCGCTAAACAGAATAATAGGTGAATCCATCAATATCCAGATAATAACTGGCATTGCCACAGCCTACTCATGGAGGACAGCATACAAAGTAATCGGTTTAGTATCCATCCCACTGTCATTGCCTATTTTATTATTGATGAGGCATAAACCAGAAGATGTCGGACAGCTACCGGATGGTGCCGTAAACACTACTTTAGGCAAAGCGGATCCTCCGATTTCTGAACAAACTTGGACCGTGTCCAGGATAATGTCCTTGCCATCATTCTGGTTCATAATGATAGGTGAATTCGTAGCCGTTACCTCGACTTCAATGACCCTATTTCAAGTAGTCCCTTTCTTAACAGATGGAGGAATTTCCCAAAGCACCGCAGCTGGCGCATTGACTTTAGGAAACGTTCTCGGAGGGCTTTCTGTACCCGTTTGGGGATATTTAACAGATAGATTCACAACAAAAAAAATTGCGATTTGTGTTCTGGTTTTAGCAATCCTACCCTCGATACTTTTTACAGTAATTGACATACCAACCTACGGATTCGCCCTTGTCGTATTTTGGACCACAATTACTAGTCTCATATTTGTGTTAGGCAGCATGATGTTAGGAACAGTATTTAATAGAGCCTCTTTTGGTACTGTTACCGGACTGACAGGCCCAACCAGAACTGCTGCAATGGGTTTGGGACCTTCGGTCGGAGCATTCGCTGTAGCATGGATAGATAGCTATATGCCTATTTTTCTAGCCACGGCAATCGGATATTTCTGTGTGATTTTTCTTTATTACAACGTCAGGACTGAAAACTCTCGGAGATAAAAGTCCTCATCCTAGCTCTAACTTTTTCACCCAACAATGTCCCTTGTCTTTCAAAACCATGAGTAGCACCAGGGTATACGTTTAATGTAGATGGATTTCCGGACGCAAACCACCTTGAATGCATGAACAAAGTGTCGTCTAAAAGTGGATCCAAAGTCCCAACAGTAAAAAGAGCCGGAGCTAATTCATGCAAGTGCGCATACAGGGGCGATACATCAGGGTCTCTCCTATCTTGGTTAGGTAAATAATGATCAAAAAACCAATTCATCGTTGGGGTACTCAAAACCAAATTACGATCCCCCCACAATCTAAGACTTGGGGTTCCAGACATGTCAAACACGCCATACACCAAATTAGCACCTGTAAACCCAGTGAATCCATGTTTATCTCGCATACGGATCATAGTAGAAGCGGACAGGTGTCCCCCAGCTGATTCTCCACCAATGGCAATCTTATCCGTGCCAAATTCTTCCATAGCATTGTCAACAACCCACAGAGCAACTGCTTCACAATCATCTTGGGCTGCTGGGTAAGGATTTTCAGGTGCCAATCTATAATCGACAGAAATAACTGCTGCGTTGCAATCATTCATTATTTCTTCTAAATCCCCATCCCGATGATGTGCTCTTCCAAATACCCAACCGCCACCGTGTATATGCAGATATACCCCATCTATCTGATCATCGGGTATAAAAGCTCTTACGTGAACTGGTCCCTGGTCGCTTTGAATTTCTCGCTCTATGGCTTTTTGCGATAGAATTGGCTTTTCATAGCGCCCAAGTCCTTCTTCTTGATCATTTCTGATTTCTACCGGATCCCTCTCATATACCGGCGGGTATTCAGCTAACTCTTTTTCTAGATTTTGTACAAAATCCCGAACTTCTCTTTGCATATCCACTGTATAAAAAATATTCTCGTCCTGCATCGTGTCCTCGTTATTAGTCGAAACTTACATAACCTTCGGTGATTTCAAATTTCTTGGTTTATTCTTTTGAATCTGCTTTCTGTTATTCCCTTATATGCCCAGTCCCTAGAACAACCCATTTGTACGAGGTTATCTCTTTCAGCCCCATAGGGCCTCTGGCATGCATTTTATTAGTACTTATAGCCACTTCAGCCCCTAATCCAAATTGGCCGCCATCATTAAATCTAGTCGAAGCATTTACCATAACAGCACTTGAATCCACTGCCCTAACAAACCTGTCCGCTGTTGAATAATTTTCTGTAATAATGGCATCCGAATGGCCTGTACCATGATTTTCGATGTGATTAATAGCTTCTTCTACTGAATCTACTATTTTCACTCCTGCTATCAATGACAAATGTTCTGTATCCCAATCTTCATCCTGGGCCGGAACCACCTTGATATCTTCCCTTGGCCCCAAAATAGAAAGAGCTCTGGTATCACATCTCAACTCTACGCCGGCAACAGAAAAAGCTTCCGCTAAACGGGGAAGATAATCCGAGGCCAAAGAAGAATGAACCAAAACAGTATCCAATGCATTACAGACCGATGGCCGCTGAACTTTGGCGTTATTAACAACTTCAACAGCCATAGATAACGAAGCTTCATTATCTACATAGGTATGGCAAACTCCTACACCGCCAGTGATGGATGGCATCTTGGATTCAGTAGCCACTCTGTTCACTAAGTCTTGTCCACCTCTTGGAATCATTAGATCAATATACTGATCTAATTTCAGCATTTCAGAAACCAGTTTCCTGTCGGTACTCTGGACAATCTGAATGGAATCTTTTGGCAAATCAGCTTTTGATATAGCATCTCTAATAACCTTGGCCAAAATCTGGTTTGAATAAAACGCCTCACTCCCTCCTCTAAGAATTACGGCATTCCCAGATTTCAAGCACAGCACCGATATATCGACAGTAACGTTTGGTCTGCTCTCATATATAATGCCAATTACGCCCAAGGGCACACGTTTTCGCCCAACTTGAAGACCATTCTCCATGGTTTTCATTTCAATCATTTCCCCCACCGGATCATCTAAATTAGCAACCTTCAAAGCATCAGATGACATACCATGTATTGATTTCTTCGTAATAATCAATCTGTCCAACATGGCCTTTGATAATCCTTTATTGCGGCCGTTGGATATATCTTTCGAATTCTCTGAAATGATCTCCTGCTCGGAATCAATCAGGGCCGTCGCGATCTTCTGAATAGCTAAATTCCTTCTTCCTCCAGAGGAAGAAGCAAGTCTTCTAGAAACCGTTTTGGCAGCTTTGCCTAAATTTTCGAGACTATCCAAGCCAACACCCCCTCTTTGGAACTTCAATCATTTAACATAACCATATTATCCCTATGTATGACCTCATCCCCATAGTAATGTCCTAGAACCTGTTCAATTCGGTCAGATTTTAAACTTTGTATTTGCAGCAAATCAGAGGACCCATAGTTACTAATGCCAGCTGCAATATTATTTTCATGCTCATCCTTAATATAAACGATATCCCCTCTTTCAAATCGTCCAAAACAACTCAACACTCCAGCTGGTAGGAGACTTGTCTTGCTGGATTTCAATGCCGATACAGCCCCTTTGTCTACTTTTATATTTCCTTTATTAGACACCCCACTGAGCATCCATCTTTTCCTACTTTCCAATTTTGATACCGATGTCTTAAACAGAGTTCCTATTCTCTCTCCATTCGAAAGACGAAAAACAACCGAATCCGTGGTGCCATTTGCAATAACAACATCAACCCCTGACGCCGTAGCCAAACGAGCAGCCTCTATTTTGGTTACCATCCCGCCGCGTCCTCTTAAATCTGACGAAGGGCCAGCATATTCATTTAACTTACCGTCCATTTTTTCTACCACTGATATAAGTTCAGCGTCTGTAAAAATATTTGGGTCTTTAGTGTACATCCCCTCTACACTACCTAATATCACTAGTAAATCAGCATCAATTAAGTTAGCAACTAGAGCAGACAAGGTATCATTATCACCGAAAACTTCCCCTTCTAGTTCCTCTACAGCCACTACGTCATTTTCATTTATTACTGGAACTACACCATTATTCAACAAGGAAAGTAATGTGTTTCTTAAATTCAAATAGCCTAACCTGTCAGTCACATCCCTACGGGAAAGCAAGGCTTGGGCAGTGGGAATCCCATGAGTGGCAAAAGCTTGCTCATATAAATGCATCAGTCTGCCTTGACCAACCGCCGCCAAAACTTGCCTGTCTGGTAAAACTGAACTCTTCGATAAATTCCTCATCACCCCTCTTCCAGCTGCCACAGCTCCCGATGATACAAGAAGCATCTCCCTTCCTGAAGAGGATAATTCCGAAATTTGAGAAACCAAGTTATCGATAAAGGAATCATCCAATTCATCCCTTCCGCCGGTAAGTATATTTGTCCCGGCCTTCACAATAATTCGTCGATATTTGTAGTTTTCTTTAGAACCCATCATTACGTCCAAAATCAGCCAGCCATTTTTAGCACATACCCAAATAGGGTGTCACCAAAGCATTTATCAAGATTTGATGTTAAAAAGCAGGGAAATTACCAACTGGGATTGAGATCATCGGCTTCATTGTTGGTTAACCTCTTTTGATCTTCCCCTTTACTATTCATGATGTAAATATCATAGTCGCCATCCAAATTCGATACGAATGCAATATTTTTCCCGTCGGGAGACCAAACAGGTTGTTTGTCTGTCTTGTCATTTTGAGTCAATCGAACTTGATTGTTTCCACTACTATCCATTACATAAATTTCTGAATTCCCATCCCTTTCTGAGACAAATAATATCTGTCTTCCATCAGGAGACCATGAAATATCAGACTCACTACCTTTTGTGTCTGTTAGTTGATACAACCCCAATTTAGAATCGGCGTCGGATTCACATAATCCATCTTCTACTTCCTTATCAATCACGTATATATCTCGATTCCCAGACCGTTCAGATATAAAGGCTAACTTCTTGTTATCTGGCGACCATTTGGCCCCAACATCATTCCCACAAGTCACTTGCCGTTGATTAACGCCGTCAGGATTTCTATCGTGAATACCTGGATTCTCCGGATTTGAAGATGAAAATACAACAGAATTCCCGTCTGAAGACCAATCTCCAACTTGATCGGATCGTACTTCTGACAGGCGCGGGCTAAGTGATTGAGTCAAGTCGCTTACAAGCACAAATGATTCCTTGCCCGGCTGGGCGGCAGCATACGCCAACCTAGAACTATCAGGGCTCCAACGTGGTGTGGCATAGATACCAAGACCTGTAGTAATACTAATTTTTTCTCCTTCCTTCAGCTTCATTACCTCAATTCCCACATTCGAGTCCTTGGAATCCTTGCTTACCGAAAATGCTATCAATTTTCGGTTTGGTGACAAAACTGGATTTCTTTCCGCGAATGGACTATCTGTTAAATTGATTTGTTCTTCAGCATTTGGATCAGAGTAATAAATATCCCATTGCCCATCCCGGTCCGAGGCAAAATAGATAGCCTCCCCTTCAGAGTCACAAGCATAAAATGCCAATAATAGGAGTGTGGAGAATAAAACCCCGATGGTCTGTCTCGTTATTAGGTTCATACCCAGATTTTACCGATGAAATATTTATAGGGCTACACGTTTCAAACCCACATTCGGCGCAAAACCTCCAAGCCCTTCATATAAAGATAGCAATGACTGTGCTTTAACTATCCTTTAGTTTTTCTCCTGTTACAGTGAAAGATCCACTGTTAGCTTCCAAGGCATCTGATCTTAATGCATTATCTATTAGGCTTTCAGGAGGGGTTAAATCTCTTAGTTCGGGAATCACCTTTTCTCCCATTAATTTTATAGAACGCATTAATTTTTCATGTTCAATACCCCCCCACATCATCCAAAGGCTTATATTAGTTATTCCTGCATCATTCGCTTTCTTGAATTTTTCGATCAGATAGTCAGGATCACCTAAATATGTACGGTCAAGAAATAATTCGTCGGTCATCTCACCTTCGTACGGAACTCCCTGCGTTTTCCCGTCAATTACCTTTTTTTCGGTTAGGGCTTTTTGGGCCCTTGTTTGCCAGCGAATATAAGGCAATTGGTCAAGGGCTTCCTTCATAGTCGGGGCACAATGGGTCATACATTGGAGTGCCATATTCAAATCATCCAAAGATTTACCAGCATCCCGCCTGTATCGGACATAACTAGCATACTGTCGAGAAACTACTTCCATACCCATCATGCTAGAGGTCAACGGCAGAATATCTTGATCGGCTGCTAATTTCAAAGATCCTTCTGAAGATCCAGCGAGCCATATAGGTGGATTAGGTTTTTGAAAGGGCTTTGGGAAAACTGTTATTGGTTCTTTTACCTTTATGTATTCTCCATCATAGGTCCAATCCTTGTGTTCTCGCCAAGCTTTGGTCATGACCTCTAACCCTTCCTGAAACCTAGGCCGGGACTCTTCAAGGTCTATTCCAAATCCGCCCATTTCATAAGGTTGGTACCCTCTACCGACCCCACAAAATATCCGGCCTTCGGTAAGATGATCTAAAACAGCTATTTCTTCAGCAGCCCTAAGTGGCTGCCACTCCGGCACAATGATAGCTGCAGTACCTATTTTGATAGTTTCCGTATTTTCGGCTATCTTTAGCGCCTGTAACAAAGGTGCCGGAGAAAACCCATAATTGGAAAAATGATGTTCAGCTATAAGCACATAGTCGAAACCTAACCTCTCAGATAATTTTATTTGTTCCAATCCTTCTGAAAATATATCTTTAAATTCACGAAGCTCTGGATTAGGCCATTCAAAAAATAAGCCAAATTTCAATTTAATTCACTTCCTTGTTAAATTCTTTACGGTGAACCTCTCACCCACATTAACAGAATATCCTAATACTCCAAGAATATTCTAGGATTTTGAACCCATCTCTAGCTCAAATCTTCAATGCTTCCAATTGGCAATTCATTCCTTGAAATTTTCATTAAGGAGGAGTGCATTATGGTTGGGTTTATCCGCAAGAATAAATACTAAAGCTCCTATCAACATCAAGACAACACCAGCCCACCAGGCAGGATCGTATGATCCCGTGATATCCAAGACATAGCCTGCAGCTGGAGCACCAAAAGATCCTATAAACAAAGTGATAGGCATAACGAATCCTCGAATGCTACCCAGGTTGCCCCTTCCAAAATAATCCGCCCAGATATAATTTTGTGTGAATGAATTAATGCCTATTCCAAGCCCAAAAACAGCCATAGACCAAAACATCAGCCAAAACCCATACGCATAGATTGACATCACACTCGCCACCGCCAACATCAAGAATGCTGAGGCACCTATAAATTTAGGCTGAAGGCGCCTTACTAACATTCCCCCTGCAAAACTACCAAACCCGGCACAAACAGCATCAAAAGCTGTAGCAAGCGAGACTAATGTGGGATCCAGCCCTCTATCCATGAAAGCGGGTATCCTATGCAGGGCCAGTGTCAGTATTCCCAGAGACAGGATAGAAAAAGCTATTGTAAGAAACCACATGCTTTTTGTTTTTATGGCTTCCCTTAAGCTCCACGAAAATTCATCGTCAATGTCCACCACGGCAGACACATTGACAGGATTGTCACCATCAGGAAGCAATCCCATGTCTTCAGGTTGTCTTCTGACAAAAATAACAGAGAGGGGAACAACAATGATGACTCCAACTATCGCTAATATAATCCAAGAGGTGCTCCAAGTGTATTTATCTATGAAAATTTGGGTGAGCGGAACAAAAATTAGGGCCCCTAAGGAAACACCTACTGCTGTAACGGCTAAAGCTTTTCCTCTGTTTCGAACAAACCACTTGGATGGCGGCACAGATGTAGTAAGAGCACCGGGCCCACTCATACCGACCAACCCCATTATTGAAAACAAAACCATGAGTTGCCATGCTTCTCGTGTATAGGCGAGGCCAACCATGCACAATCCAGTAATTATGGTTGAACCTGCAAGAATCCATCTGGCACCATGCCTATCGAGCAATCTGCCTATAATAGGGCTCGTTGCGGCACTTGAAATGCTCCTAAAGGTTGAAGACCAGCCGAAAGAAGCCCGTCCAATACCTAACTGCTCCCCCATTGGTTTGATATATAACCCGAAATTTAATGAGCCCATGCCCATACTAACTGCACTAGCAATTGCCATAACACCCACCACGATCCAACCATAAAAAATCGTGCGCTGTCCTAGTAATTTGATCTGGATATCTCCTGATGGTCTAAGGTCGCTGCTTAAAATAGCATGGCCATTATACTCATATAAATCGTTAATGTTGACCTTGTTTTGCTAACAAACCAATCTATTGCTATTGTACTCTTTAAAGATATAGACCTGGATCAGATAACCGAAAGCAAAAGGCAATTATTAATGACCGATTTAAAAACTCTTGATCAACTGTACACCCATATAATGAAAACCATCGTATCGACTGGGGTGGCTCCTCATTACACAGAAATAGCCACATCACTCGGGGTAGAGGTAGAGCAGGCGAGAACATCTCTAAATGATCTTATGGGTCCAGGGAAGATGGCAGGCTACTGGCTAGTCCCCGGCACAGATACTATTGGCAGTTTTGCACCGTTTAACAACATACCAACTCATTACAAAATTACCGTAGATGGTGAAAGCAAATGGTGGGGACAATGAGCTTTTGAATCTCTAGCAGTTTGCTGGTTATTCCCTGGTAAAACAATCCAAATTGATAGTGTTTGCCTAGATTGTAATGATCCAATAAGTGTGACAGTTAAGGATGGCGAGATTCTTAGTTCAATACCTGCTAAAGGAATTGTGGGTGTTTCCATTTACGGATTCGGATTTTTGGGAGGCGGAGACATCGCCGGCAGAAATTGAGCAAACATGAATTTCTTCCGGTCGGAAGAACATTTAGATAAGTGGATTCACTACGATCCAAATTCCAATGAACAAGCGATCCAAACCTTGAAAGAGTTTATGGATAGATTCAGCAATCCCAGATTTAAAGAGAGGGGACGGTCAGACTACATATCATGGAAAGAAAGTTTATAAATTAAGAAGGAGCGGCTGCAACAGGCACTCTAGAGTATCTGTATGAGTATTTCTTCTCGTTGACACTAAAAGCCATTATGCTTGCAAACAGTAATGTTGCTCCAGCAATCGCAAAAGGAATCTCATAGGATCCAGTCCATGCCTGAAGTTCCCCGGCAACAAGTACCGATAGGGCGCCTCCTATCTGATGAACCATATTAGACATGCCATTCAATGTCCCTAAATTTCTTACCCCGTATATATCTGCTACGAGGGAAGAAGTTACTGAAGCCGTGGCTATCCACGACATTCCAGCTATTAAGGCAAACGCCCACATTCCAGTGGTTCCACCAATTGTTAACAAGGCTAAATAAGCAATTCCACGCAATGCATATGTAAAACCTAACACTCTATGCTGACTGAATTTTTGCGATAATACTCCTGCAGAAATTACCCCCACAGAATTTAGCCCCATCATTATCCCAAAAATCGTGGCAGCGGTTATTTTGGGAACTCCTTGATCTTCAGCAAATGGAACAAAGTGAACGGAAATGATATTAGTGGTAATACCACAAACAAGATAAGCCGCAGATAACTGCCAGAAAGGGGAAGTGGATAAAGCCTGCTTCCAACGACTGGTAAATAATGGTCCTTCCATTTTCACCTGCACTTCTTCTTTATCTTGAACCCCGGTTTCATCCCTTTCACTATCTGGAATCTGGCCCAGTGGATCATCTTTTAGGAAAAGAGCCGCCAGAGGAGCTCCTATAAACAAAACCATTCCACCTATGAATAAAAAAGCAGTCCTCCAATCAAAAGCTTCTATCAGGAACGCACAAAATGGTGCAAACAGCAAAGGGCCGATAGAGCCTCCGGCAGCAGACAGGCTCATAGCTAAGCCTCTCCGTCTGTAGAACCATTTTGCCAATAACGAGTGAATAGTTACAAAAGAAGCACCACTAGTTGCAACACTTCCAAGTATCCCGTATATCAAAATTAATCCGAAAATGGAGTTAACCCGACTTAGCAAAAAAACAGATATCCCGACCATTATTAGAGCAGCCGTTATCACCCGCCGCCCACCATATCTATCATAAAGATAGCCCATCAATATAAAGGACAAAGCCCCAACAAATATTCCCAAAGAAAGTACCCTGGTAATATCGTTTCGGGCCCACTGCATATCCGTCTCCATTGGGGTTATAAAAACACCCATACTAGACCGAACACCAGATGAACACATCACAATAAAGAAACATACGGCGAGAACCAGCCAACCATAATAAAGTTTCGGTGTCTCGTTTCTCAACTTATTCAATATACTTCAACCTATCTGTTCTGTGTAATAAACTTGCTGAGGTCAGCTATTTGGATAAAATAAGGCTGTCCTAAATATTTTTTATTCCCTTTGGAATTAGTCTCTACTAAAAAATTTACTACCCACAGTCTCATGATTGACCTATACATAAGGAATTCAATTTCATGAATATAAATAGTACCGTAAGAAATTGGGAAAAAGATACCACCCCGTATCCAGAACCATTTGTGGAGGTAATAGACGAAAGTTTCAAACGCTATGTTCTCGGAAATGCTGGAATGGAGCGCCTTTATACAGGCTCTAGATGGACCGAAGGACCAGCGTGGTTTGGTGATGGAAGATATCTTCTGTTTAGCGATATACCAAATAATAGAATCCTTAGATGGACGGAAGAAACCGAAATCGTTAGTGAATATCGTAATCCATCCAATAATGCTAACGGCAACGCAAGAGATAACTTGGGTAGGCTCATCACCTGCGAGCATTTAACTAGAAGGGTCACTAGAACAGAATTTGACGGGTCAATCACCATAATTGCGGACTCCTTCAAAAATTCAAAACTAAATGCCCCTAATGATGTTGCGATTCATAAAGATGGTGCAATTTGGTTTACGGACCCCGGATATGGAATTTTAAATAATTATGAAGGAGACCGATCTGAACCTGAATTACCCACCGCAGTGTATAGAATTGACCCTTCATCCGGAGCAGTAGCAGTAAAAGCAACAGGTCTTGTTCGTCCCAACGGGCTTTGTTTCTCACCAGACTTCACGGACCTTTATGTATCGGATTCTGGCTCAAATAACCCTAATGCTATTTATGTTTATCAAGTATCAAACAATGGCGACAGCTTAGCGGAAGGAAAAATTTTTACAGAGACAGGTGAGGATTCCACAGACGGTATGCGCTGTGATACTGACGGAAATCTGTGGGCATCTGCTCAGCGAGGAACTAATTCTATAACTATATATAACGATTCATCCGTCTTGATTGGTAGGATATATTTACCGGAAGTACCGTCCAATCTTACATTTGGGGGACACAAACGCAATCGTTTATTTATTACAGCAAGTCGCTCAATTTACAGCATATACACCGATGCAACAGGTGCTTCGCTTAGTTAAAATTCGTTCATCGGAATTTAATACCTATTTGATGTAATACCAACATATTAGCTACTTAAACTTGATTCCCTCTAGAAATGGCCTCGCCATACCTTTGGGCACATTTTTGCAGCACCACATCAATGTCTTCCTTAATTAGATATCTTTCCTCAACCAATTTCTCTGCGGCTTTAGAAACCATTTTCAAATAATTTTCTTTTGACGAATACCTGTCATTATTTGAATTTCTTAAATCATCATGGGGCCTAAAAGATTTCCCAGTGGCTGGAAAATAATTTGTGAATCCGACCATAGAAATAATCTGATCAGGGGCTCCTGTTGATGGGTCGCGAGGATTCCAGCCCGTATGGGTGCCAACTGGAACCGATATATCAGGCATTCGAATACCAGCCACTTCATTTCCGTCGTTATCCACTGATGAAACAAATCTAGGATATTCTCTGCCTTCCTTTATTGGATATGTGGCTATGCCAATATCTTCTCGTAAACCCATATCCATTTCCCTAAGACGCCACATTTGAGAATGATCTGGGATCTTTAATCCAAGCGTTCCCGTGAATACTTCTAGAACATCAGGAATGGTACTAGCAGTGCCATCAGCAAGCCTTGGGACCTTACTTTCTGGTGGTTCAAGACCCTCTTCAACCCAAGATACTAAGTTGCAAAGTGCTGATCTAAGAAGGGGTCGGAAGTCAACTACATTGAACCCATAAAGTCCGAGCGATCCATCCGGACCAGGATCTTTCATTTGGGGGAGTTCCCTTGGTACATGTTGAGTTCCTGAGAATAGGTAACTTCTAGTATTTTGAGGGAAATCAAGATCCTGGCGACCTCTCAGATCAATATGAGATAACGAGGCATCACCCCTCCAATATTCCGCCGAGGTATTGGTATAAATAACCTTTGGCAGTCCACCAAGAGTTTTCTGTCTATCTTGAAGTCCTTCCAATTTCCTGCCATACGGATCCTCTGTAGGTTCATCTGCAAAAGGATACATGTGGCCGAATCCAGGAGAAGATTGTTGTGAAGGTTGTGCAAATCTGTGATTGAAATCCCCGCGTCTACCACCAGCCACATGAGGCAGAAGTCCATCATATACCTGGCGTCCCTTTTCATCTAAATTCATACCTGAATATAAATAATGTCTCAAAAGTCTTCCCGTTTGAGATATTCCATAGGCATAAGCATATGTAGGTCGACTTTTTAATGGGGAGTTCACACCACCATATTTGATCCAGGAACCAATATCTCGAATAGACATTAAGGTGGATCCTGAAACGACTGCCTTTGATGCCTCATATACAACGCTATAAATTCTACCTGGGCAAAATCCAGATTCCATATATACATACTCGGCATCGGGAACAACAGTTCCATTTTGTTCTTTAGAAAAAGACCATTCGCTTCTAGGTATTTCTTCCTGCGGCCCATCCTCCCAATCTTTAACATACATTGTGTCTTTAGCATTATTGGTCGAACTAGCGGGATAGGGTTTATGGGCCCGGTTAGCAAGTAAGGAATTTTTGATTCTTTCATTCGGCCGAATTTCCACTAAGTTGGTACCTTCAACAGGTTTTCCATCAAGTTCAACAAGTGGTGGGTCCATTCCGAGTAGAGACCCACTGCGATACACATCATACTGCCAGCCAATCGATACCACAGTGTAACCACGCTGAAAAAGAAACCCGTCTCCAGGCTCGATGGTGGACGAGGGAGTCAAGTTAGGAGATGCCATATTAAAATCAGATATCGCTCTTTTCCTTCCCCTATTAACAACATCCACAAGAAGACGAGAAGATTCCCTGGTCGATGGTGTCAATAAAACAAAATCAGAGCTGAAATTTACTAACCCAGCACTATCCACCGGAGAATGATGCAAATCAATGATTCCGGAATTGGCAGCATTATCTGGATCAACCCCAAACTCCACAACTCCATCTATCCTTTCATAAGGTCCAAATTTACCCCAAGAAGTCCCTGAATCAAATTCGACACGACTTTTTATATCTACTGCTGTAACTGCCAAAACCACTTCTCCTGCTCGTATTGTTCAAAATTCTAGGCTTAATTAGATATTCGTGGAAAATTTGAACCTAGGAGTTAGTGGGCTCTACGACTCGGACCTCGGTTTTGGCAATATGGACTTTCGGTTGGTCTCCCAACGCAATACGCTCGGGTGATGAATAATACTCATCCTCTTTAGCTTGAATCACCTCCACATTATCGAAGCTTCTCACCCATATGAACTCTGTCCGATCAGCGTTAACCCAACTAGACTCGATCGGTATACCATACTTCTCATGGTTAGGCTTAAGATGTTTATGGAACAGGTTGAGCCAAGAGTCCATCATGCCTCGGTTAATAGTGTAAATGCGTAGCTGTGAAACCATAGTCATTTTCTCCCTTTCTGTCATTTTCTGTTACAACCCAAATTGCAAATGAGCTTCCAGCGGCATTATATCCAAATCTGAGGTCAAAAATCGCAACCAAATATGGGGGGAAAGATTTATCGTTTAAGACCAAAACACATCTTGACGTGACGGATTGGCACCCAAATTAGGTCTCCAAGGATACGCATTATCGCTCCAGGGATTTGCCTTCAACCAATCTTCATTCATTGCTACACCTAAACCTATGCCTGTTGGCACACCAAAGTAGCCATTTTTTTGGATTGGGAAATTGCCAGTCGTTGCATCCTGAAACCAAGGATGAATACCACCCTCTTGAATCAAGAAATTTGGAGTGCATGCATCCAAATGAAGTGCAGCAATTGTACAAAAAGGGCCGTACGGATTATGTGGTTGAAAGCCTACGTAATAAGCCTCCGCCATGGCCGCAATTTTTTTGAGCTCAAGAATACCCCCTGCCTGAACAACATCTGGTTGTATCAGGTCTACGGCATGCAGAGGCAATAAATCTGCAAAATCAAATTTGGTCAGAAGCCTTTCCCCAGTGGCAATCGGGATATTCACATTATCAGCGACCTTCTTGAGGGCTTCCAAATTTTGAGGTGGCACGGGTTCTTCATAAAAAAAAGGTCTAAATTCTTCCAACCTATTGGCTACCCTGATGGCATCAGAGGGCGCCAACCTTCCGTGTACTTCAACAAAAAGTTCTACTTCATCCCCAACAGCTTCCCTCACTGATCGCATTTTTGATACTGCTAAATCCTCTGATTTCTTATCAATAAATATGCCCCGATGCTCAAAGGGATCGCCCTTCAAGGCTGTAAGACCCTGTTCCACGTGGAACATCGCATTCTCCACTGCTGCTTCAGGGGTTAAGCCATCCCATCTGCCATAGGTCCAAATTCTATCTCTTATTTTTCCACCTAAGAGTTCATAAACGGGTACGCCTAGTGCCTGGCCTTTTATATCCCACAATGCAATTTCAATTCCACTGATTGCCGACATCTGAACAATACCGCCACGGACATGAAAATGATGATAGAGAGTCTGCCAGTGTTTCTCGATCTCCATAGGATTCTGACCATTAATAACTTCACCAAATTCATCAACCATCGTAGCCACGCTTAAAGGTCCGCAAGTGGCTTCCCCCCACCCTGTCAAACCTTCATCTGTTTCTATTTTTACGAAAACATAATTCCTAGAAACAGAAACACCTGCTCTAGTGGTGGTGTGTGAAGCAGGTACAGCCTTTACTGATGTGATTTTCATGGTAATACTCCTGTTTTACCTAATTTTCGGATAAATATGGATAAAAAAAAGGGGGAGACATATTAGTCTCCCCCTTTTTCGGTACCAAATAAAACTTACTCGTTGTTCATTACAACTTTAATAATATCGTCTTGGTATTGTTCATACTGGTCGTAAGCATCATTGACGTCTGAGAAATTTGTCTCATGCGTTTTCATCTCCCCTGGATTCCACCAACCTCGATCCTTTAATTCAATCATCCTCTCTATATGTCCTATAGCATCGCCACTTCCTGCTCCCGAGGTCGGAATAATAGTTGGGGCATTCCGTAATAAGTATTGAGTATCTATTTCAGTGGTTTTTCCTCGTGGGCCTTCCTGAATCCCAAAAATTATCACCTTTCCATGTTTAGTCGCACCTCTAATGGCTGCATTCAAGCCGTCAGGATAACCAGAGGCTTCAACAGATATATCAGCAAGTTTGCCATCTGTGATTTCAGCAAGCGCTTCATCCACATTGTCCCTATCAGGGTTTATGGTGTGAGTGGCACCAAACTTTTTACCCCACTCTAATCGGTAATCCAGTGGGTCTACAGCAATAACTCTCCTTGCACCAGCTCTCGCAACGATAGCCGTGAAGGATAGACCAATACTACCTTGACCCATAACAACAACATCTTTACCCAATATAGTTCCCATTTGCTGGCACGAATATAAAACCGTCCCTGACGGTTGGCAAAGAATCCATTCACCTAAATCACCATGATCAGGTACAAGTGCCATCCTGCTTTCATCGCCCGGGTAGTATTCAACAAGGCCGCCTGGCCCGTCTTGGCTAGGTAAGACTATTACCCTCTGACCCACTTTAAATTTATCGGACTTGCTTTCAACTATAGTGCCTGCACATTCATGGCACGCACCTCCATGCCTCATAGGATATTCTTCTTCTGGCATCACTGGACCATAAGCGTGTCTAATGTCACTTCCACAAACCGACCACCTTTCCAATTTTATTAAACATTGTCCCTCTTTTATGGTTGGAGTCTCTATATCCTCTATTTCAATTTTCTTAGGACTTGTTATTCTTGCAGCAAACATTAACCTTCTCCAGTTTTCCAAATATTTCTGATCATAATTTTTTTTGGCTTAGAATAGAGCACATTCTAGTGATATCAAGCACATTTACGCAACAAGGAAAAATATCTACTTTACCTCACGTATTAAACTACGCCGTAAATTCATAAAATAATTGGATCATGGAGGGTTAGCCGACCCATGCTTAAAATATCTCCTGCAGCCATAGATCACTTATCTGTCACTGTATTGATGGATAATCACATTAGCAGCCTCCTAAGCGATACAGGGCCCGTCAAGAGACCTTCAACCGAGGTAGAAGTTGCTGCACCTTTAACGGTAGACGGTTTTGTTAAATCACAGCTTAGAGCTGAGCATGGTTTTTCGGCCTGGGTGACAATTCAAAATAACAGTAATCAGCATTCCGTACTATTTGATGCCGGAGTATCGCCAATGGGCGTCTCAGAAAATATGAGAATATTGGGCATATCGCCTAAGGATGCAGAGGCCATCGTCTTTAGTCATGGTCATTTTGATCACACAATGGGAATTGATGGGATTTTAAATGATTTAGGTTCACAAAACACACCGATAATAATCCATCCCGAATTTTGGAATAAAAGAAGGATCCGGCTTCCCGGTAAAACCCCTCGTATTTTACCAACCGCCAGCAAATTTGCTCTACAAGAAGGTGGCCTCGAAGTGATAGAAGAATCACGTCTTCCATCCTTTTTATTAAACAATTCATTACTCATAACAGGAGAAGTAGATCGAGTCACCAGCTATGAAAAAGGTTTGGCGGGACAAGAAGTATTTACTGAGGGCTCATGGTATCCAGATCCTCTTACGTTAGATGATCAAGCTCTGATAGCTAAAATAAGGGGTAAGGGACTAATAATAATGACGGGGTGTGGCCATTCTGGAATAGTTAATATTTGCAATTATGCGAAAAAATTAACAGCAGAAGACAAAATCCATGCAATCATCGGAGGTTTTCATCTACCAGATGGACTAGATACAGCCACTATACAAAATACTATCTCCGATTTAAAGTCATTAGATCCTGACTGGTTGGTGCCTGCCCACTGCACAGGTCAGAAAGCAATTTTATCCCTTGTGAAGGAACTACCGAATTCAATAATACAGAACAGTGTTGGCAGCCAATATGTATTCAGTAGCTTTTAATACTACGATTCAGGCTTAAACATCTCAGTCACACTCCCTGGACGTGTTAATGAAATATGAGAGAAGTCATGTCCATCCGCGGCACCATGCCAATGCTTTTCACCAGCCGGTATAAAAGCAGTGTCTCCGGCTCCCATTTGAACCTCTTCTGATTCATTAGCTACTATCCCCTGCCCCTTCGTCGCAAACAATATTTGATCACTAGTGTGTGTGTGAAAATAATTTTTTGCGCCTGCATAGAAAGAAACAAGCCCAAAGTTATAATCCTCAGGTTCCGTACGACCGACAAGGGGCTGTCTCGTCACTCTCCCACCATAAAAAAGAGGAGCGTCTCCTGCTTCTTGAGGATCAACGTCTTCCTGTCGTGTTACGTACATACTAATTTCTCCTTAAATTCAATTTTTACTAACAATATCCCTCTCAGTCACCAGTTATGAGGTCGAATCCAGCGTAGGGTTTAAGAACGTCGGGTATTTTTACCGTTCCATCAGGCAGTTGATAATTTTCAAGAATAGCAATCATGACCCGAGGTACAGCGAGCCCTGAGCCATTCAAAGTGTGCAGCAATCTTGGACGAGAATTTTCTGAGGCTTTGTAACGAATAGCCGCTCTCCTAGACTGGAAGTCGGTACAATTAGAACAGGAGGACACCTCCAGCCATTCCTGAGTACCTGGACTCCACATCTCTACATCGTAGCTTTTAGCTGCCGCGAAGCCGAGATCCCCTGTGCATAACTCTAGAATCCTATGCGAAATACCTAATTCAACGCATACTGCTTCAGCATCATTTAACAATAATTCAAGCTCCTCATAGGATTTATCTGGTTCCACAAATTTATACATTTCAACCTTGTCAAATTGATGCACTCTCTTTATTCCGCGTGTATCTCTACCAGCAGAAAATTTCTCTCTTCGCCAACAAGGCGTGTGCGAGACAAATTTCAAAGGTAAGGTTTCGGCATCCAAAATTTCATCTCTAAACATACCAGTTACAGGAGCTTCAGCAGTTGGTACCATGAACAGATCATCTTCGGCGTCGTGGTACATGTTTTCCTCGAAGTGAGGCAAATGGCTAGAAGCTGTGACCGTGTCCCTATTTACCATATAAGGCAAGTACAGCTCACTATATCCATGCTTCTCAGTGTGTAAGTCCAACATCCAAGAGATAAGAGCCCTCTGGAGGCGGGCCCCCTGACCTTTAAGTAAATAGAATCGGGTTTTGGCTAATTTAACTCCCCTTTGAAAATCAATTATCCCCAGATTCTCACCTATCTCCCAGTGTGGCTTAGGATTAAAATCAAATTTAGGAATACTGCCGACGGTTCGAATAACAATGTTACTATTCTCATCAGGGCCATCTGGCGAGGATTCGCTAGGAAGATTGGGCACATCAAGCATTACTTGGTTCAGTCTCCCGCTTATCGTCCTTTCCTCTTCCTCTAAATCTTTGATCTGAGATCCCACATTCCTCATTTCTTCTATTAATTCGGCAGGTTTATCTTTAGACTGCCCTAAATCTTTCGAGACAGCATTACGCCTAGATCTTAAGGAATCAATCTCAGTTATAGCAGCTCTGCGCCTTTGATCTAAGTCACTTATCTCAGTGAGTGGAAGCTCTTTTCCTCGCCTTTTGAAAGACTGGATAACAAATTCAGGTTTTTCTCTAATCAGCTCTATATCAATCAAATAATAAAACTCCTTCCGGAACTGCCTAAAATTCTATTTGATTCGATCGAATTCATCCATGTTTTGATAATTTATGCTATCTTCTCGAAGGACCCTACCTTATAAGGCAGGTAAACTTACCTTGAGTAGGTGGCTATATAATTGCTTTGGAAGATTCATTATATAGTGGTACACCACGATTTTCTTAACCTGAATTCTGGATTAAATTAAGTACTTGTGAGCAGATGTTGCCATTAGATTATTCTCTACTAGAAAGCGGAAATGAGATATCGAACCAAACATATACTCTAGGACAAAAAGAAGTTGCTCTATATCTGGAAGCGGTACAAGATAAATCGAGCCGTGAATTTGATAAATCAGGTATAGAACTATCACCGCCTATGGCGGTTGCAGCTTTAAGCCTCAGGGGAGTCGTTGTTGACTTACAGATACCTGGTGGAACTCTACATGTTGGTCAAGAAATGGAGTTCCTGAATTCCGTAAAAGTTGGTGAGACACTAAGATGTGTTGCTTCCCTTGCTTCCAATAACGTGCGTGGGGAATGGAGATTCATGGTAGTAAGCTTAATTGTTTTAAATTCTTCCGGACTTTCAGTGATGAAAGGCAAAAGTACAATTATGCTTCCTGCATAAAACAACATAGGATGGAAAACTTGAAACTAGGGGCAGACCTAATACCTATCAAAAAAATGATAACAATGGACCAGATTCGTATGTATGCGGATGCATCTGGTGACTATAATCCTATTCATATCAATGAAGCTTTTGGCAAAAATTCCCAATTTGGTCGTAATATTGGTCACGGTATGATGGCTGCAGCTACGATTTCGGAAATAATGGCTGAAAGCTTCGGCACAGCCTGGTATAACACAGGCAAAATGAAAATGAGATTCAGATCACCCGTGTATCCGGGTGATGAAATCCAAACTTCCGGTCAGATTAAAAAATTAGAAGACACAACCAACAGTAGTCACATAACGTGCACAGTAATAATAACCAGACAAGATGGGGAGGTCATCATATCAGGTGAAGCTTCAGTGAAAGTAGATAAACCAGCATCGGCTGGTGACTAGGAGACTAAATTTGCCAGAAACACAAGATCGATTATTGAAGGTCGCAATAGATGCGATGGGCGGAGACAACGCTCCATCCCTCCCGGTAGCAGGGGCGGTCCAAGCCGCCAAAAGTGGTTTAGCAGAAGTGTTTATTGTTGGTGATAGTGATCTGGTTCAAAATGAACTAGCAAAACACGAAACTGTTGGCCTACCAGTACATTTTGTACCTTCAAATGGAAAGATAGAAGATCATGAACCGCCGGCCTTAGCCTTACGGCAAAAACCCACCGCGTCGATCTTAGTAGCTACTAATTTGGTGAAGAATAAAACCGCCGATGCCGTCATATCTATGGGGTCCACAGGGGGAACAATGGCCGCCGCTGTTGTTTTGCTGGGAACAATAAAGGGTATCGAAAGGCCTGCCATAGGCGGCCCTATAGTAGGATCTGCCCCAAACCAAACTATTCTTGATCTGGGTTCCAACCTTGATTGCAAACCATCTCAGTTACTGGGATTCGGGGTGCTAGGATCTGTGTTTAGCAAATTACTTATTGGAGTTAAAGACCCTAAACTAGGGTTACTGAGTGTGGGGAGCGAAGAAGGAAAAGGAAATGTTCAATCCAAAGAAGCCAGCATGCTATTCAAAAAAAGTGGCTTGAATTTCATCGGTAACATTGAGGGAAATGATTTGGTCACAGGGAAAGCAGATGTCGTGGTCTGTGACGGATTCATCGGAAATGTCGTTCTGAAATTGGTAGAAGGACTTGGAAGGGGATTAGCAACACAGTTAAGTGAGGTCTTGAAGGGAAAAATACCCGATGATCATCTCGATTCTCTCATGGCAGATCTATATAAAAAGAACAACGTAGTTGATGCACGAGGTGGTGGCCCAGTTTTCGGAGTCAATGGCGTGAGTATAATCGGACACGGTAACGCTTCGGCTGCAGCCATAGAAAGAGCTGTGGGGCTGGCAAAAATGTGTGTGAACACAAATCTAATTGAAGAAATGAATAAAGAAGTATCCTTGGTTATGTCCACTGTGGATGATTAAATAAATTGGTTACTGGCATAAGTTTATAGGAGTAAAAGTGTCTGAACTCAAAGGAAAAACAGCCCTAGTTACAGGGGCAGCCAAAGGGATCGGCAGGGCCGCCGCAATAAGGTTGGCTGAAATGGGGGCTAACGTTGTAGTGAATTATAATTCTTCCCAAAAAGAAGCCGATGACACTGCTAACCATTTGGAGGATTTCGGGGTGGAATCCATTTCGTATCAAGCGGATGTCGGAAATTTGAGTGAAGTAACTAAAATGGTAGAAGATGTAACTGAACAGTTTGGCCAGATCGACATATTAATAAATAACGCTGGCATTATCGACGATGGGTTGCTATTAAGAATGTCAGATGAGGCATGGTCTAGAGTAATAAATACCAATCTCAACGGTACGTTTTACTGCAGCAGGGCCGTCCTTAGAACGATGGTGAGGTCCCGGTGGGGGAGAATCATTAATATTGGTTCGGTAGTCGGTCTACGAGGAAACATTGGTCAAACCAACTACACTGCTTCAAAAGCCGCAATTAACGGTTTTACATTCGCCCTCGCAAAGGAAGTAGCTACGAGAAATATAACCGTTAACACGGTAACCCCAGGGTACATCCATACTGATACTGTCGATGTCCTATCAGACAAACAAAAAGACACCATTATGACTTGGATACCAATGGCTCATTTTGGGGAGGTAGATGATATCGCTCATATGATTGCATACCTAGCAAGTGAAAAGGCAAAATACATAACGGGTCAAATAATAAGCGTTGACGGGGGTATGGCTATCTAACGAACAGAGCCTAGAATAATTTAATGGCTGATACTAAAAACAAGGTAGCCCTGATAACAGGCGGTTCGAGAGGTATAGGTAAAGCTATTGCCATGGAATTTGGCAACTTGGGGTACCACATTGCATTTAATTATTTCAGAAACCACGACGCTGCCGAACAAACTCAACTCGAAATAGAAAACCTGGGAGTAAGATGCCTTAAATTGCGAGCCCACCTTGCTGAACCTGATCAAATTGCAAACATGTTTCAATCAGTTGAGCAAGAATTCAGTTCTATTGATGTCTTAGTAAATAATGCAGCCTCTGGTGTTCAGAGAAATGCAGACGAATTAACGACAAAACACTGGGACTGGACAATGAATATAAATGCTCGGGCCCCGTGGCTGTGTTCGGTAGAGGCCACCAAAATAATGCCAAATGGCGGTTCTATAGTAAACATCACTTCTGAAGGCTCCCGAAAGGTTCTTCCATATTACCTCTCTGTGGGGACCTCAAAAGCAGCTCTAGAATCTCTAACCAGATACCTAGCTGTAGAATTGGCTCCAAAAGGTATTAATGTCAATGCGGTATCAGGAGGATATGTGGAAACTGGTGCCTTTGAGTCATTCCCAAATAAGCAAGATATGGTGACATCGGCGAAAAACACCCTTGCAGGAAGGGTAATAACAGGTAAAGACATTGCCAAAGTCACCGCTTTTTTATGTAGTGAGGACGCTTTGATGGTAAGAGGTCAGATCATAATAGTTGATGGTGGTGTTACCTTACTAGCACCTCTATCAAGCACCGATTCATAACTATTTTGCCAATATTTCGGTAACCATAACCTTTTGATTGCCGCATACTAACTCTCTACTCAGTTCCGCATGAGAGTTACGAATGAATCCTAATCCAGCGCCATTCATTGCCGAGGTTATGACTCCCACCAAATGACCATCGTAGGTGATGTCTTTTTCAGCTAGAATACCTTCCCAAGACAATCTAACTAACTTACGTTGAACTTTGTCATAAGTGTTTAATCTAGCTACCACTTCCTGCCCTATATAACACCCTTTGTTAAAGTTAATATGGGATATTAGGCCTGCCTCCAGCGGATTAAAATCTTCTGTTAATTCGTACCCAAACGCTGGAATTCCAAGCTCCAATCTCAGTTGTGTGAATTCCTCTAGAGTAAGACTCTTGCACTCGGCAGAAAATACCTGGTTTAATTTATTTTTTGAACCCGCTGTACCTATAATGTCAACACATGGAAAAGAAGACATCTCTTCTTTTATAGCAATAAAAGATTCTCCTTCAAATTCCCAAATGAAAGAATTGCGGATGGATAGATCAGTCATTCTTGGAAATAGATCCTCCCAGCTATCACCGATCAACCTAAAGTGACAGGTTTCTGTTGAAACATCTTTGACTGTAACGTCTTCCATAATTGTGTAAAATTCTATCCAATCGATGACTTTGTTTTTAGATTCACCAGCCGTCATCAATAGAACTTTGTCAGGTAACCGGTTCACACTGAGAAGATCAATTATTCGCCCTTTATTGGTGGTAAGGACAGAGTGCATTCCCATAAATGGGTCAGTGAGATCATCAAGTTTATTGGTGGACAATCTATCTAGGAGATCTAGTGAATCCTCCCCGTATATATCTATCCGGCTGAAATAATCACTTAGATCTACAAACACTGGTTTTTCAATCAAATAAAGTGTTACCTAAACACTAAACGAAGTGCCACAACCACAGGTTGTTTTTGCATTGGGGTTATTGAATACAAACCCCTTTCCGTTAAGTCCCCCAGAATATTCGAGTATCGTACCCGCTAAAAAGACATACGACTTCTTATCAACAAAAAGCCGAACACCATTCTCATCGATCACTTTATCGGTTTCTCTTGGGCCATCACTCACTATTTCCAACATATAGGTGAGTCCTGAGCAACCGCCACCTTTTACCCCCACGCGCAAATCAGCATCTGGGTTTCCCTCAGCAGCAGAAAATTCTTTAACGTGGTAAGCAGCCTCCTCACTTATCGTAATAGAAAGTGGAGCTGGACCCTGAGTCGTTGTCATTTAGACCTCCCATCATCTACATGTATCATAGTCTAATTTCCACTGTACTCAATGGTGCGTAACCATTCCAAAACGCTTTTAGATAATTGATTCTATAAATATAGTGGTAGTCAGTCAATATGGAAGAAGCCGCCTTCTACGTCATATCGATATGTCTTAGGCACAACGAACCACCAGACATTCAACTATTCTATATTTGTGAAGATTGCTTTAACAGTACCTGAAATACTGATTAAATCCTATACTTTAAGCAGCTTGTCCTGTTTTATTTTTAGGGCCATCAGATACCGTAAAGGCATCTGATTTATTTTCAAGTTCAAGATCTTGCATTAAGCCACACTGGATACACTCCTTAAAATCCCCGAAGGTATCTCGGCGGGTGTGCATATCACCACGGCATTTTGGGCACGCTCTATAATCTACCATTTTTCAATTCCCCACATTCTCAATTTCCAAAACATTTTGTTTAAATTTCATGAAACCTATCAACGGAACTTCTTCCATTTTTTTAATCGTCACTCTTTCTGTTACTCAATAATTTTTCGACTCACTTATTCAGATAAAGTGCAGTTAGTTCGTCTCGCGCGTTACCAAGCATAAGAAGCCAAAGCGGAATTATATTGATATCACTGAATATTGCAAGAGTGGATAATTATATGTTTAGTATCGCATTTTATGATATTGTTACCTAGTCAGATTCCTTTTAGAGAGGTTAAATGAAGGAAATTCTTATTTATGCAAAAGGAAACTTTTCTCAATCTCGGTGTCCAAGAATATTCTTCCATACTTGTATTTTCGCCTCCTGAGCACCACGTCCAAGAAATAGCTCAGATGGATCTCCCTGAAGGCTCCTCAGTTTCATACGTCGGCGACGGTATGTTCGATGTGATTTTAATATTCACCCGCAACCAAAGGGATCTATCAGAATTAGCAGCGGCTGGAGTGGCTGTTCTTAAAAAAACGGGATTTTTATGGTTTGCCTACCCGTCACCAAAATCCCGCTTAGCAACAGATATTTCTCCCTCTGAAGGATGGGATATTCTTCTTGATGCAGGCTGGTCCCAAAAGGATTCCTTTGACCTTGATGATAATTGGATCGCTACAAAATTTGGTGAAGATATTTAATAGTAGGCAATTGATAGAAGACCTGAAACATAAACTATGATGTGGAGGAAGCTTTGATATATGACATGAGAATATATGATCTGAAGCCTGGATCAGTCCCAGAATACATGAGCGCGGTAGAAGAAGTGGCATTAAGAATTCGGCAAGATTATGGTATTAAACTAGCCGGTTGGTATTACAGCGACATAGGGCCCCTCAACAGGATCGTACACATTTGGGGGTATCAAAACTACACCCATTTTGAGGAATCCCGAATAAAGGTGCGTTCTGATCCAAGGTGGGACCGAGATTATCTACCACGAGTCAAAAATTTAATTCTCGCTCAACAAGATATGATTATGAATGGAGCGAATTTTTTTCCTGAACCAAAATAGTTCCCCTTAGTCTCAACCCCCCCCCCATTCATGCCTGTGGACCTATTGCCTTTTCCTGACCCTTTCGTTATAGTGGCGGGTACTTAATTTGTATAGGTGTGCCTGAAATTAGGCGCTGTTTTCGCAAGAAATTTTTACTCTTTTGAAAACACCAAGAAACCAGGAAGATAGGAGTTCAAGTCATGGCTTCAGATAGCCGAATTGGCGATGTAGTACTGGAGGTCAAAGATCTTCAAACTTATTTCGTGACACGTTGGGGTGTTACGAAGGCAGTTGACGGAGTTAGTTTTAACCTTCGAAAAGGGGAAACATTAGGGATCGTAGGAGAATCAGGATCAGGAAAATCCGTGACCGTAAGTTCCGTAATGAGACTAATACCGTCTCCACCTGGTCATATTGTCGGTGGCGAAATACTCTTGGATGGGGAAAACCTTCTTGAATTAGACGAAAGTGATATGAACAAGGTGAGGGGTGACAAAATAGCGATGGTTCTGCAAGACCCTATGACCGCTTTGAATCCAGTTTTCGATATAGAGGATCAGGTCGGTGAAGCTCTTAAAATTCACGAAGGCCTTAAAGGGCCCACCCTGAAAGAAACAGTTATAGACATGCTAAGAAAAGTGAAAATACCCGCACCAAGCACCAGGATGAAAGACTACCCGCATCAGCTGTCAGGCGGAATGAGGCAGCGTGTCGTTGGCGCAATTGGTATATCTTGTAACCCTTCAGTGTTGATTGCTGACGAACCAACAACTTCTCTGGATGCCACAATACAGGCACAATATTTGAATCTTCTGAGAGATCTCCAAGAAGATACAGGGGTCGGAATTATTTTCATTACACACGACTTTGGCATAGTTGCAAAAATGTGTGACAGGGTTGCCGTGATGTATGCTGGGAAAATTGTAGAGCAGGGAGATGTTAGGGAAATTTTCAACAACCCTCTGCATCCTTATACAGAAGCCTTGATCAGGTCAGTTCCAAAAATGGAAGAGAATGTTGAAAGGCTATACGCTATACCTGGAAACCCACCAAACGTGACAAATCGACCTTCAGGGTGCAATTTTCAGCCAGACTGTGATAAGGATAACCCTAATCCAGATTGTGAACTGCTGGAGCCGATTCTTCAGGAAGAGTCTCCAGGACATTGGGTAGCCTACTGTGCAGCATGTTTTGATACACATGGCTGCAAATGGTTCCCGAGAGACTTATAAAATCTGAGTTTGAATAAATGGAAAGAGGTTGAATATGACAAGTGAAAGTGGAGCCCTGCTAGAGATTAAGAATCTCAAGAAACATTTCCAGGTCGGGGGTGGAATGTTTGGTTCTATGACAGGAAAAAAAGAATTCCTAAAAGCCGTAGATGGTATAAGTTTAAGCATAGAGCCCGGCACCACCTATGGACTGGTCGGAGAGTCTGGGTGTGGTAAATCCACAACAGCGAAAATGGTTCTCATGCTAGAAGAACCGACCGAAGGGGAAATACTATTTGAAGGAAAGGACGCTATAAACTCGGACAAAGATGCCAAAAGGTACTATAAATCCAGTGTGCAGGCTGTGTTTCAAGACCCTTGGGCCTCTTTGAATCCACGAATGAGAGTAGAAAGTATTATCGCCGAACCTCTCGAAGTAAATACGACAATGACCAGAGGTGAGATCCACACCAAGGTAGGAGAAATCTTGGAAGAAGTCGGGCTACAGCAATACCAGGCTGAACTATACCCTCACGAGTTTTCCGGTGGGCAAAGACAAAGGATCGGTGTTGCAAGATCCCTTGCATTAAATCCAAAACTTATTGTGTTGGATGAGCCAGTTTCAGCCTTGGATGTTTCTATTAGGGCCCAAATAATGAACCTGCTTATGGATCTACAAAAAGAACACGGGCTCACTTACCTTCTAATTGCCCACCATTTGGCTACCGTAAGATACATGTGTGACAAAATGGGCGTTATGTACTTAGGAAAATTAGTTGAAGAGGCTTCAACCGATCAGCTATTCGACACCCCAACTCATCCATATACCCAAGCCCTAATTGGTGCGGCCCTTCCGTATCATCCTGATGATCAAAAAGAAGAAATGTTATTGGAAGGAGAAGTTCCTTCACCAATTAACCCGCCATCATGCTGTAGCTACGCTCCCTTATGCCCTGAAGTAGACCCTCTATGTGAAGCGAATGAACTCATTACCAGAGAAGTGGCTCCCGGCCACCACACAGCTCATTGCGCCCACTGTGCAGACGAATACGGCTGCTATTGGTTTCCAAGGGAAAGATAATTGATAGACATTTTTTGCGGCGCAAAGCTTAATTTATCTGTTTGCGCCGCAAAATTTATACCCTAGACTGGAACTATCAACCAGTATTTTCCGTTCCTCACTTGCGATTTTTGTTGTATTGCTTCTTTCCTTGGCATGTGATTCCCAAAGCTTTGACACACAATTGAATCAAGCCAAGATATTTCGAACCCAAGGTAACCTTGAAGAAGCAGAGCAGCTACTCACTGAATTAATACAATCGAATAGAAGTTACCCAGAAGCTCTCCTGTTGAGAGGGCAAATTCGGGAAAGCAATTCCGAATTTGAAAAAGCTATAACCGATTATTCGGCAATAATTGACCAAAATCCCGAATTAACCCAGGCGTGGGCCCTAAGGGGAACTTGCTATTACCGAATAGGAGTTTTTCAAAACGCCATTCATGATTTCTCAAGAGCCATTGAATTAGAGCCTGATAATGCGGATTTATATTTATATCTTGGGAATTCATATGGTGAAATGGACCTGTTCACAAAAGCAATAAAAAATTTTAATATTGCCAGAGAAATATCATTTGGAGACTACTATAGTAACCTCGCCAAGGCCTATGAAGATATCAATTTACAGAAATACACCTCTGCTTTAGCTAGGGCTACCTCAGCGATCAAAGAGAATCCTACAGACCCAATACCTCATTCATACAAAGGAATTTCACTATACCATTTGGGAAAGTTTAATGAGGCAATCTTGTATTTAGATGCAGCCATTAAACTAGACCCAAATAACTCAGTAACTATCTATAATTTAGGTCTAGCCCATATGGCCTCTAAAAATACAGAAGAAGCTGTTTTTCAATTTGAGAAGGCGATGAGTATCAACCCCTCTCTAAAACACGATATAGAGCTAACAGGGGCCTTAGAAGATGATTAGTTCCAACATAGTATCAACTATAATCAAGACCTAGAACCCGCAACCCAGATCATACTATCGCTTTTTTCGTCAAAATCATTCCCATCAAAGTCCCCATGCAAGGATAATATCTCAAATCCACAAATGCGAAGTAAATGATACATTTCCCACCTGAACGTATATCGGAAAGATAGATCATGAACAACTTTTTGAACGACAATTCCGTCGCTATCAACAAATTCCACTTCAACCTTTGAATCACCAATTTGTTCGTAGTCATCATAATCCCTCTGATGATAGAAAATTAATTTCCCTCCATCACGGGCATTATTTATATCCATAAGGTGATAGAGAGTTGCCGGGTCGCCCAAAATTACGTCCGGGTCGGGAACTTTCATTTCAATAATAAGTTTTCCTGCAGAACTGAGATAGCGTCTCACATTATGGAGAAATTTCTGTTGGTCTGCCGGTGAAAGAATAGACATAAATGCCGATGATGGAACGATAGCTAAGGAGAACTTTTTATCCGAAGTTAGTTTGAGGTCCGGCAAAGGCGATTCACTAAATGAAACTTGTCCAGGGTTTGATAGTTTTTCAATCTTCTTTTGGGCGATAGATAACATTCCCGAGGATGGGTCCACAGCATGTACTTCCTTACCAAAATCTGCAAGTAATTCTGTAATACGTCCTGTTGAACAACCAATTTCTAAAATTGAAGAACCTTTCTGGGAAGCCTGGTCCAAGTAATAACCGATATCATCCCTTCTATCAGGATAAACCAGATCACATATCCCGGCCCAGGCGGAACTTCCCTGCTCATCAACCATGTGAAACATTATTCAACCTCTTGCTTATACCAATAGTCTTTTTAAGGGATCAGCTTAACTATAGAATCATCACTCGTTAAAGTAACCCAAATTTCTCCATTCACAGGAATTATTTTTGCAGGTGCCGCGCCCACAGGATAGGTGGCCAATATTTCCCCATCGAGGGAAAGTTTCGTCACAGTCCCATCCATACTATTGGCTGTCCATATGTTTTCTCCATCAAATGCAATACCATACGGCAGCCTACCCGTATCGAATCTTCCTAAATCTTCACCAGTTTTCGAGAGTTTAGATACAGTGTGTTCTCTCCAATTCGCTACCCATATGTTATCTCCTTCTTCCGTAAACGCGATTGGAACATCACCGACAGAAAAATTACCTTCAGGGTTACCTTCTGTGCTAAATTTGGTTACGCTATCACTGTGGGCATTTGCGGCCCAAATATTTTCGCCATCGAAGAACAACACTATGGGTCCAGCTCCCTCAGTTTCCACAGGGGACACTGAGTTCCCTTCAAGGTCTAGTCTGTACAGCAACGTTTCCCAACATCCTGAAGTCCATATATTTTTCCCATCAAAGGCAAGAGTTCTTGGTAGTGTGGAAACTGGGTATGTGCCTAAAAGTTCACCTCCACGTGAAAGTCTGGTTGCATTATGATCAAATTGATTGGCAGACCATATGTTTTCCCCATCGAACAATAAGGCATTAGGCTCCCTACCATGCGATTCATATACAGCCTGCTGTTGTCCATCCAACCCAATTTTCATAATGGTATGGGATAGGGCATTTCCTACCCATAAATTGTCACCATCAAAGATTATTGGCTCTGGGGCATTTCCTACCGAATAAGTGGAAATAGTGACATCCTCAACTACCAATTTTGATACCAGTCCTTCCGCGGAATGAGCAGCCCACACAGTACCTTTCCCGTCTGTCGCGAGGGAGTTAGGGGTATTCCCTATATGAAAAGTCCCTAAATGCTGTCCCTCTATTCCATATTTTGTGACTGTTTTATCTGTCCGATTTGCTACCCAAATTCCTTCCCCATCATAAACAACATCACCTGGCAAAGTTCCTGTAGGGTAATCCGCTACTTTATCTCCTTCCAAAGTGAATCGACTTAAAGTATCATCAAGCGAATTGCTTACCCATATGTGGTTTTCAGCAAATGCGATGCCTCTTGCACCACCACCAGTATTCCAAGTACCAATCAAATTGCCTTCTTGATCAATTTTGGAAATCGAATCATCTCCATTATTAACAACCCATATGTGCTGACCATCAAATGTTAATTTTTGTGGTTTCGCACCAGATTGAATATTCTTAACAGTTTGTCTATCTTTAGTCACCATAGTGACTACGTCTCTTCCGGAATTCGCAATCCACATTGCGCCGCCCGCATACAACATATCCGTTGGTCGGCGAAGCTCAACCGGAGCGCTTCCCATTCCACCCTTTAAATCAAAGGTTCTGACAGCAAAGTAAGTTCCAACCCAAAGCTCATCGCCATCATGGCCCAACGAATTGGGGTAAGGGTGAAGTGGCATTGAGTAAATCAATTCACCATCCATAGAATAATTGGCAATACCATCCTCATCCTGTGAAGCCACCCATATCGTGCCTTCATGGAAAAACAGATCGGTAGGGTTTTCTGTAACCTCAAATGTAGATATTGTCGGAACAAAAATTGGGGCCTCTGAATTGGCCGGACTAGTTGTCGGAACCTCATGGACATTAATTGGGATAGGGCCGCGTCCAGGTTGTTCAACGGCCACTTTTGGAGTCGATTCCGGTTCAGGAACAACCATCGGCGTTGCAACCTCAATGAGGCTGTCAGGCCGGTCTATAGAATCAATAGTAGCCGGGACATTTTTTCTGATCAATAACGCTGTTACAAGAGACGACAACACAACTGAGAGTGGTACCGCAGCAGCCAAGAAATACACAGCCCAAGAGGGGATGATCGCTGCGTATAAAATTTCTGGAGTCGTGCGATGGTCCCCGGCTAAAATACAAACATTCATAATCAAAGAGATAACAATAAGAGTCCGAATAATGTAGGCAAATCTATTCATTTTTTCCTCAAAAAAAGGCCCCTGTACTTAGCACTAAGTCTAGGGGCCTTGCTTTTAACTCGATAAATTTAATGACGGGCGTTACTCCGTAGCAGTGAATGTACCGACTTTATCTCCGTCGCATAGAATATCATATGTTCCAGGGGCGCCAACATTAAAGTCATAATTCTTTCTGGAGCCAGACGCCAAATCAAGTGCTATTGACGAAGTTCCAATCGCCAAGGCACCGCCAGCAGCTTTAATGGTCATACCGGAAATCTCGTACTTAGCCTGCTTTTTCTCACCGACGATCTCAATCGATTTTGTAACCCCTTCTTTCACTGATGTGCCTACGAGTTGCACGCCCAACCGAATTCTAGAAGCTACCGGTGAAGTCAGATCCCCAGGAGTTGCCTTACAGGTGCCATCAGCCTTATCTAAATCAACCGACAATTCCTGTAGTTTGCTTGATATTGGTGACCTATGAAACTCACCTGTTTTATCAGAGTCCTCTCGGGCTGGTCTTCTGTTGCCGGATTTGACACCACATGCTGTGGCTACAATACCTACTAAGGCTATCAGTAGGACCACCATCATAAATTTATTGTTCATAGTAACCATAATTCGCTCCATTGCATGAAAATGATTAACGATCTCTTAACCTATTCCAGTGGTGCTGAAGTTTACCACTCTCTAATGAAATTCCCGCACATTTTAAAAAGGAAAAGGAGCCAGACAATTAAGCCTCACTCCTTTTCCTTTCTTTTAATTGAGTTGTCTTAATCTAGGGTCTAATCTATCTCTTAGCCAGTCACCCAAGAAATTTAATGACATTACGACTAGGAATATAGCAACACCAGGAAAGAACGATATCCACCAAGCATCGTTGATGTAGGGCCTACCGTCATTCACCATGGCACCCCAAGCAGGAGTAGGGGGTGGTATACCCGCCCCTAAGAAGCTCAATATAGCTTCAGTCAATATAAGCTGACCGACCCGAAGAGTTGCGATCACAATTATCGTATTAATTGTTCCCGGGAGAATGTGCCAGACCAGTATTCTGAATGTGGAACACCCTGCAACCTTTGCCAAGGACACGTAGTCCCTAGTTTTTAGGCTGAGCACCTCACCTCGTACATTTCTTACAAAAGGTGTCCAAGACAGTATTCCAAGCAAAATAATCAAAATTGTAAAGGTCTGTCCAAATGCTATAACTGCCACAATCGCAATCAATATGAAGGGCAGTCCTAGCCATATATCCGTCACCCTCATAATAATTTCATCTATTATGCCACCGAAGTAACCCGCCACTAATCCCATTGACACACCAATGAGGAGGCCAAATATCAAAGCTACTGTCACAACAACCAGAGATACTCTTGCGCCATGAATGATTCGGCTTAAGAGATCACGGCCGATGTTGTCCCCGCCAAGTATATGATCCCAACTAGACCACTTAACTTTAGCCACATACCCTATTTCTTTAAAGGCCTCTTCTACAGCTTCCTGGGTTGCGGTATTTTCCAAGGTGGGAGTTATGCCGAATTGCACCATAGCTTCTTCAATGGGTTTATCGACTGGGTCCGGAAAAGCCAACGGGTCGGAAGTAGTTTTTATATTGAGCACGATAGGGGTTTCCCACACTGGAGGGATATTCCTGTTATCTGGTCTAGCAATAATGGGGTCATGCGGGGCTAGCAAGTCAGCAAAAATCCCCGTGAATATAAGCAACGCTAAAAGAAACAAAGGAACAATCGGCCATCTTCTTATGAAGCTCCAGACCGCCCCTAAGGTACTTTTTTCAGCCCCAATCTGCCTTAGAAGGTTTTCTGATAATTCTACCTGTGCCATCTTTTAATCCTAGGTGTATCGAATTCTGGGATCTACTAATGCGTAAATCATGTCTGTAAAAAAGTTCATTGTGACGTAAAGCGCGGTCCATACCAAAACTACGCCTACCATTATCGGAAAGTCGTTATTGTTTATCGCCTGAAAGGCAAGTCTTCCCAATCCTGGTATGGCAAATATAGTCTCTGTCACAACGGCACCGGTTATAAAACCCGTAAGCAGCAGGCTGGAGAATGTGAGAGGCGCTATCAAAGCATTCCTAAAACCATGCTTCCAAATTAAGGTGTTGTAGCTAACACCTTTAGCTCTAGCCAACTTAATAAATTCTGAATCTAGTATTTCCAGCATAGAAGACCTAACAAGCCTAAGATAGGTAGCGGCGGCAATCCATCCTAAGGTTATGGTCGGTAGAACATAATATTTCCATGAGAAAAAGCCTTCTCCCAGCGTTCCAGTGGGAAACCATCTCAGCTTCACCGAAAATATCAAAATCAGCATTATTCCCACCCAAAAAACTGGTAGAGCTTGCCCAAATAGAGCAAATCCCCTACCCACATAATCCCACAGGCTTCCCCGGCTCACAGCCGATAGTACTCCCAATGGAATGCCAATGACACCCGCAAATATATATGAGGTTAACGCAAATTTAAGTGTTGGGGGTAACCTATCCATGATCTTTCCAAACACATCCTTCCGGTCAAGAAGGCTATCTTGCCAATTGCCTTTAAGAATATTCCCAAGCCAAACTGTGTATTGCCATACGAGTGGTTTGTCCAGCCCCATTTCGCGCCCTAGTTCATCCCAGCGCTCAGGGGTAATTCCATAACCGCCCTCTTGGGCGTATAAGTAGCGGGGATCACCCGCTGCTCGTGAGAGTCCAAAAGTTATAAAGGTTGCTCCGATCATAGCGAAACAAGCAAAAATTATTCGCCTCAATAGGAATGTAATCATCCTTAGAGCACCTTCCAAAAACTCCGCTGCTATTGCAACGGTCCAACTTTATTTTGCCATTCTAACAGGCTTCCGCCCATGGGTTGATTTTAAATTACCCAATTAAATTTGGCAAAGGCCACGGCGGGGAGGGAGAAGTATATCTTTTTCACTATCTCCCTGCCAACCATTTCTGTATTTATTAGCTATTTTCTATGCGATGGGATTTAAGTTGAGAGGGTTGGCTCTCCTGAATCTACAAAGAAACGCCCCCTGCTCAATGCAAGGGGCGTCTATTTTTCTAGGTCAGCACTTACTTCATTATCACCAGGTTGACGTTGTTGATAGTGCCGATATTACCATTGGCCTGTGGGCGCATGTCCCAAGACTCAATTTGTTTAGGATCCCAGTATGGCCACAATGGCTCCTCGAAGAAGCCAATACAGTTTACCCATTTTCTGTTGTTGGTATAGAACTCTGCAGCCAGCTCTTCTCGAACTGCCTTGTCAGGCTCACCAGACATCAGTGAGTAACTCTTAGTTGCGTATGGAATTTCCTGACCCACACCGTATCCACCGGCGGAGAAGGAACTCTTAACGAAACCGTGTGCCCAGTCATATGGGAAGTTCGACTTGTTCTCGTCACCGCAAATGTTGACACCAGGTGTCTTGTTTGTTCGTGCGACAAGTCCAGGTCGGTAAGTGGAGTAAGCAGTCTTGATCAAATTGACCTTGACTCCCAAATTCTCCTGCCAGGCGGCTCCAACGGACTCACCAATCTCAGCACCGAGTTCACCAGTACCTACCCAGAGGTCCATTTCGAATCCGCCACTTTGACCAGCATCAGCCATAAGAGCCTTTGACTTATCATAGTCGAGGCCCCAGTCCCACTCAGCTTGGTAGCTAGGGCTGCTTCCAGCAAGATATGCCTGATGGTTTACGAAACCTAGGCCACCAAGGAGGTTCTCAACAAGAGCCTCTCTGTCAATTGCCCATGCGAAAGCTTCTCGAACTTTCTGCGAACTGACCATTGAAGGTGTAGTTTCGTCGTAATCGCCATTCTCAAATGGGTTACCAACCCAAGGAAGAGTTGTATCCCGGTCTCGGTCGATAGCGGCACCGGTTAGCGCGTTATGAGTCTCCCAGTAGTTACCTACCATCGATACGTCTCTGATAGTGTTGAACATTCCGCCCTTCTGAGCATTAAAGCCCTTGTTGGTTAGGCCGGGATAGTCCTTGGTTGCTACCTGTGCGATTGCAACCTCACCAGTCTCGAGCATAGCTCGCCTTGACGCACCTTCCGGAACTTCAAGAAGAGTCATCTTCTCAGGACCGACTGCTCCGTAGTAATCAGCGAAGGCAGTACCTTCGATCTTACCGTTCTGACTCCACTCTGTATTCTCGAATGGGCCTACACCTACATAGATGTCTTGCATGCCCTCAATACCGTGTTCTTCAAAAACCGCGGTGCTCATGATTCCAGCTGTCTGCCAGAAGCTACTAAACCTGTGGAGAATTCCACGGGAGTCATAGTTTCTATAGTTCAGCTTTAGAGTGTAGTCATCGAGTGCTTCCATGCTCTGAATCAACGGAGCAAAGTCACCAGCCTGACCGTGAATTGACTCGGGGTTCGTTACCGAGTTCGCATCGTTATATGAGAACTCAACGTCCTTGGCAGTCATTTCACCGTATCCGCCATGGAACTGAACTCCCTGTCTGAGTGTGAAAGTCCCAGACTCTAGGGAAGAGTCTAGTACGTAATGCGTAGCAACCATTGGCTCGGTGGTGACAACACCACCCTGATTAATAGCATTGAAAAGCACATCAGTTATGCCGGACATATAAATAGTCTCGGCACATCCAGCTGTACAGAACCTAGGCAACCCGTTTGGCGAGTTGATGTCTGCGGCAGCAAGTTTGACATGCCCCTTCGGTGCACCAACAGGTGGAGCTATTACCTCAACTTCCACTATTTTTTCTACTTCCACCGTTACAGTGTCACCCTTGACTTCTTTGATCACTTCCACTTCTTTGACGACTTCCACTTCCACTTCTTTGATCACTTCCACTTCACGCGTCCTGGTCACACCTTCTTTATCCACAAACACTTCTTTAATCACTTCGACTTCAACAGTGTCACCCTTGACTTCTTTGATCACTTCCACTTCTTTGATTACCTCTGTCGTACAAGCGGAAATCGCTAAAGACACGACAAGAAGTAAGGCCGGAAGCCCAAGCAACTTAAAATAACTCATAATTAAACCTCTTCTTTTTCAATCCTTTTTAGGACCTGACTAATGATTTGTCAATTACCAATATTATAGGATAAAACTAGGAAGTAGCAACTTTTTTACTATATTCGTATTGCATCATACGGTTAAATACGGTGAAACTGGTCACGGGAAAGGGGAGTTTTGACACCCAGCGATGTGGTAATAGACGATTTCGGACGCATGTTTATCTGTGATTGGAGCAACGAAAGAATCCAGGTTCTTAATGCAGACGGGCAGTTTCTCCAAATGACTCTAGGTCAATGGGGTCTTTCTCCATGGGCGGCTAATTTCCTAAATATAAATGTAGAAGGGGGTCAGGCAAGAGAAAGGTCTGATCTCCATAATAAAATATCAAGTTTACGAATCCAGAAAATAGACACGAAATGTCTT
>PVBE012670423.1_pt1 | contig 212977 bp, 166 predicted proteins | sample 1631181 | NCBI WGS metagenome assembly PVBE01 (sample SAMN08397723, study PRJNA350692) | Marine metagenome, whole genome shotgun sequencing project. | isolation source: water | place: Pacific Ocean | collected 2012-04 | reverse complement strand
TGTCGCTTCTGACCCATCGGTATTGCCCCTTTCAGTTGGCCCAGGTACACCCAGATACTAACACTGAACCTGGACTCGCTTTAGGGGGTAAGGCCACAACGGCCGACTGTACGAAGTCGACGGCCAGTACTCGGAGTGTGTGGTGTGGAACCCGATACAGGAAGAGTACCTGGCATTCGAACACGGGAGACTTGAGACGGACGAAGAGCGCAATCCGCTGAGGGCCAGTAGTGAGTTGGTGGTGCGATCCGCACCCCTCGGCGCCCCTGTGTGGACGCAGCCCATTCTCGGGCTCGCGACGGCCACTTGGTCGCCGGACGGCACCAAGATCCTGATCCGCCACACCGTCGTGCCCATGCGTTCGGGCAGGGACCGCCTGCACTTGGTCCGTGTCCGTGCACCTGAGGACGAACGCACCGTGTCCGGCTGGTTTGGCGCCCACACATGGACGCCCGATAGCCGCTACATTGCGGTTCAGGCGGGGGAAGATCGCGATGAGCACAGTCGCTTGACGCCGCCTCTCCGAGCCTCCGTGATCGACGTCGACACGGGTAAGACCATCGTCTCCGTGCTGAACGCAGGCAGCCCAGCCTGGCTACTGGGTGATACCACTGAGTAGCCGAATGCGGCTGAGGTGTGTCGCAGCGGCTGACCGACCATATTGGCACCGTCTGAGGAGACGCGCACGATGAAACTCCGCCACATCACCACTGCTACCGTGCTGCTGATCGCGAGCCTGTCTGTCATGGGCTGTCAGAATGCGGCATTCACGCGCCGGGGGGCCGGCAAGTCAGAGCCTCTCGCCGAGGTTGCGTTCCTCCGCGGTGGAGACATCTGGGTCTCGGCGGCGGACGGATCTGGGGCGCGGCGGGTGACTGATCTGCAGGCGTGCCTGGAGATGAGCGTATCGCCAGACGGGACGAAGGCGGCGGTCATCTGCGGCGGCGATTCTGACATACCGGACGAGACGCGGTTGATGATCGCCGATCTTCTCGATGGGGCGGCTGCACAAGCCGAGACAGATGGTTGTCCGATGGGCGTTGACTGTCACCCAATGGCGCTGAGATCGCGTACTGCACGGCGGATTTGGGTGATGATGAGACCGTCCTGAAGTACCACGCTGCAAACGGTGATGGGAGCGCGCCTCGATGCGTAACCACGAGAACGGGCGACCGGTCGCTGTACGGGGGACGGTGCCGGTGGACGGCGGATGGGTCTGCCCTGGTGCTGTTCGAGTTCTGGGAAGGTGGCGACAGCGGAGGGGAAGACCTGGTGGCGTGCGTCGATGTCACCACCGGATCCGATGTCGACTCCCCCGACATTGACGCGATCTCTCGGTCGCTCAATCCGTGGGCCGAGGGCAATCCAAAGGGCGGTGTGGCTGACGTGCGGCCGTGCCCAACGAATCCCGATCAGTGGGCCGCAGTGGTGCAGCACCGTGGCGAGGGACATGGGGGCCTTCAGGCGATCGTCGTCAGCTCCATCAACACGGGCGAGGCGAACGTACTCGCCGAGGCTGGTTACGGGTTCGTTTCGTGGACGGCGGATGGCTTGTCCGTGTTCTGCACACGCCTGCCGACGGAGGAAGCGTTGGCACACGTTGTCGACTGGATCGACGTTGACGGCACTAAGGCGATGCCGTGGCTCGATGACGCCTCGATGGCGCAGACGATTGTCGCCGGCAAACCACTGAGTACGTACGCAGCGGTGGGCGGAATGCCTCAGGCGACTCCCGCCGGTCTCATCGCGTTCGTGCGTGATGGGGACATCTGGACGGTGGGGGCCGACGGCACCGGGCAGAGACGCCTCACCGACCGGGGCGGGTGCTCCCGCCCGCGCTGGGCTCCGGGTGGTACATCGCTCGTCTTTGGGGCATCTGACGACATCTGGCAGGTGCAGTTGGGCGACGAGCAGATCGGGCAGTTGACCACTAACGGTGACTGCTTCTGCCCGACGTGGAGGCCGGGCGCAGATGAGGTCTGGTTTCTGCGGATGGATGAGATGGCCCGCGACGGTGGGGCTCCGGCGACGCTGTGGAGCTGCAACGTGGAGTCTGGAGAGCTGACCCAACAGTTCGATCCGGGCAACTCCTGGGAGCGGAGCGCGGATGCCGCGTGGCGCCCTGATGGCGAGGCGCTTCTGCTTGAGTTGGCATATCCCGAGGGAGGTGAAGCGTCGGTCTGGAGTATTGACGGTACACGTTCCGATTGGGCCTCGCTGGCGGGGGAGTGGGGCGAGGGGCCGATGGTTCCGCTGAGTCCGGCTTGGTCGCCGACGCATCCGAACATGTTGGCCACCGGCGACAACGACTATATGGATGGCACCACGGGCCTCTACTTGCTCGACGCCGAGACGCGCGCGTGGCGGAGCTTGCTGAAGACACGCATGCCGCGGGACGCCTCACCGACCTGGCCAGTATGGGACACATCGATCACGACGGAGGCGGCGGTGGTCCGCTTTCCCGTTTGGGCGATGCGGGCTGATGACCAGATAATCTCAGCGCCGAGTTGGTCGCCTGATAGCATGCACATCGCGTTTGACGTGATGCTGGAGGCGGAGGGATACAGATACGGCGGGTGCTCGGTCTGGATCGTCTCGGCGGACGGGAGTGGCGTTAGGATGCTCGCCGCCGACGGCCACTCACCCGCGTGGCGTCCCGTCGTTGGGCAATGAGCCGGGGTCTACTGCGCACGTCTGTGACCAACGCGGGTCCCGTTCCACGTCCTCCTGTCCCCTTCGCTCCTCGCCCCGCCCTGACGCGTTCAGGTCGCCTCCCACTCACCCAACGGTCACGTGAATCAGCTCGCGACGCCGCAGATTCAATGTTGGATTGGCATGGTTGGTGATGGGGGAGCGCCGGCGGATGACCACTCCTGTCTCAGTTTGCCCATCACCACATCTACCACCGGCGCCGCCGCTCAGTATATGGAGTGCCTGAGGCCCCCAAACGGAAGACCCGACGGAATGAGCCCTGCGGCAAGGCCGCTCGGAACCACGGGAACGGACCCTCTGGTAGTGGTTCAGGGGCGGGAGGAGCGTGTCGGGGCGTGTCGGGGCGTGTAGCCGATGACGACTGATCTACACGGATTCATCCCATCCATTTCTCCGTCGCGCGGCACGTTCACGCCAACCGCCGCGTCAGCAAGCTCCCCCTGCCGCTGTTGATTGGGCGGGAACGGGAAGCCAGAGCCAAGCACGGTAGGAATCTCAGAGTCTTATGCCCTTCAGCTTGACACGAGGAATCTGCAGGAAGTAAGATCGGTCTCAGTAACAGTCTCAGGGGTATCTACGGGGAGATCGGTGGTTTGGCAGCACGTCCAGAGGGATTGAAAGTCAGATGCTCTATCAACTGAGCTCACGGCCCTCCTGGGTCGCCGGAAACAGCGCAAAATGGCCGTGCCCGTGCGTCGGAGACGGATTGTAGCAGAAGAGCCTCCGCGTGTCAAATGGGTATACGTTGACGCTATCGAGAGGGTCTGGGTGGTGGATGATCGATCCCAGCCCGCCGGTACATGGTAGTTCCAGATCTCATCCTGGTCCGCCGTCGCCAGAGGCAGGCGGCGGATCGGGCGGCCACTGGCCCGCGCCTCGATCGGCGACTGTCTGGACGACAGAGATGGACCCGATGGGAGTGCCTCCCTCACTGACCGGTGTGTATACCACCGTCTGCTTGAAGATGGCACTGTTCGTCACTTCCTTGATCCGGCGCCATCCTAGTATCGCGGCTATCAGACCCATCACGGGCAACGTGAATGTAAGGGTGGCGCCGAAGGAGACGTTCACTGTGATTTCGGCTATCCGCCAGGCATGGACGATGATGGGGCCAATCGCGGATAGCAGCAGGGCCGCCGCTGCCAGGGCCGGGAACCATCGGATCCGACGCTCGTAGACGACCCAGGCGACATCGCGCTCCGACACATTGGCGTCGACGGCAGCCAAGAACTTGAGACCGATGGCTTGCTGGTCGCTACTTGGTGGCAGAAGGAAGGCATTGTGGCCCTCTGAGTATGCCCCCGTCACGGAGATCCCGGGCCCCATGAGCATGACGACACGGAGGGGACGCTTATGCTCCGCAACTCGAAGCCCTCTGCTCACATAGCGCTCGTCGCCAGCCCTGAGTTGGAGGGGCCAACGTAGGACGGCATTGATGTTCATAGCTCCTCGATCCCCTCGTCGTGCCCAGGAATGAAGTCGAGTCTCTCAGGCAGATGGTAGACGGCTCCGTGGTCGCCGGATGGAGGGCCCAAGCCTAGGAAGTCGGCTAGCATGGGATGGACAGCGCATGTTGATGCATCGTTGACGACCGCGTGTCCAGGGACGCAGTACTCGAACCGCGTCAAGTGGTACCTGCATGCGTGCCCCTCTGCATTGTGCCAGTTGTGAGTCTCCCTGACCGGTCCCACAAGGCCGCTTCGCAGAAGTATGTCGCGTGCGAACTTGTGCTGGTCGCCCACGTCTTCCTGGCGTAAGTGCGCGTATGCGCGCTTGACGAAGTCGTTGAAGTGGGTGCCAGAGAAGACAGTCTGCTCGCCCTCCAGTACATGCCCGGCGATGTCCGAGATCGACCAGTCGGTGCGAGGGACGTTGAACACTGCCAGATTATCAGAAAGCAGACGGTGCAGGTTTCTAGGGTCGTGAATCCCGTCCCTCAGGGCGTCCGCACTGATGAGCGGAAGTGTTCCTTCGAGCTCGGCGTACGACATGACGTGGTTCATGCAACTGAGTATCTCCCGAGGCCGTTTCTGCGTATGGCGGATCAGGTACGCACACGCATCTTCCTCCCACCCACAGCGGTTTGCGACGATGGTGGGCAGGAAGCGGCGCCAGAACACGCGAAGCCAGAAGTCTCGTTGCCGTTCCCCGTCGTTCGGCCCCCGCCCAATGTCGTCCTGCAGCCGCTCTCCAGCATCCTGTAACTCGGCATTAGGCTCTGCCATCAGGAACAGGGCATAGCGACGCGCAAGCAGCGAAAGTAGTTCGGTGTATGACCACTGGAGGAAGCCGGTAACCGAGTAGTACTTGGCTTGGTTCTCATCGAAGATCGACTCGATCAGCTCCGATGGTAGGAGACACTTCACAGACACGTTATCGGCCGGCGGGTTGTCCGAAAACCTCTTCACGGCCTCAACTAGCCCGCGGAATGCCTCGACCTTGGGGTATGTCAAGTCATACTGCTCGAGCGTATCCACAGCGATGACCACTCTCCTGGTGGCGACCAACGGCGCCGCCCCAGCGAGGGCAGCGTTGAGCGCAGCGTCTTTCTCCAGTTCGGACAGGGCCATTATGAAGGAAATGGCCGGCATGGCGACTCTCTGGTGTATTTCAGCCAGCTCGATGACCCTCTGCCCAACAAACTGTGTGGGGCTGCCCGCTTTCAGTCCAGTCGCGGACAGGTAGGTATGGGCAACTGCTAGCGCTGCTTCCTGTTTGCTGTCGAGGGCCGTTAGGCGGCCAAGCACACAGAGCGTTGCGAGTTTGAGCAGGTACCTCCAGAGATGGGTGTACGCAGCCTGCAAATCGTTGCCGTTCCCCCCCTGAAGGATGCCGCGGCGCGTCAACTCGTCCACGAGCGTATTCATGAGGTCCTTGTACATATCGCCATCGATGTAGAAGTTGGCGTCGTAGTACCTCACGCCATTCCCCGGTCGCTCCAGGTGCCCAATACGCTGAGCGACGGCTGACTTGCCTGCACCTTTGCGGCCAGCGATGAATGGTGCATCCTCGTCAAGAGCCATCCTCAGGTTGCGCGTCCAGGTGAAGGCGTGGACCAGCCAGTGATCCCGCTCAACTCTTCGCTCCGCTTCGAGCGCACCCATATAGTCCCGTAGCATGTAGCACCTCGATTCTCTGCATTGCGGTTCCAGAACGCACAGCGCGGCTCGACTATGACGGCTCAACCCATTCTCGTCGCTGACCGGAGGCGGCATTGGGCCCAGCCGGGACCCCCCGTATGAAACTGCGCGCCCCGGCGCAGGCTGACGGGTCAGCCGTTCGCTGCCATGCTTCGGCGGATGGACTGCAGAAGAGCAGACGAGCCTCTCGACATCAGCCGACCGTCCCGCACCCTCACCATATAGAGACTTCGAGCCTAGCGAAACGGAAAATCCGGCCCGAAGTTTTTTTGCGACGGGCCGGAGTGACAGGTCAGCAGGCGCCACATTCCGCTGTTGACGGCGGCCAAGATGGGAGGCCGGAGCGGAGCGCGGTGGGAATCTCAGAGCCTTGTGCCCTTGGCGTGTTGGGAGAGGTAGGAAGGCAACGGCGCGGGCCGGACACTTGCGCTCGTGTCTTCGACACGATGCTCGTATTCGGCCCCTCCGACGGCAAGGAGCGAGAGGTGGGTTCTTCCACCGGGCTGGCATTCGGACTCGGCGAGTTCGCGCGGGGTACGCGAGGCGCGCGGTTGGCGGCCCGGCGGCGGGTTTGATGAATCAAACCCCTAACAACGGCGGGCGGCGTCGTGGAGACCTAGAGACTTGGAGACTTAGACGGCGAGTTCCCTTGGAGATCGGACCTAACAACGGCGGACGGCGACGGATCTGCAGAGCGGCCTGTCAGCAGGATATGGTCGCGTAACAGTCGAACCCAAGGCATTCGCTGCAACCATGACACCTGGAAACATGCCCTCGAGGTTGGCGATGGCCTATTGCCAGAGGCCAAGGAGAATCGGGACCAATGCTCGTCGCCCTTGATGTTGACATGACACTCGCGCCGGTCAACAGGCCCATGAGTCGCCAAGCCGCTGACCTGCTCGCGCGCGTCCAATCCTCGGGAGCAACCGTCGCGCTCGTATCCGGCAAACCGTGCGCGTATCTGGCGGGATTCGCGCGAGCCTACTGCAGAGCTGAAGATACTCCCCTCATCGGCGAGCACGGAGCCGATATCTGGCTCGGAGCGACCATGCCATCCCGGAGGCTCCCGGCGCTGGTGACCCCTGAAGACGCGGCATCCTTGCGCGAGGCGCGCCACGCGCTGGAGGCCGAGTTCGCGGAGCGCCTGTTCTTCCAACCCAACCACGTCAACGTCACGGCGTTCCCCCACATCGACTCGGGGATATCCCCTTCCCAACTGAGGAGCTTTGTGGAGACCGTCGAGCCACGCGGGACCGTCCTTGAGTATTGCGACAGCATCGACATCGTGCCGACGGGTATCAACAAGGGGCGCGCGTTGATTGCGCTCGCCGAGGCAATTGGCGCCGACCTGGAGGGCTCCGTCGCCGTTGGTGACTCCGAGAGCGACGTGGCAATGTTCGGGGTGGTCGCCATGTCCATCTGCGTGGGAGAAAATGAGGCCGCGCGGGCCGCCGCAACCGAGACGGTGTCCAGCCCCGAGGAAGGCCTGGCTCGCGTCCTGGCCGCGGTTCAGGCGTAGGGCGCGCCCCGACATCAAGGGAGTACGTTCATATCGTGCGGGCGAAGTGGTCCCGCACCGCGTCCCGATCACGGCAGGAGAGCGTGCCGAGAAGTCGGACAACCGTTCGTCCTCGCCTCTGCGCCGACGCTATGTTCGCCACCGTCAATGGGGAGACGAGAACCACGCTGGCCTCCGGCATGGGACACAGTTCGAAGTGCTCCAGCGTGGCCGGCAAGATGCAGGTCTCGCCGGAACGCAGCATCACGGGTTGCTGACTGCCCACGACATCGACAAGTCCACCAAGCACAGCTACCACGGTGGGTTGCCCCTCAATCGAACTCACGGCGACCGGCTCGCCAAGCCGCAGACGTTCGAGAGTAAACGGAGATCGCCAGATGAGAAGCTCGCGTGTCCCCCAGTCGGTTCGCTCAACGGGGACCGCGATCTTCGGCTCGCCTTGGTTGCCCGTGCGCAGCGCCACCAGGGCCTGCTCGATGTGGAGCGGCCGGTCGTTGTCTTGCTGCGCCTGACGGTCGAAATCGTATAGCCGGTAGGTCGTGTCAGATGGTTGCTGCACCTCCATCAGAACGCAACCGGCAGATATCGCGTGAGCCGTGCCCGCGGGAACATCAAGGACGTCCCCGGGCGCGATCGGCACTTTTCGGACCAGGTCTGGCAGCGACGCGGTTCCCGCCGCGTTAGCGATCTCAATCTTGCCGACGCCAGGCCGCAGCCCATGCAGCACGGACGCCCCAGGATCGGCGTGGACGACGACCCAGCACTCTTCCTTGCTCTGGGCTTCGGGGCCCAGTTGCTCGCATGCCCGTCTACCGGGATGCACTTGGATGCTGAGGTTTTGCGAGGCGTCTAGGAATTTGATCAGCAAGGGGAAGCGATCGTTGACGTTGCCAGGCGCCACAGCCTCAGCGTGATCCTCCATCAACCCGCGCAGCGTTCCCGCGTGCCCGTTGGCGTCTGCTACGCGCGACAAGCCTTCAGGAATGTCCGCGACCTCCCACGCCTCGCCAATACGCTCGCGTGACGGCAAGCGCTTGCCCAGTACGGCCTGAAGCCGCCTGCCTCCCCAGATCTTGGGGACGAGCAGCGGCTCGCACTTGAGGGGAAAGTGTGGCATGGATCCGCCGGCCTTCCTTAGATGTCCAGGACGGTTGGCCCCGCGGATGCTGCTCGCGGGCGACTTGCGTGACCAATCCTCCATACCACATTCCTGCGGGAGTATCCCACACCAGAGTGTGCGTTTCGATCTGTGGCGTGTCGGCGGCCAACTGCTCTTCCCTGGCGTGTCGCCTCATGGTGGTGAGCGTCACGAAGGCCTGATTCCGCCTGTCAGACACGTGTAGGGATGAGCAGTTGAGAGGGTCAGGCAACAGGGGAAGGTCTCGAACGGAACGACGACGGCAGTGCGGGCGTGGGAACTCAGACGACGAGTTTCCCAAGCGTCCGCGCGACGGAGTGGCCCTCGGGGGCTGGTGTGGTTGCGGTCAGGGAATCAGCGACACGCTGTATATATAGTACATGTCCTGCCTCGGGTGTCGCACCGGAAGCTCCGAATACGGGAAGACCTCGCTCCAATCCGAGATGTCGATCCTCTGGCCCAGCACCATGATCCTCCCGGGGGATCGCTGTTTGTGTTTGATCCGCTGGCCCTGAAATAGCGCGTCCTGAAGCCAGTGGTCGTCCGTTAGCAGCATCACTACCTCAGTCCGGTCACCCGGACGCGGCTCCATGCTCAGCACCTCGTGCGTGGGCAACAGCTCAGCCTGGCAGATGTTGTGCTCCGATGCCGCGTAGGTGTGCATCCTCCCGACGAAGCCGCGCAGCTCCACGATGTCCCCCGTCAGGTTATTCGACGGGTCGTTGGGGTCTACGTATTCGGCCAGCGGCAGCGAGAGTTCGGGACCCGGGCGTGTCCGGTCCGGGAGCGTGAGTGGCGTGCCACCCTCGCGCGGGATCCGCAGCTTGGGGCGCTTGTCGATCTGCGCGCTCGCGGGACCGCTCATCGTCCAGTCGGACAGCGCTCCACCCAACAGACCAGCGACCCCGACGACTACCAGCGTAACGGCGAGTTGTGTTCTGGTCATCGCCAGACCCTCCCAGTGGTTCTGCTTCGCACTCTCGTCCAAGTCAGCCTGTGCCGGCGCGGATGCCCCGCGCTCTTCGTTCAACGCGTCGGCGCCCGTTACCGACTCCTTCGCCTCGTCGTCTGGCGCAGCCTGCCGGCACGGGATGGTTGGCGTGGCGGACTCTCGCCCGACGCCACGGAGTTTGACGCGGACATGCTCGGATGCTATCATGGCCGAGTGGCGCGTGATCCCACTGCGAAGAACCGAGTGAATTGCTCCTGCCTTTGCGTACTTGGGCAGGAGTATTGCTGTAACCACTAAGGAAGGCCGACCGTGGGTGAGATAATCGCAGTTGCGGTGGGCGGAGGGCTTGGCGCGGTGCTTCGCCTGACGGTCTGCCGCTATGCGGAACGGCTACTCGGCGCCGGTTTTCCTTACGGGACGCTACTGGTCAACGTTCTGGGGGGCTTTCTCATCGGTCTGCTCGCGGCCGGAGTGCTCGCCAAGAGCGATACGAATCCAATCATCCGCAGCGCCATCATTATCGGATGCCTCGGCGGGTTCACCACGTTCTCCGCATTCAGCCTCGACACGCTGACTCTGGCCTCAGACGGCGCGGCCCTGCGCGCGGTCCTCAACGCGGCTCTCAACGTGGTGCTGGCCGTCAGCGCTACGTGGGGTGGCGTCATCACTGCGAAGGCGATCTGGTCGTAGGGGAGCGTTACTCCCTGATCTCAAAGCTCGGCGCAGGCGTTCCCTCCGCCTCACTCAACCGTCCCTCAATCAAGTCCCGGAATTCAGGATTGATCTCGTAGCCAACGCTGCCGCGGCCCTCCATCTCGGCGGCGAGGGCGGTCGTGCCGCTGCCCATGAACGGATCGAGAATCGTCTCGCCCCAGAAGCTGTACATCTTGATGAGTCGCCGCGGGATCTCGACCGGGAACATGGCAACATGCCCCTCCTGGCGGATGGGCTTGATGTCCCAGTTGCCGCGGAACCACTCCAGCCGCTCCTGCTTGGTGAGCTGGCTCCTCTCCTTCTGCTCGTCGGTCGGCTTGGGCCAGTCACCGAGTTTGCGGAAGAGGATGATGTACTCGTGTTCGTACGTGACGTGTCCGTCCTTCGGCAGGTACATCGACCCCATCAGCGCGCCGCCGCCGGTCGTCTTCGTGGTTGAGATCTTGCGCCAGATGATGTTTCCCATGAAGTCGAAGCCGAGCCCCATGCCGATCCGGATGATGTCGGAGGGGATGGGCTGAACGCGGTAGCGGGCATGCTCGGAGGCGCGGAGGTACTGGTCACCGATGTTGATCGCGGCGCGGCAGCCGGGGTGAAGAACGCGGTGGCACTCGCCCAGCACGCGCGTCAGCGAGGCGAGGTACTCCTCGTATGACTGATCGTAGCCGATCTGGCCGGGGTGAGCGTAGTCTTTGATGCACCAGTAGGGCGGAGAGGTGACGGCGAAATGCACGGACTCATCGGCCAGTTCGGGCATCTCCTGGCTGTCGCCCATGATGACTCGATGAGTCCGCACGTGATGTGAATCCTCGTTCACTGGTAGATGTAGACCGGCGTCCCGACACCCACCATGCTGTACAGAATCTTAGCGTCCGAGCGGTGCTGGCGGATGCATCCGTGGGACGCGGGCCGGCCGAGCTTCCAGTAGAAGTTCGAGCTTGTGGCGTGGATGCCGTGGCTACCGGACGACGTGATCGCCATCCAGTACGGCATCCAGCACGAGTACATGCGACTCCAAGCGTTGCCGCTCTTGCCGAAGACTTGCCCCATGCGCCCGCGTCGGCGGTCGGTGCTGCCGGGCTTCATCGTCGGAGTCCAGAAGCCACCGACCGCCGTGGAGACGATATGCACGCGGGCGATATTGTCCTTCTGCTGGAAGTAGAGGCGTTGGCGGCTCTTGCTGATCGCGATCAGCGAGCCCTCGTCCTTTAGATCCGCCATGACCTTCGGCCGGAAGCGAACGCCCTGCTCGTTGTCGGCGAGCTTCTCCCCGTCCTCGTCAAGCGCGGCGATGCGAACGCCCAACGAGATCGCGTCGATCCAGGGCATCTTCCAGGTGTAGCTCCCCGTGTTCGGGGCCTTCTCAGTGATGAAACCCTCGAAGGAGCCTCGATCGCGTCCGCCGAGTCTCGTCCGACCGCCGTAGAAGTAGATGCGGACGTCCGTGACAGGGCCAGTTGTCGTCCACGCCAGCTCCACGTCGCTGCCCTCGGTCCACTCATCGTCGGGGCCAGGCCCGAGGAAGCTGATGGTGGGTGTCTGCGTGATCAACCAAGCCCGGCGCAAAGCGTCGGCATCAGCCTCAACCGCAGCTCGCGCGAGCTGCGGTCGCGCCGGAGGCGGGGGAGGCGTGGGGAGCCTGCCGGACGGCTCCCGCGAGACCTCGTCATCGCCGAGCGACTTCTCCACCTCGCCCGGAATGTCGAGTCGCTGGTAGAGGTCCTGACCCACGGCCCACGTCGCCATGAGCGCAAAAGCTAGAAGACCGGAAAGCAATCTCATTGGTCTACGCGTAGGTCCCCCCTGCATGCGTTCGAGTGATACGCCCATCATAGTTTCAACCTACACCGTGATCGGATAATTCCCGAACTCGCGCACGGCCTCGGCCATCGCGACGACATTCTCGGGTTTGCAGGACTGGTGGATGCTGTTGGAACTCGATACCATGTAGCCGCCGCCGGGACCCGCCTCGGCGATGGCCTGCTTGACCGTCTCGCGCACCTGTTCCGGCGTCCCCCAGCACAGCAGCTCGCCGCAGTCGATGTTGCCAATCAGCGCGATCCTGTCGCCATACTTGGCTTTGACCTCGCCAAGGACCATCCCAGCGACGGGTTCGATCGGGTTCAGGCCATCGGGGCCGGCCTCGACGATCTGGTCGAGGATGGACCAGATGTTCCCGTCCGTGTGCTTGATGACCATCGCGCCGTGGTCGTGCGCGTTCCTGATCGCGTTCTTAAGCGCGGGGAAGATGAACTCCCGGAAATGGCCGGGCGACATGAACGATGTGTTCTTGTCGGCGTAATCGTCGCCGAAGATGATAATATCGGCGCCCAGCTCGATTGCGCGACGCACGACCTCGAGGTCATATTGCGCGCACATGTCGATGAGATCATGCACGAGCTTGGGGTTCAGGACCATGTCCATCAGAAACTGCTCAGTGCCGCGCAGGTGGGCGGGGTTGAAGAAGCCGTCGCGGCCCATGAAGACGATAGGCTTCTTGCCCTTATATTCCTTGGCGAGTTCCGGCAGGTGACCGTAGATGGTTGGGTCGGACGGATCCGGAGGCGTGTAGTCGTCGAGGTCCTCCGGTTGCTTGATCCTGGCCTCGACCGGGTACGGAGCGATATCATCGCCCATGGCGCGGATTACGCCCCAGCGGTCCCGGAAGAAGCCCTTCTCCTCGTCGGTCCAGTCGATCGCGTCCTTATCCCAGGACGATCGGTTCAGCCCTATGCAGTCGTCCTGGAGAAGCGCGCTGACTTCCTCATACGTCCCACCGGGAATGATGCCCTCGATTACTTTGGGGTCGATGATCGGATCAAACAGCGGCACGCGATCGGGTTCCCGGCGTTCAAGGGCGGCGGTGACTCGCTCAAGTGAGTTCATGGTTCCGTTCAGCTCCTGGCGGATTTCTCGGCTCTAAAGGTCAGGATAGCAGTCCAGCGTCTTCAGCCAGCGGGTGCAGGCCGCGGCGCGCTCGGTTGGGTCTTCGGGCGTCTGGATCGGTCGGCCGCGGCCGTCCAATATGAGTCCGACCTCGCCACCGACGACGGTCTTCGTGAGGGTCTTGTTGCGGCCCGCTCCAACGTCCAGGCCGCGGCCTGGTTTGACCTCGACTTCAGCGGTCTCGCCGAGGCCGAGGGGCGCCACCGCGATCTCGCCGGCGTCGACGGGTATCTCCTCGCCACCTGGCATGGTCACCGTGAGAGCCACGCGGCCGGGCTTGGGCACATCCGAACACGCGATGCACGTGCCGAGACGCACGATGCAGTCGCGGTGGAAGACCTGGATCGCTGCCTCGCGGTGGATCTCCGCGAGAACGCCAAGCTGAGGCATCATGAAGATGGAGTCAACCGCGAGCTGGGTGACGCCCCGGGGCTCGAAGCCGTCAATGAGCATCATCGCTGCCTGCGATCGGCGAGGAGCGTGGGACAGCACGCCGCCCGAACCGACGAGGAGATCGAGCGACATCATGTCGACGATAGTCTCGCCGCTGAGCGTCTGGTAGAAGGTGTCCGAGATCGTGCGTTCCTGCTGCACGCCCTTCAGACCTGTCGCCAGGTCTTTGTGCTGGATGAAGGCCAGCGCCAGCGCCTCGCGCGCCACGGCCTGCTCTAGCTGCAGGTCGACGAGCGTCTGAGGGATGCTCGTCGGGCGGATCATCTTGTTGCGGACCTGGTTGGCCAGACCGTCGGCAACCTCGGCTCTCGGCACCCAGCGCAGGATCTTCTCAGGCCCCGCCTCGGCGTATACGTTCGAGATGGAGTAGCTCATCCCAATGTTGGCCGAGACAGTGCGATTGAATTGGCCGTCGAAGACGCTGAAGACGTCGGTCGTCGCTCCACCGATGTCGACGCCGACCACGTTCATCTCGCCTTCTTCGGCGATGATCTGGATGATCGCGCCCACTGCCGCGGGCGTTGGCATGATGTCCGCGTCGGTCCAGCTCACAAGCCTGCCGTAACCCGGCGCGTGGGCCATGACGTGTTCGAGGAAGAGATCATGGATGACGTCACGCGCGGGTCCGAGGTTCTCGCGCTCCAACGTCGGGCGGAGGTTGTCGGTCAGCGTCAGGGCCGTCTCTTCGTTGAGGGCACCACTGATCTCAGGGCGGGCGGCCGTGTTGCCCGCGTAGATCACCGGCAGCTCGTAGCCCTCTCCCAGGCGGGCTCTCGGAGACGCGGCGGCGACGATCTCGGCCATCTCAACGACGCGGCGTTTCTCGCCATTGTCGACGCCGCCGGAAATGAGGACCATGTCCGGACGCAGCTCGCGGAGCCGCTGGATGCGCTCGTGGGGTCGGCGGCCGTCATCGCGCGCGATCGTGTCCATGACGATTGCCCCGGCGCCCAACGCGGCGCGTTCAGCGCTCTCAGCGGTCATCCGGCGCACGAGCCCGACGACGGTCATTTGCAGGCCGCCACCGGCTGACGAGGTCGACAGGTAGATGTCGACGCCCTCCTCGTCGTCCTCCGGACGGATGATCTCATCGTTGTCGATGAAGTGTCGGCCGGAAAGCTCCTCGACCTCGCGTGCGGCGTTCAGCACCCCACGCGTGACGTCCTCATACGGCGCCTCAACCGTTGTGGGCGCTTCGCCGCGCGTCATGAGGCGGTATTCGCCATCGACCTTCTCGATGAGAATGGCCTTGGTGGTGGTCGAGCCACAGTCGGTGGCAAGGATTGACTTAACCTTCGCTGGGTCCATGCTCGGGTTTTTCTCCATCGGGGGAGGGGTCATCCTTCTTGGCCCGGGTTTTGGTGAGCCGTTCCTCCTCGCGGGCCTCAATGCGAACGATCAGCTTCTCAACGTTGCTTCGATCCTCCAACAGGTCGCAGAACTGGTCGTAGCTCGGGACCGATAGCGCGGCGTCGACGAACGGGCCGAGGAACACGAGGCCCTGGCTCGCGATAAACGTGACGGGCTTTGACGACTCAAGCAGAAAGATGGCCGGAGCGGCGAGGCGTCGATCGACGATCTCCTCCGCGACCTTCTCAATCAGCTCGTCGTCAGTCAGTTCCGGCGTCTCCGGCGGCGTCGTCAGATCCTCCGGCAGATCGCTCGATGTAGGCGGTAACACGCGCGGTGACCTCGTCCTTATTGCCGCCGAATCGCACGTAGATGCCGCGGGTGTAAGCCAACCGCGAGCGCGACGATAGCGGGCTCAGCAACACGCCGTCAGGATCCGGGAAGCATCCCTTGATCTCAGGCCAGGCGCGCCTGTACGTGGCGAATGCGCCGCGCATGGTAACGCCCTCGTCGTTCAGCTCGTACCGCGTGCGCGTGTAGTGCGGGAGGACGCTGAGTCCAAGCAGCACCAGCGCCAACAACGCCCAGACCGGTCCGCCGAAGTACAACTGGACGGCGAGCGAAAGCGCGACGATCAGCACGACGACGAGGATGGCCAGCGGCCAGTTGCGCTCGCACGGTCGAACCGACCAGGCAAGCGGCGTGGTCACGTCGAGGTGCTCCGCGGCATTCCCCGCGCGCTCGTCGGCCAATATTCGCCCCCGCTACCTGCGCATCTGGACGTACTTGTATGCCGAGTCGGCCGCCATAGCTCCATCGCCGACCGCCGTGGCGATCTGTTTGAGACCTATCTGGCGGATGTCCCCGGCGGCGAAGATTCCGGGCGCGCTTGTCTGCATCCGACCGTCCGTGAGTATATGCCCATCGTCAGTATCGACCAGCCCGTCGACCAGCGCCACCTCGGGGATGAACCCGATCGCGACGAACACCCCAGTAACGGGGATGTCCGTTGTCTCGTCTGTCTTTACGTTTCTGATCGTGATCGACTCGACATCCTCGTCGCCGTTGATGCTGGCCGCGACCGAGTCCCACGCGAACTCGATGGTCTCTTTCGCGAAGGCGCGCTCTTGGAGGATCGGCTCCGCCCGAAGCTCGTCGCGGCGGTGGATGACGGTGACCTTCTTGGCGAGGTCCGCGAGGTAGATCGCGTCATCGATCGCAACGTTGCCGCCGCCTACCACGGCGACTTCGGCGCCTCGGTAGAAGAAGCCGTCACACGTCGCGCAGACGGACACGCCGCGACCGGCGAAGTCCTTCTCGCCGGGGACGCCAAGAGGCCGGTGCCGGGCACCCGTTGAGATGATCACCGCGTCGGCAATATAGTCGCGCTTGCCGCCGGTTAGCCGCCACCGGTCGTCGCCCTCACCGTGCTCGACCTTGGTGATGGTGTCCTGCTCGATCTCCGCGCCGAACTTCTCCGCATGCTCGCGGAAGCGGTCGATCAACTCAGCGCCGGAGATGCCATCTGGGAAGCCGGGGTAGTTCTCAATGTTGTTGGCCAGGGTCAACTGCCCGCCGGGGGCGAATTTCTCAAGAACGATGGCCTTCAGCCCGAAGCGCTGAACGTACAGGGCGGATGTGAGGCCCGCCGCGCCCGCTCCGACGATGATCACATCACACTCGTGACACTCCGACTTTCCCATATCAGTCTCTCCAGAGGGCGATCGTTGTTGGGGGGCATTCTAACACAGGCCATGGGGTGAGGCAACACGCCGAGGATGCCATCAGAGACCATACTCAGCGCGTCCGATGACAGCGTCCTGCCAGCGTTCATCCATTCCTGGACATTGCCGACCCCCGCACATCGCCTCCCTCGGATTCGGCCGACGAAACGCAAAACGGGCAGGCGAGGAATGCGTCCCTCAAGCCTGCCCGTTTGGTGCTCAACTGGTGTTGCGATGTCTGCTTAGCGGCGGCCTCGGCCTCCGGCCTGCCTCTGTGCGAAGTCTCGGACGTCGCCCGAGTCGAGTTTACTCTCGCCGTCCGAGTCATCATCGTCGCTGACGACCACGGCGGGCTTATCGTACCCGCTGCGGATCTCGCGCCCCATGACCTCGTGAACCGACTTGCCGCGGCGCTTCGCGATGTCCTCGGGGTTCTGCAGCGTTGCCAGCGCCTTGAAGCAGGCCTTTGCCCGGTTCAGGACGTTCTGGCTGCCGAGGGACTTGGAGAGGATGTCGCGGATCCCCGCGATCTCAACCATCTGACGAACCGCGCCACCCGCGATGATGCCCGTCCCACGCGCCGCGGGGCGAAGCAGAATGATCGCGCCGCCGACCTTCGCCTGGATTTCGTGGGGAATCGTGTACCCGTCCAGCGGGACGGTGATCATGTTCTTCTTGGCTCTGTCGATGCCCTTACGGATCGCATCGGGAGCCTGGCGGGCTTTGCCCATGCCAATGCCGATCTTGCCCTTCCGATCGCCAACAGCGACGCAAACGCGGGAACTGGGTATACGTCCACCCTTTACCGTTTTGCGCACGCGGTCGACGCGGAGGACTCGGTCCTCAAGTTCCATCCCCGCAAGTGCGTCCCGGGACTGCTTCAGCTCAGCCATCTTGCTGTGACCCCTTCGCTTTAGAACGTCTGATCACGACCGGTCATGCCCCAACAAATGCCGCAGGTCAAGCCCCGTTGGCCAAGGGCCCTTCGGATCGGCTTCGACTTGCAGCGGACCGGTAGTGGTGGCGTGCGCCCTTGTTTACACCCACACAACACAGCCCGGGCGGCATGGTCCCCGCCCGGCGGAGGTCGAGAATAGCAAACTCCCCCGCGCTTGTCAAACGGTTTTCCCCTCTTACGACGGACCTCGCCACGCCAGTTTCTCCCATCTGGCGTACCGTGGCGCGGGGAGGAGAACTCCGATCCACCATACAACCTCGGCTTCGGCCGCGCAAGGGCGGCAGACGGAGGACGCCAATGATGCCACAGGCGGTGGCCATGTTCTGGTTAGCCACGCACGGCCTAGCGCAGGTAATCGAGGTTTCGCCGGAGTCCGGATCGACAGGTCTGCGCCAGGCCATCCAGGCCGCCCGCGATCTCGGCGACGGCCGCCCGATCGTGCTTGACGGAGGCGAGTACTTCCTCGACGAGCCTCTCCTGCTCGACGCGAGGGATTCCGGGCTGACGCTGCGCGCGGGGCATGCCCAGAACGTGACGCTCTACGGCGGACAGCCGATCGATGGCTGGGCGCCTGAGGCCGATGGTCTGTGGTCGGCGCCCGTGTCGCGCGACTTTCGCATGTTGGTGATGAACGGTCGGTTCTGCGAGCGCGCCCGCTTCCCCGCCGAGGGCAAGCTCGAGCACGAGACGGGGTTTGACGTGCCATGGATGAGCACGACCGGCGGCGGATGGAAACGCAAACCCACCCAAGACGAACTCACCACGATGCGGTACAGAGAGGGCGATCTTCCGCCAAGTCTCGACATCAACAACGCCGAGATCACCGTCTACCACATGTGGGACGAGTCCGTGGTCGGTATCGAGTCGCACGATCCCGCGACGCGGACCCTCCGCTTCAGCTCGCCGGCAGGCCACCCTCCCGGCGCTTTCGGGGTGAGGAAGTACGTGCTCTGGAACACGCGCGAGGGGCTCACGAAGCCCGGCCAGTGGGTCCTCGATCGGACTGCGGGCGAGGTGGTCTACTGGCCGCTCGAAGGCGAGGACATGACCCAGGCCAAGGCCATCGCGCCAAGCATGGAGTCGGTCATCCGCGTCCAAGGCACCGAGGAAGAACCGGTGACGGGCGTTCGCATCGAGGGCTTGACTGTCAGCGTTACGGACACGCCTCTCAAGGCCGGCGGCTTCGGCGCGGGCAAGTTCGACGGCGCGGTCTCCATCCGCCATGCCAATGATTGCATCCTTATCGATCTCCGGGTCGAGAACGTTGGCGGGCAGGGGATCAAGGCGGAGAATACGCGAGGCCTCAAGGTCGTTTACTCGGAGATCGGCCAGACGGGCGCGTGCGGGATAATCGCGCGCGGCCAGAAACCCCTCGTCGCGGCGAACCTGGTCCATCACATTGGACTGAGCTACCCGAGCGCGATCGCCGTCTGGGGTGGCGGGAGCGCCAACCGGATCATCCGCAACGAGATCCACCACACGCCCTACACGGCCATCGCCGTCGGCGGGGATGACCACAAGATCGAGAGCAACCTCATCCACCACGCGATGCTGGTGATGAAAGACGGCGGCGGCATCTACATCACCTTCTGCAAGCGCGTCACGCTACGGGGCAACTTCATCCGCGATATCGACGAAGTCGGCGGCTACGGCTCGTCGGCGTATTACCTTGACGAACAGGCCGAAGACTGCTTGGTCGAGGGGAATCTATCGCTACGAGTCCCTCGGCCGTCACACAACCACATGGCCTGGAGCAACACGATCCGCAACAACGTGTTCATCTGTGAGGGCGACGCCAACCTTACATTCCCCAAGTCGAAGGACTACACGTTCGAGAAGAACATCATCATCGCCAAGGGTACGGTGAAGTTCAGCCAAGCCGAGGCGATCACCGCGGGCGCGGGGAACATCATCTTCGCGACGGCCATCGAGGGCACGATCCTCGGCGTCACGGAGGGCGATCCCCTCATCTCCGGCGCGGAGGAAGGCAAGATCGTCTTCGGTGAGGGATCGCCGGCAGGAGAACTGGGGATTGAGGCGATCGACGTGAGTGGGGCGGGCGCGACCCTTTGGCGGATCTCTCGGACCCAAGTTCTCGTCGACCCGCTCGACGGCGGTCGGGCGGACGACGACATCGACTTGATCCGGGCGAGTGCGGCCGTAGACTTCTGAAGCGGCGGGAGGCGCAGCAGCGACCGATGGTGAGAGGGGTGAAGCACTGAAGATCCTACACGTCATTACGCCCAAGCGGTTCTCCGGCGGCGAACTGACCTGCGTTGAGGTCTGCGAGGAGCTGATGACTCGCGGCCACGATGTTCTCGTCGCGACGAAGCGGTGCGAGCCCGTCCTGGCGCAGTTGGCCTCCCGTGGAATTCCTCACCAGGTCGCGTGCATCGCCAAGAAGCACAATGCCGCGGCGCCCTTCGTCATAGCTGGGCTGGCCAAGCGATTCGGCGCGGACGTGGTCCACACCCACCATTCGACGGCATCGCTGTGGGGCTCTTACGGCGCGTATCTGCGTGGGGTGCCCTCAGTCGCCCATGTCCATGCCAGCAACACCGCCATCTGGTTGCTGTCGTCCACGCATATCATCGCGTGCGCCGATGCCGTGAAGGCCCATCTGATCTCTCAGGGACGCCCGGCCGACCGGATCTCAGTCGCTCACAACGCCGTCGACGTCCACAACCTGCCTCCGGTGGATGCGGCTGAAGCGCGCACCCGGGTGGGCGTGGCGCCGGACGCGCCGCTGGTGACGATGGCCGCTCATCTATCGAAGAAGAAGGGCCACCCCGTGCTGCTGCGCGCGGTGAAGCGGCTCCGCGATCAGTTCCCGGACCTTCGGTGTCTGGCGATGGGTGAAGAGGCTGAGCGCGATGCCCTCGTCGCGCAGGCGGAGCAGCTCGGAGTGAGCGACATCGTCGAGTTCACCGGATACCGGTCCGACGCGCGCGAGGTAATGGCGGCATCTGATGTTGTCGTGTTGCCCTCGCTGGTGGGCGAAGGGCTGCCGCTGTCGCTCCTTGAGGCCGCCGCGCGGGAGCGCCCCATCGTCGCCACGGGCCTGGCCGGCGTGCCTGAGCTGATCGTTGACGGGGACACAGGCCTTCTCGTTGAGCCCGGCGACTCTGACGATCTCGCCGAGAAGCTGGCGATGCTGCTAGCTGATCCCGCACTGAGGAGCCGGATGGGCAACGCCGCGCGCGAGGTGACTGTCAGACGGTTCTCCCGCGAGAAGCGTGGCGAGGCAATTGAGCGCATCTACGAGGTCGCGCTTGCGGCCAAGGCCGGCAAACCGCGACCTGAAGACTAGGAGCTGTCTAGTGACCGACAACGACCGGACGATCATCAGAGACCTGGCGAAACAAGTCGTCGAGATCGCGGCGACGGACGAACAGCAAGCCCGCCCGGGCCGGTGGCGAGCGCAGAACGCGCTTGAGCCACATCGGCCGCTGGTCTACTGCTCGCCTGAGGGCGCGTGGCTCGAGCTGATTCCACACGACACGCTTCAGTGTGAGGATGATGACGCGCGAGGGTTGGAGCATGGTCTGCGCGTGAGGATCTACGCGGCGGAGCGCTTTCATCACGACCAGCCGTGTGACAACGAGTTTCGTGTTGGAAGGGTCGTCCACAACACGGGATGGGGCCTCGGGCCGGAATACGTGAGACCGGATGAGGCGCGTGGCGCGTATGTTTGGGAGTCGCCGATCCAGACGATGGACGATCTCGAGAAGATTCAGACGCCAGAGGTCTCTTACGACGACGACGCGACCCAGCGCAACCTCGCGCATTACCAGGAGCTGTTCGGCGACATTCTCGACGTGAAGCTCCACGGCGGCCTGGGATGGGCGCTGAATCTCATCGACGAGTGGACATACCTGCGCGGCATCACTCAGACATTCCTGGACATGGTCGACAGCCCCGATCTCCTCCACGAGGGGATGCGCAGGATGAGCGAGGGCAAGGTCACGTACCTCAACCAACTGGAGCAACTCGGCGTGCTCTCCTGCAACAACGGGAACGACTACGTCGGCTCGGGTGGGATCGGGTACACCGACCAACTCCCACAGGATGACTTCGACGGCGCGGTGCGGCTGAAAGACATGTGGGGTTTCGGGACCGCGCAGACGATGAGCGAGGTCTCGCCGGCGATGCACGAGGAGTTCGTGCTGGAATACCAGCTTCCCGTGCTGGAGCGTTTCGGGCTGAATTGCTACGGATGCTGCGAGCCGCTACACGACCACCTCGACACGCTGCTGGCGCGAGTTCCGAATCTGCGGCGCGTCTCGATCAGCCCGTGGACCGACAAGGCGATTAGCGCGGAGAAGCTTGGGAACCAGTGCATCTTCTCGTGGAAGCCGAACCCGGCCACCCTCGCGGGCGTTGAGTTCGATGCGGCGTGGGTTCGCGAAGACATCCGCGAGACGGTTGACATAGCAAGGGCGAGCGATTGCGTGCTTGAGATCATCATCAAAGACACCCACACCTGCAACCACCAGCCTGAGCGTTTCGACGAGTGGACGAAGATAGCGATGGAGGAAGCGACGCGCGAGGCGTGATCGCCGAAGGGATAGCAGCAATGCAATACAGCGAAGGTACGGTCGGTCGCGTGTTCGCCATCCGGCTGGAGCACGGTGACCCGATGCCTCAGAGCCTCGAGGATCTGGCTCGCGAGCAAGGCGTTCAGTCCGGGTTGGCGATCATGGTGGGGGGCGCGGATGAGGGCAGCAAGTTCGTCGTCGGTCCGGAGGACGGCGAGACGCTCCCGCCCGCGCCGATGGTCAGCGTGCTGCGCGGCGTTCATGAGGCGGCGGCTGTCGGCACGCTCTTCCCCGATGAGACGGGCCAGCCGATGCTTCACATGCACGCGACTTTCGGGCGCGGTGATGGTGCGGTGAGCGGGTGCATTCGTGAGGGAATCGTGACGTGGCACATCCTGGAGATCATCCTCGTTGAGATCACGGGCCTCGACGTCGCTCGGATGCCGGACGAGGCGACCGGTTTTGGGCTGCTGCAGTGCGGCGTGGGTGCAGACTGACGCGATGTCGTTACTGCTCCGCCCCCGCGCCCTGGATGGCCTGCATGGCGATGGCTCGCCACGCGGGCGTCCCGCACGGATCGCCGACTTTCTCCGCGCTCTCGGCGGGCTTGCGGTTCATGATGTTCCGCCACTGCGCCAACGCCTGCTCGCGCTTCCCAGCGAGCATCAGGCACTCGCCGATCAGGTAATCGGCGCCGCACGACGCCTCGGTCCCCTTGTATTCCTTGAGCGCCACGAAGCCTCGCAGCTCGGAGATCGCGCCGCTATAGTCCTTGGCCTCCATCAGCGCTTCGATGCGAGGCTCCAGCGGCGCGTAAGCGTCTCGCGCGCGGAGTTCAAAGAGCGCGCTGAGCGAGAATAGCTCCCAGTCGTTTTCGTCGGTCGGGCACTTGGCGTGTTCGCCCTCGAACCACGCCCACGCATCGATGGCTTCCTTGCGGTTCGTACCGGCGCGACGCCGCGCGACGTCCGCGCCCTCCGCGTCGCCATCGTCGGCCAGCGTATCGGCCAGTTGCTCTGCCTGGTGCGCCGCGGTCAGCCTGGCGCCGCCCATCAGGTATTGGGCCTTGCAGCGCAGCTCGCTGTTGGGGAACGCCTCCGCGTGCTGAGTGATGAGAGCGGTCGCCGTGGCGGCATCCTCGGCCGCCATGTACGTCAGCGCCAGATCCAGCAGCGCCAGCTCCGCCGCGCGATGCGTACCGTCCGTGTCAAGACCACGGGCCAACTCAAGCGCCTCGCGGCCGGCCGCGTAGCGCTGCAACTCAACATACATCTGCCCAAGCCGCATCAGCGACGGCACATCCTTGGGGTCCTCGCCGAGTTTACCAAGCAGATCGACGATCTCCATCGCCTCAGACATGATCGTGACCAGGTCGCTCGGGATCACGTAGCCATAGACGATGTGCGCGAGGCCTCCGTCCGGTGTCAGGAAGAGCGTGACCGGGAAAGTCTGGTGTCGGATCACATGTGGCCCGTCTTCGCCATCGGCTATCGTGCGCTTGCGTCCCACATCATACATGTCCAGGAACGGGCGACTCTCAATAGCCAACACGTCCATGCGGACGCAGAGGAAGTCCTCGGATGTCTTCCCGACCTCGGGGTCGGCGAATGACTGCGCATCCATCATCATCGTGAGCTGGCGGCCGTCCTCAAAGCAGAAGGCCATGATCGGTTCGCGGGTGCGCTCGGCGCGATTGAGAGCGACTTCCCAGGACTGGCGCGCGGGCTGGCCGGGGAGCCATTTCACCCCGGCTGCAGACACCATGGTGGAACTGGACAGTAGAATCGCCAACGCGAGGAGCGCGCGGTGGTATCGAGACAACTGTGTCACCGACCTTCCGGCGGCCCGCTACTGGGTCGCCCTGTCTGCCACCTCATCAGTTCACTGCAGGGGAGCGGAATCCTCTCGCCACATGCCGGGCCGAACCGCCCCCTGAAACTTTCACCCCAGGTGGGACCATCTAACAGTGTGAGACCCCAATGAATGCATATCGTTCCATCCCGCGTCGGTGGGGTGCGGTCGCCTGCCTGCTGGTGGCCGGAGCCTTTGCGCGCGCCGATGACGCTATGGTCGCCCCCGCCCCAGGCCTCGCGCCCGTGCCGGCAGCGGGCGATCGAGTGCTGATCCGGCTGGCAACGGGCGCCGACGTCTCCATGGCGGAGATCGACGAGGTTGCCGGTATCCAACCACTGCTAGGCGGCTCGTTGGCGATCGCGCGGCTAACGCCGGGCATCACGGTAGATCAGGCGCTGGTCGTGTTGAGGGGGCGTCCTGGCATTGTCGCGGCTGATCCGGACTACGTAATCCGCGCCGCGGTGACGCCTAACGACACGCTCTGGGACAAGCAGTGCGCCCTCAGGACGATTCGCTGCCAGGCCGCGTGGACGGTCCAGCAGGGCCGGGCAGACGTGACAATCGCCATCATCGATAGCGGCGTGGCGTACGATCACCCCGATCTTGCCCCGAATCTCGCGCGAAACGCAGGCGACCCGCCGGACGGGCTGGATAACGATGGCAACGGGCTGATCGACGACTTCCGTGGATGGGATTTCGTCGACGGCGACAACGATCCCCACGCTGACCGAGGGGATGGACGCGGGCACCCGCACGGGACGCATGTCGCGGGGATCGCCTGCGCGGCGACGGATAACCAACTCGGCATCGCGGGGGTGGCCTGGGACTGCACGTTCCTGCCGGTGCGCGCTCTGGACGACCGAGGCGTCGGTTATCTGAGCGACTTGGCACGCGCGATGCAATACGCGACCGACCAAGGCGTCGCGGTGATCAATCTCAGCATTGAGGGGCCTTACTCGCCGGCGTTCCAGCCTGCGGTCGACTACGCCTACGAGCGCGGCGTGGTTGTTTGCGCGGCGGCCGGCAATAGCGCGAGAGAGATCACAACCGACCCGGCGTCATGGGTAACGCCCATCTGCAATGATGGCGATGCGCCCGGTCGACAGAATCGCGTCATCGGCGTCGCGGCGGCGAATTGCAGTAACGAGAAGAGGCCGAGTTCGAATTACGGCAGCGCCTTCAGCTTCATCGACATAGCCGCCCCCGGCGCGAATGTCCGCAGCACGTACTGGCCTGGCGCATCGTATCAGCGACTCTCCGGCACATCGCAAGCGACGCCGCACGTCGCCGGAGCGGCGGCGCTGGTCATCGCGCAGCACGGGCGGATTGGGCCAGATGCCGTGACGCGCGTCCTGAAATCGACGGCGGCTGATATCCACCCCAGCAACCCAGGCTTCGTCGGGAAGCTTGGCGCCGGACGGTTGACGGTGGCGGCGGCTTTGGGCGCGGATGGGCCTGGGCCGATCACGGCCGACGGACTGACAGTCGATGACGCGGTCGCCGAGGTGAACGGACGCGCCGATCCAGGGGAAGACGTGCGTGTCAGCATCGCCCTGCGCAACGCCGGGCTCGCCACGGCCGAGGGCGTGACCTGTCGCGTTACCAGCGGCGACGCGCGGGTCGTGGTGACGCGCGCGTCGGCCGCATACGGCGACATCGCGCCCGGCCAGATCGGCGACCCGCGCCAGGCCTTCGAGCTGAGCGTCGACGCGTCGATCCCCGAGGGCTTTCGCGTTCCGCTCACGCTCGACATCACGGCCACCAATGGCGGCCCGTGGCAGGAGACGCGCCTGACCTTGCCCGTGGGTTGGGGCGCGTTGGGCGAGCCCGATGGCACGTGCGAGGACGCCTTCCCCGCAGCCCTTGGCGCCCGATACGCCAGAGAGATCGGCGGCCCCTCGGACCAGGACTGGTTTGCATTCGACGCGACGCGAGGCGTGACGTACAACGTGGCGACGCGACCTCGGCTGGGCAGCTCGCCGAACACGTTCCTGTCGATCAGAGACACCTCGTGCGGCCGGGAACTCGCGAGCGATGACAACGGTGGTCTCAAGAAGGCAGCGCGCGTTTACTGGACGTGTCCGGCCGACGGACGGTACGCAGCCGTGGTAACGCCCGCGCGGGGCTGGACGGGACCGTACGAGTTTCGAGTGAGGGAATTTGGCGCTGGTGAGTTCGGGCCCGTCACGGCGACCGTCGCGCGCGCGGATGATGACGCGATTCCGCCCAGCATGGGTAATGGCAACGGCCGCGTCGAGCCGGGAGAGACGGGCGAGCTGCTAATCGCCCTGACGAACGAGGGGCCGCTGACAGTCACCGGCGTGTCAGCATCGGTGTCCGCGATGAAGACGGGCATCCGGCTCCCCACCAGCTCCGCTGATTTCCCCAACATTGAGCCGGGGCAGACCGTCTGGTCGATCGCGCCGTATGTCCTGGAAGTGGGTCGCAACGTGAGTTCCGACATCCAACCTCGACTCACGTTCAACGTCGTTACCAGCGAGGGCGCCTGGGACTCGCGCTTGCGCATCCCGACGGGGTGGGGATCACGCGGCGAGCCGGACGATTCGTGCGGGGACGCGCTGCTGATCGTGCCGGATGGCTTCGCCCATGAGAGGGCGTTCGAGGAGAAGCGCGACGTCGACTGGTTCCGCTTCGACGCGACGGGCGGGATGAGGTACCGCATCCGGACGGAAGCGCTCGGCTCGCAGCCAATCGCCCATACGCGGCTGCGTCTCCACGCCCCAGACTGCGGGCCGCCAATCGCCTTCGACGAGAACCACGTGGCCGGGCCGTTCTCGCAGATCGAGTGGGAGTGTCCGGCGAGCGGCAGGTACTCGTTTGAGATCGACCCGCAGCCAGGCACGGACCTAGGCGAGTACATCCTGACGCTCGTGCCTCTCATCAACAATGGCCCGGCCGAGCCCGACAACTGGTGCGAGCAGGCGGCGCCCGGCCAGACCGACGGCAGCATGCATGAGCGCGATTTCGGCGTACCGGGCGATGAGGATTGGATAGACTTCGCCGCGACGGTCGGCGTCACGCATACCATTGAGACTCACGCCGCCCCGGGCTGGGCCGTGCCCGCCGAGAAGCAGGACCCCGATGGGAGGCCGCAGACCCCGGATACGGTGGTGCAGCTCTTTGACGGGGACTGCGGCGGCGAGATCGGTGTGGATGACGATGGGGGAGACGGCACGTTCTCGCGCATTACGTTCACCCCGGATGAAACGGGCGTCTACTCGATTCGCGTGACCGAGCACGCGAACCGCATCGGGCCCTACCGCGTGTCAATCCGGACCAGCCACGGACCCAGGCTGACGTTCCTGACAGAGCCGGGCTACGACGCGGATCCGGTGGAGCCTGACGGCGGAACGGCGGGCATGACGCGGTTCGGCTTTCGCGTACTCTACTCCCATGCGGATGGCGTCCCCGCGCGACGCGTGCGGGTCCAACTGCGACCGCGAGCCACTGGCGGCGAGGCGACCGTCTCGTTCAACCTGAAGGCCGAGTCAGCCAGTCCGGCGGCGGGCATCATCTACTCCGGCTCCCGGAAGCTCCCGGAGGCTGATTACGAGTGTCGCGTCATCGCCGATGATGGCGCCCTTGACGCGACCGGCCCCGCGACCGCATGGCAGCCGGTGCCGACCGTAGCCGCCGACGGAGGAACCGCGTTGATCGCCTCCGTAACGGCCCTCACAGCCGGCAACGGGATGACGGAGATCCGGTTGAACGCGGCGGGCCACGGCAGCGCGACGGTTCGCGTGCTCAACATCGCCGGTCGCGAAGTGCGCCGCCTCGCGCGCGACATGCCCGTGACGCGCGGATTGAACACGCTGGTCTGGGACGGTCGGTCCTCCAACGGGACGATCGCTCCGCCCGGCACGTACGTTCTTGACGTCTCCCTCGCGTCGGATGACGGCTCCATCGATCGTCGGGTCATACCGCTGCATCGGTAGAGGATTTCGCGCCTTCGCAGCGAAATGACAGGCCCCATGGCTGCAGTGCAGGAGACAACAGTCGGCCCCGAAAGCGCGCGCCCGCCCAGGATTTGGCGGGCGGTTTTGCTGTCGGTGGTGCTGGCTCCGCTCCACACGTACTGGCTGATCCACCTGGAGATCGTTCGCGGGACGGGATTCGCGAGCACCATCAGCCTGTTCTTCAACGTGCTCCTCACCGTCGCCCTGCTCGTGGGGCTGAACGTCCCTCTGCGTCGGTACTTCCCCAAATACGCGATCACTCGAGCCGAGCTGATCACCGTCTACATCATGCTCTCGCTCGTGACGTGTCTCTGCTCCATCGACATGATGAAGCCGCTGATATGCCTGATGCCATATGCCTACTGGCACGCCACCCCCGAGAACAAGTGGGAGCAGCTCTTCTTCCGCCAGCTTCCGGATCGGTGGATCGTCAAGGATATGGACGCCATCGGGGGCTTCTACGAGGGCGGCACGACCTTCTATCAGCAGGGCGTCATCGAGGCGTGGGTCGGCCCCGCCCTTCTCTGGGTGGCGTTCATCATCGTGCTGACCTTCGTGATGCTCTGTCTGAACGTGCTGATCCGGCGCCGGTGGATGGATCACGAGCGACTGACATATCCCATCGCGCTTCTGCCCTTTGAGGTCACTAACCCGAAGGGCAGCATCTTCACCCAGCGGATGATGTGGATTGGGTTCGCTGTCGCGGGACTGTATGACATGATGAATGGGCTGCACTCGGTCTGGCCCATCGTGCCCGCGCTGAACATGCAAAACATGAACCTGATGACGTTCATCAGGACCAGCCCCTGGAACGCGATGGGCTGGACGCCGCTGACGCTGTTCCCATTCGTGGTGGGACTGGGCTATCTGCTGCCGATCGAACTGTTGATGAGCTTCTGGCTGTTTTTTGGGGTCTGGAAGCTTGAGAAGGTCGCCACCCATGCGCTTGGGCTGCCGCTTGGGCGACATCAGTGGCCGTTCCTCGACGAGCAGGCGCTTGGATGCTACCTCGCGATTGTGCTGTTCTCGCTCTTTGCCATGCGCCACCACCTGGTGAGCGTGGTCAAGGTGGCCTGGAAGGGCCAAGGCGACCTCGATTCGGGCGAGCCATTCAGCTATCTGATAGCCCTCTGGGGGGCGATTCTGGGGTTCATCTTCCTTGTCGCCTTTGTCGTGCAGGCGGGGATGCCTGTCTGGGCGGGGATTGTGTTCTTCGTGCTCTACTTCCTGATCGCGCTCTGCATCACCCGCATGAGGGCGCAGTTTGGCCCGCCGGTGCATGATCTGCACTTCGTGGGACCGGATCAGACGCTGACATCAGTGCTCGGGAGCCGAGTCTTCCAGCCTCGCGCGCTGGCCGCGCTGAGTTACCTCTACTGGTTTAACCGCGCGTATCGCTCGCACCCCATGCCCCACCAGATGGAGACGCTCAAGATGTGTCGCCGCGCCGACATCAATCCGCGCGGAATCGCCATCGCGATGGTCATCGCAATTGCCGTCGGGGCGATCGCGCACTTCTGGACCTACCTGCACATCGCCTACGATCTTGGCGCCTCGCGGAAGATGATGGGCTGGGGCACGTATGGGTATGCGCGGGAGGCATTCGGCCGGCTCGAGACGTGGATGATGGCGCCCACGACACCGGACGTCAAGACCATCGGAGCGACCGCCTGGGGGATGGCGAGCACGCTTGGGCTGATGGCCCTTCAGTCGCGGCTGGTATGGCTCCCGCTTCATCCTCTTGGCTACGCCATCAGCAACGGGTGGTCGGCGCACTGGACCTACTCTAGCCTCTTCGCCGCGTGGGCGCTCAAGGTCACCATCAGTCGATACGGCGGCCACAAGGGCTACCTCAACTCGCTCCCGTTCTTCCTCGGCCTCATCCTCGGCGAGTTCGTCGTCGGCGGCCTCTGGACCGTCGTTGGCACCATCACGGGCCTGCCCACGTTCAGCTTCTGGCGGGGCTAGTGCTCGCGCGAGTTAGCTCGCGCTCGCATCCGCCGTGACGTTCTCGTGCCAGCGGGTCTCCAGACCCGCTAGCTATAGCGTGGATGATTTCTAGCGGGTCTGGAGACCCGCTAGCACAGGCTCGTGAAGCAGACTTCCGTCGATGGGCACTCACGGCAGGGCATTCCCACGCCCCGACGAACCTCAAGCGCGTCGGTCACGCCGTTCTGTCCGGAGGGCTATTCTCGTGAGCGAGACATTGAACATTGCCATGGTCGGCTGTGGCGGGATGATGGGTGCCCACGCGCGGGGGATGAAGGCCCTGTGGGAGGCCGGATTCCGCGATTTCGGTATCGTGGCGTGTTGCGATATTGAGGAATCCAAGGCCGATGCGATGGCCGAGACCATCGCCGATTTCCAAGGCCAGAAGCCGCTCGTATACGCGAGCCTCGACAAGCTCCTCGCCGACGATCCCGATGTCCACGCGGTTGACCTGTCGCTCGTGCACTGTGACCACCACGCGCTGGCGATCCCGGCGATCGAGGCCGGCAAGCACGTGATGATCGAGAAGCCGCTCGCGGTCACCATGCGCGCGGGTAAGATGATCCTCGACGCCGCCGAGAAAGCCGGCAACGTGCTGGCGGTGGCTGAGAACTACCGGCGCTCCGTCGACAACCGCGCGATTAAGTGGGCGCTCGACCAGGGCCGCATCGGCGACGTGCGGATGATCTTCTGGATCGACATCGGCGAGCGGAGCTGGTACTGGAACTGGCGCGAGCACAAGCTGAAGGCCGGCGGCGGTTGGCCGCTGGATGGGGGCGTCCATTTCGCGGATCTCTTCCGCTATCACCTTGGCCCCGTCCGCAGCGTCAGCGCGTTGGTCCGGACGTACGATCCGTTCCGGCATGTCGACCAGAAGGATCCTGCGAGCGAGCGGATCGAGGTTGATACGGAGGACACGACGCTGGCCACCATGACCTTCGACGGCGGCGTGGCGGGCACGTGGATCTCAACCACGGCCGCGCCGGGCGCGGGCCTCGGGAAGCGAGCCGTCTACGGCAGCGAGGGAAGTCTCGATTTCGGCGCCGGGCTGAAGACACGGACAGAGGAGGTCTCGCTCGACGACCTCAAGGCCGAGTACATGGCCCAGCTCGACGATGATGAGAAGGAGCTGCTCTTCCCTCACGGCGTGACCGACACCGTCGCCCAGGAGATCGCGGAGTTCACGCGCGCCTGCCTCAGCGGCACTCCGGTCGAGACCGATGGCCTCGAAGGCTACAAGGCGGAGGCGATCTGCTTCGCCCTCTACGAGTCCGAGGCCCTCGGCCGCCCCGTGACGTGCGAGGAGATCGAGAACCTCGAGGTCGAGGAGTACCAGCGCGAGATCAACGAGGCGCTCGGGATCGAGTAGGAAACGAATCACCAGAAGAGGGTGGCACGCATGAGCGACGCGGTCGGCATCGGCATGTTGGGGGTCAGACATCCACACGCGGGTGGGAAGCTGGCCGCGCTGCAAGGCTCGCCTGCGTGGAGAGTCGTCGGCGCGTGCGAGCCGGATGAGGGAGTCCGTTCCGAGGCTCAAGAGTCACCCGCCTTCGCCGGTCTGGTGTGGATGACGCAGAAGGAGTTGCTCGCGCGTTCTGATATCGCTGTCGTGGCCATTGAGGGCGAGCCAGTCGAGAATCTCGCTCGAGCCGAGGCCGCCTTGGATGCCGGCAAGCACGTTCACCTCGAGAAGCCCGCGGGGGTCGACGCCGTCGGCATCGAGCGGCTGGTAGGCCAGGCGCGTGACGCGGGCCTGCTTCTGCAGCTCGGGTACATGTTCCGCTACAATCCCGCCTTCATCTTCGCCTTCGGCGCGCGCGAGAGTGGTTGGCTGGGCGACGTGCACTCCGTCCGCGGCCGGATGAGCACGAGCATCAGCGAGGACAAGCGCGAGGAGCTTGCGCGCTATCCGGGTGGGATGATGTACGAACTCGGGTGCCACTTGCTGGATGGCGTGGTGAGGCTACTGGGCGCGCCGACGGATGTCCACGCGTATCTCCGCCACGACGGGATCTCCGACGACGCGCTGGCCGACAACACGCTGGCCGTCTTCGAGTTCGAGAGCGCCGTCGCCACGTTGGAGGTGACGGCCATGGACGTCGGGCCGTTCCCGCGCCGGCGCCTTGAGGTTTACGGGACGGCAGGCAGCATCGTCATCGAGCCGCTGGAGCCGCCGCGCGTGTTGGCCTGCTTCGACTCGCCACCCGACGGACATCCCGAGGGCTGGCACGAGGTGGACGTCCCGGCGTACCAACGGTATGCGGATGACTTCGAGGAATTGGCAAGTTGCGTCCGGTCGGGCGACGCGCTGTCGTACAATGGCGAGCACGACATTGCCGTGCAACGAGCGCTCATGCGCGCGTGTGGTAGGTGAAGGGCAGTGGGTCCAAGCGGAGGTCCGGTGCAATGACGGTTCGCATCGTCGCGATTCTCTCAGCGCTCTGCACGTGCGCGTTCTCACAGGCGCAGACGATCGACGTGGTCGCCGAGGGCGCGGATCCTACGGGCGAGCGCGACTGCACCGAGCTGCTTACGCGCCTGCACGCCACGGGCAAGCCGATCCACTACCCGAACGGCGCCTACCTGTTCAACGGGCCGAATCTCGACCTCTCGGGCGGAGTGCACTTCGAGTCGCCGGATGGTGTCACGGTCCGGAACGATATATCAGACCAGAACGTGCTCCAGTTCGATGACTTCGGCAACCTCATCGGCCTGCAGCACAACCACCTGGGACTGGACGATGGCGACCTCGGCGGGTATGAACCCGTCACCGTGGGCAACCTCGTCCGCCCGCCCGTCTCCGGGGCAGACTTCGACACGAGAGCCGACCTGCTGGCATATTGGTACAACGATTTCGGCCTGGAGCATCGGAGGGTCAAGGCCCCGAACGCCGGCTGGGTGGGCTGGTATTACTGGTCGTGGAACTTCCACAACACCACCCGTGACGTCTACGACCCCGCGCGACACCCGCTGCTCGGCTTCTACCGCGGCGACGATCCCACAGTCCTCGACTGGCAGTGCTACTGGCTGCGCGAGTATGGCGTCCGCGGGGTGATTCTGCTGGGGCCATCACCAGGCAGCGACGTGGAATCGTGGAAGGGGCCGGACCACCGGAATCACTGGGTGTACCAGCTCTTCACCGATGTCCCGAACTTCCTGAAGCTGAAGTACGTGATGATGGCCTACACGCCGTACACCGAAGCTACAGATGAGGAACGGCGGAAGGTCGAGGGCGCGTGGGAGAGCCTGATCCGCGATCTCTACCTGAGGCATGGCAACTTTTACGCCATCCAGCGAGACGGGCAGACGTTCCCGGTGATCTACGCCCACGAGGAAGCCGCTCTGCGGGGGACGTTCGACAACTACAATGGCGGGAAGAACACCGCCGACTTCTACCGGCGCATGGCGAAGCTGCTGCAGGCCGAGGGGTACGGAGGTCTCGCCGTGCTGGCCCGCCACGCGATCGGGTCGTCGATGATCGACTGGGCCGGGCTGGAGACGGATGGGGTACTGCATTTCGTGGCGGAATACGCCAATGACTACAGCTCAGGCGCCACCTACTCAGAGCGCGTCGCGAACCACGACCCGCCCATCGGGCCTAGCACCGTGTTGAACGCATGCACCGCCAAACACACGCACGCGCCTCACCCCAGCAAGTGGGTGTGTCCGGGCCACGCGCCTGAGTTGTTCGGGCAGATGCTGAGCAAGTCAGTGGCGCATATCGAAGCCCACGACATGCCGAGGATCATCACCTGCTACAACGTCGCTGAGTGGGCCGAGGGCGGCCCCGGCCTCCAACCCAACATGCAGGATCGCTTCGGCTACCTCGAGGCCGTCAGAGACGCACTTGTGATCCGGCCGGGCCCCTAGCCGTTCGGCAGGATGAGTACCTTGATCGCGCCCGTCGACTTGTCGTCGGCGGCGATGAAGGCCTCTTGGATCTGTTCCAGAGGGTATCGTGCGGTGACGAGAGGCGCGACATCGACCGCCCCTGTCGAGAGCAGCTCGGCCGCGATCTCAAAGTCGCCCCTTAGCCCAATCTGGCCATAGCACGGCGAGCCGAGGATCGTCAATTCCTTGCCGATGATCGGCGCCAGGTTGATCTCGCACGGGCCGGTGATGCCCCCGACAAGGACTACCGTCCCGAGCGGGCGCGCGAGTTGAAGCGCCTGCTCTGTCGCCCCGCCGACCGTGCCGACCGTCTCGATCACGAAATCCGGGCCGTCGCCGCAGATCTCGGCGACGCGTTCGTTGAGCCCATCCCCAACGGGCAGCACCTCATCAGCGCCCAGCGCGCGCGCCGCGTCGCCCTGGTGATCGTATTTTGCCGTGGCAATGATACGACCGGCCCCCATGGCCTTCGCGGCCGCAACCGTCATGAGTCCGATCGTTCCCGCCCCGATCACGAGAACGGTGTCTTCGCCGTTTGGGCGGGCCAGCCTCACGGCGTGCAGACCCACCGCGAGCGGTTCGCCAAAAGCCCCAAGGGGGAGGTCTACGTCCGCGCCGAGCTTGTAACAGCAATATGACGGCACGCGCATGAGTTGGGCGAATCCGCCGTCAGAGGCCTCTGAGATGAACGAGCCCGATTCGCAGTGCTGGTAGCGTCCTGTCTGGCAGTAACGGCAGCGTCCGCAGCGCACAATTGGCTCCAGGATGACCTTGTCATTCTGTTGCAGTTCTGTTACATTGGAGCCGACGCGTTCTACCACAGCACTGATCTCGTGTCCGGAGACACCCTCTGGCTGCGACCAGCGCCCGTGGAACTGGTGAAGATCGCTCCCGCAGACCCCACACGCAGCCACTCTTAGCAGCACGTCTTCGGGACCCGGCTCCGGGACCTCAATCGTCCGGAGTTCGAGCTGTTCTGGGCCCGAGTAACATACTCCCTGAGCGGTCGGCATTATGATTACCTCCGGCGACGGCGGGGCATCCTGCTGTTACACAATGTTTGCACGGTGCCACTTTGTCGTTATGGTAAACAGCTCTATACAGGCAGGCAACATGGACCGAGTTCGCCGGGCCGGGGACCGGACCTCTGTGAGCAAGTTGCCAGGCCAACACAATGTCACCTGAGCACCCGACTAGGGGGGCCGTACATGCCAAAGCGAATTTTGCTGATTGAGGATGACCTGGACGTGCGGGAGCTGCTGGAGAATGCCTTGGTGGACAGTGGTTACGAGAGCGTCGCGGCCGGCACCGGGCAGGATGGGCTTGCACTGGAGCGGACGCAGAGCCCGGACCTGGTGGTCCTCGACCTAATGCTGCCCGACATGGACGGCTACGACATCTGCCGCCAGATTCGCACCAACAGCATCGTTCCAATCATCATGGTAACCGGCCGGGACGAGCTGGTCGAGCGCGTGGTGGGACTTGAGGTCGGAGCAGACGATTACCTCATCAAGCCTTTCGGCACCCGAGAGTTCATCGCTCGCGTTGGGGCGCATCTGCGCCGCGTCGACGAGTATTCCCAACCACGCCAAGAGAGCACGGTGCTAGACTTCAGCGAGGTCAAGATCGACCAGGACCGCCACGAGGTCACCGTCCGGGGCGAGACGCTGCACTTTACGCGCAAAGAGTTCGAGTTGCTGACAGCGCTGGCGGAGAACGAGGGCCGCGTCATGCGCTCGTCAGATCTCCTGAAGCGCGTCTGGGACTACGATGAGAGCGTCAGAAGCCGCACCTTGGACGTGCATATCGGCCGCGTCCGCTCGAAGATCGAGCGCACTCCCGGTCAACCTCAGATTATCGTCACCGTGCCTTGCATCGGGTACAAGTTCGTCAGTCCAAACGGGGCTGGTTAGCGAGCCCGATATCCGATTGGCTCCATCACCGGCCGCGGCACTCCCGCCGCGGCCGGTTTCAGTTCTGCTCCTCTCGCGCCGAGGGATAACCCGCCCGCCGAAGAAACTGACGCCTGTCGCTAGCGCAGCCGCCAGAGCGAGGTGCGAGTCTTGATCACCGACATCACCATTCGATCCATCGAGCCGATCAACACGCCCGAAGTCTGCCGCACGCCGCTGAAGTTCGGCGCGGTGATCGTCGACGAGCTTCCCTTCTGCCGCGTGAAGGCGGTCGTTGAGAACGGTCGCGGCGAGGTCGCCGAGGGCTGGGGCGGCATCTTCCTGATGGATCTGTGGGCGTGGCCGACGCCGGAGCTGTCGCATGAGGACAAGTCGGCGGCGATGGTCGACATCAACCAGCGCTACGCCAGACTCGTCGAAGGCTACGGCAAGAGCTGCCACCCGATCGATCTGTTCATGGAGCTTGAGAGCGACCTGGCGCGCATCAACCGCGAGGTCTGCGCAGAGCGCGGGCTGGATCCGGAGAACCCCTTCTTGGGCGCATTGGTGTGCGCGTCGCCGATCGACGCCGCGATTCATGATGCCTTCGGCAAGGTGAACGGCATCGATGTGTACGAGGGGTATGGACCGGAATTCATGGCCAATGATCTCTCGGGATGGCTGGGAGCCGAGTTCGCGGGCAAATACCCCGGGAACTACATCCGCGATGCCTTCGCGCCCGAGATCCCGATATTCCACCTCGTCGGCGGGGTCGACAAGCTCACCCGCGCCGAGGTCACCGACGAGGACCCCGACGATGGTGTCCCAAATTCCCTCGACGACTGGGTCGCTCAGGACGGCGTCTTCTGTCTCAAGGTGAAGCTACGCGGCACCGATCTCGAGTGGGACATCGACCGGACGCTTGCGGTCCACCGCATCGGGCGCGAGGAACTGGGGAAACTCGGCGAGGACCGGCTCTACCTGTCCGCCGACACCAACGAGCAGTGCGAGAGCCCGGATTACATCGTGGAGTACCTCCGCCGCATCAGGGACGCCAGCCCGCAGTGCTTCGACGACATCCTCTACATCGAGCAGCCCACCGAGCGCGACCTCACGGCCAGCCGCCACGACATGCGCGGCATCGCCGAACTGAAGCCCGTGATCATCGACGAGAGCCTCGTGGGACTCGAGACCTTCGAACTGTGCATGGAACTCGGATGGTCGGGGATCGCGCTGAAGAGCTGCAAGAGCCAGTCTTCGAGCCTCGTCCTGGCCTCGAAGGCGAAGCAGATGGGCATTCCGTACATGGTCCAGGACCTGACGAACCCATCGCTCGCGCTGATCCATTCAGTGGGGCTTGCCGCGCGGCTTCACACGATGATGGGCGTCGAGGCCAACAGCCGCCAGTTCTTCCCCGCCAGCACGCGCCCGGGCGAGAAATCCGTGCACGACGGCATCTTTACCGTCCGCAACGGCGTCGCCTCAACGGCGAGCTTGCGCGGCGCGGGCCTGGGGTATCAGATGGACCAGATCATGGAGATTGACGGGTAAAGGGCCCACGTTCATATCATGCTCAACAAGAAGCGCCCGGGCCGGAGTGGCCCGGGCGCTGTCGATTCTGGGGGGTGGCATTGCTGCGCTATCTCGTTCTGGCCGCGCGCATCGAGGCCAGTAGCTCCGGGGCCGCGAGGTCTGAGAAGATAACGTACATGTCGTTCCAGTCGTACGGCTTGTCGACGTCGTCCTGGATCAGCGGCTGCTCGAGTCCCAGATCCATGATCATCTGCTCGGCGTAGTCGGCGCCCTGGTCCTGCCAGTCCGGCTCGCCCAGCAGGCGGACCTCCTCAACGAGCTTGAACATGTACTGTTGCGCGGGCGTGTAGTCGGCGGATCTCGGGTCGATAAGCGGGCGCAAGAAGTCATCCACGAGCTTCTGCGCCTGCATAATATACTGCTCCAGCGGGAAGTAGCGGATGCTGTGCAGGAATCGCTCGCCCATCATCACCATTGCCGCATGATCTCGCTGGCGCTGGGCGCGCTGGAGCATCGTATCGCGAGAGGTGGTTGCCTCCCCGCGCGGCGGGGTCCAGTCGATGAAGGCGTTCTGGCGATTGGTGAACTCGTCTTCGATGTCTTCCATGACCTCGACGGCCGCCTCATACACGTCGTCGTCGGTTTTCTGAAGGTCGGCCTCGAGCTTGTCGAGCCTTGCCTGCAGGTCAGCCTCCAACGGGTCGCCGCCCATCAGCCGCCACCTGGCCGTAGCCAGGTCATTGGCCGCAGCCGCCAGCAGTCGGTCGCGGGCCGTCTGTCTGGCCTTGACGATCGACACGAGCGCCCTGGCGCTGGGCGCGATGGCGGCGATCTGCTCAGTCGTCAGCTCGAGCCGGTTGAGGGCGATGATGTGGTTGGCTTTGGTCGTCACCTGGCTGAGTTGGCTCGCGGACGCCGCCGAGGCGACTAGAACGCATGCCATGATTGACAGGAGGATTGGTGTTGGTCTCGCGCGTTTCATTGCCCGTCCTCCTCTCCGCCGACGAGTGATCTGTTCTGCATGGCCCGCGTGATGAGCCACGTCTCGAGGTTCGTAATCGCGCCCTCAGCGGTGATCCACTCGAGGAATTCGTCGTGCTTGACCTCGTGCGTCAGTGGCTCCTCGGGGAGCCCCGCGAGCGCGCGGATGTCCTTGGCGAGCGTAGGCCGGCGGTTGGCGTACTCATCTGCCGTCCAGGCGGCCACCTCATTCATGACCTGCAACAGCCCGACGGCCATCGACCGGACGCCCTGGGCATCTCGGCCGAGCAGCGTCTCGGCCATCTGCACGGCGCGGGCCTCGCGTGTCCGGACATACTCATCGGGCATAAGCTTGGTCTGAGCCTCGAGCCGCGCCACGATGTAGTCGACCGGCGTCTCGGCGCCACCGAGGCGCGCCTGGGTTTGCTCGCGGGCGAGCTGCTCGGCGGCGGTCTCGATCTTCGCGGCCTGCTCAGCAGTAAGTGTCCGCTGAATGGCCGCCGCGGCCTGGCCCACGAGCGTCGCGCGAAATCTCTCTCGCTCCATCCGCGCGTTGACTGCCGCGTTGAGTAGACCTAGCTGCACCTCAGGAGGGTTCTGCCCGCCCAGAAGGCTGCCAATCACCGCGTCGGCGGCGTCTGACACCTCCTCATACGCTTGGGCGTCAGCATCCTCGTCAGCGATCAACTGGTCGGCAACCTGCCGCGCGATGGGGATGACCTTGCCGACCTGGTTCTCCGTGAGTTCCAGGACGGTGATCACCCGCAGGAATATGACATCACGATATAGCTCGCTGGGGGTCTGCTGAACCTCCATGGCGTTGTCATCGTCCTGGGCCCACATCGCGTGTGGAGCCAGGATCATCGCCACGAGGAACAGTGCGCAAAGCAGATGCCCAGGTCTCGGATGAGTCATTCGCATCCTCCACCTCGCGGGCCGTCAACACCCGCGGACTTGGGCCCGGATGAGACTTACTATCAGTTGGTTCGCTAAAGAACGCCCGGACCCTTCTCGCCCTACCAGATGGTCGGCATCCGGGAACGGGTTCTCAGCGAGAACAACAGCGAGAATCGGGTGATTGGCTCCCGCGCGACGTGCCGTCAGTTGATGAGCACCATCACTAGGCCCTGCACGATGACGCCAGCCGCGAGGACGGCGGAGGTGACGACGCAAACAGCCTCCATCGGTTCGGGGTTCACGCGAGGGCCCTTGCGGTTGCGGCCAAACACCAGCCGGTAGTGCGCCATGATGCCTGGCATGTAGCCGGCGACCATCAGCACGCCGGCGAGGCAAGCGCGGCTGGCGAACAGGCAGACATCGGGCTGCGAGCCTAGCAGTAGTATGGGGCAGATAGCGCCCAGGAGCGAAACCATGGTCGCCCCAACCAGCAACCGATCCGCCCATGGCAACCAATCGCGGTCCAGCAGCGCCCCGACCTCCAGCTCGCGGTTGATGCGCAGGAACAGCATCGCCGCGCCAAACGGCGCAACGATGCCGGCAACGGTGACAACCACTCCAGGCTCGACCATCCTCGCGACCTCCGAAGTCTCCTGTCTCTGCCAGACGCTTCGACGCCAAAGCTACGCGACCTGCAGACCGTGGGAGCCTCCTTGACACCCCATCCCGGTGAGGGATATACTTCCTCGCCGCTCATACGCGTCGGGGGATGAATTCCAATTGTCACGTGGAGATGGGGGCGGCTTATGCACGCCCTGCGAAAACTTGCTCGTGGAGTGCCTATGACGGACCGCTGATGGCTGCCAAAGCCCGCGGTCCGTTTTTTTGCGCTTTAGGTGCGCAATGACTCATTGAAAAGGGGGACGTAGACCGTGCCCAAGACCTCCAAGAAGAAAGCTGCCAAGAAGAAGGCCCCGCGCCGGAGAAGAACCGTCCGGAAGATGCCCGTGCCGAGCGACATCGATATCGCCCAAGCCGCAGAGGGCAAAATGAAGCACGTCTACGAGATCGCTGAGATGATCGGTCTCGAGCAAGACGAGCTTCAGCTCCACGGCAACTACAAAGCGAAGATCGACCTCAGCGTGCTCGACCGTCTCAAGGACGCGCCCGACGGCCACCTCATCGACGTCACCGCCATCACGCCCACGCCGCTGGGCGAGGGGAAGACGGTAACATCGATCGGCCTCGGCCAGGGCATGAACCAGATAGGCCTCAACTGCATCAACGCGTTGCGCGAGCCCTCGCTCGGGCCGCAGTTCGGCATCAAGGGCGGAGCGGCCGGTGGCGGGTATTCCCAGGTCATGCCGATGGAGGACATCAACCTCCACTTCACCGGCGACATCCACGCCGTCAGCATGACGAACAACCAGCTCGCCGCGTACATCGATGCCAGCCTGCACCACGGCAACCCGCTGAACATCGACGCGACCAAGATCTCTTGGCGCCGCGTCATCGACTCCAACGACGGCTTCGCGCTGCGGAACATCATCATCGGTCTCGGCTCGAACCTGCCCAAGCCTCGGCGCGGCGGCGTGCCGCGTGAGTCGGGCTTCGACATCAGCGTCGCTTCCGAGGTCATGGCCATCCTTTCCATGACCACCGGGCTGCAGGACATCCGCAAGCGTCTCGGTCGGGTTATCGTTGCACTCGACAAGAGCGGCGACCCCGTTACGGCTGAGGACCTCGACGCGGCCGGCATGATGACCGTTCTCATGAAGGACGCCATCAAGCCGACCCTCATCCAGACGCTCGAGAACACTCCGTGCATCATGCATGGAGGCCCGTTCGCCAACATCGCTCAGGGCAACAACTCGGTTCTGGCCGACAAGATCGCGCTGAAGTGCGCCGATTACGTCATCACCGAGTCGGGCTTCGGCGCGGACATGGGCGCTGAGAAGTTCATGAACATCACCTGCCGCGCGGGCAAGCTGAAGCCAAGCTGCGTGGTGATCACGCTCTCCATCCGCGCGCTGAAGGCCCATAGCGGCAAGTTCACCATCGTCGCCGGCAAGCCGCTCGACCCGGGTTTGAGCAAGGAGGACCTGCCGGCGATCGAGGCAGGCGCCTGCAACCTGGTCAAGCACATCCAGAACATGAAGCTCTTCGGCGTGCCGGTCGTTGTGTCGATCAACCGCTTCACGCCCGACACCGACAACGAGGTCGCCCTCGTCAAGGAGCTCTCCGAGGCCGCGGGAGCGCGCTGCGCGGAGATCAATGTCTGGTCCCACGGCGGCGACGGCGCGATCGAGATGTCTCACCTCATCAAGGAAGCTTGCGAGGAACCCAAGAAGTTCAAGCTACTCTACCCCGACTCCGCCTCGATCAAAGAGAAGATCGAAGCCATCGCCACGAAGATCTACGGCGCGGAGGATGTCGAGTACTCCGCCACCTCGGAGCAGCAGATTGAGACCTACACCGGTTGGGGACTGGCCAAATTACCGATCTGCATGGCCAAGACTCACCTGTCGCTCTCGCACGATCCGAAGCTGAAGGGCGCGCCGACCGGATTTACATTGCCGATCCGCGAAATCCGCCCGTCGGCCGGAGCGGGCTTCCTCTACCCGCTGTGCGGCGAAATGTCGACAATGCCGGGCCTGCCCAGCAAACCCGCCGGTTTCAGAGTCGATATCAACAAGAAGGGCGAGACCGTCGGCCTCTTCTAGGCCCCGCCCAACCAGCCGACACCACGCGAGCCCCGGTGAACATGCCGGGGCTCGTTTTCGTACCAAGAAGGCGGAACCACACCGACGGCGAAACCGTCTGTTCTCACGGTGCGCCGCTGCTTGACGAGGGTAGGCGAACCGACTATACTGTGCGGCCAACCAGGGCTCGGATGCGCCGCTATGGCCCCTTTTGAGGGGTCAGCGTGTCCGGCATGGGTCGCGCAGGCGGATCATCTCCGGCGGCGGGATCGCAACGGCAACTACCTCGCCGCGCGAATGTGAGGAGGAGTTCGTTGGCCCCACGCAAACACAAGCTCGCGGCAAAAAGGGTTAAGGAATTCAAGAAGCGCTTGCTCGCCGAGAAGGAACGCCTGGCCGCCACGATAGAGGGTATGGTGGCCAAAGGTCCCGGCGGCGAGTTCGACGGTGGCGGAGACGATTCTGTTGACTTCGATGATGCTGCCTCAGACGCTGCTCTTGAGACGTTGTACCGTGGGACTGACATGGCTCTCGAGGAGAACCTGCGCGTGATGCTTACGGAGACGGAGGCGGCGCTCGAAAAGATAGGAAAGGGCAGCTACGGCGTCTGTGATAATTGCGACACAGACATCAAGATAGCCCGTCTGGAGCGGATCCCATCGGCAACGACGTGTGTCGACTGCCAGCAACGGCTGGAGAGAAGGTAGTCCAAGAGGCGTTGCCCGTCGCGTTTTACCTGATTGCCGTGGCGACCCTCGTGGCCGACCAAGTCACGAAGGTAATCGTGGCCGGGCGGCTGGCTCTTGGCCAGCGCATTCCGGTCATTCCACACCTCCTCTATCTCACCCATAACGAGAACCCCGGAGCGGCCTTTGGCATATTGCCGACGGCCACGGTCGGATTGATCGTTGCCGGCGTGGTCATCATCGTCGTTCTCGTGCTCTACGGGCGCAAGATGGCGGGGTGCCGCCCGCTGTGGATTGGCCTCGCGCTACAGATCGGCGGAGCCGCCGGCAACCTGATTGATCGGATCTTCCACGGCGAGAAGCTCTTCCGCGGCCGCGTTGTTGATTTCATTGACGTGCAGATCACGCCGGCTTACACCTGGCCGACGTTCAACATCGCCGACATTGCCATCACCGTTGGCGCCGTGCTCATTGCATATTGCATCCTCACCGGCAGAGATGGGATACTGGGAGGAGCCGACGAGGCCTCCGACCAAGAAGACGAGCAGCCCCAGGTCGACTAACTCTACCGCAGCCAGGCCCTGACCCTCAGCATGCGCTCAACCCTGTTCGAAATCCAGAATCTATCGGCGCTTCACGCGATCCTGATCGCGGCCGTGTTCGGCGGCCTGGCTATGTTCTGGCTCCGGCGCGAGGTGCGCCTCGGCCGCATGGAGCAGAGCGAGTATCGCCAATCGATCTACTGGGTGATCGGCGTGGCGGCGATCATCGGCGTGGGTATATGGGCGGCATCGCGATGGCTCTCGCCGATTAAGATCCGCGCATATGGCGTCATGCTGATGTTGGCGTTCGTCGTTGGCATCATCGTCGCGATGAAGCGCGCGCCGCGGTTCAATGTCGAGCCGATCTACATCATCGACTTCGCCCTGCTGATGCTCGCGGGCAGCATATTGGGCTCGCGGATCTTGTACATCGCGCTGAACTGGGAGGCGGAGTACGCGGGCAATTGGACGAACGTCTTCAACGTGTGGGAGGGGGGGCTGGCGTTTCACGGTGGGGTGATGGGGGGTATCGTCGGCGGGCTCATCTTCACTCATTGGCGGAAGATCCGCCCCGCTCCGATGGCCGATCTCATTACGCCGTCCGTCGCGCTGGGGTACGCGGTCGCTCGGTTTGGGTGCTTCCTCAACGGCTGTTGCCATGGCGGTCCGACCACGGTGGCCTGGGCGGTCGACTTTCCCGGCGACAACCTCGGCGCGGTCCACCCGGTGCAACTCTACGCGCTGCTGGGCAGCCTGGCCCTCGGGATCTTCCTCATAGCCATCACGCCGCTCATTCGCGTGCCCGGGCACTTGTCGATGTGGTACCTCGTGCTCTATTCCGGTCTGAGATCAGGGATGGAGCACTTCCGGCGGGGCTTTACCGCCGAGCCGTGGGAGCTGGTGCCGGCCCTCACGCAGGCCCAGGCGTTCTCGATTCTGGTCGCGGCCGTGGCAATCGTCGTGCTGGTCGTCACGTGGAAGCGCGTTGGGTATCCCCTGCCCGAGCCCGACGAGGCGCCGGCGGGCGACAGCGTCACCTACGCCGACAAACCCAAGAACCGCAAGAAGCGGAAGACGAAGAAGCGCTAATGACCGACTCCCCCGGCGAGCCCGAGCACAGCACGTACATGGTGCCCGAAGAGCTAGCCGGGGCCCGTCTGGATCAGGCGCTGACCAAGCTCGCCGACGACCTGTCGCGAGCCGCGGCGCAACGCCTTATCGAGGCCGGCATGTGCCTGCTGAACGGGGCGAAGTCGAAGTCGGCCGCGCGGGTCGCCGAGGGTGATGAGCTTCAGGTCACGATCCTCCCGCCGGAGCCCACGAAGATCCTCGCCGAGGACATCCCTCTCGACGTCGTGTATGAAGACGCTGACCTAATCGTCATCAACAAGCCGAGCGGAATGGTCGTCCACCCGGCTGTCGGGCATCCATCGGGGACCCTGGTCAACGCGCTGCTGGCGCATTGCGATGACCTGTCTGGGATCGGTGGGGAGCTGAGACCCGGGATCGTGCACCGGCTCGACAAGGAGACGTCTGGTCTGCTCGTCGCGGCCAAGAACGACCAGGCCCACCGGCATCTCTCCCAGCAGATCGAGACGCGCGCCGCGAAGCGGACGTACTGGGCGATCGTGTACGACAAGCCCTCGCCCCCCGAAGGCGCCATATCGGCCCCTATCGCCCGGCATCGTCAGCAGCGCCAGATGATGGGCGTGGTCGAGGGGGGGCGCGAGGCCACGACCCACTACGAGGTGCTCGAGGCCCATCGCATTGGACCGGACACGCCGAAGAAGGGGCGGACGATCTCTCTGGTCGAGCTGAGGCTCGACACCGGGCGGACGCACCAGATCCGCGTTCACATGACCCACATTGGGCACCCGGTGCTCGGGGATCCGCTCTACGGACGTAAGCGGAGGCTCCCGCAGAACACGCCGCTAAGCCTCGTGGCTGCGCTGAAGCGGTTGCAGGGACAAGCGCTCCACGCGCGGCGGCTGTCATTCGAGCACCCGACTACCGGCGAGAGACTGCAGTTTGAGGCCGAGCCGCCTCAGGACTTCCAGGACGTGTTAGACGCCCTTCGCAAGGCCGGCGCCGGCGAGGAATCATGAGTTCATTTACCCTTGAGGCCCAATCCGCCAACAGCAACGCCCGTGCCGGCGTACTCCACACGGCGCATGGCGACGTGTTGACGCCCGCCTTCATGCCCGTCGGAACGCAGGGCACGGTCAAGGCGATGCTGCCGGCGGAGTTGGAGGAGATGGGCGTGCAGATCGTGCTCTCGAACACCTACCATCTCCACCTGCGCCCCGGCGAGGAGTTGGTGAAGCAAGCAGGTGGGCTACACGCGTTCATGGACTGGGACAAGCCGATCCTCACCGACAGCGGAGGGTACCAGGTCTTCTCGTTGGCGGCGTTGCGAAAGCTGGACGACGAGGGCGTGACATTCAGGAGTCACATCGACGGCAGCGAGCGCCGACTGACGCCGGAGAATGTGATTGGCATCCAGGAAGCGCTCGGGCCCGACATCGCCGTCACGCTGGACGAGCCCGTACCGTACGAATCGGATGAAGCCAAGACGCGCGAGGCGATGGAGCGCTCGCACGACTGGGCCAGACGCGGACTGGCAGCCAGAACCCGCGAGGACCAGCTCATCTTTGGCATCGTCCAGGGCGGCATGCTCCCGGAGCTTCGCCGCGAAAGCGCGCAGGCAGTCGCCGACCTGAAGCCCGATGGCTTCTGCATTGGCGGCCTGAGCGTGGGCGAACCGAACGAGCTGATGTACGAGCTGGCGACGGTCGTTGGCGACGAGCTGCCCGACTGGGGCGCGCGACACCTGCTGGGCGTCGGTTTCCCCGAGGACATCCTGGAGGGCGTCCGGGCGGGGGCGGACATCTTCGACTGCGTCCTCCCCACGCGCCTGGGGCGTAACGGCACGGCGGTGACGAGCGAGGGGCGTCTGAACATGGTCGCCGCGAAGTTCGCCGAGGACTTTTCTCCGCTCGATCCCTCGTGCGAGTGCCCGACCTGTGTTCGGTTTACGCGCGCGTACATCCGGCATCTGTATAAGGCCAAGGAGATCACCGCCGCGCGCCTCGTCACGTATCATAACCTCTGGCACTACACCAAGATGATGGAGCGGATTCGAGGCGAGATCCTGGCCGGAGCGTTTGTTTAGACGGGCGGCGCCGGCAGGGAATGCCCCGTCCCCGGCGAATCGCTAGTCGGAGCAGTCAATACCATCCTCCTGAGGGTCATTTATGTCGGTTCTGATCGCATTGCTGGTGGCGGGCGCGGGTGAGGCCCGGGCGGGGACCACGGTCGACGTGCGCGAGCACAACGGCTGGCCGACTGCTGTGATCGACGGTCAGGCGATCGATCTCAATGGCAGGCTGTGGCGCGACGGCGACGGCTGGATCGACGGAGCGCAGCCTGGCGACGTGGTCATTGTGCCCGCGACGGCGGCGAGCGATCCGTACGGATGGGCCCAGGACGCGTGGACGAGCCGGGAGGATTGGGACTACTCTCAACTCGACGCGCGCGTTGACCGCGTCCTGGAGGCGCAGCCCGGCGCTCGCGTCGTCCTGCGCGTCTTCATCTCGGCGCCCGAGTGGTGGAAGGCTGAGAACAAGCGCGAGACGATGCTGTATGGTCATGGGCGCCACGCCATTGATGTCCCCGGCGTTGACGGCAAGCTCGAGTACCCCTCTTATTCATCCGACAAATGGCGGGAAGACGCGCGCGACGCCGTGACCCGGTTCGTGACGCACGTGCAGGCAGCGCCGTATGCCGATTCAGTGGTCGCGTATTGGCTGGCGGACGGTGAGGAGGGTCGGTGGACGTGCTGGGGCGCGGCTGAGGGGTATTTCGCCGATTACAGCCGGCCTCAACGGCGCGTCTTCGGAGCGTGGCTGCGGGAGAAGTACGGCAACGACATCCGACGCCTCCGCGCCGCGTGGCAGCACGTCGTGAACCCCATTCCGGGCATGGGTGCGGATGACGAGGAGCCGATCGCTGTGTTTACGTGGGACGACGTGCGCGTCCCGAGTCAGCCCGAGCGCGAGAGACACCTCTCGCAGAGCCTCCTCGACCCGGCATTCGCGCCGAAGGTCATTGACTACAACCATTTCCACGCTCAGCAGATCGCCACGTATATCACCGATCTGGCCGCCACGGCCAAGCAGGCGTGCGCCGGGGAGAAGTTGGTTGGGCTGTCGTATGGGCACATCATCGATCACGCGGCCGGCAAATCGACGCTGCAGAACGGCGGTCATATCGACTTCGCCCGCGTGCTCGCAAGCGGCGACATCAACTTCATCGCCGCCCCGAGCGCGTCGGCCGAAGCGGGCGGGGTCTGGAGTTCGGTGAGACACTCGGTGGCGTCGCACGGGAAGATCTGGGTCGACGAGGAGCTTCGCGGCCCCACGGAGCTGATAGCCTCCGCGCGCGCGGCGATCGACGGCGGCGCCAGGTGGAGCGCCGGCCGGACGCGTTCGGGCCTGGCTGATCTGGCCAAACGCGCCGCCGGATGGGACCGCACGTCTGTCGCCGATATCGCGGTCATCATCGACCATTACAGTCTGTCCTACCTGGCTGACGGCAGCGCGCTCTCCAAGCCGCTGCTGCACGACCAGTTCAAGGCGCTGTCTGAGATCGGCGCGCCGTATGACGTGTGGATGTTGGATGACCTGATCGCCGGTCGCGTTCCGCAATACGCCTTGTACGTCATGGTGAACGGCTTCTACTTCGATACCCCCGCCAGGGAGGCAGTGCTGAAACACGTCGCGCGAGATGACAGCACCGTGCTGTGGATCTTCGCCCCTGGGGCGATTGAGGCCACGCTCTCGGGCAGCGCCGCGCTGAAGCTGACCGGCCAGCCAATCGGCTTCGTCACGCGCGAGGCGCCGCTCCGCGTGCGCGTCACCGATCACTCCCACCCCCTGATCGACGGCGTCCCGAAGGGCTTGGAATACGGCACAACCGAGAAGGCCGGCCCGGTTTTCTACTCCCTGCCGAACCGGGTGGGCATCCTCGGCGCCATCGCCGTGCCGGTCCTGGCCGACAAGAAGCCGGCGGAGTGGCCTGGACTGACGGTCAGGGAGTTCGATTACTGGACGAGCGTGTACTCCGCCGCCCCGAACGTGCCGGCCGAGATCCTCCGGGGGATCGCTCGCCACGCTGCCGCGCATCTATTCGCCGACGCGGGCGATACGATCCATGCCAACGCATCGGCCATTGCCGTCACCGCGAACACATCCGGCGAGAAGTCAATTCGCCTGCGGGCCGCCGCCGACGTGCGCGATGCGATGACCGGCGAGACGCTCGCCGAGGCCGCGGAGACGATCACGCTGTCGATGCGCGCCGGCGAAACGCGCGTCCTGTATGTCGGCGATCCGGGGCGCTTCGAGGCCCCGTAATCGCCGACATAGCTATCGGAAGATTTCGTGGAGTTGCCCCCTGAAGCAGTGTTCTCCGCCCGCGCGGGGAACCGTCCCCTCCCGCATTCGCGTTGCGTTCAAGTAGACGCTAGGGCCACGTTCAGCACGTTGGGGGCATGAGGATTTGCTCAAGTTCCAGGTATTCGTAACTGAGATCCCGCCGCAGGACGAAGACGCTCGCGTGGTCCGCGCTGTCGAGGCGGCCGCGGGTCGCTTCGCCGGCAAGGTCGAAGTAGACGTGCTGCCGCTGGACGGACCCGAGGCGGAGACCATCGGAATACAAGCCAGCCCGACGGTCATGGAGGGCGGCATGGCGCTGTCAGTCGGACCGGGACTGAGCGCCGGACGCCTGAAGCGTTACATTGAGGCTCAACTCGGGAGCGAATAGCCCCGCGCGTCAGGAGTGATGCGTCTTGGCTCGACTGATTGACGTTCTGTCGGACGATCTGACCGAGGAAGATCAGACCTCGTGTGAGGCCGTAATGCTGTTCTGGTATCCCGAGGTGGGCGATGCCGTCGAGGCCGATGCCGACCTCGCCGAGATCGAGACAGCCAAGGCCGTGGTGGTGGTGAAGGCGCCCGTGGGCGGCGTCATCAAGGAGATACTGGTCCGCGAAGGTGATGCGGTCGAGCCGCAGCAGAAGCTGGCGGTCATTGAGTGCCCAGACTGATGATTCCCGCGGCGACTGCGCCGCGCAGGCCCGACGCCGGGCAACAGCCTGAGATATCGAGGAGATTCCACGTGAACTGCAAGAGATTGCTGCTGCTCCTGTTGGCCGTGGCCGTGGTGATGACCGTTGTTGGATGCGAGCCCAAAGAGACCGCCGCAGCGACCGAGGTTCTGCCGATCCTGCCAAAGATGGGTGACGAAGGTGAGCCGGCGGGTCCCGAGACTTCCGGCGAGCCGCGCGTGGTTACGGTCTACGTGCCGTGTGGCCTGACCGTGCCGATCACCGAGGCAATTCAGAAGTTCGAGGCCGAGAATCCTGACATCCAGGTTGACGGCACGTTTGACACGGGCATCGTCAACGCCAAGAACGTTACGGAGAAAGACGAGCGCCCGGATCTGTTCGTGTCCCCCGGAAAGCGCGAGATCGAGCTGCTTGAGGTCGAAGGCATCGTCGATCCCGCCGACAAGATCGCGTTTGGCTACTTCGAGCTGATCGTCGCGGTGCCGAAGGACAACCCGCAGGACATCCACAGCCTCGAGGATCTCGTGAAGGCTGATGTCATCACGATGCCCGATCCCGAGAACAACTCCATCGGCGTCTACGGTGAAGAGGCGCTGCGGAATGCCAACCTCTGGGACACGCTCATGCCCGACGGCGACGAGAGAATCGTGCTGACGGACAAGCCGATCACAGCCTACGACAAGGTCGCGGCCGGCAAGTCCGAGGCAGCGCTGATGTTTGAGAACTGCCCCATGAAGACGTATCCTGACAAGCTGGAAGAGGGCAGCGTCCGCATCGCGGCGATGGTCGACAAGGACCTCTACGAGCGCCCGATGTGCGTGATCGGCCTGCTGAAAGAAGCCCCAAACCCCACTGACGCCCGCGCGTTCATGGACTTCCTCCTCGACGAGGACATCCAGGCCGCGATGAAGGATGGCGGCCTGAAGGTTGTCACCGATCTCCCGGACTACGATGCCCCGGCCGTCGCCGAGACCGCCACCGATGAAGAGTGGGACGGCGAGACCATCGAGGTCCGGGCCTACTACCCCGGCAACGAGGGCCACAACTACATCCGCGAGATCGTCGAGGAGGTTGCCGAGAAGTACGGCAACAAAGTCGACACCGAGTTCATCGACTTCACCAGCGACGACGGTTACCCGCGGTGGCGGGCGGCCGGCATGAGCTGCGGCGGATTCCTCGTCAACGGCGAGCAGACTCTCACCTGCGAGCGCGATGGGAAGGACGTTGACGTCTTCTTCGGCCGCGGCGAGGGCGGCGAGTGGAACCGCGAGGACCTGTTCGCGCACTTGGACAACCTGATAGCCGAGTAACGCCCGACACGCCGACGGGAGGATGCGAACGTTGGAAGTTTACCTCGACCATAACGCGACGACGCCGGTGCGACCCGAGGTCGCCGAGGCCATGATGAAGGCCTCGACGGCCGATGGGACCTTCGGCAACCCGTCAAGCGTGCACGCCGTGGGACGGGCGGCCCGCAAGGCTCTCAGCCTGGCGCGCATCTCGGTCGCCGAGACGCTTGGCGCCGAGCCCAGCAACGTCACCTTCACGGGCTGCGGCTCCGAGGCGATCAACCTGGCCATCAAGGGCGGGTACTTCGCGGCCGGCGGCGGACGCCAGCATATCATCACCACGCCCGTCGAGCATTCGGCTGTCCTCAAGACAGCCTCATGGCTCGAATCCCTCGGCGCGGAGGTCACCTACGTCCCCGTCGACGCGACGGGCATGCTCGACCCCGCGGCGGTGGCCGATGCGATGCGCGACAACACCGCAATCGTATCCATCGTCCACGCGAACAACGAGGTCGGCACGATCCAACCAAGCGCTGAGATCGGCGCGATCTGCCGCGATCGGGGCGTGCTCTTCCACGTCGACGCGGTGCAGGCCGTCGGCAAGATACCGACCACGCTCGATATCCTCAACGCCGACATGCTGTCGCTCTCGGCGCACAAGCTGTATGGGCCGAAGGGCATCGGCGCGCTGGTCCGACGCGAGGGCGTCGAGCTGACGCCGCTGATCCATGGCGGCGGGCAGGAACAGGGCTTGCGCAGTGGCACGGAGGGCGTCGCGCAGGTGGTTGGGCTGGCGACCGCGCTCGAGCTAGCCGTAGGCGAGATGGAAGAGGCAAGCGAGCAGCTCTGGGCACTCCGGAAGCGGTTTATTGATGGGCTCGAGGAGTTGGACGCTGTTAAGCTGAACGGCCATCCGGAGCAGACGCTGCCGCACACGATCAACCTCGCCTTCATGTACTGCGACGGGATGGCGCTTGGCCTGAACCTGAGCATGCGCAACATCTATGTTTCGCAGGGCTCCGCATGCACGGCCGGTGACATGAAGCCGTCGCACGTGCTGATGGCGATGGGGCTCAGCGAAGAGGGAGCGCACGGCGCGGTTCGCTTTTCGCTCGGCAGGAACAACACTGAGGAAGAAATCGACTACGTCGTCGGCGAGTTGACCGGCACGGTCAAGAAGCTGCGCATCCTCACCGCGCCCGAGGACATCGGCAAGTGCGATGAGAACTGCCCGTGCTTCATCAACGACGGCGTGTAGATCGCGTTACGCAAGGGGCATTACCCAATGGTGCAGGTGAAGCTGTTCGCCAATCTGCGTGAGGCCGCCAACGGCCAGCGCCAGGTCGAATGCGATGTCGACGGGCCGGTCTCCACAACGGAGCTGCTTCAGAAGTTTGTCGACGATTATGGCGAGAAGGCACAGAAGCTCTTGTTCTCTCCGGACGGGGGCGTCTGGCCGAGCATCGTCGTCATGCACAACGGCTCGATGTTGCGCGACCGTGACGAGAAGACCATCAACTCCGGAGACGAGATCGCCGTCTTGCTGCCGGTCGCCGGCGGCTAAGCGATCATCCCCGCGGGAGCATTAGCGTGCGCGTTACTGTACGAGATCCAGACCGCTGCTCGGGATGCCTGATGTGCGCGCTCGCCTGCTCGCATCACAGGCACGGCGGCTACAACCCTCGATTGTCACTCATTCAGCCCGTACGGCAGATTACGGGTTTGGTGGAGGAGCACGGTTTCCCCGAAGGCTGCGACTCCGAGGCTGCGGAGTGTTGCCAGCGCCTCGACGGGCCCCCGCCGTGTGTGCGCGAGTGCTTCTACGCGGTCCTCAAGGCGGAGTCGTGACTCAATGAAACTCGGTGGATATGCGGGCAAGATTCTCCGCGTCAACCTAACCGATCGCACGAGTCGCGTCGAGCCTCTCGACGAGCGGATGGCGCGCGAGTTCATGGGCGGGAATGGATTCATCTCGCGATGGCTGTATGACGAACTGGCGCCTGGCACGGACCCGCTTTCACCCGAGAACCTCCTCATCCTGACCAGCGGGCCGACCAACGCGATGGCCATCCCAATGGCCTCGAAATTCGCGGCCGGGAGCAAGTCGCCGCTCACGAACACCCACGTTGACTCGTTTTGCAGCGGCCCGTTTGGGAATCAGCTCAAGTACGCGGGGTACGACGCCGTCATGATCGATGGCCGCGTCGACGAGCCTTCCTATCTGCTGATCGACGATGACGAAGTGAGCATCCGCCCGGCCGCGCACCTCTGGGGCAAGCTCACCACAGACACGCAGAGCACCATCCGCGCGGAACTCAACGACCCATCGGCCGGTATCGCGTGCATCGGCCCGGCGGGTGAGAACTTGGTCCTGTTCGCCTGCATCATATCCGACCTCCGAGCCGCAGGCACGGGCGGTTTGGGCGCGGTCATGGGCTCGAAAAACCTCAAGGCAGTGGTCGCCCGAGGTACGGGAATCATCAAGCCGCGCTCACACGAACGCATCCGCGACGTCACCGAGGCCCTGCGGGAGAAAGCCCGCACGCTGCCCGGCGCGCGGGTGCTTAGCACCTACGGCACGTCGGCCGGGGTTGCGGGGCTTCAGGCCATGGGCGCGTTGCCCGCCAACAACTGGCGGGACGAGGTCTTCGACGGCTGGGACGACATCTGTGGAGAGACGCTGCGCGACGACCACGTGCGCCGCGATCTCGCCTGCATTGGGTGCCTGACGCCGTGTGGCAACTACTCGACGGTGGAGGAGGGCGAGTACGCGGGGGCGGAGGCGGTGGGCCCCGAGTATGAAGCTCAGTTCGCCCTCGGCTCGATCGTTGGCAACCGACGACTTGACGCGCTGATCAAGGCTGACCGCCTGACCGATGAGTATGGACTCGGGCAGATCACGGCCGGAGCGGCGATCGCCTTCGCGATGGAGTGCTTCGAGGAGGGCGTGATTGGGCTCGATGATACGGACGGGCTGGATCTGCGGTTCGGGAGCCACGAGGCGCTCATCGAGATGCTGCGGCGCATCGCCTACCGCGAGAACATCGGCGACGTGCTGGCCGACGGCAGCGAGCGCGCGGCCAAACGTATCGGACGAGGTGCGGAGCGATACGCTCACACCGTCAAAGGCATGGACATTGTGGGTCACTCGCCGCGAGCGGTGAAGAGCCAAGCCCTGGCGTACGCGGTCAGCAGTCGCGGGCCCGTGCATTGCGACATCCGGCCGGCGTCCGAGGAGAGCGGGCTCATTGATCGGACGATCGACTCGAAGGGGCCCGAGTGCGTCGAGTTGTGCGACTGGACCGCGGTCGCCAACAGCATGATCTGGTGCATCAGCGCCGAACGGTTGATCGGCATGAAACTCACGCCGATCATCCAAGATATCGTGGGCGCCGGGTGGGGCGAGACGCCATCGCTCGACGAGCTTCGCGCGATCGGCGCGCGGATTAACCAGCTCGAGCGCGCCTTCAACATGCGCGAGGGCTTCCGCCGGTCCGACGACACGCTGCCGCGGCGCATCCGCGAGGAGGCCATTCCGCGCGGCGCGTCCGAGGGCTGGGTCACGCCTCAGTCCGAGCTGGACAAGCTCCTCGATGATTACTACATCTGCCGAGGTTGGGATTTGCGCACTGGGATTCCGTTGCCCGCGACGCTTCGGGAGCTGGGGCTGGATCGCGAGGCGGAGGACATGCAAGCACTGCTCGACGCCGAGTAGGTGCCAGTGGGGAGAACACATCGGGGCGGCCCCACTAGGGAGCCGCCCCGTATTGTTGACTGTGGGTACTAGGCGCGGTTAGCTCGTGCCCTCTTCTTCATCGTCGTCGTCATCATCATCGTCGTCGTCGTCATCGTCGCTGCCCTCGTCGTCGTCATCGTCATCATCATCGTCGTCACTGCCCTCGGTCGGGGCGACATCGGTGTCCAGCGCGCGGGCCATGAGGATCATGCCTCCGCACTCCTCGCACTCGCCCGGATCGGTCTGCGTGGCATCGTCATGCATGGGGCAGTAATACTCGACAACCTCGCTCGTGTCCGCGACCATGTAGGCCTCGCAGACAGAGCACTTGTCCGGCTTGTCCGCGGTCTCGTCCGCATGCTCGGAACAGACGTAGGTGAACTCGCCCGCCTCTGCCGTAGTACCCTCATCGGTACCTTCGTCCGTGGCGCCGTCGTCGGTGGGCTCCGCTCCAGCGTTCCCCTTCTCGATCGGCGGGCTTATCTCTTCCGACTGCTCCTGGGGACAGCCCGACATGACCACGACTACACAGACGGCAATCGCGGTGACGACTGGCACTGCAAGTAGCCTTCTCATTGGCACGTTCCTCCTCAAAGGAAGTATGGCTCGGCGCGTCCAAGCAGCGCCGGAGCATAGATTGAGTCGATTGGCGGGCGCCACCTCCTACAGAGGTGGGGGCGTTTCGCTCTGCGCCATGGCTCCGCCTGGCGATGAATCGGACCGAACCAATGACCAGGCTCTCTTGTTGATGATACTGGTTGCGCCACAGGGCCGGCGCGGATCGCCGCCGGACAAGGACTGACGACGCAATGGGTCTTGCCGTTGGGCTTGACATAGGATCGACGACCACGAAGGTCGCGCTGATCGAGCGCGATGGGGTTCTTGGGTGCGCCGTCACTGCCACCGGCGCCAACTGCCGCAAGGCGGCGGAGACGGTGCTGGCCCAAGCGCTCGCCGATGCTGACCGCGACGCCGACAGCATCGCGTACATGCTGGCGACCGGCTACGGTCGGCGCCTCGTCGAGCATGCCGACGCGACGATTAGCGAGATCACGGCGAACGCGTCCGGCGCCCGTTACCTCACCCGAGACACAACTCCCGCTCGCACGATCATCGACATCGGTGGCCAAGACAGCAAGGTCATATCCCTCGACGACGACGGCATCGTGCAGAACTTCGCGATGAACGATAAGTGCGCCGCCGGGACGGGGCGCTTCCTCGAAGTGATGAGCCGGATTCTGGAAATGGACCTCGACCAGCTCGGGCCTCTGTCGCTCGAATCGACTGAGAACGTCGCCATCAGTAGCATCTGCACGGTCTTTGCCGAGACGGAGGTCATCTCGCTCCTCGCCCAGGCGCGCAAGCAGGCCGACATCATCGCCGGCGTTCATCGCTCCATCGCCAAGCGCGTGTGCGACATGGCGAGGGGCGTTGGAGTATCTGAGCCCGTGTTCTTTGACGGTGGCCCGGCGCTGAATGTGGGGTTGCGGCGCGCGTTGGAGGCCGAGCTGAGTGTCGAACTTATCGTGCCCGACTCGCCACAGGTCGCCACGGCGGTTGGCGCGGCGGCCATCGCCGCCGGTCGACTCAGTCGCTCAGCGTAGCCACCGCGCAATGGCGCAACTCCGGCGGCTGTGATATAATCCGGCTTGCAGGCCTCAAGTTCACCCTGAATGAGGTGTGGAACGTTGAGCGAGAGTTCTTTTGACATTGCGGTCATCGGCGCCGGGCCTGGCGGGTACGTGGGCGCGATTCGTGCGGCTCAACTGGGCGCCAAGGTCGCCATCATTGAGCGCGATGCTTTCGGCGGGACCTGCCTCAATCGTGGCTGCATCCCGTCCAAAGCGCTGATCAGCGTTGTCGAGGCGGCAAACGCCGCCCGAGACGCCAAGAGCCTCGGTATCGACTGCGAGGTCAAGGGCATCGACGTCGACCGCATGCGCAAGCACATGCAGCGTTGCGTGAAGCAGCTCGTGATGGGCGTTGAGGGGTTGATGAAGAAGAATGCCATCGCGACCTTCCGCGGTCACGGAACGATGCGCTCCGCGACGGAGATCGACGTGATGGGCGATGACGGCGCGACCACGCTGACAGCCGCGAAGACGCTTCTGGCGACCGGCTCGGTGCCCTTCCTGATCCCGATCCCAGGGCATGATCTGCCGGGCATTCTCACGAGCGACGACGCGCTGGGTCTCACCGAGATCCCCGAGAGCATCGCGATCATCGGCGGCGGCGCGATTGGGCTGGAGTGGGCGTTCATTTACGCGGGCCTTGGGACGAAGGTCACGGTGGTCGAGATGATGCCGACGATCCTCCCATCCGAAGACGAGGAAGTCACCGCCGACCTGACCAAGTCGCTGAAGAAGCGCAGGATCAAGATCCACACGAGCGCGCGCTGCCAGTCGATCGAGAAGACCGCCGACCGTTACCGACTGATCTACGAGGCGGACGGCGAGGAATCCGCCGTCGACGCGCAGCAAGTTATGATGGCCGCAGGTCGCCGGGCCTACACCGATAACCTTGGCCTCGAGGCAGCCGGCATCTCGGTCGACCGCGGCATGCCCGTCGCGGACGCCAAGTACCAGACCTCGGCGGAGACCGTCTACGCCGTCGGCGATTGTATCCGCGGGATCGGCCTCGCGCACCAGGCATCCCATGAGGCCGTCGCGGCAGTCGAGACGGCCCTCGGACATGATGGATATATCAACCTCGACGCGGTGCCCGCGTGTGTCTTCACGTGGCCCGAAGTTGCGTCGGTTGGGTTGAAGGAACGCGACGCCGCGGAGAAGGGCATCGAGGTCACGGTCGGTCGATTCCCGTTCCGCGCCAACGGCAAGGCGATCGGCGCGGGCGAGCGCGAGGGCTTTGTCAAGATCGTCGCCGACGCTGAGACCGGGCGCGTTCTCGGTGGGTGCATCTTCGGCCCGAGCGCAAGCGCGCTGATCTCTGAGATCACGCTCGCAGTGCATCACGAGTTGACGCTGCACGACGTCGCCGAAACCATCCACGCGCATCCGACGCTGCCCGAAGTCGTAGCCGAAGCCGCGCACGTGGCAATGGGTCAAGGCTTGCACATATAGCCTGTCGGAGGGGCCATAGCTCCGACGCCGCCTTGCCGCACCACCCGTAACCGAGGTGCTTCGTGAAGATCTGCACGGCCGAAGAGATGCGCGCGATCGACGCTGCGGCCATCAACGACTACGGCATTCCCGGCATGGTGCTGATGGAAAATGCCGGGCTTCAAGTGCTGAACGCCGTTGAGGAACTCCGCCAGCCACGCGCCGGCGTGCTGATCGTCTGCGGCGGCGGCAATAACGGCGGCGACGGGCTCGTTCTCGCACGGCACCTGTTCAGCCGAGGAGCCGACATGCAAGTCGCCGTGCTCGGCGAGTCGGGACGCATCAGCGGCGACGCAGGAACGAACTTCGCGATCGCCCGGAAAATGGGCGTCCCGGTTCTTCAGGCGCCGTCGGCCAAGGCCCTCAATCGCGTAGCCGAGGAAGCCGACATCCTCGTCGATGGGATCCTCGGGACGGGCGTCACCGGCAAGGTCCGGGGCCCGGCGCTCACGGCCATCAAGGCGGCGCAACGTTGCTCGGGCAGGGTCATCGCGATCGACATCCCCAGCGGCGTTTGCGCGGACACGGGTGAGATCCTGGGCGAAGCCGTCGCCGCCGATATCACCGTCACCCTTGCGCTCCCGAAGATCGGCCTCTACACGCATCCTGGCCGCGCCCGGTGCGGTGACATCCGCGTTGCGGACATCGGCATCCCTCAAAAGCTGTTGACCGACCCACGGCTTGTGACGAACCTGACGACGCCCCAAGCGGCTCGCGCGATGCTTCCGGAGCGTTCGGCGGCGGGGCACAAGGGCGACTTCGGGCGCGTCGTGGTGGTTGGCGGATCCGTGGGGATGACCGGCGCGGTCACGTTGGCGTCGGACGCGGCGCTCCGCTGCGGCGCGGGGCTGGTGACGGCGTGCTGCGCGGAGACGCTCAACCCGATTCTTGAGGCGAAGCTCACTGAGGCCATGACGTGCCCGCTGACCGAGTCCCAGCCTGGAATCCTCGGGCCCGAATGTGTCGAGGCCGCGCTGGCATCGGCCTCTGGGGCGGACGCGGTGGTGCTCGGACCAGGCCTGTCGAGAGAGCCCGCCGCCCTGCAATTCGCCAGGGAGTTTGCGGCGGGGTGTGACTCGCCCCTGGTCGTCGACGCGGATGCTCTTCACGCGATTGGTCCGGATCTGAGCATATTGCGGCGCCGCAAGGCCCCGACGATCTTGACGCCTCACCCGGGCGAAATGAGTCGGCTTGCTGAAACATCCACGGATGCTGTGGCGTCCAACCGTTTGGGTATCGCCCGCGACGTGGCTCGGGAGGCGGACTCGGTTGTTGTGCTAAAGGGCGCGGCGACTGTTACAGCGAGCCCCGACGGCGAAGCATGGATCAACGCCACCGGATCCAATGCGCTGGGCACGGGCGGCGCCGGTGATGTTCTCGCCGGTGCTATCGCAGCGTTTGTCGCGGGCGGCGCCCCAGCCATCGAGGCAGCCGTTGCGGGAGCGCATTACCATGGCGCGGCCGGCGACTTGATGGCCGCGCGGCTTTCCGACCGAGGGGTCATCGCCGGCGATCTGTGCGGGGCGCTCGCGGAGATCCTGGCTGAGTGATTAGGACGCTGGATTAGGAGACGAGTTCTTGTGGACATAGGCAAACAGAAGGTACTGCTCGTCGACGATTGCGATATGCAGCGTCGGGCTTACGTCATCAGCCTGAAGCGGCCTGGCCGCGCGTTCCTGGAGGCCGAGGACGGCGACGTGGCAATTGCGATTGCGGCTGAGGAGAAGCCCGACATCATCCTCACCGACTACCACATGCCGAACGTCGACGGTATTGAACTCGTGCAGCGCATCCGCAAGAACCCGTTCACCGCGCACATCCCAGTCATCATGGTCAGCGGCGAATCCGACCCGGACGAGCGCGTTATGATGATCCGGGCGGGATGTGATGATGTGGTGTTGAAGCCGTACAACCCTCTCGAACTAGCGGCGCGAGTTGACATGGTCATCGCCCGATGCGACCGCGAGCTATCCACCGACAGCCTCACCCGGTTGCCCGGCAACGAGCCGACCCGCACTCAGATCGCCCGGCGCATCAAACGGGGCAGCGATTTCTCCCTCTGCTACATCGACATCGACAACTTCAAGGCTTACGTCGATCGGTATGGGTACGAGCGGGGCTCGCGAGCGATCGCGTCGATGGCCAGGCTGATCGAGCGCTCGGTTCGCGACACGGGGATGCCGTCGGACTTCGTCGGGCACATCGGCGGCGACGATTTCATCACGCTTGCCGCGCCGGATCGCGCTCGCACCATCTGCGACCGCGTGCTGAAGCTCTTCTGCGAGCGTCGCGCGGGCTACTACGATGATGAGGACGCGCAGCGCGGTTGCATCACTGCCCACAGTCGCGATGGGGAGTTGCGTGACTGGCCGCTGATGACGCTCTCAATCGTCATCATCCACTGCTCCGACCTGCCGGATTGCTCCACCGCCATCCTCGCCGATCTCGCCGCCCGACTAAAGGCCGAAGCGAAGTCCGTTGAGGGCAGCCTCGTGATGGAATACGGTTGCGACTAGGCCGGCGACGCCGTCAGCACGCCGGCTTCCTCAAGCAGCGTCTTCACCGCCTGAAGCGCCGGGTTGTCGTCCGCGACGCCCAGCAGCGGCTTCCCAGTTCCGTCCAGCTCCCGCACCTCCGGATCGTCCGGGATACATCCGGCGATCTCGACGTCATGCTGCTTGGCGCGTTCCAGAATCGGCAGCGGGCACTCGGCCGTTCGCGTCACTGCGACGACCTTCTTGCCTACGTGCGTCTTCAGGTCATCCACGAGATCCATCACCCGAAACACCGTGTCCGCCGAGCGAAGACTCGCGTCGGTCAGGACCAGCAGCACGTCGATGTCGCCCGTCGTCCGGCGGCTGAAGTGCTCGAGCCCCGCCTCGCAATCAACGATGACGTAGTCGTACTGCTTCGCCAGCTTGTCGATGGCCGTTCTCAGCACGCTGTTGGCGTAGCAATAGCATCCCGGCCCCTCCGGTCGCCCCATGGCCAGGAAGTCGAAATCGTCCGTCTCGAGCAGCGCTTCTTGGGCGCGATAGTTCAGGTACTCAGGCTTGGACATGCCGCCCGGCAGGTTTTCCTGCTTCTCGATGGCCTCCTCGCGGATGCACCCGAGGAATTCCTCCGCCTTAACGCCAAGCGCCGCATCGAGGTTGAGATTCGGATCGGCATCGATGGCGAGGATCGACTTCTCGCCGGCATCCACCAGCGCGCGCACTACCATGGCGGTCGTGGCCGTTTTCCCGACGCCGCCCTTGCCCGTTGTTGCAATAACTGTTGTTGGCATGATCTGCTCCTTAATTCGCGAGGCTCTGCTCGATGGCCGGAAGCTGCCTGGCGAGGTCCGCCAGTATCTGCTGCCCGGCCTCGTTGTCGTGCGTGTAGTCTGACTCCAGCCCGTCGTACGCCCCTAGCTCAGCGACGACCGGGATGTCGGCGCCAAGGTTTTTCTCGATCTTCGCCCGATCCTCGGGTGATTTCACCCGGTTGGCGATGACGACCATCCGCTTCAGCCCGATGTCGTCGGCGAGCGCCTTGATGCGCTGGACGGTCCGGGCGCTTGAGACATGTGGCGCCACCACCGCGATGAGTCCGTCGACGTGGCGTACCGTGCCGCGGCCGAGGTGCTCAAGCCCGGCTTCCATGTCCATGACGAGATCGTCGGGCAGGTCGACGAGATCTCGAACGACGGCGCGCAGCACGTTGCCCTCGGGGCAGGCGCACCCGCCTCCGCCCTTCTCAATCGTCCCCATGACGAGGAGCTTGATCCCGTTTCGGCTGATCGCGTGGTCCTCGATGATGTCCGCACACTCCGGGTTCAGCACGTGCATTCCGCCCTGGCCCGGCTCCGCGCCGGAGCGTTCGGATAGCAGCTCGGTCATGTCCGAGAGCGGCTTGATGTCGTCAGCCACCTCGGGCGGGAAGCCTAGCGCGTACGCCAGACAGTTGTTCGGGTCGGCGTCGATGCTGTAGACGGATCGTCCGGCATCCGCGAGCGCGCGAGTGAGCGTCGCGCTCACGGTTGTCTTCCCGACGCCGCCCTTGCCGACTATGGCGACTCTCATCTCGCATCTCCTCTCAAAGCCTCAGTTCTTCTTCCTGGTGACAAACCCGCGTTCGGCAGCGTCTTCCATTATCTCAATCGATTTGTGCATGATCGTGTCGCCCGTGGCCGGGTCCAGCATCTGCGTTGCGAGGCAGGGGCGCAGGTGCAGCAGGTCAACCGCCTTGCGCACGAAGGTGTCGTCCGCCGGGTGTCCGATCAATCGCTCGGCGCACCAGTTGGTCAGCCCGCACGGCGCGCCCGCCGCCACGTGGACCGCGGCAACGTGCCCGTCGCTCACCTCAACATCCAGCGCGGGCCAACCGACCTTGTACTCCTCGCAGAATTGCGCGAGGACGGGCGTCTGCGGCCTCAGCGCGCAGAAGGGCTTCGGGAAGGCGCTCTCCATGCCAACCTTCGCGCACTCGCGGGTCACCTGGCTCGTGAGACCCGGGCGGATCCACTCGGGCGACTCGATGGGCGCGATGAGCGCGCGAGCGCCCTTCGGCCCGAGGAGCTTCGGCAAGTCGACCAGGATGTCTTGATGCTGGTTGATCGCGATGACCACCTCGGCTCCGCCGATGTCAGGCGGGAGGAAGTCCTCCGGGTCGTCCACGATCAACGGCATGCTCGCGGGCAGCGTGTAGCCCCGAACCGCGCCTTGGTCCTGTGCGGTCAGGTGTCCATAGACCTCGTCTGCATACCGGCCGCCATTGTGGAAGATCTCAACAGACAACGCCATCGAGTTGCGCGCTCCTTAAGATCAGCAATCTGCCTCCTAGATGGAACGCCCGCGCCTGACCACTCTCCTCCACGCGCGAGCCTTCGGGGGGCGATTCCGCCTCAGACGGATACTGACCTGCCGCGCGCGATTTGGTAGGTCCCCGTCACGACGCCGGTGAACCGTGGTATGGTACGTTGAGCCGGCAACAGGAGAGTGGAATCGTGATCAATCGCGCGTCGGCTGTCATTGGGTTCTCGTGCGCCGTCCTCGTGGTGGGGGGAGGGCGCTCGCTTCGATCCAAGGCGCCGACGACACTCCTTCCCACGTCGGCCCCGCGAGCGCGGGTCTCCGCCGTACTTCTCGCCGCTGATGGCGACAGCCCGTGGGCCGCCGTTGCCGCGGAGGCCTCGCGGGCCCATGGCGACGCGCCCGTCGTCGAGTTCTCTCCCGCCGACGGCTCGTCTATCCGCGAGGCCTTGAGCCACGCCGAGTCCGCCGACGCGCTTCTGGTCATGCCGCCGGACGCCATCGACGTCAACTTCGCCTGGCGGATGCTCGACGTAGCCTCATCACTCGATGACGATCCCTTCGTCGATGTCCGGTACGGGATCATCACCGGCGCGACGCCCGAGGACGCCCGCGAATTCCTCTCCCGCTCCGGGGCGATTGCGCCCAAGCTTCTCGACTGCCTCGGCCCCAATATGCGCGACAACCTCAGCGTCACCGTGCATCGCAGGCTCTTCTGGGCAGGATGGCTCTCTGGCAAGCTCGAGTGCCGGGGCATGAACAACGGTCGGCAGGGCTTCCCGGATGAGAAACTGGACAAGCTATCCGGCTACGGAATCTACCACTTCGGCGGACACGGCTACCCCGATCGGATCGACCAAGGGTTGACGGCGGAGCAACTCTCCCGCACGGAGCTGGGGCCCTCCATCGCCTTCAACGGCGCGTGCAGCACGGGGGTGACGGAGCGTTACTTCGAAATGACCGGCGGCGGCTGGGCCGAGAAGACCTACGAGCCTGATAGCAGCTTCTGCCTTCAGATGCTCCGCCAACCAGTGCTCGCCTATTTCGCCGCCACCCACCCCGATCACGGCGTCCCTGTCTACCAGGAGATGGAGCGCCTCTTCACCACCGGTTGCTCCATGGGCGAGGTCATCAAGCATACCTACGACGCCGTCGTCGTGGGGAATGGGGGAGAGCCGCTCGAACTCGTTGACTTGTCGGATGGCGCCCCGATTGCCGCGTGGGGGCCCACCGAGATTATGCTCTACGGCACCGCTTCGCGCGTGCTGTATGGTGATCCGACGCTGCGAGTCATGGACGCCCTCGCCGAGCCGGGGCTGGCCGTCGAGTCCACTGAGGGCGAGGGAGGCGCTATCACGGCAACCGTGACCGTGACGAATCCCGACATCGCGTTCAGCCTCCAGGACACGTTCCACTCGGACATGTCCGCCCAGCAGAATGGCTTCAACGACCGCATCTACGTGCAGATCCCCCTCACAACCACCGAGACCATCGGCTCAGCCAGCGCCGTCGCGTCCGCCAACGGCAAGCCTATCCGCTCGCGGGTTGTCGGCTTCGCCATCGAAGAATGGGCCGGCAAGCGGACCCTCCACGTCCAAGTCGACCTCGAAAGCTCCGGCTACCAGCAAGGCCCCATCCGCCGTGAATGCGCGACGGTGGAGTTGACGCTGACGCCGTAGGTTATACGATAGCGGGAGCTACTCTTCAGCGGGCATGGGCGGGACGTGCGTCACCCGGAAGAGGCCCTTCTGCGTTGCCGCGAAGTAGCCCGCGCTACCGTCATTCTCAAACGGCGGACGGTACAGGTGCGCCATTCGAAACCCCGGGCCTTCTTCATGGTCCACAACGATGACGTTCACGAGCGCGGAATCGGATGGGTGACGCCCGTCGTCGTGCTGCTGTGCCTCGTCCGCGCGTACTCGCCGAGTTGCCCTGTACACCACGTGCTGGCTGTCGGGACTGAACGCGGGCGAGTCAGCCGTCTTGTAGATCGGGCCTTCGATCCGGTCGGTCACCACTGACCATCTAGCTCCCGACCACGCCCCGACGTGCTTCGCCTTGTATGCCCAGCGTTTTCCGTCGGGACTGAACGGGCCCCTGCGGCCCCAATACCCGATCCCCGTGTGGCCTGCGCCAGGTACGACGTCACCGTCCACCACCACATGCCACCTACCATCGCGCTCGATCGTATACGCGAGCCGCGACCCATCGGGGCTGAAGCTGAGCTGGCACTCCTTCGCGTCCGACGCCAGGCCCCCAACGCCGTCCAGGAACACTATCCAGCGGGCGTCGCGTTGCTCCCGCCACGCTACGTGGTCGCCGGCCGAACTCACCGTGGGGTAGATGGGGTCGTTGCCGCTCGCGAACTCTCGGTCGCCCGCCATCACATACCAGCGACTACCACGTCGGCCGGAGTATGCGACCCGCGAGCCGTTGCCCGTGAACTTGGGCGCGCTGATCCCATCGCACGCTGGCCCCTCGATCCCGTCAACCACCACGTGCCATCTGCCGTTTCGGCGCGCGCCATAGGTGACGCGCTGGCCATCCGGACTGAATGCCGGCACACAGACTTCCTCGTATGGCGGTCCCTCAACGCCGTCCACTACCACGTGAGCCGCTCCATGGTGGTAGCAGGGATACGCATACCGTCGGCCGTCCGAACTGAACGCCACCGCCTGGTCGCCACCGGAGTAAGGGTGAATCAGCGCGTCGTAGACCGGACTCGCCTTGCCATCGACGACCACTTGGAATCCAGGATCCGAGTGTAGTACCAGCGCCCCGCGACGCGACCCGCGTCCGTTCGCGGAGAACCAACTCCAGCGTCCCTCATAGGCCTTCTGCCCGTTGACGATGACGTGCCACCCGCCGCCATTTCGCGCGTAGCACCGGCGCTCGCGGCCATCTTCGCTGTACTCGACATGCTCGATCTCATCGTATGGACCGATCTCCTCCCCGTCGAAGGCCGCGTGCCAACCGTCTGCCCGGCGCCCGTGCCAGGCCACGTGTTCTCCATCGGGGCTCCAGCGGATGAAGCCCTTCTCCACGAAACCGGCTCCCACCACGACATGGTCCACGATCGGCAACCACTCCTCGGCGTCACGAGCGAAGTAGGCGATGCGCGTCCCGTCCGCGTTGAGGCTGTAGTCGTCGATCTCATCGAATGGAGGTCCGCCCGCCAGGTCAACGAACAGGCGGACCTTCCCCTCCAGACCGGGTCCGTCGTGGGCGGGGTATCGAACGTGTTGATGGGTCCGCCCCCACATTGGGCTGTGAAGCTCCAGTGTCGTCGTGAGCGGCCCGGGCTCCCCGTCCACGTACCAGCGGCGACCCGTACCCTCCTCCATGACGTACAGCAGCCGCCGACCGTCTCCGGACCAGTGCACATCGCCGCCAGCAGTCGAGACGCTCCTTGACCACGGGCCTACCTCAGTGACGGATACCCGGCCGCCCCATTCGCCCACCGTCACGGGTGACGTTGGATCGCCACTCCGACAACCGGCTATGCCAGCGACAGTCGCCACAAGCAACTGACCGACCACGACGGCTGACGATCGACGCATGCCACGCACCCCTCCGATGTCTGTTCCCAGCCAACTCTCCGTCGACCGGAGGCCATGCACCCCTACACAGACTGTCCGAAAACCCAACGCGCCCGTCGGGCTGAGGCTCTCAGCCAAACGGGCGCGGTTGTCATCACAGCAGTTAGGCGAGCCTCAGAGACTCGTCGCGTAGATATCCGCGACCAGCTCCATCGTCTTCACCGCGTCGTCCATGCTGGAGTCCGGGTCGGTGCTGTTCTTGACGCAGTCGATGAAGTGCCGGGCCTGGCCCTCGAAGCCGTAGAAGACGCGGTTCTCCTCGGAACCCGCGACGTCCATCGCGTCGAGCACCGTGCCCTCTTCGCTGTTGTCGGCGTAGACCGTCGCGACGCTGTTGCAGTCGATGAACGCCGAGATCCCCTTCGCGTGCATCTCAAACGTGTGCACCCGCTTGCCGATGCACCAGTTCGTCAGCAACACGCCGGAGCATTGGTTCTCGAATCGGCAGAGCGCGTTGAACGCGTTCGCGTAGGTCTCCTCGCACTGGTAGCGCACGTCGCCGACGACGTCCTGCACGTCCGAGCCCGCCATCCAACGCATCGTGTCGACCGCGTGGATCGCATCGCATGTGAGGACGTCGATCGCGCCCTTGTAGTAGGGTCCGCCGAAGTGGTGCTTGTAGAAGGTCGAGACGCAATGCAGCATGTCGCCGCGCTCGTTCACCATCTCCTTGCACTTCAGCATCAGCGGGATATACCGACGGTTGAAGCCCGCCATCGCCAACACGTTGTTCGCGTCGGCGGCAATCGCCATCTGCCGCGTCTGCTCGACGGTGACGCCCGGCGGCTTCTCGATGAACAGGTTGATGCCCTGAGACAGAACGGAGATCGCGACATCGAAGAGGTGATGCGGAGGCATCAGCACGTAGACGCCGTCCGGGTTCGTCTCCTCGATCATCTGCTGGTAGTTGGTGTAGCGCTTCTCGATCCCGAACTTGTCCGCCGTCTCGTTCAGCTTGTCCTCAACCAAGTCGCACAGCCCTACCATTTCAACATCGTCGAATGCCGCCAGAGACGGGTAGTGAACCCCGTTCGCCATCCCGCCCGCGCCGATCAATGCGACCTTTACCTTGTCCATGCCGAGGGTGCTCCCTTAGACGCTTATTGACACGCCTTGCGCGTGTCATGGAAAACGCAGAACACGGCGGCCAAGAGTCGGCCGCCGTGTGGGAGTTCGTGGATGGCTCCGGTTTTCCTCTGCCGTTTTCAGCTAGGCGCCAAGTCGGCACTTACCGGCGTTCGGGCAGCTCATCGGCGGCCCGCCGTCGAGGCTCTCGCACGTCCGCTCGGACGAGCACTCAGGGCTCGACATCGCAAACACGCTGAACTCCTTCGTCACCTTCTCGCTGCCGCAGTCAGTGCATGGCGGCGCCGCAGCCCCGCGCTTCATCAGAACCTCGCTCACCGTATCGCAATCATCACACCTGAACTCATAGATTGGCATCGGCTAGTCTCCCTCGATACAACTCTGGTCCGCCCATTCTACCCAATCCTCCGTGCGACGCGCAAGGGTCAGCGCTTTGATACCGCCCGGTTCCCCTTGATGTAATACCTCAGCTCCAGCTCCTCCGCGCCCGGGCTAGACATGCCGACGCGAGTCGTCGTGACGATGGGGGAGAGGGGCTTCTCCCCCTCAGCGATGAACAGCGGCTCGGTCATCAGGTCATGCCCGTTGAAGTCGATGCCGACTCCGAGGGCCTTCGTCAGGCACGCCGGGCCGGCTGCAAGTCTGTGGTCGCCTCGCGCCTTCGGCCTGTTGGCCCGCATGAACTCAAGCCCATCAATAGGCTCCAGCGCTCGCAGCAGCACGGCCGCCGGGACGCCTTCGGGCTCGGTCACCACGTTGAGCAGGTAGTGCATCCCGTAGGTGAAGTAGACGTAGGCCATCCCCTGGCGAGCAAACATCCGGCTGTTGCGTTCCGTCCGACGCCGCGCCGCGTGACTTCCGGGATCGCCCTCGGGCACGTACGCCTCGGTCTCGACGATCCGTCCGATGACATCTCCCTGCGCCATCCGATGCACCAAGTATTGCCCCAGAAGTCGTCGGGCAACATCCTCTGTCTTCCCCTCGTAGAACGCTGAGTATAGCGGCTCGAGCATACCCGCGCCTCCTGGCAATCGCCAGTCAGTTTGTCGCTCAATGTCGACCATTCCTCTCCGGAACCAGGCCGGATCTTTGGGGGAGGAGGTTTCGCGCGCAGATGTGTTGCACCATATAGTAGAACAGGCGTACCTCAATTCGGGTTCGTGGCGTTGGTCCCGGTCTCGGGACGGCTCTCACCGGCCCGCGCAGGCCGTCGTTGGCCTCGATCATTGCCACCCGAGCTACGATGCTCTGGTGGTCACGTGGGAGGCGAAGAACGTGGCTATAGGCAAAGTCAAGTGGTTTGACGCTCAGAAGGGCTACGGATTCATAGAGCGGCCAGGGGAGAAGGACGTCTTTGTTCACTACAGCACGATCCAAGAGCAAGGCTACAAGTCGCTCACGGACGGCGAAGATGTCGAGTACGAACTTGTTGAGACCGACCGCGGGCCGCAGGCTCACAAGGTCCAGCGCCTCCACAAGCCGGCAGCCGTGGAGCAGGAGGCGCCTCAAGGAGTCTAAGGCAGGCGGCCGAGGAGAAGGTACATCTGGCGCTCGTCCCGAAGTGCGAGCAACTCGCAACTCGGGCGGGCGCCTCATGCTTTGTGTATTGAGGAGTGATCAGAATGCGTGTTGAGTTCACAGGGCGCAACATCGACATCTCGTCTAAATTCGAGCAACACGCCGAGAAGCGACTGGGCAAGTTGGGCCGTCTCACCGAGCGCATCGATTGGGTGCGCGTCGTTGTAGCCGAGCAGCGTGGGCGGGTGTCTGTGGAGATCACCGCCGACCACGACGGCACGCCGATCCGGAGCGAAGTGAAGGGGCCGGACGACCGCACGAGCTTCGACCAAGCTCTCGACAAACTCGAGCGGCAGCTCGGGAAGTTCAGGGCGAAGCTTCGCCGTCGCAAGCGCGATTCGCTGCGCCACGCGCCGGTCGAAGAGCTGGCCGAAGTCCCTGACGAAGATGACGAGGACGAGACCGACGAGCCGCAGATACTGCGGACCAAGGCCATCAACATCAAGCCGATGTCGTCTGAAGAGGCAGCGATGCAGATGGAGCTTCTGGGGCACAACTTCTTCCTGTTCCGAAATGCCGACACAGAACTCGTGTCGGTGGTCTATAAGCGCGAACACGATGGCTATGGCCTGCTTGAGTGCGAGACCTAGACCGTGAGGGCGGGGGCGGGCGATGAAGCTGGATGAGCTTCGCGATCTTGCTGTGGCGCGGTTTGGCGAGCGTCTCGAGCGCGCCACGCCCGGCGGCCTTGCGGAGTTCCTGACAGAGCTTCAACCGATGCTTCCCGGGACCCAGATCGGCGGCGCAGTTAGCGTTGACGGAGCCGCCGACAGCTACGAAGACGCGATGAGGCAATACTTCGCCGGAATGCTGGCGGCGCGCCCTGAGCGCGCCGCCGCTTCACTTTGGGTCACTGCTGTTGAGATGTGGCTCGGCGCGATCGCCGACTTGCCCGGACCCGAATGACCCGCTCCGAGAGCAAACCCGCCTTCACTGGTGTTCTAACTATGGAGCGCGCGATGACCGGCCCCCGGAGGGATTCGTGAGGATGACTGACACGATTGAGCTTGGATTTCAGGGCTTGGGTAAGATGGGCATGAACATGGTTCGGCGGCTGCGTTTGGGCGGCCACCGCGTTGTCTGCCATGACTTGGTGCCCGACAAGAAGGACGAGGTGACCGCGACCGGCGCCGAGTGGGCGGATACCCTCGGGGGCGTTCCCGCCGCGCTGGCCTCGCCGCGGATTCACTGGATGATGGTTCCCGCCGGAGTCGTCGACGAGGCAATCGCGGGCATCAGGCCTCATTTGGAATCGGGGGACATCCTCATTGACGGTGGCAACTCGCGCTACACTGACACCATCCGCCGAGGCGAGGAGCTGGCGGCGGATGGCATCGATTACGTCGATGTCGGCACTAGCGGCGGCGTGTGGGGTCTCGAGGTCGGCTACTGCATGATGGTCGGCGCCTCCGAGGCGGCCTTTGTCAGGCTTGAGCCCGCGCTCGCCACCCTCGCCCCACCGGACGGCTACCTCCGCGTCGGCCCAAGCGGCGCGGGGCACTACGTGAAGATGGTGCATAACGGGATCGAGTATGGGATCATGGAGGCATATGCCGAGGGCTTCGAGCTGATGGAAGCCGCGGACTTCGACCTCCCCTTGCCCGACATCGCCCACCTTTGGAATCAGGGCAGCGTGGTCCGCTCGTGGTTGCTCGAACTGGCAGCTCTCGCCCTCAAGGAAGACCCGCATCTTGACGAGCTTACGGGCTACGTCGCGGACTCGGGTGAGGGGCGCTGGACCGTCGAGGAAGCCATCCACAGGCGCGTCCCGCTGACGGTGATATCGCACTCCCTGATGCGCCGATTTGCATCGCAGCAGGAGGACTCGTTCGCAATGCGCCTCGTTGCGGCCCTGAGAGATCAGTTCGGTGGCCACGGGGTCAAGGCTGCGGAGGATGGAACATCGAATGAGTGAGACTTCCAGACCGATGCTCGGCAGAGACTGGTGTCCCACTGTCGCCACGAGTCGGTGCAAGAACCCGGCCGCGCTGGTCCTTTTCGGCGCGACAGGCGATCTGACATGGCGGAAGCTCGCCCCGGCGATCTACTCATTGACCGCCGACGATCTCCTCCCGTGCGGGCTGCCGATCATCTGCGTTGGACGCCGCGACAAGTCACAGGAAGACCTCGCCCAGTGGCTCCGAACCGGAATTGAGAAGCACGCTCGCAGGCTGCCTATCGACGAAGACATCTGGGGCCAGATGGGACCGAGAATACAGTACGTCCAGGGCGATCTCCAGGACGATGACACCTACAAGGCGCTGGCTGATGTATTCGAGTGGGCCGACCGCGAATGCAGCCCATCGATGGGTCGCATGTTCTACTTGGCCACGCCGCCGGGGACATTCCCCACCATCCTCCGCAAGATCAAGGAGCACGGCCTCGCCACCGATGCCAGTGACGGCGACCGGTGGTCGCGCGTGGTGGTTGAGAAGCCCTTCGGGCACGACCTCGAGAGCGCCCGCTCGCTGAACGAACTGGCACACGAACTCTTCGCCGAGGACCAGATCTACCGGATGGATCACTACCTCGGCAAGGAGACCGTGCAGAACATCGCCGTATTTCGTTTTGCCAACAGCATCTTCGAGCCGATTTGGAACTCGCGACACATCGACAGCGTGCAGATCACCATGGCCGAGACGGTCGGCGTCGAGGGGCGCGGCAACTTTTACGATTCCGTCGGCGTCCTGCGCGATGTCGTGCAGAACCACGTGCTTGAGATGCTTGCCCTCGTGGCGATGGAACCGCCCATATCCATGGACCCGGACGCCCTGCGCGACGAGAAGCTCAAAGCCCTCCGCTCCCTGCGCCCCATGACGCCCGAGGACATCGACACATTCACCACGCGCGGGCGCTAGGGCCGGGGCTGGTTGATGGCGAGGCCGTTGCCGGCTACCTCGATGAGCCGAACGTTGCCGACGGATCGACCACGGAGACCTACGCCGCGCTTCAACTCCATATCGACAATTGGCGCTGGGCGGGCGTGCCGTTCCACATCCGAGCCGGCAAGCGCCTCGCGAAGCGGGTGACGGAGATCGCCATCCTGTTCAAGCACCCACCACACATGGTCTTTGAGGGGCAGACCCAGCAGATCGAGGAGAACTACATCGCCCTGCGCATCCAACCCAACGAAGGTGTGCGCCTCTCATTCCAGGCCAAGCGGCCCGGCCCTGGGCTCGAGATCGACCAGGTGCCGATGCGGTTCCATTACGCTCAGTCCTTTGCTCACGAGCCGCCGGAGGCATATGAGCGCCTGATCCTCGACGCGATCATGGGCGATCACACGCTCTTCGCCAGGGGAGATGGGGTGGAGGCGTCGTGGGAGGTCGTCGACCCGATCCTGGCGCGTTGGAGCGAGGCGGACGCGCCGCCGGAGACATATACGGCGGGATCGTGGGGCCCGTCCGGGGCCGAGCACCTGATCGGCCGGACTGACGATAGGTGGATTAATCCAGATGACCTCTGATCCTAGGGTATCGGTAGCCGGGACCAAGGCTGACCTCGATCGCGCGGCGGCGGAGATGGTGGCGGACGCTGTTGCCGCGACCGATGGGCGCTTCTCGATGGCGCTCTCGGGCGGGTCCACGCCGAGGGGGCTCTACCAGCTACTGGCATCGGATGCGTATCGCGACCGCATTGACTGGGCAAAGGTGATGGTCTTCTTCGCCGATGAGCGCTGCGTGTCTCCCGACGATCCTGAAAGCAACTACGGCATGGTGCGCGAGGCGTTGTTGTCGAGGGTGTCGATCCCGGCCGGGAACGTGCATCGCATGTCGGGCGAGGCGTGCAGCGCGCCCAACGCGGCTCAGGAATACGAGTGGCAACTGACGGCTGCATGTCCGTTCGGCGAAGCCTGCGAGGTGCCGGAACTCGACCTCATCCTGCTTGGTATCGGTGACGATGGCCACACGGCATCGCTCTTCCCCGACACTGAGGCGCTCGGGGTCATGGACCGATGGGTTGCGGCGAATCCTGTTCCGCAGCTCTCGACTGCTCGCCTGACGTTGACGTACCCCGTGCTTGCGGCGGCTCGACGCCTCGTCTTCCTCGTCGCCGGCGCATCAAAGTCGGATATCGTCCGGCGCGTTCTCGCCGACGATCCGGCTCTGCCCGCGGCGCGGGCCCTCCGCCTGAACCCAAACGCCACCCTCCTTCTTGACAGCGAGGCCGCCTCCGGGCTAGTCTAGAACCTCAGATGCAGCACCCATGGAGGTCCGACTGTCATGACCACACTCACGCGCTTCCGTTGGATCGCGATAGCTCTGGTTGTCGTCGGCGTCGTCGCCAGCCTGGCTGGCGTCCGTTGGAGCGCCGCAGCCCACGCCCAACTCGACGAAACTGCCACGGACACCGATATTCTGTGGCGCGATATTCGCTTCCTGGAGTTGGCTCGCGAGCTGGAGCTAACCGCCGAGCAGCGCAAGGCCATCGCCGGCGCCACCGGCGCGTTTCAGGACCAGCGCAAGGCGATCATGGCCTTGGCGCAGCCTGAGGAACTCGCCGCCGCGTTGGCCGACGTTCGCGCCTCACTACTGAAGGGCGAGGCGCCGACCGATGAGCAGCGCCAGGCGGTTGCGCAGGCCAGACCACCCGATGACGGGTCGGTCGACCAAGCCTTCACGCAGGCGCGCCAGACGTGCTTGGCGGCCATCAAGGCGACTCTCACGGATGAGCAGACGATGCACATGACCGTGCGGCCGATGGTTGAGCTGGCGAACGAGATGCTGATGATGGCGGCAGAATCTCGGGAGGTCTCGGCGGCCGAGCGCGAAGACTGGCGGACGAATTCCTTCGCAGATCTGCGCGGGCAATTGGCAGAAGCCGCCGGCGAGGATGCCGGCATCGTCCTCGCGGATTTGCAGGCTCGCATCGACCATCTCTTCACACTGACGCCCGAGCAGATCGAAGCGCAGCGAGACGAACTGGTCGCGCAGGTCGTGACCACGATCAACGGCGCGCTCTCGCGCAACACGGAAGTGATCGAACAGCGACTGGACGAGCAGCTCCTTCGCTGGGCGACTGAGCCAGGCCTCGGGGCGCTGCTCGCCGAATCGGCTACTGCCATGGAGCAGTAGTCGGGTCGGGGAATCGCGGTCGACCGCGCAGGAGGAATCGACCTGCCCGTTGAAAAAGGAAGCGTTGACCGTTCGTTCGGCGCCACAAGCCGAGAGTGCGGCTGGAGCGTAAGATGATTCTGTGGGAACAGATCCGCGAGTATTTCGAGCGCGACGCCGTTCGTTTCATCGAACACGACGGCACGTCACGCGTGCTTGAAGTTGACATGCGACTGACCGATCACGACATCCACCTCAGGGTCGCCTACGACGAGGAGAATGGGGTCGTGGCCTACGAGGTTCCCCACATGGACCTCCCGCGTCGTCTTCCACGCAATCGACACGAGTTGCGTCGGGCGCTGCTGTTGCTGAACTCGTGCTATCTCCTCGGCGCGTTCAGCGAGAATCAGCAGGGACGCGTCTCGTTTGGCATCATGGTGATCATTGAAGGCAACGAGCTGCCCTACGCCGCGCACCGGCGGATTCTGAAGACCGTCCTCGTGTCCGTCGATCGCGCTCTGCCGTGGCTGCGGCAAGTAGCAATGGGGGCGCTTTCCGCCGAGGATGCGGTTGAGAATATCGCCGATCAGACTCGTCGGTTGGAGGAGAGATCCACGGCCGGGGCTGTCATCCCTGGGATCCCCAGTGAGGACGACCTGTCCGGCGACATCACCGAGCGCGAGATCGAGGAATTCGGCCGCGCCTTGCTCGACGGCAATCTTCCCCCGCCGTCGGAGTGACCTGCCCCCCTACTGGTGCGCCAATTCGGCCGATAGATCGAGGTATCGCTTGATGCCTTCCGGCGTCACGTTCCACGGGATGTGGTTCCCGACGCACATCATGTAACCGCCCGTCATCCTCGCCGTCTCCAGCATGCTGTCGACCATTCTTCGGATCTCGTCCGGGTCGTTGCGCGTGAGGACCCGGTTGTCGCCCTCGCCGGCCACGAAGGGGTTGTCGTACTTCCGGGCGATGGCCTTGTAGTTCGTCATCGGCTCGGAGATGATGCCCCGCGCGCCGCAAGCCATTACGTCATCCGCATACGCGTCGACACACCCGTCGACCATGAAGATGACTTCCTTCCCCGCGTCCTTCAGCATGCCCCAGAACTCCTCATACCTCGGGAAGATGTGTTTACGCATCCACGTCGGCGAGCAGACCGGGCCGCGCGAGGTCACGATGTCGTCGTGGCAGGTCACGAACTTCACGGGCAACCGGGCGAAGGTCCGGAACACGCGCCGGTTGATCTCGGCGAACTCGTCCATGACGCGTTCGAAGCGCGGATCGAGGCAGCACTCCAGGAATAGCTCCCAGCCGAAGGTGAGCAGCGGCCACATGAACATGGTGTTGTAGAACCCCACGCCAGCCGTCGAGCCCTCCGGCGCCCTGTCTCCGTGCTCAGTCGGGTAGCCCGCGCGGTAACTCTCGTAGAGCTTCTCCTCGTCAGAGTAATCCCGCGACTCCACGACTGGGATCTTGGTGAAGTCCCCCTGCTCCAGCGGCGAGAACGCGAAGACCTCCTCCGCGCTCTTGAACTCAAGGCCCCAGTCCCAGCCGCCGCTCTGGCCGTCGCCCCACCGCACGTGCCGGTGGCCGCGCTCATCGACGTCAGAACTCTCCCCCTCCAGATCCAGCGTCGGCTTTGGTTTCGGTTCATCCGTCTCCGGCACGCCCAAGCCGAGCATCGGGTATAGCTCCTGCAGCTTCAGCCGGCACTCGCGTGGGTGGTCGTAGTAATCGATTCCCGTCAGATACGTCTCCGCGTCCGGGCAGCTCCAGTGCTCCCAGTGCGGGATCGTTTCGGGCCGAAGCCCCATGCACGCCTTGTATCGATCGCTGTATTCCATAGATGGATCCTCCCGGGCGCAACTGACGGGCAGTTCCGTCCCGACTGAATTGTCCCTGCAAGGGCAAGGCCATTCGGCTGACGAACTGGCGCGTGCGTAACCCTACGATGAGGTGTCGTCCAATGACTTCCCGCGAGCGCTTGACCAAAGCCATCAATCACGAGCAACCGGACCGCGTGCCCGTCGATCTCGGCGGCACGGCCGTCTCGGGTATCTCGGCCAGCACGCTGCAGAAGCTCCGAGTCGCTCTCGGCCTCAGCCAACCCCACGAGCGAGTTAAGGTCGTTGAGTCCTACCAGGTCCTCGGCGAGGTCACCGATGACCTTCGCGACGCCCTCGGGATCGACACGGTCGGGCTCGGCGGCCGCGCCACTTTGTTCGGATTCCGCAACGAGGGGTGGAAGCCATGGGAGCTGTTCGACGGCACGCCGGTGCTGGTGCCGGAGGGCTTCAACACCGACCTCAATCCCGACGGCAGTCTCTACCAATACCCGAGCGGAGACAAGCACGCGCCTCCCAGCGGCGTCATCCCTCCTGGCGGCTACTACTTCGACAGCATCATCCGACAGGAGCCGATCAACGAGAGGCAACTTGACCCCGACGACAACCTCCAGGAGTTCCAGTCCATCGCGCCGCTCGAGTTGAAGCACTTCAAGACCGAATCCAAGCGGCTCTACGAGACCGGCGACCGCGCCGTCATCGCTAACTTCGGTGGCACGGGGTTTGGCGATATAGCGCTCGTGCCCGGGCCGATGCTCAAGCACCCGAAGGGCATTCGCGACGTCGAGGAGTGGTACATCTCAACCGCCGCCCGTCGCGACTACGTCTATACCGTCTTCGAGCGGCAGTGCGAGATCGCGCTTGCCAATCTCGCCAAGATCGCCGAAGCCGTCGGCGACCGCGTCGCCGTGGTGATGATGAGCGGCACCGATTTCGGCACTCAGCGCGGGCCGTTCATCTCCGTCGCAACCTACCGCGATCTCTACCAGCCCTTCCACAAGGCGCTGAACGACTGGGTCCACGCCAACACGAGTTGGAAGACCTTCATCCACACCTGCGGCGGTGTCGAGCCGCTCATCGACGGCTTCATCGAGTCCGGCTTCAACATCATGAACCCCGTCCAGTGCTCCGCCGACGGCATGGGTCCACAGCGCCTCAAAGAGACCTACGGCGACCGCATGACATTCTGGGGAGCCGGAGTTGACACCCAGCAGACGCTTCCCTTCGGAACAGCCGATGAGGTCCGCGCCGAGGTACTGGAGCGGCTGGAGGTCCTCTCCCCCGGCGGCGGGTATGTCTGCAATCCGATCCACAACATCCAGCCGCGCACGCCGGTCGAGAACGTCGTCGCCATGTTCGACGCCATCCGCGAGTTCAACGCCTAGCGCCGTCCGCGTTGCAGCGGGGCTTCCGCCCCGTTGCATTCCGTCCCAACGGAGACCACCATGATCGACTTCCACGCCCACATGGGCAACATCTACCGTCAGGCCTACCCTCGTCGGCACGCCATCACCGTCGAAGAGCTGATCGAGCAGATGAACCGCGAGGGCGTCGAGGTCAGCGTACTTCTGCCCCTCGAAAGCCCCGAGGGCTGCCATGGGTTCTTCACCACCGAGGAAGCCGTCGTCGCGCGCGATCGCTATCCCAGCCGGCTGATCGCCTTCATGTGCATCGACCCGCGCATGTCCGCGTGTGCGGAGTTGATGGATCACTTCATCACCCATCACGGCGTCTCCGGCTTTGGCGAGCACATCAACGAACTGGCCTTCAATGACGAGCGCAGCAAGGTCATCTACCGGAAGTGTGACGAGCACGGCCTGCCGCTCGTGTTCGACATGAACGCGCTCTACTGTTGGGATGAGGTCGGCCTGCCGAGGTTCGAGTCATGCCTGAAGGAGTTCCCCAACGTGAAGTGGGTCGGGCACGGACCGTGCTTCTGGACAGCGATCTCGGGCGACGATGACCGTACTGGCGGCTACCCCGACACGCCCATCACTCCCGGCGGCGTGCTTGACCGGTTGTTCGCCGAGTACGACAATCTCTACGCCGACATCTCCGCGGGGAGCGGCCACAACGCGCTCACTCGCGACCCGAGCTTCACCCCTGGCTTTCTCGAGCGCAATTGGAGGAAGCTCATGTTCGGCACCGACGGCGTCTACGCGCAGCAGGACCTGCCGCAGTTCGAGTGGATGCGCTCAACCGATATGACGGGCGAAATGCGCGAGGCCATCGCGAGTGGGAACGCCAGGAAGCTGCTGGGGCTGGCCTAAACGGCAGCGACCGCAACGCCCTCGTAGAACTCGCAGTACTTCCTAAACCCCACACGCTCATAGGCGCGGATCGCGACCGCGTTCGTCTGCGCAACGTTGAGCGCGATCGTGCGGATGCCCATCTCCACCAGCGTCCGCGCCACCGCCGTCGTTGCCGTCGTCCCGAGCCCCTGACCACGCCGATCCCTCCGCACGTAGACGTTCCCGATCGCGGCGACGCTCTCGGCTACCGACACCAAGTGCGTCCCCGCCGAAGCGATCAGGTCGTCCCCCTCGCTCATGCCGACGTAGGCCCCCGTGCTCAGCATCGACTCGGCGAAGAACTCCGGCTTCTCACCCTCTGCTGCTCCGTCCTCGTGAAGCCGTAGCAGTGCCGGCAGATCCTCTGCCCCGAGTCGCCGCACGTCATCGCTCGTCTCGGTGTCGAGGGTCGCCGGGCCCAGCACCATCCGCCACATCGCCTCCTCGTCGTCGATACGGTGCGTCGACCTCAGCGCGTCCAACACCTCCGGTCGCACGGACAGGTACATCGGCCCGCCCTCACCGGATTCGGCGAGCAACTCAGGCACTGCGTCCGCTTCGCCGGTGGCGAACAGCACGGGGACACCGAAGCCCCTGTACAGCAGCACGAGAGCCTCGCGAGCCACATGCCACTCGCAGTCCTCGAACATCCCCGGATCCAAGTCGCCGAGAGCATAGACAGACCACGGACGGTCCCTTTCGAGAACCGCCCGTATCTCCGCTCGATCGCTCGTCATCGCCATTGCGCCTTTTCCTATGCCGGCGCGTACTCGTCCGAGCCCTTCTCGGGCAGGTGGACGAGCCACACGTTCCGGTATGAGACTTTGTCGCCGTGATCCTGGAGCAGCAGCGGACCGGGCTCCGTCTCGCCCGCGCCCATCGCGCCGCCGGTGGGTTGGATCGTCACGTTGTTCTGCACCACGAGACCGTTGTGGACCACGGTCACGCCGGCCTTCTCGATGACGTCGCCCGCATCATCGCAGCGCGCCGGTCGGAAGACGATGTCGTACGTCTGCCATTCCATCGCCGGCTTGCAGGCGGGCTGGATCGGCGCGTGGAGGTCGTAGACCGCACCGCAATCGCCCGTGCCGGGGACGTCCCAGCCATACGAGTCGAGCACCTGAATCTCATACCGCCCCTGCAGATACACGCCGCTGTTGCCCTTCGCCTGGCCGGTCGCCTCGGGCATGTCGGGGCAGCGGAATTCCAGGTGCAGATACGCGTCGCCGTAGGTCTCCTTGCTGACGATGTCTCCGCCGCCTGCCACCGTTACGATGCCGTCTGCGACGTCCCACGCCGGCTCGCCGCCATCGCGCGTCGTCCACGCGCTCAGATCCGTTCCATCGAAAAGCACGACCGCGTTGCTGCTCGGCTCAAGTCCCAATGTAGACATGTGCGCCTCCCTTTTCACTGCGTCACGTGCCGCAGGCATTCTTGCCTGCGGCCTTGCGCCCCGTTGCGGTGTTACTCAGCAAACACAAACTCTCCGCGATCCACGCTCCAGTCCTGCCCGAAGAACCCCGCCGCCAGGATGCCCTTCGCGCCCTCCGTCAGCATCCTTGGCGAGACGACTAGACAGTCCGGAAACGCGGCGCCCGAGAGGAAATACGACAACCTATCCGCCAACCGCATCCCCTTGATGCCCGTCCCGCCGACCACTCCGACGGATGCCGTGTCGCTCCCAGGTCTCGGCTGCACGAACACGCACACCAGGTCATCGCCGCTGACGTTGCGCGCGCATAACTCGACCACTCCGGCCCTCACCTGCACCGGGCTATCCCCGAGCAGTGCCGCCCACGCCCCGTTGGTCTCCGCGTTCCCGTACAGGATCGCGCTCCGGTCCGGCTCCGCCCGCGGATCGAACTCAGCATCCGGCAACACGTCCGCGGAGCCATTGCCCCGGTACCAGAACAGCTCCTGGTCCAGACGCGCTTTCGCGAGCGCCCACGCGTTCTCCTCATCCGTGCCCCGCGTCCCGTAGACCATCGCGAACCCGTGTCGGAAGGCCTCCTTGAATGGCCCCGCCCGGTGCGGGCCTTTCATGGACAGGCTCGGTTGGGCGACGAGCGCCCATTCGCCATCGACGCGTTCGATCCAGATGCGTGGCTCGCCCTCGGGCCAGTCGATCCGCCGGATCTCCTGCCCGTCGAGGATGACCTTCACCCGCTCGCCTGGCTTCAGGTGCGCGAGGGAGAATGACATCCGCAGGACGTTCTCGGTAGTGCCCACGAAGCGCCGCGTCCACGGGTCACACCGCGCGGTCACCGTGCTCGGCGCGAGTTGCTTCACCTGCGCCTCGATTCTCAGCCAGTGCGATGACGCGGAGATCGCCGGCGCGGGTGTCGTGAACTCGATGTCACGCACCTCGCGGTCACCGGGGATCTGGCGGCGGCTGAAGAAGTCCATCATCTCCGGCCAGTCCACGCACGCCGCGCCGGGCTCGTCGGAGTTGTCCCACCAGTGCCCCGCGCCCGGCTCCTCATGGTAGATGAAGTCACGGTGGAACCCGCTCAACTCGTCCCTCATCGCGCGCGCCTGAGACACCCCCACGTTGTCGTCCTTCTCGCCATGGAGAATGTAGACGCCATGGTGCAGCGTGTTGCGCGCGCGGTTGAGCGTGTCGCTCGGCGAGCCCGCTCGCGCCAGCATCTCCTCAACGGGCGTCGGCTCCCCTTGCTCCTCGCCGCGCCGTCTGCCGTAGGTTGAGAAGCTCACCCAGGCCGCGCTTGGGCCGATGGCCGCCCATCGATCCGGATAGGTCACGCCGAGATGCCACGCGCCGTGCCCGCCCATCGAGTGCCCAGTGAGATACGTCCGGCGCGGGTCCGTGCCGAGGCTCTTCCGCGCGATCTCGAGGACCTCCATCGCGTCGATCCGACCCCAATCCTCCCAGTCGAACCCGTACGGCCTCCGATTCGTTGGCGCCACGAGGTGGGCCCAGCGTTTCGGCGCGTAGGCATCCGCCTGCCCGATCGCCTCCACGCTCGCCCCGTGAGTAGTCAGAATCAGACCCGGCGCGCCAGCGTCATCCGCCTCGGGCCTCGCGGGATTGACCGCGTAGTACTGAACGCTCCCGTCGATGTTGCTGATGAATGTCCGCTTGCGCGTTTGGCTGGGCTCTCTCGCGCGAAGCTGGACGGCGCCTGCGTCAAGCTCCCGCCCCCGCGTCGCCAGCCTCAACTCGAGGCCAATCTCCCCAGGTTCTTGCGGCGCGGCGCCTTTGAGCCTGAAGCCGACCTTCCTCGTGCCCAGCGGCGGGATCGGTGGAACGCGGGTGTTTATCCTGCCGCCCGGAAGCGTGGCGGCGAGCGAGCAGTCCCTCAGCCATTCCTGCGTTGCGTTCACGATGATCGCCGCGGCGTGGGTATCGGTCTTCTCGTCGAGCACGAGGTCAGGCAGCGTCGGGTCTCGGAGGTTCAGGAACGCGGCGGCCTTCGGCTCGGCGAGCTTGGCGCGCAGCCGCCCGCGAGCGACGCGAAAGAGCAAGTCGTTGGCCCCCGCCCTCAGCACCACCGGCGTCATCGTCCAGCCCGTGCCGTACCAGTCGCCGCCGCGCGGGACGCCGTTGACATAGACGACGCTGTGGCCCGAGGCATCGAGGATCATTGCCTGCTCAGTGTCGCTCTCAACCATCGTGTACGCGTAGGCCCCAGACAGCTCCCGCCCGCTGAGCCAGCCCTCTTCGTTCGGCTCGACCCTCATCCATGCGCGCGGCTCATCGGCGCCCGGGATCTCGACCGTATCACCCTCCGCCGGCGCGACGCGTTCGCCGGCGACGATTGCCGCCTCGACCGCATCCACATGGATCGCCGAGCGCCCACCGAAACTGGCGCGGGGGAGCGCGAGCCAGTCCGATGGCACGATGTCGTCCGCCGTGGCGACGGCTTGCGCGGCGACAAGCAGGCTTACCATCGTCGCGTGTCTGACCATGCGTTACTCCGTCGACACCCTTAGACTAAGATTGCGGATCTGCATCTCGACCGACAGCGTGCCTGGCACTTCCCACCCCGTGCTGATCCCGCCCAGGTGGTAGTCATTCAGGTCGCGCGAATCGGGCAGGAAGTCGCGTTGCCACGCCTCGTCGAGGGCTTCGTTGACGAACGGCAGGATATCCGCGTCGAACACAACCCACTCGCCGTCATGCGCGCTCTGCCCGCTCAGCGCCTCGCCAGGCACCGTGAAGATCAGCTTCTTCTGGGCCTGGTCGGGCGCGACAAATCGCGCCGTCACGGGGCGGCGGTCATCGTACTGGGGGATGTTCAGCCAGAGGAAATCGCCGTAGCCCGCCGATTCGCGGTTGAGGTTCTGAACGGTAACGGTCGTGACGAACTGCGCCGCATGGACGTTAGGGCTATACCCCTCCATCTCGTAGCGCTTGGAGCGCTTCAGCAAGCCCTCCACATGGAAGCGCAGCTCTGTCATCTCCGCGATGGTCGGCGTGGGTTTGAACCGCTGGCTCGCGAGAAGATGCGGCCAGTCTTGTCCGTGTCGGCGCGGCCCATCGGGGTATTCCAGATCGGCGTCGATCCCAAACGCCACATCCCCACTGTCGGTCCCAGGTTTGCCCACCGTGATGCTCTTCGTCTCGTTCGAGAATCGAACGCCGCCTGTCTCCAGTCGCTCGCCTTCGACTCCCTCGATGGAGTGCAGGCTGTGCCACTGCGCCAGGCCCCAGACCGGATCGCCGATGCATTCCTCCCACTGCAACACGCCCCGCTCCACGTGCTTGCCCGGCGCCGGGTCGTAGACGGTGAATCCTCGCAAGAAATGTCGGTCGCGGATCAGCTCTCGCGTCGTCTCCGCCTTGCACGCGGGGGCGGCTACCAACAGTCCCAATATCAACGCAGTCATGCTCCCTCCGAGAACCCGTCGGTCTGATGGCCTCACTTTCCCGCATGACCTCATCATCCCTCCGCGAGAGGTGCCCTCCCAGTGTCCAGCGAATCACCCGTCACCTGAATCCTGCTGAGGTGACACTCCTAATGAAGATTGCCTACGGGACGTACGCGATGCCGACCGTGCCGCTGGAGGACGCGCTCCCAACGCTGGCGCGCATTGGCTATGACGGTGTCGAGATCTGCATCGGACCGACTCACAACTCCATGCCCGCTGACCTCGACGCCGACCGGCGCGCCGCGCTCAAGAGCTTGCTCGCCGAGAAGAACCTCGGCGTCCCCGCGCTGTTCATCACCGGTGGCATGTGGACCGAGGACGATCAGCAGCATAAGACCAACCTCGAACACCTGCGAGTCTGCGCGCAGCTTGGGCGCGACCTCGGCATGCGCGAGCCGCCCGTCTTGGCTATGGGGATTGGTGGGAAGCGCGATCAGTGGGATGACATCAGAGAGCCGCTGGCGGATCTGTTGCGGGACTGCGCGGCGCTCGCCGAGGAAGAAGACTTCGTCCTCGCGGGCGAAGCGCACTGCGGCGCGGCCGTCTACACCTCCGAGCGCGCGGCGTGGATCTTCGACACGGTCGGGAGCCCGCGCGTGAAGATGCACTTCGACATCGTCCACATGTTCCTCGCCGGCGAGGACGAAGCCGAGGCCGTCCACGCTCTCGTGCCTTACACCGCGCACACGCACATCACTGACGCTCGCAAGCACCCGGACGGCAAGTTCGACCTGCTGCTCCTGGGTGACGGGGAACTCGATTCGGCCAAGTACATGCGCGCGATGAAGGAAGCCGGTTGGACGGACTTCATCACGCTCGAGGTCAGCATGATGATCTGGGGCAAAGAGGGCTACGACCCAATCGCCGCCGCCGAGAAGTCGTACGTCGCCATCACGGACGCCTTCGAGAAAGCCGGCGTCGCGCGCGACTGAAGCCAGTACTTCGTAGGACAGGCGTCTCGCCTGTCTGAGCCGTTTGCTGAGGAACTCGTATGATCCACATATCTCACGCCGCCGATGCCACGCCGCGCGGCCTCGACACTCACAATGCGCAGCTCCGCTCGCCAGCCGTCGACGCTGCGGTCGCGGGTGTCCTCGAGTCCTGTGTATCTCAAGGCGAGTACCGCGGCGCGGACGTCATCGTGAAGCCCAATGTCTTCATGCCCCATGCACCCGCAACCACCGACCCTCGCGTCGTCGCGGGGATCATCGCCTGGTTGCTCGATGTCGGTGCCGAGCGCATCACCGTCTGCGAGGAATCGAGCATCTCGACCCACGTCGGACGCCGCTCGAACACGACCGAAGCGCTTGAACACACAGGCTATCTCACGCTCGTCGAGAGTTTCGAGTCTTCGCGCGTTCGGGTTGCGCTCATGCGTGACGAGGGCACGGTGACGAAGACTGTCGAGGGGGGCCTTTGCCTCCGCGAGGTCGAGTATCCGAAGCTGCTGGCGGATGCTGAGCGGCTCATCAACGTGCCGATCCTGAAGTTCCACCTCCAGACACTGCTGACTAACGCGGTGAAGAACACGTGGTGTGGGGCGTCGCAGCTCCAACGCGCAACCAACCACTGTTGGGGTCTTGGCAGCGCGCTGTTGGACATTCACGCCATCCGCCCGCCCGATGTCACGGTCGTTGATGCGCTCCAACCGCTTACGCGCGATCACAGCTACGGCGATCCGCTCGATTGGCGGCTGGTGATGGCGGGGACTGACAGTATCGCGCTCGATGCCCTCGGCGCGTGGATGCTCGGCTTCGATGATCCCACGGAGATCGAGACGGTCAGACATGGGTTGAAGATGGGGATGGGTGAGGCTGATCTGGAGAAGATCGAGATCTCGGGCGTGGCCCGCGAAGATCTCCCTCGCGCGGAGAAGCCCGAGGTGCCGGCGCTCCCCGCCGAGTTCGGCACGCTCAGCATCGACTGGCAGTGCGGACCCGAGGTCGGGCCTGGGTGCGTTGCTTACCTGACGGCAGGACTGCGCTCGCTCGCCGAGAAGGCGCCTGATGATCTCGGCACGTGGCAGATTTTCGTCGGCGAAGCGCCGACGGAGCCGGACGAGTTGGCCGATCGCTGCGTGTTTGTCGGCGCGTGTTCGATGGATGGGCAGGTTTTCCGTAACGTGCAGCGTCGGCTCTACCTCGCCGGCCGCGCTGACGACCTCACGTGCATCCCGTCCTGCCCGCCAATGGCCCTCCGAACCGAGATCATGAGCATCGTCGGCCTCGACTAGTCGCCGAGACGGCCATACGCCCTCATCGTCAGCAACGCATCAACCGTCAGCACGCCTCGCCACTCCAACTCACACGACGGGCTCACCGCCTCCCACGAGATGCACCAACCCCCATCCTCCGCCTGCCGCGCCTCCAAGGCATCCAGGTGCGTCCCGATCACCTCATCGTTGAACAGCGCGCGGCACCAGCTCTCCGGCCGCGGCGCCCAGTCCAGCGGCTTCTTCACGTAACCCGGGTCGTCAGGATCCATGCAGACCAGGCCCTGATCGAAAATGAGGCCGCCAATCGTCTCGAACGCGGCTCGAGCGCGATCCTGGTCTGGCGCGTTCTCGAGGAACGTGAGAACGCACATCAACCCATGCGGATCGTTCGCTATCCCCCCATCGATGACCCGCCAACAGAACTCCGTCGCGCCGGCGAGCCACGCGTGGTGGACCCCGCGCTTATGCAGCAACCCCGCGATCGCGCCCGTCGGGTTGATGTTCGCCTTCAAGACTTCCTCCGGCGCCCACCACGGGGCGTGTGGGTAAGGGTCGACATTGGCCAGCGCCCACGGAACTCCGCCTTCGTCGGTCGCTATTGTCTGGAGAAAGTTGCAGGCGCCTTCGACCATGCCGCCGCCGAAGCCCACCTCATCGAGGATGCGCAGCCCAACCTCCTGGAACTGCGGCTGGCTCGTCGGGCAGCGCATGTCTGGCTCAAGCGCATTGCCGAAGCCACCGTCATCGTTCTGGTAGGCCTGCAAAGCGGAGACCACGCCATCTCGTGACCCGCCCAGGAAGTGGTGCGCAAACCTCTGCCGGTCGAGCAATCGAGCGTTCTTCCAGATGAAATCAGCGGCTCTGTCCATGCATTCCGGCATGTGTAGTCCCCCAATGTAGTAGAACAAATGTTCGATATATGGTAGCACGCTTCCGCGGGATGTGCAAGCCCCAATAACGGCAACCGGCCCGGAGCGTTCCCGGGCCGGTGTGGTTGCTCCATGGTGCGGCGATAGCTCTACCGCGCGCGCCATTCCGCCGCGCCGGCCGCCATCGCGTCGCGCAACTGGCGCGTGCCCTCTTCGCGGCTGAGATCCCTGTGGAACACGCTCGACGAGCCCGCGACGTACGAGGTCGCGCCTTGAGCCGCCATCCTGCGCCCGTTCTCGAAGCTCACGTTCCCATCGACCTGCAGGATGATGTCGCGCCCCTCTGCCTCGAGCCGCTCGGCGAGTTCGCCAATCTTCGGGAGCGTCGCCGGAACGACTTTCTGACCTGCGTAGCCGGGGTTGACCGTCATGAGCAGGATCATGTCGAGATCGTCCATCACGTAGTCCAGCACGCTCAGCGGCGTCGCCGGATTCAGCGCAACGCCGGCCTTCGCGCCGAGGTCGCGGATCTTCCCCAGCGTCCGCTGCAAGTGCCCGCAGGCTTCCGCGTGGACTACGAGAATGTCCGCTCCGGCGTCGACGTAATCCTCAAGGTACTGAATCGGTTCCTCGATCATCAGATGCACGTCAAACGGCATCTTCGTGACCGGCCGCAAGTTGCGGACGATGTCGGGCCCGAAGGTCAGATTCGGCACGAAGTGCGCGTCCATGATGTCGAAGTGCAGCCAGTCAACGCCGACGCGCTCGAGTTCGGCGAGTTCCTCGCCCAGCCGCGTGAGGTCGGCGCACATCAGAGATGATGAGATGATCAACGCGATTACGCTCCCTGCTCTTTCATGAATTGCTCGATGGCGTCGAGCGTCGGCATTGATGGCGCCGCGCCAAAAATGGTCGCGGCTAGCGCCCCCGCCGCGCACCCAAATCGCGTCGCCTCCACGAGGCTCGCGTCGCTCGCGAGACTCACCGCCAGCGCCGCGGTGAATGCATCACCGGCTCCGGTTGTGTCGACGGGATCGATCTTGTGGGCGGGCACGGCCGCCTGTCCGTTCATGTCGGCGACGATCGCGCCCTCCGCGCCGCGTTTCAGCACGATGTTCCTCGAGCCCGCGTCCAGCAATCTGGCGGCAACCTCCGTCGGCGAGATATCCGCATCCACCGATTCGCCGAGCATCGTCAGCGCCTCGGTCTGGTTAGGGCTGATGACGTCCGCGTTGTGCAGGACGTCTGGTGGCACGTTTGTCGCTGGGCCTGCGTCCAGCACGCTCAGCACGTCGCCGTCGCGCGCCGCCTCAAGCGTCGCCTCGACGACGGGCATGGGAATCTCAAGTTGAAGCAGCACCGCGTCGAAGCTGCCGAAGTCTGTGAGATCGGCGATGTCGGTGGGCTCTAGTTTCATGTTCGCGCCGGGCGCGACGATGATCGAATTCTCGCCGGCATCGTCGATCATGATCATCGCGACGCCTGTCGGCGCATCGGCATGGCGACGGACGTGCCGGCAGTTGACGCCGTCGTCCTCCAGCCCGGCGATCATCACAGTGCCAAACGCGTCCTTGCCGACGCACCCGAGCATCCACGTTTCCGCGCCTATCCGCGCGCAGGCGATCGCCTGGTTCGCGCCCTTGCCTCCGCGAACCGTGCTGAAGCCGCTGCCGAACAGCGTCTCTCCCCCGATCGGCATCCGCGGCGTCCGGATCACCAGGTCCATGTTCGCGCTGCCGACCACGAGTATCTTCGGCCTGCTCATCCTTCGCGCTCCTGGGCGATCTCCGCCAGTCGCTCGCCGCCGGCCGCCACCTTCCTGAACGCCTCCGCCGTCTGGTCAACCCACTCGGGGCTGGGGTCGACGGGCGTCGAGAGCCAGAAGCACGTCGCATGCACGTTCTCGCTGATCGGAAGCGAACCCCGCGCCATCGGCCGCCGGGTTCCGGCTGGCAGGTCCCCGTAGAGTCCGCCGAGATCGTCCAGGGGGAAGTCATTGAAGAGTGGCTCCAGATGCATCACGCCGTAGCCGAAGGGAGTGATTTCCGGCGTCGTCCCCACGCCCTCCGCGACGAGCGCCTCCAGGATGATCGACACCGGCGCGCCGATCACCTCCGGATCGACCGTTCCCGTGTAGAGCAGCATCCCGCCTCGCTTGGCCTTCGCGTAGGTCTTCTGGGGCATCACCCCGGGCACTCCATCGAGCAGGCCGTCTAGCCGGCTGAACCACGCCAGCCGCTTCTCATTCAGCTCCGGCAGACGCTTCAGTCCTCCACGCGCCATGGCAATGCCCAAGGGGTTCGCCCGGTACTTAATCCCAAGCCCCATGTTCCGCAGATCCGCAAATCGGTCCGTTTGCCACAGCGCGCCGCACCGGCCATACTGCCCGAGGGCGAGCATCCGGTCGTAAAGCTCGTCATCGTTCGTCGTCGCGACGCCCACCTCAAAGCCCGTCACCGCCTTGCTTCCCTGCAGGCTGAAACACCCGATGTGCCCGACGGAGCCGACCATCTGGTCGCCCCACATCGCCCCGTGCGCGTGGGACGCGTCCTCAATGAGCGTGATGTCCGTCCCATCCACGATCTCCAGCAACGCGTCCATATCCGCCGGGTTGCCGTAGACGTGCGTGACGACACTGGCCACCGTTTTCTCGGTGATGCGCCTCTTCACATCAGCCGGGTCGGCGCAGAACGTCTCTGGGTCCACCTCGCAGAACACGGGCGTGGCGTTGCAGTGCAGGATTGGAGTGATGCTCGCATGCCACGTCACCGAAGGGACAATCACCTCTGTCCCCGCGCGCGCCCCCGCGGCGAAGATCGCCGAGTGCAAGGTGGCCGTCCCGTTGCACATGCAAAGCGCGTGCTTGGTGCCGACATACTCCCGGTACTCCTCGTCGAACTTGTCCAGCTCCGCGTAGGCCTCGTCGTAATGGTCCAGCACGTAGTTGACGTGAGTCTTCTCAGGTCCGCCCACCTTCGGGAAGGTGTCGTCTATCGCGGCCGTAACCGTCTTGGGTCCACCATCGATTGCCAGACTAGACACGTTGCGCGCCTCCATTTCAGTCTCTCTCGTGCCGACCGTGGATTCGTTAGCCGTCCCTATGGCTCCACAACCACCTTCATCCCCGTTCGCGTCTCAACCAGATCGAACGCCTCGTGGATGTTCGCCAGCGGCAGCGTGTGAGTGATCAGCGGCTCGGCCTTGATCGCGCCACATGCAATGAGGCCAAGCGCCGCTTCGTGCTGCCGCGGGATGCTGCCGTGCGAGCCGGTCACGAAGATCTCTTTGTAGTGAATCGTGTTGCTGAGGATCGTGATCGGCCGCGCGTCCTTTGGGAGTCCGCCGAAGTAGTTGATCCGCCCTCGCGTCGCCGCCAGGTCGATCGACAGTTCGTGCATGTCGGGCGACGCGCACGCCGTCACCACAACATCCGCGCCGCGCCCGTTCGTCTCCTCCATGACGCGTTGTGTCAGGTCCTCTTCCGTCGTCGATACCAGCGCGTCGATGTCGAACTGCTTCGCCATCTCAAGCCGCGCCTTCGAGCGCTGCGCGAGGATGATCTTCGTTGAGCCCATGTGCCGCGCGAGCTGGCTCATCAGCAGGCCCGCCGGCCCCGCACCGATGATCACGATGCTCTCGCCGATGCCTAGATTCACCAGCTCAAGCCCGTTGATCGTGCATGCCAGCGGCTCGGCCATCGCCGCCTCGGCGTAGCCCAGGTCGCCGGGAATGTGGTGCAGGGGACCGTAGTTGATGGTGGTTGCGTTGAAGAGCACGTACTCGGCGAACCCGCCCGGAAACTGGTAGCCGATGGCATAGTTGATGGCGCAGTTGTTCCCGCGCCCGTCGCGACACTCGAGGCACCGTCCGCAGGGAACGTCCGCGCCCGAGGCGACGCGGTCACCGACCTTGAAGCCCTCGACGCCGTCGCCAACCTCAGCCACGTCTCCCGCGATCTCGTGGCCGATGACTTGCGGCGGGATCACTCGGGGATTGCCGTGGTGGTAGATGCGAATGTCCGACCCACACACCGCGCAGGCCCTAACTCTGACGAGAACCTCGCCCGGTCCCGCCGTCGGCGTGGGGATGTCCTTCACGACCATGTCGTCCAAGCCCTGATACACTGCTGCCTTCATGACCAATGCCTTTCTCGTGCTCGCGAGTCGATGGGTCTTAACACCTCCGCACAGCTTCCCCTCCGCACGACCGAATCCTCCGCCCTCAAGTCCGGGAGCCCGTGTCGGAGTCTCAGGCCCATGGCGGGTCGGATAGTTAGCGGTGTAGGCTGTTGCCTTGTGTAGGAGGGGTTTCAACCCCGACGCTGTTGCCGCCATCGACGCGTGCGGCCTGTCGGGGTTGAAACCCCTCCTACACGAGACACGACTCCTGCGGCTCCACCAGCTCTGAGACTTCGATGCTGGCCTCAAGGCCAGTCCTATCCCTCGGCGTAAACCACAAGCGGCCCGCGGCGGTGGCCGCGAGCCGTGGGCGAGCCATGGACCAGCCGTCGCCTCTACCCTTGCACGACCTCAAACGGGATCGCCGGCAGGAAGCCAAGCGGCACGCGCCTCTTGCGCCCAGTCGGCTTGCCCTCCCGGTTCATCTGATCCACCTGGATGGTTCCCTTGACGATCAGGTTGTCCACGTACCCGATATCCAGCACATCCGCGCCCGCCTTCACGGTGAAGGCCACGCCGCCCGGCACGACCTTGACGCCCTCGATCGTCAGCCCATCAGGCGCGTCGCTGAGTTCAAGCTGGACGGCCTGAAGCGCGGGGACGTCGGGCGCATTGACCTGCATCTGAATGCCCCCGCCGGATGGGATGCGGAGCGGGTCGGTGGATGCCAATTCGAGGCTGGGCATGAATGGGGGCGAGCGCTTGACCTGCGCCATGAACGTCTGCGAGGGCGCGAGGTGTCGGTAGAGGAAAGCCTGCATCATATCTTCCGAAGGCACGGCCGGTCGGGTGACGGTCTCCCCATCGATCACGGCGCGCCCCTCCATCTCAAGCACGTACGGATCCTTCAGCCAGGCTCGGGGAGCCCGCAGCGTGATGTTGATGCTGTCGAGCCCCTCCGGGATGCGAGCGCCGGAGAGTTCGAAGCCGACGGGAGCGTTCTTGAGCGCCACTTCGATCGCGCCCTCGAAGCCGTTCTTGCGCAGCGCGTGGACTGATAGCGGTGCGGACCCTCCCGCCCGGAGCGAAACGCTGGACGGATTGATGCGCAGCGCGAAGTCGGGTTGGGGCGGCGTGATGCTCAGGCGATACGCGTAAGCATCGCCCCCGTGATTCTGAGAATCGCGCATCCGCACGTAGTACATGCCGTCCTCGGCCAGCTTGGCGCTCACGAATGAATCGGCGTGGTGCGTGCAGAGACCCATTCCCTTGTCTTCGTAATCGTCGCTCCACTCGAGCACCGTGCCCGACGCGTCGGTCAGTCGAAGCAGCGAATCGATCGGCGACATCAGCCTGCGTCCATGGACCTCGGCCGTAATCCCCTGGCCGGCCAAGCCCGTGAACTTGAACACGTCGACGTCGCCCGCCTCGGCGATCCGGCCGTTGATCGTCACGGGCAGATGGACCAACTGCGCCTCGTCCGCCGTGTTGTTCGGCTCGGTCTCGGTCGATTCCGGGCGGTCGCCCACGGCATACGCTACGGGGTTGGAAAGCGATCCACCTTGGCGCAAGGCCGTGTGGCGGATCTCTGTTCCGCCGGGTTCTGTGTTGAGCGTGAGTTGCTTCGTGGGGAGGTTCCAGCCATCGATCTCGGCGACAACCTCGCTTCCCGCCACGCCCCCGAGCGGGAACATCTGCGTGATGAACGGCAGCTCGCCGATGCCGATGCGATAGACGAAGTCCTCGCGCCCACGGTAGATGGAGTCGCGGATCTCCACGGCATACTCCCCAGTCGTCGGCACTTCGTAGAGCAATACCGGGTCCGGGCTGAAGCGATAATCGTCCGCGAAGGCGAGTTCCTTGCCTGCCGAATCGTACAGCGCCAGCGTCGCCTGGAACCACCCTGGGACGGCGTCCGCCAGGTAAGGCACCAGGTGTCGCGCGCGCGTCTCGATGACCAGCCGTTGCCCTTGCACCGCCGTGAAGCGGAAGCGGTCCATGTCGCCCGGCTCGATCTGTCCGTTAATCAGCACCGGCAGATCCAGCGGCGGGGCCACTTGAGGCGCGGCGGCGGGACCGATCTTCTCCGGCTCATACTCCGACACTTCCGGCAGAACGCCGACCTGAAAGACCATGGGGTTCGTCAGCCCGTTCGGCGTTCCAAGCCGCATTTCCCGGTCGCCTGTCGCGGCGTCCGGAGCGATCGTTACGTCGATGAGCGTGGTCGCGGCAATCTGCGCGTTGGGTTGCTTCTTCGGGTCGAACAACTCGGCCCGCAGCGCGGCCAACTCCAGCAGGTTCATCTCTTCGATGCCCTCGACGACCGCGTGCTCGGGGAGAGGCTGGAGTTCCGGGCGCGCCGCAGCGGATTCGGGCTTGCCCGCGGCTCTGGCCTGCTCATCGCGGATCTCCCGCTCGAACTTGCGGATGTGCTGCCCGATCCGGCCGATCTCCTGTCGGGTCAGCGCGCGGATGTACTGGGTGACGGTCCCCTCAACGCCCTCGCCGGATATGTGGATCTCGTTGACGCCCTGGAGCCACTGGCCGCCGGCCTTTATCTGGAACGTCGCGCCTTGTTGGCCACCCGCGGGGTACAGGTACCCGAGGTGCGGATCGGCCACGTTGGGCTGGCCCCAAGCGCCGGCCGCGCCGAGGGTCGTTGCCACGATAAGCGCGAAATTGCATCGTGCCATGGTAACGTGCTCCGGCCTAAGTTATCTCCGTGAGACGACCGCCCGACTTCACCTCATCTGATTCGGTCGGCAGTACCTTCACATCCAACCCCCTCGGATTCGGCAGCGGGCCCTCGGGGTCAATCCCAAGCAACGAGTACATGGTGCCGAGCAGATCGTGGGGGTAGACGGGACGGTCGTCGACCGTCTCGCCCTTCGCGTCGGATGCGCCGACGACGTGGCCACCCTTGAAGCCTCCACCGGCCACGACCGATGAGAAGCACGCGCCGAAGTGAGATCGGCCGCCGTTCCACGGTGGGTCCCACTGGACCTTCGGCGTCCGCCCGAACTCGCCGCCCCACCACACGATCGTGCTGTCGAGCAACCCGCGTTGGCTCAAGTCCTCCAGCAGCGATGCCATGCCTCGGTCCATCTCCGGCAGCTTCCGGCGCATGGTCTCGAAGTGCTGTTTGTGCGTGTCCCACCCTCTGTAGTTGATGGTGATGTACGGCATGCCGGCCTCGACCAATCGTCGCGCCATCAGGCACGACTGGCCGAAGGTGTTGCGGCCGTATTTATCGCGCGTCTCTTTCTCTTCCTCATCGAGGTCAAACAGCTTCCTCGCGTCACCGAGGATCATGTCGTACGCCTTGTCCTCAGTCTCGTTCAGCTTGGCAAAGCGGGCACTGTCAGGCATCGCCCGCCCGAGTGAATCGATCGAGTGAAGCAGCTCCCGTCGATCCGCCTGGCGCTCATCGGTGATCCCCGGAGCGATCACGCCCTCGACCACGAAGCGCTGCTGAGCCGGATTGCCACCCGTGGCAAACGGCTTGTAGCGCTGCCCCAAGAACCCCGCCTCTGAGAACCGCCCCTGAGGTTGGGTCAGAACGATGTACGGCGGGATCAGACCCTCATATCCGTGGTCGTAGCCCTTGAATAGCGAGACGACCGACCCCGCGCACGGGTATACGAGCCTACTGGGTTCCCGCCCGGTCTGCGTGATGTAAGACGCCGTCTCGTGGCCATTCACGCCATGGGTCATGCTGCGGATGACTGAGAACTTGTCCGTTTGCTGCGCGAGCAGTGGAAGCGACTCGCCAAGCTGTATCCCATCCACATTGGTGGGGATGGCCTTCGCCAGCGGGCCGCAGTAGTCGTAGCCCGCGTCTGGCTTCGGGTCGAAGGTATCCGTGTGCGGGGGGCCGCCCCACATCCAGATCTGGATCACCGACTTCGCCTTCGCCATCGGAGCCTGCGCCTCCGCCCGCCGCGTAAGCGCGCCCAGCGGCCCGGCGAGCGCCAGCCCCGTCGCTCCGAGCATCCCTCGCTTCAGTGCCTCGCGTCGACTGATCCCACCTGGTCTCTCGCTCATCGTCGAGTCCCTTCCAGCTATTGTAGGAGGGGTTTCAACCCCGACGCCGTCTCGGACCGCGAGCTTCCAGCTCGCACTGCCATCCCGTGGCGCAGGCAATCTTGCCTGCGGTCGTTCGCCTAGTGCCGATACAGAAACTCCTTCGTATTCATCAACGCCCAAGCCAGGTCCGCCGCTGCCGTCATGGGCAAGCCCGTGGGTGGGAAGCACGCCTCCGCGGCAACCTGTTCGTTCTGGGTGGGATACCGCGACAATATATTGATGTATAGCATCCCTATCAGGAGACGCTGGTTCCCCTTCGCCACCCGGATGAGGCCGCGGAGCCGCTGGCTGTTCTGGATCTTCCGCTGAACGTGGCTTGAGTTCAGCCAGTGCAGCCGCTGCGCGTCCGTCGGATCATTGTTGCGTTCCGATTCGAGACCCGTGTCCCGGCTTGGCCGGCCGAACATCTCGAGGAATTGGCTCGTGATGCTGCCATCTGCGAGTTCAATCGTCCGCTGCTCCACCGGGACGAAGGTAAACGGCTCCGGGATCTCGCTCTTGTAGGTCTCGGTCGTCCCGGTAATATAGCACAGGGCGTCGATCAGCACCTCCGCGTCCATGCGTCGGACGGGGTAGATGGCGAAGAGAGCCTCAGTGTCGGGATCATCGCTTTGGGGGATCGACGACTGCTGATACGTCCGCGAGTTGAGGATCAGCCGGTAGACGTGCCGCAGGTCGTATCCGGAACCCACCAACTCGTCTTCCAGGTAGGCCAGTAGCTCCGGCTGTGAGGGCGGATTGTCGTCGCGGATGTCGTCGGGCTCGTGGATGATGCCTCGACCGAACGTCCATGCCCACAGGCGGTTCACGATGTTGCGGGCGAACCAGGGGTTCTCGGGGGTGATGAGCCAGTCGGCGAACGCCTTGCGGGGGTCGTCCCCAAGCTCGATGTGGACCTTGGCGCCGTCCGGCAGTGTCGCGTCCAGGGACTCATTCTGGGCCGGATCGAGGAAGACGATCTCCTCTTTCCACTCGGCCGTCCGCTTGTAGGCGACGCGCGAGAAGAACGCCTCCATGCCCTCGCGCTGCTCCGTCGGCCAGCTCGCCAGGCGCGTCCCCATGAACGTCAGGCCGACGGCGTCGGCGATCGTTGCGGGTTCATGCCCCTGCAGCGCGCGGTAGAAGTTGACCGGCGGCACGCGGAAGTTGCTGCCGCTGGATGTCAACAACTCGCGGGCGAACTCGTCGTATGGCTTGTTCTCCTTGACGGCGTCGCGAATCCAACGATGGTAGGCCTGCACCGCGTTGGGCCACAGGTTGATTGGGAACTCGGCCTTCACCCGGAGAAGGTCGCCCCACTTCAGCGAGCCGTAGTCCGCGTGCTCTTCCGTCTCGAGCAGGGCGTCAATCAGGGCGGGGCGCTTGTCTGGGCGGCGGCTCTCGAGGAACTCGCGCACGGCCGGCCCCTCGGGCAACGTGCCCATGACATCGACGTACACGCGCCTGAGGAACACCTCATCCGAGCACGGGTGCGCAGGCTCAATCCCCCGCTCGCGGAGCGTGGCCAGCACGTGAGTATCGATCGGGTTCTCAGCCGTCACCCAGTCGGCGCGCTCGTACGGCGCGATCGTCCGCTCCGCCGCGAGGGCGCTGCCACCGAGACACGCGGCCATCAACAGGCCCGCTACGTGTCGCCAGATGTGGCTGGTGCTGGCCTTCCGCATAACCTGGCCCTTCGGTCCATGTCGCTGTCGGGACCAATTCGATTATACCCCATACGAGCGCTGCTTCCCGTTCCGTGTGGGGCATATGGTCTTCTCCGCTCGCCCGGTTACATCATTCCGGTACTTCAGTGATACGTCTCACAAGCCCTCCGTTGTTCCCGCCTCGCAAGGACCTGTCGCCGCCCCGGGCGAAGCACGCTCCAACCCCATAGTACCCAGGAGAGACGCCTCCATGTTCACCAGACGCGATTTCCTCAGACTCTCCGCCTCCGGAGCCGTCGCCGCCGCGTTGCCCGCTGGCCTCGCCGCAGAGCGACCCAAGCGCCCGAACTTCCTCATCATCCTCGCCGACGACATGGGCTTCTCCGATGCGGGGTGTTACGGCGGAGAGATCTCCACGCCAAACATCGATCGGCTCGCCTCCCGATGGGTGCGGTTCACGCAGGGCTACGGGACGGGCCGCTGCTGGCCATCGCGCTCGGCGATTCTGTCCGGCTACTATCCCCAGCAGATCCGCATGGATCCGCCCAAGGGCCGCCTGCCGGCATGGGCGCGCCTTGCGCCTCATCACCTCAAGGAAGCGGGCTACCGTTGCTACCACTCCGGCAAGTGGCACATCCAGGGCGCGCCGAAAGTCGTCGCTGATGGCGGCTTCGATCGCTCCTACCGTCTCGGCGACCACAACCGTTTCTTCTCCCCCAAAGCCCACTGGGAGAACGACGAGCCCCTTCCCGAGGTCTCGCCCGATGACGGCTATTACGCCACCACCGCCATCGCCAACCACACAATCCGCTGCCTCAAGGACCACGCCCGCGACAACGCCGACCAGCCGTTCTTTCAGTACCTCGCCTTCAACAGCCCTCACTTTCCCCTGCACGCGCTGCAGGAGGATATCGCCCGCTACAAGGATCGATACCGCAAAGGCCGGGACAGGGCGCGCGCCGCCCGGTTGCACCGCATGCGCGAGATGGGGATCGTCGACTGCGAGCTATCGCCGCTGCAATCCGAGACGATTCCCTCCTGGAATCTGCCCGAGGAGAAGCTTCAGGAGGAGATCGGTCCCGGTGAGGCGGGATTCGCCGTGCCGTGGACGGACCTCACCGATGAGCAGCGTGAGTTCCAGGCGACCAAGATGGCCATCCACGCGGCGATGGTCCATCGCATGGACCGCGAGATCGGCCGCGTCGTGCGCCAACTCAAGGCCATGGGAGAGTTCGAGAACACGGTGATCGTGTTCATCTCCGACAACGGCGCCAGTGCCGAGCAGATGATCCGCGGCGACATGCACGACAGGTCCGCGCCACCGGGTTCGTGGGCGTCCTACCTGTGCCTCGGGCCGGGATGGTCCACGGCCGCCAACACGCCTCTGCGCCTGCACAAGCACTGGATACATGAGGGGGGAATCTCGTCGCCGTGGGTCGTCCACTGGCCCGCCGGCCTCAAGGCTCGCGGCGAGTTGCGCAACACGCCCACCCACTTCATCGACCTGTTGCCGACAATGCTCGACCTCGCCGGCGCAACCGCATCACCCACGTGGCGGGGCAAGCCCTCGCCGCCGCTGACGGGCAAGAGCTTCGCCCAGACGCTAGCCGACGACAGCCCCATCGACCGCGACTGTCTCTACTTCAACCACTCGGGGAATCGCGGCATGCGTGTCGACGACTACAAGCTCGTGGCTGCGGGGAACAAGGGCCCGTGGGAGCTATACGATCTATCGACCGACCGCGCGGAGATGAATAACCTCGCCGATCTGCATCCACTGAGGGTCCGTCAACTCACCGACCTCTGGCAACACGAGGAGAATCGCTTCCGCCAAATGGCCGCCTCCGACGAGTGGGCCCCATCGTAGGGGCGATAGGGCGCAATGAATTGCGCCCTGCCGTTGGCGTCGTAGGACAGGCGCAGGGAAACTCGGTGTCTGAGTTTCCACGCCTGTCGCCTTTCCGCGTAGCACCGGCGCCCTCGCCGGTGCATATTCACTCACTCAAACACGAACATCACCTTGTTGTAGAACTCCCCTCCGCTCGTCATCATCCGGAACGCCTCATTCGCCTGGTCAATTCGGTACCGATGCGTGATCAGCGGCTCCAGATTCAGCTTCCCGCTCGCCATCGCTCGAAGAGTCGCCGTCCAATCGTCGTTCTCATCATGTCCGAAGCTCGAGTTCCACGTCCCGAGGATCTCAAGTTGCTTTCGCAGGATCTGCGATACGTCCGCCATCGGGATCGTCAGGTCGGTCGACGGATTGCCGAGCAGCACGACCGTGCCGTTGCGCGCCGCGGCCGCAATGCACTGAAGCGCCGTGGCAGGCACTCCCGCCGCCTCGATCGCCGCGTCAACGCCCTTCCCGCCCGTCGCATCGAGAATGACCTCCGCCGCATCCGCGTCCATCCCGTTCAGGCACGTCGCCTCGGTCAGCTCATCCGCGACAGCCAGCTTGTCCGGCTGAATATCCACGATCCACAGCGGCCCCGCGCCCAACGCCGCGCACCACTGGGTGATGATGATGCCAATCGGCCCGGCGCCGAAAACGGCTGCCGTGTCCCCGTCAGAGACGTTCCCTCGGCTCACCCCGTGACACGCCACGGCCGCCGGCTCGGTCATCGCCGCGACCTCCATCGAGACTCCCTCTGGCACCCCGATGAGGTTCCACGCCGGCGCGACCACGTACTCGGCGAACGCGCCGTTTGACCGCGAGCCGAGGTAGTCGTAGCTCTGGCAAAGTTCGTATGTCTCCTCCTCGCACATATCGCACTCGCGGCACGGGATCAGCGGAAACACGGCCACGCGATCCCCCTCGCGCCAGCCCCCAACGCCCTCGCCTAGCGCGGCGATCGTCCCGGCGAACTCGTGCCCGGGGATCAGCGGGAAGCTATACGTGCCCTTGGTCATCACCCTCGGTACATCGGAGCCGCAGATCCCGCACGCGCCAACCTTCACCAGCACCTCGCCCTTCGCCGGGCGTGGCACCCCAACGCTCTCAATTCTCAGATCACCCGGCCCATGCAGCACCGCCGCAGCCATCGAATCCGGTATCGCCATCATCAACTCCCCGCCAGCCGCGTAGCGACGGGCTTCCAGCCCGTCGATTGCCGTTCACTGGACCGCGGACGCCCTCGTCCGCAATCATGCCGTCACAAACTCCCGCCAATACTCAACCGACGCCTTCAGATCCGATACCACGTTCGAATCCGCCGGCTCTCGCTCGCGGTGGGAGAGTTCCAGCACCAGCGTGCTCTCCTCACATCCAGCTTCTTCCAGCGCCGCCAGCACCTTCTCGCCGGTGATCTTGCCGTTCTCGTTGTGCTCGGGCGTGAACGGCCAGTGCCCGCCCTTGTCCATCTTGCTCTGCTTCAGGTGGATGACCGGCGACACCGCGCCAAACTGCCTCAGCCACGCGTATGGGTCCGTGTCGTCTGGGTTGGTCGACGACACATCGCCGTGGTCCACGTCGAGCACCAACTCCATCGGAATCGGCATGTCGATCGCGGCGAACCGGTCGAGCAGTGCCTGCGTCTCGGCGATGGTCTCGCCTAGCTCCCGCCTGATCGACATCGGCTCGAATAGCACCCACCTCAGACCCCGTTCAGCACCATACTCCGCCAGCCGCCGCCAGTATTCAACACCTTGGCTGACGCGCTCCTCGCGCAGCGCCGGGTCGTTGTTGTCGGTCACTGAGAGGATCCCAAAGTGCGAGCCCACGCCCTCCGCGCCGAGCTTCACCGAGAGATCGATCCACCGCTTCATCCACTCAAACCACGTCTCCCGCGTGTGAGGATCCGGGTGGAGGATGTGGTTAACGCGGGTGAACTGGCTCGTGAACGTGGATCCAACCTTGACGTCGTATCTCGCCATGTTCTCGAGAATCTTGTCCGCTTGCTCATCCACGAGATCCTGCGGCAGGAACGGGTTCAGGAGATCGGCCACGAATTGGCACGACCTCAGTCCAAGCTCCTCGCCGACGATCCTCAGCCACACCTCGGGCTCGGGGAAACGGTTGATGGCAAATCCGCAGTTGATACCTAGTTGCAGCTTCAAGTTGACCTCGCTACCCATCGTGATGATGCTCGATCGCCGGCCGGCTGCCGCTCGCCTCGTCGCCCTCTCTTGCCCCTCCACGCCTCGTCTTGCGCCCACCCCCGTAAGAGGGGCTTTAGCCCCGACGCCGTTGCTGTTGCCGTCGACCCCGCATCATACCACGCCCGTTCCCCAATATCCACCCAAGGTCTTTGCCTCCACTTGGCGAATCCTCTACCAAACACACCACCGGAGCGCGAGCATGCAGGCAAATGAGATCGGCGCGTACATTGAGTCACTGTCCCCGGGTAAGGGCCCCGAGGAGGGCTTCCGATACGGAGAGCCCTCGTCGGAGATCACCGGCGTGCTGACGTGTTGGATGGCAACCGTTGACGCCATTTCAGCCGCCATCGATGCCGGCTGCAACTTGATCGTCTGCCACGAGGAGATGATCTTCCCGTATGAGTTCCGCGATCCCAACGCGGTCTCGAAGCTGTGGTGGCGGCCGAACGTCCGCCGGCTGGCGCTGCTAGGCGAGCATCGCCTCGTCGTCTACCGAGCCCACGGAATGCTGGATCGCTACTGCATCCTCGATGACTTCGCCCGCGCGCTGGGCCTCCCCGATCCCGAGGTCCGCGAGGGCTATGTCCGCATCCACATCGTGGAGCCGCTCACCGTCCGCGACCTCGCCGCCCAGGTCAAGGAGCGGATGGGCATGGCCTACGTTCGCGTCGCGGGCGACCTCGACAAGGTCGTCTCTCGCATCGGGCTGCCTTGGGGAGGGCTCGGCCTCAGTCTCAACACGTCGTTCATGCAGAGCGTCATAGCTCATGAGCCCGATGTGTTCATCGCGGGCGAGACCGACGACTACGGCATGCGCTTCGCCATCGACGCCGGCGTGCCGATGATCGAGACCAGCCACGCCACGAGCGAGAATCCTGGGATGCGCCACTTCGCCGAAGATCTCGCTGACCAGTACCCGGGGCTGAATGTCGTCGCTTTCGACAACCCAGCACCGTGGACCACGCTCTGAAGAGCCCGATGTCGTGTTCAGCCCGAAGCCATCCGCGGAGTGATCGGCCGCCGCGTCGTCGCGCTCACATTGACACTCGCCCTCGGCCGTCGATATAATCAGACTGCCGTCCGCGTGGCAACGGGAAACTCGACGTCTGAGTTTCCACTTCTGCCTCGTTGCGTATCCATCTCAGTCCGAAAGGTATTGATGCGCTCTGTCGCCGCTCTCATCCCGCTTCTGAGCTTCCTTCCCGCCGCCCAGGCGGCGCCTCCCACGCTGGCGCCCTGGGAGCCTGCTCGCGGGTGTTACATCGGCGCTTACATCGAACTCGACGGCAACTGCCGCAACGACATCGACGCCTTCGAATCCCTCACCGGCCGAAAGCACGCCACCTACCTCCGCTACGTCGGCTATGGCTCGCCCTTCCCCTACGAGTGGGTCGCCGACCTCGGCCGCCGCAACGCCGCCGCGCACATCGCCTGGGAACCCAATGAGGGCCTCGCGCCCGTCCAGGACGATGCGTACCTGCGCGGCTGGGCCGAGGCGGCCTCGCGCTCGGGAGTGCCGATCTTCCTACGCTACGCCTCCGAGATGAACGGGACGTGGCAGGCATATTCGGGCGACCCCGAGGTCTACAAGGAGAAGTGGCGGATCGTCGCCCGCGTCATGCGGGAGGTCGCGCCGAACGTGGCGATGGTCTGGTGCCCGTTCAGCATGCCGCGCCGCACCATCGAGCCCTACTATCCCGGCGATGAGTATGTCGACTGGGTCGGGGTGAACATCTACTCCGTCACCTACCACAGCGGCGATATCAACCAGCCCGGCGGCGAGGACCCCCGCGACGAGTTGAAGTACGTCTACAACCTCTACGCCGACCGCAAGCCGATCCAGATCTGCGAGTACGCCGCGACTCATTTCTGCGCCGTCTCGGATACGTGGGTCCCGACCTTCGCCGTTTTGCGCGCGAAGGAACTCTACACCAGCCTCGCCCTTCAGTTCCCACGCGTGAAAATGGTCAGTTGGTTCTCCGTGGATACGATCGGCGAGGGATTGCGCCACAACAACTACTCCGTCACGGATGACGAGACGATCCTTGGCATCTACCGCGAGCTGGTCTCAGACCCTTACTTCATCGACACATGCCCGGCCGAATCTGGCGCCGCTCCAGTGTACGTCGCCGCCAACCCGGGCCCGGCCGCGCCGCCTCAGCCTGATCCTCCGAATGCCGTCGACCCCGTGCCTGATGTTCCCGTCGTGGGCACCAATGGCGGTCGGGAGGCGCCGCTGGCACCGAACGGCGCGCGCCTCATCTTGCATCAGGCCGGCCGCGCTCTGAGCGGCAAGGTCGTCGTCATTCCCGAGGTGGGGGAGGACGTGCCCGTCCAGTCGGTCGAGATCCACGTCGACGGCGTCGCGCGGTTCCTGGCAACCAGCGAGCCCTACCGCTGGTCGTGGGACACGACCTACTACGCCGACGGCGAGCACGTGCTGACTCTTGTGGTCTACGATATCTACGACGGCGTCGCCGCCGAGACAGACCTCAAGGTCATGGTCGAAAACGGCTGAGCCAACGGCCGTCCCGGTACTTGCCACTGCGCTCCGCGTCTTTCAGGCGCCTGGTCTCATGGCACCCGAGTGACCACCTCTATCTCCGTCACGTCTCCGTTCTCAACTGTCACCCACTCGCTCGCGCCGCGTCGCCCCGCCTTATCGCGGATCTTGACAAGGTAATTGTCGGACCAGAGATAGCCGAGTCGGAACCGTCCATCGACATCGGTGGTGGCCACGTTCCCGGTGGTAATCTCTCCCTCGGCGTCCCATTCCGGTACTCGGCCCTTGCGGACCAGGTCGACGGAGGCGCCCTCCAAGGGTGAACCGTCCGCCGCGATGGCCCGTCCCTCAATAGAGCCGCCAGCCGACATTTCGACCGTCAGGTCGACGACCTCACCCTCGGCGAGATCGACCGTGAGCCGCCTCGGGGCGAGTATCTCCCGTATAATCACCTCTCCTGACAGGATCGTGATTGTCCCATCGGCATTGTATCGCCCGGCCGCATTGCGCATCTCGATGCCCTGCGCACGCCACGGGGATCCCTTGCGTAAGTTCACCACGTGCTCGCCTTTGGGCAGACCGACGAGCCGGAATGTCCCATCTGCTCCCGTGGTGGCCATGTACCGTTCCGCAGGCTCCAGGAGGTGGATGACCACCACGACGCCCTCTACGGGATCGGTGGTCCCCGCATACACCACCGTGCCTCGCAGTTCGGCGGGTCGGGGCAGGAACAGATCCAGCTCAACGGGGCGTCCTGCGACGATTCTGACGTCCCGCTGCCCCACCGGGGCCATCTCCGGCGCGGTAGCCCACACGTCGTACTGGCCTGGGGCGATGGGGCCGAGATCGTATCGGCCATCCGGCCCCGTCTGAGCACTCGCCACGTGTCCCGCTCCGTCGGGCCGCATGCCTCCCCGGCGGTAACTCGGCCAGTATGCGGCGACACGCGCCCCCGCTAGCGGTTCATCGTCGGGCCCGGCCACAATGCCACGTAGCCTCTCGCCGGCGATCAGCGTCAGCTTGACTGTCTGACCCGGGGTCACGTCGTCCGATCTCAGCGGCGCGTAGCCATCCAGATCTACCCGCACCACGTAGACCCCGGGCTGCGCGTTCGGCCGGCCCGTCCGGATAGGCACTTCGAAGCTCCCGTCGTCACGGGTCCGCGGCGCCTCATTGAGTCGCCCATGCCTGACGCTCGCGGGCTGCGTCCGCGTTGGGTTCGAGTTCCCGTCCGGTGCCGTCGGCCTGGCCGCTTCGAGAAAGACGCGAGCGCCAACGGCCGGCGTGACACCGTCAGGAAGGTAGACGTGGCCGCTGACCACGCCGTCCACCGGCGCTTCCTCCGCCAGCGTCTTCCCGGTCGCTGAGACCAGCGCCATCGCCGCCCCTGACACAATCACAGTCAAGCGCAATTGCCGCCCCAGAATCATCGCCAGTGTCTCCTCCGGCCTTGGTGTCCACGTTCCGTGTGAATAGGACTCTGGTTCTGATGGAGCCGGTTCCACAGCTCGCCCATCGGGCCCTTTCGCCTAACTTCGCCGCTCGTCCCGCACGTCGCCTTTCCCGCTTAGACCTCCTCCAGAATGGGTATCTACTATTAAGGTTAGTACAGCAGGACAACTACCGGCCTCGTTCCCGATTCAGGGCCTCGACGAACGAGCGCCGAGCGGAAAGAGGGGGCCCACCATGAAAACCACAGCGCTGTTCGTATCAGTGGTCTCAGTCATCGGACTCGCGGTACTCCTGGCCGTTGGCTTGCCGAATCGAGCCCACGCCGGCGACACCGGCCGGGCACTCGTCGCAGTCGCCGTCGGAGCGCTTGTTTACGACGCGCTCGACGATGACCGCTACTACCGGTCTCCACGCTACTACAACGGACACAAGTACAAGAGGAAGCACAGGCAGACCAGACGCTACAGCTACGACACTTACTACAACTACGACCCGTATTATTATGGCTACCGGTCGTACCCTTACCGTTCGTACTCCTTCCGCTCGTACCCCAGCTTCCGTGGATCCTACAATAGCTACGGCCACCGAGGCTTGTACCGCAGCTATGGCGGCGGCCATCGCGGGTATGGCGGACGCAGCTACGGCGGACGAGGCGGGCATGGTGGCCGCGGCGGGCGGGGTCACCGGTAGGCAAACACTGAAAGGCCCCGGCATTCATTGCCGGGGCCTTCTGCGAGACTCACCTTTCGCGTGGCAACGGGAAACTCGACGTCTGAGTTTCCACTCCCGCCCCGTTGCAGCCAGTCCTTACCTCACGCCCACTTCCACATCCGTTATCTCCGCCTCAAGCACGTAAGGCGACGGGATCGGGCCACCCGACACGCCCCTCGCGAACACGACGCCCTCCTCCGTCTGCCGCAATTCGCTCGTCTCAAACGGCCTCACGCCGATCCGCAGCCGATCCACCTCGAGCGCGCCCACCACCAAGATCGGATCGCTCTGCCAAAGCAACGCCCCCTCTTCGTCCCTCACAGTCGCCAAGCCATGGGCGGCTCCGTCGTAGCCCACGAAGATCGTGTACCGCCTCCCCGGCTCCAGCGCGAAGGGGCATGTGGCTCCCGCCCGGCCGGTGTTTGCCGCCGGGTCTGGTTGCACCATCGCCCTCACGCGTGGCATGTTCGACGCTACGTCGCGGTCGTTGTCTCCATGTGATATCGACGCGCCGATCGATCCCGTGTTGCCGATTAGCTCCACGCTCACCGTCCCATAGAAGTGCCCCTTCAGCACCTCCACCGTATACCTCACGCCCATCCTGCCGCGCGCGGCCTTCGCCAGCGCGATCGTCCCGCCAGACACCTGTCCATCCATGTGCTCGTTATCTGATTCGGCGCGCTCAATGCTCAACTCGGCTGCGTCAATCGGTCGTGTTGGGTTGTCGCCCATCGTCTCCCGCTCGAACGCGGCGGCCTTGGCCTCATCCTCATCCGATGGCCGACCGCCTTCGGTAGGCGGCGTGTATTCGACCACCGTGTAGCCCTCGCCCGCCAACAGTTCAGATCCCTCCGGCACTTGCGTTCTCTCGCCCGCCGCGATGGTCTCCACCACCAGCTCTGTCCCGTCGGCTAGCCTCAGTCCCGCGTTTTGCGCGGGGAGTTGGCCGATGTTCCGCACCTTGCCGTCCCGCAGCAACAGCGCCGGCCCCAGGAAGTAATCGTAGACCGCCCGGTCGATGGCCTCGCTCTGCTCCGGCACGAACTGCGGGAAGAACCCGATGCCCGGCATGTTCGGGAAGCGCGATCGCGCGAAAGCGATCTGCTGCCGGAGTTCGCGTTCCGTGCTCGCCCAGTAACTCAGCCCCAGCACGGCGACAGCGCGGTCGCCAAGTCCCGCGTCGACGGCGCTTAGCACGCGCCGCTCGAGCGTGGTGTATCCGCGCCAGTCATGGGCGTAGGTCTCGATTAGGACCAGATCGGCCTGCGCGAATCCCGCGACCATATCATCCCCCGACACGCCGACACAGTACGGCGCCTGGAACAACTCGGGCGAGCGTTCCCGCAGCAGTGGCAGCGCTTGGCCCATGGTCTGATCCTTGTCGGAGCCGCCGCCGAACTCGTCGATCATGATGCCCACTTGCGCGCCCGGGATGTCGCTCCAGGAGTCCGCGAACGGACCGGCCTCCCGCAGTCGGTCGAAGTCACAGATCCCGCCTTTCCACCTCAGCGGCATCACGCCTCGATCGAGCCACGCTTCCGCCGCGCCCGGCTCGTTCTCGTTCTCCATGACTGACGTCACGTACCGCTGCGATGGCGGGCAGGCCCAGTGGTTGAAGTGCAGCCGGCGGCTTACCGCGAAAACCTGGCGCGCCTCGATGGCTTCACCATCGACCTCGGCGCTGATGCTGTGCTCGCCAGGGGTCGTCGGCGTCCACGCGATGCTCGCCTTGCCGTCAGCCGCGCTGGCTGTTGCCTGCCAGTCGCCATTCGGACCGGTCACGCTGAACCGCACGTGAGCCTCGGCCGCATCGTCATCTGCTACCTCCAGCCGCGCTTCCGCGCCCACGACAGGCATGGCATCGCTGACCCGTAAGCTCCACGCCCAGCCCGGCGTCGTCGCGCCGATCACCAACCCCACCATCAGTAGCTGTCTGAGCCGCATCACTCGCCTCCAGGAGTAGCCGTCATCCCAGCTTCCCTGATCCAGCCACCATCCCCTGCCGTCCCTCCGCCCGCGCCAACCTCTAACCCGTCTCCTATTTAGGAGTACATATACCAATTCATGGGTAGCCTGTCTTAATGGCCTCATGAAACGCCGTTGACCCATAGCCGGCGTTCGGAGGTGGCCAAATGAGACGCTCAACTGTTCCGATAGTCGCCGGGCTCGCGGTGCTGCTGGTGCCGAGCGCCTTCGCGCTGAACGAGCATCAGCCAACAACCATCCCGATGAACCCAGTCGATGTGGTCTACCGGCCGGTGGTCCCGCACAACGACTACTACTTCCAGCCTCGCGCATATCCCCAGGGGCCGCCTCGCTACATGCAGTCGCCCTACTTCGATTGGCGCCACCCGGGCGCCCGTCAGATGGGTATCGCGCGAAGCTACTTCGGCCGACGCTGGGCTCCCGCAGAGGAGTTTCGCCACCCGGGCGACTCGGGGTACTACTTCGGCCTGACGCCTGAGACGTACACGCCGGGTTACTACGGCGATCCGCAGACTCAGCACAGCTATCGGCTCTACCGCAACCGGACTCCGAGGCTGCGGGGCCGGTAGTTGCTGTCCCCAGGGGAGGTGGGAAGCATGAGAACAACTGCATCGCGCCACACGGTCGTATGGGTCGTGATGTTCATGGCTCTGATGCTCATCCTGACGCTTCAGCGCGCTGCGTCCGGTGATGAGTTGAGCCGCGCAAGTCTGGCTCTCGCCGCGGCCCTGTCGACGATGGCGAGGTACTCGCTGGACGAGACTCCCGCCGCGCCCGTGGCGTTTCAGTGTCACCGCGACACCACGCCTGTTGGCCTAGGGCAATGCGCGTTCCGTCCGGTCGAATCGGTCAGCCGCTTCGGGCGATGGTATCCGTACCCGACCAACACGCCTGAATGGCAGGGCATCCGAAGCTGGTCGGGATACGTGGATGACTTCAAGAACGCGCACTGGTGGTAGTGTCTGATCAACCGACCAATGACATGCAACCACAGATGACTGCACGCTTCTCTTCAGCCCTCGGAGGAGGTCTGAGTTGAGGCGTGCAGTCGCGCAAGTAGGCCCGTGCCCGGTCAGCCTCGCCCTCCCCCCCAATAACGAGTCCAGGTCCATGGATCTCGCCTGACGAAGACTGGTGATCAACGGCCAATCGACAGGAGACGCGGAATGACCACGCCCCTGGTGAGAGGTATAGTTCGCTTGCAGGCAGTAGCGGCGGTCTCCGGGCTCTGCTCGGGAGCCAATGCCTTGACCATTGCTCACGACGGTGCCAGCGACGCGGTCATAGTCGTTGACGATCAGGCGTCCGCGCCCCAGCAACATGCCGCGCGGGAGCTGGCTCGATTCCTGCGGGAGGTAACAGGCGTGGATCTGCCGGTCGCGAGCCATGCCCCGGCCGACGGCCCGCGCATCTTGGTCGGCCCCGCCGCGGCCCGGTCGGTCGATGGAGCGTTCAACACCGACGGGCTCGGCGCCGAGGGGATCGTCATCAGAACCGTGGGCAGCGACCTCATCCTGGCCGGCGGCGAGCCGCGGGGCACGCTGTACGCGGTCTACACGTTCTTGGAGGACCACGTGGGTTGTCGTTGGTGGAGTTCGACGGTGAGTTCGATGCCCAGTGAACGAAACCTGTCCGTCGCCGATCTGGATATCCGGCTTGTCCCGGTGTTGGAATTCCGCGAGCCATTCTGGTTTGATGCCTTCGATGGCAACTGGGCGGCGCGCAACAAGAGCAACGGACACCACGAGAGTCTGGATGCGCAGCGGGGCGGTCAGTGGGCCGTGGACGACGCCGATTGGTCTCACACGTTCTACAATCTCGTCCCGCCCGAGGAGCACTTCGCGGACCACCCCGAGTGGTTCAGCCTCATCGACGGCGTCAGACGACACGTGGTCATGGCGCAATACGCCGGCGTGGAGTACCCGATGCCTGCGCAGCTATGCCTGACCAATGAGGACATGCGAAGGGAGCTGGTCGAGAACCTGAGTAAGAAGCTGCGGGGGAACCCCCAGTTGACCTACACTTCAGTCTCGCAGATGGATGAGTTTCCCGGCTACGATGGCCGATGCGAATGCGATGCCTGCAAGGCGGTTGAGGTGGAGGAAGGCAGCCCCGCCGGTCTGATCCTGCGGTTCGTCAACGCGGTAGCGGAAGACATTGAGCAGGAGTTCCCGCATGTGGCCATCGGCACGCTCGCCTATCACTATACCCGCGAGCCGCCCAGGATGGTCAGGCCGCGACACAATGTCATCGTCACCTTGTGCAGCATCGAGTGCGACTGCGGCGTGCCGCTGACGCACGAGCGTAACAGCGACTTCCGCGAGCACATCCTCGCTTGGTCGAAGATCAGCAGTCGCCTGTGGATCTGGGACTACGTGACCAACCACGCAAACTACATCGTGCCCCACCCCAACCTCCGAACGCTGGCGCCGAACATGCGGTTCTACGTCGCCCACGGCGCAACGGGGGTCTTCTCCCAAGGCGCCGGTCCATCACCGGGCGCCGAGATGGCCGAACTCAAGGCGTGGGTGATGGCCAAGCTTCTGTGGAACCCGGAGTTGGATGGGCAAGAACTGGTCGACGAATTCGTCGCCGGCTACTACGGCCCCGCCGCCCCGCATGTCAGCGCCTACCTGAATCTGATCCACGATTCCCTCGCCGCCACCGACGAGCCTCTCATCTGGCAGGCTGACCGCATCAAGGAGCTGCGGTTCCTGCGCTTCGAGGTGCTCAGCGAGGGCTGGGGCTATCTGGAGGCTGCGGAGGACGCGGTGAGGGACCATCCGGACATGGAATTACGCATCAAGGTGGCCCAGTTGCCGGTGCTGCATGTCTTCATGCTTCGCTGGGATGAGTTCCGCGCGGAGGCAGACGCCGCAGGCGTCCCGTGGCCCCTGCCGCGCGACATCGAACAAGTGTCGGATGCGTTCAAGGACGTAGCCCGGCAGGCCGGTATCACTCACCTGGCTGAGGGTCTGACTGACTTCGATAGCGCTCTGCCCGGGCAGTGATGCGTCGGGCGTCGTGGCAATCGCCTGAGCGCTCCCTACTGCGGCGGCGGGGGGCTGAAGCTCAGGTCGTCGGTGACGAGCAGGGCCTTGAGGAGCGGGCCGGTTTCGCGGTGCTTGATGCGCACGGAGTGCTGGCCGGCGGTCAACTCCTTCTGCCACACGGGACGCCACATCCACGTGTCCTGCACGCCCGTGCCCCAGCTCGCGTAGGAGGCCAGGGCCTCGCTATCCAGGGAGAAGTAGAACGAGTCGGATGAGCCGTCCGGCCCCCGGGCCAAGGCCCACAGAGCATATCCCCCGGCCTCGGGCGCGTCGAACCCATACCGCGCCAGGCCGGCCTCCACGGGGCCGGTAGTGGGCGAGCCGGCGTTGGGCGGTACGACGAGAAGCTCCGGGCCGTCGCCGCCTTCTCGCTCGAGCGCGAGGGGCGATTGCACTTCCTCGGCCGATCCAGCCGCCAGGTACAAGTAGATCGATCCGCCCTTGGCGGGAGGCACCGTCACGCCGGCAAGACGTGAGGTCCTTCCGAGCACGTTGCGCGAGCGCACTCCGTAGTGGAGCACCTTGCCCGTCGGCGGGTGGAAGTCGTCGTAACCGGCGCCGGCGACAGGGCCGGCGATGCGGTTGGCCTCTGTCGGTTGGAAGTCTGCTTCCGTCCCTCGATGCACGTCGTACGTGCAGTTGACGCGGCCCTGCTCGCCGTGACGCCACCTCAGCGCGACCCGGCTGGGCCCTTTGCTTTCGCCCGTAAGAGCCACCGGCGCGGGCGGCGTCGCTCCGGCGCCGTGCTCGTGACGCCACACGTGCATGTTACGCCAGATGCCCTCGCCCGTCTGCGCGATCGTCAAGTCCGGGCCGCTATCAGGCGTGGCCCGATCCTGCCAGATGATCACCGGCACGACCGGGACCACCGTCGACTCGGTCCTGCCCGCATGAGCCAGCCAGATCTTGCCTCCGCGCCTGATCAGGACGAACCGGTACCACTTTTCCGCCGGAGTCTCCGGGCGCTCCGGCATTCGGGATACGTGGTACGTCATGCGGTGATGGACGATATCGGCGCCATCGGCCACGAACTCCGCGCCCTTGCGCAGGGCGATCACGCCGAGCGGCCGTCCATCGTCGTCAACGCCTCCCCACGATATGGTGTAGCCGCCTCCACCGTCGCCCGCCGAGAAGGTCACCGACGCCTCCGACTCCCACTGCTTCGGCAGATACTCCCACTCCATGATGAAATCGCCGGGCAGCGGGTACGGGGCTTCAAGCGATTCGTTGGTTAGCCTCGTTTCCGGCTCGTCGCCCACGCCAAATGCGTAGTCGCCCTTGTGAAGGCCGGGCATCAGGAGCGGCGGCGCCGGGATCTCGGGCAGCATGTCAAATGGACGCTCCCCCGCGCCGATTTCGTCCGCGCCGATGTCGGGCGCTTGACCGGCAGGCCTGCGCCGGCCCCAGCGGTCGAGGGTGACCTCTTCCAGCGGCTCGGCCGCGTCGATTGCGGGGCTGCTCGCCGCGGGCTGGATGGCGACACCGGTTCCTTCGAGTTGCGGATCGGCCAGCAGCGCATCGCTGCCTTGCTGGCCCGCCTCGGCGTGTCCCGTGAGCCACATCAAGTTGCTGCGTATGTCGACGTCCTCCGCCGCCGACAGGTCGATCAGTTGGCCCTGGTTACTCGTCATCAGGTTATTCACGACGGAAACGCCCTTCACGCCGGCCGGGTAGGCGGGGCTGGCGCGTTCGGCTCCAATCGTCCCGACGGGGCAGTCGACGAACGTGTTGTTCGCGATGAGCGTGCCGGTCTCAGCCGTGGGAAGGCGAACGTATTCCGTGCCCGTCTGAAGCGTGAGGCCCGAGTCGAGCAGGTTGAGGAACAGGTTGTTGACGATGACGTGCTGCTCGCCGAACACGCGAACCCCGCCCCCGCTATTGACCATGACGTTGCCCTCGAACCGGACGTTGTTGCCCGACCGAATGGTGAACGCGGAGAACAGGCAGTTCGCGGCGACGTTGTAGCGGATGGTGTTCTCGGAAGACTTGTTGGAGATGGTCTCGCTGTCGCCCCAGGCGTTGTCGAACAGGCAGTATTCGACGAGTGTCCGCACGGTGGCCTCGGCCGCGGTGCACTCCGACGGGCCGCCGATCTGGATGTTCTCTTGGCCGTTGCCCCAATACCTGAAGATGTCGCGGAAGATGTTGTGATCGATCCGGTTATCGCGCGGCAGGTCCTCGATCCCGAAGAGCCGCAACCCGATGCTGATGCACTTGCTGGCCGTGAAGTAGCAGTGGTCGATGCGGCTGCGATGGCAGTTGCGGGTGATCCGCACGATGTGGCTGAAGGTCCGGCCCGAGTCGCCGCAACTGGTGAACTGGCACTGCGTGACGCGGATGTGTTCGCCCTCAATCATATACAGCACGTGGGCCGGTCCCGCGTGGTCGAAGCGGAAGCCCTTGAACAGGATGTGTTTCCCCGTCAGGCGGAAATGCGTCCTGCCGCGGAAGATAACTCCGCCCGGCGTTTCCGGGCGGATGACCACTGGCTTCCCGGCCACGCCCTTGCCCTCGACGAGGGCTGTTGCCCAGCCCGTGTAGACGCCGTTCTCGACGACCAGCTCGTCGCCGGGCCTCAGCGCCTCGGCGCGCGCGTTGAAGGTCTCAACGTCGCTCACCGGTTGTATCCCGCGCTCGAAGCCGTTCGGCAGCTCTAGAACGGCATCGTCCTCCGATGCGATGATCTCGACGTCGTGCACGCCGGACGCCACGCGTACCTGGACCAGATTCTCCCCCCTGCGCACGACAGGCAGGGGTTCCCCGTTGACGAGGACCTGTTGGATGCCAGGACAGCTGAACATGGCTGGGCTGCCGTCGGTCGCCACGCGCCCGCGCGTATCGGTGAAGTAGATCTGCATGTCCGCGTCGGTCAGGAACGGCCGTTGGAAGCACGTGCTGATGACGTCGCGATACGTTTGGTCGCCGACCTTGACGTAGCCGCTCTCATCGGCGGAGGTCCTCTCCCGGACCACGCTCACAAGTTCCGGCTTCCAGCGGCCCTTCTGGTCGCGTAGCCCCGTCGCCAGCTGGGGGGAGTCCTGGTACGACCAGATCCACCAGCCGCCGAAGCCGTGCTCGCTGACCTTGGCGAAGTGCCATCGTAGCACGTCCGCGTCGGACAGGTGGCTCTTGTCCACGATGGATGGCGCGATCTCGTGCCCCGCGCCCTTGAAGTCGGTGGAGATGATCCGGCTGGCATTCTCCCGGCCGAGGATGCGGACGATCTCCCGAAGGTACTCAACGCCGTCCGTAGCCGGGTCGCAGCACGGGTAGGTGCTCATAACCCAGTAATCCGGCGGCATCTCCAGGTCGTCAACCAACCACTGCTTCAGGTTCCGGAACGAACTCAGGCGCGCCTCCGCCGACTTGGCGTTCCAGTACGGCGTGTCGGCGAGGATGGGGAGCATGATGGGCGACCCGACCGGACGCTCCGCGGCCCGACAGAATCGAGGCCAGACTGCCTTCACGAACCGCTCCGTGCACGTGGCGATTTCCGCGCGCTCGGGCCAGTCCCAGGTCACGGGCTCCGCCCCACCGAGTTGGTGGTTGCCCATCAGCGTCCAGAACGCGATGGACTCAGGAGCCGCGACCGAGCCTTCGACATGGCGGATGATCTGCTCGTACCAGACGGCCGCCTCGGTCCAGGGCGTGTCGTCCGGCTCGGGCCACCACTCGCTCTGCCCGATGTGGTTCTCAGTATCGACCCGGTACGGGACCCACAGGTTGCAGGCCAGGTCGACCTCGACGCTGACCCCAAGCTGGTGACAGTCATCGAGGAATGCGACAAGGTTGTCCAGAGTCGTCATGTTTGCCCAGTCGGCCACGCCGCGGGCTGCGTCCGAGGGAGCGGTCGCCTTCTCGCGAAGCGTCGTCGGGATGATCACCATCACGTCGAGGAAGTTGGCTCCCGTTTCGGCAACCAGCTCGCCGACCTCGCGCTTCACCCGCTCCCGGATCAGGTGGTAATCCGCCAGCCAGTGCCCCGTGCCAGGCGGTGTCGGTGACGCCGGGCTGAAGTGGACGCCCTGCAGTTCCTCCGGGGCGACGCTCGGGGCCGGCTGACTCGTGCCCGGGCCGCCGGCAATACAGGCACCGAACACGGCCACGGCCATCCCCAGCAGTCTCACTCGCGTCATCAATATCTCTCGTTTCGCGCGTCGGCGTGCCCGTCTGTCGGCTGCGATGCCGACCAGCGGTAGCTCCAGGGACATTCGGCTCGACCGGCAACGAAGCCTGCCCTCAATAGGCGGTTTGCGATACCCGAATCAATTAGTGTCAGACACTAGTTTTACGCTTGTTTTGAGCATCATAGCACCGAATATAGCGTTGGATAAAATATTGTCAGACACTAATTAAATGACACCGGGCAGCATCCGCCATATTGGCATCGGTTCAGCCCTGAGACTTCGATACAGGCTCACATGCCCAAGGTGCAACGCGAGCGGCTGAGGAAAGCGGCCGAGTGCAATCAGCATGCCCTCGTCTAGTGGCGCGCGAAGGAGACACGTCCATGTCCATCATCAGATACCGCAGTGACGAGCCAATCATCCAGGCCGACAAGCCGTGGGAGGAGGGCTCGTTCATACGTCCGGTCTCCGTCATCCCTGAACCTGACGGGAGCCGGCTGCGGCTGTATTACCTCGTATGGCACCGCCCGGATTTCACGAAGAACCTGCTGTGCGTGGCGTATTCCACGGACGCCTTCCACTGGGAGAAGCCCGACCTTGGCGAGGGAAACAACATCGTTCTTCGGCCCGCGGGGCGCCGGATTGGGTGGGGCCCGTTCCACCCGACACAGGTGATATACGATCCCGCCGACGAGGACGAGTCGATGCGTTGGAAGTGCAGCTACTGGGGAAAACCCGCGCCCAAAGAGTATGACGGCACGTGCCTCGCGGCCAGCCCGGACGGATATGGCTTCAGAGACATTCACGGCCGCCCCATCTCCACGAACCAGAACGACGGGATGTGCCTCATCGACGTGCGCGCGCCCGTCCCGGTTCCATGGCTCAAGAGCAAGTACCTAATATACCAGCAGACCTGGCGGTATAATCCCAACCTGCCCACGGACAAGGATAACCTGAGAGGGATGCAGCGGGGCATCATCGTCTGGAGCGGGGAGGCATTCACGGGGCGCTGGATCGGCCCCATTTCCGTGCTCGAGGCGGATGCGGACGACCCGCCGGACTTCCAGATCTACTGGCTGTCGGTCTTCCACACGAAGAACGGATACGGCGGGTGGATCCACTGCCACCACACCGTAAGTCAGACGATGGACATGCAGCTGGTCTCCAGCCCCGACGGCTTCGCATGGACGCGGGAGTTCGACCGAGAGCCCGTGCTGTCGCCGGGCGGGGAAGGCCGCTTTGACGCCGGCATGGTAGCCACGTACTGCGGTCCGTTCCGCTGGCAGGGGAAGGTCTACAACCTCTACAGCGGCCAGTCATGGACCCACGACCAGAAGCCGCGCTACGAGGGAGATGAGATGTCGGCTGGCACGGGCATCATCGAGCTGGATCCCGCGGCTGTTGACCTACCGTAACCGACCGAACAGGGACTTCGACATGACAAGCAGGCTGGCACCCATCACGTTCATCTTCGCTCTGCTCGCGTCCGCCTGCGCGGCGCAAGGTAACCACAGAGAGACGCTCGATCGGTCGCGCATGTTGCCGATTGCCGATAGCGGCGAGGCGCTCGCCGAAATCGTCATCCCTCCCGACGGCGATTGCCCGGTCGTGCGATTCGCCGCCACGGAGATGCAGGCGATCCTCAAAAGGGCCACGGACGTCGAACTCAGCATCGTCTCCGAGGTGGATGCGCAACTGACCTCGATCGTCCTCGGCGACTGCGAGGCGGCTCGCGCGGCGGGAGTCGTCACCGAGGATCTGCCGAGGGACGCGTTCATCATTCGCGCCGTGGACACCAACATATTCATCGCCGGCAGGGACAGTCAGACGGTGGACCCAGTGGCGGCGATGCCGGGCGGCAAGTGGTCGAACATATTCGAAAGGGCCACGCTGTTTGGCGTCTACGATTTCCTCGAGAGGTTCGTCGGGACGCGTTTCTACTTCCCCGGCGAGCTGGGCATTGTCGTCCCCGATGAACCGAAGCTGAGCGTGCCGACGATGGATATCCACGAGGCGCCGGACTTCCCGCAGAGGGAACTGGGCATCCTCACCTATCCCCTGGTAACGCTCGAGGGGACGCAAGGCGAGCTGTTCGCTGAGCAGAACCACTATCGATACATGCTCCGGCTGGAAACCGAATACGTCCCGTGCAACCACGGGCTCAGTCGTCTCGGACTGATGAAGCGGTTCGGCGAAACCAACCCGGAGTTCTTTGCCCTGCTCAAGAACGGCAGCCGCGACAACGACCCCAATCTGCCGGGGAGGAAGCACCTGGGACACCTGTGCTTCGCCGACGATGGGCTGAGGGAAGCAGTCTTCAGAGACGCCGCCGCGTTCCTGTCCGGCAAGCCCGCCTCCGCGACGGGAGCGACCAACCCGGCGTATTCGACAAGACCAATCTGGGATCCCAGCGGGTTCCAGCCGGGCTACTTCAACGTCTCCCTGACGGACGGCTTTGGGTCCGCGGTCTTCTGCCAGGAGCCGAAGTGCCAGGCCTTCTACAGTAACGACGAGGCATCGGAGTTGATCTGGCAGTTCACCGCCGACGTCGCCCAGAGAGTCAAGGACGCGGGCGTGGCCGGTTACGTGACGCAAGCCGCGTATACGGTAGCGCGACCGATTCCCCAGGTGGACATCCCCGACAACGTGCTCGTGCAGGTGTGCGTGGTCGGGCCCTGGCTTGAGCGCAATCCCGAGCAACGCGATGCGATGGACGCGCTCGTCAGGGGCTGGGTCGATAAGATCGGGCGCAAGGTCTGGCTCTGGAATTACATGAACAAGTCCGGGAGCAAGCGCATCCCGGGCGCGCCGTGCAGCACGCCCCGCGCCGTCGCCTCCTATTTCAAGCGCATGGGCGACTGCACGACGGGGGCGTACCTCACGTCCGACAGCGAATATGCCTTCTACCAGTACCTAAACTACCAGGTCTGGAGCAAGATCGCGTGGCGCCTCGACACGGACGTGGAAGCGCTGCTCGATGAGCACTGCCGACTGATGTTCGGCAACGCGGCGGACACGATGGCGAAGTACTATGAAGAGCTGGAGGAAATCTGGCTGCTCAAGATCGTCGGCGACACGCAGAGCACACCCCTCGGCCCGAGGAACGTCATCCCCACCCGCGCCGACATCTGGGATCGCATCTACGACGACGCGTACATGGCGAGGTCCGAATCCATCTTCAGTCAGGCCAGGAAGGACGCCGCCGGCGACGATGACAGCCTCGCCCGGATCGAGTACATCTACGATCGGCTCTTCGGAGAGACGAAGAGGGTGAGGCAACGTTACGTGGGGGAGAGGGACAAGCGGGATACGCTGATCCATGACGTGCCGAGGGTCGCGTCGGGCAGCATCACGATCGACGGCAAGTCGGACGAACCGGAGTGGCAACGGGCAGAGCCCATGGCGATGCGCGCTCTGGGTGATCGAGACCCGATCGTCCCGACCGAAGTCAGGGCGCTGTGGGACGAGCAGAACCTCTACGTCTCGGTCAGGTGCGTCGAGCCGAGGATCGCAGGCCTGGTGGCTGAAGCGGAAGCCAACGACGACAGGGCGACTTGGAGAGACAGTTCGATCGAGATCCTCATCAACCAGTCCGAGGACCGGACACGCTACATCCACCTGATGGTTAACGCGAATGGTGCGGTCGCGGACGCGATGGACACGATCAGCTTTGGGCAGACCTCGTCCGACTACGACTGGAACGCCAATGCCGATGCCGAGGGTTCAGTCGGAGGCGATGGATGGGCCGTCGAACTGGCCATCCCGCTGAAGTCGTTCCTGAAGGAAGAGATCGAGCCAGGGGAAACGACGGTCGTGATCAACTTCAATCGGTCGCGTCATGTCCGCGGAATCCCCGACTCAGAGAACGAGTACTACACCTGGAGTCCCTTCGTGGTCCGCGCCTTCAGCGAAGTCGACCGCTTCGGCCGCATCCGGTTCGTGGAGTAGCGACCCGGCCCCGCGGGCGCCCGGGGAGCCGATGCGGGGGAGAATGGACCCCCGGCGCTGCCGTCAGCGTTGGATTGGTAGGCGGCGTTGGGCCCAGGTGTGGCTATCCACCGCTTCGGGACACGCCCCATCAATCGCCGGCCGGAGGAGAGACCAGGTTGACGCGCAGGCTGAACAGCAGGGCGCGGGCGGTGCTGGGAATCGCGATCTGGCCGATCCTGGTGGCTTGGTCGGTACCTGCCTGCGCGCAGTTGCCGCGCCCTCCCGAGCCGCCCAGGGAGTTTCTCCAGACCGACCTCGCGATGACCCCTGTCGTCGGCAAGACAATCGACGTCACGCGCGGGGCCGATCTGCAGGCGGCGCTGGACGAGGCCCGGCCGGGCGACGAGGTTGTGCTGCAGTCGGGCGCGGTCTACACCGGCAACTTCGTTCTGCCTACCAAGGGTGATAGCGACAAGTGGATCACCATCCGCACCTCCGACATGGCCGGCATCCCGCCCGAGGGATCGCGAGTGGAGCCCCGGCATGCTGGGGCCATGCCCAAGATCGTCGACCCAACCGGCGAAGGGGCAATCAGCACGGCGCTCGGCGCCAGTCACTACAGACTGATCGGGCTGGAGATCGCGGCCTCGCCGGACGTGGAGACGACTCGGTCGTTGGTGAAGTTCGGGTCGACGGGGAACGAGCAGAGCACGCTCGACGTAGTGCCCCACGACCTGATCCTCGACCGCGTCTACATCCATGGCGACCCGACACGGGACTGCTTCCGGTGCGTCGCGCTGAACAGCGCTCGCACGTCGATCCTCGACTCTCATCTCGTCGAGGCCCACCACCGGGAGCACGACGCGCAGGCCATCTGCGGGTGGAACGGACCGGGACCGTACAAGATCGTCAACAATCACCTCGAGGGCTCCGGGGAGAACATCATGTTTGGCGGCGGGGACGCCTCTATCCCGGACCTGGTGCCCCGCGACATAGAATTCCGTTACAACTACTGCTTCAAACCCCTCTCGTGGAAGATCGATGACCCGACCTATGCGGGCATTCCCTGGGCCGTCAAGAACCTGTTCGAGTTGAAGAACGCTCGCCGCGTCCTCATCGAGGGCAACACCTTCGAGAATAACTGGGTCCACGCGCAGAACGGCACGGGCATCCTCTTCACGGTGCGCAACCAGTATGGCGGGTCGCCCTGGTCGGCGGTGCAAGATATCACGATGATCAACAACCGCCTGCGGAACTCGCCGACGGGCTTCGTCGTGATGGGGTTTGACTCGCCCAACAAGAGCCAGCAGACCCAACGGTTCCTCATCCAAAACAACCTCTTCGAGGGCATCGAACGCAGGGGCTTCCTCATCATCTCGGGCTCTGACGACATCGAGATGGACCACAACACGTTCGTCCCGGTCAACTACTCGTCTTTCTCAATGAGCGGCTTGGGCGGTCACGATGACGGATCGGGTGAGGTCATCGGCATGCCGTGCATGAGGTTCAAGCTCACGAACAACATCATGGGCTTTGGCCTTTACGGGCCCGGCGTCGACGGAGGCCAGAACGCCTTCGATGAGGCCTTCCCAGGGATGACCTGGGAGCAGAACCTGTTCGTCGGCTACGGTGAGGGGCGGGCCGCGATGGCACTCAACAGCGCGAGCTTCCCTCGCGGATCGCTCTTTGAGGGCGCGAAGACAGGGGACGGCGCCTCCGGCGACGCGGACTGGCCCGCGGTCGGCTTCGCAGACTACGCGGGCGCCAACTACCGGCTGACCGAGGCGAGCACGTACCGAGGGGCGGGCACCGACGATAAGGACCTGGGCGCGGACATCGATGCCCTCGAGGAAGCGCTCTCACGCTCGCGCGGCTGATCGTCTTGGCATGGCGCGAAGCACAATGGACAGGGAATGTGGACATGGAGCGTAGCCAGGAGCGACCATCCAGAAGGAGCGCGTGAGATCGATGTCATCCAGGAAATTGGTCGTGATCGGAAGCTGTGTCGTCGTGCTGGTCGTCTGTGCGGCTATCGGGGTCGAGAAGGATGGCCTGTCCGTACGGGCCGCGTCCGTGCAGGCTCAGCCCGCCGCCGATGGAGGCGAGGAGGGTGAGGAGACGGCGGCAGCGCGCTTCTTCGAGGAAGACTCCTCGTGGTATACGAGGATCCCGGAAGACCCGGCACTGCTGCCCAATTCCGCCGAGGTCGTCGAGCATATCGTCGAGACCCAGCCGGTATTGAGCGGTCACAACTCGACGGTCGAGTTTGCCGGCCAGTGGAGCGTGCCCGTTTGGCACGCTCGCGAGGACACGCCCGAGACCACCGTGCCTTGCGACTCCGCCTTCTCCGGCGACCGGGGCTGGAATGTCGTGCCGATTCCCCCCGAGGCCGTGCCGGCCGGCAACGACGCCGCCGCCGAGACGCCGGACAAGTACGTCAGGGACGGACACATGGTGATCGTCAGCCATGACCGCAAGCACGCGTGGGACTTCTGGAAGGCCGTAAAGCGACACGACGGCGGATGGCAGGCCGGCCGAATCCGGAAATGGGATCTCACCGGCAGCGGCGTCGAGCAACCATGCCTCCGCGTGACGCGCACGGACGGCAAGACTACGCTGCCGTACTGCCGGGTGGGGCCCGTTCCTCTGCTCCACGGGTTGGTCATGTACGATGAGGTCGTGGAGGATGGCCGCATCAATCACGCCTTGGCCTTCGCGACGGAGAACGTCGGGGACAAGACCGTCTACCCATGCGTGATGCCGTGGGAGAGCGGCTACTACGGCTATCGTTTCCAGTTGGACCCGAGCATCGACGTCGATACGCTGAACCTCAATAACGGCGCGAAGGTCATCGCCCGGGCCCTGCAGGAGTACGGCATGATCTTCGTGGAGAACAACGGCAAGGGCTGTAACAGCGTCTACCTGGAGTCCCTCGATCACAAGCCCGAGACTTGGACGGGCGTTGTTGGCGGCCTGAAAGGGATTCCCTTGGATCGCATGCGCGTCGTTGAACCGGTCTATCCGGACGAGCCCTGAATCGCGGGCGCGGGCTAGAAGAACAAGTCGAGCGCGCAACTCGTCACTCGCCGCGTCGTTCTCGCGCCGATTCGCTCCACGTCTGCCTGCCTGTCGGCGCCATCCGCGTAGTCTGCCCGCGTAACCTCGAGGATCATCTCCATAGGCTTGACCGGGACAAACGGCCTGGCCTCGCCGACGAGGGAGATCGCCCGCTGGGCCGCGTCCCGGATCCGATCCCGGGCCTCCGACAGCTCCACTAGGTCCGCATGGTTACGTCCCACGCCGCGCTTGACACTTGCCGTCTCGACGGGCTGGAAGAACTCGTGGGCCTCAACGCAAGCGCGCTCGTCGCCGGCGACCATCAGCATCGGGATACCGAAATGCCCGGCAACCATCGCCCATTGCCCCAACTCGCCCATCTGCCGACCGTTGACGGCGTAGCTGTAGCATGACCGCGAGCACTGAGTGTGGTCCAGAAAGCCGTTCATCGTGCCGGCCATGGCATGGGCGCCGATGAAGAACGAGCCGTCGTAGCTCTCGTCCATGATGCCCCACCACTTGCCGGTAGGTTTGGTGTCGTTCTCGGCTCGCGGGTCCAGCATCTCGAGGACGAAGTTCCCTCCGCCGCCGTGGCTGTCGAGCACGGTCACGTGGTCTGCCCCGCCCGCGAACGCGCCCTCAACCGCCGCGTTCAGGTCGCCCATCAGGTTCTGTCTGGATTCCAGATAGCGCTCGTTGTTCCTCGCCATCATCTCAACGCAGTCAATGCCACTGATTCCCTCAAGATCGGTATGGATGTAGATGCGCATCTACCGTCTCCTTTTGTGGGGGAGCCATGAGGCCCCCAACTCTGAGCCCTGGTTGGCGTCTTATGCGAGTTGCTCCAGCCGCGGCAGCAGCTCAAGCACCCAACCGAGCATCCAGGCGAGATTCTCCGGCGGTCGGGGCTCTGATTTGCCGGTTATCGGGAAGTAACCGCCCGCGTCGATCGTCTCGGGCGTGAGGCTGTCGAGCAACCAGTCTCGCGCCATCAAAGCGCGCTCGCGATACCGCGTGGCATCAGCTGCCGTCAGCATACCGGCGTCGCGCACACGCAGGTAAGACAGGATCGCCCCGGCGGTCTGGCCCAGCCACTTGTCGTCGCGTCCCGTCATCCCGCAGGCCCCGTCATCGAATTGGCAAGCATCGAAGTGCCAACGCATGGAGGCCGCGCACTTTTCGGCGACGCGGTTGCGGAGGTCATCGTCGTCGGTGGCGACGGCCAGCCGCGTGAGGTAATCGATGCTACCGACCGACGAGAAGCCCCATGACGTCTCGTGAGACTTGACGCCTTCGATGTGTTCGAAGCTCGCGGCGACCGTCGGCGCGACGACCCATGCCGCGAGACTCGATGACCAACACCCCACGTAGCTGCCCGGCTCCGCCTCGGTGAGATAGTACTGCGCCAGCCCCTCGGCATCGCCGAGCGCGGCGACACTGCCGGTCACCTCGTGGTAGGCCATGAGCCCGCGCCCCATGTGGCACAGATCGTCTGAGTTGGCGCTGTCCTCAATCCCCAGCGCGTCCACGCCATACCCGTTGCGGAAGTAGCTACCCTCGTCCCAGCGCCAGCAGAGAAGCCACTCGTAGAGGGCCGCCGCGGCGGCGTCGAGCCCATGCTCGGCGGGGTTGTGCCGGCGGAACTCGCCGAACGCGGCCAGGGCCATGCCGTAGAGGAACGGCCAGGCCATGATGTGCCGGCTCCACTTGCGGCGCGTCTCGCTGGCGCCCTCCTTCGCCGTCATGTAATTGTCCCAGGCCAGGGAGTAATCGTCGAGATCGGCGGGTGGATTGCGAAGCGCCGCCATGTAGAACGTGACGTACCGATCCGCGGCGGCCTTGTAGGCGATCTCGCCCGTTGCCTCATACGCGCGATAGAGACCGATCGCCATGAAGCTCGGACTGTGGAACTGCGTGCATGTGGTCAGCGAATCGGTCGTGACGAAAGGGCATGTCTCCGGATCAGGCCGCCCGTACGGCGACTGCCACGCCACGAAGCGGTCGGCGAGCATCCGGATCTGGTCCTCAGTCGACATGGGGACACCTCTCAGCAGTTTCGCTCGGGTCGCTACACCACCGCGTGATAAAGCAGGCTAGGGTCTGGGATGCGGCGAGCAGTTCGTCAAGGCAGAGAGCCTCGTTCGGTCGATGCGCCGAGGTCAACTCCCCTGCTCCGAACACCACGGTCGGCACGCCGAGTCGGTTGACGAAGTGACGCGCGTCGCAGCCACCAGGGAAGGTGATGAGTTGGGATTCAGGGACAGACTGCCTGGCCGCCTCCAGCAGGCCCGTCACCAACGCATGAGTGGCCGGCGTCTCGGCGGCATCGTAGTGGCTGAAGACCTCGGCGTGGATGTCTGATGTCTCGCCATCCCAGTCTATACCGAGCGGAGCGACCGCGTCCTTTACTGCCACAAGCAACTCGGCTTTCGTGCCGGGAGCATATCGAAGACCCACCTCGATGGCGCACCGGCGGGGAGTGCTGAAGATGTCCTCGCCACCCTCAATGCGGCCGACGTTGAGGGAGGGCGGACCGTAGGCAGCGTCTTGCGTTGATGCCCAACCATTCAGAGTCGGCTTCAGCGTCGCCACGACTTCGGCGGCGCGGTCGATCGCCCCGCTTGCAGCGCCGGCCACGGCGCCATGGCCCGCCTCCGTCCGCACCACGAACCTCAGACCCATGATCCCGCGGTGGCCATAGGCGACGCAGTTGCCCGTCGGCTCCAACACGATGGCCGCGTCAGCCGGCGCGTCGCCCAGGCACAAGGCCAGCGTGCCGTTCCCGCCGGGCTCCTCATCGACCACCGATTGCAGCGTCACGCGGCCCGGTGGGGTAAGTCCGGCATCTTGCAGCGACAGCAGAGCCATCGCGGCAGCGACGATCTGGCCCTTCGCATCCACGGCGCCGCGGCCTATCACGCGACCACCCCGCACCTCGCCCGAGAGGGCGGGCGCGTCCCACGCGGCGCTATCGTCATGGCTCACGGTGTCGATGTGGGAGTTCAGCACGAGCGACCGAGCGCCGGGCTCGCCGCGTCCCCAGTTGACGATCACGTTTGGGCGATTCTCGAGGGGCAATCCAGTGTCGATGAAGCCGTCCGACGCCCTGAGTTGCTGCTCCGGCAAGGGGGCGAGTTCCGGATCAAGCCCCTCTTCCCGCAGGAGACCGGCCAGGACCGACTGGCACGCCGCCTCGCGCGGGGCGACGCTGTCGACCCGGACCAATCGACGGAGCGCGTCGACGCCCCAGTCCAGTCGCCGGGCCACCGCATCGACGATTGCCGCGCGATCCGCCATCGCTTACTCCTCCCCCAGGTAGCGCATGATCGTCAGCGCGTAAACAAGGGCCGCTCGCATCAACTCGGTGACGGACACGCTCTCATCTGGGCGGTGGCAGTTCGGCAGCAGCCCCGGACCGAAGGCAGGAATGGTCGGGATACCCGCAGAGCCTTGCCACCAGATGGCGTCGGTCCCTCCTGGGAACGTGCCAAAGGGAGGCGCGCTGCCCAGAACGCGTTCTGATGCTTGCTGCAGCGACGCCACCAGCGGCTCGTGGGGCGAGATCTCGGTCGCCTTCGTCCAGGCGAGGGGGCCGGATATGTAATCCCACTCCACGCGCGCGTCCGGGTGTTGCGCTCGGAAACCGGTCAGGCACCGCTCGAAGTCGGCGGCCACTCCGTCTTTGGTCATGCCCGGCACGGTGCGGAGGTTGATGGTGAACTCCGCTCGCCCGGGCACGGCCGCCAGTCCTTCCCCACCGGAGACTGTCGTGCCCACGACGAAGGTGGGCCGACTGTGCGGTGGCGCGCTCTCGGGATAGCTCAACGTCAGGTGGTCGTGTACGTGGATCAGCAGTCGGCTGGCGACGACGCTGGCGTTCACGCACGGGACGCGATCGCCCACGCTGCTGTGTGTCGGCGTTCCGCGCACCAGGAACCGTGCCGCGCCAAAGCCGCGTCCAACGAGAGGCAGATATTCCCAGTCACGGGTGATTCCGCAGGGCTCGGCGATCAGCACCGCATCGCCGGTGAGCCCGAGGTCCTGCACGAGGTAGCGGGCGCCGTCTTGAGCCTCGCCCTCTTCGTCGCCGGTCAACGCAAGCACCACCGCGCCGCGCAACGCATCGGCGGCGGCCAACTTGGCGGCGTGCGTGCCGTAGACAAGGGCCGCGATGGGCCCTTTCATGTCCGCCGCGCCGAGGCCGAATAGCGCGCCATCTCTGATGGTGGGCTCGTAAGGGTCGGTGCTCCAGTCATCCAGCGGCCCGGGCGGCTTGGTGTCGAGGTGGCCGTTGAGGATGAGCGTGGGACCAGGCCGGCCAGTATCCCACCGGCAGACAACGTTCCGGCGCTCAGGCCGCGGCCCAACGACCTCAGCCCGCCCCAAGCCCAAACGCATCAACTCGGCCTCGGCAACCTCGGCAGCAGCGCGCTCATCGCCCGGAGGCGTGGGGCTGGGGGCGGCGATCAGAGCCTTGGCGAAGGCGAGCAGGTCCCGCTCGTGGCGGGCGATGGTGTCGCGCGCAATGTCGTCGGCCTGGGCTAGTCTATCCATCGAGTCGGATCGGTCGCCCTTCCTTGGCCGATTGGATCAGCAGCCCCGCTATCTCAAGCGAGGCCAACACCTCGTCGTGGCCGGGCACGGTCACCGGCCTGTCTTCGGCAACGCAACGAATGAAGTAGTCGATCTCGTCGCGCAGGGCGCCGACGGTGGTGCCGTGCATTCGAGGCCAGTACGACGTGTCCGGGGTCATGACGCGGTCCTCCAACCAGAAGCCCAGTCCATTGCCGGGGACCTCGATGATGCTCGCCCCACGCGTCCCAATGACCTCGGCGAGAATGTGCCCTCGCCAGGGGGTGGTGTCGGGCAGGAGCCAGTGCGTCTCAACGACGCCGACGGACCCGTCGTCCATGGTGATCATGCCCCAGAAGAGGTCGTCCCCGAAATCGCCCACCGCGCGGGTCCGCATGTAGACCTCGACCGGCTTGCGTCCCTCGAAGTACCAGAGAATAAGATCGATGTCGTGGATGCCGGTAGTGTAGAGACGGTTGGCGGAGTTGTACTGAGGCCGCATTGATGCGAGCATGTTGCGCCGACCGTAGACGCTCACGACCTCACCGAGATCGCCCCGCTCGATGCTCTCCTTCACCGCCGCGCAACGCGTGTCGAACCGCAGGATGTGCCCGACCATCAGCCGCCGGCCGAGTTTCTGGGCTAGATCCACCATCTGGCGCGCCTCGCTCAGATCGTGGCTTAGCGGCTTCTCGCAGAACACATCGATGCCCGCGTTCAGGGCCGCCATCGTCGGCTCAAAGTGACGGGTGTCCTCGGTGACGATGTGTACGGCGTCGAGATTCGCTTCAGCGATCATTGTCGTGGCATCCTCGAACACGCCGGCGGCTCCATGAAGATCGGCCAGTTCCTGGGCGCGCGTCTGGCTGCGGGATGCGATCCCGACCAGCTCCGCCCCACTCAGGCTGGCCAGGACATCCATGTGCCTGGCTCCGAAGTCACCGGCTCCGGTAACGCCAACACGCACGGGTTTCATCGTGTCACCCTCCAATCACGCGACTGCTTCGTTACTCATCAAACGTCGGTCGCAGCGCCTGGACGACCGACAGGTACGCTTCGAGCTTCTGATCGTAATGGGCGGCCCGCGCCGGGTCGGGTGTCACGGTGCTCGCGGGCGTTGCGCAGCGCTCCACCGCCTCCGTCAGCGAGGCGAAGACGCCGCGGTTCACGAGCGCCAACATGGCCGCGCCCAAGCCTGTCAGATCGTCCGCCTGCAACCCATGAAGCGGGAGGCCATAGCAGTCGCCCCGCAGGCGGGACCAGGGCGAATCATCGAGTGGCGTCCCCGACACGATCGCCTGCGGGCGCTCGCCAAGAGCCGCGACGGCGGCGACGATCTCCTTGAGCGACAGGGCGACCCCCTCATAGACGGCGAGAGCCAAGTCGGCCGGGCCATGTTCCTCACGCAGTCCGGTGAAGGCTCCCGTGGCATTCGAGCACCAGAGCAAGCCTCGCTCGCCCTTGATGAGGGGGAGATACGTCGGCGGCTCCGGGTCGTCGGCCCGAGGTGGGTACGTGAGCGCCAACTGCCCTCCAGGGCCGCCCGCACCCGAGAGCAGTTCGGCCGCCCATTTGAGCGAGCGTCCCGCGGCATTCGTCGCGCCGCCGGCGAGGTACAGACCCGACACCGGATGCGGATAGACCTCCACGACACCGTTTGGATCGTAGGCCGGGCGCTCCGTGCAGACGAGAATGGTGCCCGTCGTGCCAATGTGCTCGAGAGCCTGTCCCGGCTCAACGACGCCGGCGCCGAGCACCTCTACGTCATCGCCCGCACCCGTCACGAGTGGCAGGCCCGTCGAGAGTCCGAACGCCGCCGCGGCATCCGCGCTGAGGACGCCGGCGTCCGTCCAGGGCTCCTGAACGGGCGGCAGTTGGCCGGTATCGATCCCAACCGCCTCGGCCAACACATCGTCCCAACCGCGATCGTGCAAGTTGTAGAGCAGCGCCCCCGCCGCGTCGATCGGATCGGTGACGGGCTCGCCGCCGAGCATGATGCGGAGGGCGTCCTTGGGGGCCACGAAGAGGCGCGTCGCGCTGAACACCTCCGGCTCGTGCCTCCTCAGCCACGCGATCTTGGCCGCCGGAGTATAGCCTTCCAGCCGCCCGCCGGTCCGCTTGTAGGCCTCGCCCGGCGACAGCCGCCGCTGAATCTCGCTGGCCTCATCGTCTGCCCGACGGTCAAAGAGCGTGAAGCAGGGAGTAAGCGCCCGCAAGTCCTTGTCGAGCGCGACCAGGCCGTGCATGTGAGCCGTCACGCTGACCGCGAGTAGCTCCCTCCCGGCGCAGGTCGGCATGGCCAGCAACTCGCGGGTCGCCGAAGCGAGCGCCGACCACCAGTCGGCCGGATCTTGCTCTGAGCGATTGGGCCGCGGCGTCGATGTCGGGTACGCTCGCGACTGCTGCGCGACCAGAGCGCCTTCCACATCGAAGAGACTCGCCTTGCAGTTCGTCAGCCCGACATCCAGCGTCAGGACCGTTGGATTTGCCATGCGCTCACTCCGTGGCCGTTTCCCCATCCAGCGATGCGAAGCTCAACCCCGGCAATGCCGCGGCCCAGGCGTGGACGCGCTCGCGCGTCTCATCCGGCGAGGCGCGACGGGTCAGGACGTCCGCCGCTATCTCAGCCGCCGAGCGCATATGCTCCTCGGTCGCGCCCATCCGAGTCACCTCGGACGTGCCGAAGCGCACGCCTTCGCTGCCCAACGCGGCGGGAAGCCCGGCATGGGATGTGATGATGTCCGCCTCCTCCAGCAGGCAACTGGCCTCGATGCCCGTGCCCAACTCCGGAGTCGCGACGAGCACCGTGTGGGAATCCGTGATCCCCCTGTCGAGACCGACGACGGTCACTCCCGCCTCCCCTAGCGCCGACCCAAGCGCTCGCGCGTTCGCGATGACTTGCGTGGCGTAGCCGGGATGGGCGCGCATCTCAAGTAGCGCCAGGATCATCGCCGGGCCGCGCATCAGGTGGTGATTCGTCACCGCGCCGGGATAGACCGCCGTGGCGACCGCGTCCATCACTTCCTTGTCGTTGCCGAAGATCAACCCACCTTGAGGGCCCGGCAGCGTCTTGTGAGTGCTGCCGAACACGACGTGGGCGCCCTCAACCAGCGGCGACTGGAACTCGCCGCATGCGATCAGCCCCATGACGTGGGAAGCGTCATACGCCAGCACGGTCCCGGGCGTCTCCCGAACGCACGCGGCGATCTCGCGTACCGGATGTGGGAACAGGAAATTGCTCGCGCCCAGGATGACAAGTCGCGGGCGCAGGGAACGAATGGCATCGCACGTCGCGGCGGCGTCGACGTTGAACGTGGCCGCGTCGAAGGGCAATGTCTCGACCCGCAGATCGATCAGAGGACTCTCGGCGGCCTTGGCGGCGAGTCGGTGTCCGCCGTCGGAGCCGGACAGCTCAAGCGCGGTATCGCCCGGCTCGCACAGCCCCATGATGACGCAAAACCCCGCGACGTGGCCGGAGATCGCCCTCAACTCAACCTCGGTCGCGCCAAACGTCTCCGCGACCAAGTCGGTCAGCAACAGTTCCATCTCTTGCACGTACCGATTGCCCCGATACCGCCGGTTCAATAGGTCACGCCCGGCATAGTTGCCGTAACGCTGCACCAAGTCGGTGCCGAGTTGCTCGCGCACCACGGGGGAGAGGGCGTTCTCCGCCGCGATGAGGTTCATGCATTGGTTGCGCCAGCCGACGTGTTGCTGTACCAACTCTTGGATCCGTCCGAACATCTCCCGCATGGGTCGCGTCTCCCTTCGGTCTAACTACTCCTCGCAGCGGCGCACCGTGAATCGCAAGGAGGCTCCCCCGGTATCAGGGTCGTCTTTCCAGCCCCGGGCACGAGGATGCGGAACGGACGACGGCGGCGACCACACCACAACTCGAACCTGCCTGACGTCCGCCTATTTGCAGAGATTGCGGACCACAACCTCCAAGCGGGTGCGGTTCTCTTGAAGCCGCGAGCAGATCGGACGGAATATCGTCATCCTGAGTCGTTTTGCCAACACGGAGGAGGGGATGGCTCTGCTATGAAGTAGGACGTGATTTAGAGTATATAGTTTAGTTGGAGTTTGTCTAGAAGGAAACAAGTCATCAATAGTCGAAAATATACCCCGATTGGTATCGCGTGTAGACCGTGAGGGCTGGATCCAGTGGGCGCGGGCGCGCCCGCGCCCGCGGGATGCAGTCACCGGCTGTGGGCGGATTCAGCCCCGAGGTGAAGGACATGGCACGCGCTGGTGCGGACACGGGCGAACCCATTCTCGAGAGCGCAAGCAGCTCGGTGAAGGCAGCTCTCGGCGTATTGGGAGGCGTGAGCGCCCTTGCGTACGTGCTGGGAATCGTCGTCATCAACTCCTATATCCACCATCTCGGCGTCCGCAAGTTCGAGGGTGACCTGGCCTCTCCTCGGTACGTCGCGGCTGGCCTGCCCTTGCTGCTACTCGGCCTTCTTGTGGCCGCCGGTGCTGAGCTGCTGATGGGTCTGTCCTCCCGGTGCTGCGGATGGTACATCAAGCCCAAACGCAGGGCCCTGGTGGCGGAGCGGCAGAGGCACCTCGTTGACTCCGGAGTCCCGATCGAGACCATCCGGTGGCTCAACCAACACTGGAATCATCTCACCGATGCGCGCTGGCAGCGCATACGTGCCGAGTGTTCAGCCGCCATGAGTCGTCAATTGGCTGACAGGTACCTGATGGAGCAGCACCAGGTCCGCTGGCATGAGGGACAGTGCCGCCTGGCCCTTCCTGTCGTCGCGCTGGTCGCGCTGGCCGCCCTTGGACTGAAGTGCGAGGATGGAGGCGCCCCCCTGTGGACATGCGCCGCGTGGACATGCACGACAGTGTTAGGCGTGACTCTGTTTGTGGACTACATGGTCAGGCTGTATCTCCCACTGTACCGCCTCACCCGCCGGAGTGGTTGGCCTCCCGGACGGGATGAGCGCTACGCGTGGCCACTACTCGCCAGTCTGGTGGTGCTGCCGTACGGTCTATATGTCGCCGCAATGCTCTATGGACAGGGCATCTATGGCGCGCAGGCGGCGATTCCCCTCGTGGTCTCGCCGGTTTACGATGCCCACGCACTTCTCGACGCGAAGGCTCGACCGATTCTCGATGCACACTCGTGGAACTTCAGCGAGGCACGCGATCAAGATGACTCGCTTTCCCTGAGATGCTGGGTCCATTACGAGGGAAGCGACTTCTATGTGTTGGCGCCAAGGAGTGATGGGCCCAAGAAGGACGATGGGCGGACCTTGGCTTTGGCGAGAGAGCTGGTACTAGCCGTCCACCCCGACAGAGGAGAGTGAAGCGCAATGGATCGGGATTTTCGCACGACAGTTGGCACAGCCGTTCTGACGGCGTTCCTGGGGTTGCTGTGTGCAAGTACGCTCGCCCAACGTGGCCGCGTTGACCGCGGCAACGACGCTACGAAAGATAGACAGTCCAATAATAGCAGAGCGGTAGAACGTCTATCTCTGGAGTTAGACAAGGTGTCTGAGTCTGTTGCCGACTTCCGCAGGGCAGTGAGGCTCCAGGAATCCACCGCCCAGCAGACCAGTCAGCAGTCACAGTGGGCTGGCCTCTACCAGCAAGGGTACGACACGGGCTTGTCGGACATGGTTGGTGCATCGATGGACGTACTCCGCGCCGGTTCAGAGCGTCGGAGCGTCGAGCTCCGGTGGCTGAACCCGCTTGCCAAGTCCGCCAATGAGCGACTGGCTGGGGCCGACACGCCGCCCAACGGCGTTCCGTGGGATGCTCGTTCCTCCACACAGGTGCGCTTTACTTATCCAGCGGGCTCAGTCAGGCCGGATCTCGAGTTCGACGTGGTTATCCTCCCAGCGCGCGTTGGTAGCCGGGAAGTCGGCGATCCATCGCGTATCCTCCTGGGAGCATGCGGGTTCATAGTGCGCATGGGCGAGCAGGCTGGCACGATGATCCCCGCCATCATGTGGGGACAGCGGCTGTCGGTCGATCTGCCACCCAGTCCTGACGGAGGAGAGCCACAACTACTCCAGACCGGCGTGGAGTTCGAATATCTCACCCGCGGTGGTGGCGAAGGCGCGCCACCACTGGACCGGTATTTTGCCGGGGCCCGTTTGGACACATCCACTGAGGGACCGTTCAAGAAACTCATGGCGAATGAGTACGGGCAGGAGTGGGGCGAGCGTCAGGCGGGTGTCGTGCCTGGTCCGGCCGACGGCAGCGTCCGAGCTGTTGCCTTGAGATCTGAGCACTCTCTCATCATCATCGTCGGTGGCATTCTTCTGGCTGCCGGCGTGGTGGTTGTCACCAACGGTGGGGGGGGGATGACACCGGCGGAGCGGCCCTGTGTCAAGGGGCTTGTGGCGTCATATGTCTTCGCCACTGGCCCCTGGGTCCATCCGAACATCTCCTGCATAGGCTATGGTCTCCCTTCGTGGCGGCGCACCGTGAATCGCTTCTGCCCCTGGCGCCGCATCCGGAAGCACAACGCGCGCAGCTCGTCCTGCCCGGAGACGAAGCTGGCAAACAGGTTCACTCGCACGGGTCCCTCCGCCATGCTGGGCACGGAGCCCCGGTCGTAGAAGAAGCAGATCTCGCTGAAATCCTCATCCACCTCAAAGTAGTCGTCGGCCCTCAGCGAAGCAAAACCAATCTCCCATGGCAGGACGACGCTCGTGGCGTTCTCCTGTTCCATCGGCCGATGCTCCGGCAGCACCATAGCGACCTCCGGCCCGGAGTATATCGCATGGTGGAAATGCGCCGTGACCGGCAGCATCTCCCACACCAGGTCGCAGGTCTGGGGCGCTCTGTCGTCCCATAACTCGGCTCGGGCAATGATCCCTTCCTCTTCGGCGATGAATTCGATGAAGCGTGACATCAGCATGCCTCCCAGTGGGTCAGATCCAGAAGATGATATTGCCCGTCTTGCCCGTACACTGATCCACCATTAACCACACCGCGTTGATGGCGAACTGCCCGCAGATGAGCCCGAGGAAGACCGGCCGGAGCCGCTTGTACTGGTGGTTTCCCCCGTAGCGCAGGATCAGACCCTTGATCATCCAGGCCAAGAAGCACGTGAACCACATGCTGTCCATCATCCAGACGCCGCCGACCGCGAGACCGACCGGATGCACGGGCCATGCCGGGACCTGGAACCGCAGCGATGCGAGTGCCAGGTAGAGCGCGCCTCCGGCGGCGGCCAGGCCCAGTCCATACCACGCCGGGCCACTCGGGTCCTGGACCTTCTGCACGAGGTACGAGTAGTTGAAGTTCGGGCCGGCGTTGAAGTACCAGTTATTCATCGTCACGCCGCCCTGGCGGTACGCCCGCAGCAGCGTGAGCCAGATTGACGACACCGCCGCCACCACAATAGCCAGCACGTAAGCCCACACCATTCGCCCGCGGTGGCTCTTGACGACGTTGGCAGTCTTGAGGCTGTTGGCGACTGAACACATGACGAAGTTGCGGTTGTCCGAGCACCAAACAAAGGTCAGCCCAGCGCCGACAACGCCAGCGGGTCCGAGAGCCTTCGACCCCAGCCATGAGATGACCATGTTCGGCGCCTGCTTTGGGGTTGTCGCGGCCGCGAAGCCGAAGTCCGTCACCACTCGCGTAATGCCCACGTAGAACACGAAGGCCATCACCAGCAATAGCCCCGCTGCCGCGACCGGCAGCCCCGATCGCACCAGCCACCAGACCATGACGACGACCCCTCCGGCCAGCACCGCAATAGCTGCTCTGAACGACAGAATCTCGCCGGAGTCATACCCGTCACTGACCCGCGCCACCGCGGTCTGCCACACGCGCCGCAGATGGGCTCGCCCGACCCAGACAGTGGAGACGGCCAACGCGATGAACGCGCCTGTTCCGAGGTGGGCGAAATACGGCTCCTTGGCGCCTCCGGCTACCCCCATGACCTCCGACCCCGAGATGCCCAGGACGTTCATGATGCCCTGGACCACGAAGTACACGCGATTGAGCGCCCACAGGCTGAATGTCGCCTCGCCGGTCACCATGTAGAAGAACCCAAGCAGCGCCCAACTGAGTTGGATCTGCAGCGGGAGCTTGCCATGGAACATGTCGATGGTGGTCGCCTGGGACATGGTTGGGACAACCGGGAAGTACGCGTGCAGCCCCTTCAGCATGCCTAAGACGACCGGCACGCTCAGCCCCATCCAGAACAGCCTGTTCAGCAGGATCGTCGGCTTGCCCTCAGCCTGGGCTCCCGCCAACTCCAGCGGCAACTGCGTGAGCGGGAAACTGAGCCGCTCGTGGTCCACCCATTGCCGGCGCAGCACGACCATCGCGGCGATCATCATGGCAAACAGCGCCGCCACGAGCCCGCCCCAGCATAGCAGCGGCGGAATCCACGCGCCCCATGGCACGGCGGCGCCGGACGGCAGACCCTCGAACAGGCCCCGGATGACCGGCGCGTCCATGTCGGCGCCCTTGGGCACCACCCACGTGGGCACGTGTTCCAGGAGCACCTTGGCCCACTGGTTCTCGGGCGAGGCGTAGTAGTAGGCCGCCGAGGGAAACGGGACGAGGTACGCCGTCAGGCCCTGAGTGCAGATGGCCGAGGCGACGATCATCATCGAGTAGATGGTGATCATCTCCGCGGAAGTGAGCCGCAGGTCGGGCCGGAGGCGACTGAGTGGCAGTTGGACTCCCAGTCCGAGGGCGAACAGGAGAAAAATGGCCCCAGGAGTGCTGAAATCCAACGTCATGTAGGAGCCGCGGATGACATGGTCGACCCACGGGCCGCCCAGGCCGATGACCAAGGCGCCGAGCGTCCCCAGCACCAACGCGCGTCTGGTAACCGCGCCCTCTCGGCGCGGCGGCTCTCGCTCTTCGCTCATGGGTCCGCCACCTGAGTCATCTGCCACCTGGTTAGCGGCGACACTTCGTCGCTCAGGCATCCGAGACCTACGCATCGAGGCGGATCGCTGAATGAGTGCGGGCCGCGCGCATCCGGGACTCGTGCGGATCGCGCCGTGCTAACCCGCCTGGACCTCAAGCGCCCTGTCCTCCTGCTGGATGGGCAGCGAAACGCGCTGTCCGTCGAGTCGATGGGACACGTGGAAGCCCACGATCATCTCAAGCGCCTGTCTGCCATCCTCACCGGTGGAGCTTGGCGTGGCGTCGCCATCGAGGCAGCTTACGATCTCGTCGACGGCCCGGCAGGCGGCCGAGGTGGTCGCTACTTCGTGGGGCAGGACCTGACGCTCTCCATCCCAATGCTCCAGCACGGCTTCCGTCGGACCCACGTCAACGCGCCCGGTCGTGCCCGTCACCTGAATGGCCATCGGAACCGTTGCGTCCGACGTGGCGTCCACGTACGCCTTGACTCGGCCGGGGAATTCGACCACTCCCCAGCCGCCCGGGTCGTGGAAGCTGGAGCCGCGGCAATCAGGAGGCACGATGCTGTCGAGGCGTCCGCTGACGGCCTGTGGGTCCGTGCCGAGCAGTATGCGAATGGCGTCGAACACGTGCGTGCCCACATTGCCGAGCCGGCCCGTGGCCCAATGCGCGTAGACATGGCAAACGCGGCCGATGGCGCCATCCTCGATGGCTCGTCTCGCCGCAGTCACCTCCGGCTTCCACCGGCGATTGTGAGCCACGACGAGGAGCGTCCCGGACCGTTCGCAGGCGGCTATCATGCGGTCGGCGTCGACCAGTTTCGTCGCGATCGGCTTCTCGCACAGCACGCAGCGGACGCCCTTCTCCGCGCAGCGAATCGTCATCTCCGCGTGAAGCGGCGAGTACGCAGCCACGCTGACGATATCGAGTGGCTCCTTGTCGAGCATTTCGCGCCAATCGGCGTAGGTGTTGTCAACGCCCTCACGGTCGGTAAAGCGCTCCCGCCTGCCCGCGTCGCGGCTGGCCCCCGCCACGAGCTGAACTCGCGGGTGACGGACATAGGCCTCTGCGTGCGTGCCATCAAGATCGCTCACGCGCTGGCCCAGGGCATCGCCCGAGACTTGGTCAGCCGCGCCGACGAAGCCCAGCCCGATTACTGCCGCTCGATAGGTTGTTGTGTCTGGCATCGCGCAACTGACCTCCGGGAGAATCCACGCGCGCTCCGACCGCGACCATCGTGCGTGATGTCGTGTTGCCGCTCACCTCAACGACTCCAGCCCCGCAACCGCCGCGTCGGACCAACGCTCGCCAGTGCCCTTCGGCGCGCGGACGTGGCGGCAGAGACGAGTCTCGTAGCTGCCCTCGTCGAGGGCGCGGTCGGTTGCGACGTAGCCCACAGTGTCGTTGGCAATGCCGATGTTCATCGTCTGCGGGAAGGGCGATCGCGCCTTGATATCCAGGCCGATCTCGGTGAATACCTCGCCGGGCAGGCCCACGATCCCCAGATCGCCGATGCGTAACGTGTGGATCGGCACGGGCCACTCCGACGGCGATTCCGCACACAATACGATCTCTCGCGCGTAGAGCCAGTCCGTATCCTCCCACGCCTCGCCGGCCTCGTAGAGCGCAGTGGCGGCGGCTAGCTCCTCCGCCGAAGGCGACCGCGCCGGAAAGCTCACTTGCGTCAGCCGCGCGTCGAGTTCGATGTCGTCTTGGAAGTCCTCGTCGCCCAGGCCGTTCCACACTCGCCAGGCCTCGGCGGCGACGACGTTGGCCACCCGCTCGATCTGGTGGCGAGGGTGGCGGCTCGCGCGTGGGGGGCGAGTGAAGTCGAGGTTGTTGATATCGCCGAAGGTGCCGTTGGCGAGCGGGCAGACGAACGGCGCGCCCGCCAGCCGGTTCAGCGCGGCGCCGAAGGCGGCGAAGTAGTCAGCGGAGACCACGCTGTGGTTCTCCCCGTTGATGCCCACATAGTGCAAGCTCAGGTTCCCGAGCGCCGCGATCGGAGCCCCCTCGGGCGAGCGCAGAATGAGCAGGCCTAGCTGCGGGTCCGTCGGCCCCGCGGGACGGACCGCGTCGGGGTTCTGATGCCCCGGGTTCATCTGCACGCTGCCGTCCTTCATGTACCAGCGACGGTTGTGGACCTCGCCCGGCGCCGACCCCGCCGCGTGGGCGAATTGCGACGGTTGCAGCCTCCGATGGGCCAGGGCGAAGGCATCCGCGATGCGCGGCCCGACCCACTCGCCGTAGCCCTCCTCCTCGGGCGTTCCGAGCGCGCCGATGATCGCAGGGCCGCTGTGGGTGTGCGTGCCGGCGATGAGCACGTTCTCCGGCGGCACGCCCGTCTGCTCGTGGATCCGAGCCTTGGCGGCGTCGACGACCGGGCCGGGAACGACGATGAGGTCGCAGATCACAAGGCCGAGAGTCGTCTCGCCGCACGAGAGCACGATGGCCTTGGCGTTCAGCGGATCGAGGATATCGTTTGCCAGGCGGTCGGTGAAGTAGCCGATCAGGTGCGCGCCCAGTCCGGGCGTGATGTCGAGTTGCGCGGCTCCGGCTTGAAGCTGAGGCATGTAGACGCTCCATGTTGTCGGATTCTTGCGAAGCCACTTTGCCGGAGGTCGGTTGAAGCCCTTCCCACACCCGCCTGCCAGCCGCTGTCGCCGGGAGGCCATCGGCCCCGCCATAGTCACGGCTCGGCCTGGCAGGTCACCCCGCCGGGCCGTTTCATGTCGTCATCCGTTCCCCGTCGTCAGCCCCGATGTCAGCCCTGCTTTCACCCCTGCCGTTACCCCCGTTGCCGTTACCCCTGTATCACAAGCGTATTCTCCGGATCGTAGTACTGCTCCGCATTCTCCGCGGTGATCTCGGTCGTTTCGAGCGTGATCGTCTCATCGACATCCTCGCCCTTGAGGATCTTCAGGGCGGCTTGGATCGCGTCCTTGCCACACGTCGGGTAGAAGTACGTCGCGTGCATGTTGCCGTCCATGACCGCCTTGATCGCCTCGGTCTGCACGGCGTCGATGCCGATGATGATCATCTCACCGTCGCGACCGACCGACTTCGCGGCTTGGTACGCGCCGAGAGCCATCTCATCGTTATGGGCGTACACGCAATCGATCTGCTGGTTGCCGGTCAGAGCGGCCGTCATCGTCTCGACAGCCGGGGCGCGTTTGTAGTTGGCCGGCTGATCGTACACGATCTCGAGGTCGGCCTTGTCCGCAATCGCTTCCTCAAAGCCAGCCTTGCGGTCAAGCGTGGCGCTCGCGTCGGGCACGCCCTCGATCTCAACGATCTTCGCGGGCTGGTCGCCGAAGTGCTTGATGACCAGTTCCGCCGCCGCCGCGCCGATCCGCTTGTTGTCGCCGCCGATGAAGCACGTGTAGGCCGGCTCGTTGATGTTGCGGTCGATGGTCACGACCGGGATCCCGCTGTCGTAGACCTTCTTCACAACCGATGTCAACGCGTCCGCCTCACGCGGGCTGATAATCAGCAGGTCGATCCCCTGCTCCAGGAAGCTCTCGACCGTTTCGATCTGCTTCCCGTTGTCGTTCTGCCCGTCGGCGATGATCAGCTCAATCTCCGGATGCTTATCCGCCTCGAGCTGCATTTCTTTGTTCTGCACCTCGCGCCACGGGTCTTCCCATGTCGCGTTCGAGAATCCCACCGTCCACGTCTCGCCGTCCGCCGCGTCCGCGGGCCCCGCGGGGCCATCGGCGGGCTCCCCAGCCACCGGCGAGGTCTCCGGATCCGCGACTTCCTTCGGCGGGCACCCCACCAGCATCGTCGACATCGCAACCATCGCCAGCAATCCCAACACGCACATCAGGCGCTTGCTCAAGGTCAGTTCCCCCTATGACACTCAGAAATACACGCCAAGCGGCCAAGCCGGACAGACCACGACGTGACCGTTCCTCGCTCATTTGCCCCCGTCTCGCAGCACCGGCGCCCTCGCCGGTGCAGAACTACCCATCGGCCCGCGCCGCCCTAGCTACCTTGCTTCGGCAACTTCGGCGCGATGAACGCGACCAACGCGTCGATGTTCCGCGTCTGCATGTACACTCGGCCCGGGCCCGTATACGTTGACACGAGGCCCTCGCCCGAGAGAATGGTCGACTTCCAGCCGCCGACCTTCTCGACGGCATACGTCACGCTCTCCTCGAAGGCCACGATGTGACCCGTGTCGACCTTGTACTGCTGCCCGGCCTCCAGCGTCACCTCGTGAATCGCGCCATAGCTTGAGACAAACAGGTCGCCCGTGCCGGTGCATTTCAGCAGGAACAGGCCCTCGCCGCCAAAGAACCCTTTGGCGCCCGCCCAGGAGGTGTCGACCTCTATCCCATCCGTGCTGCAGATGTAAGAGCCCGACTGAACGAACATCGACCCGCCCGCCAGCGGAACGTGCATGAGATCGCCCGGCAGCGTCGGCGCCAGCGTCATCTCGCCCGGCCCGCCGGAGCAGGTGAACGTGTTGATGAAGAAGCTCTCGCCGCCAAGAACGGCGCGCTTCAGTCCGCCAAGCAGGCCGCCTTTGGCCGCCGTCTCGATCGCCACGTTCGGCGTCATCGATACCATGGCGCCCGATTCCGCCTCGACCGCATCGCCATCGTCCAGCATGAGTTGGAGCAGCGAGTAAGACGGCCGGTAAAGGATGTTACTCTCCATGTTCGTCGCCTCGCTTCCGTTCAGCAGAATTACGGCTCGATTCAGCGCGTTCCTTCTCTCGCCATCGCGTTCGCCGCAGCCGCGAAGACCGATGCGAATCCGGCCGGCGCTCGTGGAGCGCGATCTCAAGCGCCGCCGTCTCCTCTTCGCTCAGCTCGTTAACGCTCAGGCCACCCTCAATCGAGCGCAGGTACATCCGACACTCGCTCAGGGTGTGGATACTCGTGAGCAGCACGCCGGTATTCTCACCATTCAACAGCGCCAAGGCAAAGGACAGTTCACCGCCCAAGCCATCTTCTGCATTGTAGCGGACCAGGCCAACGCGCTGAATGGTCTCGTCCAGCCGCCGGTGCGCCTCATCAACCGCGTTCTCGAGCCGGCCGATCCGCCCGCCGAGGAACTCCATGTTGGCGAACAGATCCGTGAGGACCTCATCAAACGACTTGCCCTCCATGTCGCGCACGAGCCGCCGCGCGTCGGGCGTCACCATCCCGACCTTCCGCTGCAGCGCGGCGGCCCACGCCAGCGCCACGATAGCCATGGCCACAGCCGCCAGCGACAGCCACCCGGAGTTTGCGGTCAACGCTGCGAGAAAGCCGTTCATACACTCGCGTCCTCATCACCGATTCGCCGGCGCACGGCTCGGCGTTCGATCCGGATCCGCACGTCCGGCGCGACCTCCAGCGTGAAGGTCTTGTCCTGTAGTCCGACGACCTCACCATGCAAACCGCCGGCCGTCACCACGCGATCGCCGCGGCTGATCGTCTCGATGAGTTCCTTGTGCTTGGCGAGCTTCTTCTTCTGCGGACGCACGACGCTCCACCAGAAGACAGCCGCCACGACGAGCCCGAATATGATCAACGGAACCGCGCGATCCCAGCCGCTGTCCATGAGTCCATCCCTCGTTATCTCGTAGGGGCGCAATTCATTGCGCCCCTGCCGTCGTCGTTCGCCGTCACGTAGGTCGGATCTCATGATCCGACGCCGTCATCCGTTTCCGTCGTAGGACAGGCGTCCTCGCCTGTCGCTGTTGCCGTACCTGTCCCCTGCCGTTACCCCGGATTCACAACCACCTTCAACGCCTCATCCTTCGCATCCCTCGCGAAGGCCATCGCCTCGGGCGTGTCCTCGAGCGAGTAGCTATGCGTGATCAGCGACTTCACGTCAACCTTCCCGGCTGCAATCCCCGCCACGCACGGACCATAGCAGTTCGCGTAGCGGAACAGACCGCCGACGTTCAGCTCCTTGCCGATCATCGTATACACCGGCAGCTCAAACTCATCCACCGATGGCATGCCGACAAGCTGAACGCTGCCGCCATTGCGGGCCATGAGAATCGCTTGCTGGGTTGATGGGATCGCCCCCGCGCACTCGAAGACGACATCCACCCCGCGCCCGCCGGTGATGTCCATGACCGCTTCGACGGCATCCGCCTCGTTGAGGTCGATCACATGCGTCGCGCCCATTCGCTTCGCGGCCTCGAGGCGGAACGGGACGAAGTCCGTAACGATGATCGTCGTCGCGCCGAAGTACGCCGCCGCCTGCAGCGATGTCAGCCCAATCGGCCCCGATCCAAGCACGGCTGCGATGTCGCCGGGCTTCACTTTCGCCCGCGTGGCCGCCCACATGCCCACCGCCAGCGGCTCGCACATCGCGCCCTCGTCGAGGCTAACATTCTCGGGCAGCGCGTGGAGGTAATCCGCCGGCCACACCAGGTACTCGCAGAACGCCCCGTGCACCGGCGGCGCCGCGAGGAAGTACATGTCGATGCAGAGGTTATACTCGCCGCGATGGCAGAACTCGCACCTGCGACATGGCCTCCCCGGCTCGATCGAGACGCGATCGCCGGGCTCCAGCGTCGTCACCGCCGGACCGACTTCCTCGACCGTGCCCGCTGCCTCGTGTCCGAGTATGACGGGCTTCTCAACAACGAAGTCACCAATCCGGCCACGCTCGAGGAAATGCACGTCTGACCCGCAGACGCCAATCGACCCGATGCGCACGAGCACGTCGTCGGGATTCTGAATACTGGGCTTGGGCACTTCTTCCATGCGCAGATCGTGCGCCTTATGCAGCACGGCGGCCTTCATCGTATTCGCCATCGTCAAAGCTCCCTGAATTCGGTCGCCGCAAGCCTGCGGATCGACCGCCTCCATCAGCAGTTGTGGAATCAAGAACGAGCGCGCCAAGTAGGTTTCGGCGGCGGAGTGGAGAATCCTTGAGGCTGGTGCCCCGTTGCGCCTACAGGTCCCTCCTCCACTCCCGTGGAACCTCGCTCCCCATGATGCTTCTGTTCTCCCTCTGCCTTGCCGTCGCCGCCCCGGCCGCTCCTGTTCAGCCGGAGTTCCGCGCCGACAACGGCATCTGGACGCTCGATGGCCAGCCCTTCTTTGGCACCACCGCCCACGCCATCTTCCACACCTTCAAGCGCGACCGCGACGCGGGTTTGGCCGACCTTGAGGCCCTCAAAGCCGCCGGCTTCAACATGGTCGAGGTCTATTGGATTTGGGCGCGCGATCAGCACGAGGACGGTGCCTTCGACTTCACCGCCTTCGATGATTTCGTGGAGGCGTCCCAGCAGCTCGGCCTCCGCAACTTCTGCGCCATCATCCACCCCGCGCCCGAGTGGCTCCGCGCGCAACATGGCTGGTACCACCTCGACGAAGACGGCGAAGGCAAGACCACGGACGGATTCTACGTGTGTGACGCCGCCTACCGCGAGGAGAGCGACCGCTTCGTCCAGGCCCTCATCAATCACCTCGCCGATAGCCCCGAGATCAGCGAGAACATCCTCTACTACGCGCTCGGCGGCGAGTACTACCCGTTCCAGCCCGACCGCGAGAATGACACCGGTTACGAAGCCGCAACCGTCGCCGCCTTTCGTGATGCCCTCAAGCTCGAGTTTTCCCTGAACGAACTCGGCGAGCGCTGGAATTCCGACCCCGCCGCCTACGAGTCGTGGGACGATGTTTGGCCCGCCGTTCGCACGCGCGCGACCGACTTCAGCGGAGCCGCCCTCGCCAACTATGGCGCTGCCGTATGGGACTGGTACGACTTCCGCGCCCAGGCTGTCGCTGCGTTCTTCCAGGACACGGGCGGCCTCTTCCGCGACGCCGGCGACGAGCGAATTGTCACCCACGAGTACAATGTCCGCGCGCCGGGGCAGCGCCGGACGATGCGCTGGGAGGCCATGACCGGCGACGGCAGCGGCTTCAACCTCGCCACGATGGATTTCACTGCTGAGTACGACTACTCCGACATGCTCTGGTGGGTCGCCCTCGCCCGGGGCGGGTCGCATCCTCCTCAGCAGAACAACGAGTTCACCGGTTACGCGAGCCACCATTGGCTGACGCGCCACGCGTGGGCGCTGCAAGGCCTCGGCGCGACGGGGCTCAACGTGTGGGATTGGCGCTCCGCTGAGTGGGGTCTCAACCTGCCCGACGGCACTCCACGCGAAAGCCTGGCTGCGGCGGAACACTTCAACGCTCAAGCGCGCGGGCTCGGGGAGTCGCTGTCCGCCTCCCGCCCCCTGACCGAAGAGATCTCGATCCTCATGCTCGACGAAGAGGACCTCTGGCGACCGCACGCGCACCAAACCGAGATCAAGCAGCTTCTCCAGGCATTCCTCGTTCGCGGCCTGGGCGGGCAGGTCAACATCATCACCAACCCATCGCTGTTCGACTCCCGGTCCGCCGACGCCAAGCTGCTCATCGTCCCTCACATCCGGCACGTCCGGCGGAGCATCGCAGTCCGCCTCGCCGACTTCGTCGAACGCGGCGGCGTTCTCTGGCTCATGCCCGGCTCCTTCCAGACCGATGAGACGGACGCGCCCCACGATGCTGTCCCCGCGCCGCCGCTGAACGATGTCGCCGGTATCACCGCAAAGGAACTGTCCGAGCCTCTCATCGGCGTCGCCACATCTAGCACGTTCGCGCTGGCGGATCGGCCCGCCGCCGTGCTGGTCGAGGATCTCGCCGTCCGCGACGCCGACGTCATCGCTACGTTAGACGGGCAACCGGCCGTCACTGCTCGTCGCCACGGTGCGGGCTGGTGCGTCTACCAGGCGGCCGAGTTCGCGGACATCTCGCCGATGCTTGAGGGCTGGGAGGGGCGCGCGACGGATGCCGTGCGTAGCGTTGCCGCTCAGCGCCAACTGGCGCCAGGCAGTTTCCTTGCATACCTCCTGGAACTGGCCGACATTCAGCCGCCGGCGGTAATTCGCGAGAGGGGCCAGGTCGCGACCGATGTCCTGGTCAGCGCCCGGGAACTCCCTGAGGGGAGGCTGCTCGTACTGATCGATCTCTACAACCATCCGCACGATGCGCGCGTCGAGCTGACCGATGTCCCATCGGGCTGGTCCGCTGTCCGCGCCGTGCCCGAGTTGGCTGATCCAGTCAAGCTCAAGCGTGGCTCATTCCGCGCCTCGCTCCAACCCGCCGAGGTCCAAGTGTGGCTTGCCGGTCGCACCGCCACGGTTGCCACATGGCACGCCGACCTGCGCGGCCAGATGCCCGTCCCCGCCGACACGCCTCCGCCTGGCGCGCCCTACCCTCTCCAGGGCGAGGTGACCTCCGTCCCGACTGACTCGGCGCTTGAGCCCATCAACCTCGGCGACGGGTACCACGCCCTCGATCTCTCAATGCACGCCAACCGCAGTCTCGTCGAGGATCCCAAGGTCAGCGGCCTGGCTCAGTTCGTGACCCAGGCCTTCGATGTCGATGTCCGGGGCGGTTCTCTCGAACTCACATTTCAGGCCGACAACGCCAACGCCGCGGGCCCCTTCTGGGTCGTCAACGGGCTTGAGATCACAGCGCCCGGAGACACTCCCATCCGCCGCTTCGACTTCGGCGACGAACCCGTCGCCGATGGCTTCGAGCGGGTCGCCGCCGACATGACCTACTCGCCCGAACACGGCTTCGGCTGGCTCGACCTCACCGGACTCGACAGCCGAGACCGCGAGACATCAAACGCCGACGCCTTGCGCCGTGACTTCACTCTCGACCGCGCATCAAACGCGCCTCACGCCTTCGGGATCGACATCCCCGATGGTGCCTATCGCGTTGCTGTCACCATGGGCGACGCGCATTTCCACTTCGGCCCGATGAGCGTCCTCGCCGATGGCGAAATGAAGCTCAGCGCCATTCAGACCGGCTCGAGTTCCATCGCCGTCGAGGTCGCGGACACGGGGGCCAAACGCAAGTTCTTCGGCTCCGCCGGCAACGATCTCCGCGAGCTGCCCGTCGGCGACGTTACCTTCGCCGGCATCCCGTACCACATTCCCGACCCCGCCGTCCACCTCACGAGCTGCCTCGTCTTCGCCAGCCGCACCCGCGAGGTATCCCGTCTCGTCAAGGCCGAGGGCATCCGCGTCGATCTCGATGATGTGCGAGCCCTGCACTTCCTCCAGGCCGCCGGCTGGAACGCCCCCACGGGCACTCCCATCGGCCGCTACATTGCTCACTACGCCGACGGCACGGCTGCAGTCCAGCAGTTCGTCGCCGGCATCAACATCGGCTCATGGTGGGGCGACGGCGAGGAGCACGGCGCCTCATGCGACGTCGCCTGGATCGGCAACAACCCAGGGACGCGCCGCTGGGACATCAACTGCCTTCTCTACCATCACCGCTGGGATAATCCTCACCCCGCGAAACGGTTGGCGAGCCTTGACGTCGAAGGATACTGGATGGCCTGCAACCCATTCATCGTCGCGATTACAGCCGAATCTGGCGCCCGCTGAAGGCGCGCCACGAGGCCGCTCGAAAAAAACTTCGCCCCCGATTTTCCGTTTCGGGGGTCTCAAACACTCTATATATTACAGGAGCAGCAAATTGGCCGATGTCGAGCAGCTAATTCGCCGGCACCTGTCGGGTGACAGAGAGGCGACAGCGCAGATCATTCGCGCCTTCCGTCCTCTGGCAGTGGACCAGGCAATGAGAACGTGTGGTGATCGAGAGGTGGCACAGGACGCCGCTCAGGAAGCTCTGGTGCAGGCCCTTAAGCACGTTGAGGGGCTGAAGGAGGTGGAGCGGTTTCCTCAGTGGTTGGCCACTATTGCCCGGAATGAAGGACACCGGTCCCGGCGGCGTCGGGCGGACGTGATGATCGATGTGGTGGATGGCATCACTGGAGCTGAGGTGGGCCATCCGCCCGGGCCGCCGGGACCGGCAACCGAAGACGGTTTTTGGGGCACCGTTACAGAAAACCGCACCCGAGATGCCCTCAGTCGCCTCCCCTCACGACTGCGTCGCGTGTTGGAACTGCGCCACTTCCACGGTTGCTCTTACGAAGAGATCGCTGACGAACTTGGGATAACCCCCTCCACCGCGAAGGGCCGGCTGCAGATGGCCCGCGACCTCTTCCGCGAGTGGTACGCGGAACTCGAAAGCTGCGACGAGTGCGACCACCTACTCGCGCCGTTCCTCGCCGGTCAACTCGACTTGGAATCCGTCGAGCAAGTGTATGACCACCTTTTCGGCTGCCGCGAGTGCATGGGCCGCCTGCTCGCGCTCGCCGAGGCACGCGCCGAGGTGCTTCTCCAACGCATTTGGCACTGGCACGGAGCCATAGACGAGTTGCGACTCGGGCTGGCCTGGCAGCTCCCCAGGCTCCAGGAGTACCTCCTCGACCTCGTGCATGAATCGCCCCACAACGCCCGGCCGTGGATGCTCCTCCACGCCGCCTTTGGCATCTTCGCGGCTGACACGCGCTATGGCGAGGCGGCGTTCACGCTGGAACCCGAGACCCGTCTAGGCGAGGCCGCTCGGATGTGGACCGGGATGCTGCAAAACAAGCTGGACGAGTACGTGCCATCCGCATTGCGGCTGCGCGAGCACGTCCGCGGGCGCTCGGGCACGTCGGTCCACATAGACCGCATCCAGATCGCTCTCGCGGTCGCGCGCGGCTACCAGCTTGAGTTGCTTCCGGAGTTGCTCGATGAAACGCTCGACGGGCTGTCCGCGGAGACCTTCGGTCCACGTGGACCCGACGCCGACCTCCCCACTGAAGCCGCCGGCACCGAGGGCGTCCACCAGAAGATCCACGCGATCGAGGGGCTCATGATGGATCGTGATCCGGACGCGTTATACGGCGTCATGCTCCTCCAGCAGCACGTGGGGGGCGAGTACTCCGACGACGCGCGCCGGATGCAACGCGCCGTCATGGCAATGCGCCCGCTCGACGCCGGGCATCTCGGACAGGTGGTCAACGGATTCCTCGCCGAGGGAGATACCGAGAGGGCGAGTCGGTGGATCGGCTACGGACTCGCGCAGTTCCAGCTTCGCCCGTGCCGCACGCAGATGGGTTGGGTCGCGCCGGCGATCTGCGCGGTCGCGAGGGCCGGCGAACTCGATGCCGCCGTGAATCATGCGAAAGACTACGTCTCCAAGCTCCGCCCAGACGAGCGCAACGCGGCCATTCTCACGCTCGCGCCGGCGATCCCCAACGCCCTTGAATTGCTCGCTGACCTCCCCGACGCCCCCGCCCTGCCCGGACGCCGATAGTTCCTCGTAACTCACTGGGAGGAATCCCTCCTCCCCGAACGAACTCCCACCCGACGGTCGGTATACGCCAAGCGCGAAAGAGGGGGCATTCCCTTGATCAAGGTAGGACTCGTAGACTGCGATACTTCCCACGTTGTGCAGTTCAGCATGCGCATGAACCACGTTGAGATCGACGAAGAGCAGTGGGTCGATGGCGCGAACGTCGTCGCCGCTGTGCCGGGCACCAGCAAGATCACGCCTCAGGAAACTCTCGACGAGTACGTTGAGAAGCTCAAGAGCTTCGGCATCGATATCGTCGACACGCCCGAGGATCTTCTGGGCAAGGTCGACGCCGTCTGCGTCGAGTCCCAGGGCGGCTTCGTTCATCTCGATCGCGTGACGCCGTTCCTGAAAGCCGGCATCCCCTGCTTCGTCGACAAGCCCTTCGCTTGCACGGTCGAGCACGCCAGGGCGATGGCCGACCTCGCCGCCGCCAACAACACGGCCCTCATGTCCTCCTCGTCTCTCCGCTATGCTCCGGAGGTCGTCGAGGTCGTCGAGGGTAGTATTGGTCCGGTCGTTGGGTGCCACGCCTACAGTCCGTCGTCCATCCACGACCAGAATCCCGGCCTGTTCCACTACGGCATCCACGGCGTCGAGCCGCTGTTTGCCCTCATGGGACCGGGCTGCGAATCGGTCAGTTGCACCTTCACCGAGGGCGCGGAGGTCTCCGTCGGCAAGTGGTCCGACGGCCGCGTCGCCAGCATGAGGGGCACGCGCTCGGGCGCCCACGCCTACGGCTTCAGCGCGTGGGGCGAGGAGGGCGTGGTCAACTCGTCCATCAACGCCGCGTATATCTACCGCGAGTTGCTCAAGAAGATGATCGGCATGTTCGGGACCAAAGAGGCTCCCATCGACATCGAGGAGTCGATCGAACTCGTCGCCTTCATCGTCGCCGCGATCAAGTCCGCCGAACTCGGCGGCCAGCCCGTGCCGCTGTTTTAATCGACGATCGGGCCATCACGCAACACATCGGGGACAGGCTTCGGCCTGTCCCCGATGTCGTTTCCGGAATTAGGCTGGCAGGGGTCTCTACGAAGGAGGTCGGCGCAAACAGATCGGCCGTGTCTGTCCCAACTACTTGTCTACGACCCCTATACGGCCCGTTCAGAAAACAGACGAGACGGGCGAGTCAGCGCCCCTGACCTCGCCCGTCTCTGGTTTCCCCGGAGCGCGGGAGGGACCTACGCTCCGGTTACCCCGCCTTGTGCGGCCCCACTACCAACACGTCGTCGTGATGGCGCAGTTCGGTCATTATGGCGCCGGGTTAATCTCCACGACGTAGTGCAGTGGCGCCGACGAAACTCCTTCGGATACGGCTACGAGCGTCTCGGTTGTTCCCAGCAGGCTGGGTTGATCCGACTGAAGCGCCGCGGTTGCGGTGCCCGCCAGCGGCGCGGTGATATCCGCCGGGTCCGGCGAGACGACGCCGCGGCTGGCCTGGAACGTGACCTGGGCGTTCGGGTCGGCCGGGCCGCCCGAGATGTCGATGAGCTGCACGACGATCGTCTGGTCGGCGTCATGGAAGAGCGTGAACGGAGTCGCGGGCGATGTCGCCGCCGCGCTCGGGGAGATGATCGTTACCGTGACCGGCGCGCCACCCATGTGGATCGAGACCGGGCTGGCGCTGTTGTCGACGGTGACGCCGCCGGCGCCGGTCGTCGATACGGTGACCTGCACGTCGCCGACGAAGCCGGTCGGGAACAGGTTGGCCGAGGCGAACCCGCCCGAGGTTGTCGACGTGCCCGTGATGACGGCGCCCTGATCGGGCGTCACATCGAAGCGCACGGCGGTTGCGTCCTCGACCGGGTTGTCGAATTGGTCGGAGACAAGCGCCGTGATGACTACCGGACTGCCCGGCGAGACCGTGCGAGCCGAGGTGACGAAGCGGCTCGCCCCGGCGGTGATGAGGGCGGCCGGTCCGGCGGTGATGCCGATGATGGTCTGGTCGTTGACGGCGCCCGAACTCACGACCTCAACGCGAATCTGCGCCGTGCCGACGTTGGTGCCGCTGCGGAAGACCGCCGTCGCGAGACCGCCGGCAGTGGAGGCGGAGTTCGTAATCGTGGCGGCCGGCAACACGGCCTGGTTGACCAGCGAGAACTTGACCACCGTGCCGTCAGGCGCGGGATTGCCGGCGGTATCGACAACCGTGGCTGTGACGGTGGAACTATTGTTCCCGCCGACGGGCACGCTGGCGGGGTCAGCCGTTACGGACGTGATGACGAGTGCGGTGAACGATATCGTCACAGCGGCCGTGTCGGTCGTGACTGTCGGCGCCGCCACGGTGACGGTTGACGTGTTCGGAGCGGCGGTGCTCTGCAGAAGCGCGTTGACGACGCCCAGGGCGTCAGTGGTGCCGGTGACGGTGGCTGCATACGTCGCGCCGCCATTGGTGCTAAGCATGCCCGACGTCGCGCTGAGCGTGAGGCTGGTCGCCGGGATCGGCTGTCCGGACGGATCGAGCAGGAGCGCGCGCAACGCCGAGGTCGACGTGCCGTCGGCCGGGATATTCGTTCGGTCGGCGGTTACCGAGATCCGCGTTGGGCCGCTGCCGGTTCCGGTGAACTTGACCGTCGTTATGGCCTGTTGGGTGCCCGCAACAACCGTGATCGTCGCGGTCGTATCCGTCGATGTGGGCTCGCTGCGGATTTCCGCTTCGGCCGTTCCGCCGGTCGTCTGCGAGATGCTCGGCGAGATGATGCCGCGGCTCGTGGTGAAGACGACCTGCGTCCCGTCGGCGACCGGGTTATTGTTGGGATCGCGGACGGTAGCAATGACTGTCGCCGTGCTGGTGCCGTCGCCGGGAATCTCGGCGGGAGTGCGCGTCACGAAGATGGATGAGATCGCCCCGCCGCCGCTATCGACAAACGCGACGGTAACCGTGGCGGTGGTGCTGCCGACCTTAGCGGTTACGGTCGCCTGGCCAGGCGCGGGATCGGCGCGGAGCGTCGCGTTGGCGACGCCGTTGGTCGTTGCGGCGCGCGCGGGGAAGATGGTGCCGGCGGTCCCGGTGAAGTTGACAGGCGTGCCGTCCTTCACGGGATTGTTGCTGGCGTTCTTGACTGTCGCGGTGATCTGAACCGTGCTCAGACCATCGGCGGGTATCTTGTCGGATGAGCGGGTCAGGAAGAGCGTCTTGGTGCCGCCGGTGCCTGAGGGCACGAAGTCGACGACGACCGTGCGGGTCACGCCGCCGGAGGTCACGGTGACAGTAGCCGCGCCATCGGTGGTCCCGCTTCGGAGTTCGGCTTCGACGACGCCGGCGTCGGTGACGCCAACGGCGGGCGAGACCAACCCGAGCGACGTGGAGAACGTCACCTCGGTGCCATCGGGCACGGCATTGTTGGTCGGGTCACCGGCGATCGCGGTGATCTTGGTTGTGCTGAGCCCGTCGGCCGGGAGTTCGGCGTCGGCGGACAGGACGGTGAGCGTTGTGACCGTGACGCCGCCGGCGGCCTGGATAAAGTCGACAGTAGTTGTCGTGCGATTGCCCTTGGCGATGACCGTGACAGTGGCTCTGCCGGGCGTCGTGCTGGCGACGAGCGTTGCCTGGGCCACGCCAGTGGCGAGATCCACGCGCCCCGGAGCGATGAGGCCGAGGTCGGTCCGGAATTCTACAGGGGTGCCGTCTGGGAACGGATTGCCCTTGCGATCGGCTAGGGTCACCGTGATGTTGGTCGAGCTAACGCCATCAGCCGGGATGGATGTATCGGTCGGGACGGCTGTGATCGTGCCAGTGCCTCCGCCTCCGCCACCGCCGCCGCCGGACAGGAGGGCGACAAGCAAGCCAACAACCAACACGGCGCCAATGATCTTGGCCGTCTTGTTGCTGCTTTTCTTCTTCCTCGTTTTGACCTTATCGGGTGCGGACGGAATCGACACGACTCGGAGTTCGTCGCCGGCGTCGACGCTCGCCCCCGCGAGCATGTCGAAGACCCTACCGGTGGAGGTTGCTTCCTTCACGTTGTCGACGCGGACGCTGCCGATGCGCCGGCCGCGGTGAATGATGTCCAGCTCAGTACCAGCGATGAGGCCGTCACGACTGCCCCTGTCAATGATGAGGACGCCAGGCTTCGGCGACCCCATCACGCGGGCTTTGGTCGCCTCGGCGCGGACGACCTGGGTCACGATTGCCGCGGCCGCGGCGTCGAGGGCGCGCTCTGCACGCGCGACTTGGCCCTCACCGGGGCGCGGAACGCCGGCGCCGTCCGCCGTGGCGCGATAGGTGACCTCATTCGTCTCCGCGTCCCGGACCTCGGCCACAACCTGCACCTCGGAGGGACGGTCCTTAATCGACGGCGATGGTCACTACCCTTGCCGTCAGCACGCGATCGGGCTCGCCCACATCGTGGCCGACGAGACGCACTCCTTCCTCGTTAGCTAGCGACCGGGTGAGCGACATCTTCAGCGAATCTGACAAGCCCGGGAGCACGCCGTTAGTACCGTCGGCGCAATCACCGACGGCAATGCGCACGCGCGCATCCATGTTGCCAGGCTGAACAGGTGCTGAGATGACAGGGGTGACGAGCGAGGTGCAAAGCGCGATGAATACGAAAACCGCCACGCGCGACCGGACGGCGCCGGGTCGGGACATGGGGTTCGCCTCCTGGTTTATCGACCCGCCCGAACGGCTCGAGGGCGGGGGGGGGGCCTTGGGGCCCATGCTGTGATTGTTGCCGCGAATGCTGGTCCGAGACATCCGGTGCCAGCGAATTGCTGTGTTGAGCCGACGAACTCGACGGGCGATATCGCCGAGGTGGCAGTACGTCCATTTCCAGTTGTATGGCGAAGTATAGCAAAGCGTCTCTGCGGCGTCAAGCGTTCAGGAAAGATTCTCGTCCGGGTGTGGCAACGACATGGCGTGAGGCGATGCCGTCGCGTGGCAGGAGAGGATGGGCGTTCAGAGAAACATACGGCGTCGGAGTTGAAGCTCCTCTTACAGGGGTTGGGAGCAAGATGATGTGAGAGGTGAGGTCGGAGGGGGCTGGAAGCCCGTCGCTACGCGGCCGATGGATGCTGTCGGAGAGGGCTTACATCAGGAGGGACGACTCGTGATGGCCACGTCAGGAAGCAAGCGAGGTGGATGGGGGAGGTTTGGGCTGGTTCTCGTGGCGCTGGCGCTGGCGGGAGGCGCGGCCCCATGCCAAGAGCCGGATGCGGGCGAGGTGGCCGACGATCCGGTGGTCGCCGAGACGGATGAGGCCAAGGCGGCGCAAGACCTATACGACAAGGCCCGGACGAAGGAGCAAGACGGGGATCTATATGGCGCCTATGGCATCTACTTGACGATCGCTGAGAACTACCCGACCACGCACCACGCCACGCTTGCCTCAGAGCGCGTCGAGGCCATTGAGTCCCGGCTCATGGAGGAATACGAGTCGCCTGGACTCGGCATCCTGGGCGCATTCACCAACCTGATCGGATCGTGCTGCTGGCTGCTTTTCCTGGGATCGATGCTGGGGCTGTGGGGCTGCCGCGCCGGGTGGTTCTGGAGATGGACGTTCCTGGAGCGATTCAACAACCGCCTCGTGGGGATGATGTCAGGATTCAAGGACCGCAAGCAGCTCGCGAAAGAGCTGGAGCTACGGAAGGCGAATCCGCTCGACGCGAAGTCGCGCCACGGTCTGGGCGTGATCTACTACCGCAGGCGCAACTACGAACTGGCGCTGGAGGAACTGACAGAATCAGTGCGGATCGACCCTGTCCGTACCGACGCCCAATACCACCTCGCCATCACGCAGATGAAGCTCGGGAAGACCGCCGAGGCAGTCCCGCACCTTGAATACGTGGTCTCGAAGAAGCCGAACCACGGCGGCGACGCGGCGGTGAGGCTTGCTGAGGCGTTGCTCCAGACGGGCGACGCCCACCGCGCGGCTGAGTTGTGCGCGGACTTCGCCAAGAGGAACCCGAGCGATCCCGAGAGCCGGTTGTACCTGGCGATGGCGTACGACGCGCTGGGGCATCCGGAGGAAGTGCCGAGGCTGCTCGAGGAGGCGGTACAGCTTGGGCGGAGCTACAAGGGCACGCGACGGCCCGAGGCGCTGGCGGCGGCGCGGAGGGCGAAGGTGTATATGAAAGGCAGGGGACAGTAACAGGGGACGGGGAACGGCGGGAAACCACCAAGGACGGCCACGATATGCGGACGAGGGCGTCTGCGGTCCAGTGAACGGCGGATGTCCGCGTGGCAACGGGGCGGGTGCCCCGTTGCCACGCGGGGGCCTCACGGTCAACGCCAGACGATGTCGCCCATGTCGTCGTCGACGGGCTTCGGTTGGTCGGGTGCAGTGTCAATTCCACGGCTGGGCCAGGCGACCGGCTTTCCGCCGTCGTCCACGGCGTTGGACCCCACGCTGTAGAGAGTAAAGTCATCCCCCGATGTTGAGTAGATGAACTCCCCGTCGGTGAAGATGTCGGTTGGCACGTCCCATCCGCTCTCGCGCAGGATGGCGAGGGAGGCGGGGTAATTGCCGTGGTCGGATCGGTGGAGTTCAAGGCCGAGCGCGGTCCGGACGAGGGCTCGGCCGGTGGTGGCCTGATCGGTGCGGAAGGCAAAGCGCTGAAGCGCGGGGGTGATCAGTTTGGCGATCAGATACGGCATTGGCGGCGAGCTCCACTGGGCCTTCTGGTCGGCGTCCGGGATGCTCGGACGCTGCGTGGGACCGGCCGAGATAGCCCGCTCTCTCCCGCGCATTGAACGGAGGTATTCGCGCTCATCGAGGTAGGCCAACGGCCTGAGCGGGTAGGCGTAGAGCCAGAAGAGCAGCTTGCCGGGAGAGTCTGCTCCCGCCTCGGTCAGGATATCGGACTCGTTTCGCCTGACGTGGGTGTAGAGATCGATGCCCAGGACTCTCTCGCTCCGGCAAGCCTGACCGGCGAGGTGGTGGTAGTCAACGCGGTCGGTCTCGGCGGCGATCTCCAGCGCGCGCGCCTCGGGGATCGGCCCGCGAGAGAGCACGTGCTGGGTGGCTCCGGCCATGATGGAATCGATGGCGCAGGCAACGAGGACGGCAATGATGCCTGGATCCTCGGCCGAGTGGCGGGCGACGACGAATCCCAGTCGGAGGTACTCGGAGGCGGCGGCCTGGTCGCCTCGATCGGATGCATCCACGGCGGCGGCACCCAAGAACCGGCCGAGCTGGCGCATCTTCGACAGCTGCGGGAGCAGGGCGGCGTATCCGTCTGACCAGTTCGTCTCCGATAGGAACCGGGGGCGGGCAGCGGCCTGACGGATGAGGTCGAAGGCAGGGGCGGCTTCGCGCACGAGGTCCGCTCGGACCTGCCGTACTTGCGCATCGGTCCAGTCCTGATTTCTCCCGCTGTTAGACTGAGGCATGTGGGGCTTGGTGGTTTCGGCGGCGCGCATGTAGAGGGCGTAGGAGTTCTCGGCATCGGTGGCGGGTGGGGGCGTGATGTCGGCGAAGGCAAGCGGCTCGCCGCCGGCCTCGATGCGACGCAACTCGGCCCTGACCTGAGAACCCCAGTAGAGCCCCAGGACCACGTGAGCGAGGCCAGCGAGGATGATGAGCACGAGGACGACCTTGGGCAGGACGCGGCAGGTGCGGGACCGCAGAACTCGGCGGATCGTGGGGAAGGCGCTAGACATGAGTGAGTCTCCCAATCAGCGGGCGGCCGGACGAGGACTGGCGGGGCTCGTCATCGGCGGGCTCGCGGGGTGGTGCGTCCAGAGCTGGCTCGTCGGCGAGCCATTCGTCCAGGGCATCCGGGCAGTGAACAATGGACCAACGGAGTTGGGTGGAGACGGCCTCGGCGGGCTCGACGGCGACGCGAGGCGCGGAAGATGCGGGCGTGAGGACGGAGAGCTGGTGGTCGACGGATACCTGCGATAGGACGGCGATGGCCCAGACGGCGGCGGCGGCGATAGCCAACCGCCGGATCGAGAAGGGCGAGCGGCGGCCCGGCAGGCGCGCTCTGACATCACCGAGCGTGATACCGGGCTCACTCAGCGGCGTTGACTTCAGCTTGCTCTCGAGGTCTTCGGGTCTCATCGAATTCGTCTCCCAGCACGTCGCGGAGTTTCTTGATCGCATAGCGGTAGCGGCTGGCTGCCGTGTTCTGTGACACTCCGAGCGTCCGACCGATCTCGTTGAATGTCAGCCCGCCCCAGATGTGGAGCGCGACGGCCTCGCGTTGGTCAACCGGCAAAGCCAGGACAGCCTGGCGGATGGCGACGGCCTCGGCGTGGTCAGCGACCGGCGCGAGGGTCTCGGCGTCGGGCACGTCCCGCGAGCGGCGGCCCCGGTCGCGAGCGGCGTTGCGGACGGCGGTGAAGAGGTAACTCTTCGGATCGCGGACGAGGCGCAGTCGCCAGCCGCGCTTCGCCAGTCGCACGAGGCAATCGCCCAAGATGTCGTCGGCATCGTCATGGCTCCCAGTCAGCGCGAAGGCGTAGTTGTGCAAGGGGCGCGATAGCTCGCGCCAGATGACATCAAGCCCCTGCATGTCGCCCCGGGCGAGGCCTTTGAAGGCGGCGGCCACGGCGTCGAGTGTTTCTCCGCTCATGAGTGGGATCCATAATACATGACGCGCAAGGCGCGTGGATCTGTCTAACGACAGTAACAGTGACGCAGGGCGCGCGCCGAGGTCGCGGCGGACGGTATGAAGAAGCGGTACGACTCGACGGGCTGGAAGCCCGTCGCTACGCGAGCATGACGGAGGAGTAGCGACTCGATGCGGATTGCACTGTTGATGGCTGGGCTGACGGCGAGTGTCTCGGCGCAAGAGCTTCGGCCGGTGGCGATCGAGCGCACTGTGCCGATATCGATTGCGGTCGATGAGGAATGGTCGTGGCATGGACTGCCGCTGGGGCCGGTCGAGGCGGCGGGCGTGAGCTTCGAGATCGGCGAGGCGGCGGTGACGGCTGAGGCCGTGGAGATCGACGCGGCGCCGGTGGTGTATGCGGTGGTGACGCCGGTGGTCGAGGGACACCTGATGTCGGTGGAGTTTGAGCGCGCGGACGGGGAAACTCAGAACGTGGGCACCACCGAGTGCGCGCTGGCGTGGGCGGCCGATGAGCCGCGGATGCGGCGCGTGCTTCTGGCAAGGGGAGAGGGCGGCGTCACGCGCGTCGAGCCGAATGGGTGCTATCTGCTGGCGCTGGTGGTGGGTGACGATGCGGCGGCGCGAGACGAGGCGCTCAAGACGGCATACGCGACCGGGCAAAGGGAATGGGAGAAGCGTTTCCTCGCGGAGGCGCCGCCGGTGTTTCGGCTGCAGGAGATCGTGGATGGAATCCCAAAGGGGAAGATCGCGGTCATCCCGCCGACCAGCAGCAAGCCCGGCGCGCTGACGATGGTCTTGCAGCGGACGGGGCTCGATCGGAAGATGGTCGAACTCACGCAGCAAGACCTCATCGACCCGGAGGCGTTCAACGCCGAGCGATTCCCCGTGGCGTTTCAGTTCGGGCACGAATCGTATATCCGCTCCGTGCGCGAGCCTAGCGATGCGGCGGACGCGGTGGTTCGGTACATCGAGGCCGGCGGGACGCTGATCGTGACGCAGATTGGGCCGTACCCGTTCTACTACGCGACCGACGCCGGCAAGCCGAAGCCGCAGGCCAACCAGCCGCTGCTGGCGCGGGTGGGTGTTGGGATCGCGGGAGGGTTCGAGAAGCCGCCGGAGGGCGCGACGCTGATGCTACACCCGATGGAGGGTCAGGGAGTCCTCAGGGGCGTGCAAGAACCGTGGCCATGGCCCACGACCGGCGATCAGCGCCTGCGGGTGCTGGACGCGGTCGGCGAGGGTGCGACGGCGACGCGACTGGTTGAGCTTCGCGACGAAGCGGGGACGTTGACGCTGCCGGTGGCGGTGCTGTTCGAATGCCAGCCGAAGGGCGCCGTGCTGTATGTGGCGTCGCCGATCGTGAACGATGCCGCAGTGTCGCAGACGGTTATGTGTGACATCGTGGCGTGGATGGCGGGACGGGTGGGGGACGGAACGAAGGCGGGAAGCCGCTAAGAGCTGAAGACGGCGAAGCACTACCACGGAGGGACGATTGGTGCGACTAGCGTGTTGGGCGATTGCGCTGCTGGCGGCGATGCCGCTGGCGGCTGACGAACTCCCCGATCTATGGACCGAGGAGTTCGAGCGATTCGCGAGGCAGGCCGATAGCCCGGTTGCGGAGCTGCGACTCGAAGCCGTGCAGGGATTCTCGTGGCTGAAGACCCATCGGGCGGAGCCTCACCTGCTGAGACTTGCGGCGGATGAGGATGCGCGCGTGAGGCAGGAAGTCGCATTTACGTTGAGCCGTGTTGGGCGGCGCGATTCGATCCCCGTGCTGATACGGATGCTCGACGACCCGGCTGTCGGCGCGCGCCAACACGCGGCGCAATCGCTGCGGACGCTGACGCAGCTCGACGACTTGGCGCAACAGAAGTCCCTCGGCACGAAGCCAGATGAATACGAGGCGGCCCTGCTGCTGGCCCTGCAGGGCGAGGACTTGGGCTTGCGGGCGCAGGCGCTGAAGACCTTGAGGTGCTTCGCGGGGCCGACGGCCGAGGCGGCGCTCATCGAGTTCGTGACGTCGGCCAAGCCGGCGGCGAACGGCCACGAGCAGGCGCTCGCGATTGGCGTCCTGGAGCGCGTGGGCACGGAGGCTTCGCTGGACTACCTCGAGACGATGGCAGACAAGCAACCGCGGACGGCGTGGGCGCTTGGCGAGATCGGTGGCGAGCGAGCGGAGGCGGCGCTCCGGAAAGGGCTCGGGAGGTTCCATCTGTACGATCCGCAGTTCGCGATCAACCTCGACCGGCTGCACAGCACCAACTGCGGCGCATTCGTCCCCTTGATGGTGGGCTCGTATGGGTGCATCACCTACCGCGGCCAGCCGGAGAACCTGACGTATGACGCCACGCCGCTGCAGCAAGCTTGCACAAACCTCATCATCCGCAGCGGACGGGCACCGGAGGTCATCGACTGCGTGCTGGACGAGATGGAGGGCTGCGGCGAGGACGAGGAGATCGCTGAAGACCTGCGCCCGCTGATGGTGAAGCTGCGGGAGGAGCTGAAGCCTGGCTTCGTCCGGAACGACGGGCTCACCACCTCGCAACCGATGTGCGCGATGTGGCACATGATCCGCGACCGGACGCTGGCGCCGAGGCTGGTGCCGCTGTTGCAGCACCCGGCGTTCGTCGCTCGGATCTATGTGGCGATGTCGCTGGGACAGCTCGGGGCGGTTGAATCGCTGCCGGCGATCGCGGATGTCGTCGAAGAAGGATATCCCTTCGCGGATGCGGTGACGCTGACCTCGGGCAAGCACTTCGGCTACAGCCAGACTGTCCGCTGGCGGAGCTTCCTGTGCATGGCGGTGGGGCGAATGGGCGGCGATCGGGCCCGTGGGAAACTCGAGACGTGGGCGACTGATGAGGGTCAGTATCGCGACATCCGGTATGGCTCGGTGGTGGGCCTGGGGTTCATCGGCTCGGAGGAATCACTGCCGACGCTCGAGCGCGTAGCGGACGAGGACATCATCTGGCAGATCCGAGTTGAGGCGGAGGATGTGGCGGACGGGATACGGAGGACGGCAGGGGACAGGGGACAGTCACAGGGGGCAGGGACCGGATGACGGCATGTCTGATCGCCGCTTGGGTCGCCGCGGCGGGGGCGCAGGATGCTCCCGTGCCGCGGGCGTTCGCGTGGCTGGGGAGTTGGGAGGCGCTGGAGGGGCCGAGATTCGAGGCGCCGAGTGAGGACGGCACGGTCGAGGGTGAGCTGGGGGACGTGTTTGGCGTGGCGTGGACGCGTGAGGCCAACACGCTGCGAGCCAAGGTCACGACGCTGAAAGAGGCGTGGTGCGGGAGGCTGGGGATTGAGGTCCCGTTCGCCGAGGGCGTGGATGCGATTGCCGTCGGGATGAACGACTTGCCGGTGCGCGTCCCGCTGACCGTCGAGAAGACGGGGCAGATCTGGTGGACGTGGGAGGTCGGAGTTCCAAGGTGGCTGCTAGGTGGGACCGAGGCGGTGATCGTCAAGACGCGCGACACGCACGGGTGCTTCATGATCCGGGATGAGGACGGATCGGGGATGGTGCACCTGTGCCTGGATCGGCCGGAGGTCGGTGGGAGCGTTGAGATCGAGTTGGAGATGGTGGAGGCGACGGCGGACGGCGATGCGAGCTGGAAGCTCGCGGTCCAAGAAGGCGGACAGCCGCAGGCAAGAATGCCTGCGCCACGCGACGGCGGGTTTGTGCGGGTGGATGAGGAGGGGTGGGGGTTTGAGCTGGAGGACGGGACGCCGTTTCATGCGATGGGCAAGAACCTCGCCCACATGGAGACGCTGACGCCGGCGGAGCAAGACGAGCTGCTGGATCGAGTCGTCGCGGCGAAGATGAATACGATCCGGCTCATGCTCCCGGACTGCACGTATCGGCCCGTGCCGGGCGTGTGGAATGATGAGGCGATTGTAAGGCTGCGCGAGACGATCGCACGGTGTGCCGAGAGAGGCATTCGGGTAGTCGTCTGCCTGCAGTACAGCGCCGCCGCGCATCAGTACAACAACAGCATCCACATCACCCCCGCGTGGGGCGATCTGTATCTGCTGGATGAGACGATGGAGTGGTACGCCGAGATCGTCGAGCGCATCGTCGTGCCGCTGAAGGATGATCCGACGATCCTCGCGTGGGACATCACGAACGAGCCGCTGCTGGAGCCGGACGCGCGGTCGAAGGTGCTGCCGGAGGCGTTCCGGGAGTGGACGGGCGATCCCGACGCGGAGCTGCCAACGAAGGACGAGTTTGAGAAGTGCTCGACTCCAGAGGCGAGGGCGTTCTGGGATTTCGCGCCCGGCTTGCTGGCGAAGGGGCTGATCCGCCAGGGGAAGATGGTGCGAGCCGCGGACCCGAACCATCTTATCACCGTCAGCCACGGCGCGCCGCGATTCTTCAGAGGACTTGAGGGCGCGGATGTGTTCGATTTCTGGGCGCCGCACACGTACGACCTGTGGGTGAACGGGGCGCAGATCGATGAGCATGTCGCGCTGTTGGTCCACTCGCTTCGATGGGCGCTCCCGGACAAGCCGCGGCCAGTGCTGATCGAGGAGTTCGGGATGCGAATCAGCGATCGGCACGCGGCCGAGGACTGCGCCGAGCACATCAGCCAGTTCATCGCGGGTGGGAAACGCCATGGGTTGGCGGGGTTGCTGCATTGGTGGGATATGGCGCCGGAGATGGACGAGGCGTATGCGGAGGCGGGGACGGATTACGGAGCGGCTCAGGAGAGCCGCAGGCACGGGACGGAGGACGGCCCGAAGCGGCTGGCGGTGTACCTTCCGCCGAGCCAGGAGTGGAAGCTGGTGGTATACGACCAGTACATGACGCGGCGGGCGTGGGGGAAGGCGCTGGCGCAGGCGCATGATGCGGGGTGGGAGATTCGGTCCGTGGGGGAGCCGCGTGAGGCGGATGGAGCGGATGCGCTGCTGGTGCTGGGGGATGAGATGACGGAGGAGGAGCTTGGGGTGGTGAAGGCGATGGGGTTGCCTGTTTGGGGCGGGGCTGAACGGCGGAACTGAGAAGCCGGAGAAACGGCAACGAAACGGACTACGGCATCGCGGCTGAAGCCGCTCCTACACGGAGGCTCTGCGGCCCACGGCGACGGCGCATGATCGAGACGATCATGCCACAATAACGGTGGCGAACGACGAGGGCGATAGATGACAGTGATAGCTCAGTTACTGATGGCGGCGACGGCGATGGCGGCGACGCCGCAAGAGACCGTGGACTTGCTGCACCGGCAGACGAAGCCGGAGCATGCCCACGCGCTGATTGATGCGGGGGCGACCGCGGAGATCAACGGTGTGCTGACCTCGAACGGCAACGGCGCGTACGTGATGGCATACGTGCTGGCGCAGCGACCGGTGGAGGGCACGCGGGAGGCGCTGGAGGTCGCGCTCACATCGGGCGATCAGCGCGTCGGGTACTGGTCGGCGATGGCGCTGGGCAAACTCGGTGACGCCGAGAGCGAGCCGGCGCTCGTGGCGGCCATGCCGACGGTCGACGAGCCGAAGGCGTACTGGGACTTGGCTCGCTGGACGCCCGAGCGGTGGATCACGCAATTCGGCCGCAAGAACGTGGACGGAGTTGTGGAGATCACCGAGGCGCCGGAGGGATATGCGAACATCCGCGTGGCCTACGCCGCGCTGGAGGCGCTGGGGATGGTCGGTGGGGACCCCGCCGCCGAGACGCTGACGAAGTACCTCGCGAGCGACCAGTGGCTGATTCGCTACGGCAGCGTTCGGGGCTTGGGCAACATGGCGCACCGGCCTGCGGCCGAGACGATCCGCCAGATGAAGGAGGCCGACCCGACGCTCGTGGTGAGGAAAGCGGCGAAGAAAGCCTTGCTGCAGATCGCGGGCATCGAGATCCACGCGCCGGACCGCGGCGAGGTCGATGTCCCGGCGATTGCGTTCATCAAGACCCAAGCGCGCACCGAGAGCGCGCTGGGCTTCCAGGACTCGTACAACTACCCCACGATGCCATGGTATCAGTGGGGGCAGAACATCTACACGCTCACCCCGCCGACGGCGGACGGGGAGCTTGTGAACCTGACGGAGTTCGAGCACCACCGCGTGCAGGGGCTTGAGGCGAGTTACGACGGGGAGCGCCTGCTGTTCGCGATGTGTGACGACGACGCGGAGACGGGTTTCCACGTCTGCGAGATCAACGCGGACGGCACGGGTTTCCGAGAACTGACCAGCGGCAACTGCAACGACGTCGATCCGTTCTACATGCCCGACGGTCGGATCGTCTTCATCTCGGACCGGTCGGGGCACCACGAATACTACCATCAGGAGCGGTCGCGTAGCGTCTACGTCATGGACGCGGATGGCTCGAACATCCAGCGGCTGACGTACAACCCGAACCAGGACTACGCGCCTTACGTGCTGTCGAACGGGATGATCACGTATACCAGCTACCGGTTCTACGGGCAGGACGGCAGCGGCAACGTGTTTGGCCGGGGGAGTGACCTGAGCCGGATCGAGACGCAGCTCCGGGCGATCAACCCCGACGGCACGGGCGATCATCTCGTGTACGGGGCGATGCGGGGAGGTTTTTACGTTCCGCTTCGGCCGATGGCCGACAGCCTGCAGAACTCGGGTTCTAACTTCCAACGCGGGACGGATCAGCACATTGGCGTCTCGGTAAGCTGGGTGCGAGAGTTGCCGGACGGACGACTCGTCTGCGTGACGCCGGCCGGGCTGACGCTGCTCGATCCGGCGGTCGACGGGCTGTCGATTGAGACGCCCTTCTTCCCGGAGGTCATCAATCTCGCGGGCGGCGAGCAGGTCTACATCTTCAGCCATGATGAGCTGAATCCGGTCGGCCGATACACGAGCCCATACCCGGCGGACGCGGGACGGCTGTTTGTGTCGCACGCGCCGTTCTATGATTTGGGCTTCAACGCGTATGGGCTGTATCTGTTCGACATGGACACGCGAGAGATGACGCTCATACACGACGAGCCGGGCGTGAGCGATGTTGATCCGGTGGCGCTGATGCCGAGGCCCAGGCCGCACCGCCTGGAGCCGGCGGATCCCGTGAAGCGGCAAGAGACGGGGACGATTCTGTGCATGTCGGCGTTCAACTCCGACATCGAGTTTCCGAAGGAACTGGCGCGATACGTGCGCGTGGTGGGCGTGACGCTGATGGGACAGACGATCAACGCCAACGCGGCGTTTGAATCGCACGTGCTGGGGACGGCGCCGCTGCAGGCGGATGGATCGTTCAAGGTTGAGGTGCCGGCGGATCGGCCGGTGCGATTCCAGTTGCTGGATGAGGATGGGAACATCCTGCTGCACGAGACGGCGTTCAACTACGTGCGCGGGGGCGAGACGCTGACGTGCGTGGGGTGCCACGAGCCGAAGGGCCAGACGCCGAGTCAGGTGCTGCCGCTGGCGGCGAAGCTGGATGCGTTCCCGACGCTAGAAAGCGTGGGGAATCTGAGGTATCACGGACGCGTGTGGCGGAGCTACAACCATATTGCGAGGCCGTAGGAACTCAGACAGCGAGTTCCTTTGGCAGAACGCAACGTTAGACAGCGGCGTTGCGTTCTGCTGTTCCCACAAGGATGGGTGCGTGCCCGACGGGGGCGACGGTTAGCGGTCGGCGTAGGAGGAGGAGGCGGTGACCTGGGAGGCCCACTGGCGGGATTCGTCTTTGCCGACGAGTTCGATGGCGTCGATCTCGTTCCAGCCGTCCTTGCGTTCGGTGTCGAGAACGACCTTGATGACCCTCGCGGTGACAGCCTGGTCGACCGTGACGACGAAGTCGGTGGGCGCGGCTTCGGTTGGATCCTCACCCTCCCAGAGCAGGACCTCGGTTTCATCCTCAGTGATCGCAACGACCTTTGAGACGGCGCCTGGATTGAAGGTCTCGCGGACACGGACCTCGGCGATGTCGACGGCGGTTTCGTAGGTGAGCCGCAGCCACTCCAGTCCGCCATTCTGCTGCTTCGCCGCCCATGCGCTTGCGTTGTCGCCCTCAAAGGGGGTGTTGGGCTCGCCGAGGACCTGCTCCTGGCCCCAACTGCGGTTGGCGGTGGCGTCGACGGGCTCGGGCTGAGGTTGGGAAGCGATCGGCACGGGCTCGAGGTCGCGGAACTCGATGCGGGTGGCATCAGCGCGGGGAATCGAGAGCATGTCGCCCGAGGGCCTGCGGATGACGATGGTCTCAGCGTCGAGCGACACGAGCGTTCCGTCGATGGCGGCGCCGGTGGCGAGAGTGGCCTTGGCGCTCTTCAGTTGGGGAACGGTGATGGCACCCAATCGCATGAGGGCGATGTCCTCGCGCGGGAGCCTGCCGTGGGCGGCGGTGACGACGTCGAGGGGATCGCCCTCGGCCGCCATGACCGAGTCGACGAAGTTCTCGCCGGAGGTGAGCATGACGATATCGGCGGCTTCGGGATCACCCTCGGCGGCGCCGTCCATGTAGGCGCGGATCATCCAGTCCTGAGTTCCGAGGCCGGTGCCGGGCGAGCCGGGCTGCCAGTTGAACGAGTGGCTCTCCTCAAGCGCGTAGACCCCGACATGCATGCCCCGCTGCTGCTGGTAGCCCCCATATCCCCCCTCCATCAGGGCGAAGCGGTAGAACATCTGGCCGCCCCGCGGATTTGGCTGGACGGGCGGCAGGCCGAGCACGAGGCCGACGCCGAACTCGCGCGGGACCTGGGTCGAGGGGATCGGGACGCTGCGCCACATGGGCTCGTTGTTGCCGAGGATCGCATTGGGCAACGCGACCTCAATGAGCAGATCTCCGTCTGGGGTGGCGAGGTAGAGACTCGACTCTCCGGCCGGATCGAGACCAAAGCCCGTGCCGAAAATCTCGACCTGATTCAGCCACCGCCCCTCCTCGCCGGCGTCGAACAGCGTGAGCACGCCGTCGGTGACCATCACCATGTCATCGGAGCCACGGTCGGCGTACTGGAGGATCTGGGCGGAGCAGGGGATGGCGAGCGAGAGCAGAACGAGGGAACGGAGCAGACGAGCGATCATGGCGCGGCCCTCCCGGCCCACGGCGCACGTGGGCGTGTGAATCAAGGACGCCTGGGCGAGGGCGGAAGTTTCATGGGGATATCGAACCAATCCGGCGGGAACGGTACTACTGATTCGAATGGCCATTCGCAAACGGCGCGCAAGCGAACTGGATGACGGCCGCCTGGTGCGACGGTGCAAGCGCGGTGACCGCGTCGCGCTGGCGGAGTTGCTCGACCGGCATCGAGGGTTGATCTGCACGGTCGCGCGGAGGGTGGCAGGCAAGGGCGAGCACCTGGATGACCTGATCCAGGACGCGCTCGTCGCGGTAGTGGAGGGCATGGATCGGTTCCGAGGCGACTCGAAACTGAGCACGTGGGTTGCGGCGGTGACGACTCGGACGGCGGTGAAGTGGGTAGATCGGAACGGGTGCGCGCGGGCGGCGCCGCTGGACGAGAACACGCCGGCGGCAGAGAAAGCGGACGACACGGCGGCGCGGTTGGTGGAGGCGATTGACCGGCTGCCGTCGGATCAGCGGGCGGTGGTCACGCTGAGGCATATCGAGGGCCTGAGCACGGAAGATGTGGCAGAAGCGCTGGGGGTGCCGGTGGGCACCGTGAAGTCGCGGCTGCACTACGCGCGGCAACAACTCAAGCGGGTGATGTTGGCCCGACCGGAGGAGGCGAGCAATCATGAGAGATGAGGAGACGGGCGAATGGACGGATGAGGAGCTGGATGAAGCGCTTGCTCGCCTGCCTGGGGCTGCGATGAGCGACCAGCAGTGGGACGGGATGGTGCAGGCGACTGCGGTGAGGGCGCGCGAACGGCGGGAAGGCCGAGCGATACGGCGGCTCGCGCTGGCGACGGCGGCGGTGTGGCTGGTGGCACTTGTGGTCAGGTCCCAGACGCAGGTCTCGGCGTATGGACCCGCTGAGAGAGCGGCCATGGAGGGCATGCACGCGTATGGCCTGCCCTTGGAGTGGCCTGAGGAGGTAGCCTCCAACGTCCCGCCTCCCACCTTCTCTCGGCCGACGAGGCCAGAGCGGGCGCCGGGACCCAACACCGCACCGGGCAGGCCGTTGGAACGAGAGCCTGAGCAACAGCACTCAGACGACGAAGCCGAGCGGCGAGGCTCCGCCCTGGGGGACAGGGGGGTGGATCATGTCTGAGGGCCGCAGGCGAATGGGGCGATCGATCTTGAAGCGGGCGCTCATCGGACTTCTGGTCCTCGGCGTATGCTACACCGGGATATCCATATACGCCTCGGTCAGGCTGAACCGCGAGCTGTCGCCTCTGAAGGCTCGGGGCAAGGCAGTGACGCTGCCCCTGCCGAGGGGGATCCAGCTCGCCGACCATGAGAACGCGGCACCCCTCTACGCGGCGGCAGCCGGTTGGGCCAAGATGCACAGATTCCCAGGAGGTTGGGATCCTGCAGCGCGTCCGTCCGGCGCCGGCGCGTGGAAGTACGGGTACGATGACCTGGACGACCAGTGGCCCGGCGACATTGAACCGGAGGTCCTCGACTGCCTTGAACAACTGGTGGCGTTGGACGAGCCGGCGCTCGAACTCATCCGCGATGCCGCCTGTCGGCCACACTGCGCCTTCGATCACCCCTGGCTCCCGCTGATGAGGGTCCGACATCCCATGGCCTTACATGACGTCGATCACCTGATTCACTTCCTAGTCGCGAACAGCCTCGTGGCGGCCCGGGCGGGCGACCAGAGGCGCGCGCTTGAGTGTTTGCGGCTGGGGTTCGTCCTGGGGCGCCACACCGCGGAAGAGCCGATGGAGATCGCACAGAGTCGCGCTATCACCTCGGCGACGCGCGTAATGGTGAGCACGAGCGCCTGGGTGATCCCGTCATTGCGGATCGACGAGGCAGACGCGAGGGCGCTGGCAGATGAGATATCCCGGCTGGACATGGCGCAGTCGTATGCGTTGACGCTGGATCACAGCCGGAGTGTCGGGCTGTTTATGTTCGAGAGCGTGCGCCACGAGTTACGGTCGTCGCGGGTGGTCACCCGGGACGCTCCTGGTCTTTGGCGGCTGTACGCGGGGCCCCTCCGGCCGTTGATGCACCTCGATGAGGTCGCGTATCTCAAACGCGTTGGAGCACTGGAGATGCTGTTGGCGGAGTCGCCTCGCGAGCGAGCGCTGCGATGGCGAGACGTTCCCAGTTGGAGCACGGAGCTGCGCAAGGCTCGTTGGGCGCCTCTGACCCACGAACACCGGGTGCCGCCTAGAGCAGTCGGGGTGAGACGCCAGGACTGCGCGGATGTGTCGCACGACCTTCTCCGCGTGGTGCTGGGGCTCCAGGTCTACTGGCAGCAGCACGGTAGCTTCCCGATGGAACTCGATGACCTGCGGGCAAGTGGATGGGACGTGCCGAAGGACCGATTCAGTGAGGAGGAACTCATCTACCGCCCCGAGTCCGACACATTCACGCTCTACAGCGTGGGCCCGAACTTGGTCGACGATGGCGGACGGCCCGGCTATTGGCCGTACGATGGACCATACGGCGATCCCATCGCAGACAAACTCGAGAGTGACATCGTGTGGAAGTGGGCGGAGGGGTGAGCTGACGGCGCGTGCCGGCTGAAAGCCGGCGGTCCAGTTACGAGGCGATGGAGTCGGGAGAGGCGCGCAAAGGGCCCGCGAGGAATCGCGGGCCCTTGTGATTTGCGGATGCTCACGGCGTCGCGGCTGAACCCGCTCCTACATGGCTTCGGCATCGTCGATCGAGACGATCGACGTACGGGCCGTAGGCGCTACGTCGCGACGATGCCGAGTTCCTCGTCGGTCATGTAGCAGGCCGGGTCGGCCTCCCAAATGTCGCCGTGGACCTTCTCGGCGCGGATGCGGCAGCCGCCGCAGACCGAGTTGTAGTCGCAGTCGCCACAGCGGCCCTTCAGGTGAGCGGGCTTGTCGCGCATCGAGTTCAGGAATGGGTCTTCCTTATTGAGCCAGATCTCGCTGAACGGCTTCTCCTTGACGTTGCCCAGCGTGACGTGGGGCCAGAACTGGCAGGGATGGACATTGCCGCGCGGGTCGACGTTGGAGATCTTCACGCCGGCCGAGCAGCCGCCGTGCATCTCTAGGAGCTGCTTGACTTCCTCGGCGCGCTCGGGCTGCTCTTCCTGGACCTTGCGGTAGAGGTAGACGCCGTCGGCATGGTTGTCGACGGTGAGAATCTCAAGCTCCACGCCCGCGGCGTGCAGCTCTTGGGTCCTTTTGGCCACGAAGTCCATGATCTCGCGCTTCTCTTCGAGAGAGGTGTCGAGTTCCAGCATGTCCTCGCCACGGCCCGTGTAGACCAGGTGGTACATGCAGAAGCGCTTGATGCCGTTCTCGACGACCGCGTCGATGACGGCGGGCAGGTCGCCCATGTTGACCTTGTTGGCGGTGAAGCGCGCGCCAACGGGGATGCCGGCCTTGGCCGCGTAAGAGAGGCCCTTGAGGGCATCGTCGAAGGCGCCCTCACGGCCGCGGAACTGGTCGTGGATCGTGCGGTCGCCATCGAGAGAGACGCCGACGTACTTGGCGCCCGCCTCGGCGAGCTTGTCCGCGACCTCCTCGGTGATGAGCGTGCCGTTGGTGGAGTAGACGACGCGCAGGCCGGCCTCTGTTCCGAACTTGGTGAGTTCGAAGGCGTCCTGGCGGATGAGCGGCTCGCCACCGGAGAATAGGACGACCGGCGCTCCCATCTCGCCCAGGTCCGCGAGGAAGGCCTTCGCCTCGTCGGTGCTCAGCTCGTCTGAGTACGAACGGTCTTCCGCTTCGATGTAGCAGTGCTGACAGCGGAGGTTGCAGCGGTTGGTCATGTTCCAAACGACAAGAGGGCGAAGGCTGTCAGAGAAGCCCAGAAGGCGAGCTGGGACTTTGCCTATCTTGAGAGACTGGACGGCTTCAGAGACGGTCGCCGTTCCGCAAAGCAGTTTTGTGCAACCGATCATTTTGGTATCCTCCGGCGGATTGACAGGCGAGACGCCTGTCCTACGACGTCGTGTATTCGACGAGGGCCTCGACGAGGCCCGAAATCGTGTACTGGTCCGGACTTACGGCAACGGCGAGCCCGCGCTCGACAGCGGTCTTCGCCGTGATTGGCCCTATGCAAGCGACGGTAACGTCTTTCAGCAACTCGGGAACGTCACGACCTTCGAGACACTCGCAGAAGGAAGTCACCTGCGAGCTGGATGCGAAGGTGACGACGTCCAGTTCGCCGGACTCGACGAGTTCGATGACCTTCTCGCCCGCGCCCGGCGCAGGGACCGTGCGGTAACACGGCGCGACAGTGACGTCGGCGCCGGCCTCGCGGAGCATTTCCGGGAGGACCTGGCGGGCGACCTCGGCGCGCGCGATGAGCACGCGCTTGCCCGAGATGTCGGTCTCGATGAGCGCCTCGGCGAGGTGCTCGGCGATGAAGCGCTCGGGCACAACGTCAACGCGTATTCCGGCGTCCTTAAGCGGCCCGGCAGTGCCCGGCCCGATGGCGGCCACGCGCGGCCCCTTCAGGTCGCGGATATCAAGGCCGAGGTCTGACAGCCTGGCCAAGACGGCCTTCACGCCATTGACGCTGGTGAAGACGAGCCAATCAAAACCGGCGGCGTCTTTGAGCGAATCGTCAAGCGTCGAGTAGTCGTCTACTGCCTCGACGGCGATCACCGGAAGCTCGATCGAAATGGCCCCCAGGCGTTCTAAGGAACCGCTGAGAGAGCTTGCCTGTTCCCGCGTGCGGGTTACGAGGACGCGTTTGCCGAAGAGGGGACGGGTCTCAAACCATTTGAGCTGTTCGCGGAGAGCGACGACCTCGCCGACGACGATGAGTGACGGCGGCTTGATTTCGTGTTCCTCGGCAAGGGCGACGATCGTGTCCAGCGTCCCGGTGACCACGTACTGCGCGGGCTGCGTTCCGCGATGGATCAGGGCGACGGGAGTCTCGGCCGCGCGACCGTTGCTGACGAGTTTGTCGACGATCATCGCGAGGTTGCCGATGCCCATGAAGAAGACGAGGGTATCGACGCCGGTCGCGAGGTGCTCCCAGTTGATCTGGCTCTCGTCCTTGGTAGGATCCTCGTGGCCGGTGATGATGGCGGCGCTGACAGCGACCGCGCGGTGGGTCACGGGGATGCCGGCATATCCGGGAGCCGCGACGGCGGCGGTAACGCCCGGCACGACCTCGAAGGGGATGCCTGCCTCGACGAGATCGAGGGCCTCTTCGCCACCCCGGCCGAAGACGAATGGGTCGCCGCCCTTCAGGCGGCAGACGATCTTGCCCTCGCGCCCCCTCTCGACGAGGACGGCGTTGATCTCTTCCTGTTGGAGCGTGTGGCGGTCGGGAAGCTTCCCGACGTAGATCATCTCGGCATCGTCGCGCGCCCAGGTGAGAGCCTGGGGCGGGATCAGCCGATCGTATACGATGACGTCGGCAGATTCAATGATCTGCTTGCCCTTCACGGTAACCAGTCCGGGATCTCCGGAGCCGGCGCCGACCAGATAGACAATGCCATTTTTCATGTGAGTTATCATCGGGACAACGGCGTCGACGGGCTGGAAGCCCGTCGCTACGCGGACGACGGTACGGCGACGGCGCGCTACATGAAGTTGTGCAACTCATCGGACAAGAGCGAGCCCACGAAGAACGTGGCGATGCTTGTCGCAAACCCCAACACGACGAGCCACGCTCCGCTTCGCGAGCGCGAGCCGCGGATCAGGCGGATGTGGAGGTAGGTCGCGAAGATCAGCCACGTGACCAGCGTGGAGGTCTGCTTCGGACTCCACGACCACCAGGATCCCCATTCGGTCTGCGCCCAGACGCACCCGGTCGCGATGCCGATCGTCATGAGCAGGAAGCCAAAGCTCGCTGTGCGATACATCAGGCTCTCGAGTTCATCCAGCGAGGGGAGCACGCCAAGAACCGCTTGGATGCGCTTGTTGCGGAGCAATCTCATCTCGCTCAGGTAAAGCCCCGCAGCCGCACACGCAACGGCGAATGAGACGTATGCCAACAGCGCGGGCGGCACGTGCAAGAAGAACCACGGGCTGCGAAGCGCTTCCGGGATCTCGGTGGTGGCCGATGGGAACGTCGCCGCCACCAGCGCCGCGCCGAAACATATGGGCAACGTGATGACGCCGACGGCCTTGATGTTCATGAACTGCTGGCCGACCAGGAAGACGATCACCGTCAGGAAGCTCACGAGAGAGACGGCGTCGGAGACGCTGGCGCAGATCAGCGGCGGGTCGTGCAGGGCCCGCATGAGCAGGACGACGCCATGCACCGCCGCGCCGCAGATCGCGACGATCGTCGCGATCGTCTCCGCGTTCTTGGCGCGTTTGACTATTCGCAGCAGATGAAACACGCCAGACGCAAGGTACGCGCCGGCGGGAATCGCTAGCAGGAATGAGGGCGCCGCAATCATACGCCACCCTCCGGTAGTTCGGTCTCGGGCGCAGCGCTTCGCGCTTCGAGGGGCTCAGTTTCGTCGGCGCCGGTGAGATCGAACAGCTCCCGGAGCACTTTCACGTACGCCACTCCGTCGCCGTCACAGGCGCGCCCGCGCAAACGTCCGAGGGGTTGATCGATCAGGCCCTGGACGATGCGCTTGGAGAGCAGGTGAACGTGTTTTCGTTGCTTCGATGACAGCTCGCCCATGTTCGAGAGCGCGCGTTCGAACTCTTGCTGTCGCACGGCCTCGGCCTTCTGGCGGAGTTCGAGCATCGTGGGAAGCAGGTCGAGAGAGGCAGCCCATCCCCAGAAATCGGTCGCGGCTTCGGCGCAGATCGTCTTGACTTTCGGCACCTCACGCATGCGGCCGGCGAGAGCCTCCTGAACGGCTTCCTGGAGGCTGTCAATGTTGTAGAGGAATACGTTGTCGAGATCCTCAACGCCCGGCTCAACGTCGCGCGGGACGGCGAGGTCGATGATGAAGATCGGGCGGGCGCCGCGCTCGCGGACCACTTGGCGCATCGGCTCGGCGTGAACCACTGCGTGCGGAGCGCCGGTGGATGCGAGGACGACATCTGCTTCGGGCATCACGTCGTAGATGTTCGCGAAGTCAACGACTGTCCCGGCGCAGGTGTCGGCGAGCCGCTTGGCGTGATGAATCGTGCGGTTGGCGATGAAGATGCGTTCGACGCCGCAGTCGATGAGGCGCTGCAGCGTGAGTTCGGCTTGCTCGCCGGCTCCGATGAGCAGCGCGGTGGTCTTTCGCGGGTCGCCGCAGATCTGACGAGCGAGGCTGACGGCGACGGAGGCCACCGACGCGGTGCCCTGGTCGATGGCGGTCTCGGTGCGAGCGCGCTTGCCCGTGCCCAAGGCGGTGTCGACGAGGCGGCTCAGAACCGTGCCGACCGTATTGGTGCTCCGGGCGAGGTCGACGGCGGACTTCACCTGGCCCATGATCTCCGTCTCACCCAGCACCATCGAGTCGGCGCCGCTGGCGACCTCGAAGAGATGCTCCGCGGCTCGGGTACCCTCATGCACGTAGAGATGGGGGCGGGCCTCGGCGACGGAGACGCCCGTGATCATGGCGACCAATTCTTCGGGCTCCAGCCCCGTGCGGCAGACATTCTCGACCACGTACAACTCGAATCGGTTGCACGTGCTGAGAATCAGCGCTTCGGCGCAGTCGGGTAAGGTGACAAGCTCGTTCAGCACCTCGGTCTGGCGTTCGGGGTGCAGAGCGAGTTTCTCGCGGACCTCGACGGGCGCGGTCTTGTGATTGACGCCGGATGCGATCAGTCGCATGACTGCCTGGCCAAATCACTCAGACGGAATTGACGGACGGGACGCCCGTCTTACGTAGCAAATGGAAGGGACGGGGCGGGGGCCCTGTCGCTATCGTCAGGGCTTCTGGCAGCGTCGGTGGAAAAGACCGACCGCCGAACGCACGCCGTTCGACATTGCCACGAGTCCTGCCTTGTTGTATCTGGTATGATGAGTCTAATACATGGCATCGCTGACGTCAACACGCCGAGGTAAGGGAGGACCCCGTGGGGAACCTCGAAGGGTACTCAGAAGCTGTCACCATTGTGAATGGGCAACATGGTGCTTCATGACTTCGGTCTACCCAGTGATGCTGATTATTGAGGGCCGACGCTGCGTCGTCGTCGGTGGCGGAACCGTCGCCGAGAGGAAGGTGGAGGCGCTCCTGGACGCGCGGGGCGACGTTGTGGTCGTGTCGCCCGAGGCGACCGAAGGCCTGGCCAAGCTTGCGGAGCAGGGCGCGATCGAGTGGCGCGAGAGGGAGGCCGAGGAGGCGGATGTCCTGGAGGGGTTTGTCGCCATCATCGCCACCGATGACCACGAGACAAACGCGCGGCTGGCCGCGGTGGCGGAGGCGGCGGGGAAACTCGTCAACGCTGTCGACCAGCCTCCGGACTGCAACTTCTACGTGCCCGCGTCGGTGCAACGCGGCCCGGTGACACTTGCCATCTCGACCGGAGGCTCGAGCCCCGCGCTCGCCAAACGGATTCGCAAACAGATCCAGGCGCAATTCGGACCGGAGTATGGTGCGCTGGCGGAGTTGATGGGGAGGCTCCGGCCGGTGGCAAGCGAGTTGATCGGGACACAGGGAAAACGGGCGAAGGCGTGGGAGCGGATTCTGGAGTCGCCCGTGTTAGACCTCTTGAGGCAGGGGAAGGCGGATGTTGCGGAGGCGTTGGCGAGAGAGGTGTTTGAGGCGGCAGGCGAAGATGGAGTAGGGTAGGTGTCCCGGAATGCAACGGGGCGGAGGGATTCGACGGGGCAGGAGCCCCGTCGCTACGCGGGCGGAGGACGGCGACAGGCGAAGACGCCTGTCCTACGACGGCGGGTCGAGAGTCCGTCGGACAACCAGGTAGGTGGTGACGCGCTTGTATCCACAACACAGAGGACGGAGACTTCGGCAGTCCGAGACGATGCGGCGGATGGTGAGGGAGACTCGGCTTGGGCCGGATGATTTTATTTATCCGCTTTTCGTGGCGCCCGGAACGGGACTGAAGCGGGAGATCTCATCGATGCCGGGCAACTACCACCACTCGGTGGATATGCTCCCCGACGAGATCGAGGCGATTGTAGAACTTGGCATCCCGGCCGTCATCCTGTTTGGTCTGCCGGAGAAGAAAGACCCGACGGGCTCTGAGGGCTATGACCAGCACGGCGTCGTGCAGCAGGCGGTTCGCGAGATCAAGAACGTCGCGGGCGACGATTTGCTGGTGATTACGGACGTGTGTCTGTGTGAGTATACCGATCACGGGCACTGCGGCGTCATCGACGCGACGGGATCCGTGCTGAACGATCCGACGCTGGACCTGCTGGCTGAGATGGCGATCAGCCACGCGTGTGCGGGCGCGGACATCGTCGCGCCGAGTGATATGATGGACGGGCGCGTGGCAGCGATACGCGATACGCTCGATCGGGAAGCGTTCCCCGACGTCGCGATCCTCTCGTATGCGGTGAAGTACTCGTCAGCGTTCTACGGCCCCTTCCGAGAGGCCGCTGATTCCGCGCCGCAGTTCGGCGACCGGCGAGCTTACCAGATGGACCCGCCCAATATCCGCGAAGCGCTGCGGGAGGCCGAAGAGGACATCGCCGAGGGCGCGGACATGATCATGGTCAAGCCCGCGCTGTCTTACCTCGATGTCATCGCGACCGTATCGAGTCAGTTCCCCGTTCCGATGGCGGCGTACAATGTCAGCGGCGAGTTCTCGATGGTGAAGGCCGCGGCCGCGAACGGCTGGATCGATGAGCGACGCATCGTGCTGGAGCTGTTGACATCGATGAAGCGGGCGGGGGCGGATATGATCCTTACGTACCATGCGAAGGACGCGGCGAAGTGGTTGGCGGAGGGATGAGGGCGCACCGGGGCGGGCGCATCATTGCCAGGCGACAACAACAGATGACGGAGATCGACTGATGATCATCATAAGCTGGAACACGACAAGGAAGTGCAACCAGTTCTGCGCGCACTGCTACCGCGACGCGGGACCGGATGCGTCGGAACACGAATTGACGACGGACGAGGGCTTCAAGCTGCTGGACGACATCAAGAAGGCCGGCTTTCGCATCATGGTCCTCAGCGGCGGCGAGCCGCTCGTGCGGCCGGACATGCTGGACCTGGTTAAGCACGGCGCCGACATCGGACTGAGGGTCGTGCTGGGCACGAATGGGACGCTGCTGACGCCGGAGTGGATTGAGAACCTCAAGGAGGCCGGTTGCGCGCGCGTCGGGATCAGCCTCGACTCGTGCGAAGCCTCCATCCACGACGAGTTCCGCCGGATGCCGGGCGCGTGGGAGACCACCGTCAACGCGATGAATGACTGCAAGCGTCTGGGGATGCCGTTTCAGATGCACACGACCGTCACCGAGCGCAACTATGACGAGATCGTCCGGATGACGGATCTCGCGGTGGAGCTTGGCGCGGCGGCGCACCACGTCTTCTTTCTCGTGCCGACAGGTCGGGGCACCGACATCGAGCAGGAGACGATCAAGGCGAGCCAGTACGAGAAGCTCCTCAACGACATCTGCAAGAAACAGCAGGAAGTCGACATCGAGCTGAAGCCGACATGCGCGCCGCACTTCATGCGGATCGCGAAGCGTCGCGAGATCCCGATGCGGTTCACGAAGGGGTGTCTCGCGGGGACGCACTACTGCGTCATCACCCCCGACGGCGACGTGCACCCGTGCCCGTACCTGCCCATCAAGGTCGGCAACGTGCACGACAAGCCGTTTGATGAGATCTGGGACACTGCGCCGCTATTCCACGAGTTGCGCGAGGCGGACCTGAAGGGGCGCTGCGGGAGTTGCGACTGCGCGGATATCTGCGGCGGGTGCCGGGCGCGGGCGTACTACTACAACGATGGCGACTACATGGCCGAGGAGCCGTGGTGCCTGTACCGCCCCGCCGAGAGCGAGGCGTCCTCCGTTGGATGATCTCGACCGCGGCGTGCTGAACATCATCCAGGACCGCTTCCCGATTGAGGAGAGGCCTTACCTCGTCATCGCCGAGGAGATCGGCGTGAGCGAGGAGGAGGTCATCGAGCGGGTGCGCTCGCTCAGCGAGCGCGGTATCATTCGCGATCCCTCGCCGGTGTTTGATCTGCGCAAGCTCGGTTACTGCAGCACGCTGGTGGCCATCAACGTTGCGAGCGAGCGCGTGGACGAGGTCACCGAGATCATCAATCGGCGCGAGGAAGTGACGCACAACTACCTCCGCGAGGGCGAGCCGAACATGTGGTTCACCGTCATCGCCGAGAGCGAAGCGGCGCGCGATCAGGTCCTCGCCGACATCGAGGCAGAGGCCGAGTCTGGGATGATCTATCGCTTCCCGTCGACGCGGATGTTCCGGGCGCGCGTGGTATTCAACTTTGACGAGGGCAATGATGCTTGACGCGGCGGACTGGGCGATCATTGAGGTGTTGCAGGACGGCATCCCGCCGGAGGCGCGGGCGTATGACGCGCTGGCCGGGAAGGCCGGGCTGCCGATCGATGAGTTCCTGGAGCGCATGCGGCGGCTCGCGGATGAGGGCATCATCCGGCGAATGGGCGTGCGCGTGAGGCATCACAAGGCGGGTATCAGCGGGAACGTGATGAGCGTCTGGCGAGTGCCCGACGAGGACACGGAGCGCATCGGCCTGCTGTTCTCAAGCATGCCTGAAGTCAGCCACTGCTACACGCGGACGACGTATCCGGACTTCCCGCACAACATGTACGCGATGCTCCACGCCAAGACGCAAGAGGGCACGAAAGAGATCATCGCGCGGATGGTTGAGGCGAGCGGGATTACGGATTACCTGACACTGACGACCGTGGCGGAGTTGAAGAAGAGCACGCCGAGGTATCGAGCGCCGAGGGGGTAGGAGAGGATGGGAATGCACCGGCGAGGGCGCCGGTGCTACGCGGACGGCGTCAGGCGAGGACGCCTGACCCACGACGGCATGGGACGGCGTCACAAGAGAAGCGAGGGATACCAGTGAAGCTCGATAAGTCAACGGAACTGTTTGAGCGGGCGCAGAAGTTGATTCCAGGCGGGGTCAACAGCCCCGTTCGGGCGTTTCGGTCGGTTGGCGGCACGCCACGCTTCATCGCGAGCGCGAAGGGGTGCCGCGTGACGGACGTCGATGGGAACGAGTACATCGACTATGTATGCTCGTGGGGCCCGCTGATCTTGGGACACTGCGACGAGCGGATCTCGGCGGCGGCGATCGAGGCGGTGAATCGGGGCGCGAGCTTCGGCGCCCCAACGCCGCTTGAGGTCGAGATGGCCGAACTCGTGACCGAGTGCTTCCCGAGCCTAGACCTGGTGCGGATGGTGAACTCAGGCACCGAGGCCGTGATGAGCGCGGTTCGCGTGGCGCGCGCGTACACGGCTAAGGACAAAGTCATCAAGTTCGATGGATGCTGGCATGGCCATGCGGATGGGTTGCTCGTGAAGGCGGGATCGACGGGATTGCAGTATGGCATCCCCGATAGCGCGGGCGTGCCGGCGAGCTATGCCGAGCACACCTTGGTCGCGAAGTTCAACGATGCGGATTCGGTCGCCGACCTCATCAAGGCCAACGAGGGCGAGGTCGCGGCGGTTGTCGTGGAGCCTGTCGCGGGGAACATGGGCGTCGTGCCTCCGGCGGACGGCTTCCTGCAGGCGCTGCGTGATATCGCGGACGAGACGGGCGTCGTGCTGATCTTCGATGAGGTCATCACCGGCTTCAGGATCGCGCTTGGCGGCGCGCAGGAATACTACGGCGTGCAGGCTGATATGACGACGCTCGGCAAGATCATCGGCGGCGGCTTCCCCGTTGGCGCGTACGGCGGCAAGCAGGAGATCATGGAATGCATCTCCCCGCTCGGGCCGGCGGTTCAGGCGGGCACGTTGAGCGGAAACCCGGTGGCCATGAGCGCGGGAATCGCGACGCTGAAAGCGCTGAAAGAACCGGGCCTGTACGAGCGGCTCGACGCGCACGCGACCAAGCTCGCGGCCGGCATCGGCGCGGCTGCGAAGAGCGCGGGCGTCGACCTTGTCTGCAACCGCGTGGCGTCGATGATGACGAACTTCTTCACCACCACGCCAGTGACGTGCGCCGACGATCTCGAGGACTGTGACGTGGACAAGTACGGCAAGTTCTTCCACGCGATGCTGAGCCGTGGCGTGGCGTTCGCGCCGAGTTACTGCGAGGCGGCGTTCGTATCGAACGCGCACACGGATGCGGATATAGCGACGACCATCGAGATGGCGGAAGAGGCGTTTGGGGAAGTGTAGACGGCGGGAGTCAGTAGCCACGAGAACGGCAGACGACGAAATGGGCGCAATGAATTGCGCCCCTACGACGGCCGGGCCCGGGAGGGCTCGGCCGTTCTGATTCCTATACCTCGAAGGTCAGTTCGTCATCCTCACCGCAGACAGGGCAGAAGGTGTCGGTGGGGTCCCTCTTGAGGAAGTCCGCCATCGTGCCGACATACCCGCAACTGTTGCACTCAATGCGGTCGTCGGGCTTCGTGGCGTCGGCGGGCTTGGAATCATCGCTCTTCTTAAGCAGACCTTTGAACCAGTTGAGCATGGTAGCACCTCAATCGCCCGGCTTCGCCGCTAGAGCTTTGCGCGAAGCTCGGTAATCCAGTCTTCCAAGACGTCCAATCTCGTAATCAACTCGTCTCGTTCCTTCATCAACTCGTCGCTCTGCCCCTCCAGCAGTTCCATCTCGCGGCGCAACTCGTCGATCCGGGCTCGACGCTCGGTAACTCCCTCGTACAGCAGATCGCGATCCGCCTGGAGCGTATCCCTGCGGTTCCGGAGATCGCCCACCTGGGCTTCCAGGACCATCAGGCGCTTCCTGGTTTCGGAGTCATGGTCATTGGCGGGCGTCATGCGCGAGTCTCCTGGACGACGAGTCGGATCTGGAGATCCGACCTACGGGACGGCGTCAGGGTTGAAACCTCTCCTACAGGGACACATCAGTCGCCGCCGGCGGCAACCTCGGGCTCTGGGAGTTCCTGAGCTTTCTTCAGCAGCTTCGGGACGGCGAACACGGCCTCGATCGCCACGTAGAGCCCGAGCAACGCCAAGACGACGGACCCGATGCCTAGAATGTAGTTCGGCGCGGTCTCGGCCGTCGGCGGGAAGAGGAACCCGTTAGCATTGTACAGCAGCGCGGCGACTGTTGTGAAGAGCATGAAGACCGCCGGGATCGCTGTCACGAGTGCCGAGCGTCTTGTGCCGAGCAAGTAACACGACCCAACGATCAGCGCGAGAGCAGCGATGAGCTGATTCGAGGCGCCAAACATCGGCCAGATCGTGGTGTAGGACCCGGAGAAGCCGAGGTAGAACGCCGGGGCGATGCTGAGCACGGTGCCGACGAGTCGGCCTCGGAAGAATGGGAGCTGCTTTTCGAGGAGGATGGATGCGGATGTGACGGCGATGATGACCGGTAGCCACATGCCCCAGAAGCTGCTGGCGGCGCCGGTCGCGATACCGATGCCCAGCCAAACGACACCGATGACGAGGCCGCCGAACGCCCAGCCGGGCTTGGCGGAATCGAGCCTCTCGCCGACGAGTTCGTGAGAGACAAATCGCGCGAGGCGGGTGCACGTGTCGAGCGAGGTCAGGACGAACGTCTTGAGCATGACCATGCCAAAGAGCGAGGCCAGGCCAAAGCCGATGAAGGGCAGCATCTTGTCGCCAACCATGTGGCCGAAGCCGTTGGCGAAGGCGACGAGAGGACTCGTCTTGATGAGATCGGGGGCGAAGAGACGAGCCTCGGAGCCTTCGGCCCACATGAGGCCGGCTCCGACGAGGCAGACAGTGAGCATCGCCAGGACGCCCTCGAGGACCATGCCGCCGAAGGCGATGGGCTTGCCGTCCTTCTCGCTGCGGAGTTGCTTGACAGTGGTCCCGCCGGCGACGACGGAATGGAAGCCCGATATTGCGCCACACGCGACGATCACGAAAAGCATGGGCCACATCGGACCGCCCTTCTCGTGGACCACGCCGGTGAAGGCCGGGACTTTCATGTTCTCGCTGAACAGGATGATCGCCACCAACCCGAGCGAGAGCCCGATGAACAGCTTGTAGACACAGATGTAGTCGCGCGGCTGCATCAGGAGCCAGACGGGCAAGAGCGAGGCGACGATGCAGTAGCCCATGAGGATCGGGAACCAGATGCGGACCTGGACCGCCATGAGTTCCGCAGCGAAGGCATCAGAGCCGTACTCGATGACTCCATCCGCGACGACGATGTTGTGGGCGATTGTCTCGAAGCTCAGGTGCACGTAGTTCTGGCCCACGTAGATGAAGACGAAGTTGAGGCCGACGGCGATGACGATCCCCAGCCACACCGGCATCCCGGTACGGCGCGTCGCCCATCCGAACATCATGGCGATGGGGATGAGCATGAAGGTCGGGAAGACCATCGCGGGCTTGCTGATGAGCGACTTGGCGCCGATGACGCCGAAGGCGGCGATAACGAGAATCAGCGCGGCCCAGAGGAAGATGGAGAAGACGAACCCCGCGCGCTTGGAGATGACGTTCTCGGAGATATCGGCCAGGCTCCGACCGTTCTGGCGGGCGGAGACCATCAGCGCGACGTAGTCGTGGACGGCGCCGGCGAAGACGGTGCCGATGCAGATCCAGCCGAGCGTGGCGGCCCAACCGAAGTAGAGCAGCGCGATGATCGGGCCGACGATCGGCCCGGCGCCGGCGATGGATGAGAAGTGATGACCGAAGAGGATGATCGGTTTCGTCGGCTCGAAGTCGACCCCATCGCGCTGCGCGTCGGCGGGCATCTCGTTGCACTCATCGCAGCCGATGACGCTCTTCTCAACGTAGGAGCCGTAGAACTTGTAGCCGGCGGCGAGGAACAGAAGAACAACCCCGCAGATAATTGCTGAACTCACGCTGGATCACCCGGGAGAGAGAGTCAGTGGATCGGTAGCGTCCTTTCTACGCGAGGGCCACGCGCGCCTGCAACGGGAGGTCGGAGATGGCGCAACGGGACGCCCGCCCCGCGGCCACGCGGCGCTCTTTCTCGTCGCTGATGTAGGTGCGGCGGCGCTCTTGCTGGAACTGCATCGAGCAGTGGGCTTCGTTGCCGCACTCACCGCACAACAGCAACTACACGACGACCTGCCGGGCCGAGGCGTAACCATGGGAGGGCACGATGATGCTGCTAATGCTGTCGCTCGCGACGGGACCGATGGCCGAGGCCGCGCCGCATCCGTCGTTTGAGCCGATCACCGATGATCCGAATCTGCCGAGGGTGCTCTTGATTGGCGATTCGATCTCGATGGGGTATACCGTTGCGGTGCGGGAGCTGCTGGCGGGGAAGGCGAACGTGCATCGGCCGGCGACGAACTGCGGACCGACCAATCGAGGCGTGGCGGGGATCGATGCGTGGCTCGGCGACGGAGAGTGGGATGTTATCCACTTCAACTTCGGGCTGCACGATCTCAAGTACATGGAGGACGGCACGCACCAAGTGCCGATCGGTCCGTACGAGGCGAACTTGCGGACGCTCATCGATCGGATGGAAGGGACCGGCGCCACGCTGATCTGGTGCTCGACGACGCCGGTGCCCGAGGGCGAGTTGACGCCGAAGCGGTTGTTCGGAGACGTCGTCACCTACAACGACCTCGCCGGGAAGATCATGAAGGAGCGTGGCATCGCGGTGGATGACCTGTACTCCTTCGCGCTGCCGAAGGTGGCCGAGATTCAGAGGCCAAATGACGTGCACTTCACCCCGGATGGATCGAAAGTGCTGGCCGAGCAGGTCGCGGCGAGTATTGTCAGGTTTGCTTGGGGGAAGTAACAGGGGACAGGGAACGGCGACGGAGAAACGCAACGAAAGCGGGAAGACTCGAAGACCGGAAGACGGCGAAGAACGACAGGGCGGCATGGCAGCGAGATTGACACGGCGGGAGATGATTGGGTTGGCGCCGGTGCTTGGGCTCTCCTGGCGGAGCTGGGGGAGGCAGACGCCGAGGCGGCCGAACATACTCCTGGTCATTGCCGATGACCTCGGGAAGGACGCCTGCGCGGGCTACCCCGGATACGGCGTCGACAAACCGAACATGCCGACCGTGCAGGCGCTGGCCTACGAGGGCATCACCTACACGAACTTCATCACCAACCCCTTGTGCTCGCCGACGCGGGCGACGATGCTGACCGGGCGCTACTCGTGCCGGACGGGCGTGCAGCTGCCGGTCTCGGAGCGCGCGCCATCGGGCGGCATCCCCCGCACGGAGGTCTCGCTTCAGAGGTACATCACCGAGAACGCGCCGGGCCCGCGCGCTCAGGCCGTCATCGGCAAGTGGCACCTCTCCGACACGAGTAACGGTGGGAACGACAACCCCGGCGTGATGGGCATCCCGCACTTCCACGGAACGATCGCTCCGCTCCACGCAGGTTACTTCCGGTACCCGCAGGTGACCGACGGGGTCGAATCGATAGGCCGAGGGTACAACACGACGACGCTCACGACCTCGGCCATCAGCTGGATCGGCCAGCAGGACCAGCCGTGGTTTCTGTGGCTGGCCTACAACGCGCCGCACTCGCCGCTACACGAGCCGCCTCCGCGCCTCCACACGCGCCAGGGGCTGCGAGGCCCCGCGGCCGACACGCGGACGAATCCGCTACCGTTCTACCTGGCCATGATCGAGGCGATGGACACGGAGATCGGCCGGTTGCTGAACTCGCTCTCGCAGGAGGAGAGGGAGAACACCATTGTCGTCTTCCTCGGCGACAATGGCACGCCCAGGAATGTCATCCAGGAGCCCTACTCGCCCTGGCAGGCCAAGGGGACGCTCTACCAAGGCGGGATCAACTGCCCGCTGATCGTGGCGGGGAAGAGCGTGGCCCGGCGGGGCGATACGGACGGGATGCTGCTGAACTCCACGGACCTGTTTGCCACGATCGCCGAGTTGACGGGCGCCGAGTTGCCCTCCTACGAGGACTCGCGGAGCTTCGCTGGGTCGTTCGCGGAGCCAGCCGTACCCGTGCGAGAGCATGCCTTCGCCGAGGTCGCGATGGTGGACCAAGCGACCGCGCGGCCAGTGAGGTCGCGGGCTGGGTGGAGCATCCAGAACGAACGGTACAAGCTGATACGATACCGCGATGGCGCGGAGGAGCTGTACGATCTGCGGGAGGATCCGTACGAGCAGAACGGCTTCCAGGCGCCGCTGTCAAAGGATGTGGATGGGGAGTACCGGCGGCTGGTGGCGAAGGCGGCGGAGGTGATGGGGTAGACTGGGGGCGGCGAGGAGCGCGACAGGCCAGGCTAGTCCGCCGACGAGCTCGGCGTCTTCTTGACCACCCAGCGCGTGCCATCGACGGACGCTCTGCCGTTTCTGTCGCAGCGCATCGGCCGCCAATGTTCCTCTAGCGGCATCTCGATCCAGTGGCAGCTTCCGTCGCTCCCGCCCACGTCCAGCCACTCCGGCCAGCATCCCTTCAGTTTCTTGGGGCGGCGCGGGGATGTGAGCACGTAGTGCAGCCGGACCTCGGGGTGGTCCCGCAGTTTGGCCCCGGCGTAGACGCTCGCCAGCCGATCGCGTTTGGACGCCATCTGTTCGTTCTCCCACGACGTGTGGCCCTTGGCTTCCACCAGTACCAAATGGCAGCCTGTCGAGTCGTCGAAAGCGACCAGCAGGTCCGTGTCCTCCTGGTTGGAGTTCAGCCAGTTCCCTGGCGGCTGCGTAATCGGCGCCTCCGTGTCCGGCTTGTAGAGCGCCAGGTAGAGCGCGGCGTAGATCCAGTCCAGGTGGTAGTCCATCGCGGCGAAGGCATCGGGGGGAACCACCAACCCGAGTGTTGCGCCGAGACGCTCTCGGAAACTGTCGGATAGGAGGAAGCTGTCCTTGCTCGGCCATGTGTCGTCGGCAACCGCCATGTGGACCACGTGGAAGCGCTCCTTGCGGTTGAAACGCTCCAGGTTCCGGATGATCGCGCTCATGCTGGGCCTCCTTCTTGGGTTGGCGGCTCACTGTCTCGCGAGTCGGCATTAGGGAATCAGCGCGAATGGGATGGGCCAGTTGGCGCAGCCGGGCGGACGGCCGGATTCGAGGGCGGCGAGAAGGGGCGCGAGCGCGTCGTCCTGCAATGGGCAAGCCATGGCGGCGTCGCTGGGCGAGACTTCGGCTTTGCACCACTCGGCATCGGCGAGGCTCCGCGCGAGCCAGCCGGAGGGGTGGTGCTCGAGCGACTCGGGCTTGATGGTGGCGATGACGTCCTGGGCAACGCCGGCATCGCGGGCCAACACGAAGCGCCACTTGCGCCACGGGTTGGCTTGCGTGTAAGCGACTCGCGCGCCCTCAGCGTCATACCACACGTGAGAGATCATCCCCGGGGCGTGCCACTCCGTGAGAGACTCCCCGTAGAGCCAGCCGAAGTCGACGTCATTCCACTCCCGCCGTCCCAGTTCCGCGAGCCATGGCCCGTCCTGAGGCAAGACGGGCTTGCGGCTGAACTGCTGCGTCGGCGCGGGCAGCTTGCCGAGGTCGATGGTGAGGCTCGCGAAGCCGTGGCATGGGACGTAGCCGTGGCGGGGGTAGTACGTGTGGTGCCCCAGAAGGAAGGCGAGGGCGAAGCCCTTCTGCTTGCCGACCTCGTGGCCGCGGGCGAGCAATATGCCACCGATGCCCTGGCGCTGATACTCGGGGATGACGGCTACGGGGCCGACGGCGAGCGCGCGGACCGTGTCGCCCATGAGACGGATGTTGCAGGGAGTGAAGAGAGCGTGGCCGACGGGTCGGTCGCCATCCCAGGCGACGATCGACAACTCGCGGTCGTAATCGGGGCAGTAGGCGCGAAGGAAGCGGACCAGGTCGGCCTCGTGGAGGTCGGCGATGGGGTTCTTCTTGCTGTTGCTGGCCTCGAAGGCGAGGTAGTTGATGAGGTCGAGTGCGGATTCATCGCCGGGTTGCTCGCCCCGGATGAACGGATTCGCCATAGCGCGCCTCATTCTAGTATTGAGGAACTTGTATAAGTAGAAACGGTGTTTGGGTTTCCACAGACTGAAGCCCGACGCGCAGGATTTGGCCTACCCCTACGGGTCATGGGTCGGGCAAACCACAGAGCGAGGTGCATCCCCTAGTGACGACCATTCGACGCGTGGTTGTAGTTGCCTGCTTTGCCCTGCTCATCATGTCCCTGGCCAATCTTGCATACGCCGACAGAGTCCGTTGCACGCCGGTGCTCAGCAGCAGAGGAAAGATCGTGGGTTACTGCCTTGAGGTCTGCAACACCCTCGAGGACAAGTGCACGGAGGCCGGCTGTATCTATGACGTGCATCTGTCGATCCGCAGCAACTGCACGGCGCGGAAGATCAGGTCGATGCCCAAGGGATGGACGGGCGTCATCTCTCCGGACGGGCTGGGAATCGGTTTCGTGACCCCGCCCCCGACCGGAGGCGCAGCCAAGCCGATCCGTCCCGGGCAGTGCAGGAGGTTCTGCATCCTGACCAACTGCACCACCGAGACCTGCTTCAAGATCCGGTGGTGGACAACCGACGAACACGGCCAGGTCCTCGACACAGGCAAAACGCAATGTTGCCCGCCTGTGGCGTTGCCGGCGCCGTAGCCCAGGAGTCGAAGGCTTGTAGCGCATAGGCGAGTGCCCTCCCCCCCATGGCTGAAGACGCGGGGAGGGCACTCGTGTCGAGAGGAGGCCCGCCATGCGCGGTCCGCGTCTCAGAATCGCCGGCCCTGTCCTCGGTATCATCGTGGTCAGTGCCTTTCTCGGACGGTTTGACCCCGCGTGCAGCCAGGGCGATCGCCTGGCTCGGCACATCGCCGACCTATCGTCGGACGACGCTCAAGTGCGGCGCGACGCCGTGCGCGAGTTAGGTCGCGTGGGGATCTGGGAGGCTGTCGAGCCTCTCGTGCCCATGCTGGCAGATCCCGAGGAGACGGTGCGTTCCGAGGCCCGGGACGCGCTGGAGCAGGTCGGAGATGACGCCGTGCCCGACCTGTTGGAGGGGCTGATGTCGGAAACCCCGGCGATCCGAGCGGGCTGCGCGGACGTCCTCGGCCGGCTTGATTACCTCGAGAACGAAGACTTCGAGAACGTCCTCTTGGCGCTGGTGAACGACGTCGACGCAGACGTGCGCCTGCAGGTCTGCGCGGCGCTCGGTCGGGTGGGCGGCGTTGCGTCGCTCGAGCCGCTGAGGGCAGCTCTCGAGGACCCAGAGCCTCCAGTACAGGTTGAAGCGGCCGCCTCGCTTGCGCAACTTGGAGACGGCTCGGGTTTTGAATTGCTCCTCCGCGCCGTCGTCAGCTCAGACGTGGTCCTGCGAGGTCGGGTGATCGAGCCGCTGATGTGGATCGGCACGGCCGCGTCCGTCCAGGCAATCCGCGACCTCACGTCCGATTCGGACCGCGACGTGCGCGGTGCCGCGTATCAGGCACTGCTCAGCAGCGCCGACACGGCGGCCCTCCAGGCCGGCCTTGAGGGGCTCACCGATCCGGCGTGGCAGGTCCGCAGCCGCCTCGCCCACGTGGCGGGAGCGCTGCAGCTCGCGGGGACGAACGACGCCCTCCTCGACCGTCTGACCCAGGACGAGAGCCCCAGTGTTCGGGTGTGCGCCGCAATGGCCCTTGCCAACATGGGGGACCTGCGGGCAGTGCCTGAACTCATGAAGCTGCTGGGAAGCGAAAGGGAAATGGAGCGGGCTGGCGGGGCGAGCGCATTGGGCCTTCTCCGCATTGCGGACGCGGCCCCGGCACTGACCGCACTGCTGGAAGACGAGGCCGCCAAGGTCCGGCGTTCGGCCCGGCTCGCGCTGCTGCAGATCCTGGAGGAGTGCCCAGACTGTCCGCGGTAGTTAGGGAGTCTCCCCCGGCGGCGTGGGCGCCAGCACCCCGTACAACTCGGGGCGGCGCTGCTGCAAGATCGTCAGCTTCAGATCGTTCCGCACCTCAGGGACCTCGGTGTCCTGGAACTCGGGCAGGTAACCGCCGGGCTCGTGTGGCGACCAGTTGCGGAGGTAGCGCATGGGCCGATCTGCATCGAGGTCCACGACCGCACTGACGATGCCGTTGCTTCGGTACTCGGTCCGCGCGACCGGAACCCCCGTCGGCTCGATGATCTGACTGCGGTGGATTGTCTCGGTGCCCGAGTGGGTGGCCTGGACATGGAACATCTGCGCGTCCATGCAGCGGGAGATATCGCGCAGGTCGCGGTGGATGGCATCCGGCGCCCAGCTCTGCGTCGGCGTGAAGAGGATGTCGGCGCCCTTGACGCCATAGCAGCGGTCTAGCTCCACCATCCATTCGTCGGCGCAGATGCGACAGGCGATGCGGCCGAAGTCCGTCTCGAAGACGGGCGTTTCCTCGCCGACGATCTGTTCGTCGTGAGTCTGCGCGATCTTGAAGTAACGCCCGACCTCCTCGCCGTCACGACCGTAGATGATGGCCTCGTTGCGCTCGAGCCGGTCGATGACGCCGGCGATCAGGATGTACATCCCCCACTGCTTGGCTTTGGCGGCGACGCGTCTGAGGTTTTCCTTCGCGACCTCAGTGCGCGACTTGACCTGCTCCTCAGGGCCGCCGGAGATCCAAACGAACTCGTAGGTACAGGCGATGTCGGTGCCGAGCTTCCCGCACTCGTCGAGCTTGGCGAGAAGCTCATCGATTCCCGGGTGGTTCTCAATGGCGCTGACGCGGACGCGGCGCTTGGACCACTCGCGCTCGGGTGGGAGCTGGAGGGGCTGAGTCAGCGCGGCGAAGGCGGGGTTGTGGTTGGCCGAACGGCCCGGGCCGCGGAGCTGGGCGAAGGGAATCGGGGCGATGGCAACCGAGCCCTTGCGCGTGGTTGATGCGACGCGATGGCCCTCGCGGTTGACGATGTAGCTCCGCCCGATGGGGCTGCCGCGGTAGGGCGGGAACTTGTTGGTGATCCAGCCGGATTCCGCTCGGGAGTAGCGGGCGCAGGCGATGAAGACGTTGTAGTCGGCCGCGCGGCCGAGGCTCGGCGTGTCCTGAGAATACTCGTCCTCGATGGGCTCGGGTTGCTGGCTCCAGAAGATCATGCGGGCGCCTTGGGCGGTGTAGCAGTGGTCGATATCGGCGAAAAATCGATCGGTGCCGATGCGCATCGCGATGGGGCCGAAGTCGGTATCGAAGACGGGCAACTCGTCGCCGAGGTCCATGTTCTCGTCGGGCATCTTGTGGGACTTGCGGTACTTGCCGGTGATCTCACCGGAACGGTCGCAGAGGAATGAGGTGACGAACGTCTTGTCGGCGTCGGTTTCGCGGAGGTTGCCGACGACGTACATGGAGTGCTCGGCGGCCTTGGCGGCGATGGCATTGCTGGTGGGGCCGGGAATGGGTTCGCCGTCGGTCTTCACGCACTCCATCGGCAGGCAGACGATGTCTGACCCCACGTGGCCCGCCTCGTCGAGCCGGTCAAGAACGGTTTCGAGCGCGCGCCCCTCATCGCTCCAGGGAAGGGTCACGACGCTGGCGTTGATGCGCTTGAAGCGCCGGCGGCTGGCCTCGTCGCGAATGATTTTCGTCACACCTTCCGCACCGACGACAGCCACGTCATCGACGAACACATCGACGTCTCCCTGCTTCGTATCGGCGACGGCGATGATGATATCGGTGATGAATCCATCGTCCGCGCTGCGCTTGCCGCCGGCGCACCATGCGGTCAATTCGTCATAGGCATCAGCGACCGCGACTTCCTGCCATTCGTCCGACGGGCCAACCATGGGGCCGTGATAGATGAACCCGAAGGTGCCGATGCCGATTTTGATCCCCACGGGCGCGTTGGCCTTGACCCAGAACGACACGGTCTCCAGGCCCGAAACAATGGGGATTGGCTCGTTCAGGCGCAAGTTCCAGTATGTTAGGTCGTTGGGCGTCTCGTCTCCGAACCGGAGGCTCAGGTGGGCGCCGGCGCCATCGCGTCCCGCGCCTGGCTCCGCCTGGTTGGCGAGGACCTCCGCGGGCTCGTCGCCCCAGGTATGGAGGAGCGCGTCGCTGGGCGTGTCTTCGAATGTCGCGTGGTAGACCTCGTCGGTGTGTCCGCCGCCAGGGCCGCAAACCGTGACGGTGACCAACATGCAAAGCTGGAGTCGCCTCATCGCAGGTTGTCCTCGGGGTGGCTTAGTAAGTTCGGTTTCGCCGGGCAAGGACACAGGCCCTGCCGCGTCGAAACCACGGGACGGGCGGTTCTGACGTTCCTTGACCAGTCGGCGGGGTCGGGGTTATAATCCGCCCACTAACTGTGTCCCTACCATACGGCTACGGTGGGGGATCGTCGGCGTTTGCATCCCTGTGCGGATTCGTAGGCACGCGGGAGGCCGCGCGCGCAGCTGCGCGCACCTGATTTGGCCGACCCGCTCGCCTCGCAGAAAAGGGTGGTTTACACATGCGTGCGAGCCGAAGGCTCATGCTTGGCGAGATCCTCGTGAACAAGGGTCTCCTCACCGAGGACAAACTCAAAGAGTCACTCGACGCTCAGAAGCAAACCACCCAGCGGATCGGGGAACTCCTGGTTGACCTTGGCTATGTGGAGCAGAGCCAGGTTCTCGAGGCTGTCGCCGAGCAGCAGGGGCTGCAGTACGTCGACTTGGCCCACTACTCGATCGACCCCGCGATTGCCCAGCTCCTCGACAAACAGACGGCCGATCGGCACCAGGCGATTCCGATCGCGCGCGGCGACGGCACGATCAAGGTCGCGATGGCCGAGCCGGACAACGTCATCGCCCTTGACGATCTGAAGATGCGTCTTCAAGTCCCGGTCGAGGCGATGCTGGCCGACCCCGAGGGCGTGACGGACGCCATCAACCGCGCCTACGAAGGCCTCGGCGGCGGCGCGAGCGCGTCGACCGGGGGTGGAGCCGGCGAATTCGGCAATCTCAATATCAGCGAGCTCACCGATTCGATTAAGGAGCAGCGCAGCCTGGGCGACGACGACGATGACCCCGTCTCCCGGACGGGTGAGAGCCTGGACTCGGACAAACTCGGCGACATCACCGAAGAAGCCCCGGTCGTCAAGATCACGAAGGTTATCATCCAGCGCGCCATCCAGGAAAAATCGTCTGACATCCACATCGAGCCGCTGCGGACCGGCGTTCGCGTCCGCTACCGGATCGACGGTGTTCTCCACGAAGTGCTGCCGCTCCCGCGATACGTCCACGCGCCGCTGACGTCTCGTCTGAAGATCATGGCCGAGATGAACATTGCGGAGCGCCGCGTCCCGCAGGATGGACGCATCCATATCCGCCACGGTGACAAGGACTACGATCTTCGCGTATCGACCATTCCCACCACGATGGGCGAGAAGATCGTCATGCGTATTCTGGATAAGTCCAGCGTGCTTATCGGTCTGGACTCGCTGGGGATCATCCCGTCGATGCAGGCTGAGCTGGAGCGCCTCATCATCCAGCCGAACGGCATGCTCCTCTCCTGCGGTCCTACGGGATCGGGCAAGACCACCACCCAGTACTCCGTCCTCAACAAGATCAACTCGGTCGAGAAGAACATCATCACGATCGAGGACCCTGTCGAGTACCAGCTCGCCGGGCTAAGCCAGGTTCACGTGAACCGCAAAGCGGGCCTGACGTTTGCGGTCGCGCTGAAGTACTTCCTGCGCCAGGACCCGGATGTCATCATGGTCGGAGAGATCCGAGACCTCGAGACGTCGGAAATCGCCATCCAGGCCGCGCTCACAGGTCACTTGGTCCTTAGCACGCTTCACACTAATGACGCCCCGTCAACCACAACGCGTCTGATTGATATGGGCGTTGAGCCGTTCCTAATCTCCGCTTCAGTCATCGGCGCGCTGGCCCAGCGCCTCGCCCGTAAGATCTGCGAGAACTGCAAGGAAGAGTACATGCCGCGCCGCGACATGCTTCTCAGCTTCGGGTTCGACCCGGATCTGGCGGAGAACCAAGACCAGAAGTTCTACCACGGTGTCGGGTGCGAGGCCTGTCGTCACACGGGCTACAAGGGTCGCGTGGGCGTTTTCGAGTTGATGATGATGACGCCGGAGATCCAGGAAATGGTTGTGCGGCGCGCGTCTCACCACGATATCAAAGAGACCGCCGTCGCCCAGGGGATGATCACCCTTCAGCAGGACGCGTTCGCCAAGGTCAAAGAGGGTCGCACGGATGTGGAGGAGATCACCCGCATCGTCTTCACCGCGGGCGAGGGCTTGCTGTAGCGAGTCGTCCGAGTATTGCCGTCCGCAGAGAGTCACGCGAATAGGAGAACGATATGGGTCAGCAGCCTCCGGCACCACCGCCGGCACAGCAGGGGCAGGCTCCCGCGGCCCCGCGCCGCGCGGTGCAGTTGAAGCCGATTCATGACGTCCACATCGACGAGCTTCTGGAACTCGTCGTCGCGCACAACGCGTCAGACCTCCACATGGCGGTAGGCATTCCGCCCGTGATCCGCGTGGATGGTAAGCTCCGCAAGACTAAGTACGAGTCCTTCGACGCCCAGGTCATGCAGCGGATCATCTACGACATCCTGCTTGACGAGCAGATCGAGCGGTTCGAGACGGAACTGGAGCTTGACTGCGCGTACCAGCTTCAGAAGCTCGCCCGCTTCCGAGTAAACGTCTTCAAGGATCGCGGCACGGTTGCCGCGGCGATGCGACTCATCCCGACCAATATCCCAACCATCGACGAGCTTGGTCTCCCGGCCGTCGTGCAGGACTTGGGCCGTCGGCCGCGAGGGCTTCTGCTGGTTACGGGCCCGACGGGTAGCGGGAAGTCAACGACGCTGGCGGGCATGATCGACCAGATCAACCGCGAGCGGGCCGAGCACATCATCACGATCGAAGATCCGATCGAATACCTGCACACGCACCGGAAGTCGGTTATCAACCAGCGCGAGCTGGGACAGGATACGCACAGCTTCAAGAACGCCTTGCGCGTTGCGCTCCGCGAGGATCCGGACGTCATCCTCGTCGGTGAGATGCGTGACCTGGAGACGATCAGCTTGGCGATCACATGCGCTGAGACTGGTCACCTGGTTATGGGTACCCTACACACGAACAACGCAGCGGAATCCGTCGACCGCATGATTGACGTCTTCCCGGCGGACCAGCAGGAGCAGATCCGCGTCCAGCTCTCCAACAACCTGCTCGCGGTTATGTCGCAGCAGCTTCTGCCCCGCGCGGGAGAGCCAGGGCGTGTCGCGGCGATTGAGATTATGATCGCGAGTTCGGCGATCCGAAACCTGATCCGTGAGAACAAGGCCCATCAGATCACCTCGATTATCCAGACGAGTGGTGAGATGGGGATGTCCACGATGGACCAGGCGCTGCGTGACCTGTATCAACAGAGCGTCATCACGTATGAGGAAGCGATGACGCGCGCGCAGAACCAGGACGAGTTGAAGAAGCTGATCTACGGCCGCGAGGAAGAGAGCGAGTAGAGCCGGCGGGCGCTCGGGGCGTCGCCTTGCGGGAATGTGCTACAAATCGCGAGGCCTAACCACGTGTCGAGCGTCACTGTAAATGCAGGCTCACATGTGTGAGTACGGCATAATCAGGTACGGCGGCGCTTTGGTAGGCCGTCCCACGCGGGGGGTAGACGGATGCCAACCTTTGCATATGTAGTGAAAGACAAGACCGGCAAAGAATCGAAGGGCAGCCTCGACGGCGAAAGCCGCGAGCTGGTCGTAAAGCAACTCCGCGACCAGGGATACGTTGTGTCCCAGGTCCAGGAGCAGGCTCAGGCCAAAGTCAAGAAGTCCGGTGGCTTCCGCCTGCGGCGAAAGGTCGGGCTCAAGGACCTCTCGATCTTCTGTCGGCAGTTCGCGACGATGATCAACGCGGGTGTCTCGCTCGTTCGCTGCCTGGATGTTCTCGAGCAGCAGACAAACAGCGTGAACCTGAAAGAGATCGTCCGGGAGATTCAGACCGAGGTCGAAGGTGGCGCCACGCTCTCCCGCTCAATGGCCCAGTATCCGAGGGTTTTCTCGAACCTCGCGATCGGTCTCGTCCGCGCGGGCGAGGTCGGTGGTGTGCTTGACGAGACGCTCGACCGGCTCGCGGGCTTCCTTGAGAGTGACATGGCCCTGCGCCGCAAGATCAAGGCGGCGATGACGTACCCCGTGTTGGTCATGTTCGTCGCGGTTGGTATCGTGACGTTCCTCGTCACCTTCATCCTCCCCAAGTTCATCGCCCTGTTCGAGGAGCTTGGTGTTGAGGAGTTCCCGACCCCGACGCTGATCCTGATGCGCATCAGTAACTTCGCCACCAGCAAGTGGTGGTTGTGTGTCATCATCATCGTGTGTCTTGTCATAGGGATCAACCGCCTTAAGGCAACCAAGACAGGTCGGCGCTACTTCGACATCATCAAGCTCAAGGTGCCTGTCTTCGGCAGCCTGAACCACAAGATTGCGGTGGCGCGTTTCGCGCGGACGCTCTCGACGCTGCTGAGTTCGGGTGTTCCGATCCTGCAGGCGATGGAGACGGTTGCGGGCACGGTCGACAACACGGTCATCGCTGAAGCGATCATGCTGTCCCGAACCGCCATTCGTGAGGGTGAAACGATTGGTGATCCGCTGGCCCAGAGCCGGATGTTCCCGCCCATGGTGGTCCAGATGATCACGATCGGCGAGGAGACGGGGCAGCTCGACTCAATGCTCGCGAAGGTCGCAGACTTCTACGAGGCGGAAGTCGAGGCGGCGCTGGAAAGTCTGACGGCGGCTCTTGAGCCTATCATGATCGTCGTGCTCGGGTTCGTCGTAGGGTTTATTGTTATCTCGATGTTCATGCCGCTGATCTCGATCATCGGCTCCCTGTCCTCGTAAGGGACACGCCGCCCAACGGGTGAGCGAAAAACACGCGGTCATGAAGGGCGCGCCGGACATCCAGGTCCGGCGTCCCTTTTTGGCTGTTATGGGGTAGGTGCGTCCGCAGTCTATGGAGGGCCTTTTCTCCACCCATTGGGTCAACCTGGTCTTCCTGTTCATTGGGGGCACGGTTGTCGGCAGCTTCCTGAATGTGTGCATCTTCCGCATCCCGGAGTGCGAGTCGATTATCACGCCTCCGTCTCGGTGTGGGAGTTGCGGGCGTCGGCTGCGTTTCCTCGATCTGATCCCCGTCCTAAGCGCGCTGATCTTCCGATTTCGGTGCCGCTACTGCGGGCATAAGTACAGCTGGCAGTATCCCCTTATCGAGGCCGTTACGGGCGTTATCTTCGTGGGCGCCCTCGTTTACTTCGGACCCTCACTGCAGACGGTCGTCACTATCGTTGTCAGCTGCTCTCTGCTGGTTATCTTCTTCATCGATCTCCGTTACCTCATTATCCCCGACGGACTCAATGCCATCATCCTCGTATCTGGTATTGCTCTGGATGTAGAGCGAATCTACGGCGTGCTGGCGCACCAAGGCGAGTCCAGCGATCGGCTGTACGTGGGCGCGGTCAGGTTCCTGGAGCGGATGGGCAACGTGGACCATGCGGTCTACTTGCCGCGATCCACTCTGGGAATGCTGCTCGGGGCCGGCACGTTCTTGCTGATCTCGTGGGTGGCTGCCAAGGTATTCGGCAAGGAGAGCATGGGAGGCGGAGACGTGAAACTCGCGGGGGCCATGGGTGCCGTGCTTGGGCCCGGCTATATCTTTGCGACCTACACGCTCCTGTCAATCGTGCTCGGAGCCGTGATCGGCGTGCTGCTCATCGCGCTCAAGATCCGCTCCCGGAGAGACTACATCCCGTTTGGCCCAATGATGGCCGTAGCGGGGATTGCCATGCTCTTCTGGGGCGACTACCTTGCCACACTGGTGACGCAGATCTACCACATACCGTAGATGTCGCATACGGAGCAGCACTTGCGCCCTTTACCCGCAGCCCGTTGGGCCATGTTTGGCGGGACGAAGGGGGCCTTCTTGCGCGTCCCGCAGGGGGCCGATTCAGAGGTTTAGTAGCCGACGGCTGAGGGTACTCTTCACTCGTGCGTTAGTGGGGAGAGCAGGCCGTGGGAATACGGTGTGCTTTCTGTTCACTGCCCGGGCCAGACTAGGCCCGAGGCGACGGAGGAGTCCGGTAATGATGCAAGCGAAAAGGCGTGGCGGCTTCACACTCATTGAAATGCTCGTCGTCATCGCCATAATCACCGTCCTCGCAGCGATTCTCTTCCCAGTGTTTAACAGAGTCAGGGACAAGGCCCGCCGCACGAAGTGCCTCTCCAAGATGCACCAAATAGCCCTCGCCCTGAAGCAGTATCGCCAGGACCGCGGGAAATATCCTGGGTTGCCCTACTACGACGCGACCGCGGGGCGGTACCTGGAGGGCCTCAGCGCGCTTTACCCCGACTACGTCGACGCGACGGAGGCCTTGGTCTGCCCCGAGGACCCGATTGGCAAGCAGTTCAAAGGGCAGGCTCAGGATGTGGTCTACTGTTCGTGGAACGGTATCCCCACCAGTCCGGGCACGGATTGGACTCTCACCGACATCTGGTACAACTACAACGGTTACGACATGATCGGCGGCGCCAGCGGCGAAGTCGACTCGACTGGTATCGACAACGGAGGCGTTGTTGAGGGCGTGTATCGGACAGTTATCGAGGGGGCCTACGCTCCTAGCGGCTTGAGGTGGCGCGCTCGTCCCCGCCTGGAGAATCGCTCCGCTCCCGACAACACGATCATCACCCACTGCGTCCACCACCACCGCCAGGCCGCCGGCAAGGCGAATGCCGAGCTTGAGCACGTGCTTCGGATGAGCGGTGCTGATGGGACGATTAAGCGGACACGGATGGAGAAGGATCCAGATGGCGGCGGGGCAGAAGTGGCGCCCTGGATTTCGCAGCTTCAGTAGTCTGAACGAGCCGGCCGACACGGCTGATCTCGCGGGGCCGGCATTGCGAAGCCCCCGGGCAAGCCGAAACGGCGCTCCGCGGGCCGAGCGACAGGTGGCATCGATATGAGACGTGGAACAAGCATGCCAGAGCTTTTGGTCGCCATGATGGTGCTCCTTGTGGGCATCTGGGTGGTCGCCGCCAAGTTCCCGAAACTCTCCGCGCTAATGCGCGAAACGGCGATGGCTGACACCCAGGAGCGCAAGGCAGAGCAGAAGGTGGAGCAGGCCAAGAGCGAGCCCGTGTCGCTGCCCGACATGGTCGCCATGTACGATCCCGCGCTGGTCAGCGCATTAAACCCATACGGAATCCCCGATGGGATCCCCTCTTGGGTGGACCCGGCTACCAACCTCGACTGGGACAGTCGCCTGCGACCGCTGAACGCGGTCGAGAATATGGTCAACGTGGTCGGCGAGACCTTCAGAGTCCCCATGGCGTGGCCTGGCGCGCCGGGACCAGCGGCACCCTACTTCCTGAAGCAAGGGCCCGCCGAGCAAGTCTATGCCGTTTACCAGCCAATTCCGCTGACGCGTGACGACGAACTCCCGCCCGCTTCGCGGCAACGTCCTCACCCGGGCACGTTTTACATGCAGGACGATGGCGTGATCCGGTCGCTCCTCCCGCAGCGCGATCCACTCGGCGAGACCTTCTATCCAGTGGTCCCGAGCAATCAGAGCTGGATGGAGGTCAGCTACGATTGGGTCGATGGTGACGGCTACCGGCACCGAGTGACAGATGAACTCGTGCTGTGCCAGCGACTCGGGCTGGCCCCGTATCAGTGGAACACGGCTCCCGTCGCTGCCGTCGCGGACGCCGGCGGATCGGTGCTGCCGCACTCGGTCTCGGCCACTTGGCGCTACTACTACCGAGTCCTGCCCCTGGGCACCGCGCCCGGCGCGGGCCCTCCGGTTGCTTACGTGGACTGGCAGTTCGGTCACGTGTTGTGGTTCGAGGCCATTGAGCAGGGCCGCACGGTGGCTGTCGACTATCGCTTGCAGCGCGTTGTGAACCCGTCAGACCCGACCGATCCGGATACCGGGCGGCGCGTGCCTCTGATGAGTGAGGTTCACCGCGTGCCAGACGAGCCGTCGCGCATCGACACGAGCGACCCGACCAACCCGACGGAGTATCAGGTTCAACTCACCCTCGGACATCTCGAGGATCAGATCCCGCTGTTCAGCGTCGACCTCAGCGGCACTGGGTTGGCCTCACCGCTCGATGCCTGCTATGTGATGGCGTTCGATCTCGAAACGGGAGCGCGGTACTCCGACGCCGAGACGACGCTGCGGGTCGAGCAGATGGTCGATGGCGAGATCGTTCCGGGCTGGGCCCGAGGCCTCGTCTCGTTCCCGCCGGGATCGGCGGCCGCGGGCCGGGAGCTGGTGTTTTACTACCGGACCCTCGATCGCCACACGGTGCAACTGCACCGCGCGCCCAGCAGCCTCGTTGAGGATATCTGGAGCGGGCCGGCCGGCACGGCCCCAGGCGCAAGCGTGCCGGGCTACGGCATTGGCCGCTGGTACTGTCCGACGGACGACGGGGCCAATCCCTACCCGGCGGGCGCGATGCTGGTCCTGCCGAACTCGGCCTTGCAGCAGACCTTCCGCGTGGAGTATATCGGCCGCGCGGGGCGCACGGTCGAGGTCCACGCGCTTGGCGATCAGCCGCCGGCGATACTCCTCGTCGATGATCCCGTTCCCGCCGGTGGAGGCAACCCGGCGAGCGCGGAGATACTGTCCATATCGGGGATTTCGCTGAAAGGGTTTGCCTCCTGGCGCGAAACGGGTAAGCTTCGCACAGCCGACGTCGAGACGCTGCTGACTCAGAGCCTGGACTCAACGTTGTCCACGCGAGTTGTGCCGCATGCGTTGGAGCCATAAACGTGAGGGGAACCCAGTGAGATCGCAACGCGGATTGGGACGGCAACAGGGCTTTACGCTTATAGAGTTGCTCGTGGTGCTCGGCATCACGGTGATGCTATTGGCGATCACCGTGCCCGTCGGCATGCGCCTCAGGGCCGGCACCCGGACCATGGGCTGCGAATCGAACCTGCACAAGATCCAGCAGGGGCTGAAGATGTATCGCCTGGATGAGGGCGGGTTCCCGCCGTATTTCTACGATGTGCCAACCAGCACCATCCACGGCCGTGGACTGATCGCGCTCGTTGACAACGGATATCTCAAGACCCGAGAGTCGCTTCGGTGCCCTGCCGATCGCGCGCGCTATGGCACAACGCCCGGCTCCGACGATCCGGGTCACGGCGCGCTGGCCTACAACTATGACGCGCAGGACTCTCTTAGCTATATGTGGATCGACCCGGACGCGGCAGTCCCGCCGACGGGTGTCCCGGCATTCAAGTACATGTCGGCTCGGGGTGTCCTCGGGAGTGATCCCGATGTCAACCGCATTCCCGCGCACGGCCGGGGATCGCTCTACCAGCCGGATGACACCGCCCTGCTGACCTGGTGCAACTTCCACGAGACCCAGCTCACCGAGGGTGGCAAGGGCCAGTATATGGTGCTGTTTTACGACGGTCGGATCGAGCGCATGGACGCGGAGTTGTTTCGTAACGGCGACACGTCAACCGTGCCGCCGGAGAGCCCCTGGCGAATCTGGCCCGATCAGGTGGCGTGGAGCGGCGGAGTGGCGGTCTATTGATCCGAGGCACTGCGGCGGCGAGCAGGCATAACATGCAAGCACAGTATGAATCAAGGGTGGTTCCGGTGCGGAAACACTTCAACAGACGACGGGGCTTTACGCTTGTAGAGCTTCTGGTGGTATTGGCCATTCTCGTGCTCCTCTTCGGCTTGCTGTTTGCGCCGATGATGACGAGCCTTGACATGGCCAAGAGCGGACAGGCGCGCGCGGGAATGCAAGACACCGTGCGCTACATGCTGGAAGACATCCGCCGCACGATCGGTAACGCGGTGCAAGTGCTTCCGATGCAAGTCGTCGTGCCCGCGAGCCAGCCGGGCGCGGCCTACGTGAACCTGTCAACGCTCATGACGACCATGCCCCAGGTGAACGCGTCGGGGCTGCTGATGAGCCCGCTTCAGCCGACGACCACCCCGGACCCGAGCGGCACAAACCAGATGGTCGCCATCCGGTACATCCCCCACCCCAAGAGCGGGCGCATCATCCGCTACGACGACACCGGCGTCGTCGATCCGCCGGGCGCCACAGTGGGGATGGGCCAGCCAAGCAGCGGCCTCGAGTACGCGCCTACGTTTGACGACCCGTTCGTTCTCTACCGGCAGACGGGCCTCTGGTTCTACCACGCGGGGCTCGGGCGCTACGTCTTCGGCAGTTTCAACAGTGCCGGTCAGTTCGCCACCAACCAGCCGATTACCGAGAATGCTCTTTCGATGGGGCGCCGGTACGACATCCGCTGCACGGCCTCCGTCTGCGACAACTGCGGCTTCCGTCATCCGGGCTACCGCCCGTACACGCTGACCTGCTCGAACTGCGCTCAGCAACTGGGGTACACGTTCCTGCACGAAGGCGTGCAGTTCGCGCCTCAGCAGACAGCCGGCGAGCAGCTCGAGCCGCTCAGGGATGGTACGGTCTACAGTGCCAAGCGCGGGGGCTGGACGGGCTACGCGCAGACCGACCCGACGATTCCCTGCCCGCAGCTTTTCGAGCGGAGCCTCGACCCGCGCGTGGTTGTGAATCGCATCGACGACAGCTCGGGCTCGCCGCTGTTTATCGGCACGGAATTCGACTCTCACTCAGCCGCTTTGCGCGGCGCGCCGGCGCTCAATATTTCCTGGGACCCCGAAACCGGTGCGGTGCGTTTCGGTCGCCAGTTCCGCCAGGTCATTCGACTCACCGACAACGCCGGCCAGGTCCAGATGGCGGTCACGGCTGACGAGGCGAACGTCGCGTCGCTGGACGCGCTTCCGTCGCCGATGTCGCCGACCGGCTACAGTATCGACACCACGCCGGCTGCGATAATTCTTCCGAGCACGATCAGAGTCCGCGTCATCGTGAACCTCCAGGCCGGCGGCACGCGCTGGTGGGATCTCGTCGAGACCAACCAACTAGAGCAGTCGCAGATCGGCCCGAATCAGTTTGCGTCACGCCGCGTGCTTCCGCCGGTCAACTGGCGTCAATGGATCCCCGATGATTGGGCGACGGGCGTCGACATTCTCCTGCCCGATGCCCTTGCCCCGCGCGACGCGGCGCCCGGCCCGCCCAGGTTCACGGCGTGGGGGCTCAACGTCGCCAGCGTCGATATTGTGGTGACCTATTGGGGGCGGCGCAATGCGGATATCCACCGAGGCAACGCCTCGACCGGACGCGACGACGTGGTCCGGGTGGATTACAACTCTCGAAACGTGCTCGACGTCGGTCTGAAGCTCTCCGAATTCGAGGACTACATGGAGGACGGCGATGGCAACTACATCGTTCCCGCTCCGCCTCCGACGGCACAGACAGCGTCCCTACACGACACCGTGACCGTGCGTAACTCGGCCGGCTAACGCGGCCCCGGGCACGCGCGTTCACACCCTCGGCGCCTCGGTTCGAAGCGTCGCAATCACAGGTGATCCATGCGGACACAGAAGGGTCAGGCACTGCTGATAGCAGTGCTCCTCATGACCGTTATCCTACTCGTCGGCGGCATCTTCGTCGCTATCGTCGTGTACGTTCAGGGCCAGTCGGCCCGCAGCGGCGACGCGCGCCAGTCAGATGCCATGACGCATAGTGGGATCCAGCACGCCGACCGCATGCTGCGGCATCACACCGCGGATTGGCGTCCGCCGGAGCCACCCGCGTGGTGCGCTGGGTCCGACAACGCGTTTGATTCACCCGAGGCTATCATCAGCATTAGCTACTCGGGTGACGACGAGTTTGACCCTGGTTTCTGGGGCGCGGACGCGTCAGTCGACACAGAGGATGACTACTATACCTTCGAGGAGATCGGCCGCGGGTGGTGCCCTCGACGCACGGGCTCCGCGCTTCCGCCCGATCCCACCCGTCCAGTCTTCTCCGCGCCGGGCGCGGTTCCTGATGGCGAGACGCTCGTCCGCGGCTTCACTCGAATTCCAGACCCCAGACGCGGGACGCCGGCAGGCCAGGATTTCCCTTCGGACGTCGGCAACGGGCACGTGCTGCTGCGCCTGACCTACGATCCCGACCCGCCGTTCGAGGGGACGCCTGACGAGGATCGCAACGGCGATGGCGTCATTAACTCGTGGGACGCGCACCCGCTGTCGCATATGATCCGCATCGAGTCGATCGGCGTGGTCATTGATGAGGGGTTCACGTGGCGGCGCCTGATCGCGTACAAGCCGATCGCGATCGGCGACTACGTCCGCTTCATCACTAACAAGACCGGCACGGGGCAGGCAGCGTACCTTGGCATTCCGCCGATCATCGACTACAACGGGGACGGCCTCGATGGTGGCGCGGTCGAGCGCCACATCACGCGCTTCATCGGCCCCTTCCGCGCGAACACGCACGTGACTCTCATCGGCCGAGAGATCTCCAATACCGACTCGAGCCTGGACTTCGCGCTGGCTACCGATAGCGGTCCCGGCAGCGTCAGCGGCATTCCGTACCTACGCCGCGACGCGTTCGAGTGCCTGTCAGGGGTGAGCTACGGCGAACGTCTAAGCGGCGAGGATCAGGCGACCGTGTCGATCACCGGGCCGCTGGGCTATAACCGGCTTCCCATCCATCCCAGTCAGCCGCAGATCGTTGCTGACCTGCCGTTTGAGACGTACTCGCAGCAGACCGGCGACGGCGCCCCGGCTATGACCGACGGGGTGAACGGTCCGGACAATGTAGGATCGCCTCGGTACACCGCGCCGCTGGCTGCGCCGATTCTCTTCGACAAGGACCCGGCGACGGGCCGCACGGTGTTTGAGGAACTCACGCGCTACTCGGGGTCGGCTGTTGCGCTGCCCGCGGGCTACCCGGTCAACAGTGGCGAACTCGGGCACGGCTCGGGCGTCTACATTGCCAATTTCTCCGACCGCCAGTTCCTCAACAACCACGGCGAGTGCGACTTCGACGTGCTGATGGATGACTGGCTGCGCAACATCTCGCCGACCGAAGCGCGCGCCGAGGACAGTGGCTGGAACGCGCTTCAGACCACCTACACGCCTGTTGGCGTTGAGATCTACATCGCGGGCTTTGAACTGCCCGCGAGCACCTACACTGTCGCGGCCGATCCGCGCACGATCTTGGACGGCACGCTATGGGCGCCCGCGCACGTGCCGGGCGAGCCGCAGATCGTTCTGCGTCGCCACGACGAACATTGGACCACCGCGGCCGGCGCGGACTCCGGGCGCTATGCGATGGTCATCGATCATCCCAGCTCCGAGCGCGGCACGTGGCCGACGACTCAGGTCATCATGGCCGCCGGCAAAGCGCGCGTCTGGGGGACGCTCCCCGCGCGGCCCGCGGCGCCCGCCGCCGGCACGCCCGGCGTCACGTGGCCCGACTATAACCTGACCATCGTCAGCGGCGGCACCATCTACATCGACGGGTCGATCCTCTCGCCGCGTGATGTGGGCACTGATGGCGGCAACGACGACCGCAACACCAAGCTCGCGCTACTCGCGCAAGATTGCGTGTGCCTCAATCCGACGCGGATCGTGCCCCAGGAAGCGTCCGCCCTCGTCAGCGCGTCGCCGGATGACACCAACGATCCGCGGCCCGATGCCAGCCACTGGGAATTGACGTCTGAAGCGGGAGCGCGCATCACGAGTTCGTGGGTGTTCGGCGCGCCGCCGGCGACGACCGTGTCCCTCGCGGCGATTGCCAGCGGCGACGACCCGGGGCCTTCGGCTATCGCGATGAGCTTCCAGCCGGCGTGGACCAACCCGTGGACTGCGTATGACTTCGACCCGGCATCGCCGGCGGTCATCGATCCTTTCTACTTCGTCCCGCCCGGCACGGCTGCCGGGGTCAACTGGTCGAACTCGCTGACGCCGAACTACCAGCCTGTTCCGGATCCGGCCGCGACGCCTGCGGTGCCATGGGACATCACGGCATCGATCAGCACGGTGCCTGGCAACCAGAACAACCTCGCGATGTACTGGGCGAACCCGGCGATCACGGCGGGCGCGACGAATCCGTGGGTGAAGAAGTGGAAGATCGTTGAGACCGACAATGCCGGGGCAGTCGTGCCGGCGGTGCATTGTCGCGTGAACGCCGTCGTCTACGCCGAGACCGGCTGCTGGTTCGTCATCCCGGGCGCGTACTTCATGACACCCGAGGAGATCGATGCCGCCGCGGGTCCGAGTGATATTGCGGGCGAGAACATCAACGGGTTGATCGACACCGTCGATGAGCAAGCCCGCGCGGAAGCGTACATGCGCTACAACTACGACATCATCGTCAACGGCTCCATCACGGAGAACTTCACGGCCCCGCCGGACGCGGTCTACGAGTGGACCGAGAAGTGGGCCGTCTCCGCCCAGGCGCCGGGTGGCGGCGTGTTGAGCATTACCTACGTGTTTGATTCGGCAACTCGAGCGTCGCGCGACCGTGGCGGCGCCGGGGCGGCATCGGGTACTCTTGCGGCTCCGCTGGTTGGACGCAGCACGCCGTCGGCGAACCTGCCGCGCATACCGAATCTGCCTGTCAGTCCGGGCCTCGTATACTTCGGCGAAGCGATGTAATCTCCGGGCGCGCCCTGGTGCTTAACCGCGCCCCGGTTGATGAGCGGAGGTTGTCCCGCATGCAGACTGAGCGGAAAGGGGCTGGCACGGGCCGAGGAATCATCTCGCCCTTCCGACCCCGACGCGCCCTTGCTGGACTCGCATACGTGGTCCTGGCGGTCGTCACCGTCCCGGTGTTCGGGCAGGCGACTGCCTTCGACTACGCGCCTGGCCGCGTGACCATCCATGCCGGTGTTATCAGCGTCGCCCCCGGAACCAACCCGCACCTGGCCATCGGCGCGGGCGTCATGGAGGGCCTTCGTCGCGCGTCGTTCAAGCCGCGGCGCTGGGACATTGTGAGCCCTCGCGGCACGGGTGGCGCGGGCGGCTACGTTGCTGAGTGGGAGGCGGCGCATTGGGAGATCGTGCTGGCGCAGGGACAGCAGACGGATCTGTCGGGCTACCACCTGCTCTACATCTGCGCGGATGATCTGACCGTTCTCGACGACTTCCAGGTGGATTCGCTGCTCGAGGCCGTCAACGAGGGCGCCGTGTTGTGGATCGACTCAACGGACGCAGTATCCACGGCGACGGGCGTCGCGGGCGCGGGGACGGCGTGGGAACTGTCGCCATTCTTCTTCGAGGCAGCCACTGACACGCTGATCCCTGGAGGCCTTCCGGCACCGAGTCATGCTCTGCTGAATCACCCATTCGCTCTGAGCCCCGGGCAGTTGACTCACCTCGGCGTTGTCGGCGGATGGGATTCGCTCGACGTCACCGACAATATTCGCAACATGCAGCCGCTCCTGACCGATGGCGCGGGGGCAGATCTCGCCGCGGCCGGCCGGTTTGGCTCCGGTGGGATTGTTGTCACGGGCGGCGCTATCGGCGCGGACATTGCCGGCTGGACGGCCGCCGCCAACTACGATCCGCCGGTAGCCGCTGCTCCGGACGTCATGTTCGGCTACAACGTCATGGCGTGGGCAACGGGCTGGACGCAAGGCCGCCAGTCGCCTCGCAGCGCGGGCACGAGTATTGGCGAAGTCTGGGCCGACCTCGACGTGAAGTGGCAATCGCTGGAGATGGGACCCGTCGCGGGCGCTCCGGTGGTCGATGACATCGGGCGGATGTTCATCGCTACATACGGTCTCGATGCCGGTGGTCAGCCGATGCTCTACTGCTTCGATGCCGACCCGGCGCGAGACATCGACCGCGACGGCGCCGCCGACGATGGCACGATCGACTACGCAGGCGTCGATTCCGCAGACCTCATCTGGTCGGTGGATCTCGGCAACTACACCCCCAGAAGCACATCTCCGGCCGCGGCGACGATGGTTGACCCGGCGGGGGCATTGCAGGACGTTGTGCTTATCAGCGTCAGCGAAGACACCAATGACGCGGGCGAGGTCCAGTGCTACTCAGCCGCAACCGGCGCCTTGGTGTGGACCTACACGGTGGCCCCTTACGAAGCCGGTAGCGACGTTGTCAGCATCTCGACGCCGGTGGTGCACAACGCGGCGGTCTACATTCTCGCATCGGAGACGACCGGCGCCACCATCGACGATGCATATGGGCGCGTCCACTGCATCGACCTCGACAGCGGAGGCGACGCGACGGACGGCTTTGAGTGGACTTATCCGGATCCGGCTAACATGCCGGGCGCGGTCACTACCGACGCAGCCATCCAGCACATGCACGCCCTCGGGCCGTTCGATGACCCTGAGTGGCTGACAGACGCGCCGATCGCCGAGCTGCCTCGCGTGCCGACACCGACGCCGACGATTGGCAACGCGCCTCGTTTCCGGGACACGGAACCGGGCAACGCGGCATCGCTTGACCCGCATCTGGATGCGGTTATCTACTGCGGGACGCCGGTCTCGCAGGTGTGGGATCTCGCTAACGCGGCGATCCGCATGGCGCCGTGGGGCACCGACTTCGCGCTCCTCCCGACGCCGACGTTGGGCGGGAGCTACGCCGGGCGAGACCCATTCGCGCGCAACCGCCAGTACTTCCGCGTCATGCTTGACGCCGGCGCTGCGACCGTGACGGGGACGACCTACTACCTCGAAACGGCAACAGGCGAGGAATCCGCAGCTTACGCCGGGACTGCCCCGACGGATGTCGCGCCGTACGCGGAGTATCCTCCGGCCGATGTCGCGGAGTTCCTGGCGGATATTCCCGCCTCCTCGGCGGGCACGCGCTACGGCGATATTCAGGCCGGTTGCCGGGTGTTGCTAGAGCATTCGGGCAACGACGAGATGGAATTCCTGCCCGGCCCGGTTGTCTTCAAACGACCACACGAGGCCGACCCGTCGGACGCGACGGCAATCACGGATGCCGAGCGCCTCCAGAGCGGCCAGAGACGCGCGGGCGCGGGCGTTCTGACGGGCGACGTGCTGGCGGTCGCCGTTACTCGCGCGATGCATCCTGATTCGCGCACTCCAGTGAACTTGAGCGGCCCGGGGCGCATGGGCGCGATCGCGGGCCTGGACCCCGCCACGGGGGAGACGAAATGGCGGTACAGCCCGTGGTACGCGCTGGCTCAGCCACTAGACGCTGCCGGGAACTTCATGGCCACCGACATGCGGCATTACGTCGACGCCGCCCCCGCCGACGCGGGGGACGCGATCATCGGCGCGGCTTCGCTTGAGGATCCGGCGACGCCGGAAGAGGGCGCTGTTGGCTCCATATTCGCCCTCGACCCACGCCCCGATGCCACCATTCGCGTGCGGGTCGAGCCCGCCGCGGATCCTGCCGCGGTAGTGTTGTCGCAGGCGCCGCTGACCGGCACGAGCGTGGCCAGCGTTGGGCTGTCGCCGGTCGTGCAGATAGTAGACGCACACAATGGCGGCGACTGGGATACGACTCCGCTTGGCGTTCCCGTACTCGACCCATCGTGCTACACCGTTGACTACGAGAACCTCCGGATCACTATCCCTGCCGAGCGCGCGCACGACGTGCGTGACATCGACGGCAATCGTCTTGGCCCGGCGTGGGGCAAGATGGTGATCTTGACGTACGCGTATGACGATCAGGGAACGCCCGAGGACCTCACCGACGACGCCTTCGTCGAGGGCGAGGTTGGCGTTGTGCCAGACATCGCGCGTTGGGAGTACGTCCCCGGCCGCATTCGCCTGCGGAACCATCCATTTGTCTGGGCAGGCGGGGCCATCGGCGTGTCCGCGCGGCTGCCCAACGGAATGCCCGTCCAGGGGTTCAGCGTCGGCGGCGGAACGGTCGTCGTCAACGGGCTGACGTGGGCCGGCCATGGCTGGCTTGACGTTGACGCCGCGACGTTCGGCCAAGCCCCAGTGCCTCTGCCGATGGGCGCGGATGTCGAGATCTCATACCAGGGGATGACGGTCGACGGCGCCATCGAAGTCCCTAACGCGAACGACGACTGGGAGCGGCATCAGGTGCCCTATGTCATTGGCCGCACCATCGCGCCGATCGCGGTTGCCAACGGCGGCCGGACCATCTTGGTGGGCACTGAATCGTACAACCCGGATCAGAGCGTGGATCGCTCGCCGGACGCGTCGCCCTACGTCGGCGGATTCGACCGAGCCGGGCTGGTGACAGACGCGACTCGCACGCTGCTGACGCTGACGTGGGACCGAGTGACGAACTACGTCCATGGCGAGCTGGTCCGTCCGGCCAATCGCGCGCCTGGCGCGCTGGGCGTGCCGATCATGTCGAACGCGGCAGCCGTGCGGGGCGATACGGCTCTTGTCGGATCACGCACGATCATCGAGGTCCCAGACACGTCGGGGACTCCGCCCGAGGGGTACGGAGGCGATCCGACCATCGTCGCCGTGGGTCACGCGGCGGGGCTGTCGCCTTCGCGCACGGTTATCACGGACAATCAGCGGATCATCGAGACCGTTGGCACCCGACTTGACTGGGTTTGCTCCGGGACTCGCGTGTTGGACGTTGCGTGGCAGAACGTCGCGGCCGAGGCGCGCGCGGGCTTCCCGGGCACGGTTCCGGTCATGCGCCGCCCGTTCAGCCGTCCGGCCAAAGCCATCCGCCTGACGCGGCCGGACTTCCTGGCCCCATACACGGACGCGGCGGGCACCTTGATCGCCTATAACGAGGCCATATATCCGCCCGAGTCGGGCGGCTCAGTGCCGGCGGGAGTGCCTGCGGGCACACCGTGGCCGCCGGCCGAATCCGGCATCGGGCCCGGCACCTATCTAGTCGTCGACACCGGCAACAACCGCGTCGTCGAGGTTGATCGAGCGGGGCGGCAGGTGTGGCCGCTGGATAACATCGGCGACGGGACGGGCGGGCTCGCGGGTAGCCGCCGCGCGGGCGATCACCTGGGCTTTGATTTCTACTCGAGCCCCTACAACACGACGCTCGTGCTGAACGCGCCGAGCGATGCCCACCGCTACATGGAGTGGGACACGGCGACGGACACGTGGTTGATGCACACCGTCATCGCCGATTCCGGCAACTACCGCGTGGTCGATGTGATCACCACGTTCGACTATGACTACACCACGGGAGCCGTGCTTCAGTACCACGCCATCGAGGTTGTCACGCCCGGCTACGTGCATGCGGTCTACGGCCCGCGGGCGGGCGAGTACATCCGCGTCGCCTACACGAAGGCGGTTCCGATCACCGATCCGAACAACGGCGATGTCGTGGGGTATCTCTGCGCCGGCAGCAACCTGCACGAATTGCTGGTTGTCGAGCACGGCACCGAGCAGATCAATCCCGCCGCCGGCGCCGCGATGCCGTCCGGAACCGGTCTCACGTGGTCGATGTGGTCGTGGCTGTACGACCATGACGACGACGCTGACGCCGACACGGATGAGCGCCTGATCTTCCAGAACATCCGCCACGTCTCGGCTGACTACTGCACGGACGAGAACGGCGCGACGTACATCTACCTGATGGTCGTCTGCGGGCGGTACCGAGGTCCGTTGGCCGACCCGTACATGCTGACTGACACGCTGGGTAACGAGGCGGGCGCTTGCTGCGTGGAGTTCCGCGTCGATCCGGCGACTGCGAGCCACGTCCCATCCACGCTTGGTTGGGCAGTGCCTTACTGGGCCTACACCGATCGCGACTATGAGGCGGGTCCGCTGGGGCATCTGTGGACTCCGCCCGGTGAGGGCAACGCGGGCGCCGCGCGCGCGGTGAAGACATTCCTGCCGGTGTGCGCGCAGCGCATCCCAGGCGGACGGCACATCATCGCCACGTACGCGTCGGCTGTCGACAACCTGACCCACGTCAATCTCGACACGGCGACCGATGCGATATTTGGGACGCCGCCGTCGCTAGGTAGCGAGATATTCGACGTCGAGACGACGTATGGCACTGCGAACGATCCGTCGACGCAGATGCACACGATCGACGTGAACCGGTGCATTCCGAACCCGTGGGGCGACGCCTGGACAGATCCCGTGAACCAGCCGTCGTTCGTACAGCGTAGCCAAGACAGCCCTGCCCCGCTACGTCCGTAACGTGGCGCTGACGTTCCGGGAAGTCCTGCACGAGGTGACCAAATGCGGTCGTGTACTGCTACTATACTGACAGCGTGCGCCGCGGTATTCCTGAGCAATGCTCTCTCTGCTCAGCCGCCGCCGTACGAGGTCAGGACATTCGCCGCCGATCCGGTGCCCGACATCTACGATCCCACCGCTCCGGCCGCCACGTCCGAGAACACGGTCAAGGAGCCGTGGATCTGTTCGTACTGCGGCTACTCCACCGGCGGGACGATGGACGTTCTGGACGCTGACACCAACACGTTCCCCGACGGCGATAACGACAACGACGGCATCCCCGACGAGGCCGACGGTCAGTGTCCGGACCCATGGGGCACGGGCCATGCCGCAACGGATCTCGTTCGCGCGCCGCTGCAGCAGCGCTTCTTTGACTTCAGGTGGCTTCCGGGCGGCCTCGACCTCATCCGCGGGCTGCCTTACCGCCCGGGGGACTGGGACACATCGCTTGGAGGAGGCGCGGTGACGGTCGCTGGCTCGCGCGTGCGGTTCGCGTTTCGGTTCGACGATACGGGGGATCCCGCGCCGGGCTTGGATTCGACCACCACGCAGATTCGCGCGATGCTGATGCCGCCGGGAATCGCGCGGCCGACCGCGCGTTACTACGAGATGACGTGGTCGCCGCAGGACGACGCGAACACCTCGACGGGCACGTCACTATGGGGTGATGACCCGTCGCTGGCCATCCAGTCGGGTGACCTGCGGATCGGCGTCCACCCATGGCGCGCGGTCGATGGGGATACATATGAGATACGAGCGTTCCACGACGGCTCCGGTGCTGATCCGACCATAGAGGTCTGGAGCATGGCGAACGGACTGGAGTACGCGGGTGACCCTCCTCTTGGGGCGGACATTTGGTGCTATAGCGGCGCCGTTCGCCTGAACATCGCGGCTTCTGTCATGCCGTATGACGCGGTCGCCGCGGCGGCCGCGGGCGTCCCGGTGCAGATTTGGGCGTACCAGTTCAAGATCGCGAATAACTGCCGGACGCTGCCGGCCCCGGAATGGCGGAATACGGGCAACACGACCGGCTGGCTGACCACGCCGGAGGCAGGGCTGCCGACGGACGTGCCCATGTACTACTGGCCGGTGTCCTCGAAGGGCGGCGTGGACGGTGTCGATGATTCGGATCTCTACCGGGAGACCTTTGACTCGGTGGGGCTCACCTACACGGACGTGCTGCTGACGTCCACAACGGCGGAGACGCAGTTTCGGTTGCGGCCGGGCGAGACGGGCACAGGCATGGTCGCGATGCTGTGGCGCAACGATGCGGGCGACCCGTGGAGCTATGATGAGGATTCCGTACCAGAGCCGACCGTACCGGATCCGGGCGACGCGTGGCCGGCGAACACGGCCCATGAGAATGGGGTCCAACCGATTGCCGCGAGGTTCTTCAGTTCTCGGGTCGAGGCAGTCAGCGGCGTTGTGACGCTTCCCGCGGGCGCGCCCGGTGGCGCGACGGATGTCAGCGTGGATCTCGAGGTGCGAAACCGTGGCGTGGGCGACATCGTGCGGTGTCCGAAGCACGTGCCGCACCAGGGCGGGCGTGGGACGGGCGGCGTGGATCCGTATGTCGACCCGCTGTGGCGCGCGGCGGCGGGGCAGTTCACCGCACCGGCTCCCGGCGGCGATCCGCCCGGGATTCTCACGCATGATCCGGCTTCCGTTACGCCGGCCGTGCCCTTGCGGACCGTCGGTTGCGGCGCGGCGCATGTGGTTGGCACCGGGACGGCGTGTCGCTGTGGGCGCACTCACTCTACGGCCACGGCGAGCACGATGCACTGCAATTACTGTGGGACGCGGCTTGTCGGCAATGCGGCCGGCAACGAGGCCATCGATATCGAGCAGACTGAGATCTCAGTCGATGTCGCGTCGGTCGGCGCTAACGCTACTCACGCGGCTGTAGCGGACCTGGCGCGACCTGACGCGATCTACTCAATGACCGGCGAAGCCATCCGCGGGACCAAGAACGGCGTGCGCGCACCCGCCCAAGCCACCGGCGCGGGCCTGGATAGCGTGCTGGCTCCGCTGTTCATTAACGTACCCATGTTCCAGAGACCATCGTATGAGCCGACAGCCGCCGCCACGGCGCACGAGAGCGGAACTGATGCGCCGTACCAGGGCGCCATCGTCGCCTATGGACGCAGCGACGTCAACTCGCGGTGGTACGAGAATAGTGTGGACGGCGACCACAGCCCGTTCCACTTCGATTTCGGCGCGCTCGGGCTACCGGATCCCGTCTCGCATGACGAGGCGCTGTTCGACGGCAACGGGGCGTGGGACATGTATTACCTCTGTCCCGACTGCGGCAACAAGCACCCGGCTATGGCGATGGCGGCGGGCGGGACGCTTGCGTACGAGTACACCGACGAGTACCCGCTGACGACGCCGGAGACGGATCTGGAGTGCAGCTACGGGCGCACGGTGGGCAACACGGCGGGGAACGACCTGGCCGTGGAGTGCCCGGGGCACCAGATCTGTATCGCGTGCGGCACGGCGTGGGAGATGGTCGGCGAGGGCCAGACATCAGAAGAGCAGGACGCGATGATGCTGACGTTCTGCCCGTATGAGGGGACGGACCTGATCGCGGCGGGGACGCCGTTTACTCAGACGCAGCAGGCGCGGTTCACGCACGACTACCTGACGGCTGAGGAGTACGATCCGCTCCTGATCATTGCGTCGGTCGAGCGCAAGACGCGGCTGGTGGCGGGGCAGCCTTCGGTCGATCTCGGTCGAGTTGCGCCGGGGAACACCGACGCGAACGACTACCCGGTCGAGGTGTCCGCGCTCGGGACATCGCGTGGCGGCAGCCAGGGCAACTACACCGTGACGGACGCCCAGATGGCGGCCCACAATGTCACGGCATGGCCCGCCGTTCCCGAGACGAGTTTGACGATTGACCCGGGGGCGACGGGACAGACGATGGGACTCTTCCGGGACGACGTGACGTTGGCGCCGGAGCAAAACAGCGCGCATCGCCTCTTCCGGTCCGTGCCGATATCAGAGGACCGACTGATCGCCATGACGCCGGCGATGGATCTCTCAGCCACGCCGGCCACCGAGATATGGGCGGAGTACATGACCGCGCCGGCCAAGGGTGGAGCGGGCGGAAGCCCGGCGACGGCCCTGTATCGCGCCGGCACGTGGGGTGAAGGCGATCCCGCGGGCGCCGCGCCCCTGCCGAACGGCTTGGGTGCGGGGAGCTACTCAGGCACGTCCGCCACGTTCGTGGACACCGACGGCGATGGTTACCTGGGCTTCCTCGACCGGAGCATAGGCATGGTGGCAACGACCACTGCGGCCACGCCATTTGACGCGACCGAGGACTACGCGCTCGAGCCTGTTATTCCCGTGAATCTGCGGGTGCGCGTGGTCGAGAGCCCGCTGCCGTTCAACGACCCCGACGCCTCCGATGGCTCGCCTACGGTGCTGCTGCTCGACCAAAATGACGACGAGTACCACGATGGGCTTGAGGTGCTGTGGGAGTCGAACCGCGTCGCTGCCGGAGGCATGCCTCCCGCCGATGCGGCCGTGAACATCCGCGAGGGCGTGACGGGCTTGACCGGAGACCGGCTCACGCGCAGCTTCCCGTGGGGCGCTGACGTTGCGGTTACCGCCGAAACTGGTGCCGGAACCGTCAATGGCGGCCCCGATGCGTACATCGATCCGGCCGACAACCGGAAGTGGGCGCTGTGGCACCGCCTTGGGCCCACCGACATCGGCGTCAGCTCGACGCTCTGGTCGTCGCGCGCGACAGACGACTTGGTATCGCCCTTCGGCGCGGCGGCAGACACGAATTACATCTTCGACTCCAGCCTCGACAAGAGTTGGGTCCGAGGCTTCATCGATCCGACGACGGCCGCGCCGGCGAACCACTGGTCATTCTGGAACTCCGGCAAGCGCGGAAGGTGGGAGATCCACTACTCGCCCAGTTACGACCCGCGTGATCCGATGACTGTGGATGACCTGATTCTGCCCGTGACTAACGGCCTGCCGGCGTCCACGAGGCAGGACTACGTGCAGACGGCAATGCAGGTAGGCAACCGGTACATTCGGAAGCCGTCGAAGAGCCCGTTCGCATACATCAAAGACCCATCGCCGACGCTCAACCAGTTGCCGGGCGGCACCGAGTATCTCACCGTGGTCTTCAGCGGCTACGTGACGCATGAACGAAACGCCGACATCTGCCGGGTGAACTTCAACCTCAGCCTGCTCGACGACCCAACCGCGAACTACGGGAAGTTCGACAGCTTCCGGATCACGGGCGCCGGCGGGGGGGAGGAGCTGCGATCCGACGGCGTTCGTCAGTCCTTCGCGTCGCGGCACCTCGACTGGATTACCACGGTTCGCCCGCACAACTTCAACTTCGGCGAAGACATGATCGTCGCCCCGGACCTGAACCTCGACCCGCGGATCTACGTGCACCTGGTCTTCCCGGGCACGCCGCCGGGCAACCACGAGATCTACGAACTGACGTGGACCAACGGTCGTTACCGCCGCTCGAAGGGGACGTACCAACTCGGCGGCGTGGAACTCGACAGGATCGGGGCGGGTACATTTGCCGCCAACATCATCCCGGTCACGCCGCGTAGCGGACGGCCGCTGGAGGTCGAGGTCGACCCGGCGTCGGGCATCGTGCGCTTCTCGGCCCCGCTGTTCAACAGCACGGACTACGCGGATCCCGCGACATTCTTCAACAGCGGTGACTTCCCGGGACTGATCGATGTCCAGGTCTGGGCGGACTACACGCCGTATATCTATCGCTGGTGTCGCAACGACGCCAACGACGATTCACCCTCTGGATTCTGGGACTACGGTGGTCCTGACCTCAACGCCGGCGACGGCGTCGCCCTCGGGCGCTTCAAGATCTTCTGGCGCCGTTCCCACGGCTCGTCGGGCGCGCCTCACTTCGGCCGCACCTCGTTCATGCAGGCGGAGGGGTGCTGGGCGATCCAGGTCCTGCAGCCGCCGATATCGACCGTAACAAGCGTGACGGATATCACAACCGGCGCCGCCGTCACTCCGGCCGGCACGGACCTTAACGCCGGGATATTGGGCATGTGGTTCCAGACTGACGGCCACGTCTTTGAGGTCGTCTACACCCCCACTGGTGCCGCAGGGCCGGTTACGGAGTACCACCGCGTATCGGGGTTGGGCGACGAACGACGGGTGAACCTGGATTCTGTCTACTCAGAAGGACCTTTGATGGTGAAGCGGGAATGGTACGCAGTTCCCGGTATCGCGGATGCCAATGGAGTGACGTCAACGCAGCTGATGACGCGGTATTGGTTGTTCTGGACTTCGCCTCGGTCGTGGTTCGATCCGGCGGCCGGTGCGTTCAGGCGATCGAGGGAAGTGTACTACGCGACGTTGGTACCTGAATACGGGACCGAGATTCCACACATGGATGTGGCGTCGAGATAGCCCGCATTCTGGGCTGAAAAAGGCATCTGGACCACCCCGTTAGGCCGTTTACCCCGCATTGCCCATATGAGCAGGGAGGTTTTCGGTAGAGGTGCCAAGAAACTGGCCTCAGAGCATCGCAGCGGGCATCGCAGCAATGATCGCCGGAGGCACCGCATGGGTGAAAGCCAACAGGAGCCGTTGAGCCTG